>Ga0137435_1000013_pt1 | contig 119753 bp, 89 predicted proteins | sample EasRivERMGT100_2_FD_104904 | JGI IMG/M metagenome (GOLD analysis project Ga0137435, IMG submission 104904) | Soil microbial communities from meander-bound floodplain in the East River, Colorado, USA - East River MetaG ERMGT100_2 | ecosystem: Environmental > Terrestrial > Soil > Floodplain ... | reverse complement strand
TTCAGGATCGCGATGATCTGCTCTTCGGTGTACCGCTTGCCGTTCCCAGCCATGGGTCCTCCTGCGCAAAGGCTAGCAGAGGACTGGCTACTCAAGCTGCATCAGCTTCCGGGGGGAAGGTCATGCCCTGCTGCAATGACGAGCGAAGCGACGATGGCTATTGCCGATCTCATGACACGGCCCTCATTGCTTGATCAGAACAGCCGCAGCACCCTGACACTGATCCTCGATGCCCCTTGTGTCGCCGTCACCCAGTAGACGCCGGACCTCAAGGGTGTCGGAGTAGACAGTGCGATGTCGGCAGTTTCACCCGGAGCGCGCGGGGAGTGGCGATGGGAGGCCACGCGCCGGCCCTGAAGATCGTGGACGGTGATCTCGACGGGCTCGAGTCCGATCGTCGACAGAGTGAACCCCAACCGTCTGGCGTCCTTGCCATTGGTCGCACGAAGGGACAGTGCCGGGATCGGAATGCGCGCCGTGAACGGCAGAGTGGTGTAGTCGCCTTCCGCGGTGTACAGCGCCAGTCGATACGAATACTCGCGCCCGGGAACGACGTCGCGATCCTCGAAGGCGATGCTGGCTTCATGGATCAGGCCAGATGCGATGCGGATCCAAGGGTTGGAGGCTTCGCTCCGCTCCAAATACGCAGTCCCACGTGCCGCACCGACGCTCCACTCCACATGTACCCGGCCGGAGGTCACGCTGGAGGCGGCCAACGAAGCAAGGACCGGCACAGGGGCATCCAACAAGCGGTTGAGATGAATCATGACGTGCTCGCAGGTGCCTGGATGATGGACGGCCATCACCAGATCCGGGGAACCGTTCCCGTCGAAGTCGCCGACGCTCGTAGGGGAGGGTCTCCCTCCGAGATCGATGAGCAACGGCTCCTTGGCGTACCGCCCAGCTTCATTCGCCCAGATCATCAGATACCCATCCCAGCTGCTGCTCATCGAAGTCACGACTGCCTCGTCGAACCCGTCCTGGTCCAAGTCCGTGAAAACCGTCTTGATGTCTTCCCCCAGCCCTGCGTCGACGGTGTCCACGAAGGTGAACTCGCCTCCACCCAGCCCACGACCAACGTAGATGACTTCGCCATCGGTATCCGAGTAGCCCACCGAGATGTCAGGGATTCCATCGTCATCAAAGTTCAGGAACGACACTCGACGGGGCCAGATGTCATACGGGTTGCTTATCGAGGTGTCGTGCCACTGAACGAATCCCTTTGCGCCATCGTTCCGATAGACCATCAGATGGTCCTGGTCCATTTCGTCGCGCTCGGTGGTCGCCACCTCGGCGGCGCCGTCTCCGTCGAGGTCGGCTGCGGCAAGGGTATACACGTAGCTATGGGTTGGGGTGAGGTCGGGGCCCGGCGCGCCGAACGACCCCTCACCCAGACCTGGTACTACATGAAAGGCGCCCGCGCTCGCAGTCAGTAGATCGGCGACGCCGTCGCCATCGAAGTCTGCAGTCAGCTTGTAGTCCCCCACGCGCAGTGTCTCCGGCTCGGAGAAGCTCAGTCCTCCGAGGCAGCGGCGGACTATGACTTCCTCGTTTCCATCCCGAATGAGGTCATCCTGACCATCACCGGTGAAGTCCACGGGAGTGGACCCGGCGGCGACGGGAAGGGGAACAGGGCGCTGCAGCATGCCGTCTCCCCGCGACTCGAAGTAGAGGGCGGAATCGGGAGAAACCACTAGGACGGAGCTGCGGGAGAGGTCCTGAAAATCCACCGCCCACGCACGCGCGATTCCGGCGAGCCCGACAGGAAACGCCCTCTGCCCAGGCATGCTGTGGGATCGCCCTCTAAAAAGGACTATCTGATTGGCTCCATAAGCCTCTTGGAACACCATCAGATCGAGAACGTCGTCCCCGTCAACGTCACCCACTCCGAAACCTTGGAATGGGCGCACAAACTCCCCCGTGAACATTGCTGGTCCTGATTCGACATCTCTGCTTCCCGAACCCGAGTGGATCCGAGCCCAGGTCCCCTCGGATGATGTCGCAACTGTGACGATGTCCTTCCGTCCATTTGCATCCATATCGGCTACCACGAGCCCCTCGCCCTGGTACGTGAAAGGCGCCAGATCCAGCCTCTCCTTGAATCCCCCTTTACCGTCGTTCCAAAAGATGTAGGGGCGGGACCCGACCGCTGCGACATCGGGGTGCCCATCGTCGTCGACGTCCGCAATGACGAACCGATCAACATATGTCGGGATTGCGTAGTCATATGTCGGGATTGGATAGTCGTTCCATGGAATCAGAGCGCCGCCGCCCACGTTCCTGTAACTCCTGATGAAGGGTGAATGGTGCGTCGGCCCAAGGCCGGACCCGATGGCATCGAGGTCGCCATCACCGTCCAGGTCCCCGACCGAACCCACACCCCAGCTGTAAGGGCCGCCGGGAGACGTCACTGTTTCGAACGAGTTCCCGTGGTTTATGAACACGGTCACGCTTTCGTTGCCTGAGGACACAGCGTCGTCCAGTCCGTCACCATCCATGTCGCCGATCACCGCCCAGGGCGACGGTGCCCCTGCGGGATGACGCGGCGACGTGGCGAACCCCGATGCGGTCCCGTCCAAGATCGCGAAACCTGAAGCGGTGCTTCCCACCAGGTCCGGGTACGGGTCGTCGTTCATCTTCGCGACGCGGAGTGGCGCAAACGCTTCCGTGAGAGGGAATGTCCCGTCCTGGACGAACCTCCCATCAGCCGTCGCGGCCCACAGCGTCAGCGCATTGCCACCAAGCAGCACGTCCATTGCAGGATCTGCGTCGAACGCACCGAGGAGAAAGCCGTCGCCGGTGACCCGCGTCTGTGCGCCGTCGAAGAGTCGTCCAATGCGTTCCGATCCACCGAGAGAGTGCTGCGTCGGCGGGCCGGCGGCGTGCGCGCGCGTGACAACGCTGAGGATGAGCAGAATAGCAGTGACGCTTCTCACAGAGACCCTCATTCCAGGACGTGACTAGAGAAGGCGCACCACCCTGACGGTGACCTTCGACGCGCCTTGCGCGGCCGTGGCCCAATACATGCCGGACTTCATGGGGACAGACGTTTCCATCTCGACTTCAACGGTCTCACCCGGTGTGCGGGGTGTGAACCGCTGTGACGCGACCCGTCGACCCTGAAGGTCGTGGATGGCGATCTCGACGGGTTCCAGACCCATCGTCCTCAGAGCGAAGCCCATTCGCCTGGCATCCTTGCCATGTATCGCACGGAGGGAAAGCGCCGGGATCGGAATGCGCGCCGTGAATGGTTGCGTCGTGTAGTCGCCTTCGGCGGTATGCAGCGTTAGCCGGTACAAATACTCCCCGCCCGGGTGCACTTCACGATCCTCGAATGCGACTTGCCCCATGCTGGGCCATTGAGAACCGATCCGCTCCCAGAGGCCGGTGCCAGCTCGACGTTCGATCTCAACTGGCGCATCCGCGTCGCCCACGTGCCAGATGAGTTGGACGCGATCCCAAGCGACCACTGCGGTGACCAGCGATGCCAGCGCCGGGGTCGAATGATCCTCCCCCCGATTCATGTGCAGCATCACGTGGTCAGTGCGCCCGCTGCCGGCTCTGTGCAGCGCGTGCACCAAGTCTGGTGCGCCATTGCCGTCGAAGTCCCCGACCACCACGGTCGACGGGTATCCCTGCAGATGGATCACGAAGGGTTCGGTTTCGAAAGCGCCGCCCAGATTCGCCCAGATCAACAGGTACGCTGTGGAGCCCGGGCTGTAGGAGGTCACGATCAACTCGTCCATACCGTCCCCATCGAGGTCGGCAAACGTGTTGATGTGTGCTTCCCCCAGCCATGTCTGCACCGTGTCTGAACGCGAGAACAGCCCGTCACCCAGGCCGCGAAACACGTAGACGGTTTCTCGCTCCGCATCCCGGAATTGAATCGCGAGATCGGGATTCGAGTCCGCGTCCAGCTTCATCAGGTGGATTGAGCCGGGACGGATATAGGGGTCATGAATGCCGTAGCTCACCGGAAGCGCGAACTCTCTCCAGGGCGTGAACCCAGCGGATCCGTTGTTGTGATAGGTCACCAGGTGCCACTCGTCCGCCGTCTGCTCGATGGCTGCGAGATCGGCAGCACCGTCCCCATCGAGATCGCTCAGGGTAGCGTCCATCAACTCGTCGTGTACGACGTTCAGCACTGGGCCCGGTGGGCCAAAACTGCCACCTCCAATGCCTGGAACGCTGCGGACTTCCTGCTTGTTGCCGACCAGCAGGTCGAGCACTCCGTCGCCGTCGAGGTCAGCTGCGCCCTTGAAGCTTCCGTATCGGAGCGTCTCGGGAGCCGCGAAGTTCAGCCCGCCCAGGCACGTCCGAATCACGACCTCGCCGAGGCTCGACCGGATCAGGTCGTCGCGACCATCCCCGCCAAGGTCCAGGGGCATCGCACCAGCCGCTTCCGGGACAGAGATCGGGCTCTCCAGCGTTCCATCGGGTCGTGATTCGAAGTACATCGCGGCATCCGATGACGCGACGAGCACCCCGTCACGAGCGCGACCCTCGAAATCGGCCGCCCACGCCTGACCCGGCCACGAGATTCCAACCGGATAGGAACGTTGCCCGAGTTCACTCTGTGCCCGGCCCCGGAACAGAGTCGCGAACAAACCGCCAGCCTGGGCCACCACGACATCCGGAGTCCCGTCATGGTCGACGTCGCCGACTCCCATCGCATTCCCTTCCGCGTATGAGCCGCCTGAAATACTGCTGGAGCCGGTGTCGAACTGCCGATTGCCCTGATTGATCCATACCCGGACCTGAACGAATCCGTCAGACGGAATGGAGTAAAGACAGAGAAGGTCACGGCGTTGATCCCCGTTGATGTCTTCTGCCGCCATATCCGCCGTCTCGTCGGTCGACGAGCCGACCGCAATGGGATCCAGATCTCCCGTGCCCGAGTTCCAGAACAAGAAGACCTGCGCCCAGCTGCAGCTGGCCGCGATATCGATCGCGCCATCACCATCGAAGTCCGCCGGGAGAAGTTCGCCGGGCCCATCCACCGCGATCTCCTTCCACTTCTCCAGTGTTCCAGTGGGAGCCGTAGGCCGCAGGACCAGCAGGGCCGACGAGAAAGGTGGCGAGTAGCCGAACGTAATCACCTCGCCATCGCCGTCTCCATCCATGTCCGCAACCGCCATCCCTCCGGATGTGGAGCCAATGACAGAGGCCACCTTCAGAAATGCTTCGCCCCGATTGAAGTAGATGGCGACGACATCCCCCTCTCTTGCCACGAGGTCGGCAAGACCGTCACCGTCCACATCACCGATCGCATCCCATGAAGCAGGTGCTCCCGACGGACGCGCTGGCGTGACCTCGAACCCACCTGGCGTCCCCATGAGGATTCCGAATCCTGAAGGGGTGCTGCCAACGAGATCGGGGATTCCGTCGCCGTTCATGTTAGCGACCGCTGAAGGAGAGAACGGCTCGGAGATCGGAACCGCACCGTCGGGAACGAGGAAGCCTTCCGGACTGGCCGTGAAGAGCTTGAGCTGGGTGTCGCCTCCCCGCATCACGTCGGCGGCAGGATCCGAATCGAAAAAGCCCAGCAGGAATCCCTGGCCGCTCAAGTTCGTGCGGGCGCCATCGAAGAACCTGCCCATGATGGGTGGAGCTTCCGCGGAATGAGAACTCTCGTGCGGAAGAGCCGCACGCGCAGCTTGCGGTGCGAGCACCTGACCTGCAGTCAGCAGAATGGCGGCCACGTTTCTCACGAAGCGCAGCCTATGGGGCGCCTGTTGAGCGATGCACGGGAAATCGTTCGCTCGAAATCGTTCGTATGTCGATTTAGAAAAAGCGTAGCCGCGACCGACATTCTTCTTGCGCGACCATGTCGGGCGGGAGGACACTTTCTCTCCACCACGAACCCCTTGGAGCTGATCTTCACGCTGAGGTCCTCATGCGTCGACCCGCCATCCTGCTCCTGCTGACAGCCCTGATCACCGGCTCCGCTTCCGCCCAGCCGCTGCGTGACAGCCTGTATTCCGCCAACGGACCCGTGCATGCAGCCGTTGAGATGAACGGGATCCTCTATATAGGAGGCGAGTTCTTCGAGGTCGGGATCCCGACCGGTTCGGGCGTTCCGATCGATGCGGTGACCGCGCTGCCGCAAAGCATGCCGAAGGTGGTGGGTACGGTGTTCGCGATTGCTTCCGACGGCGCGGGCGGCTGGTTCATCGGCGGGAGCTTCACGCACGTCGGCGGCCAGCCTCGTCAGCACCTCGCGCACATCCTCGCCGACAACTCGGTGGCACCGTGGAACCCGCGCGTGGGTAGCGCGGCCAACGGAACGGTGCAGGCACTGCTGTACGCGAACGGCATGGTGTACGTCGGTGGCACCTTCATCGGTCTCGGCGGACAGCCGCGGAACAACATCGGCGCGGTGGACGCGGTGACCGGTCTTGCCGCGTCCTGGTATCCGAATACTCCGGGCAGTGTCTACTGTATGGCCCGTGACGGCGGCCTCATCTACGTCGGCGGGAGCTATAGCTTCATCGGCGGGCAGGGCCGCGCCAATCTCTCCGCCTTCGACGAGATCACGGGCGCTCTGCAGCCCTGGAACCCCGGCACCAACAGCGCCGTGAACGCGATGACGGTGAGCGCCGGCAACATCTATGTCGGTGGAGCCTTCACCAGCGCCGGTGGTCAGACCCGTAACCGTGTCGCCGCGTTCAATGGTGTCTCCGGCAACGTCACCGCATGGAATCCCAACGCGAACAGTACGGTGGACGCGCTGGTGGCGAATGGCGGCGTGATCTATGCGGGCGGCTTCTTCACCAACATTGGCGTCGCCGGCCGGGTAGGCATCGCGGCGCTCGATACTGCGGACGCGGGTGCGGCGACCTCGTGGAACCCGGGGGCGAACGGCGCGGTACACGCCCTGGCGGTCGAAGGGAGCACGGTCTACGCCGGGGGTGTGTTCACGAGCATGGGGGGCCAGACGCGCTTCCGCCTCGCCGCCATCAATGCAGGAACCGGCGTGACCACTTCGTGGAATCCGCGTACCAGCGCCGCCGTACGTGTCATCGGCGCCAAGCCGGGCACGGCCTTCGTTGGAGGTGAATTCAACAGCATCGGCGGGCTGACTCGTGCGCATCTCGCGGCCATCGATCTCGCGACCGGCATGCTGACCTCCTGGAATCCGAACGCCGACAACGCGGTCAAGGCGATGGTGGCCAGCGGCGGAGTGGTGTACGTCGGCGGCCACTTCACCAACGTGGGCAGCCAGACCCGCGTTGGCATCGCGGCGCTGAGCGCCGCCACCGGGCTGGCGACAGGCTGGAACCCCGGCGCCTCGGCCGCGGTGTACGCGCTCGCGCTCGACGGCGGCACGATCTACGCCGGCGGCGAGTTCGGCACGCTGGGTGGAGTGGGCCGCAACCGAATTGGCGCGCTCAGCGTGGCCACCGGATCGGCAACCTCATGGAATCCAGGAGCCACTGGCGGTGCCGTCCACACGATCCTGGTCACCGGCGGCGTGGTGTATGCCGGCGGAACGTTCACGAACCTCGGCGGACAGCCACGCAATCGGCTCGGATCTGTCGATGCGGCGACCGGGATCGTGACCGCGTGGGATCCCAACCCCGGGCACGCTTCCACTACCGTTTACACGGTTCGTGCGCTCGCGTCGGGCAACGGCGTGATCTACGCCGGCGGCGAGTTCAACCTGATGGGCGGGATCTCGCGCTCCGGGGTCGCCGCGCTGGATCCCGTGACCGGGACCCCGGCTTCCTGGAATCCGAACGCCGTCAGCGCCACCGTACACTCTTTGTGCGTCATCCCGGGCGCGGTCCTGGTGGGCGGCGACTTCGCCGGCATCGGCGGCCAGGCTCGCTCCCGTCTTGCCGCCATTTCGTCAGCCACCGGGCTCGCGCTGCCATGGGCCCCCGACCCCAACGGCCTGATCCGCGCGATCACGGTCGCGCCGGGCGGGCTCTACGTCGGCGGATACTTCAACGGCATCGTCGGAAAGTCTGCGGGCGCCATTGCCGGGATTCGACCAGTCGTCACAGTCAACGACACGACGGTGAGCGAAGGTTCGGCCGCGAATCTCACGATGCTGCTCCTGCCTCCGACAACCTGGACGGTCGCCATCGACTACGCCACGACCGAAGGCTCTGCGAGCACTCCCGCCGACTTCGATGCGACCGGCGGCACGATCACGTTTCTGCCCGGCGAGGGCGCGAAACCGGTGCCCGTGAGCACGAACCTCGACGGCTTCACCGAGTTCAACGAGACCTTCGTCGTGGACCTGACGGTCACGTCCCCCACCGGCGTCGCGGTGCTCCACGACGGCGTCATCACCATCCAGGACGACGATGCGGGCGCGATCGTGTGCCGGGACTTTCCGAGCGTGACCGGCACGGTCTTCGTGCTCGAGGAGAGCAATGGAGTTCTTTACGTCGGAGGCTCGTTCACCGAGGTGGTCCCGGCCGCGGGTCCGCCGATCCCGCGGGCGAATCTTGCCGCCATCGATCTGGACACGGGGACGCCCACAGCCTGGAACCCGGGTACGAACGCCACCGTGAGGGCGATCGCAGCAGGGAACGGAACGGTTTACCTCGGAGGCGATTTCACGGAAGTCGGGGGCGTGCCCCGCAATCGCATCGCGGCAGTGGATGCGGCGACGGCTGCGGTCGGCACCTGGAATCCGGACGCCAGCGGTCCGGTCAATGCGTTGGCGGTGGGTGATGGCGCCATCTTTGCCGGAGGAGCCTTCAGCACCATCGGCGGACAGACTCAGGCGAATTTCGCCGCACTGGATGCGACCACCGGAAATGCGGTGGTGCCGTGGCCCGGCGCGTCCGATCCCGTCTACACGATCGCCATCGCGGAAGGGATGCTCTACGTGGGCGGCCCCTTCGAAACTGTCGGCGGCCTCGCGCGACCGGGGCTTGCGAAGATCGACGCGGCGAGTGGTTCCGTCACACCGTGGAACCCACAGCTCGTCTGGGGCTCTGGCCCTGGCGGCATCCTGTACGGGATCGCCTACAGTCTCGCAGTGGACGGGAACCGCGTCTATGTGGGCGGAGACTTCTCGGAAGTGGGCGCGACTGACCGATTCGATATCGCCGCTATCGACACGGGAAGCGGCGCGGCGCTGGATTGGAATCCGAATGGCGCGACCGACACCGGTGCCCGCGTCGACGAGGTCGTCCTGGCTGGAGGCCGCGTGTATGCGGCGGGGACCTTCACAGAGATGGGAGGACAGCCGAGGAATGGCGTCGCCTCCATCGACCCGAACTCCGGCGGGGCGGACCAGTTCAACCCGAACACCAACCTCGTCATCGCGCTGGCCGCGGCCGGGGGCCGCATTTACGCAGGCGGTGGCTTCTCGACCATCGCGGGAGTGTCCCAGCAGTCGCTCGCGTGCCTGATTCCAGCGGCTGAAACCAGCGTACCGGAACGCGAAGGTTCGCAGCTTTCGGTGCGCTTGGGCCCCAACCCCGCGCGGGGAAGCGCAAACCTCCAGTTCACCATGCCGGTCGGCGGTCGCATGCGCATCAGTGTGTACGACGCCCAGGGACGGCGCGTCGCGCGCCCGGTGGATGGGGAGTTCGACGCCGGACCGCATCGCGCCACCTGGAATACCGGGGCCCACGGACCCGGGCTCTACTTCGTCCGCTTCGAGGCCCTCGGCCGGGTGATCTCGCGGAGGGTGATCGTCCTCAGATAGCGACCGCGCTCAGGCCTGGGTCCACACCTTGACGCCGCGGCGCTCGCGCTCGCGGAGCGCGCACTCGCGGATGCGGTCCCCCAGCGCGTCGAGTCCCGGCACGCCGTAGAGACGCACCTCGGGGGTGCTGCGGTCGGTCGAGCGCAGGATCAGCAGCGCATGGCCGACCATCCGCATGCCGAGCGGCTCCTCGAGCACGATGTCGTCGATCCGGAAGAGCTCGGTGTCCTGGCGCGATCTCGACAGGATTCCGCGCTCGATCCGCACGCGCTGGGTCGTGATCTCGAAGCGGGTCGCGCGGCTCGCGATCCAGTAGACGAGCGCCGCGATGCCGAGCGTGATGATCGCGAGCGCCCACCGACCCAGCGAGTAGAGCGCTGCCGGATGCCCGGAGAACAGCGTCTTCTCGACTCCCATCTCGCGGCGCGCGGCGAACGCCTCGAGATCCTCGCCGCAGAAACGGCACTTGAGGGCGCTCGCCTTGATCGTCTCGCCGCACGCCGGGCACGGCTTGGTGTCTGCGCTCGATTCCATGCCGCGGATACTCCCCGCCGGCGTGGCCGAGCGCAAGGAGTCGAGTCGAAACTCAGAAAAGGCGGATGATCCTCGCGGTGGCTTTCGAGCCGCCCTGGCGGGCCGTGGCCCAGTAGATCCCCGGCAGCATCCCGCCGTTCGCTGACAGCTCGATGTCGCTGCTTTCACCGGGGGCGCGTGGTAGATGGAGACGGGATGCGACGCGGCGTCCCTGCAGGTCGTGTACCACGATTTCGATCGGATCCAGGCTCGAGGCAGAGACGACGAAGAGCATTCGGTTGGGATCTCGGCCAGGCCTCGCCCGAAGCGACAGCGAGGGAACTGGAATCCGAGTGGTAAAGGGTTGCGTGTACGTCACGTCCGCGCCGGCCTGCACGGCGAGACGGTAGGAGTAATCCCGGCCAGGGACGACGTCGCGGTCTTCGAACAGGATGCGACCCCGGTCGCTCCAGAGCGTGGCGATGCGCTCCCAGCTCGCCTCGCCTTCACGGCGCTCCACGCCGACCGGGCCCGCCGCTTCCGCCGCATACCACTCGATCCGCACGAGCTGGCTCGTGACCATCGAGGAGACGAGTGACAACAGCACCGGGGTTGGCGTCGTCTTCAGACGGTTCATGTGAACGGTGACGTGTGTGCAGACCACGTATACCATGGCCTCGTGGCAGGCCTGCGCCAGATCCGGTGCGCCATCTCCGTCGAAATCGCCGACCGCGGTGCGGGTCGTGACACCTCCGAGCCAGATCAGCGCCGGCTCGGCAGGATAGCCGCCGCCGTCGTTCGACCAGATCATGAGATAGCCTTCCTGGATCGAGCTGCAGGCGGAAACCACCAGCTCGTCCTGCCCGTCGCCCTCGAGGTCGACGAAGACCACGCGCTGAGATTCTCCCAGGAACGCCTCGACCGTGTCCGAGAAGGCGAACTGGCCATCTCCAATGCCTCTCGCCATGTGGAGGAGTTCATTGTCGGCGTAGTAGCCCACGTAGAGATCGGGGATTCCGTCGGCGTCCAGGTTCATGAATCCAATATGATCCAGAGAGGAGAAGCCCCGTTCGGGCGGAGGGCGCAGCATGGTCTGCCAGACAGCGAAGCTCAGGTCACCTTCATTTCTATAGGTGACGAGGTAGTCGTCGGGATTGCGGGCGCCCTCCCGCCTGGGCGCGGGTTCGGCACTGACCAGGTCCGCGTCGCCGTCCCCGTCGATGTCGGCCGCCGCGACGTGGATGAGCGCGTCGTGAGCGGGTAACAGGACCGGGCCGGGCGAACCGAAGGATCCGCCGCCGAGACCGGGTACGACGCGAACACCGTTCACGTCACCGACCAGGAGATCGGTCACGCCGTCGCCGTTGAAGTCCGCTGTCGTCCTGAGGTTCCCGAACCGAACTGTCTCCGGCGACGCGAACACGAGGCCGCCGAGGCACTTCCTGATCTGGACCTCGCCATTCTCCGACCGGACTAGATCGGCCCTGCCGTCGCCCGAGAGCTCGAGAGGCGCGAAGCCTGCGGCGTCAGGCACGGGCACCGGGCTCTGAAGGCTTCCGTCGATTCCGGTATCGAAGTACAGGGCGGAATCCGTCGTGACCAGGAGGACCGCATCACGGCTGCCTCCGAAGAAATCGACGGCATATGGGGTCTGGAAACTCGGCAGGTCGACCTCATGCGCGCGCTGATTGAGTGTGCCACCCGCCCTCCCTCGGAAGAGCACGACGAACGGCTGGCCCACGGAATTGTGGACGACGATGTCCGGCAACCCGTCAGCATCGAAGTCGCCGATCACCGGAAATGGTTTGCCATTCTGCCTGCCTCCCGCGAAGCACTCCGCCCCCTTGTCGAAGAGCCGGGAGCCGCGATTCAGGTAGGGACGGGCCCAGACACGATCATTCCAGTAGTCGGTCACGGCGATGTCGACCGAACCATTGCCATCGATGTCCCCGATGGCAAGGCGGCCGGAATAGACGTATTCCGGGAGGCGGAGACGGTCACTGAAGGTGCCCGCCCCGTCGTTCCAGAGGATCGAGGGGTCGTATCCGTTGGCGACGATGTCCACGTGACCGTCCGCGTCCATGTCCCTCGTTTCGAATTGGTCGACGAACGTTGGCGACACGAACTCGAACCACGGAGTCATGTGTCCGCCACCCACGCCCCGATACGTCCTGACGAACGAAGCGTACGTTCCGGCATGAAAGCCCGATGCAACGGCATCGAGCGTTCCATCGCCGTCGAAGTCCCCGACTGCGAAGTTGAGCCACGTGTCTGATGCGGCTGGCGAAGCGACCGCCTCCAGGTGGTCACCACGGTTCAGCAGGACCCGGATGCTGTCGTCCGTGCCGCACACGAAGTCGTCGAGGCCATCGCCATCCATGTCACCCAGTACAAACTCGTCGGGGGCTGTGACCGACAGCAGTTGAAGGCTGGAACCAAGCCCCGTCGCAGTCCCGTGAACGATTCCGAGCCCGGTCCCCGTCCGTCCGACCAGATCCGGGTACGAGTCGGCATTCATCCTTCCCAGGGCGACGGGGACCAGCGGCTCGGCGAGAGTGATCGAGCCGTCCTGAGCGAACACGCCCTCAGGTGTGGCGCCCCACAGGATGAGCTGATGGCCCTGACCGACGACCGCATCGACGGCAGGGTCCGCGTCGAGCTGGCCGGTGACGAAGCCAGAGCCGGGGATGCTGGCGTGCACTCCGTCGAAGAGGCGGCCCATCCGCTCCGAGCCAGCGACGCCTTCGGTGGCTACGCACAACGCTAACCACGCGGCGAGCGCGAATACTCTGAGAGTGGGGCGATGCATGAAGCATGCGACGTAGGTTTTCACGGCCTTGTCTCCGCGTGGGAGTCGGAGAGTAGACCGCGGCTCGCGCGCAATTCACCAGAATTCTCAATGCGCGCGCATCACATCGTCACATTTCAAGGAAGTGTAAGCGTCGCCGACAGCCGTCAGTGTTCGGCGGCGATGATGTCCTGGGTCAGACCGCCGCGAGATCTCAGCGTGGAGGACCCCGTGTAGTAGCGCAGGAAACTCGCGACGGGCGTTTGGCCGTCATCGCCACCCAGCACCGTCGCATAGAGTTCGATTCCGAAGTTCACGACTCCATCGTCGCCGATGGCCGCGAGCGGGACGGTGAACGTCGCGAAGTGGGGCGTGACGCGAACCGGAATCCTGACGATTTCCTCGCCCCAACCGCCGGGGCCGCCACCACCCTCGGTTCGGCGCAACACCAGAGTGCCTGGCGCGAGCCCGACTTCGCTGTCACGCGTCAGGAACTCGTACCCGTCCCAGTAGCCGGTGGATGCATCGCGGTCGATGTTGAGGAACGTCTGGAACTGCCAGCCTCCGGCGGTGCGAGGCGCATAGAAAGGTCGATCCCCACGACGCTCGGGTCGCAGGAACAGCCAGAAGTGCAACCCGCGCTGGTCGGCGAAGGACTGGAGGCGATAGACGACGGGCACCTGCCGACTGTAGGGATCCCTGGGGATCGGCGGCCGTCTGGTTCGCAGGGAGGCGCTTCCTGCCCGTGCGGCGTCATCCAACAGATGTGCCGCGGGCCGTGCCGCAACACCGGGGCTCTCAAACGAACTCTCCGGAGCGGTCACGCTTCGACACGATCCCAACAGCAAAACGGCGGCGAGTATTCCGCCGTTCTTCAAGACCTGCGCATGTCCGGTCAACCTCTCCTCCACTTCGGCCCAAGGTGCATGACCATTGAAGAACGAATGCACCTTCATCCTGCTCAGGAAGGGCCCTGATCAGAAGAAGAAAAGAACCTGACCGTGACGATTCGGAAAAAGTGTAGCCGCCACCGACGTCTGTGGCGGCTACCTCGGTTTCGCGTGAGCCTCAGGCGGAGGGCAGGCGCTTGTCGATCCAGGCCCGGATGTCCGCCATCACGCCTTCCTTGCCTACGTCGTTCAGCAGATCGTGGAAATGCCCGTGGTAGAGCTTGAGCGTCTTGTCCTTGGAGCCGGCGGTCTCATAGAAGAACTGGCTGCCGTGCGGAACCGTCGCCTTGTCCGCGGTGCCGTGAAGGATGAACACCGGCAGCGTGATCTGCGGAAAGTCCCGCTTGAGGCGCTCGTCGGCGCGCACCAGCGCTGCGACCGTCTTGGCCGGCTGCACCTCGTTGTGGGTGAGCGGATCGGCGTTCAGGGCCTTCACCGCCTCGGGATCGCGCGAAAAGTCCTCGTTCTTGAGCTTGAGCGCCGGGAGGTGCGGCGCGATCTGGCTCACGCCCTTGATGGCGGCGAGCGCCAGATCGGGGGCCGGCACCTGGAACGCGAAGCTCTCGCAGATGAGCCCCGCGAGCTCGGCCTGGTTGTCGAGCGTGTAGGTGCACGACACGACGCCGCCGGCGCTGTGACCGAGCAGGAATACCCGGAGCCCCGGCAGGCGCGCCTTGGCGACCTTGATGACGGCCGAGAGGTCGCTGACGTACTCGGAGATGTTGTCGATATAGAACCGCTCGCCGCTCGACTTCCCGCGGCCGCGCAGATCGAGCGCGTACACGGCGAATCCCGCTCCGCGGAACTGCTCGCCCGACCATAGATGCTGCCCGCTGTGCGAATTGACGCCGTGGCAGATGACGACGATGGCGCGCGCCTTCCCCGTCGGCTGCCATGACCGCATGAAGATCTGGGCCCCGCCAGTGCTGGCGATGGTCTCTTCCTTGATCGGGTTTCCGGTTTCCAGTGCCATGGTCATTCCCTCCTCTAGAAATGGGCCGGCGCGTGAGGCCGAAACTCTAGCACCGGCTCCCATGGTGGCGCCGGATTTCTCCGGAGGGCAGACTCCGCCAATGGAAGCCCACGTCACGACTCGTTCCCCGCACCACGCCTTCTTCCCGCGCGCGGCGGATTTCAAGAGCCTCACCACTCTGGCGATCCCGGTGGTGTTCTCGCAGGTGGGGCTCATGACCATGGGCGTGGTGAGCACGATCATGGTCGGTCGCATCTCGGCGGCCAACCTGGCCGCCGTGGCACTCGGCAACCTCTATGTCTTCGCCCTGACCGTGTTCGCGTTCGGCGCGCTCACGGCGATCGAGCCGCTGGTGTCCCAGGCGGTCGGCGCCCGTGACGAGCCGGCCATCGGGCGCGCGCTTCAGCGCGGGCTCGCGCTGGCCGCCGCGCTCTCCGTGGTCGCAATGCTGCTGTGCATTCCGGTGGAGCCGGTGCTGCGCACGCTGTCGCAGCCCGAGGACGTGATCCCGATTGCGAAGGTCTTCGTCCACATCGAGACGCTGACCATTCCGCCGTTCCTCTTCTTCTGGGTGCTGCGCCAGACGCTCCAGGCCATGGGACATACGCGGCCGGTCGTCATGATGGTGGTGCTCGGAAACCTGGTGAACCTGGGGCTGTGCTTCCTCTTCGTATTCGGGCACGCCGGGGATGCGCTGCGTGGCGCGCCGGGAGCGGCGCTCGCCGCGGTGATCGCGCGTTTCGTGATGCTGAGCGGCCTCCTGATGGTGAGTTGGCGATGGCTCGGCGTTCACCTGCGCCCGATCCGTCGCGAGGCGCTCGCGCCCGGGCCGTTCTGGAACACGCTCCGCCTCGGCGCGCCGCTGGGTGCGCTCCAGTTTCTCGAGTTCGGGATCTTCGGCACCATCGCGCTCTTGATGGGCCGGTTCGGGACGGTTCCGGTCGCCGCGCACCAGGTGGCCATCAACCTCGCGTCGCTCACGTTCATGGTCCCGATGGGCATCGGCGCCGCCGGCGGTGTGCGGGTCGGCCAGGCGGTGGGTGCCGGCGATGCCGGCGGAGCGCGCCGTGCCGCGGGTGCCGCGCTGACCCTCGGCGTTTCGTTCATGCTGATCTGCGCCGCCGCCTTCGTCACCGTTCCCACGCTCTTCGCGCGCATCTACACCAACGACGCCGCGGTGATGGCGATGGCCGCGTCGCTCATTCCGATCGCCGGCGTGTTCCAGGTGTTCGATGGACTCCAGGTCGTGTCGATCGGAATGCTGCGCGGGGTCGGTGACACCCGCGCGCCGATGATCGTGGCGCTCATCGGCTACTGGTTCGTCGGCGTGCCGGTGAGCCTCTGGCTCGGCTACACCATGGGGCTCGGTCCGCGCGGCCTGTGGTGGGGCTTCGTCGCCGGTCTCGCGGCGGTCGGCCTCACGCTGCTCACGCGCGTGGTGTTCCGACTCGGCCGCACGCTCCATCGGCTCGAGGTCACCGGACACGTCTGAAGCCGCCCGGCGCCTCACGACGCCGGGCGGGACCACTCGACCCTCCTTTCTTTTCGGGTTCGTGGACGAATCCTTCGTTCATGAACCGGGTGATTACTTGGTCTTCGCGGTCGTCGTCGCCGGCTGCTTCGCGGTGACCTTCGACTCGATCTTCCCGTACTCGGCCTTGTCCACGATTCCCTTCGACATCAGGTCGGACTTCGACTTGAACGGGCGGTCCTCGATGATCTTCGCGGCCTTCGCCTCGTCGATTCCGGGCAGCGTCATGAGCTGCTCCTTGCTCGCCGAGTTGAGGTCGATGTGGTGCGAGGACTTGGAGCTCGAGTGCGTGGAGCTGTGTGAGCTCGAGGTGGACGCGGACGTCGCCGCGTTCGACTTCTGCGTCGACGTGGCCGCCGTCTGCTCCGCCATCGCCGCGTAGGAAACGGCCATCAACGCAGCGATCGCGAGGGGGACGAGAAGTGGCTTCAAACGGGACATGATGAGACCTCACTCGAGGGCGTGATCGGGCGCACACCGGACCGCCCTCGGATCGCGGGCGTGCGCGTGCCGCACATGCGGCGGGTGTTGCGAAAATCGGGAGAGGCGAATCGCGGGGATTCGCGTGACGGAACGGCGAGCGTGAGACCGGGTGCGGGCGCTCGAGCCGTGAGGCGGGCGGGAACCGGGGCGGAGAGTGCGGCGGAACCGCGGGTGGCGGTTGCCCTCTCCGGGGTCGGAGGGCCGCGTGCGCCCCAGGGCATGCTGGCCAACGCCGGGCGACGCCGCGAATCCATGTCGTGCACGCGCTTCAGAAGACGATCGTCGTTTCCGGGACCGCTCGCCCCGAGCAGTGCGCCCGGTGCTCCGCGCCGCTGGGAATGACGGCGCAGGACGCGGGTCCGGGCCATCGGGCTCGAAGCGTGGCGGCGTGAGTGTCGGAGCGCACGCACGGGAAGGGCGCCGGGTGTGGTCGTGGACCGGACTTCGGCGCGCATCGCGGGAGCGGGTGGCGGCGCGGCGACGGGCAGCGCGTTCGAAACGCGGCTCGTGATGACGATGCCGAGGATCGTCAGTACGAGAAGGATTCGAATGGGCAGAACAGGCCGCACGGTGCGCTCCTTGGGTTCGCAGGATTAGATCGGCATTCCGGTGTCTTATGCATCAGGCGGCCGTCAACTCCGGGTTGCACCTTGGTCAACTCTCCGGGCGTCCGGCGCCTGGATTCGAACCGGGCCGCCACCTCCAGTAGCCTCGGCCCGATGAGGTCGCCCACCGCCGTTGGAGCCGGGCCATCGGCTCCGCTCACCCGCGCGCCCGAAGCGGCGCGCTCCTTCCGCTGGCACCGCGCCCTGCTCGCGCTTGCGGTTGCGGTGATGGGCGCGATCGACCTCGCTTCGGCGCTGCTCTCGCATCCGCCCGAGCGCCTGCGCGCGCTGCTCCACCTGGTGCCCAGCGAGGTGCTGGAGACCAGCCGGACCTTCACGCTGCTCGCGGGCGGGCTCCTGCTCGTGACGGCGTGGGGGCTCAGGCGTGGCAAGCGCCGCGCCTACGTCCTCGCGCTCTTCCTGTGCGCGATCTCGGTGCCGGTGAACCTCCTCAAGGCCTTCGATCTCGAGGAAGCGATCGTGGCCACGTCGCTCATGTTCCTGCTCGCCATCAATTCCGAGGCCTTCCAGGTGAAGAGCCGCCAGATCACGGGCGGTGTGCTGGGCGGGGCCGCGGTGTGGGGATTCCTGGCGCTGCTCGCCTACGCGCTCGCCGGGGACTGGATCCTGCGCTCCGCGTACGCCGTCGAGCCTTCGTGGTCGCGGGCGTTCGCCGACGCCGCCTGGCGGATCTTCGGGATCGGAAACCCGGTCACGCTGCTGCCGGAGCATCTGCCGCCGGGCCGGCTGCGCATGGTGACCTGGTACCTGCGCTCGCTGCCGATGCTGAGCCTGGCCGGGGTGGTGTTCGTCGCGATCGCCGCGTTGAAGCCGGTGTCCCATCGCCGCCGGCACCGGCTCGAGCGCGAGCGGGTCCGCGAGATGCTGAGACAGCACGGGGAGTCCTCGGTGGCCTGGTTCGCCCTCGACGACTCCACGGACTATCTCTTCAGCCGCAACGGCCGCGCGGTGGTGGCGTATCGCTTCGAGCGCGACGTGCTGCTCGGAATCGGCGATCCGATCGGGCCCGAGGAGGAGCACCTTCCGCTGCTCGCCGACCTCGACGCGTTGTGCCGCGCCTCCGATTGGACGCCCGCGTTGTACCAGGCGCGCCCGCAATACCTGCCGCTCTACCAGTCGCTCGGCTGGAATGCGCTGCACATCGGCGTGGACCCGGTGCTGGACCCGGCGACGTTCAGCCTCGAGGGCGGCGCGATCGGCGACGTCCGCCGTTCGGTGCACAAGTGCGAGCAGGCCGGGATCGTCGTCCGCCACTTCACGCCCGGAGGAACGCCGTTCTTGCCGTCCGCGCTGCCGCCCGGCTGGCTCGACCAGATGCGCGCGATCTCGAACGAATGGCTGCGCGCGCGAGCCGGCGGCGAGAAGGGCTTCTGCATGGGGCGCTTCGACCCGCATGCGCTGGCCGACGCCTGGGTGGCGGTGGCGTGGAACGAGCGCACCGCACGGGTCGAGGCCTTCACGAGCTGGGTGCCGATCCCGGCGCGCCGCGGCTGGGCCCTCGATCTGATGCGGCGCGCCGCGCACACGCATCCCGGCTCGATGGAGCTGCTCGTCGTCCGTTCGGTGGAGGCGGCACGCGAGCGCGGCGACGCGGTGTTGTCGCTCTCGCTCTCGCCGCTCGTGGGCGCCGACGATCCCGCGAGCGAGTCGCCGGCGATCGGGCCCGCGGAGCGCCGCGCACGCGATCTCCTGCGCCGCCAGCTCGCGCCCTACTACGACTTCGAGGGCGTGTTCACCTGGAAGAAGAAGTTCGTGCCGCGCTTCGAGGATCGCTACCTGATCTACCCTTCGCCGTTCGCGCTGCCGGCCGTGGCGCTGGCGCTGGTTCGCGCGCAATCTCCGGAAGGCCTGCTCGCCTACGCGCCGGCGTGGATCCGGCGACCGCCGAGCGTTCCGGCGGCGGTCGCCTGATTCCGTCTCAGTGCTCGCTGGCCGCCAGGTGGAACGCGCGCTCCATGCGCTTGTCGGGCACGAGCCACATCACCGCCACCAGCACGTAGAGTAGGCAGGCCGCCCACGGCAGCGGGAACGCCACTGCGATCGCCAGCGCGTAGAGCGCCGCCGAGGTTTTGCCCTTGAAGTCCTTGCCGATCGCGATCGCGATCGCCGAGTCCCGCCCGTGGTGGCTGAGGATCGTTCGCACCAGGATGAAGTAGGCGATACTGCACAGCAGCATCAGCACTCCGTAGAGGGACACCGTCGCCGGCGCGAAGTGATTCTCGCCCATCCACGCGGTGGCGAACGGAACCAGCGAGAGCCAGAACAGCAGGTGCAGGTTCGCCCACAGGGTGCTTCCATTGACCTTCCGGATCACCTGCAGCATGTGGTGGTGGTTGTTCCAGTAGATCCCGAGGAGCACGAAGCTCAGAACGTAGCTCAGGAACACCGGCAGCAGCGGCCGCAGGGAGCTCCAGTCCGCGCCGTGCGGCACCCTCAACTCCAGCACCATGATCGTCAGGATGATCGCGATCACGGCGTCGCTGAACGCTTCGAGCCGTCCTTTGTGCATGATTGCCGGCCGCCGGCGTGACGGCCGGGGCAGAACCTCCCTTCGCAGGGTGTGACAGCACCGTAACAACGATCGGTCGCAGCATACTCAACCGGAACGGAAGCCAACCAACGGCGCCCGCCCACTGGCCCGCGTCAAAGCGGCGGTGCTAGAGTCCCCGCCTGCCCTAACACACTCCGGGCTTCGCCGGACCCCTCCCTCATCCCTGGAAGGCGGCGCTCTGCGAGCTCGCGGAAGGTTCTTCCATGCGCGTCGTACTCTTCCGTCACGGACCGGCTGGCCACGCGGATTCCGAACGCTGGCCGGACGATTCGCTGCGTCCGCTGACTTCGCGCGGCATCGAGCGCACCCGCTTCGCCGCGCGCGGCATCGCGCACCTCGAACCGAGCCTGTCGGTCGTCTTCTCGAGCCCGTTCCTGAGAGCACTGGCCACCGCGCAGCTTCTGGCCGATACCCTGGGTGAACCGCAGTTCGAGACGCTGGAGGCGCTGGGCGCCGGCGGGCCGTCCCGCCCGGTGCTCGCGGCACTCGAGAAGCTTCAGCCGGACCTGGTGGTGGCGCTCGTCGGACACGAGCCTGACCTCGGCATTCTCGCCGCCCGCCTGATTGGCGCCTCGAGCCCGCTGGCTCTCAAGAAGTCCGGCGCGTGCTGCATCGAATTCGATGCGGCGCCGGCCATTGGTCAAGGCACCCTGCGCTGGTTCGTGCCACCCCGGTTGCTCCGGCGGCTCGGACACGGCAAAACCCGACTCGAGGAGCGTCGCGCTTGAATCCGGTTTCCGAACGTCGTTTCGGGGTCAATCGTCGCGAGTATCCGGGAAGACTGTTCGTCGTCGAGGGCATCGACGGCTCAGGCAAGAGCACGCAGCTCACGCTGCTCGCCCAGTTCCTCCGCGGCAAGGGCTACCCGGTGATATTCAGCGAGTGGAACTCGTCGCCGATCGTCAAGACCACGACCTCGCGCGGCAAGAAGCGCAAGATCCTCACGCCGATCACCTTCTCGCTGATCCACGCCACCGACTTCTCCGACCGCATCGAGCGCGAGATCATCCCGGCGCTCAAGGCCGGCGGCATCGTGCTGGCCGACCGCTACGTCTACACCGCCTTCGCCCGCGATTGCGTGCGCGGCGTCGATCGCGGCTGGGTGCGCTCGCTCTACCGCTTCGCCCCTGTGCCGACGATGTCGTTCTACTTCCGCACTCCGCTCGACATCGCGCTCAAGCGCATCCTCTCCGGGCGCCCGAAGCTCAAGTGGTACGAAGCGGGCATGGATCTCGAGCTCCACAGCGACGTGATCGACTCCTACGTCCTGTTCCAGCGCCGCATCCTCGAGGAGTACGAGCTGCTGGTCGAGGAGTTCAATCTCTCCGTGATGGACGCGACGCTGCCGGTCGAGATCCAGCAGAAGCAGCTGCGGGATGCGATCCGGCCGTTCCTGCCGAAGCGCGAGCGGGTGGCGCCGGAAACCTGGCTCGCCGGCGATCCCCGCCTTGCGAAACCGGCTGCCGCTCCGGCGGCGCCGACTACGGCTCCCGCGCGCGAGGTCGGACGATGAGGCGCTTCGAGAGCTACGGCGAGGGCGTTCCGAATCTCGATCTCTCGGAGCTCTCCGGCTGGTTGATCGTGGTCGAAGGCACCGACGGCGTCGGCCGCTCGACCCAGGTCAGCCGGCTCCGCGGCGTGCTCGAGCGCATGGGGTACGCGGTGGCGGAGACGGGCTTGAGCCGCTCCGATCTCGCGAGCCGCGGCATCCGCCGGGCCAAGGAAGGCAACACCCTCGGCTCGAACGCGTTCAACCTCTTCTACGCGACCGATTTTGCGGACCGCCTCGAACGTCAGATTCTGCCCGCGCTGCGCGCCGGGTTCGTGATGCTCACCGACCGCTACGTGTACTCGCTGATCGCGCGCGCCATCGTGCGCGGCGCCGACCCCGACTGGATCAAGAGCGTCTTCTCGTTCTCGCTCAAGCCGGACGCGGTGTTCTACCTGAGGATCGAAGTCGAGGACCTCGTCCCGCGCGTGCTGGCGGAGGGCGGCTTCGACTACTGGGAATCGGGCATGGATCTGCCGATGGGCGAGGATCTCTACGACTCGTTCGTCAACTACCAGCGGAAGGTGATCCACGAGCTGGACCGGCTCTCGGCCGAGTACGGCTTCGAAACCCTCGACGCTACCCGCCCGATCGACGAGAACGCGGAGATCCTGGAAGAGCGGATCTCGCGGCTGCTGCGCTCCGGGTCGCGGGTCGTCGGGGCGACCTAGTCCGCCCGGCGGCTCCCCTGGCCCGCCGCGCTCCCGCCCGTAACACTCCCCTCCGCAGCCCCGCCGTGACCGCGGCGGCTGCCGACCTCTCGCGCCTCGTGCGCAAGCTCCGTCGCAACGCCGAGCGGGCCACGAAACATGGCAGCGGCACGGCCGATCCCGAAGCGGTCCACGATCTCCGGGTTGCGACCCGCCGGCTCGGCTCGGCGCTCCGGCTGTGGCGTCCGGTGCTCGAGAAGGAAACGCGCGCGCCGGTCGAGCGCTCGCTCCGCCGACTGCGGCGCCGCTTCGGTGAGGCGCGCGATCTCGAGGTCCAGATCGAGATCCTCACCCCGAAGCTGCCGGTGCTCCCGCCGGAAGTCCGCGCCACCGCCGCCGCCTGGGTCGGCCGGCTGGCCGCGAGCTACCGGGAGCGCCTCGAGCGGGCGCTGCAGGCGCTCGACAGCGAGGAAACGCGCTGGCTCCTGGCCGATCTCGGTCAGCTCCCCCGGCACCTGGTGGCGCGACTCGGCACCGGGCGGGGCCTGCGCAGCATCGTTCAGCACCGGATTGCGCGGGACCACGAGCGGGCGGTGGAGGCGCTGCGCATCGCCATCGCGCGGCCGGGAGCGGAGAACGCGAAGCTCGCCCACGCGGCGCGCATTCGCGTCAAGAAATGGCGCTATTCACTGGAGCGAGCCGGGGCGATCTTCGGAACGAAGCCACGCGATCTCGAGGCGTTGCGCGACCTCCAGGAGGCGCTCGGCGAGACTCACGATCGCGACGTCCTGCTCGCCCTTCTGGCCGGGGAGGACCGCAGTGACTTCGCACCGCTCGGCCTCGAATTCGCGCGCGAGCGCGTCTTCGCGATGGCGCGCGCGGCGGGCGTGATCCGCGCTTTGCGCCCCTTCCGCCCGGGATCGCCGCCGTTGCGCGAAGCCTCGGGCCGCAGGCGCTCGTCTCCGCGCTCGGTGACGATCCGCACCGGACCGCCGATCAGGCGCGCGAGCGCATCGGCGCGGCGGCGCGCGGCCCACAGCTCGAGCTGAGCGTCGCGGCGGGCGTTGACGCGGATCACGATCCCGCCGGCCGGCCGGCGCTTCACGCGCAGCGCTTTCACGAGCTGGTAGTGGCTGCGGTCGAGACCCTCCGCGATGCGGAGGATCGCCGAGAGCCAGCGCACGGTGCGGCGCGCGGGCTTCGAGAGATCGCCGAAGCTGGCGTCCCGCTTCCGCGGCCGCGCCTTGCTGTGATAGCGGGCGACGTTGGCGATCTGCTCCACCTCGTCGGCCGTGAAGCCCCGCAGGTTGGTGTGCTTGATCACGTAGTAGGAATGGTCCGCGTGACGGTCGTAGCCCACCGCGGCGCCGAGGTCGTGCAGCAGCGCGGCGAAGCGCAGCGTGTCGCGCGCTTCGTCGCCCAGTCCGTGCAGCGGCTGCAGGCGGTCGAACAGCTCGAGCGAGAGCTTCTGGACGTGCTCGGCGTGCGGCACGTTCGCGCGGAACTTGTCGAGCGCCTGCATGGCGCTCCGCAGTCTCAGGTCGTCGATGTGCTCGGCCGCGGTGATCTCCTGCGCGTGCCGCTGCACGTAGTCGGTCACGAGCCCCTCGCGCACGCCGAAATCCGAGATGGTGATGCCGTCGAGCCCGGTCTCCTCGAGGATGTGGAGCAGCACCATGGCCGCCGGCACGATGATCTCGGCGCGGTGGACGTCCATGCCGGGCAGGTGCTCGCGCTCGGCAGTGGTCATGCGCTGGAGGCGGCGCGTGAGCTTCCGGAGGCTCTCGATCGCGAGGTGATGCCCGTTGATCTGGGACACCGGCCTTCCGGTTTCGAGCGCGTGCGCGATGTGCGCCAGCGCGTGGATCGAGCCCGAGGAGCCGAACACCCGCGCGTAGCGATGCTCGCCGAGGGTGGCGAAGGCCTCGCGACAGGTGCGCCGGATGTGGCGCTGGAGCCGCGCGATATCGCGCGGTACCGGCGGATCCGATGTGGGCATCAGCTCGGTGAGCCGCAGCGCCCCGAGCGGAGCGCTCACGGTCTTGATGGCGCGTTCCCGGTTCGCGGCCACGAGCTGTACGCTGCCGCCGCCGATGTCCACGATGAGCGAGGGCTTGTCGTCGAGCTGGAGCGCGGCCTTGACCGCGAGGTAGATGAGCCGGCCTTCCTCCTCAGCCGGGATCACGCGCGGGCCGATGCCGGCCGCCGCGCGCGCCGCCGAGAGGAACTCTCCGCCGTTCCGCGCCTCGCGCACCGCGGCGGTGGCCGTGCACAGGATGCGATCCACCTGGTGGCGGCGGGCGAGCTGGACGAACCGCGCAAACGCCTGGGCCGAGCGCTGGATGGCCTCCGCCCTGAGCCTTCCACCGGCGAACGAGCCGCGCCCGATCTGCACCACCTCGCGTTCGCGGTCGATCACCTCGAAGCCGCCGGGACGGGTGTCGGCGATCACCATGTGGATCGAGTTGGTGCCGACGTCGATGGCCGCGATACGCATGCCTGAAGTATCGGCGTTCATCGGGGCATCGTCCACATTCGATGCATCCGATCACTCGATCCCGCGGGAGCGCGGGACCGGGTGCCGGCTCAGCGGCTGGGAGGCCGGCTCACCACCGCGGCTGCGAACACTCCGAACATCACCCCGATCACCAGCACCACCAGCGCCGCCGGTGAGCGCAGACGCGGGGTGAGCTGGCGTCCGGGCCATGCTTCCACCTTCCACTTGAGCCCTTCGACCTCGACCTCGGCGAACCGCGAAAACCGCTCGGCGTCGCGCCCTTCGGTGGTGGGCTCGGGACCGTAGAGCAGGTAGGGACCCTCGTGAACCGCGATCGAGTAGCCGTTCTTGAGCTCCTGGTGGAGCGACTCATCGAGCAGGTCGCGCACGCGCACCACGCCGATGAGGTACCCGTTGACGGACTCGCCATCGAACATCGGCGCGACGACGGAGACATGGCGGTGCTCGACGCTGCCGTAATAGGTGGCGGAGACATACGGCACGTTCGTCCCTCCGGCCAGCGAGAGCGCCGCGAGGCGGCGGTCCTCGTAGAGCGAATCGAGATCCCCGCCGCGGCCGAGCGCGGTGAGCGGGGCCGCCCAGCGGAGCGTGAGCGCGGGCTCGCGCCATTCGATGGCGCGGAACGCCGGAGTCTGGCGCTTGACCTCCAGCACGTCGGCCTTCCAGTCGTCGGCGGCCGCGTTCGTGCGCCGCTCCCAGCGCCGCGCCATCTGCTCCAGCTCCACCAGGTGCATGCGGAGCGTGCGCTCGATCTGGGCCGCGACGAGCCGGGTCTCGGTCTCCACCAGCCGGTCGATGACGCGATTCTCGGCCTGGATGAGCACCCACCAGCCACCGACTCCGGCGGAGGCGACCAGCAGTCCGGCCAGGAGCGGCCGCACGATCCCCTGGAGGATCGCGGGCACGCGGCTCGGACGCCCCGGTGTCAGCTCCAACCCTCGCTCACGGCTCGGGAGTAGGCCTCCCACCAGGGGTCGGGCAGCGGGGCCTCGATGCGGGTCACGGTCCGCTGGTCGTCCTCGGTGACCCACAGGTGGCCGCTGCCGCGCACCACCTCGCCGATCTCGGCGGCCGCGATGCCGTCGAGCGCGAACGACTCCATGGCCGCCGCCACGTGCTCCGGCTTCACGGTCGCGATCAGCGTGCCCTCGGAGAGCGTCCAGTAGGGGTCGACGCCCAGCAGCTCGCACACGGCGCGCGTCTCGGCCGCGACCGGGATCTTGTCGTGCTGGATCCTCAGGTCGTGGCCGGTGGCCCGCGCCACCTCGAGCAGCCCGCCGAACACGCCACCTTCGGTGGCGTCGTGGAGCAGCGTGACGCCGCGCTCCCGCACGCCCGTCCGCAGGGCCGCCTTGCAGTCGCGCACCACCGAGACGTCGTCGATCCGCAACTGCGCGCGCTCGAGCGCCTCCTCGTCGTTCAGGCGTTGCGCGAGCCGCTTCGGGAAGAGATGGGCGGTGAGGGCGGTGGCTTCGATCGCGCAGCCTTTCGTGAGCAGCACGCGGTCTCCGGCCTCCACGAACGGCGCGCCGATCCACCGGCCCTCGTCGCCCACCCCGGTCAGCGTCGCCGCGCCGACGATGGTGAGATCGCACCCTTCGTAGCGGCCGGTGTGCCCCGTCACCACGGCGATCTCGAGTGCCGTCCATGCCTCGCTCATCGCGCGCGCGTACGCGGCGAAGAGATCGTCCGAAAGCGACGGCGGCAGCGCGAAGCTCACGGCCGCATACGACGGAGGGATCCCGCAGGTCCAGAGGTCGGAGGCGAGCAGGTGGCAGGAGAGCCAGGCGGAGCGCTCGGGACCGAGCCCCGGGATCAGCGAGATGGGATCACTGGTCATCGCGAGCACGCGGCCCGCGCCGATGCGGACGATGCCGCAGTCGGTGCCGGCCCGGGGGCCGAGCAGCACCTCGGGACGCGCGGCGCCGAGATGCGGAGCGATCCACGTGCCGAACTGGGCCGGCGTGATCTTGCCCGTGCGCTCAGCCGCCACGTCCGTCGTTCCGTCCATGGAACCTCCGCGAGCTGGGCCTACTTGTTGCCGGCGGCCGCCTTGTCGAGGCTGTCCAGCTCGGCAGCCTGCACGAACAGCGCGTAATAGCCCTTGTTCTCCGTCGCCATTCCGGTGAGGGTGATCGTCTTCGCGAGACGCGAGCCCACGGTCTTCCGCAAGGACACCTGGCCGTCGCGCCGCGGGTGATGTTCCTCGGCAAACAGGATGTAGAGCCGGTCCTGCGCGTCGACCAGCCCGATCGGCTCCCCGTTCGCGATGCACTTGCTGCCGCACGCGACGTGGGCCTCTCCGCGCTTGCCGAGCTGCAGGTAGCAGGAGACGTCGACCACTTCGCCGGTCACGGTCGCCATCTTCCCCGTGGCCAGCACCTTCTTGTTGAGCTCACCGGTCGCGGCTTCGATGGTGGTCGGCGTCCAGTGCGCGTTCTTCGGATCGCCGAGCTTCTCGGCGGGAGTGGCGGCCGGCGTGGCCGTGGACGCCGCCGGGACGGCGGCCGGCGTGGTGGACGCCGCCGGGGCGGCGGAAGCGGTCTCGTGCGGGTGGGCGCCGGCCGACAGGGCGAGCGCCAGGGCCGCCAGCAGAATCAGGGCAGCGGTTTTCATTGCGATTCTCCGGAAAGCGGGCTCAGCGGGAGCGCCCGGTGCACCCGGGCACGGACCGCAGGTTAGCACGTCGGGGCTCCGGGCCGCGGGGCGCGGCGGAGCCTCCAGACCAGGAGCGGCGGGGTGAGCAGCGTGGTCAGCGCCACCATCACCACGACGGCCGAGAACACCGCGTCGTCGATCACGCGCTCGCCATGGAGCGTGAGTCCCGCGCCGATGCCGGCGAAGATCAGGCCCACCTCGCCGCGCGGGATCATCCCGAGCCCGACCGCCAGCCGGTCGGCTCCCTTCTCGAGCACGCCGAACGCGCAGGCCTGCTTGCCGGCGATGGCGGCGAGCGTGAGCGCGCCGGCGAACGCCAGCACGCCGGGATTGGCGAACGCCGAGAGCTCGACGCGCATTCCCATGAGCACGAAGAACACCGGCACCAGGAACGAGGCGATCGGCTCGAGCAGCTCCTCGACCCCGCGGTTCTTCTGATCCTGCGCGCGCAGCTCCTGGTAGTGGGCCTTCTCCAGCACCAGGCCGGCCGCGAAGGCGCCGACGATCGGTGCCAGGCCGGCCAGGGCCGCGAGGTACGAGAGCCCGAAGCAGAACGCGATCGCGACCGTCAGCAGCATGCCCTCGCCGCCGAGGATCGCGGCGGCGCGGAACACCCCCTTCGACACCCAGCGCCCGATCACGATCGCGCCGATCAGGAACGCCAGGGACTTGAGGATGATGGCGCCCACCGTCCAGGCCTCGAACGTGCCACCGCGGTCGGTGGCCGCGATCACGCCCGAGACCACGGCCAGCACGATCAGGCCGAGCACGTCGTCGATCACCGCCGCGCCGAGAATGATGCGGCCTTCGACGCTCGTGGCGCGCTTGAGCTCGGACAGCACGCGCGCCGTGATACCGACGCTGGTGGCGGAGAGCGTGGCGCCCACGAACCAGTGGGTGAGCGCGTCGTGGCCGGGGAAGAACCCGGCCGAGACGTAGTAGCCGAGCACCATCGGAACGACCACGCCGACCGTCGCCACCAGGAACGCCGATTTGCCGACCGCCGCCATCTGCCCGATGTCGGACTCCAGGCCGACCCCGAACAGCAGGAAGAGCACGCCGATCTGGGCGAGCAGCTCGAGGTCGCGCAGGTGGGTGAGCCCTTCGAACGACGAGAAGCCGAGCAGGGTGAGGTTGCCGAGCAGCACGCCGACCACGAGCTCACCGAGCACCGCCGGCTGGCCGATCCGCGTGCACAGCGCCCCGCCGAGCCGGGCGCCCACGAGCACGAGCGCCACCGCGGCGAGCAGCGGGCGGATGTCGACGCCGCCCCCGGCCGTAGAGGCGCGCGCCACGCCGTGCGCGAGCATCAATCCGAGCGAGGCGATGGCGACGTTGCGTGCGCGGCGCGCCGGAACGATCGAGGTCATGACGGGCGGCAGTCTCGCCGCCCGGCGTCACCCAAGTCCAGCAGGCTCCCCCGTTACCGGAGCAGCATGATGCGCGTCCTTTGCGACTGGCCGTCCACCGTCACCTGTGCGAAGTAGAGCCCGGCCGGAGCCCGGGCGCCGGAATGATCGAGCCCGTCCCAATCGCGTGAGTGCGGCCCGGCCTCCAGAGTCGAGCCGTCCTCGAGCACGCGTCGCACGCGGCCGGCGGCGTCGAACACCACGAGCCGCACCGTCCCGGGCGCGGACTGCGACCACGAGAGCGTGACGGCGCCCGGGCTCGGCGTCGGTCGCGCCGGTGCAAACGTGATCCCCGGCGCGTGCGCCACGGGCGGTTCGACATCGGTCGGTCCCAGGAAGCTGATGCGCCGGATCTCGCCCGACTGCCGGCAGTACCACAGCGATCCGTCCCGCATCGGCAGCACGTCCGACACCTGGTCGAACCCGGTGGCCCAGTCGGTGGCGTTGGGTTGTCCGGGCACCGGCGGGGCGGGCGACCACGACGACCCGCTCCCGGTGAGTCGGCGCACGAAGCCGGCGTAATAGTCGCTGTAGAAGGCGTTGCCTTCGTACGAGGATGGGAAGCGCCGCGCGCCGGTGGCGGGACGGCGGTAGACGACGCCGCTCATGATCGCGAATCCCTCGCTGTGATCGAAGAACGCGATCGGCGCCACGCTCGCGGGCGGACTGCCGGAGCAGGTCGCGAGGGGATCCGGGCCCTCGCGCCACGGCCAGCCGCCGTTCTGCCCGCCGGCCGAAAACCGGTCCAGCTCCTCCCAGACGTCCTGTCCCACGTCGGCGACGAACAGCGCGCCGTTGGCGGGATCGACGTGGAAGCGGAACGGATTCCGGAGACCCAGCGTCCACACGAGACGCGCCTCCGAGTCGGCATGCGCGGGGAATGGATTCCCCGGGGGAATCAGCAGCGCGTAGGGACCCGGCCCGCCCGGCCCGGCGGGGAGCCGGCTCGTGTCGAGCCGGAGGATCTTACCCACCGGCACCGCGACATCCTGGGCGGGGCAGCCCTCCGCGTCGTCGCCGAGGCTCACGTAGAGCCGCTGGTCGGGCCCGAAACGGACGGTGCCGCCGTTGTGATTGTCGGCGTCGTCGGGAAGGTTGTCGAGCAGGTCGTGGCGCGAGACGAGATCGAGCGTCAGCTGGCCGGACACGGTGCCGGAGAGATCGCCGGTGAGCGTGAACCGCGAGATCACGACGTGGTTCCCGGAGCGATGGTCGGTGGCGTGGATGTAGATGTAGGGCCTCGCGGGCCATGCGGGATCGACCGCGATCCCGAGCAGTCCGCGCTCAGCGCCCCCGGCTTCCACGCCGGGCACGGTTCCCACGGTGGACTGGGCGTAGCCGACGACGAGCCCGATCCGCGCGGTGCGCTGCTCCACGAAGAGCACGCGCGGAATGACGCCGGCGGGATCGGGGATCAGCGCGAGGCCGACGGGCTCGCTCAGCCCCGCGGCGATCTGATCATCGGTGAAGCCGGTGGGAAGGTCGGCGGGCCCGGCGGAAACCGGCGGGACGAAGATCGCCGCCACGCAGGCGGCGCCCAGGGCAACGCGACGGAACATGGCAGTCTCCCTCGATCCTGACGATTCTCCGCGCCAGGACGCGAAGGAGAGTCACCGGGTGTTTGCTACCTCACTCTCACGATGCGGGTCTGTGCCGCGCCGTCGCGGGTGGTGGCGCGCGCGAAGTAGAGACCGGCCGCGGTCGATCGACCTGCATCGTCGAGACCGTTCCATTGTAGGGAGAGCATGCCGCCCGGGGTCATGCCATGGTGAAGTGTCCGCACCCGGCGTCCGGAGATATCCAGTATCTGGACGTCGGTAAATACCGTACCCGGCAGATCGATCACGAGCGTCACCTCGCCCGAAGTGGGATTGGGCCACGCGCGACGGAACGCGAGCGGATGGAGCGCGCCGTCCCCCACCGCCAGGGCGGGCAGTGATGCGTCGTACAGGGTGACGTCATCCACGGCGGCCTCGACCACCGAGTTCTCGCCAAAGTCGGCGGCCACGAACCGTACGCGCACCTGAGTACCCGGCGTCACGTAGGCGGCGACGGGAATCGCGCGGTGCTCCCAGTGGTTGTGAATCCCGCGCAGCGTGTCGACCGCGGTCCAGCTCACCCCGTTGTTGCCGCTGATCTGGAGGGCGAGCCAGTCGTTGCGGTCGCGGAACTGGCTGTAGAACCAGAGCCACACCCCGATGGTCGGTGTCACCATGCCGGTGGCGTTGAGGGCCGGCGAGGTGAGCGTGGTGCGACCGTTGTCCAGGTCGGCTTCGTCGATCGCGGAAGGGTTCGCGCCCTGGCCGGTGAAGAAGCAGGTGGAATCGGGACTGGGGCTGCGATCCTTGTCGGGCTGCACCGGTCCCGAGGTCGCACCCTCGCCCTCGTGGCCCTCGTGGAACGGCGTCATGCGGCGATCGCGGCTGAGTGAAGCGTTGAGCGCGTCGTTGGCCCATTCGTCCGACCGGCGGGCCCGGCTCGGGAGTGCCACCGGCGACGCGACCCCGGTCCCGAGCGGCTCGCCCCAGGTCCAGGTGCCGGCCGACGCGCTGTCGAGCCCCGGCGCGCCCACGGTCCAGCCCGTGCTCGAGGCGAGGCTGTTCCAGTAGGGCGCCGCCCGCAGGAAGTAGTCCTGGGTGCCGTCGAACCCGGAGCCGATCCGGCGCTCGTAGGCGAGCGGCGCATAGCCCGGCCGCTGCACATCGACGCGGTAGAGGTCCTCGGGCACGCCGACCAGCGAGTATTGCCCGTTGGTGCCCGTGTGCTGGTGGACCGGAGTGTAGGCGAGCGAGACCTGAGCCTCGGCGAGGAGGGCCTGGCTCGACGCATCGCGCACCGTGCCCGCGAGGCTCGCCGTGGCCTTCGGGACGAGCGTGAGGATCACCGTGTCGCGGCTGCCGGCCGTGAGCGCCACGTTCGCGACCGCGTCCTCGTAGCCGAACTTCCGCACGCGGACCGTGTGGAAGCCGGGGCTCGGCGCGAACTGCACGATCCCGTCCGGGCCGGTGAGCGCGGAGTCGCCCTGGGTTTCGACATAGACCTTCGCCTGATCGAGCGCCGCCATGGCCGCGTGCGCACAGGTGCAGATTCCGGGCGCGCAGCAGCACTCGCCGTTGAGGCCGCAGGAAGCCGCGCCCGCCACACCACCCGGCTCGTGCACGACCACCCGCAGAACCCCGTAGTTACGATTCACGCGGTAGACGTAGAGGCCGGTCTGCATGTCGCTCGAGATCACCGTCCCCGAGGGGAAGTACGGGCACACCCCCCACACGCCGCTGTAGCCGCCGGAGGTGCCGCCGTAGGTGTCGCTCCAGGCGAACTCGGCCGGGTGCGCGGGGTCGGAGACGTCGAGCACGCGAATGCCCTCGGTGTAGTTCGCGAGGAAGAGGTCGTTCCCGAGCACGTGCGCGTTGTGGACGATGGCCTGCGGGTTCGAGGTCCACTCGTTCACCAGCACCGGCGCCAGCGGATTCGAGATGTCGAAGACGCGGAGCGTCTGCCCGTTCTGCTCGTCGGTCACGTAGAGGTAGTTGCCGTTGCTCGAAGGCCACGAGTTGTGGGTATAGAAGGCGCCCGGATAGGACCAGGAGCTGAGGGCCACCGGCGCGGCGGGGTTCGTGACGTCGAGGATGCGCTCGGTCCCGATGTAGATGGAGGAGGCGTAGAGGCGGTTCCCCACCGGCACGCAATCGTGCACGTAGTTGGTGGCGTCGAAGCCCGTCGGCGGCCAGTGACCGACCTCCACGGGTGCTTCGGGGTTGGCCAGCGAGAGGACGCGAACTCCGCGCGGGCCGTTCGGCGGAGACGGCGCCTGAAGGGTCGTGCCGTTGCAGTAGAGCAGGGCGCGCGTCGTATCGACCGAGACCGTGTGCGAGCGGTTGAACGTTCCGACGTAGGTGTTCACGAGCACCGGGTTCTCGGGGTCGGTCATGCGGATGATCTGGAGTCCCGGCTGCGCGCCGTTCCCCGCGGCGCTCGCCTCGGTCACCACGTAGATCCAGTTCCGGTAGGACTTCATTTCGCGCCACACGGAGGGCGGACCGGGGATCGAATCCACGAGGTAGCAGTTGTTGACGTTGGTCACGTTGTAGATCGCGGTGCCGTTGGCATAGCCGATCACCGCGTACTCGCGGCCGTCGCCGTGGACGTACATCCAGCACGAGGCGTAGCCGGCACCGAGAAACGCTCCGGCGCGCGGGGGGAAGTCGTTGAAGTGGGCTTTGAGCTCGAGATTGCGGCCGGGCTGGGCGAGCAGCGGCGAGGTCGCAGCGGCGACAAGGATCGCGGCCGCGAGCATTGCCAGACGACGGTGCATGAAGGGGGTGGGCTCCGAGGTGAAGGACCGGAGGCGATGATACCGCCCGGGCGGGTGCTGCCGCCACCGTTTCGTGCCGGCCGCGCCGCGGCCTCTGCTAATGTCGCCAGGGCATGCTGAAACGTCCACGACATTCCCGATCGGCGGTGTGGCTCGGCGCACTGGGCCTCCTGCTCAATGGCTGCGCCAAGGAGACTGCCCCGGCCGGCTGCGGGGACACCGGCGGCACCCGTCTCGTGGTCTTCGCGAGCGACCGCAACCAGACCGTGGGCCAGCACGACCTCTATCTCTATGACCTGGACGCCGGCGGCTTCCGCCTGATTGGCGGGATCAACACCGGCTCGCCCGAGGGGAATCCCTCGATCTCCCCGGACGCTGAGCTCATCGCCTTCGAGGCCACGCGCGGCGCGAGCGGCTCGGACATCTTCCTCTACAGCCGCTGCGACCAGACGATCGTCGGGCTCCCCGCGGGCGTCAACACCGCCGCTGCGGAGACCGAGCCGGCGTTCAGCGGCGACTCCAACAAGCTCGCCTTCACGCGTGTCGTCTCCGGTTTCCGCCGCATCTTCCTGGTCGACGGCGTCGGCGACACGCTCATTCCGCTGCCCGGTCTCGATACCACGGCGGCGTACTCGGACTGGGCACCGTCCCCGAACCAGGACGGCAGCCTGATCGCGTTCGTCTCCGACCGGAACGGCACGCCGGATGTCTTCGTGTGGGATCGCGCGCTCCGCATGGTGCGCCTGATTCCGGTGCTCCAGTCGGATTCGCTCGACCTCGAGCCTTCGCTGACCCCCGACGGCCACTACCTGACGTTCGCGTCCAATCGCGCGGGCGGTGCCGGCGGCTTTGATCTCTACCTCTTCAACCTGTTCGCAAGCGCGATGGTGCCGCTCTCGGTGAACGCCGCAACCGATGCACGCAATCCGTCGATCAGCCGGGACGGTGAACGCATCGCGTTTCAATCGGACCGCGCGACGACTCTCGGCGGCTGGGATCTCTGGATGCTGAACCGCGTGAGCGGCAACGTGACGCAGCCGGCTCAGCTCTCGAGCAACAAGGACGACATCGCGCCCTCGCTGCGCTGGCCATGACGTGCGGAGCATCGCGCGCGTCCCGCGGGGATGGCGACGCGCGCCTGCGTCGTTCTTGAACGAAAGTCGGAGACCCCCGGCGCGCGCGCAATTCTCGCGGAGAAAATCCTGCTTGCATCACGGACCGATCCGGGTGTTATGTACGCCCCCACGTCGCGCGCTGGACCACGTTCCAGTCGCCGGCCGCAAGCACTCTTCCCGACACGCCAGAGCACAAGTAGTTGTCATGAATGCGGGTCACTCCGAGTCGGCGCCGATCCCCCGATGAACCGCCGCCACGGCGTGGCGCAATCAAGGAAGATGCGTCATCATCTAATGGTCTGACAGGGGGTTCCGCATGACGAGCACGTACGTTCCCAACACTTCCGCCACCGACACGCCCCACTCCGGGGCCGGAATCCGGGTGCCGCGCCGCCTGACCAAGCCCGGGGTCAACCCGCTCGAGCAGGTGCGCTGGGACAAGCGCCGCACCGTGATCTCGAACCCGGACGGATCGGTCGTCTACCAGATGGACGACGTCGAGGTCCCGGCGACCTGGTCGCAGCTCGCGACCGACATCGTGGTCTCCAAGTACTTCCGGAAGGCCGGTCTGCACACCGCCCCGGGCCACGAAACCAGCGTCCGCCAGGTGGTCCACCGGCTCTCGCACACGGTCCGTCGGGCCGGCGAGGAGCTGGGGGGCTACTTCGCGACCCCGGCCGATGCCGACGCCTTCGAGGCCGAGCTGGCCTACATGCTGGTCCACCAGATCGGGGCCTTCAATTCGCCGGTCTGGTTCAACCTCGGGCTCTACCACGAGTACGGCATCCGCGGCTCGGGCGGGAACTTCTTCACCGACCTCGCCTCGGGCGAGACCCAGGCGACGACCGATTCCTACTCGCGTCCCCAGGTTTCGGCGTGCTTCATCCAGTCGGTCACCGACGACCTGATGTCCATCTTCGAGCTCGCGCGGAACGAGGCGCGGGTGTTCAAGTTCGGCTCGGGCACCGGCACCAACTTCTCGAAGCTCCGCGGACGCATGGAGAAGCTGTCGGGCGGCGGCACGTCGTCCGGCCTCATGTCGTTCCTCGAGGTGCTCGACAAGGGCGCGGGCGCCACCAAGTCGGGCGGCACCACGCGGCGCGCGGCCAAGATGGTCGTGCTCGATCTCGATCACCCCGAGATCATGGACTTCATCAACTGGAAGGTCCGCGAGGAGAAGAAGGTCGCGGCCCTCGTGAAGTCCGGCTACTCCTCGGACTTCAACGGCGAGGCCTACGCGACCGTCTCCGGCCAGAACTCGAACAACTCGGTGCGGGTGCCGGACCGCTACATGGAAGCGGTGCTCAACGGCGGCGAGTGGCAGACCACGCTGCGCACGACCGGCGAGGTGTACGAGCGGCGCCCGGCGCGCGAGCTCTGGCGCCAGATCTCGGAAGCGGCCTGGCACTGCGCGGACCCGGGCGTCCAGTACGACGACACCATCCAGCGCTGGCACACCTGCAAGGGCACGGACCGCATCCACGCGACCAACCCGTGCAGCGAGTTCGTGTTCCTCGACGACACGGCGTGCAATCTCGCCTCGATCAATCTCATGAAGTTCCTGGGCGATGACGGCGCCTTCGACGTCGAGGGCTACCGGCACGCCAACCGCGTGTTCTTCCTCGCGCAGGAGATCCTGGTCGACTTCGCGTCGTATCCGACGGAGAAGATCGCGAAGCGCTCGCACGAGTACCGCCCGCTCGGGCTCGGCTACGCCAACCTCGGCACGCTGCTGATGGTGCAGGGGCTGCCGTACGACAGCGACCCGGCGCGCGCCTACGCGGCGACCATCACCTCGATGATGACCGGCGAGGCCTACGCGCTCTCCGCCGAGATGGCGGCGAGCAAGGGCCCGTTCGAGGGCTACGCTTCGAACCGCGAGAGCATGCTCGACGTGATGAACCTGCACCGCCAGGCGGCGCGCGCGATCGATCACAAGTTCGCGCCGCGCGATCTCAAGACCGCCGCGATCGAGTGCTGGGACCGCGCGTTCACGCTCGGCCAGCGCCACGGCTACCGCAACGCGCAGGCCACGGTGCTCGCGCCGACCGGCACGATCGGGCTCCTCATGGACTGCGACACGACCGGCGTCGAGCCCGACTTCGCGCTGGTCAAGTTCAAGAAGCTCGCGGGCGGCGGCTACTTCAAGATCGTGAACCAGTCGGTGCCGATGGCGCTCCAGCGGCTCGGCTACGAGCACTCGGAGATCGAGCGGATCGTGCGCTACGCGATGGGCACGGGCTCGCTCGAAGGCGCGCCGCACGTCAATCGCGTGAACCTGCTCAAGAGGGGGCTGAACGACGCCGAGATCGACCGCATCGAGTCGACGCTGTCCGCCATGCTCGAGCTGCGTCAGGCGTTCGGCCGCGGCCTCCTGAGCGAGGAGACGCTCACCCGCCTCGGCGTCAGCACCGTCGAGCGCGAGCGTCCCGAGTTCTCGGCGCTGCCGGTGCTCGGTTTCACCGACGACCAGATCGATGAGGCCAACCTCTGGATCTGCGGCAGCCAGACGGTGGAAGGCGCCCCGGGGCTGCGTCCGGAGCACCTGCCGATTTTCGACTGCGCGAACCGCTGTGGCCCGCGCAGCACGCGCTTCATCCAGCCGATGGGTCACATCCGGATGATGGGCGCCGTGCAGCCGTTCATCTCGGGCGCCATCAGCAAGACGGTGAACCTGCCGAACGAAGCCACGGTCGACGAAGTCGAGAAGATCTACCTGGAGTCCTGGAAGCTGGGCCTCAAGGCCGTCGCGCTCTATCGGGACGGCAGCAAGCTGAGCCAGCCGCTCGTGACCGGGAGGAAGGAAGAGGAGGCGACCGGCACCGCGGCGCCGCCCAAGCTGCGCCGCCGCCGCCTGCCGAAGCGCCGTCACGGCTTCACCCAGGAAGCGCGGATCGCCGGCCACAAGGTGTTCCTCCGCACCGGGGAGTACGAGGACGGCTCGCTCGGCGAGATCTTCATCGACATGCACAAGGAGGGCGCTGCCTTCCGCAGCATGATGAACTGCTTCGCGATCGCGGTCTCGATGGGCCTCCAGTACGGTGTGCCGCTCGAGGACCTGGTGGACCAGTTCACGTTCACCCGGTTCGAGCCGCACGGTCGCGTGGACGGGCACGAGAACATCCGCGCCTGCACGAGCGTCGTGGACTACGTGTTCCGCGTGCTCGGGATCGAGTACCTGAGCCGCACCGACCTCGCGCACATCGTGACCGAGGACATGAAGGGCGCGCCGGTCTCGAGCTCCACCGGACAGGCCGGGCACGCCACCGCGCACCCGGTCGGTCGCGAGCACCGTCCGAACGCCGGCACGACGTCCGAGGCCACGAACCCCGCGGCCGCGGCGGCGCGGCCCCGCTTCGAGCCGGACAATCCGATCCTCGACCAGATGCTCGGCAAGTTCCCCGGCGATGCACCCGCGTGCGACAACTGCGGGCACATCACCGTGCGCAACGGCACCTGCTACAAGTGCCTCAACTGCGGCACCTCGATGGGGTGCTCGTGAGCGCAGCCGCTCACGCGTAGCGGCTTCGTGAGAATGCGCGGCAATGAACAGGCGGGGCCCCGGCCCCGCCTCGTTCATTTGTGGTCCTGGGCTCTGCTGGGCTTGCTGCTATTGGGCAATGCCGGCGCCGGACTCGCTCTGGAACGAGTCGAACTGGCTCCAGAGCTGATTGCACAGGCGGGTGCGGACTCGATCCCTGTCCCTGCCCCCGTCCCCGCTCCCGCGCCGCGGGACACGGCACCCGCCCCGCGCGACACGGCAGCGGCGCCGCCCCAGGTGACCACGCCGCCAATCGTGACGACCCCCGCCGTCAGCCCAAGCCGGACTGGCATCACCACGTTCATCCTGGTGCGACATGCCGAGCGCGACACGTTCTTCGCGGGAACCGACCAGCCACTCTCGCAGAATGGCAAGCTGCGCGCCCAGGAGCTGGCGCGCGTGTTGAAGGACGTGCCGATCGACGCCGTCTATACCACCAAGTGGACGCGCACGAAGCAGACGGCACAAGGCATCATGGCCGCGCGCAGGGACACGGCCGTGGTTCTCGAAGGTTCGGACTTCAAGGCCCAGGCCCAGATGCTCAAGACGAAGCACGTGGGCCAGACCGTGCTGATCGTCGGCCACAGCGACTCGGTGCCTCAGATCATCCAGAACATGATTGGCTCGCCCATCTCCCAGCTCGGCCACCTCGAGTACGACGCCCTGTGGGTGGTGTCCATCGGCACCGACGGCAAGGGCACGGCGACCAAGCTCCGCTACGGGTCCGCCACCGGGAAGTAGAGCGCCCCATGGCCATCCAATCTCTCGACGACGGGACCATCAAGACTCGCGACGGCAGCATGGCGCACCACGAACACACGCTCGTGATCACGCGCGCCCGTCCGGTCGTGCTCACCATCGCGTGACAGAGGCGGACCGTTCGGCGACTCCGCGCGACTCTGCTCGTCTTCCTGGTGCTCACCGGCCTGTCCGCCCTGATGCGGTTCGGCGAGCTCGGCCTGCATTGGGTTGCGGACCGTCACGCGGATTGGGAACGGCATGAGGCCCTGCGGCCACCTCCGGCGCTTACCATCAGGCCCGCGGACTACGACCGCTATCCGCGCGCGAGTTTCGCGTTCATTCTCGACGACGGAAACGGCAACCTCGTCGACACGTTCACAGGACGCGTGAGCAAAGATCTAGTCGGGACGCCGGACACGACGATCGCACTGACGCTGACCGCGTCCGAGATGGACACGATCTATCGGGCTGTCATTGCCATGAGACTGTTCGAATTCACCGAGCCGTACCCGGCATTCAGGAGTGGCGCGACAATGGTCCCTGCGACACACGTGCGTCTCATGGTTCGTGCTGGTGGTGCGAAACGCGAGCTGACGTGGTCCTCCGGAATGGTGAGCGACGGCCCGCCTTCGAACGACTGGAAACGCATCTATGCTTTGGTGAAGCTGATCCGCAGGACGGTCGCGGCACACCCCGAATACCAGAATCTCCCGAAGCCGAATGGCTATTACGAGTAGTCGTTCGGTTCGCGTCCAGGATCGGGTCATTCGCCACAACGTCAGTTATCCATGACTGAGTCACCCGAGGAGCAGCTCGCCGGATTCGTCGACAAGTTCACGCCGGAGATGGCGGCTCTGATCCGGGCGGCGCGGCGGAAGATGCGCGAGCGCCTGCCGCAGGCGATCGAGATGATCTACGACAACTACAACTTCTTCGTCATCGGATATGGCCCGAGCGAGCGGCCCTCGGAGGCGATCTTCTCGCTGGCCGCCAAGGGCCTGGCCCTGTGCTTCCTCCAGGGCGCGGGGCTGCCCGACCCAAAGAAGTTGCTGCGTGGCAGCGGCAATGTCGTGCGGAGCATCCCTCTCGAATCCGCCGAGGATCTGGACGGCCCCGAGGTGCGCGCCCTGATGAAGGTCGCGGTGAAGCGCGCAAAGGTGCCGATGCCGGCCAGGGGCAGACACCAGCTCATCATCCGATCGGTCTCGGCCAAGCAGCGCCCTCGGCGTCCGGTCGGAAAGGCAAAGGTGAAAGCCAAAGCCGGAAAGTGACGCTTCGTGTTGGCGATCTAGAAAACGCAATCGCCCGTGCGCTAGGATTGAATCCCCGCTGGAATTGACCGGCCCCCCGGGAACCGGAGAGGTATGAAGGTGGGCGAGTTGATCCGCCTGCTCCAGGACAATGGATGGAAGGTGGTCCGGACGAGGGGAAGTCACAGAGCAATGACTCGATACATGATCGTGATCGAGCAGGGCGACTCCAGCTGGGGTGCGTACGTCCCCGATCTTCCCGGGTGTATCGCGGCGGGAGACACGAAGGATGAAGTCATGGCCCTCATCAAGGACGCGGTGACGATGCACATCGACGCACTGAAGCAGGAAGGGCTGCCGGTGCCCAAGCCGAGCTCCGAAGGAGGGTTCGTCGACGTCGAAGCGGCCTGACGTCCGGTTGCGGGACGCCACGCGCTCCGTCACATTGCGCGACCAATGACCGCCCGTGCCCGAGCGCAGCAGCGCGGACTCCTCGCCTCGTTCTTCGCCCGCGAGAATGCGCTCCAGCTCCTGCTCGTGTTCGTGCCGGCGGCGGCCATTGCCGAGATGCTGAACGCGAGCGGCACGGTCGTCTTCATCTGCGCGGCCGTCGCCATTATCCCGCTTGCCGGGCTCATGGGGCGAGCCACCGAGGACCTGGCGGCACGACTCGGCGCGGGCATCGGCGGCCTCCTCAACGCGACCTTCGGTAACGCCGCCGAGCTGATCATCGCGCTGGTCGCGCTCCGCGCCGGGCTCCACGACGTCGTGAAGGCTTCGCTCACGGGCTCGATCATCGGCAACGTGCTGCTCGTGCTCGGGCTCTCGGTGACGCTCGGCGGGCTCAAGCGCGAGCGCCAGGCCTTCGATCGCTCGGCCGCCGCGATCGGTTCCACGCTGCTGGCACTCGCCGCGGTGGGTCTCGTGATCCCGGCGCTCTTCCACCATGTTGCCGATCAGGCGGTGGCCAGCGGGAAGCTGACGCAGGCGCGCGAGGTCACGGTCGAACGCGGGCTCTCGCTCGAAATCTCGATCGTCCTGTTTGTGAGCTATCTCCTGAGCCTCTGGTTCAGCCTCCGCACCCACAAGCATCTCTACGCCGGCCAGAATCACGCGTCGGCCCACGAGACCCCGGCGCCGGGCAGCACACCGGCGCGTGCGGCCGTCCTGCTGCTCGTGGCCACCGGCTTCGTCGCCTGGATGAGCGAGCTGCTGGTGGGCGCCGTGGAGGAGGCCTCGCACGCGCTCGGGCTCACCGAGGTGTTCGTCGGCGTGATCGTGGTCGCGATCATCGGCAACGCGGCCGAGCATTCCACGGCGGTGCTGGTCGCGCTCAAGAACCAAATGGACCTCGCGATGAACATCGCGATCGGCTCGAGCATCCAGATCGCCCTGTTCGTGGCCCCGGTCCTGGTGTTCACGTCCTATTTCATCGGGCCCCATCCGATGGATCTCCGCTTCACCGTGTTCGAGGTGCTGGCGATCGCAATTGCGGTCGCGGTGGTGAACATGGTGGCGCAGGACGGCGAGTCGAACTGGCTCGAAGGCGCCCTGCTGCTGGCGGTGTATCTGGTGCTGGGGATCGCCTTCTACTTCCTGCCGTAGGGCTGCCGGCGGGAAAAAACTGGTGCCGGCGGGAAAACGCTGGAGCCTGCGCTCCGACTCCTCCATACTTCCGCCCCGCGAGTGGTCGCCCCCCCGGCCATGAAGGGAATCGCTAGTGCTCGGGGTGGGCCCCGGACCCCCGGATTCAAGTCCGCAGCGCCCTCTCCGACGTCCTTCAGGATGAACCGACGTAGGAGATCTTCATCCGCCGCCTCCTGCTGACAGTGTTTCTATCGGCCGGCTTTGGCGCGGCTGCGCACGCCACAGTGCGCCCCGTCACCAACGACGCCGGCCTGACCGCCGCCAATAGCGCCGCCCTGCCGGGCGACACCATCATGGTGGCCGCAGGTACGTACAACGTGCGCCCGGTGCCGGCGCGCGACGGGACCGCCAACGGCGTCATCGCCTACGTCGGCAACCCCGGGAACCCGAGCTCGGTCATCTTCAACAACTCGCCGAGCGACGGCGGGGCGACCGCCCGCAGCTTCGTGTCCTGGGACGGGTTCTACTGCAAGGAAGATTGGGGGTTCTTCGGTTCACAGAGCCTCACGGGGACCCTCGATTCCCTGCGCATCGCGCGCTGCATCCTCGAGGAAGGCGGCGGCATCCGCAGAGCCTATCGGTCCGGCTACTACGCCTGCGTCATCGGCGTGTTCAACAAGCCCGACCGTTCGATGTACGTCACCGGCGCGGGGCAGAACAACTACATCAAGCGCTGCCTGATGCGGCTGCAGATCCCGGACATCAACCTCGGGAACGACATCCTGAAGTTCGACTGGAGCGTGAGCAATCCCACCGGGGAATACATCCGCAGCTTCGTCTGCGACAGCAACGTGATCGAGGTGAAGATCACCGGCACCGCCTGCGTGGACACCACCAACTACGAGACGCTGACGCGCGGCATCAAGATCCGCGGGGTGCGGCAGTCGAGCTTCCGGTACAACCGCATCACCATCAGCGACTCGACCACCGGAAGCTGCGTCGGCGCGACCAAGGTGGGGTTCTGGATGCGGGACTACGCGGACAGCAACATCTTCCTGGCGGACACGATCGTCGCCGACGGCGGCAACAACAGCTCCTTCCGATTCGACATCACCAACGACGGCAACGGCAGCGCCGGCTTCCCGCGTTACAACACCTACAGTCAATGTCTCTTCATGAACCTGTCCCGCTGCTATGCCACCCGCCGACTCGAGGGGCTCTACTGGCGGGGTGGAATGAACTACGCGACGATCGACTCCTGCTCGTTCGTGAATGGCCCCAACGCCGGCAGCATGAGCATCGCCACGATGGCGGGCGACAATCGGCTCGTTCACAACAATTTCGTCGCGCTCGGCGGCCGGCCGGCCCTCGACTTCGTCTGCACTACCTGCACTGGCGCGAACACGACCTTCCGGAACAACATCCTGTACAGCCAGCCCGGCCCGCCGGCCGGCCTCGCGCCGTTGTCGTTGAGCAACATCGGCGCGATGTCGCAGTTCGACAGCGACTACAACCTCTACACGAACCTCAGCCAGCCCGCGCAGGCACTGACCTACAGCGGGGTGGCTCAGGCCGTGGGGCCCGGCGGGCCGCCGTGCACGAACTTCGGGCGCGATTGTCACTCGATCTCCTTCAGTCCCGGGTTCGTCGACAGCACCGCCGCCTCGTACAACCCGCAACTGCTCCCGTGGGCCAAGCCCATCGGGGCCGGCGAGAACCAGCGCACCATCGGCGTGAAGCAGTACCCGCCCGGTCAGACCCTGGTGGTGACCCCGATCGGTGCGGGGACGGTGGTGAAGGTTCCAGACCAGATCAGCTACGACTTCGGTGCCCTGGTCGTGCTCACCGCCACGCCGACCTTCGGGTACCACTTCGTGGGCTGGAGTGGTGATGCGACCGGCAACACCAATCCCTTGGCCGTCCTGATGGATGGCAACAAGTCCATCACCGCCACGTTCGCGATCAACACGTACACCGTCGCCGCCACGGCGGCCGGTAATGGGACGGTCACGAAGAGCCCCAACCTCGCTGGCTACGACCACGGATCGACCGTTCAGCTCACCGCCAGCCCAAGCCTCGGTTACCACTTCGTGGGCTGGAGCGGTGACACGACCGGCACCGCCAACCCGTTCAACGTGACGCTGCACCAGAACAAGAGTTACACCGCCACGTTCGCGATCAACACGTACGCGGTGTCGATCTCAACGGCCGGGAGCGGCACTCTCACGAAGAATCCCGACCAGCCCACGTACGACCACGGATCCAGTGTGCAGCTCACGGCAACACCAGGCCTCGGCTACCACCTCGCGGGCTGGAGCGGCGACACCACGGGGACCGCCAACCCCTTCACGGTGGTCCTCCACCAGAACCGGAGCTACACGGCGACGTTCGCGATCAACACGTACGCGATCGCGACCGGCGTGGTGGGCAGCGGGACCGTCATGAAGACCCCGGACCTGGCGAGCTACGACCACGGGGCTTCGGTGCAGATCACAGCCATCCCCAACCCCGGCTACCACTTTCTGAGCTGGAGCGGCGACACGACGGGGGCCAGCAACCCCTTCACGGTGATCACGAACCAGAACAGGAGCTACACCGCGACGTTCGCGATCAACACCTACGCGGTTTCGACTGCGGTCGTCGGAACCGGCACGGTCTCGAGGAGCCCGGATCAGGCTACCTACGAATACGGATCCAGCGTCCAGCTCACCGCCGCTCCTGGCTTCGGCCACCATTTCGTGGGCTGGAGCGGTGATACCACGGGGACCGCCAACCCGTTCAACGTGACGCTGCACCAGAACAAGAGCTACACCGCCACGTTCGCGATCAACACTTACGCGGTCACGGCTGGCGTGGTGGGCAACGGGACAGTCACGAAAACTCCAGACCAACCCACCTACGACCACGGATCCAGCGTGCAGCTCACGGCGACACCGGACCCCGGCTACCACTTCCTGGGCTGGAGCGGCGACACCACCGGCACCATGAACCCGTTCACCAAGATCATGAACGGGAACAAGAGCTACACCGCCACCTTTGCCATCAACTCCTACGCGTTGTCGGTGTCGACGGTCGGCAGCGGCTCGGTGACCAAGAACCCGGACCTGGGGAGCTACCCCCATGGGACCAGCGTGGAGCTCACCGCGGTGCCCGGCACCGGCCACCACTTCTTGGGCTGGAGCGGCGACACGATCGGGACCGCGAACCCGTTCACCGGGATCATGAACGGGAACAGGAGCTACACCGCCACCTTTGCCATCAACAGCTACACCTTGAGCGTCGGCACCGTGGGCAGCGGCTCGGTGACCAAGGATCCCGACCTGGGAAGCTACCCCCACGGGACGAGCGTTCAGCTCACAGCGGTCCCTGATGCCTACTACTCATTCACCGGGTGGAGTGGGGACACGACGGGCAGCATGAACCCTTTCACCATGATCATGAACGGGAACAAGAGCTACACCGCCACCTTCACCATCAACTCCTACACGCTGAGCGTCAGCACGGTAGGGAATGGCTCGGTGACCAGGAACCCGGACCAGCCGACCTACCCACACGGGACCAGCGTCGAGCTCACTGCGGTACCGGGTACCGGCTACAGCTTCACCGGCTGGAGCGGCGACACGACGGGCACCATAAACCCGTTCACCAGGATCATGAACGGGAACAAGAACTACACCGCGACGTTCGCCATCAACACCTACACGCTGTCGACGGCGGTGGTGGGGAGCGGATCGGTGACCAAGAACCCGGACTTGGCGAGCTACGCGCACGGAGCCAGCGTGGAGCTCACCGCGGTGCCGAGCACCGGCTACAGCTTCACCGGCTGGAGCGGCGACACCACCGGGACCATGAACCCGTTCACCAAGATCATGAACGGGAGCAAGAGCTACACCGCGACGTTCGCCATCAACACTTACACGCTGTCGACGGCGGTGGTGGGCAGCGGGTCGGTCGCGCTCAACCCGACCGGGGGCACCTACGACCACGGAACGAGCGTTCAGCTCACGGCGACGCCGAGCTTTGGCTACTCCTTCACCGGCTGGAGCGGCGACACCACCGGGGCGGCCAACCCGTTCACCGTGATCCTGCACCAGAACAAGAGCTACACCGCGACGTTCGCGCTCAACGCGTACACGGTGTCGACCGCGGCAATCGGCAGCGGAACCGTGACCAGGAGCCCGAGCCAGGCCACCTACGACCACGGGACCAGCGTCCAGCTCACCGCCAGCCCAAGCTTCGGCTACACGTTCACCGGGTGGAGCGGCGACACCACGGGGACGGCCAACCCGTTCAGCGTGATCCTGCACCAGAACAAGAGCTACACCGCGACCTTCACCCTTGATACGTACACGGTCACGACGTCGGTAGTCGGCAGCGGCACCGTGACCAAGAATCCGGACCAGGCCAGCTACACCCACGGCAGCTCGGTTCAGCTCACGGCGACTCCGAGCTTCGGTTACTCGTTCATCGGCTGGAGCGGTGATACGACGGGAACTGCGAGCCCGTTCACCGTGATCCTGCACCAGAACAAGAGCTACACGGCGGCGTTCACGATCAGCACGTACACCATCGCGACCTCGGTGGTCGGCAGCGGCACGGTGACGAAGAACCCGAACCAGGCGACGTACGACCACGGCACTTCGGTCCAGGTCACCGCGAATCCCAGCGTGGGCTACTCCTTCACCGGCTGGAGCGGGGATACCACGGGGACCACCAACCCGTTCACCGTGATCCTGCACGAGGACAGGACCTTCACCGCCACGTTCACCATCAACTCCTACACCATGAGCGTCAGCACGGTGGGCAACGGGTCGGTGACGAAGAACCCCGACCTGGGGAGCTACCCGCACGGAACCAGCGTGGAGCTCACCGCGGTGCCCGGCACCGGCTACAGCTTCACGGGCTGGGGTGGCGACACGACGGGCACCATGAACCCGTTTTCCAGGATCATGAACGGGAACAGGAGCTACACCGCCACCTTCACCATCAACTCCTACACGTTGGCGGTGTCGACGGTGGGCAGCGGCTCGGTGACCAGGAACCCGGATCTGGGGAGCTACGCGCACGGAACCAGCGTGGAACTCACGGCCGTCCCTGATGCCTTCTTCTCGTTCACGGGCTGGAGCGGCGACACGACGGGCGCCATGAACCCGATCACCACGATCATGAACGGGAACAAGAGCTACACCGCCACGTTTGGCATCAACTCCTACACGTTGTCGGTGTCGACGGTCGGCAGCGGCTCGGTAACCAGGAACCCGGACCTGGGGAGCTACCCGCACGGGACCAGCGTGGAACTCACCGCGGTGCCGGGCACCGGCTACTCGTTCACCGGCTGGAGCGGGGATACGACCGGCACCATGAACCCGTTCACCAAGATCGTGAACGGGAACAAGAGCTACACCGCCACCTTCACGATCAACTCCTACACCCTGGGCATCAGCACGGTCGGGGGCGGGTCGGTGACCAGAAACCCGGACCTGGGGAGCTACCCGCACGGGACCAGCGTGGAGCTCACGGCGGTGCCGGGGATCGGCTACAGCTTCACCGGCTGGAGCGGCGACACCACCGGCACCATGAACCCGTTCACCAGGATCATGAACGGGAACAGGAGCTACACCGCCACCTTCACCATCAACAGCTACACGTTGGCGGTGTCGACGGTCGGCAGCGGCTCGGTGACCAGGAACCCGGACCTGGGGAGCTACCTGCACGGGACGAGCGTAGAACTCACGGCCGTCCCTGATGCCTTCTACTCTTTCGCCGGCTGGAGCGGCGACACAACGGGCAGCATGAACCCGTTCACCAGGATCATGAACGGGAACAGGAGCTACACCGCCACCTTCACCATCAACTCGTACACGCTGTCGGTGTCGACGGTGGGGAATGGCTCGGTGACCAAGAACCCGGACCTGGGGAGCTACCCGCACGGAACCAGCGTGGAGCTCACCGCAGTGTCGGGCACCGGCTACAGCTTCACGGGCTGGAGCGGGGATACGACGGGCACCATGAACCCGTTCACCAGGATCATGAACGGGAACAGGAGCTATTCGGCCACTTTCACCATCAACAGCTACACGCTGTCGGTGTCGACGGTGGGCAGCGGCTCGGTGATCAAGAACCCAGACCTGGGGAGCTACCCGCACGGGACCAGCGTGGAACTCGCGGCCGTCCCGGGTGCCTTCTACTCGTTCACCGGCTGGAGCGGAGATACGACCGGGACCATGAACCCGTTCACCAGGATCATGAACGGGAACAAGAGCTACACCGCCACCTTCACGATCAACAGCTACTCCCTGAGCGTCAGCACCGTGGGCAATGGCTCGGTGACCAGGAACCCCGACTTGGGGAGCTACCCGCACGGAACCAGCGTGGAGCTCACGGCGGTGCCGGGCACCGGCTACAGCTTCACCGGCTGGAGCGGCGACACCACCGGGACCATGAACCCATTCACCAAGATCATGAACGGGAACAGGAGCTACACCGCCACCTTCACGATCAACTCCTACACCCTGAGCGTCAGCACCGTGGGGAACGGCTCGGTGAACAGGAACCCGGACCTGGCGAGCTACCCGCACGGGACCAGCGTGGAGCTCACCGCGGTGCCGGGCACTGGTTACGGCTTCACGGCGTGGAGTGGCGACACCACCGGGACCATGAACCCGTTCACCAGGATCATGAACGGGAACAGGAGCTACACCGCCACCTTCACCATCAACTCCTACACGCTGAGCGTCAGCACGGTGGGGAGCGGCTCGGTGACCAGGAACCCGGACCTGGGGAGCTACCCGCACGGGACCAGCGTGGAACTCGCGGCCGTCCCGGGTGCCTTCTACTCGTTCACCGGCTGGAGCGGAGATACGACCGGGACCATGAACCCGTTCACGAAGATCATGGACGGGAGCAGGAGCTACACCGCCACCTTCACGATCAACAGCTACACGCTGAGCGTCAGCACGGTCGGGAGCGGCTCGGTGACCAGGAACCCCGACCAGCCGACCTACCCGCACGGGACCAGCGTGGAGCTCACCGCAGTGCCGGGCACTGGCTACAGCTTCACCGGCTGGAGCGGGGACACCACAAGCACCATGAACCCGTTCACCAGGATCATGAACGGGGACAGGAGCTACACCGCCACCTTCACCATCAGGAGCTATGCGCTCACCGTAACCATCGTTGGGAACGGCACGGTGACGCGGGATCCCGACCTTCCCCTCTACACGCACGGCAGCGAGGTCGAACTGACGGCCACCGCGGGACCGAATCACTACTTCTCGGGGTGGACGGGAGACAGCGTCAAGTCGCTCAATCCCCTCAGCCTCGTCATGACGAAGGACATGTCGCTGACCGCGCATTTCAATCCGATCCCGGTCGCGGTCCAGCTCCCGCCGAGATTCCTGGCGCAGGCGTTCGCGACGGATCTGAACTATCCGGTGGGGATGGCCTTCCTTCCCGACGGCCGGCTGCTCTACGTCGAGAAGCAGACGGCGCGGATCCGAATGATCGCGAACGGCGGGCCGTCGCTGGTCGATCCGGTGGGGGTGGTCGACAGCGTGGCCGGTTCTGGAGCGGAAGACGGACTGCTCGGGGTGGCGGTGGACCCCGGCTGGCCGCTCCATCCCCACATCTATGTCTGCTACACGGCGCTCGGGGGCACCATCCGGCTCTCCCGTCTGACCGCCGAGGGAGATCTGTCGGAGCCCGCCAGCAGCGACCTGGCGTTCCCGAGTGTCTCCCGGCGCGACATCCTGCGGGATCTCCCCAACCAGAGTCCGATCCACAATGGTGGGGCCGTGCGGTTCGGCCCGGACGGCATGTTGTATCTCAGCCTTGGCGACGACATGGCGAACTGCGAAGAACAGAATCCGGCCCAGCTGGTCGGGGCCGTGCTGCGACTGGACGTGAGCGGCGTGGCGGACGGCCCGGGCGAGCCGCCCGACCGTGGCGACCTCGTGCCGCCCGACAACCCTTACGCGATTCATCCCGACACCAATCGCCGGCTCGTCTGGGCGGCGGGGTTCCGCAATCCGTTCCGCTTCCACATCGACCCCGCCAACGGCTCGATCTTTGTCTCCGACGTCGGAGAAGACACCTACGAAGAGATCGATCTCATCGCGGGCGCCGGGCTGAACTACGGCTGGCCCTCCTGGGAGGGTCCGGGGTCGTATTCGTCATGCAGCGAGCCGGGGACCATGGAGCCACCCATCCACTGGTACGACCGCACGGGATTCGCGGCCTCGGTGATGGGTGCGGGCGTGTATCGAGGATCGGGTTGCGCGACCTGCGACTTCCCAGCGGAGTACGAAGGCGACTACTTCTTCAGTGACTACTACGAGGGATTCCTGCGCCGGCTGCACTACTCGGGAGGGGTCTGGAGCATGGCGGAGCCCGTGCCGGGTCAGCCGAGCGCCACCGATTGGGGTCGCGGCTTCGACGAAGTCTCCGACTACCTGGTCGGACCCGACGGTGCGCTCTGGTACTGCCGCATGTCGGTGAACTACGCCGACGGAACGGGTGAAATCGGCCGGATTCACTACCAGAGCGCAACCACCGCAGTCGGAAACTCGGGTGTCGCCGACGGAGGGGTGTCTTTCGCGCTGCCCTATCCCTCACCTTCTCGCGGCAACGTCAGCTTCGCCTACGCGGTGGGGAGCCCGAGCCGGGTCGAACTGGCGGTCTACGATGCGATGGGTCGCCTGAGCCGCCGCCTGGTGTCCGCGGACCAGGGCGCGGGCCGTCACGTGATCGCATGGGACGGCCGTAACGTGAACGGGTCACCCGCCGCCTCCGGCGTCTACCTCGCGCGCCTGATGGTGAACGGCCGGCCCTTCATGCGCAGGCTCGTCCTGACGCGCTGAACGATCCTGGCCCCGGGACTCACGCCCCCAGGTCGTACGAGCGGAGCTTCTTGTAGAGCGCGGATTCGCTGATCTTGAGACGCGCCGCGAGCTCGATGCGCGTCAGATCCGGATACCGGCGCAGCGCCTCCTCGAGCCAGCTCTTCTCGGCCTCCTCGAGCAGGAGCGGCAACCCGGCTTCGAGATCGATTGCGCCGTCTCCGCGCCGGCCGCGCCCGACAGCGGCGCCGGCATCGAGCAGCCGGGTGAGATCCGCCGGCGTCACCGGGCCGTTCGATCCTTCCATGGTCAGACGGGCGGCGAGCTGCTCGATGTGGCGGACGTTGTCGGGCCACGAGAAGTCCAGCCCCTCCAGAAATCGAACCGCCTCGGGCGAGAGCTCGATCCAGCGACCGTTGCCGGTCTGGTCGAGGCAGTGCCGCAGCAGGAGCCCGATGTCTTCCAGCCGCTCACGCAGCGGTGGAATCCGGATCGGAATGAAGTTCAGCCGCTCGAAGAGGTCGCGGCGGAAGCGCCCGGCTTCGACCTCCACGTCGAGGTCGCGGTTGGTCGCGGCGATCACCCGCACGTCGGCCCGCCGCTCCTCGGGATCGCCGACGCGCTCGAACGTCTTCTCTTGGAGCAGGCGCAACAGCTTGGATTGGATCTCGAGCGGCAACTCGCCGATCTCGTCGAGGAAGAGCGTGCCGCGATCGGCCGCCTGCACTTTCCCGATCCGGTCGGTCGCGGCGCCGGTGAATGCGCCGCGCCGGTGACCGAACAGCTCGGCCTCGACCATGCTCTTCTCGAGCGAAGGGCAGAAGACCGTCACGAGCGGGCGGCTGGCGCGCGGACCCGCGTAGTGGAGCGCGCGAACCAGGAGGCTCTTTCCGGTTCCCGTCTCGCCGAGCATCAGCACCGGGAATTCCGTCGCAGCGGCTTTGCGCACGGTCTGCTCGAGCTCGCGCACCGCGGACGAGCGGCCCACGAAGCGGCCGAACGACCAGTCGGTGGCCAGCACCTCGCGGCTCGCTTCGGCTTCCTGGCGGAACTGGTTCTCCGAGAGCCGTAGCCGGTCCCGCTCGCGGATCACGTCGCGCCCGGCGCGCAGCGCCTCGATGATCGGGCCGGCCATCTCGAACATCGAGCGCAGGATGGTCCGATGCCGGGGGTCGAAGTACCCGGGTGCCCGCTTCTCGAGGTGCACGAGCGCGACGATCCGGTCGCCGGAACGGATCGGCATGCAGAGCACGGCCGCGGTGCGCAGCGCCTGCACCGATTCGACCTGGACGAAGAAGGGATCCTCGACCGCGTTCTTGAGCAGAACGTCCTCGCCGGTCTGCACGACGCGCTGGAACAGGTGCCGGCTGAAGGCCCCGGCATCGCCTTCGAAGTTCCGCGCCTGGAAGCCGCTCAGGACCCGGTATTCGAGCTCGCCGCGGTCGGTGACCTCGACGAACAACCCGCGATCGGCGCTGGCGCCGGTGACCGCCTGCTGGAGAATGGCGCCCAGCACCACGTCGGGCTCCGCCACCTGGCTGAGCACGCCCCTCAACGCCACGATCAGCTGCGCGGTCTGCTTCTGGAGATCGTCGGACATGGCGTCAGGCGGGAGTTCGCTCGCGGTCCAGTCCGACGCGGTGGAGCAGGTCGACGAACCGCGGGTCCTTGCGTAACGGGTCGAACAGCGGATCCACCTCGAGTCGGTTGAGTTCGGTGTCGTGCTCACGATAGCCGATCTCCAGCCACCTGAGGGCCGCGTCGACCTGGCCGAGCCGCGAGTAGAGCTCGGCGATGTGCTCGGCCGGCTGGTACGTGCCGGACTCGCGACGGCGGGTCAGTCCGCCAATCAGCATCTGCAGCGTCGGTCGGAACCCGGCGGCCTGGTAGGTGCGGGCGAGCGCCGCGGCCGTTTCGCGCTGCCCCTGGAGCTCGAACGAACGGATCAGCGACTGCACCGCCTCGGCCTGGTGACCCTGCTGATCGAGGACCCCCGCCATCGCCCGGTAGGCGAGTGCACTGCTCGAATCGAGCTCCGTGGCGCGCCGCAGTCGATCGAGCGCCGAATCGAAGTGACGGGCGTAATACTCGAACGTGCCGCCGGCCAGGCCGACCGTCTGGGAGAGCGGATCCAGCTGCTCGGCCTCCCCGAGCTCCGCCTGCGCCTGCTCGAACAGGCCGCGCTGCGCCAGGTGGTGCGCGTACCAGAAGTGGGCCAGGGCGTTGTTGGGATTGAGCTCGATGGCACGGCGGTATTCCCTTTCGCTCCCCTCCCAGTTCCAGTCGAAGTTGTGCATGACGTGCGCGAGCGAGGCATGGGCTTCCGAAAGATTCTCGTCGAGCGCCACGGCCTTGAGCGCGGCGGCCCGCGCGCGCGCGCGGGCGTCGAGCGGTGGGACCTGCGCGTAGAGGCCGGCGGCCGCCCACGCATCGGCGAGCCCGGCATAGGCCGTGGCGTAGAGCGAATCCTGCCGGATCGCGCGCTCGAAGTATTCGATCGCCCGCGGGACGCCCGACGGCCGCCGGCTCCAGTGGTATCGCCCGCGCAGGTAGAACTGGTAGGCGATCGGATCGTTGCCACGGCCGCGGGCGAGCCGTTTGCGCTCCTCCGGCGTGAGGCGGACCTCGATCTCGCGCACCACGGCCCGGCTCACGCGGCTCTGCAGCGCGATCACATCGGTGGTGTCTCCTTCGTAGCTGGCCGACCACAGCTGCCGATCGTCGCGCCCGTCCACCAGCCGCGCGGTGATGCGCATCCGGTGGCCCGACCGGAGCAGGCTGCCTTCGACCACGCCGTCCACGTTCAGGTCGCGGGCGATTTCGGTCATCCGCGGCCGCGGCCCCTTGTAGCGCATCACCGAGGTGTAGGAGATCACGCGCAGCGCGCTGACGTGGGAGAGCTGGGCGATCAGCTCTTCTGTCATTCCGTCCGCGTAGTATTCCTGATCGGGATCGCCGGATAGATTGGTGAGTGGCAGCACCGCCAGCGAACGGAGCCCGGTGGCCGATGCTTCGTCCTGCCGCCCTCGAAACAGCGCGTAGCCGACGCCGCCGACGAGCGCGATCACGAGCACGATCAGCCAGCGTGGGATCGCCAGGGTGGCGTGGCGCAGGGTTCGGAGCGCCACCCCGGAGCTCGACTGGAGGCGCTTCAGGGTCTTCGCGAGGTCGGCGGCCGAGGCGTAACGGCGTTCGGGGTCCGCCTCGAGGCAGCGGCGGATGATGGACTGGAGCTCGGCGGAGATGCGCGCGTACCGCGCCTGGGGAAACAGCCGGTTCGCCGGGGTCGGCGGTACGATCGAGCCGGTGGCCGCCTGATAGAGAACGAGACCGGCCGCGTAGAGGTCGGACCGCTCGGTGGCGGGCGACCCGGTGAGCACCTCGGGGGCGATGTAGAGCGGCGTTCCGGCGACCACCTGCGAGTCGGTGCGGAGAGCCCCCGCTTCTTCCGCTTCCGGCGCCAGCCAGCGGGCCAGGCCGAAGTCGAGGATCTTGAGTCGGCCGTCCGAGGTCAGGTGGAGATTGCCGGGCTTGAGGTCGCGGTGGATCACGCCGCGGCCGTGCGCGTACGCCAGTCCCTCGGCGAGCTGCACGCCGAGATCGATCACGAGAGCTCTCGGCAGTGGACCGCGAACGAGCCGTCGATCGAGGGACTCGCCCGGGATGTATTCCATGACCAGGAAGTCGCGCCCGGACTCGGTGCGGAACTCGTACAGCGTGGCGATCGCCGGGTGGTTCAGATGCGAGAGTGCCAGCGCCTCGCGAAAGAAGCGTCGCCGGGATTCCTCGCTGCCCAGCACGCCGGGCGGCAGGAATTTGAGAGCGACATCCCGGTGCAGATGTTCGTCGCGCGCGCGGTAGACCACGCCCATGCCGCCCGCACCCAGGACCTCCACGATGCGGAAATGGCCGAACGTGCTCCCGATCAGCGCCTGCCTTTCGGAGGCTTCGGCCAGGGCACCCTCGAAGTGAGCTCGACGCCGCCCCGGGCGGCATTCGAGTGGCGGCGATTATACGCCCCACCCGGTCGAGGGTGCGCGGCAGGGGCGCCGTGGGGTAGGTCCCCGCCGGCGCCCCGGACTGCTCAAGGGAACGGCGCCCGCGCGTCAGTTCCCGGTCTTCTGGATCGCGTAGCCCACGATCAGCGATGCGCGATTGCCGTCCGGGCTCGTCGTCAGCGCGACGTTGACCGGCAGGCTGACGCCGCCGTAGTCGAAGCACTTTCCCACGGCGATCACGAGGGCGGTCTGCACCGGCTTGTCTCCGCCGACCGCGACCAGGTTCGGTCCGAGTCCGAATTCGAATCCGTTCGGGAAGCGAACCCCCATGGCTCCGGTGATCCCGGGGATGATCTTTCCGTATTCCACTCCGCCCACCATCGGCACGGCCTCGATCACGAACTGCGGGCCTCCGCCCCGCGGGGCGATCTGCCGTTCGAAGTGCCACCCGAACTGGCTGATCACGCGGCCGTAGCCCTGGCTGTTCATGTGGTTCCAGATCTCGCCGTGGTCGGACACCACGGTCACTCCGAGCCGCGGTCCGCTCATGTTGCGCTGGCGGAACACGACCGGCTCAAAGGAATCTGCCGCCGGCTGCACCGGCTCCACGGCCTCCGCGACCTGCGCCTGCGCGACCTGCGCGGAATCTGCGGCGTGCATCGGCAGAACGGGATCCGCGATCTGGGCCCTGCTTGGCTGCACGGTGGCGCCCATCATGATGGTGAGCAGTGCCACCACTTCCATACTCGTTCGGCACTTCATGACGTTCCTCCTTCTCGTGAGACTCCGGCCGACACCCGCCCGGTACTCGCAGCGGGCGCCGAATCGGAGGTGAGTTCGTTAGAAGATTGGGGCGTGCTGGTTCGCGGTCATCGCGACGAGCTCTTGGAAGCTCACCATGAGCTCGCCGGCCGAGAAGTCCGCGTGGCCATAACCCTCGACACGCTTCTGGACCAGCCACGGTCCGGCGGCGACCTGCCCCAGGATGTCCTCGTGGAACACCGGCACCAGGGGGTCACGGGTCTTGTGCATGGTGATCACCGGGATCCGGAGGTTCCCGGACGGCTCCCCGAACCGGGCGAGGAACGCCGCCGCATCCGGGGCGATCGAATAGCGCGCGACCCGCGCGTTGATGTCGTCGAGCAGTGCCGGCGGGAGCGCCGCCGACGTGTAACGCCAGGTCGCGTTGTCGAAGAAGCTGTGCCCGTGAGTGCGGGCGAACAGATCGCCGCCGCCCTGCATCCCGAAACCGAGCACGTTGATCAGCGACCCGGCCACTTCCTGGTTGCTGATTCCCGGCAGCGGCCGGCGCGCCAACAGCTGGATGATGCCGAGCCCCTGCGGGTTCGCATTGACCGCCTGCAGGACCGGCTGCACCACCTGCGCGTTGATGTCGGTGATCACCGGCGGGTTCTCGAGGCCGCCCGCCAGCACGTTCGGATACACCGTATCGAACAGCACGCGGATGTCGCCGAGGTACTGCACCTCCTCGTCACTGCCGCCGACGATTCCGGAGACGAGCAGGCTCCCGTCGTACTGCTCGGGGAACTTCTGCGTCATGAGCAGACCGATGAGTCCGCCGAGCGACTGCCCCAGCAGGTAGGTGTGGCGGGGCCGCGCCACCTGCCAGGCGAACCGGCGGCTCAGCTGCCGCGAATCGTGGATGCCCTCCTGCACCGCGTATCCGTTGCTCGAATAGCTCGAGGCGGTGACGGCAAAACCGCGAGCCAGCAGCGAATCGCGAATTGCGCCGTTGTTCGGCAGCGCGACCGGTTGCGCTGGATTGGTGTAGCCGTGGAGATAGACCACCAGATCGCCGTTCCAGGCCGCCGGCTTGTCGATCACCCACAGCGCACCGGATTCCGAGCGGCCCTCGAGATGCAGGGCCTGGCCCTGGGCACGCCGGAGGCAGGTGGGATCCAGCGTCGAGAGACCGAGACCGCCGGAGGTGTCGGCGGCCACATTCATGGCCTCCGGAGCGAGCACCCGTTTCGCATCACAGCCGATCGCGGAGAACAGAACCAGCGCCAGAGCGAGCGACGCGAGTCCGCGGCCCGCAATGAACCGGGGCCTCCAGGGCCAGATAGACGCGAGAACAGTGGGGAGCAACATGGCGACCTCCTCGTATCGCCGCCACGGCCGTGCGCCAGGTTGGCGAACTGCTCGGCGGCGTTGTCGCGAGTGCGACGCAGCCGCTACTGCAGGTCATGTGCCGGTGAGGCGTCGTGATGCGTGCGCCCCGGACACCTCGCGGCATCCCGGTCGGGCGCAAGGCTTTCGCGAATCACGGCCGCTTCGCCGCCGCGATCCCGCGCTCCGCGCTGCGAGGCGCGGACTTCACGAACGTCCAGTGAGGACTGTCGATCGAGACAGCCGGCGGCCCCCGTTCCGACCGTTCCGAAAGCTTGGTTAAGTCTGCTACGATTCTGCCGAGTCCATTTTCCGAGGAGGCCTCCCATGACCCTGTCCGTGGATTCGCCCAAGGCCCACGAGCTGATCGCCCGACTCGATGCGGCCGTCGGCGCGGCGCCGGACGACGCCGTGCGATGTCGCAACGTGAAGCGCGTGCTCGAGTCGCTGCTCCGCGACGGTGAGCGCTTCCTGCCTCCCGACTTCTGCAAGCCTCTGCCCGATGTCTATGCGCGGAGGCTTCTGCATCGGGATCCCAAGAACCGCTACACCGCGGTGGTGATGGTGTGGGGCAAGGGCCAGGGCACGCCGCTCCATGACCACGCCGGCATGTGGTGCTGCGAGTGCGTGTACCAGGGCGTGATCTCGGTCACTTCCTACTCGGTGCGCGGCGGCGATCCGGAGAAGGACCTCGTGAGCTTCGAGGAGGAGAAGACGATCCGCGCGGGCGTCGGCCAGGCCGGCGCGCTGATCCCGCCGTTCGAGTACCACGTGCTGAAGAACGCGACGGACGAGACCGCGGTCACGATCCACGTCTACGGCGGCGAGATGAACCACTGCCACATCTTCGAGCCGGCCGGCGACAACCTCTACCGCCGCGCCTTCAAAGAGCTCACGTACCGCTCCTGAAGTCGCTCCTTCCCGGTCTCGCCCTGTGCGCCGCGCTCGCTGCGGTGGCGGTGATCGGCACCGATGTGCCCTGGGTGCGCGAGACGTTCCACGTGAGCCCGCTGCTCGTCGTGATCCTGCTCGGCATGCTGTGGCGCTCGATCGCGCACACGCCGGAGGCAACCCAGCCCGGTATCCGCATGGCGCAGCGCCCGATCCTGCGCTGGGCGGTCGCGGGGCTGGGCCTGAGGCTCAGCCTCGATGAGCTGGTGAAGATCGGCGGCCCGGCGCTCGCGGTGGTCGCGGTCTCGACGTTCGTGGCGCTCTTCGCGGGCTTCGCCATCGCCCGCGCGCTCAACGTCCCGCGCAAGCTCGCGCTGCTGCTCGCGGTGGGCGGCGCGGTGTGCGGGGCCTCGGCCGTGGTCGCCGCCGACACCGTGGTGCAGGGCGAGAAGCGCGACGCGCCGGTGGCGCTCGGCGTGATCACGCTGCTCGGCACCGTGGGAATCTTCCTCTACCCGCTGATCGGGCGCGCGCTCGCCATGAACGACTTCCTGTTCGGCGTGTGGGACGGCGCCTCGCTCCACGAGATGGCACAGGTGGTGGCTGCCGGCTTCGGCATGAGCGACGAAGCGGCGCGCGTCGCGACCGTGGTCAAGCTCGCACGCATCGCGCTGCTCGCGCCGATCGTGCTGCTCCTCGGGGTATGGCTCGCGCGCTCGGGCGGCTCCGGCAAGGCCGCGGTGGCGCCGGTCCCCTGGTTCCTGGTGGTGTTCGTGCTGCTCGCGGGACTCGCCTCTACGGGCTGGCTGCCCGCCGAGTGGCTCGCCGTCGGCCGCCGGATCGACCTCTGGCTCCTCTGCATGGGAATGGCCGGGGTGGGGCTCCAGACCGGGGTCGCGGACCTCAAAGCCGCCGGAATCGGGCCGATTCTGGCCGGAACACTGCAGTGGGTGCTGCTGGCCGCGCTCTCCTACGGGCTCGCGAGGGTGTTCGTCCACTGAATCGGGGTCGGGCGCCGGGCTTGGGCCACGCCCTCCCAGTGATACACTTTCCGCGGCAATGAAACCTGCATCCCGCCCTTCGATCGCCACGGTCCCGGATACTGAGTCCCGGTCCGATCTCGACCTTCCCTGGACCGTGATCGTCCACGACGATCCGATCAACCTCATGAGCTACGTCACCATGGTGTTCATGCGCGTGTTCCGCTATCCGCGCGAACGTGCCGAGCAGCTCATGCTCGAGGTCCACAACTCGGGGCGCTCGCTGGTGTGGACCGGGGAGCGCGAGCAGGCCGAGCACTACACCCACCAGCTCCACGCCTACCAGCTCCTCGCGACGCTCGAGCGGTCGTTCGCATGAGCGAACCCCGCGAACCGGTCCCCGCGACCGGAGGCACCGATGGCACCGTGCGCATCCTGGGGCTGCCGCCCGTGGTGTCGGAGCTGATCCACGACCTGCCGCGCATGCTCCAGCGCACGCGCCATCCCGCCGCTCAGAAACGGCTCTACCCGGACGCCCTGCCGCGCGACCCCGCGGCCAGCACCGATTTCCGGCGGCTCACCGAGCCCGATCTCCGGAGACTGTTCGAGGCGGCGGAGGCCACCGTGGCGCGCGATCTCCGGTCGTTCGATCGCACGAGCGCCGAGCTGGTGATCCCGGAGGATCACGTCGCCGCGTGGATGAGCGCGCTCAACCAGGCGCGGCTCGCGATCGGCGAGATCTACCGGGTGACGCCCGCGGACATGGAGCGCGACGACCTCGACCCGCACCTCGCGCGCGATCTCGCGCTGCTCCGCATCTACGCCTACGGGTATCTGCTCGAGCGCTTCGTCACGCGGGCGCACGGCGCCCACGGGCCGCGCGTCGTCTGACCGCTTCACCTAGGAGCCGCTGACGAGCCTCCGGTAGAACTGCGGCCGCCGCGACGTGAAGAGGTGCGTCATCCCGGTGAGCGCCTTGTCCCGCGCCAGCGCGAGATCGCACCGCACCGCCTTCACCACCTCGTCGCGCTTGCCGCCGCCCGCCACCACCACACCACCGGGGTCCACGATCTGGCTGCGCCCCGTGAAGGGCACGCGCCCGCCGGGGCGGTTCTCGATGCCGGTGCGGTTCGCGGTCACCACGTAGACGCGATTCTCGAATGCACGCGTCCGCATCGCGGTCTGCGCGTTCGGGAACACCAGGTTCGAAGGGTGCGCGATCACGTCGGCGCCCTGGAGGGCGAGCACGCGCGCGACTTCAGGAAAGCGCCAGTCGAAGCAGATGAGCATGCCGACCTGCGCGCGGCCCACGCGATGCACGGCCAGCGGAATGTTGCCCGGCGAGAACCACTCCTGCTCGCGCTCGAACAGGTGGATCTTGCGGTACACCGCCTTCACGCCCCCCGGGCCCACCAGCATCGCGCTGTTGTAGAACCTCCCGCGCGAGCGCTCCGGGAAGCCGGCCACGTAGTGGCACTTCTCGCGACGCGCGGCGGCAGTGAGCGCGCGGGCGGTCGGGCCGGTCGCCGCGTCCTCGGCGAGTGAGGCCACCTCCTCGTGGCTCGAGAACACGTAGCCCGAGGACCACAGCTCGGGGATCACCACGAGGTCGGCCCGGACCGTGGCGGCCAGCGCGAGGCCATGCTCCAGGTTCTCGGCGGGCTTCCCGAAGCGGGGCCGGCCCTGCACGAATGCGAGGGTGAACGGAATCACCCGCGCACCGTATCATGTCGGCCGCAGCCCGCCCGGCGCCGCCTTCCGCGCGCCCCCGGCGGCCACGCCCGGGAGGAGCCATGTCACAGATCCTCGAGGTGCTGTGCGTCCACGGCATCGGCCACCAGGAAGCCGACGCCACCTGGCAATCCGACTGGACCCGGACCCTGCGCGACAGCCTGCGCGCGTGGCGACCCGATCTCGAGGTCGCGGCGTCGTTCGTCGCTTACGACGATCTCTTCGAGAAGGCGCCGTTCGGGCCGCTCGACACCGCGCAGGCGCTGTGGAAGCTGCTCGGCAGCGGCATCTGGCACGGCGTCGGCGATCTCTTCTCGCGGCCGCGCGGTCCGCTGGGGCCGATCCCGGACCGGGTGCGCTGGACGGCCGGCATGGTGATCCAGTGGGTAGAGAACGAGCGCCTGCGCACCTCCGCGCGCGCCCGCGTGCTCCAGATGATCGCCGAGCGGAAGCCCGCGCTGGTGGTGGCGCACAGCATGGGCTCGCTCATCGCCTACGACGCGCTGATCCGCGCCGAGGTGAAGGCCGAGAGCTGCACGTTCGTGAGCCTCGGCTCGCAGATCGGAAACGCGTTCGTGCGCGGCGTGTTCGGCGGGCGCCTCGTCCCGACCCGCACCCAGGCCTGGTGGCACCTCTTCAATCGCCACGACGACGTCTTCACCGCGCCGATCCGGCTCGCCGATGCGGGCTTCCACCAGGTGGACACGCCGTTCGACATCAAGGGCATCGCCGATCACGACGCGCTCCAGTACCTCGCACACCCGGCGACCGTGAACGGACCGTGGCGCGTGGTCGCTGGCGGACCCGCGACCCGGGCGGTCGCGCGCGGCCTCCAGGTGTTCGCGCGCGGGACGCCCCGGCCCCAGCGACGCGCGCTGCTGGTCGGCATCAACGACTACCCGCGTAAGGAGGATCGTCTCGAAGGCTGCCTCAACGACGTGTTCCTGATGAGCTCGGTGCTGCAGGACGCCGGGTTCCGCGCGGAGGAGATCCGGGTCGTGCTCGACGGCCGCGCCACCGCGGCCGGCATCCGCAGCCGGCTCCACTGGCTGCTCGAGGACGTGGGCGATCACGACGTGCGGCTCTTCTACTACAGCGGCCACGGCGCCCAGATCCCGCGCTACGGCGAGAACGAGGAGGTCGACCGGCTCGACGAGTGCCTGGTGCCGCACGACTTCGACTGGACTCCCGAGCGCGCGTTCACCGACGACCAGTTCTGGTCGCTCTACAGCCAGCTTCCCTACAAGTCGCGGTTCGTCGCGATCTTCGACTGCTGCCACTCGGGCGGCATGACGCGGCACGGGGGCCCCAGGGTGCGCGGGATCGCGCCGCCCGACGACATCCGGCACCGCTCGCTGCGCTGGGATTCGGAGTACCAGATGTGGGTGCCGCGCGACTTCGAGCGCGGGCGCCGCGCGATCGGCTACACGCGGAACCGGCCCGAATACACCGGCGACTGCGGGGCCTGCCATCGGCTCGGCCGCTCGGTTCCGCTGCGAAGCCTCGAGCGCACGCAGTACGTGGCGGTGCGGAAGAAGCTCGGCCACGAAGGGCCGTACCTGCCGGTGATCCTCCAGGCCTCCGCCGAGCACCAGTTCTCGTACGAGTACCGGCACGGCGTGGCGTCCTACGGCGCGTTCACGTTCGCGCTCGCCGAGATCTTCCGGGGCGGCCTGCGGCGCCAGCAGCCGCTGTCGGTGGAAGCACTGGCTCGCCGCGTGGGGAAGCGTCTCGAGGAACTCGAGTACGACCAGACGCCGCAGGTGGTGGGACCGAAGGCGCTGCTCTCCAGGCCCCTGCCGGGGCTGACGCGGCTGCGGTCGGGGGTGCCGCGGCGCCGCAAGGCGCCGGCGCCGGGCTAAGACCTGCCTCCGACGCCTTGCACCCAGGCAGGCTGCTGGCTCGAGCCCTTGATCTCGGCGTCGGCACGCACCACCCCCGCGCATGAACCCAAGGGCCATTGCCGCGCGAACACAACGTCTCCCCTCCAAATGGATCTTTCGCTTCCTAAGCCGGGGGCGTAGCCTTGGTACATCGCCCAATCAGCCGCGGACTGAATCGAGCCCCGCGGTCGGCCCGCCTTTATTGGAGGTGCTCCGTGAAGCCGAGAGGGTTCCTTACGGCGACCTTAGTTAGTCTCGTAACGTATTGGGGGGGGAATGCTTTAGCAGATTGTCCCGATGGCTTCGGCCCTCCCACCGTCCCCAATGTGACATGGACGATTCCCGATCAGGTCACTGGCTGCCCGGCAGGGGACACAACCAGCGTTCCGGGACACCCCTCAGTGATCCGAGTCCTCGTCACCTACCAGGACGCAGCCTGCAACCCACGGGTGGGGGTTCCTCCGGAATCGCTGGTGATCGTCTGGCAGACTTTGAGCGGCAATGCCCGAATCAACGACAAATCCTCCAACGGCACCTTCGCTGACGACAGTACGGACTACAACGGTCAGACGCGGTTCACCTTCCGCAGTCTTTCCGGCAACGGCAAGCTGCGTCTGCTTCTCAGCGTCTCGGGCGACGGGCAGGGATCTCGCAACGTTCAGATACGGACCACGGACCCTGACATCGACTTGGAGCGGCGGGTCACAGTGCCTGAGTGGCCCCTCACGGACGACCTCAACTGGAATGGCGTCGACTGGCACGAGGGCGACAGCGAAGACCTCGGAATCTTCTATGCCCACCTGGATCACTGGCGCAGGAATGCGCTCCACGGGACCCTAGTGAAGCGTACAAGCCTGCCCGAGACCGGTCTTCCACGAATCGGCGAGAGCGTCATCTCATGGTCGCCAAACGGTAACTGGCTGACTTTCAGCATCCACACGGTGCCCGTGGGCAAATGCAAGATCTTCACAGTCCCTTCGAGCCCCACCTACGCGAACGTGGTACAGAAGTTCACAACTACGGCTCCAGATTCAAGCGACTACGACCCAAGCTGGTCGCCGCTTGGGCACGAAATCGTCTTCGACCGATTCGACTATCGCATCCTTCGAAAGGGAATCCCGGGTTTGGCCGCGGACACGTCTGAGATTCTGGTTACGTCCAGCGGTGATACAGAAAGCGACGGCGACAACACGCCTAGTGTTTCGCCTGACGGTCGGAGTGTGGCCTTCTCCCGGCGCGATCAAGTCACTCTCGCAATTAACCTTTGGAAGATCCCAATCGGCGGCGGTGCTGCAACACAGCTCACAACGGGGACCACGGTCAGCGACCGATACCCGCGCTGGTCTCCGGATGGTGAATGGATCACGTTCGATCGTCAGTATTACCCATTCGAACATAGGACCTGGAGGATAAAGGCGAGCGGGGATTCGCTGCATGAGGTCTACTTCGCCGGGTCGGGCAAGAACGCCGGCGTTCCCGCATTCTCTCCCGATGGTCTGATCATCACCGCGGCGGTGGGAACCCAGAGTGACGCGATCGCTGACACCCGATGTCACACGATTGATTCACACCTGCCGACTCCGGTTCCATCAGAGAAGGTCATTGTGAATTACGCGAGCCCGGAACACTCCATGGCTTCGTTCGATCCCGTGCTTTCGCCAGTCATGTCTCCAGATGGAACACGGCTCGCGATCCGCACCAAACAGATCTACGCGGTGCGCCGCAACATGAACGCGCCACCACGCTTCACTCAGGTAGGAAGTCAAACCGTTCATGACACGACGGCCAAAGTGGTCTTCAACGTCATCGCCGGGCAGACCCTGTCGTTCGCTCTCACGGCAACCGACCCCGACGACGGAGCGCGAACGTACCACGCTGCATACCTGAACCAGACCGGAATGACATTCTCGCCTTCGAGCCGCACTTTCGCCTGGGTCAACGCAGGACCTGTCGGTACCTACTACGTCAAGTTCTGGGTCACCAACGGGGCTGTGGCCAGTGGTGCGCAGAATGGCGGGATGGATGCAATCATCGCAGTGATCAACGTGACCCCGTCACTAGGGGTCGGCTTGCACGCCTCCAGGGCGCCTGATGAAGTTGGCAAACGCGTGATCGTACGTTGGGATGCTGCTTCTGCTGTGCTTACTGCGGAAGCTTTCGACGCGCCGGGATTTGGACAACTCAAGATCTTCGACCTTTCTGGCCGAATGGTCGCCGAGGACCACGGGCGAGGTCTCCTCAAGTGGAGCGGTGTGGATCAGTTTGGGCGCCGGGTTGCATCAGGGATCTACCTGTACGTGATGGAAGTTGGTTCCGTGCGAAAGGAAGGCAAGATTGCGCTCCTTCGCTGACGGACTCGTTGTGGTTGTTTGCGTTGCCGCGACTGCATTGCATGTGACTGCGCCAGCAGAGAGTGCGAGTCGTGAGAGTTGCTCAGTCGCCAGGGTCGAAGTGGATACCTCCACTGCAAAGAAGGCGGTCGGAATGCTGCCGGGAGAAGCTCTGGGACAGACGTTTGATGCCACCGCGACAACGATTAGAGCGGTGGTTGCCTGGCGGCCGTGGTGGCAGACGCCGAATGACTCGCCGATGAAGCTTTGGATCACGGAAGTGGACTCGGTCGGGATGCCACTCACCGACCGAGTTATTCAGGAAGGTCCCGTGATTCAGGTCGTCTTTGGTGACAGCATCAACCCCATCGAGCTTCGATGGAACCTCGACCCGCCGGTCGAGCTTCCCAATTCAGGCTCCTACGCCGTCTTCGTTCAGCAGCTCTGCGTGGGGTTCTTCGGGCTCTACATTTCAGAGGCCGACGTGCTGGGCGGCGGTCACCTTTGGAGGACGGAGCGAAGCGAATTCGGCGGCTGCTACCTTCGAGAGTATCCCAACGCCATCGTGGGAAGGGATCTCGTATTCACAGTCGAGTTCTGCGAGGAGGGGACCCCGGCCAGACGTAGCACATGGGGGAGAGTAAAGAGCGTCTACCGGTGACGCGGCCCCGCGCGGGAGGCTGAGCGCTTCGCGAGTGAGCGACTTGCCGCGCGATCTAGCGGCCCGCGATCGTCAGCGCCAGGGACGAGTACGTGTGAGGGTGGCCCTCGCCGACGTACTCGGCCGAGCGCTTCACCACGCGCCACTCGAGGCGCGTGGACCCGTGACCGGCGCCGAGCCCCACTTCGAGCTCGGCCACCACCGGCTTCTTCGTGATGCTCGGGCTCGCATGGAACATCGTGCCGTCGAGCGTCGAGTCCCACGCCACGAGGTCGAGCCGGGCACCCGCGATGGCGAAACCGGAGAGACCCGACACCCCGCGCAGTGAGCCACGCCAGGGCGCCGGCGGCCGCAACCCGAAGGCGGTCGTGAAGCCGGCGCTGGCCCCGGTGACATGCGTGCCGAGCTGCCCGCCCCATTGCGGGCCGCCCCGGATCGCGAAGGCGCCGTCGGTTCCGTGCGCGACGATCTGGCGCGCCGAGCGGTACTGGACTCCGAACGCGGGCTCGAAGGGGACCTGCGACGTCCACGCCGGCGGCGGGATGAATCCGAACTGATGGTGGAACCACTTCTGCGCGGACTCGGCCAGCGAAGGCGGTCCGGTGACGCCGAATTCCACGCCAATCTCGCGCTGAACGCTCCACGTCTCCCGGCGCACCCGTGCTGACGCACCGAGCCATCCCGCATGGGGCCGGCTGCCGCCCCAGTCGGGGGTGAAGATCTGCTGCCGCACCGACACTTCGATCAGCGCGTTGGGATCGAGCCCGCCGTCCCGGGCACGCACCAGCCACGACGCGAACCCCGGCACCTTCGGCGAGTAGAAGCTCATCTCGGCGCCGTGCGTGTAGTCGCGGTCCTCGCGGTGGGACGGGCTCTGCCAGAAGTTGAGGTAGTCGTTGTCGATCACGAGGCGGCTGCCGTCGGCACGAGCGTCGGGCAGGCGCACGGCGAGACCTAAGGTGAGGAGCGCCAGACGTCCCAGCCTCGACCGCATCACTTCTCGCTTCCCCGTTCGTAGCCGGCGCAGCTCAGCACCGGAAGCCGCGGATACCTAGGAAAGCGCGGGTCCTCGGCCGCAAGTCGGCAGAGCCAGTAGACCGCCTGCGGCGCGGGCACCTGCCGCGCATGCCGGCAGGTCGCGCACAACCCGACCTCGCGTTCGAGGTCCTGCGGGGTGCGTTCGGACGCCGGCACGACACAATGATGACCGAACCGGGGCGCGGTGCCTAGGATTTCAGTAGACTCGCGCGCCCATGAGCACTGCGACGCGCCTTAGGCCCCGGCGGGCCCCTGCACCCAGGACACCCAAGGCTGCCGCCCCGAGTGCCTGGTTCCGGGACGGCGCCCCGGCGGGCCCCGCCGCAGAGCCCGTCCTGATCGCCCTCGCCCTGGTGGCGATGGCCGCCTATGCCGCGGCCGCCCTCTACTTCGTGTTCGGGCCGCACGTGGTCGGCGACTACATGGCGGAGACCGACTTCTACGGCGCCTACGCCGAGGGCGCCCGGCTCATCCAGCACGGGACGCTCGACCCCCGGCGCTACGGGGTCATCGGACCGGTCTACGAGATCGCACTCGGCCTCTTCGGGTTCGTGGTCCACGATCTCTTCCTGGCCGCCGAGCTCCTGTCCGCGCTGTCGGCAACCGCGGTGCTCGGGCTCTGGTTCCTCCTGCTCCGGAATCGCGCGGGAACGCTGCTCGCCCTGATTGCCACCGCCCTGATGGCCGCGAACGGCCACTTCCTCCGGTTCGGCTACTCGGCCACCACCGACACGTTCTCGCTCGCGGTGCAGGCGGCCGCGCTGTACTTCCTGCTGACGCGCGCGGGGCGCCGCAGCATGGCGCTCGCCGGCGTGCTCGCGGCCATCGCCTTCCTCACCCGCTACAACGCGATCTACCTCCTGCCCGCCGGCCTCGGCGCCATCCTGCTCGGCGGCACCCGCGCGCCGCAGCGCGGCCCCGCCGCGATCGCGTTCGTCGCCGGGTTCCTCGCCCCGGTCGTTCCCTGGGTGCTCTACTCGATGGCGCGCGGCCCCGGGTTCTCGTTCCAGCTCCACCACAACATCGCCTACGAGGTGTTCGCGCGCGCGAAGGGGATCCCCTGGGACGACTACCAGAAGGATCTCCAGCCCCAGTTCCACTCGCTGTGGGACGTGATCTCGCGCGATCCGGTCGCGGTGTTCTCGCGCATGGGGCTCAACGTCTTCGAGCACCTGCAGCAGGATGCGCAAAAGCTGGTCGGGCTGCCGTTCGCGATTGCGGGCGTTGCCGGCGCGGTGTTCGCCGTGCGCGACCCGGCGCTCCGGCGCCAATGGCCGATCGCGCTCGCCGCCGCACTGCTCTTCCTCACGCTGGTGCCGGTCTTCTACTCCGAGCGCTATTCGCTGGCACTGCTCCCGATGTACGCGGCACTGGCGGCGGCCGCGTTCGCCGCGCCGGAGCTGGCTTTTGCCTATCGTGAGCCATCCGGGTTCCGGGTGAAGCCGATGCTGGCGCTGGTACCGGTCGTCCTCGGTGCGATGTCCTCCGCGCGATTCCAGGCGCACCTCATAACCCAGCTGCCGCGCGAGGTGATCCAGGCGGCCTCGGTGCTGAAGCAGCTCAAGCGCCCGGGCGACCGCGTGATCTCGCGGAAGAGCCACATCGCGTGGCACGCGGGGGTCGAATCGTTGCCGTTCCCGTTCGCCGACTCGCTGCCCGACCTCGCGCGCTATGCAGCCGAGCACGGCGCCCGCTGGCTCTATTTCTCGTGGCCGGAAGCCGAGACGCGCCCGCGGCTGCTGTTCCTGCTCGACACGAGCGCGGTGGTGCCGGGGCTCACGACACGCGTCTTCACGCAGCCCTACCCGGGCGCGCTCTACGAGATCGGTCCCGGCTTCGGGACCCAGCCGGATTGGATCCGGCGCGACTCGGTGGTCGCGTGGCACAATCTGTACGCGCGCGCGATGATCGACCCGCGCGATGCGGACCGGATGTTCGAGACGGCGCTGCTCGGCCGCGAGCTCGGGAGGTACACCGAAGCGCGGCGCGTGCTCGAGCTGCTCGTGCGCTACCGGGACCAGTACGAGGCGTGGCTCATGCTCGGAGAAATCAACCTGATCCTCGGGGACGGCGGGCGCGCCCAGACCGCCTTCCAGCAGGCCCGCCGACTGCGCCCGGACGACCCACTCGGCGCGCTTGGGCTCGGCTGGGCTCTGCTGATGCAGAGCCGGGTGCCCGAAGCGGCCGAGCTGTGGCGACCGCTGATCGAGGCGACCGGCGACATCTCGACGCTGGTCCGCATGGCCGCGGTGTTCGACCAGCTCGGCGACCACGACGCGGCGGCGCGTGCCCGCACGCAGCTCCAGCGCGTCGGTGCGCCGCGGTGAGGGCTTGCTGGTTCGTGGCGCTCGCGGTCCTCACCGCCTCGTGCGCGGGCAGCGGACCGCCGCGCGACACGACCACCACGCCGCCCGCCGCCGATGCGCAGGCGCTCGTGTTGTGGCGGATGGACGAGACCGGCGGCACGCGCGTCCTGGACTACGGGACGCTGCGCGCCAATGGCATTGCCGGGCTCGACACCCGCACCGATTTCGGGCGCTTCCACAACGCCCGGGTGTTCACACGCTCGATGGAGTCGTTCGTGTTTTCCCGGTACCAGCCGGGGCTCGATACGCCGACGATCACCATCGAAGCCTGGGTGCGGCCCTTTGGAATCCCCGACTTCGAGGACTGGACGATCGCCTCGCGCTGGAGCGTCCGCGAGACCGAGCAGAGCTGGATCTTCGGCATGGTCGGCCGGCGGATCGTACGCAATCCGACCATGACCTCGCCGGGCTATCACCGCGCGCTCGCCGTCACCGGGTCCACCGGGCAGCTCGTGTTCGCGTTCCAGCAGGAACAGGCCGCTCCGGTGCGGTCCTACTTCTCGACCCAGAACATCGAGGTGGACCGCTGGACCCACGTCGCGGTCAGCTACGACGGCGTGACCATCCGCTTCTACCTGGACGGCCGGCTCGATGCGCAGTACGAGACCCCGGGCGCCATCCGCTCATCGCCGGCGCCGCTCCTCGTCGGCAACTTCTTCGACGCCCAGCTCCTCAGCAACTTCGGCGGCGATCTCAAGGTCGGCGACCGCGCGATCCACGATCCGGTCTACGCATTCGAGGGCATGATCGACGAGCTCCGCATCTCGCGGGGCGCCCGGTCGGACACCACGTTCGCGCGCTGAGGGGTCAGCCGGCGCGGGCGGCGGCCGCGAAGCGGCGCACGATGTCGCCCGCCGGCTCGATCGAACGGATCGTGGCGACGCTCTTCCCCGCCTGCCAGTAGTCGCTCCGCGATTCGTCGAGCGACGTGCGCTTGAGCACGAGGCCCGCGCGGAGCGCGTACAGCGAGCGCATCAGGTAGCGGGTGCGGCGGTGGCGCAGCATCCAGCGCGCGAGCGGCCCGGAGCGGAGCCCGATGCGGCGGATGTACGGCGTGTTGAGCACGGCCACCGGGATACCGGTGAGCCGCTCGGTGAGCACCACGTCCTGCTCTTCGGCGTTCACGATCGCGTGCTTGTAGGCGTCGCTCGCGCGGCATTCCGGAGTGGCGATGAAGCGGGTGCCGAGCTGGGCGCCCGCGTAGCCCATGCGGAGCGCCTCCACGAACTCCGGCGCGTCGCCGATCCCGCCCGCGCACACCACCGGCAGCCCGACGGGGGCCAGCTCGTCCAGCAGCGCGCGGACGTCGCGCGGCCCCGCGTGGCCGCCGGCCCGGGCGTTGACCGCGATCAGCCCGTCGGCCCCGGCGGCCGCACCCTTGTCGGCCCATTTCCGCTCGGTGACGTCGTGGTACACGACACCGCCTGCCGCATGCACCTTCTCCACCACCCAGCGCGGGTTCCCGAGCGAGGTGACGAAGAATCGCACGCCCTCCTCGAGCGCGATCTCCACCCAGCGCACCATGCGCTCGTGGTAGCGGCGCGAGGATTTCTCGATCAGCGCGTTCATCCCGAACGGCTTCGCGGTGAGCTTGCGGATGAGCTTCAAACCGGCGCGGAACTCGTGGCCGTGGACGAACGTCAGCGAGATCGGCTGGACGATGCCGAGCCCGCCGGCCTCCGAGACCGCCGCCACCAGCTCCGGGTTGCTGCACGGATACATCGCGCCACAGATCAGCGGCACCTCGATGCCGGCGTGACGGGTGAGCGCGGTATCGAGCAGCGATCCGGTCGCGGCGCTCACCGGCGTTCCAGCCGCCAGCGCGTCGTCACCCTGGCCACCACGTCGTTCGCGGCGTCGCGGATCTCGGTCACCACGTGGTGCTCGACCACGCCGGCGATCGCGGGCAGATTCGAGCGGCTCTCGGCCGTCAGCCGGCCGCGGGCCTTCTTGAGGTAGGCGACCTCGAGCCCGGTGACGATGCCGCGCACGTCGGTCGGCAATGCGCAGGTCATGGCGAGCCCGCTCGCGAACTCACCCAGGTTGGCGAGCGCGATCGCGTGGATCGAGTTGAGGTGGTTGCGCACCCCGCGCCGGTCGCGCATCGCGAGCCGCGCGTGGCCGGCTGCGAGCTCGAGCACCGTGGCGCCCGTGGTGCCGCTGTAGGGAACCCCGAAGCCGAGCACGAGCGAGAACAGGGCGCGGCCGCCGGGGAGAGCGCTCAGCCGCCGCCACCAGGTCAGGAGCGAGGTTTCGTGCGCGCCGTTCGGGGAGGACACCGGGCGCGAAACTAACACGGCGCGCGCCCGGTCCGGCGACGGGTCGGAAGCCGGGAGACCGGCGCTCAATCCGGTGGGGTGAAGACGAACGGGGCCTGGAAGGTCGTGACACCCGAGGCGATGCGCGGGAACTTCCACTCGCGGATCTGGGACAGCGCGCACGATTCGAGCTTCTTCGACGCGACCGTGTTCTTCACCACGGTGGCCTCCACGACCTGGCCTTCGGGGCCGACCGCGATCGCCACGATCAGCTTGCCGCGCAGGGTCGGATCGCGCTTGAGCTCGTTGCTGTAGCAGTACTGGATGCCGGCCGCGTACTTCTGGATGATCGCGAGCAGCGAGGCGTTCGTGCGGTTCACGCCGGGCGCCGAGCCGGACTCGCCGGCGCCGCTCACGGTGCCGTAGTCGGCCGCGGTGAGCGAGCCGATCGCGACCTGGTTGCTCTTCACGCCGCCGCCGGCATCGGTCGCCGCCCCGGCACTCGCGTCGCCGGCATCGAGCGCAGCCAGCTCGCCGTCCGCGCGACCCGCGCGCACGCTGCGCGAGCGGCGCCCGCGGGTCGGCTGCGAGCCGGTCTCGGACGTGGAATGGAGCGACTTCGAGAGATCGCCGAGGCTCTTGTCGAGCGCCGACGTCGCCTTCGCCAGCTCGCGGGTCGCCTCCTCGGCGCGCGCCCGGCCCTTTTTGCCGAGATCCTCGGCGAGCGGGGCATCGTTCCGCCGCGTGCGCGGGATCAGCTCCTCCTTCTTCTCGGCCTCGGTCGGCGGACGCTGGATGACGTCCTGCATGGTGAGCTCCTTCGGCGCTTCCATCTCGATTCTCCTGGGCGGCGCCGCGGGCTCCGGCAGGATCTGGATCTCGCGCTCGGGCAGCAGCACCCTGACCACCACCTGCTCGTTCACCGGCTTCAGGACCACCATGATCAGGAACAGGATCACCGCGAGCAGCGACGCCAGCATGGCGCTGCGGGCGACGCGCCGGGCGTTCGTCAACCACCAGTTGCGGCGCTCGATGATGATGTTGGCGAGCCCCGGCGACATCCTCGGAACGATGCGCGCCGTGCGGGTCGGGTTCGGATTGATGTTCATCGCGGCGCCTCACTCGAAGAGGGGTTCGTGCCGGGCAGGATCACGATCCTGGACGGCAGCGTCGTGGCCTCGCCCAGCTCGCGGCTGGTGCGCAGGTAGCGGCGGTGATGGAAGTCGAGGAAGCGGCGCTGGTCGCGGGCGGTGATGAACAGCACCTGCGGCACCGGGATCTCGCCTTCGATGTGGATGTCCTCGAGCTTGCGCGGCCCGCCGGGAGCAGGCGTCGTGGCGCCGGGTTTCGAAGCGCTGGGCTTCGCAGCCCCGGCCTTGGAAGCGCTGGATTTCGGAGCGCTGGTGGCTCGCGTCTTCGTCGCGGGCGTGGTCGAAGCCCCGGGGGTCGCGTGCGCCGCGCCCGCCACCAGCAACAGGGCCATGATCGTTCCGAGGAAGCGCTTCATCGGTCATCTCCGGCGTTGGCGGTCTTTTCGGCCTGCTTCGCGAAGACGCCGAACAGGCTGTCGGGATCGGCGCTCGAGCGCTCGCGGTATTTCGCGAACCAGCGCGCGGCGGCCTCTTCGTCGAAGGTGTAGAAGTGCTCGAGGATCGCCAGGTTGTAATAGGGCCCCGCGAGCGCCGGATCGAGATCGATCGCCTTCTGGAACGAACGCTTCGCCCCGTCAACGTCGCCCGCGCGCAGCCGGGTGATGCCGTAGTTGTTCTGGTTCGCGGCGCTCCGCGGCTCGTCGTTCGCCGCCGCGGCCGCCAGTGCCGTGGCCGAATCCGGGTGGTCGCCGCGCAGCGTGAGATAGACGAGCGCCGAGCGCGTTTCCTGTGGGTCGCGGCGCGCGGCTTCGCGCATTACGGCGTTCGCCCAGTCGAAGCGGTCGAGCGCGTCGTAGTGGAGCGCGAGCCCGGCGAGCAGCGTGGCCGGAACGCCCTCCGGGAACGCTCCGGGGCGGGCCCGCGCCGCCTCCAGCAGACGGACCGCCTCCGCGTGGCGGCCGGCCTGGAAGCAGATCTGCGACATCAGCGCGAGCGACGGCGCGTAGGAGCTGTCGCGGCGGATCGCTTCGCGCAGCGCGGCCTCGGCCTGCGGCAGCGAATCGGCGTAGTAGCACAGCTCGGCGATCCGGTGCGGCCAGTAGGGCTCGATCGGGTTCCGCTGCGCCTCGAGGCGCGCCACGCTCAGCTCGTCGGTTTTCCCGGTCTTCTTTCCCTTGGTCGAGCGCGGGTGCCCGGGCGCGATGCCCTCGGGCTGGGTGCGGCTGCCGAGGAACGGCGCCCCGCAGCCGGCAGCGCCGAGCAGGAAGGCGAGTGCCATCGAGACACCGACGGCACGACGCACCCGCGGGAGCGACCTTTCGAAGCGCTGGATCATCGGTCGTCCTCCTCGCGTCGCGCCTGCGTGGTGTCGTGGGTCTTCGGCGCCGGTGAGGCCGCACCGAGATCGGTGGTCTTTTTCGGCGGCGTGGCGGCGACCAGCGGGAAGTCGGTCTCCGGCCGGTAGTAGAAGCGCGTCCCGAGCCGCTTCCAGAGGGCGCCCTGGGTCTGCGCGATCCAGGTGTCCTCCTTCACGTCCTTCCCCTTCTGGCGCAGCAGCTCGGTCCACACCTGCTCGCCCCGGTCGTAGAACGGTTGGGCTTTCTCGATCAGGACGTCCTCGTAGGCCGTGAGGTCGTTTCCAGAGAGATCGGCAGGCCGCTGGCTGTTCTCCAGCGCGCGGCCGAAAGCGATCAGCGCCTCGCCCATCCGGAACGCCGAGGCGTGCGCCCACTCGGGCACGCCGGCGTCCACCACACGGCGATAGAGCGTGAGCGTCTGGTCGAGCCGCTTCTGACGCTCCTTGATCGAGGCCGCGAGCGGCTGCGTGAGACGCACCCGGTCGTACGCCGCGTACGCCTCCTCGGCCTCGCGGAACTTCACCTCGGCGAGCAGGCCGCGCGAGGCGAGCGTCGGGTTCTTCTCGGCGCGCGCGAGGTATTCGGCGAGGTGCGACGGCGGCGCGACCGGCACCACCGGCACCGCCTTGGCCGCGGTGGCGGCCTTGGCACCTTTGGCCAGCTTCTTCGCGACCGGTACCGGCGCCGGCAGCAGCGTGGCGATCGAGCGCTGGGTGCCGAGACCTGCGAGGTCGCGCCGCGCGAGCGGCTCGAGGATCTCCATCGCGGTCTCCTGATCGTCCGGGTACGCCTTGATGTAACCGAGACGCTGCGCCTCGGCACGCGAATCGAGCCCGGCGGCGGCGTAGAGATCGGCGGCCTTGAGCCAGGCGTCCTTGGCGCTCTCGTCGTCGCGGAAGCGCTCCGCGAAACGCGCGTACGCGTCGGCGGCCGGCACCTTCTCGCCCGCGGCGTCCCAGGCCTTCGCGATCTGGAGGTGGGCGTCCTTCACGTACTCGCTCTTCGGGAAGTCACGGATCAGCTTCTCCATCGCCGCCACCCCGGGACGCGCGCGGTTGGCCGCGAGGTACGCGAGACCCGCGCGGTACTGCGCGACGTTCGCGTGCTCGTAGGACGGCCAGCCGGTCGCCACCTTCTCGAAGCGCGCCGCGTGCCCTTCGTGGTCGCCGGGGCGTGCGACGCGCATCGAGTCGGCGTAGCGGTAGTAGCAGATGGGAATCGCCTGCTCCGCGCGCCGCGCGAGCGAATCGCGCCCGGCCTGCTTCGCGAGTGCCAGGGCCGACTCGTACGCGGCGCCCGCCGATTCGTAGTCCGGGATCCGGAACAGCGCGTCGGCCTTGAGGCCGGCGGCCTGCGGGGCGCGCGGGTCGCGGCCGTAAACGGTCACCATGCGGCCGAAGTCCTGCGCGGCGCGCTCGTACCACTTGTGGGCGAACGCCAGGCTCGCCTGCCGCCACGTGAGATCCGCGGCACCCGGGTGCTCCGGATAGCGCTTGAGCAGCTCGTCGGCCGCCGCGATCACCGCCTTGGCTTCGGCGTCGCGTCCGATCGCCAAGGGATCGCCGGCCGGCCGCGTGCTGCGGTACCAGGCGTCGGTCACCGCGACCTTCTGCCACAGCGCCTGGGTCGCGATGCTGTCCACGCCGGAGCGGGCCGCGGTGTCGTAGTGGCGGAGCGCGAGCGTGCGCTGGTCGAGCGCCGCCGCGGCTTCACCCGCGCGCAGCTCGGTCAGGGGCGCCTCCGCGTCCTGTGGGAAGCTCTGCAGGATTTTCTCGTAGAGATCGAGGGTCGTGCGCCAGTCGTCGCGATGATCGTTCTCGCGGGCGAGCTGGTGGTGGTGCGCGGCCGACGCCTTCCACAGCGTCCGCGAGAACTCGGCGCCGGCGGCCTTGAGCGAGTCCGAGGTCTGGACCGCTGCCCAGCGGCTGCCGGGCGCGAAGTACGGCGCGACCTCGAGGCGGGCGGCGTCGAGATCCACGCCGTGGTCGCTGCGGCGGCGGGTATCCACCAGGCGCTGGGCCGCGAGCAGTGCGTCGGGACGGAGCGGGAAGCGACGGATGAACATCTGGTCCACGAGGGCCGCGTCGGCGTAGAGCCCGAGCCGGCGGAAGTTCTGGCCCAGCGCGAGCAGCGTCTTCTCCTCGTAGGGCTTGTGCCCGCTCTTCTCGAAGTGCCGCTCGAAAGCGGGGGCGCCGCCCGCGCCGGAGAGTGAGTGCACGAGGTACGACTCGGCTTCGCCCTCGAGGTCGACCGGGATCTGGGCGCGCCGCTCGGAGCCGTAGAGATCGAGCACCCGCGCGAAGGCCTCGGCGGCCTGCGCGAACTTGTCGTCGTTGTAGTACGCCCAGCCGGTCTTGTAGAGCGCGATGGCGGTGATGCTCGCATCCGTGCCGGCCGCCGCCTTCGCGTAGAGCTCGATCGCCTGCGGGAAGCGTTGCTCGTCGAAGCGCATGTCGCCCATGCGCAGCCAGGCCTCCTGGCAATAGGGCGACGTCGGATGCAGCGTCACCAGCTCCTGGAAGAAGTGCTCGGCTTGCGTGTCGCCCTGGTCGGCCAGAATCATGGCGGCGTTGAAGCGCACTGCGTCGAGGTGCTCGAAGCCGGGATCCTCGCGGAGGATGGCGCGGTAGAGATCGAGCGCGTCGGAATGGCTCAGCATCGGCAGCGGGCCCCCGTTCCCGGCACCCGCCGCGAGGTAGCGCGCCATCGCATCGTTGAAATCGTGCCGTGCCTCGACGAGCAGCAGGTCCGCGAGCCGGAAGCGCATCTCGCCACGCTGGGTCGAGCCCGGATGCCGCGCGAGGAAGCCCTTGAAGTGACCGATCGCCCGCTCGCGCCACTCGACTGACGCCGGGTCGTCGGTGTCGCCCGAGTCCGCCCTGGCCGCACCGAGCCGCACGCTTCGGCCATAGGCGGAGACCGCGAGCCCGTAATCGATCCCTTCGCGCTCGACGGCCATGCTGTCGAGCGTGCGCGCGATCGCCGCGAGCGTGACCTTGCGCCGCAGCGCCGCGTCGGCCAGCTCAAGCGAATCCGTCTGCTTCGTGAGCCGCTTCATGCGAAGCGCCAGGCGCTCCAGCTCGGGGCTCGAGGCGGTCGCCGCCAGGCTCGAGTCGATCACCGTCACCAGCCGGCGGGTCCACTTGAGCGCCGCGGCCACGGTCGAATCCTGGCGCGCCACGCGGTCGATCAACCCCGGGCGCCACGCGGTGCGGTACGAGCGGTCGACCAGGCCCGGCGCATCGGCGGCCAGCGCGCGCGCCGCCTCCTCGATTGCATGGGCCAGCTCCTCCTCACGATCCGTCACCGAGTCGGGCGGAGCGTATCCGGCGGGCGGCGGCAACGCGCGCTCGCGATTCGGGCCGTCGAGGTGGAAGTGGCGCATGCCGCGGATCCACAGGAGATCATTGCCCGCGCGCACCACCACCGCGGCCGAGCGCATCAGGATGCGGCGCAGCGATTCGTCGCGCACCGCGCGGATGCGGGCGTCGAGCGAATCCAGCGTGGAACGGACCGTCGCGAGGAATGCCGCATGACGGCTCAGCTCGTCGGCCTCGGTGCGGCCGCGCCCGAGCCCGATGGCGAGGTAGCGCGCGAGCGCATCGAGCTGCTCGCGCTCGCGGGCGTGATCCCAGCGCGTGCGCTCGAGCTCGCCGGCCGACTCCCCGAGCCGGCGTGCCGAGCCGTCCAGCGAGTCCCAGTCGGCGGAGGACGGCGGCGTCACCGCCCACGGGAGTGCCGCTTCGCGGGCCGGCGCGGTGAGCGCCGGCGTCGCGCCGGGTGCACGCACGGTGAGGTCGCGCGCCGCGGCCGCGAGCCGGTCGGCCTCGCGCTCCGCCGGACCGAGGTCGAGCAGGAGTTCGGCCTGCGGCAGCTCGATCGCCCAGCGCGCCCAGAGCGCGGGATCATCCGGGTGCGCCTTCATGCGCTCGAGCGTGTCGCGATGTGCGGTCCAGTCGCGATCGGCGCGCGCATACCCGTCGTGGGCGCTCTCCCAGGCGCCCTGCTCGAGGGCGATCGAGGCGAGCACCAGCTCGACCTCGCGGCGCGCTCCATAGGTGGGATCGTCCGCGAGCAGGGCTTCGAGCATCTGGCGGCCGGTTTCCGGATCGCCATGCTCGAGCGCCACGACGCCCGCCATGTGACGCGCGCGCGACGCGTAGCGGCTGCCGACAGGAACGGTGGCGAGCAGCGCACGCGGATCCTCGTTCCGCTCGAGCATCTTCGTCGCGCCGCGCACGATCGCGCCGCCCGCGAGATCGCGCCCGAGCGCGGTGACGGTGTCGGCCTCCGCGAGCTTCTTCCACTCGGCGTCGGCGTCCTGTCCGGCCGCTTCGGCTTCGACCGCTGCTATGTACCGCTCGAGCGGCGAGCCCGCGTCGCCGGTCGGAATCCCGACGCCCTCGCCCGCGGCCGCGAGCTGGAACGCGATCCACTCCGTGTAGAACGTCGGAGCCCACGACGCCACGTCGTGCGCGAGCGCCACGAAGCGCTCGTAGCTGCCGAGCGCGAGATACGCCTGCGCGAGCAGGAACGCGGCGCGATCGGCTTCCGGGAAGCGCGGCCCCGACGCGAAGTCGATCGGCTCGAGCTGCTCGACCACGCCGCGCCGGTTGCCGGCGCGATGCTCGGCGGCGGCGCGCGCCAAGGCGGCCACGCCGCGCGCCGCGCTATCGGGCGACGACGCCTCGACCGCGGTCGGCGAGCCGGGGAACAACGACATCAACGGCTTCGGCGGCGGAGCCGGGGCCGGCGCACGGGACGCGTCCGCCGAGGCAGCGAACGCCACGGCGGCGGCGAGGGCCGTGAGGCCCTTCAGGAACGGGCGGGATCGCACCGGAGCGGTCTCAGTCTCCCGCCCCGGACGTTTCGTCGTGGAGCCAGGCGCTCGCTGCGATCGCCGCGGCTCCCGTGTCGGCATTCACCGCCGCCAGGTCGAGCCTCAGCAGGGTCAGGTGATCGCGCTCGGGATCGAGCTCGACGAAACCGGAGCTGCCGGCGGGCCACGCCACGCCGGTGAGCGCGATCTCGACGACCTGGACACGCGGCTCGACGAAGCCGTGGAACACCTGGATGACGCCACCGGTGCGCAGCGCCTCGCGCTGCTCCGCGGTGAGCGCCACGGCGCGCCGCGTCCCGTCCTCGAGTCCGATCGCGATCGAATCCACGGCGGCACTGCCGGGGGTCCCGCTCACGACCACGACGAGCGCGGTCTGCTGGCGGCCCGTGAAGTCGGCCTGCAGGACGCCGAGCCTTCCCTGCTGCTCGGCGAGCAGTTTGTCCATGAGATCGAGTCGCGCTTCCAGCTCGCCGAGCTCCGTGATGCTGGCGAGGAGCAGCTGGCGGCGCCGCGCGTCCTCGACGAACTCGACCGAGTCGCCGGCCGCCTGGATGGCGGCGAGCATCTCGCCGTAGCTCAGGAATCGAGGGTCGATCGGGCCGGCCTCGCCGTGCTGGTTGATCGCCATCTGGCGGAGCAGGTCGTAGCGCGCGCGCACGAAGTCACGGTTGGCCTTGAGGAAGCGCAGGGTCTCGTGCTTCTCCTTCTGGGGCCGGGCGCGCTCCACCCGCACCTCGACGGCGCCGGGGTCGCGGGGAATCGCCGGGGTATCGGCGGGCTTCGTCTTGCCGGCGGCGCCGGCCACATTCGAGCCAAGCACCAGCAGGGCGGCCACGAGGAACGAGCGGTGGATCATCAGCCCCTCCACGTGCGGCGCACGCGGCCGCTGGCCGCATCGACGACGACGAACAGCGACGGCCCGCTGGCGGTGCGGTAGACCACGGCCCACGTGGTGAGATCGGGATCGCCGTCCTGGAACACGCCGCGCACGAGCAGCATGGTCGAGAGCTCGCCGCCCTGCTTCGCGCGGAACTCGAGTCCGGCCTCCTTCTCGGCGGCCGCGAGCGCCTGGCCGCTGTCGAGCCAGGCGTCGGTGAGCGGCGGCGCCTCGAACTTCATTTCCAGGTTCTCGGCGGTGACGATGCGGCCGTTACGCACCGAGTAGGCGCGCGCGCGGTCGAGCGACTTCGAGAAGAAGAGGTATCCCCAGCGCTCCGAGGTCCCGGTGCTGTCCACGTCGGCGTCGTTCTCCACGTAAATCAGGCGCGCGTCGACCGCCCAGGACTGAGCGGCCGCGGTCGCGACCACGAGACCGGTGCGCGCCGCGAAGTGCGGCGCCTCTCCGGCGCCCGCCGGGAGCGAGCCCGCGAGCACGGCCGCGGTCAGCAGCGCGGCCACGACGCGGAAACGGGAGCTGCGTCTCGAATCCATGGGCGCCCTCCTAGAACAGGTACGTGGTGCCGAGCGTGAAACCGACGTTGGTGTTGGTGCGGCGCGAGGCGTCGGTTCCGGACTCGAACCGGTAGGCGCGCACTTCCCAGCGCACGGCCGTTCGTTTGGAGACGAAGAGCGACGTGCCGCCGCCGAAGTTGTAGCTGGCTTCGCTCTCGCCCTGCATGATCGTGGCGCCGACGCCGCCGCCCAGGTAGGGGACCATCTGGCGGCCGGGCAGGATTTCCCACGTGACGTTCATTGAGTAGAAGACCATGTGGAAGTCCTCGGCCTCGAGCGTCACGCCGAACAGCGACTCGACGATCTCGGCCGGACGCTGCACGTGGGTCCAGCCCAGGCCGGCGTCGACGATGATGCGATCGAACACGTAGTAGCCGATCTGCCCGCCCGCGAGGAACGAGTTCGACTTCTCATCGAACGCGTACGCCCCGCCGTAGCCGCTCAGCACGAAGCTGCCGGTGCGGGTGAAGAGCTTGGGATTCGGCTTGAACTCGAGATCCGCGAGATCGTCGGACTCCTTGCAGAGCGACGAGTGGACCCAGGCGGTCTCGGTCTCGGAGAGCCGCACGTTGTACCACTCGCTGCTCTTCGCGATCACCCGGAACACCTTGTTCCTGGGATAGACACCGGCGAGCGCGTAGCTGTCGCCGGGCCCCGAGCGCATCACGACGTTCTCGGACGTGAGCCGCACCTGGCGCTGGGCGACCATCGTGCGCGGGTTCATCGCCGCGGACGTGCTGTCGACCGCGAGCGCGGTGTCGGGTGGAGGCGGCGGCAAGCGCAGGTCGACCGCGGAATCCGGAGCGGCGGGCGGCGCCTCCTGGGCGGCAGCCCCCGCGGCGAGCGCGAGCGCCAGGACCGGCACGAGCGCACCGGCACGCAGCAATCTGAGAGCGTCTCTCGTCATCGCGAAATCCCTTTCAAGTTCAGCGCCCGCCGAAGCGGCGGGCGACCTGAAGTCGTGCGCTCAGATCTCCGAACGTCTCCCGACCCATGACGACGCCTGCACCCTCGCGGTGCGCGGTCTCCATGCTGAAAAACCGGCTCTCGATCCCGGCGCCGGCGCTCCACGCGGGGCCGAGGCTGCGCTCCACCGCGAGTCCGCCGCCGCCGATCCACTCATCCACCGGCTCGAGGCTCACCGTCACCGGGCCCCCGCCAGTCGACACCGTCACTTCGTTGGGCGAGTAGCCGAGGTGGACCCGGCCGCCGCTCGCGGTCGCGAGCAGGTCGGTCCCGAAGAGACGGGCGAAGCGGCCGCGGCCGACGAGCTCGAAGCTCGAGGTGCGCACGTCGGCCGCTTCGCCCGAAACGCCGAGACGCTGCTCGGTGGTGCTGGTCCAGTAGCGGATCCCGCCCGCGAAGGCGCCGCGACCGACGAGCGCTTCGGCGCCCCACGCCATCTGCGGCGTGACTTCCCACTGGTAGTCGGCGAGGTGCTGATCGGGCAGCGCGGCGCCGGCCAGCACGCCGATCGAAGCCCAGGGTCGCGTGGATTCGGCCGCCGCGGGGCGCGGCGCGAGCGCGAGTCCGGCACAGAGCGCGGTGGCCACGGGGCCCGGGGCGCTCCCTCGTCCGCGATCGGCTCTCCGTGAGCGCACGATCAGTTGGCGCCCGGCGGAGCCACGGTCAGCTCCATGCCGACCGGGAGAAGCTCATAGGGAACGGAGGGGAACGGCGTGACGACCAGCGAGTCCTGCCCGCCGCCGATCTCAATCTCCTCCCCTTCGCCCATGTAGCAGACGAGGAAGAAGCCGACCGGAGCGCCGCTCGAATCGGTGGCTGCCGGGGCGACGCCCGTGAAGCTGAAGTCGAACACCTGCTGCAGGTGATCCCAGCCGGTGAACGCGTGGGTCGAGCGGCCGAGCGTCACCGAGTTGGCGAGGATGGCGTCGATCGAATTCGCCATCGTCACCCGCTCGGCTTCCGGATGCACGACCACCGAGTTCGCCGGCACCGTGCTGCGGCGCAGCTCGGCGACGGCGAAGCCGGTGATGATCTTCCGATACGTGATCTGCGCGCGCACCGTCACCGGGATCTGGGTGCCGGGTGCGAACGCCTGGTTGGGCGTCAGGTTCGAGTTCTGGATATCGACCCGCGTCCAGCGGTCCTTGATCTCCGGCTCGTCGAGGCAGCCGAAGCCGCAGAGCAGCATCGTGGCGGCCGCGAGGGCCGCCACGGCTGCGAGCCGATGCCCGGTGTTCCGCGTCACGGTGCTACTTCACCCACACGAGACGCGCCGCGTGATGCGTGCCGGCGACGTCGAGGTCGGAGAAGTAGACGCCCGCGCCGAGCGGATGGCCGCGGTCGTCGGTGCCGTCCCACACCACTTCGTTCAGGCCGGCCGTGAACGACCCGCCGAACGTGCGGACCTTGCGGCCCTGCGCATCGAGCACGCGCAGCGCCACGCGGCCGGGGTTGGCCGGCAGCAGGAACGAGATGCGCGCGAAGGAGACGGCCGGGTTGGGCGTCGCTCCGAGCATCATCGGCCGCGACGGCATGGCGCCGGTGCCGCCGCCCGGACGGAAGCTGGTCTGGGCGGAAGCGGACGGGCCGCCGTCATAAGTGGACGCCGCGGTCAGCCGCAGCAGGCGGTCGCCCTGGCCGGCGGTTTCCTCCGGCAGCAACGCCACCGTGTGGGCGCCGGCGCCGAGCGGATCGGTCGTGCGGCGCGAGATGCGGCGACCATTCGCGGGATCGACCACCTCGATGGTCACTCGCGCCTGGTCGCTGAGACCGAAGTGCACCGAGGCGCCATCCTGCGCGACCCCGAGGCCCGACACTTCGAGGCCGAGGTCCCAGCGCGCGATGCCGCTCGCGTTGTCCCACTGTTCGACGGTGACGCCGCTCGGGCGTCCGACCCGCGACCGGGTGCCGTCGCGATGGTCTTCGACGCTCGCAAAGGCGATCTGGAAGCTGCGCGGGGCGTTCAGGCCCTGGTGCACCGCACCCACCGGCGTGAGGTCGGCGGCGAACTTCTGCACCGAGCCTGCGCGCGGCGCGGCCGCGTACACGTTGCCCCAGCGGTCGGTGTCGAGCGAGGTCACGACGTCCGCTTCGAGCGGCGTCTCCTGGACCCAGCGGAACGAGCGGCCGTCGTCCGAGAGGCGCGCGATGCGGCGGTTGTGGGCGTCGGCGACGTAGAGGTCGCGGGTGCTGCCCGCAGCATCACGTCCGACAGTAATCGCCATCGGGCCCGCAAAACGGCCGGGTCCGCTGCCGAGATCGCCGATCGCCGCCACGTACCGCGCGCCCGCAGCTTCGAGCGCGTAGGACACGACGCGGTTGCGGCCGGTGTCGGCGACGTACAGGCGATCGTCGCCGGCTTTGAACGGCGTGCCGCCGTCCGAGTAGGCGACGTCATAGGGACCGCTGAGGCCGTTGATGACGAACAGCGGCTCGAGCGTCATCGCACCGTAGGTGGTGCGCGCCTGCAGCACGACGATGCGGTTGTTGCCGGCATCCGCGACGTACACACGGTCGAACTCGTCGACCGCCATGCCGCGCGGCGCCTTGAGCGCCCCGGAGGTGCTGGTCCGGCCGTCGAACGCGCTGAGGCCGCGCCCGCGCTCGCCGAACACGAGCCGGTTCCACTGCGGGTCGGAGACGATCTGGAAGTCGCGCGACTCCACGTACGGGAAGACGTCGTAGAGATCGACGTGCGAGAGCGTCACGGTCGCGTACGGATTCGCGAGCAGGTCGCGGCCGAGCTGGGTCCGCGCCACGCCCTTCGTGAGCGCGTCGAGACCGAGATCCGGAGCGAGCGGGACCTTCTGGAAGGTTCCCGCGGCTGCCGGCGGCGCCGTAGCCAGCGCCAGAGCCAGAATCAGCAGGGTGTGTCGTCGCACGGGTGTACTCCTCTCGGTATTCACCGCTTAGAAGCGGTAGGTGACCTGGGTCGTCAGGAAATTTGCGGAGTAGTTGTTGCTGTTGAAGTAGCGCTCGTAGTTGCATCGCAATCCCATGCGATCCAGCACCGGCACCTTCACCTCGAGCTTCTCGAGGTCGAAGTCGAGAGCGACGCCGAAGAGATGCGAGGCCAGCACCGCCATCCGGTAGTCCCCGGTGCGATAGCCGTCGATCCCGTTCACCGTCGCGTATTCATTGCGGTAGAAGTAGGAAGAGCCCTGCGTGTACCAGCGGTACTCGTAGCTCGCGTAGATGCCGCGCACGAGGTACTGGCTGAGGCGCGTTCCGATTTCGTGCGACTGGATGTCCCAGTCGTCGTTGTAGAACCGGTAGTTGATCTTGAGACTCGACCGGTTCGGCAGGTACTGGTTGACCTTGAGGAACAGGTCGCGGCGCTGCCGGTTGTCCGGGTGCTGCTCCGGCACGTTGGTGCCCCCCGCATAGACGTTGCGGTAGGGGTTGTGCTGGAGGCCGTTCACGAGGTTGTACTCGACCCCGACCCGCACCATCGTGCTCGGCGTCACCACCTGGGTCGCCACCACGTTGAAGTGGGTCGTCTTCTTGGACGACGCACCGGTGTTGGTGTCGTCGTCCTGGACCGGCTCGATCGCGTCCCAGCCGTAGCTCGCGCCCACCGAGACGTTGAGCTGATCACCCCGGAGATCGCGGTCGACCGAGGCCCGGACCTGCTGGCCGATGTAGTCGCTCTCGCCGGAGTAGTAGTAACCGGCCTCGATCCCGCCCTGGCGGTACGAGCCTTCGAACTCGTTCCGGACCTTGACGAAGTCGGAGTAGGCGTTCCCCGAGATCGGGCGGCTCGCGGTCGTGATGGCGTCGACCGCCTCCTGGCTCCCGGGCGGAGACTCGATCGCGGGGATCACGACCCGCTCGTTGTTATAGTGCATCGCGATCGACGCCTTGCGCAGCGCCACCGTGTAGTCGGCGATCGCCGAGCGCACCGCGACGTGGTCGGAATCCGTGAAGTACTGCATGAGACAGCCGGCGGTCTGCTCGTCGAACCACGTCTCGGCACGCGCCGTGACGGTTCCCGACAGGCAGAGCCCCGCGGCGAGCGCCGCGCCGACCGTTTTCGACGTCAGTTGCACGCGCATCCCCCGCCCGCACCGCCATTGCCGCCCGTCGAGCCCTCGCGGGCCTCGAGCGACTTGGTGCGGCGTGCGGCGTCCGACGCATCCGCCTGGAAGGTCATGATGCGGTCCGTGAGCCGCTCGCGCTGGAAGGCACGCACCGAAGTGGTGGCGCACCCCGAGAGCAGGAGCGCCGCGAGCGGCGCCCCCAGGGCGATCACGACCATCACCCGCCGGAGCCGGTTGCGCGCGCTCACTGCGTGCCTCCGGTCGCCGCGGCCCGCGGATCCGCCGCCGCCAGCCGCTTCGCGACCGCTGCCAGCTCGGCGCGGTCGTCCGCCTCCACGCCCGACGTCGCGAAGGCGATCGAGCCATCGCGATTCAGCACGATCGTGTACGGGATGTGATCGAGCGCGAGCTGCTGCGCAAGGCCCGCCGGGCCGTCGTGCCACACCGGCAGCGTCAGCTTGTGATCGCGGACGAAGCGCCGCGCGTTCCGCGGGTCCTCGTCGATCGAGATCGCGATCACGCGGCCGCCCTGCTTGGCCAGCTCCGCATGGAGCTGGTTCAGCTCGGGCAGCTCGCGCCGGCAGGGCCGGCACCAGCTCGCCCAGAAGTTCACGACGACCACCTCGCCGCGGAATTCCCCCATGCTCGACTTCTTTCCGTCGAGACTCTGCATGACGTGGGTCCGCAGAAGCTCGGCACGCTCGGTCTGCACCCTCGCGTTGGTCGTGCGGCCGCCCGCCTGCGCGGACGCCGCGACCGCCACGAGCGCCAGGCCCCACAGCGCCAGACGTCGCGCGCGCTCCATCGCCTTGCCGAGCATCGATCCTCCGCTTACTTGTACTGGGCGCCGAGCAGCACCCAGAGGTTGAACTGCCGCTTCTCTTCAGGGGTCAGCGTGGTCGCCGTCGGGTGCGGACCGGTGCCCGACTGGTTGCCGAGACCGAGCGCGTAGTCGATCAGGATCGAGCGCCGCGGGAACGCCGGCACCACCACTTCGTGGGCCGACATCATCGATTCCATCGACTCGCCGGAGAGGCTGATGTAGCCGCGCGGGAAGACGCGTCCCATCTCGGTCGTGTCCGGCACCGCCGACAGGTCGAGGTTGCCGGCCGCCGCGGTCGTGTCGCCCGGGGCGTTGATCACCGGCGTGTGGCAGCTCGCGCACTTGGCCGCGACGATCGGACCAATCGTGCTCTCGTAGTTGATGATCATCCGGTTCGCCGGTGCCAGGTTGAGGTCGAACGGCGGGTGCGCCGCAGCCATCGGGTTCGGATTGGTCGGCACCGGGCCGCCGGCGGCACGGTCTTCATGGCAGCCGACGCACTTGTTGAACTCTTCGCCCGGGCGCACCGCGAGGTGGGTGCGCTTGACCACGAAGCCGCGGCCCTGGGGGTCGAGCGTGGCGAAGCTGATCGGCGTGTTGGCCGGCACCTTGATGCGGAACGAGCCGTCCGAGTAGACCGGCGCCATGCCGAGCAGCGCGCGCTTCTCGAACTCGTTGGCCGAGAAGTCGTTCATCTCGCCGGCCATCGTGGGACGCGCCACCAGCACCGCGATGCTGTCGATCGGGTCGACGCCGCGGACCGGGGTCTCCTGACCGTCGCCGGTGCCGCGATTGAACACGTCCTGGGCCAGGAACACGCCGTAGTCCACGTTGTTGTCCACCACCGTCGGAATGACCGGCGGCTTGGCATGCGGCGCGAGCAGCTGGGCGTCGTACTCGTTGGTGGTCGGATCGTTGTAGAGGAACGTCAGGTTCTGGATCGTGAACATCGCCGGGTCGCCCGGCGTGCCGGCGCCGCTCTGGTGGAGCGTGAAGGTGTAGAGCGCGTAGTCCGGGGCACCGGTTTCACCGGGCTGGCCGTCCTCATCCGCGGCCGGCAGCGTGTACGACGTCACGAACTGGTTGCCGGCGATCGAGGCCGGATACTTGAACGCGCCGTAGGGCCACGGCTCGCCGTCGTTGTTCACGGCCGGCGTCACCACGTCCCAGTGACCACCCGCCACCGAGTTGGCCGGGTCAGCCGGACCGTTCTCGGTCTTGAGCACCGCGATCGGGCCCGCGTCCTCTTCGATCATCGTCGACTCGATGCCGATCAGACGGCCATCGGGAGTCGGCGAGGCGTGGAAGAAGTTGCGGCCGTGCGGCCCGAACATGTGGAACGTGCCGGAGCCGTCGGGGTGGGTGAAGAAGAGCGGGAAGCGGTTCATGGTCCCGAAGTGCTCCCAGCGCGTATAGAGGATGCGGCCGTCGGGAAGCAGCGTCGGGTCGAAGTCGTCGCTCTGGTTGAAGCTGATGCGCTCGAGATTGCTGCCGTCCATGTCGCAGACGTAGAGCTTCTCGGCGGGTGCGTGGTTGTACTCGTCCATCTCGCCGGCGCGCGAGCTGGTGAACATGACCTGGTCGTTCGGCAGGTAGATCGGGTCGAAGTCGTTCCCGCCGCCGCTCGTCACCTGGCGGAGCCCGGTGCCGTCGGCGTTGATCTCCCAGATGTTGCGGTGCGCATCACCGGAGCGCCGCAGCGAGAACAGGACCTTCTTGCCGTCGAACGAGACGGCCGGGTCCGACACGCTGGCGCCGGTGAAGTTGGTGAGGGGCGTCACCACGCCGTCCGGGGCGATCGGCGACAGCGTGAAGAGGTTGCCGGTCGCGTTGCTCCGGTTGAGCGTTTCCTCGCCGACCGTCTTCACGAAGACGAGGGCGTCGGTGGTGGGCTCTTCCTGGATGAGGTCGTCCGGGGCGCTATCCCTGCACGCCGTGACCGCGAACGGGAGCAAAGCTCCGGCCGCGAGCAGGGCGAAGCGAGTGGCTGCAAGCTGGATTCGATTCATGGCTGGGAAAGACCCTCCGAGGCGACGAGGGAACTCACGGCTTGATCGTTCGGAAGAACGTCAGACCGATCGTCTGTTGCAGGTAGTTGTAGGTAACGACGCCTTCCTGGTCTTTCTGGCGTCCGAAGACCGTGGCCTGGCGGAGATCTCCGCGCAGCGCCAGGTCTTCGCGAATGAAGAACTCGAGCCCGCCGCCATAGACGAGGGCGTTCTTCGTGACCGGGTCGGCGTTGATGGCGCCACCCGGGGTCACGATGATCATTCCGTAGCCACCGGCGAGATACGGCTGGAAGCGTCCGGAAAGTGGATAGCGCACGAGCGCGTTCAGCGTGTGGAGCACGGCGTGCACGGACTGCCCGGGGTTGTGGCCGAGCGAGGCCTCGTAGCCGAGCCACCCGGAGGGCTGGTAGGCGAGGCGGAACGCGTAGAGCGCTTCGCTGCCGAGCGTGCCGTAGCCGGGGCTGAAGGAGATGCGGTTCTCGAACTTCCGCGGCCCGGGCTCGAGGCGATACGGGTGCTCGGCGACCGCCGGGTTGAGGGCTTCGAGCTTAGGTGCCGGCTTCTTGGCCTTGGACTTCCCGCCCGCAAGGGCCGGAGCCGCGACCAGGGACAGCGCGAGCAGCGTCATGCAGAGGCGCGCGCTCACTGCACCACCCCGTCCTGGATCCACTGCCGGATCGAGATGTATCCGGAGTCGGTGGTGGCAGCGAAGGGCTTGACGCCGTGCGGGGTGCCGCCGGCGGAGATCGCGAGCGGCTCGGTCAGGATCGGGCTCGCGTCGCGGTCCGTGGCCGAGACCTGGAGCGACGCCTGCTCGAAGTCGAACTGGAGGTTTTTGGCGTTCGGCGGGGACAGCTCGAGCGTTCCGCGGATGCCGCCGCCGTGACAGTCGCCCGTCGCGCTGCAGCCGTTCTGCTCCAGCACCGGCGACACCGTCTGCACGAACTCGTCGTAGCTGAGGACGATCTGGGTGCCGCCGCCCGGCGGATCCGGCGGAGCCGTGGGCGAGCTGCAGCCGTGCACGACACCGGGCAGAGTGAGTGCCGTGATCACGAGCGACGCCGCGCGGCGTCCTCTCCCTGCATGCTTCACAGGCACGTGCTCAGCCTCCCCGTTTCGTGCGGGATGCAATCCCGTCGTTGTGGTTCGACCGACCGTGGCGAGTCACCAGGCCGGGCACGCAGTGCGTGCGCGGCCGGAGTCCAAGGCCGTACGGGACTTGCGGCAATGCGCCGCCCGTCCGCCCTCCGCTCCCTGGAAGGCGCGTACCCTTCACGCAAGCCATGGGCCATGGGGGAATCCGCGCACGTTTCGCAGTGGAACGATTCGTTTCGCGCACGTTGTCGCGGTCAGAAGTAGCGGACCTGGAACCACTCACGGGCTTCGGGGACGAGCGTGAAACGGTCGCGGAGCGACTCCTCGACCCACACCGTGTCCACCCCGTGAGCGCCCGGCTGGACCAGGATCGCGTGGATTTCCTTGCGTTCTGCCGCCAGCCGTTTCGAATCGCGCGGGCCGAGCACGAAGAGGGGCGTGTCCCACGAATCGCATTCGAGTGCGGTATGCCCGATGAGCGTGACCGAGAGCAGCCCTTCGGCCGGGCGTCCGGTGCGCGGATCGAGGATGTGGCCGTACGTCTTGCCCTTCGATTCCACGAACTGCTCGTATTGCCCCGAGGTCGAGATCGCTTCTCCGGCCTCGAGCGGGAGTTTTGCGAAGAAACGGATGCGGTCGCGGGGGTCGCGGACGCCGATCCGCCACGCCGGGGCACCCGCCGGGTGGCCGAGTGCGACCATGTTGCCGGTGAGATCGACGAGCGCATTCCGGACGCCGTGGGCGGCGAGCGATTCCGCCGCGACGTCCACCGCGTATCCCTTGGCGATCCCGCCCAGGTCGATGCGCACCCCCTCGCGGGTGAAATGAATGGTGCGCTTCGCCGCGTCGAACTCGACCCGCTGGGCGCCCACGAGCTGGAATGCCGCCGCGACCTCGGAGTCGGCCGGCACACGGGGCGGGCCGCCGATGAAGCCCCAGAGCCGCACCAGCGGCTCGACCGTGATGTCGAAGGCGCCCCCGCTCTCCTTCCAGAGCCGGAGCGAGGCGCCGATCACGCGGGCCACCTCGGGATTCACGGTGAGGGTCCGCGCCGCCGCGTCGCGGTTGATGCGGGCGACCTCGCTGGTCTGGATCCAGTTGCTCATCAGGGAGTCGACCCGGGCGAGCGCGCGCACTGCGACCGCCGCCACCGGGGCCGCCGCGACGGAATCCGCGGTGACGAGCAGCACGTTGGCGTAGGTGCCCATGGTGCGGGCCGGGAAGACGACGCCGCGGGTGCCAGGCTCGGTGGCGGCGCTGGCCGGGGGAAGCGGGCGCGCCAGAAGCAGCAGGGCGAGGCCGATCCCGGCGGGGACGGCGAGGCGGAGCGGGCGCGGGCGGAGGGTCACGACCTCGTTTTCGGCCGGCGCCCGTCGCGCGTTGACTGCTGCGGCCCCAAGTCGTCGCGGTGGTACGGTGCGGGCCCATGCGTGTGCCCGGTCGCACTCTCGCAGCGGCGCTCCTCTTCGTGACCGGCTGTGCCCCGCGCGTCGATACCGACCGCGGGTGGTCGGTGCACGAGGTCACGCCCGCCTTCCTCGACTCTCTTCCCGTCGAGACCCCGGCGCTGGCCGGCGACACTTACGGCCGCGCCGCCCTCACGTTCACGACCCGCGGCCGCGACGGCCACGACGTCTGGCTCTGCGTCTCCGCCGACAGCGGCACCACCTTCCAGCGCCCGGTGCGGGTGAACGAGGCCGACGGCGCGGCGGTGGTCTCCGACGAGAACCGCCCGATCGCCGCGTTCGGCCCGCGCGGCGCGTTCGCCGTCGCGTGGACCGAGCATCGAAGCGGCGACGCGCGCGCCACCGACGTGCGCGTGCGCCCGAGCGGCGACGGCGGCTGGACGCTCGCACGCGCCGCGTACGTGAACGAGGACCGGCCGGATGCCGAGTCGTGGCAGCCGAACCTGAGCCTCTGGAAGTGGCGCCGCGCGATCTCCGCGACCCACTCGCACCCGGCGCTGGCATTCCGCCGCGACGGGGGCCTCATCGCCGCATGGATCGACGAGCGCGACTTCGCGAGCGCCGATCTGCCGCCCGCGACCGCGGGCCTCTACGCCGCGCTCAGCCCGGACGGCGGGTCCAACTGGAGCGCCAACCGCAAGCTCCGCGACAGCGTCTCGATGTGCGCGCGCCCGGCGCTCCTGAGCGATCGCGCGGAACAGGTGGCGATCGCGTACCGGCGGTGCGACGCCGAGGTGCGCGACCCGGCGCTGCTGGTGTGGCCGGTGCAGGTGCCGGAAGTGTTCCTCGACACGCTGCTCTCGAGCGACGGCTGGCAGACCGCACAGTGTCCGCCCACCGGACCCGCGCTCTCGAGTGCGCCCGCCGCGCGCTGGGCCGCGTGGTACACCGGCGCGGGCGATGGCGGCATCCGCATCGCGCCGTGGTCCGACCGCGGCGCCACCGGGGTGAGCCGGCCAGCCGACGGCGGTCTCGCGGATGCCGCCCGTCCGCAGCTCGTTGCCCTGGGCAACACGACGCTGGTCGCCGCACTCGGGCGGCCCGACTCGGCGTCACGCCGTACGGTGCTCGCCGTGCGAGCGATCTCAGGCGACGGCAGCCTCGGCCCCTGGGAACACCTGGGTGCGGACGTCGAAGACGGCTGGATCACCGGCCTCACCGATCGCTCGGCGCTCGCGTGCTGGATCGAGCGCGCGCCACGCCGCCTCAGGATCGCCCGGCTCAGCCGCTCCGACCGCTAGGCGGCCTTGCGCCAGGTGCGCCAGGCGTGCTCGAGCAAGTATCGCTGGTACGCGTGGCGCAGCGCCGGATCGTCGCGCGGCGCGTCTTCGCGGCTCCGGAACGCGCGCACGAACCCCGTCCAGTCGCGCTCGCTCGCCGCGCGATAGGCGTCCTGCGGAAAGAGGCGCACCACCGGCTCCGCGACGGACTCGGGCGGCGGGAAGACCTGCGGCGTGCCGTGCAGCATGCCGTGGATCGCGGCCGGCAGATCCACGCCGTAGTGCCGATGGAGGTGGACCCACGGCGTAGGCCGCGCGTTGAGCTCGAGGAGCAGCGGAACGCCGGGCTCGGACTCGACCCAGTCGATCCCGCAGAGACCGGTGAACCGTATCGCGTCGCCGAACCGCTCGAGTTGCTCCTGGTGCCCAGCGAGGTGCACGTAGCGCCGCACGGTCGAAGGCCCGTAGGGACGCGGGTAGACCTCCTCTTTATAAGAGGACATCCAGCAGAGCGGCCTGCCCTTGGAGAAGAGCACCACGGTGCTGCCGACCCGGCCGGGGACGAAACGCTGGACCACCACCGGTGCGTTCGATTGGAACCCATCGAATGACGCTTCGTTGTTGGCCCGGAACACACCGTCGCCCGAGCTGGCCTGGTCGCTCTTCACCATGACCGGGAACCCGATCCGCCGTGCCGCGGCGGCGGCCTCGTCGGCACTCACCACCTCGGCCCGCGGCATCGGCAGGCCGGAGCGCTCCATGACCCACGTGAAGGCCGCCTTCGAGACGAGCAGCGGCGGCAGATCGCTCTCGGCATCGACCGGGAACCACCCGCTCTGCCAGGGGCCCGGATTCGCGACGACGGCCCTCAACGTCGGATCGTCGCCGAGAATCACCCAGTCGAACGAGCGGCGCGCGAGCAGCTCCTTGAGCACCGGCACCATCTCCGCCGCTTCGCGCGGAGCATCGAGGCGCTCGTCCACGAACCGTGAGCGCTCGGCGAACCGCCCACGCCGGCACAGCAGCACCACGCGACAGCCGGCCTCCTGGAGAAGCCGGGGCAACCGCGCGATCCCGATCCACGGCGCACCCACGGCCAGCAGCACCTCGGGCCGGGTGCCGTTCGCTGCATGGGAGGTGAAGTCATCGGCCATGGCCCCGAAGTTATCGGCCGGCCGGCGCGCGAGCTTCTACTTGGCGGGAAGGTCCTTCAGGACGCGCTCGATGGCGGTCACGTGCAGGTCTTCGACCTCGCGGAGGCGCTGGACGATGGTCTTCACGTCTTCCTTCTCGGCTTTCGTCGCCATCGCGTCGAGCATCGGGATGTAGCGGGCGTGCATTTGAAGCTCGTGCTCGAGGAAGACGCGGTCGCCCGATGCGGGCGGCGTGGCGCGAAACACGACTGCGAACGAGTCGCGGGCGGCGATCAGCGCGCGGGCGGCGTCGCTGTCTTCTGACGGCAGGCCCTTGACCGAGTAGCGCACCGAGATGTGATCCATGTTGATGCGCTCGGCGAGGGTCGTGACGTCGGGCGTGGTCAGCAGCGATTCCGCGATATCGGCGGTCGACACCTCGACCTCGGAGATGGCGAGCAACTGGCCGACCACCTCGGCTTCGGCCGCATTGCCGGCAGCACTCTCGCCCGTGCTGCTGCTCTGCCGGCCGCCGCAGCTCACGAGCACGAGCACGGTGGCGAGCGCCGCCCCCCACATCCGTTGGTTCATGGCTCGCATTGTCCACGACCGGCGCTCAATTGCAATGAGCGCGTCAGGCGCAGGCGACGTCCCTCGGGCCATGACGCGTCCGCATCGCCTTCGACCGCGCCGGTGGCGGGCGGCGTTCCTAGGCACCCGCGGGGCGTGCTAGGCTCGCCGCCGTCTGCAAGTCCTGCCGCGCCTGCCTTCGCTTGAGTCCCGGAGAAACTCCCGTGAGCACAGAAGCCGCCCCGTCCGATCTGCAGGCCGTCGAACGTATTCATCAGGCCCGGGATCGGATCCTGGCCGAGCTGCGCAAGGTGATCGTCGGGCAGGACCAGGTCGTCGATCAGCTGCTCACCGCACTCTTCGCCAACGGCCACGTGCTGCTGGTCGGCGTGCCGGGTCTCGCGAAGACGCTCCTGGTCTCGAGCCTCGCGCGCGTGCTCGACCTGCGCTTCAACCGCATCCAGTTCACGCCCGACCTGATGCCGAGCGACATCACCGGCACCGACGTGATCGAGCAGGACGAGGCGACCGGCAAGCGCTCGATCCGCTTCATCCCGGGACCGGTGTTCGCGAACATCGTGCTGGCCGACGAGATCAACCGCACGCCGCCCAAGACGCAGGCGGCGCTGCTCCAGGCGATGCAGGAGAAGGAGGTCACGGCCGGCGGCCAGACCTACCGCCTCGAGCTGCCGTTCTTCGTGCTCGCCACCCAGAACCCGATCGAGCTCGAGGGCACCTACCCGCTGCCGGAAGCCCAGCTCGACCGCTTCATGTTCAACATCCTGGTCGACTATCCCTCCGCGGCCGAAGAGGAGCAGATCGTCGCGCTCACGACTTCGGCGCGCGAGCCCAAGCTCGACCGCGTGCTGTCGGCCAACGAGATCATCGATCTGCAGAAGCTGGTGCGTCGCGTGCCGGCCGCCGATCACGTGGTGCGCTACGCGGTGCGCCTCGCGCGCGCCACGCGCGGCCGCGAGGGAGCGCCCGACTTCGTGAAGCAGTGGGTGACGTGGGGTGCGGGCCCGCGCGCCTCGCAGTTCCTGGTGCTGGGCGCCAAGACACGCGCGGTGCTGATGGGGCGCTTCGCCCCCGGCATCGAGGACGTGAAGGCGGTGGCGCCCTCGGTGCTGCGTCACCGCATCATCAGCAACTTCACCGCCGAGGCCGAGGGCATCAAGCCCGAGCGGATCATCGAGGATCTGCTGAAGGCGGTGCCGACCGAGTGACGGCGACCCCGGCGGGATCGAGCGCGGCGGCGACGCCGTCCCCCGCAGCACCGTCGCGGCTGGAGCCGCTGCGGCTGATCGGGCTCTACGCCGCCACCGCGATCACGGTCGGGAACATCGTCGGCTCGGGGATCTTCCGCTCCCCGCATTCGGTGGCGCAGGAGCTGCCGGCGCCGACGCTCGCGATCCTGGCCTGGGTGATCGGCGGCGTGCTTTCCCTGTGCGGCTCGCTGGCGCTCGCCGAGCTCGCCGTCGCACATCCCAAGACCGGCGGACTCTACGTGTTCATCCGCGAGGCCTTCGGCGACGCGTGGGGGTTCGTCTTCGGCTGGGCGAGCCTGTGGGTGATCAAGCCGACCGTCATCGCCTCGATCACGTCGGTGTTCGCGCTCTACTTCTGCCAGGCGCTCCACCTGCCCAAATCCACGGAGCTGCCGATCGGCTTCGCGGCCATCATCCTGCTCACCTACGTGAACGTGCGCGGCATCAAGGAAGGCGCGGGCACGCAGTCGCTGTTCACCACGCTCAAGGTGATCGGGATCCTCGGCCTGTGCGGGGCGGCCTTCACGCTGGTGGCGACCCACGCGCCGGGTCCGCTGCCGGAGGCCGCCGCCGGCACCGGTGCCGCGGCCAAGCCGCTCGCGCTCGCCTTCGTCGTGGCGATGATCCCGGTGCTGTTCGCGTACGACGGCTGGACGGATTCCACCTACGTGGGCGGCGAGATCAAAAACCCGCGGCGCAACCTGCCGATCGCGATCGTGTGGGGAACCGTGCTCGTGATCGCGATCTACGTGCTCACCAATCTCGCGTTCTTCAAGGTGCTCTCGCCGACCGACATGACGCGCTACGAGGCGGTCGGCTCGGAGACCGCGGGTCGGCTGCTCGGCGACTGGGGCCGGCACGCGCTCGCGGTGCTGGTCGCGATCTCGACCTTTGGCACCACCAACGGCGCCATCCTCACCGGGCCGCGCGTGACGCAGGCGATGGCGGCGGACGGGCTCCTGTGGAAGCCGCTCGCCGCCCTGGATCCCAAGCGCGGCACCCCGGTGATGGCGCTCTGGGTGCAGGCGGTGCTCTCGTGCCTGTGGCTCTGGTGCGCGGGCGGCTTCGAGGACGTGTCGGGCTGGTTCGTCACCACCTCGTGGCTCTTCTACGCGATCACCACCGCCGCCCTGTTCCAGCAACGCCGGCGCGAGGCCAAGCTGGGCAAACAGATCTCCGACTACCGCACGCCGCTCTACCCGCTCACCCCGCTGCTCTTCGTGGTCGCGACCGTCGGCATCATCGTGAGCGATCTCTCGTCGAGCGGCTGGCGCGCTGCCGCCGGGGTCGCGATCGCGGCGCTCGGCATTCCGGTGTTCCTGCTCTGGAAGGGACGCCGCCGGGAAGCAGCATGAAGCCGGTGCCGCTCACCCCGCTCGACTTCTCGCAGTACGTCCCCGCCGGCCGCTACGACCTCATCTACTCGTGGATGCGCGCCGACGTCGGCTTCTACGTGGCGCAGGCGCTCGAGGCCGGAGGCCCGGTGCTCGAGGTGGGCTGCGGGACCGGCCGCGTGCTGATTCCCACGCTCGAAGCCGGGGCCGACATCGACGGCTTCGACATTCAGCCCGCGATGCTCGAGGAGCTCCGCACCAAGGCGAACCTCCGCGGCCTCGAGCCCCGCGTGTTCGAGGCCGACATGCGCGACTTCACGATGCCGCGGCGCTACGAGCTCGTGACCATTCCCTTCCGAGCGTTCATGCACGTGCTCGAGATCGACGAGCAGATCCGCACGCTGCGCTGCTGCCGCGAGCACCTCGAGCCCGGCGGCCGCCTCATCCTCAACCTCTTCTATCCGAGCTTCGACCGCATCGTCGCGCCGCCCGGGGCCAAGATCGTGGAGCGCGAGTTCGCGCACCCGGACACCGGGCGGCCGGTCACCATCACCTCGACGGTCGAGTACGACCGCGTGGCGCAGCTCCTCAACGCCGAGGTCGAGGTGCTGGAAGGTGGCGCGGAAGGCATGGCCGGCACCACGACCCGTTACCGCTTCACCCTGCGCTGGATCTTCCGTCACGAGATGGAGCTGCTGCTCCGACTCGCGGGCTTCACCCACTACGAGGTGGCCGGCGACTTCGACGGCCGGCGGCTGATCAACGACACGGACGAGATGGTATGGACGGCGTGGAAGGACTGAGCTCCCCCTACGACGACCCCCGTCTCTACGACGCGGTGCTCGAGCATCTCGACTTCGACGTCGCCTGGTGGCTGTCGGAGGCGCGCGCCGCGAAGGGCCCGGTGCTCGAGGCGGGGTGCGGAACCGGCCGGCTTCTGCTTCGGCTGCTCGCGGCCGGGATCGACATCGACGGCCTCGACTCGAGCGCCGCGATGCTGAGGCGGCTCCTCGAGAAGGCGCGTGAGCGCGGGCTCGAGCCCAAGGTCCTCGAAGCCGACATGCGCGACTTCCGGATGCCGCGGAAGTACGCCATGGCCTTCATTGCCTTCAACGGCTTCGGCCACTGCCTCGCGATGAGCGACCAGGTGCGCTGCCTGCTGTGCTGCCGCGAGCACCTCGTGCCGGGCGGGCGCTTCCTGCTTCACATGTCCTACCCGGGCGTGGGCTACTGGAGCCAGCCGGGCGGCGTGCCCGTGCTCGAGGTCGAGCGGGCCGACCCCAAGAGCGGCCATCTCATGCGCATGTACGACACGCGCACGATGGACCGGGTGGGTCAGCTCCAGCATTCCCACATGGAGATCCAGGAGTTGGACGCCGACGGCCGCGTGGTGCGTTCGAGCCGGTTCGAGACCGAGCAACGCTGGGTATACCGCCATGAGCTCGAGTTGCTGCTGCGGGCCGCGGGGTTCACGCGCTGCGAATTCTTCGGCGGCATGGAGGGCGAGCCGCTCGAGCGCGACGATCAGCAGATGGTCGTGCGCGCCTCGGCCGACTGAATCGGCTGCGTCCCCAAAAGCGAAACGCCGGGCGGCCCGTCCTGGGCTGCCCGGCGTTCGAGTTGAAGCGGGTACTTAGTTGGCCTGCGGCATGTAGAACGACAGACCGAGACGGCTGGTGAAACCGGTGTAGTCCAGATCGGTGGTCTCAGCCGAATCGAACTCCATGTTGGAGATCTTGGCGATGCGGTAGCCGGCAGCCGCCGTAACCGCGAAGCCCGGGCTGACCGTCCACTCGCTCATGCCCATGAAGTGGAAACCAACGCCGCCGCCGCTGAAGTTGCCCGGCGCGCCGTCGATCTCACCACCAGCCATGTAGTAGCCCAGACCAGCGCCGATGCCATAGCGCGCCGTGCCCTGAGCCGGGAAGAAGTACGCCCCGGACAGCGACAGTGCATGCGTCGTGAGCTTGATGTCCGGCGCCGCGTCCGTCTCGTCCTTCGCGGTCGAGAACAGCGGCTCCCACCCGGCCATGATCATCACGTTCGGGTTGGCCCACATCCGCAGGTCGAGACCGCCCGTGAAGCCGTTCTCGATCTTGTTGTAGTCGGTGCCCAGTCCCTGGTTCGTCGCTTCGATGTCGTTGTTCACGTCTTCCATGGAGTGCGTGTTGAACGCTCCATAGATGCTGGCGCCGAACTGACCGGCCGACGCGTTCACGGCCATCAGCGATCCGGCAGCCACCGCGAGGATCGTGAGAATCTGATTGCTGCGCATGCTTCCTCCTGGGGGGAGTGGGGCAGGCGGCGCTTCCGCCGGCCAAAGAGCCCGCATGGGCTCGTCGCCCATATTTGTCGGCGGGGTCGAACCCCGACTTGAGGGGGTCTCTGACCCCTCCTTATATGGGGGGTCCGGGGGCGCCGGGAGGCCCGGCCGGGGGATCAGCCCTGGTCCAGCAGGAAGTGGAAGCCGGCGCGCCGCAGGCCTTCGGCCTGGGTCATTTCCACCAGCAGCGCCGGATCGAAGAGACCGTCGCCTTTGTTGCGCGGCTCGCCCGGGAAGTAGAGCTGGGTGGTGAGCACGCGCCCGTTCGCCGGCTGGACGCGGACGTGGATGTGCCGCGTCCGTCCGGGATACATACCCGGCACGATCGTCTCGAGCCGGTAGCCGCCCTTCGCGTCGGTGAACTGGTGACCGCGGAGGTGAAAGCCCTCGTTGTCGTACTCGCCGTGCGAGTCGGCATGCCAGAAATCCACGAGCGCGTTGGAGAGCGGCCGGCAGTCGTGACCGAAGACGCGACCCGTGAGCAGGAGCCGCGTGCCGTCGATGCCGCTCTCGATCAGCGACGTGCGCATCGGCGAGCGCGGCTTGTAGAAGGGACCGGCGGTCTCGAACGGCGTGGGTTCGTCGTCGTCGCCGCATTCGGGCGTGGGCTCGGCGACGGCTTTCTGCCATAGCGTGGAGCCGGCGGCCAGGACCACCGGGGCCGCGAGCATCAGCCGCAGGAAACGACGGCGCGAATCGGAGAGGTGTTCGCCCACCTGCAGGAAACGTAGCGAGCGCCGGGGCCGCGAATGACAAGGCCGCCACAAGAGTGGCGACCGCCGCTGGGTACGAGCGCGCCCAATGCTATGCTCGGGCGCATGACGGGCTCATTTCCACGCTCATCGAGTGGCGCGCAGCCGGATCTCGGGACCGCCCGCGGCGGCCGGGGCGATCGCCAGGTGCTCGACCCCGCGGTAGTGGCTCGGCTCGGACATCTCGACGTGCGCGCGCGGCTCGTGGTCGAAGGCTTCATCGCCGGCATGCATCGCTCGCCCTTCCACGGCTTCAGCGTCGAGTTCGCCGAGCACCGTCCCTACATGCCGGGCGATCCGTTGAAGAGCATCGACTGGAAGGTGTGGGCGCGCAGCGACCGCTACCTCGTCAAGCAGTACACCGAGGAGACCAACCTGCGCAGCCACCTGCTCGTGGATCTCTCGGGCTCGATGGGCTTCAAGTCCGAGCGCGCCGCGATGAGCAAGCTCGAGTACGCGAAGAGCCTGTGCGCGGCGCTCGCCTACCTCATGCTCGGCCAGCAGGACGCGGTCGGCCTGATGCTGTTCGCCGACCACCCGATCGCCTATGTCCCGGCGCGCGCCGTGCGCTCCCATCTCGACGTGATCCTCAAGACCCTCGGCTCCTACGAGCCGCGCGGACGCACCCGGCTCGGCCCCGCACTCCACGAGCTGGCCGAGCGCATCAAGCGGCGCGGCTTGATCATCCTGTGCTCCGACCTGCTCGACCGACCGCAGGAGGTGCTCTCCGGGCTCCAGCACTTCCGGCATCGGAACCACGAGGTCATCCTGTTTCACATTCTCGACCCCGACGAGCGCGAGTTCCCCTACATGGACACCGCGACCTTCGTCGACCTCGAGAGCGGCGACCGGCTCACTACCGAGCCCTGGGAGATCGCGCGCCGCTACCGCGAGAAGCTCGAGGCGTGGGCCGACTTCTACCGCCGCCACTGCCGCGAGCGACGCATCGACTACGTGCCGATCGACACCCGCACTCCCTTCGACCGCGCCCTGCTGGCGTACCTGGAAAAGCGCGCCCGGCTGTTGTGACCCTCCCGGAGCCGGAAACGCGGAACGGAGACGACCGATGTTCGACACACCGCTGACTCCCGGGATGATCAAGGCGGGAATGGTGATCGTCGTCACCCTCCTCGCGGTGCTCGCGGTGATCTACTTCTGGCAGCGGACCCGCCGGTCCCAGGCGCCGCCCGCCACCGACGAGCTGATGGTCGAGCTGCGGAACCGTGTGCTGCGCGGAACCGCCGAGAGCTTCTCGATCACCCCGCAGGGCCGGGTGTGGGGCGTGGTCATGGAGCGTGTCCGCGGCGGGCACATCACGAGCGTGGTGGGACTGGCCGACGGCAACGCCAGCATCTATTTCTCGCATGGCGGCGGCGTGGTCGCCGCCGGCGGGCGCGAGGAGATCGCGAACGAATCGCGGCGCTGGTGCGAGCTGGCGAACGGCTCCGTGAACGACATGCTGCCGGCGCGTGAGTTTCCGTTTCCGCGTCCGAAGTTCGTGCGCTTCTTCGTGCTCACCACCATGGGCGTGCGCACGGCCGAGGTGCAGGAGCGCGTCCTCGAGAAGGGCGCGCACCGCTACTCGCCGCTGTTCACGCACGGGCGGCTGATGCTCGATCACATCCGCCATCCGGAGCCCCAGGAGGCCCGGGACTCCGCGTGAACTTCCTCAATCCGCTGTTCCTCTTCGGGCTCGCGGCGGCCGCGATCCCCATCATCATCCACCTCTTCACGCGCCGCCGGCCGCGCGAGCTGCACTTCCCGTCGCTCGAGTTCCTGAGCGAGGTGAACCAGAGCGAGATCCGCCGTCTCCGGATCAAGCAATGGCTGCTGCTCCTGCTGCGCACGCTGGCGATCGCGGCGATCGCGCTCGCCATGGCGCGCCCGGCGCTGCGCGGCAACCTCGGACCCCAGAGCCGGGCCGCCACCACCGTCGTGGCGCTCGTGGACCGCAGCGCCAGCATGGGAGCGATCGCACCGGGGACCGACCGCCCGGGACACGGGGCGACGCTCGCCGACGAGGGCCGCCGCGTGGTCGAGGACCTGATCGCCTCGCTCGGCCCCGCCGACGAAATGCTGCTCATTCCCTACGACGACACGCCGCATCCGATGACCGCGCGCCCGATCTCGGATCTCGCGCGCGTGCGGTCGGCCGCCCAGGCGATCACGCCCACGTCGCGCACCACGAGCCACGACGCCGCACTCGCCGCCGCCTCGAAGGTGCTCGCCGAGAGCCGCTCGCTCAACCGCGAACTGTTCTGGATCTCGGACTTCCAGGCCGGCGGCTTCCACGCCGGCGACGGGGCGTGGCGCGCGCCCGCGGGCCCGTGGGACCAGACGCGCACGTACCTGATCGAGATGGCGCCGCGGAGCCGCGCCAATGCCGCGCTCTCCGATGCCGCGCTCACGCCCACCGAGAACGAAGTCGGCCTCGCGGTCGCCGCGACGTCCTTCGGCGCGGCGGCCGGCGACCTGGCGGTCGAGGTGCGCGAGACCCGCACGTCGGACGAGCTCGGCCGCGGGTTCGTGAACCTGCCCGAGCGCGGCGAGGCCAGCTCGCTGCTGCCGCTCGCGCGCGTCCCCGAGGAAGGTGGCGTCGCGCGCATTCCGGACGATGCGCTGCCGCTCGACAACGCCCGCACCTTCGCCTCCGGACGCGCGGGCACGCTGCGCATCGTGCTGCGCGAGGACGGCCCGATCTCGCCGGTGCGGCTGGCCCTCGAAGCCGGCTCGCCCGCCTCGGGGCTCGAGCTGGTGGTGGCCGGCGCCGGAACGCTCGCGGCCCAGGCGGGCGGCGCGGATGCGCTCGTGATCAATGACGTCGAGCGGCTGGGCTCGGCCGAGATCCAGTCGGTGCTCGACTTCTACCGCGCGGGCGGCGCGGTGCTGGTCGTGCTCGGAAGCCGCGCCGATCCCGAATTCTGGAACGGCACGCTGCTCCGCGAGATGAAGGCGGGGACGCTCGGCGGCCTGGTGCGCACGCCGGCCGGCGCGTGGCGGCTCCAGCGCGCGGTCGCCGGCCATCCGGTGCTCGCGGGTTTCCCGGGCCGGCCCGGCGAGCCGCTCTCGAGCGCACGCTTCACCGAGGTGCGCGAGTTCAAGCCCGGCGCCGAGACGCGCACGGTCCTCGAATACGACCGCTCGCATCCGGCGCTGGTCGAGGTGCCGCACGGACTCGTGCTGCTCGGACCGCTCGATCCCTCCTCCACCGACTTCCCGGTGAGCGGCGCGTTCCTGCCGCTGCTGCACCAGTCGGCGCGCGTGCTGGGACGCGGCACCGCGTCGGCGTCGCTTTCACCCGGGGACCGCTTCGGCGCGCCGGCCGGCAGCGCGCAGCTCCGCGTCGAAGATCCCGAGGGGAAGCTCGTGGAGTCCGAGATCGTGGTCGAGCGCGGCGCCGCGCGGCTCCGTTCCGCGCCCCTCGAGCGCACCGGACTCTATCGCGTCACCGAGAACGGAAAGCTCCGGAGCACCTTCGCCGTGAACCCCTCGCTCGCCGAGTCGGACCTCGAACCCCTCGCCGATGCGGTGGTGATCGCCGGCTTCCCGCGCGGCCACGCGCAGTGGGTCCGCCCCGGAGCCGACCTCGCCCAGCGCGTGCGCGAAGCCCGTTACGGTCGCGAGCTGTGGAGCTTCTTCCTCACGCTCGCCCTGCTGCTGCTCGCCGCCGAGACGCTGCTCGCGAGGTTCGGCATGCCGGGCGCCGCCCCCGCCGGGGCCGCGAAGGACAGCCGCGCCGCATAGGCAGGTTGCGCCAGCGCAAGTTCAACCCGCTCCAGCGCGGACAAAGTTCACCGGGACTGCGCTCTTGTTCGATGGGATCAGCAAAAACCTGCCCCGGGGCAGGTTGATGTGGATAACTCGCTCGCGCTAGCGAGAGCTTGCGCCACCTATGAAGACGGGTTGTCCAGCCGATTGTTGCCGTCCATTACCACCCAGGCCGTCGCTCACCAGCCATCTATTCGGGGTCAGGCCTTCTGCCCCACGTTTCGCTTCGGAAGAGCGGAGTCCCACACAGCGCAACGGGCTTCGAGCCTAAGGCGCAAGCCGGGATCACCCGCTCGGATTGAGCGTCGGTTCGGGGTGTTGAACGGGTCTGAAGCCTCCTCAGATCAGGCGGTCGCCACGGCGCGCCGGTAGCGGCGCACGACGGTGTGCTCGAAGTGTCCCTGTTCCACGGCCAGCTTCTTCAGATCGAACTCGGTTCCGTCGCGCAGCATGGCGTACAGGATCCGGCACAGCCGGTGAGCCACCGCCACCACCGCCATCTTGTAACCACGCCGCGCACACAACTGAAGGAAGTACGGACTCAGGGCATTGTTCCGGTAGCCGGCATGGTGGGCGGCCTCGCACAGCATGGCGCGCAGCTCGGCCGAACCGCGCCGCGTGATGTGTCCGTGCTGGACGCGCTCGCCCGAGTCAAACGTCGACGCCACCAGGCCGGCGTAGCTCGCCGCGTGCTTGGCGCTCGGGAAGCGCTTCACGTCGGAGAACACCGCCCGCACCGTCACGGCCACGATCGGGCCCACTCCCGGCACCGTCTGCAGCCGATCCAGCTCTTGCTGGTAGGGACGCTGCTGTTCGCGCAGCGACGCCTCAAGCACAGCGATCTGCTCGTGGGCGCAGCGCCACAGAGCACGATGCACGGCGCAGAACTCGTTCAACGAGGGGTCGCTCGCGACCGCGGCCAGGAGCCGCTCCCACCCCTTCTCCGACTGCAGACTGCGACTGAGCACCTGCTGACCCGCGCCGCGCAACAGGCGCTTCACTGCGTTCACCTGCATGGTCTTCACCCGTACCAGGTGACGTCGCCGTCCCAGCGTCTCCCGCAGCCGTTCGATCGGCTCGGACGGCACGTGCACGATCGACCGGTAGGTCCCCCGCCGCAGCCCCTCACACAGCTCCAGCGCATCGCGCCGATCGCTCTTCTGGTTCGGACGCAGACTCTTGCTGCGCACCTCGTGGGCATCCACCACCCGCGGCTCGAGTCCCAGGGCTTTCAGTTGACGCGCTACGAAGAAGGCCATGGTGCCGCTCTCGAGGGCGACCCCGGTTCCGGGCGGGAGCTCGTAGCGCGACCGCCACACCAGGAGGCCCTCGTGGGTGGTCGGCACGCTGCCCTCACCGATGACCTTGCCCACTTCGTCCTGAATCACGTACACGCACCTCTTGCTGTGAGCGTCGAGACCAACGTACCGTGTCATTGGGTTGCCCTCGTTTTCTTGGGGCGTCCGTTATGGATGACCCCGTGGTCTGCCGCGAACCTTATCGCGGTCAGGGGGCAACCCGTCTTCATCGATACAGCGCAAGTTCAACCCGCTCCAGCGCGGTGCGCGCCGCGCCTAATTCTTCTGCTCGACCTTCACCCCAGGGAGCGCCTCGGGATTCAGCACGCGCATCTCCACGCGCCGATTCCGGAGCACCTCTTCCTCGTTCCGCTCCTGGGTCATGGGCTGGCTCTCGCCGTATCCCTTCGCGGTCAGGCGATCGGCCGCGACACCGCGCTGGATCAGCTCGTGGCGCACGGCATCCGCGCGTTCCTGGCTGAGGCGCAGGTTGTAGCTCGCCGAGCCCCGGGTGTCGGTGTGGCCTTCGATCTCGAAACGCAGCTCGGGGAACTTCTCCAGGCCCTGGGCCAGCCGGTTGAGCTCGTCCTCGGACTCCGGAAGGATCTTGCTGCTGTTCTTCTCGAAGTAGACGTTCTCGAGCCGGATCTTGCCCCGGGTCTCGAGCTGGCGGCGCACCTCCTCGTCCATCACCGGGGGTGCAGCCGGCTGCGGAGTGACCGGCGGCCTCTCGGCCACCGGCGCCCGGCGCATCATGGCGTTCTGCTGCGCGTCCGTGCATCCGCTCTTGCTCACCCGGGCGCCGGCCGGGGTGTCGGGGCACTTGTCCACGCCGTCGCACACACCGTCTTCGTCGGCGTCGGTCGTGCAGCCCCACTTGTCCACGATGCAGCCGTGCGGCGTGTTGTTGCAGCGGTCGAGGCGGTCGAACACGCCGTCCTCGTCCCAGTCCTTGGCCGGCCACTGGAAGCACGGCGCCGCGGGGTCGGTGTGTTCGGTGGTCGCCAGTACGGCGGCGGGGACGACCATCAGGCTCGTGAAGATGACGAGTGCGATCCTTCGCAGATTCTGGCGCGTCATGGGGCGGTCCTCCTCTGGACGCTTCTCGATTCGAGCAGCGCGGGGAGAGTACACCGGACATTGCCGCGAATCAGCCTCATCCTTATGCTCACCCATGTGAATCTGCTCCTGCTCCTGACCCTGCTCTGCGCGACCCCCGGCGCTCCGGCGAGCCCCGCCTCGTCCGATGATCCCGAATCGGGCGTGGAGCTGCTCGGCCGCCCGGCGCCGCCCTGGACCTTCACCCGCTGGATCCGCGGCGGGCCGTACAAGCCCGCCGACCTCAAGGGCAAGGTGGTCCTGCTGCGCTGGTGGACCGACGGCTGCCACTTCTGCCGCACCACGCTGCCGGTCATCGACAAGGAGCAGAGCGCCGACGTGGTCGTGATCGGCGTCTACCATCCCAAGCCCGCTCCGCGGAAGGTGCGCGATGCCGACGTGCTCGCCTTCGCGCGCGACATCGGGTTCACCGGTCCGATCGCGCTCGACGAGAAGTGGAAGACGCTCGAGCGCTACTGGCTGGCCGCGAACCCTGAGCGCAGCTGGACCTCGGTCTCGTTCCTGATCGACCGCGACGGCGTGATCCGCTGGGTCCACGGCGGCGGCGAATATCATCCGAGCGACGATCCCGCCCACCACCGCTGCGACCTCGAATTCCGGGACTTCGAGAAAGCGCTCGACGCGGCAGTCGCCGCACCGGCCACGCCGGTCGCGAACCCCTGACCGTATCGGTGCGCTCCCGGAGCCGCCGGGCCACCCGCAGTTCCAGATTGGGAGGAAGTCGATGCGGTCCGCCTCGTCGTTCCTGTTTGTCCTGTTCATTCTCGGCGCCGTCCCGGCGGGTGCAGACCCAATGCCAGCCCCGATGGCGCCACCGATAACGCCACCGGCGACCGCACCCGCCGCGGTCGCGGGGTCCGTGCTGCCCGATCCGGGCACGCGCGTACGCCTCAGCACCCGCATGCCGGCGCGCGAGCAGGCGGAGGGTGCGCGTACCTCCGTGTTCGGCAGTGGCAGCGCCAGCCCCACATTTGTCCATTCGGAGTTCACGGGCCCGTTCGTCTCTGCTGCGCACGACACTGTGACGATGCACGATGGCGACATGAACGGCGCGCTCGTCTCCGTTCCCACGCTGCATGTCACGAGCTTCGAGATCAGTCGCGGGGAACTCCCCAACGGCCTGCGGGGAGGGTGCGTTGGCCTCGCGATCGGCGCACTCGTAGGTCTGGGGCAGCGGCTCTATACACGGCAACCGTCGATATGAGCGATGGGCCTGGCCCCGGAGCGTACTTCATGTTCGGCTCTGTGGTCCTCGGTGCCGCCGGTGGCGTAGTCGGGGCTGCGATTGGCGCCGCGAACTCATCAGAGCGCTGGCGCGAACTGCCGGTGGAAGACCTGCGCAACGCGGCGAGGCCTTGATGCGGTCCGCCTCGTCGTTCCTGTTCGTTCTGTGCATTCTCGGCGCCGTCCCGGCGGGTGCAGGCCCGATGCCAGCCCCGATGGCGCCACCGATAACGGCACCGGCGACGGCACCGGCGACGGCACCCGCCGCGGTCGGCGGGTCCAAATTGCTCAATCCGGGCATGCGCGTACGCCTCAGCGCACGCATGCCGGAGCGCGAGCAGGCGGAGAGTGCGGGTACCTCCGGGTTCGGGAGTGGCAGCGCCAGCCCCACATTGGTCCATTCGGAGTTCACGGGCTCGTTCGTCTCTGCCGTGCAGGACACGGTGACGATGCACGATGGCGACATGAATGGCGCGCTCGTCACCGTTCCGACGCTGCATGTCACGAGCTTCGAGATCAGTCGCGGGAAGCTCCCCAACGGCCTGCGGGGGGCACTCGTTGGTTTCGCGATCGGCGCTGTTGCAGGTGGAATCCTTGGAGCCTCAACCGTCGACGTGTACGGCTCGGACGGCATTGTGTTGGGCGCCGCGATTGTCGGCGGCCTCGGTGGCGCAATCGGGGCTGGGGTCGGGGCCTCGCGCCGCTCGGAGCGCTGGCGCGACCTGTCGCTGGAAGAGCTGCGCAGCGCGGCGAGGCCTTGATCCGTGTCTTGAGTTGAGGGGAACTGCTCCCCGCTGCTACCTTCGCTTCGCCCTGCAGCCTCATGCAGGGCGTCGTTCTTTTTCTGAAGGCCGAACCGCCACGGGCGCGATCCCGGGCGGGTTTTTTGCGTTGGTCCGGAGCCCCACGACCGTCAGATGACCGAGACCTATCTCAAGGACAGCCTCGCCGAATCGCTGGTTTCCTCGCTCGAGCAGGTGCCGGAGGCGATCGAGCTCCGCCGCCGGCTCGACTCCGAGGGCAGCCGGGTCGCGGTGCGCGGGCTCACCGGGTCGACGCGCTCGCTGCTCGCCTCCTGGCTCCAGCGTGAGACCGGCCGGCTCCTGGTGTACCTCACGCCGCACGGCGAGGCGTTCGAGGAGATCCGCGAGGATCTCGAGTACTTCCGTGGCGCCAGCGAGCTGGTGGTGTTCCCCGAGCCAGATCACCTGCCCTACGACCCCTCTTCGCCGCACCCCTCGGTGATCGCGGACCGGCTCGAAGCGCTCCACGGGCTCGCCGGCGGCAGGAGCGGCATCGTGCTCGCCACCGTGCGCTCGCTGATCCAGAAGGTGCCGCGGCCGGCGCGGCTCGAGCGCGCGGTGCTGAGCCTCAAAGTGGGCCAGAGCCACGATCCCGAGGTACTGGTCGAGCGGCTCGCCTTCATGGGCTACGAGCGGCTGCCCGAGGTGGAGTCGGTCGGCCACTTCGCGCGGCGCGGCGGGATCCTCGACGTCTACGCGGCGGGCCTCGCCGATCCCATCCGCCTCGAGTTCGACGGCGACACGCTCGCCTCGCTCCGGCGCTTCGACGCCGGCACTCAGCGCTCGATCGAGCGGCTCACCGATGCGATCGTGCTGCCGCGTTACGAGGTGGTGGTCACCGCCGACGAGCTGAAGGCCGCGCGCGCGAAACTGCCCGACGGCCAGGCGCCGTTCGGGGACGGCATCGAGCGCTACGCGAGCCGCTACGACCCCGACCTCGGAACGCTGCTCGACTACCTGCCACCGGACGCGCTCATCGTGCGCGACGATCCGGGCGCATTGCGCAAGCGCCTCGAAGACCTCGAACGCATGATCGAGAAGGGCTTCGAGGAATCCCGCGAGAACTATCCCGGCATCTCACCGCCCTCCGAGCTGTTCGCGCCGGCCGAGCTCGACCGTGCGGTGGAAAGACCGGGCGCCGATTTCCTGGCGGGCGTGGTCGAAGCCGGCACGCGCCCGCCTTCGGGCGGCGAGATCTTCATCGACTCCTCGCCCGCCGAGCCGATGCAGCGCTCGATCGAGCGGCTGCAGTCGCACCTCGCTTCGCTCCAGTCGCAGGGGATCCGCGCCGTCGTGCTGTGCGACAACACCGGGCAGCGCGACCGGCTCGCGGAGATGCTGGGCGACACCGGTGCCACGCTCGGCATCGGGCTCCTCGCGCACGGGTTCACACTGCCGGCCGCCGGGCTTTCGATCCTCACCGACCACGAGATCTTCGCGCGCTACCACCGCCGCCGGAAGCGTCGCCGCAAGGCGGGCGGCCTGTCGCTCGCCGAGCTGTCGGCTCTCAAGCCCGGCGACTACGTGGTGCACGAGGACCACGGCGTCGGCGTCTATCGCGGCATGAAGCGCCTGGTGCTGAACGGACAGGAGACCGACTGCCTCGAGGTCTCCTACGCCGAGACCGACCGCCTGTTCGTGCCGGTCGGACAGCTCGCGCTGGTGTCACGCTATGCGGCGGGCGAGGGCGCGCGCCCGGCGATCCATCGGCTCGGCTCGGGCGCCTGGCAGAAGACGAGAACGCGGGCGCAGAAGGCGATCCAGGAAATGGCCGAGGAGCTGGTGCGCGCCTACGCGGCGCGCCGCGCGCTGCCGGGGTTTCGCTTCCGCGCCGACACGGTATGGCAGCGCGAGCTGGAGGCGGCGTTTCCCTACGACGAGACGCCGGATCAGCTCAAGGCGATCGAGGACGTGCGCGAGGATCTCGAGTCGGGGCGGCCGATGGATCGCCTCGTGTGCGGCGACGTCGGCTACGGCAAGACCGAGGTCGCGATCCGCGCCGCGTTCAAGGCCGTCCAGGAGGGGAAGCAGGTCGCGGTGCTGGTGCCCACCACGATCCTCGCGCAGCAACACGCGCTCACCTTCCGCGAGCGCTTCGCGGACTTCCCGATCAAGGTCGACGTGCTCTCGCGGTTCCGCACCGCGACCGAGCAGAAGGCGGTGATCGCTTCGCTCGAGCGCGGCGAGGTGGACGTGCTGATCGGCACCCATCGCCTCCTGTCCAAGGACGTGCGCTTCCGCGACCTCGGCCTGGTCGTGATCGACGAGGAGCACCGTTTCGGGGTCGCCCAGAAGGAGAAGCTCCGCCAGCTCACCCGCACCGTCCACGTGATGGCGCTCACCGCGACGCCGATTCCGCGCACGCTCAACCTGAGCCTCGCCGGCGCGCGCGACATGTCGGTCATCGAGACCCCGCCCCGCGACCGGCTGCCGGTTCACACCGAGATCCTCGAGCTGAACGACGAGGTGATCGCGGATGCGATCCTCCGCGAGATCGATCGCGGCGGGCAGGTGTTCTTCGTCCACAACCGCGTGGAGACCATCCACAACGCGGCGTTGCGGGTCGCGCACCTGGTGCCGCAGGTGCGGGTCGCGGTCGCCCACGGCCAGATGAACGAGCGCGAGCTCGAGCGCGTGATGCTCGACTTCCTCGACCAGCGCTACGACGTGCTGGTGTCGACCATGATCATCGAATCCGGGCTCGACATCCCGACCGTGAACACGCTGATCGTGGACCGCGCGGACACACTCGGCCTCGCCCAGCTCTACCAGCTGCGCGGGCGGGTCGGGCGCTCGTCGCACCGCGCCTTCGCCTACCTGCTCGTGCCGTCGCGCCGCGTGCTGACCGAGGAGGCCGAGAAGCGCCTGCGCGTGATCGAGGAGTTCGACGAGCTGGGGGTCGGGTTCAAGGTCGCGCTCAAGGACCTAGAGATCCGCGGCGCCGGCAATCTGCTCGGCCCCGAGCAGCACGGGTTCATCGTCGGGCTCGGGTTCGACCTGTACGTGAAGATGCTCGAGGAGGCGGTGGCCCGGCTCAAGGGCGAGGCCACCGAGACCAAGCCCGAGCCGCGGCTCCTCACCGACTGGAGCGCCTACCTGCCCGACGACTACGTGCCGGACGAGCACGAGAAGCTCGATGTCTACCGCCGCCTCGCGGACACCCGCGACCTCGCCGGGCTCGACGATCTCGTGATCGAGGTGCTCGACCGTTTCGGCCAGCTCCCCGAGCCCGGCGTGGCGCTGGTCGAGCTGCGCCGGCTGCGCCTGCTTGGCGCCGAGGCCGGGGTCGAGAGCCTGCGCGTCGTGCACGACACCGCCGAGCTCACGCTGCGCACGCCGCTCAAGCCCGACCACATCCGCGGGCTGGTCGGCTCGGTGCGCTTCCAGGTGGAGTTCGCGACCGGGAAGGAGTTCGTGATCCGGATCCGCGGCGAGGGCCTCGCGCTGATGAACCGCGCGCGGGAGACGCTCGAACTGCTCGCCGGGATGCTCCGGCCCTCAGGGGCCGGCTGACGAATCCCGCTTCGACTGGATCTGCTGGTAGAGCGAGATCGCGTAGTCGCGGCGGTTGATCTCGTCGCGCCAGTTGGCGCGCATCGCGCGATCCAGCACCACCAGCGCCGAGTCGTCCTGCCCGAGCCTCTCGAGCGAGCGGGCGATCGCGAGCCACGCCGGAGCGTAAGTGGGGTCGAGCCGCGTGGCCTCCGCGGCCATGCCGATGGCGCGCCGGTAGGCCTGGACCCCGATCTCGGCGCGCGCCGCCTGCGAGCGCACGATCACGTCGCGCGGCATCAGGCGGAAGGTCTCGAGATAGGTCTCACGCATGGCGCGCGCCGCCTCCTCGTCACCCGTGACCGCCATGACACTCAGCACCTCGGCGAGCTTCTGATAGTTGAGCGGCCGGGGCACGAGCTGGATCGCCTGGTGGATCGTGCGCTCGGAGCGATCGAGGTACTCGAGCGACTGCTCGGCCATGCCGATCGCGAGCGTCGCCTCGGAGAGCGCGCGCCACGTCTGGTCCTCATGGGGCCAGAGCCGGGCAGCCTGCTCCGCATAGGTGACCGCCCGACGCGGATCGACGTGGATGAACGTCCGGGAGCGCGCGATATCGTGGGACGCGGTGAGCTCGACGGCGGCCACGGCGATCACCGCGGCGGCGGCGACGCCGAGCACGAGGCCCGCGGCGAGACCCGCCTTGCGCGTCACCGGGCCCAAGTCCAGGGCCGCGGCGAGCCAGGCCGCGGCGGTGACGGCGAGCAGCGCGCCGGTGATGCCGATCGCCCCGAACAAGCCGCATACGGCGATCGCGACCAGCATGCCAGAGACGATCGGCAGCATCTCGTGGGCTTCCGCCTGTGCCGGATCGCGCCGGGAATCCGCCGCCATCAGCCGGCGGATCGCGCGCGCCACGAGCACAACCAGCGCGAGTCCAGTGAGCCCTCCGAAGATGCCGCGGGTCGCGAGCTGATGGAGGTAGATCGAGTGGGCGTGGAAGGGATGCATGCCCCACTCCTTGGTCCAGTAGGCGGGGGTCTGGAACCTGGTGAAGATCAGGTCGAAGGTGTCGGGGCCGTGTCCCACCGCCGGGCTCGCCTGGAACGCCGCGATCGCCGAGCGCCAGATCTCGAGCCGCGATCCCGCCGAGCCGGCGCCGGCGGCTCCGAATTCCGCGGCCCGCTGAGTGAAGAGCTGGCCCCAGCCGGCTGCCGCGACCCCGGCCACGATCGCGACCAGCGTCGCGCCAGCGATCGTCCAGTCGCGGCGGGTCAGGGGCGCCGCGAGCCCGAGGATGCGGGTGACCATCACGGTCACGAGCAGTCCGGCGCCGGCGCCGAGCCAGGCTCCGCGTGAGAGGGTGGTGAGCACCGCCGCCATGAACAGCCCGGCAAGAACGATCCAGAACGGGCGCCGCTCAGGAACCCGCAGCGCTTCGCCGGCAGCGATACATGCCGCCGCCGCCATCGCCACGCCGAGCAGGTTCGCGTGCCCGAGCGTCCCGAATGGGCGCAGGATGCCCGCTCCATACCGGGCCGCCTTCGCGTACGGAACGGGATCGAGCCCCGCCACCTGGATCAGCGCGTACCCCGCGGCGATCGCGGCTGGGATCCAGAACCAGCGGAGCGTCTGCCGCAGTCCGCGGCCGGCCGGGTGAGCGGCGCGCGCGGCGAAGTACATGCCGGCGAGCGCGAGCGAGGTGATGAGACCTTCGCGCTGGAGCGGCTCACCGAGCACGCTCACCCGCCGGGATTCGGAGGCGAGCGTCGTGATGACTTCGACCACGACCGCCGCCAGCACCGCGAGGTCGATCGGTGTGCGCAGCGCCCGCAAACGGAACGCGAACGGGAGCGCCATCAGCACGCCGAGCCCGGCCGCGCGCACCGCCCAGATCTTCGGCGCCTCGTACTGCTCGACGAGCAGCGGGATCGTGAGCAGCACCGCGAGCGCGAACGCGAGGCGCAGTGCCCACACGATCGCCGGCGGCGGCGGGGCCGCGGGGGTTTCGCGCTTCGGAGGAGCTTCGCGGCGCGGGCGCGCTTCCGGCTTCGCCACTAGAAGCTCGTGCCCAGGATGATGTCGACGCGGTCGCGATTGGCGGTGTTCCAGCCGTACTCGACGCGCAGCGGGCCGATCGGCAGGCTGGCCTCGGCGCCCACGCCGTAGCCGACGATCGCGTCGTTGCCGAACTCTCTGCCGCTCACGGCGTCCTCCACTTTTCCGACCTGGCTCTCGAAGTAGAACCGCGCCTGCCGGGACGGTTCGAACGCCGCCTCGATCGCGCCCGCGTACGCGCGGCGCCCGAGCCACTCGTCGTGGTGCAGCCCCGACAGCGAGTGCGGCCCGCCGAGGCCGACCAGCGCATCCGCCGAGGGCGTCCCGTCGGTGAGCCCGATGCGCACCCCGGGGGTGAACTTGAAACCACCGCGACGCACGCCCCCCTCGAACACCGCGACGCCGCGCGCGTAGCCCTCCGCGCCGGTCCCCCACTCGGCATCGAGCAGGCGTTCATCGGCGCCCCAGGACTGGGTGCGAAGCGCAATCAGCACACCATCCCATGCCGCGGAGCCGCGCGTCGATCCGTATCCCGCCCCGAGCCTCAGCGAGGGGGCGCGCCCGACCGAGGCCTGCCGGCCCGCGAGCGCCTCGAACCGGTGAGTGTTGGCGCTCACCGCTTCGGCGCCGTGATCGAAGATCCGCGTGTCCATGTCGTGGAAGCGGCCGCTCGCGAACCAGCCCGAGCCGCCGTATTCGAGGGCACGCGGCTCGAATCGGCCGTGCACCGTGCCTCCGAGCTCGCGCCACGCGGCGCCCACCTTGACCAGCGCCGGCAACGGAAGGCCGGTCGGGCGGTAGGACATCCCGACGTGGACCCGCCAGCCTTCGTCGTTGCCGAGCGTGAACGCGGGCCCGATCTCGAGCATCGGCCGCTCGCGCACCTCGAAGCCGAGCACCGTGCTGTCCCCGCGGGTGCGGAACGACGGCCAAGCGCTTTCGAAGAGCCCGCTCTGCGAGAGCCGCTTCAACCCCGGGCGCAGCTGGTCCGCAGAGAACGGCCCGACCGGCAGGTGGCCCAGCTCGCGCAGCGCTGCGCGGCCGCGCACGACCGGCCCGCGCCCGTGGAACTCGATCCCGGAGGCGAGCGGCGGGAGCAGCGGCGAGGGCGTCGCGAGCTGCCGCGGCGCGCGATCGAGCCCCGAGCGGTGCACCCACGACCGCACCGCGGCGCCGGCTTCGTCGTAGGCCTCGTCCATGATCTTCGGGCCGCCGGCGAAATCGGCGGCGCCGGCGTTGGGGATCCTGAGCCAGATCAGGGTGTCGCCGGCGGCGGCCGAGATGGTGTCGCTCTGGCCGCGCTTGTTGAGCACGTCCCAGAGCTGGAGGAACACCATGATGCCCGACGAGTTCTCCTCGAGATGCGGGTAGGGCAGCGCCACGTCCACCGCCAGCACCCGTTCGGCGCCGGCGGCGCGCGCCGGGGAGATCGGGAGGTTGCTCGACATGCCACCGTCGACCAGCAGCGCCTCGCCTTCGGCGACCGGCGGGAACATCAGCGGCAGGCCGACCGTGATCCGGCAGGCGCGCGCGAGACTCCCGTGGTCGAGCATCACCCAGCGCCCGGTGCGGATGTCGGTGCCGACCGCGCGAAACGGGATCGGGAGGCGGTCGAAGTCGCCCTGGGCACGTGCTTCCGCGTCGAGGAACACGTCGACCAGGGTCTGGTTGATGAGCGTGTTGTCGAAGAAGGCGGCCGGGACGCTGAGCTTCTGGGTCCCGCCGCTCACGAGCTCCACCCAGGAGCGCGGCCACAGCGTCCGCCACCCGAAATCCTGGTTGCTGCCGAGGAGGGATTCCCACGGCATGCGGCGGAACACCGCGCGCATGCTGTCGGGGGTGAACCCCGCGGAGTACATCGCCCCCACCAGACCGCCCATGCTCGATCCCACGACCAGGTCGGGGCGGGCACCGGCCTCCTCGAGCGCGCGGATGACGCCGGCGTGAGCGAACCCGCGTGCGATCCCGCCCGAGAGGACGAGCGCCCATGTGGATAACTCGGGCTTCGACGCTTCAGCGCGGATTGATGCTGCCGATCCCAGTAAAGTGGCAGCGAATATGAGCGCGAGCGGGACCCGGGCACGGGAAGTCATGCGCGGCCGACACTAACATTGTGAAAATTACTCTGGAATCAACCCACCACCGGCAGTAGCTTGCGGCGGTCGCATGGATGCCGACCTCCTACTGAACTTCCCGCTGCGTAGCATCGCCGGAGCACTGGTTCTCTGGGCTCTGTGGCGCGGCTCCGCGCGCGCGGCGTCGCGGATGACGCCGCAGGGTGACCGCGAGCTCGAGTTCCTCGCCACCGTCCTCGTCGCGGTCACGACCATCGTCGCCACCGGGATGCTGCTCGGCCTCATCGGGGCCCTGGGCGATGTGTCGTGGGCGCTGAGCCTCCTGGTCGCGGCCTGGGCGCTCGCGCGGCTGCCGTGGAGCCTGGGCGGCGACGAGGCGGCACCCGCACCTTGCCCCGCGCCGTCGCGGCCGTTCCTCGCCGCGTGTCTCGCGATCGGCTTCGGGCGCCTGTTGTTCGCGCTCCGCAATCCACCCGCCGACTGGGACAGCATCCACTACCACCTGCCGATGGTGGCGCACTGGATCGTCACCGGGACCACCGGCGCCCCGCTCCGCGACCCACCGCCCTTCGGCGCCTACTTCCCGGGAGCCTCCGAGCTGCTGCAGGCGTTCGCCGCGCTGATCCTGCGCCGCGAGACCTTGATGACCTGGCCCACGGTGGCGGCACTTCCGCTGATCGCGCTCGGGGTGCGCCGCCTGGCGCTGCGCGCCGGCGCCGCGGCGGCGGCGGCCGAGGTTTGCGCGCTCGCGCTGGTCGCCTCCGAATGCGTGATGCGGCTCACGCTCGGGACCCGCATCGACGTGCCGCTCGCCCTGTGGGCGGCCCTCACCGCACTGTTCCTGCTCGAGGCGCTGCGGGCGCGCGCGGCCGGGCTGATGGCCCTCGCGCTGCTCGCCGCGGGGCTTTTCGTCGGCAGCAAGACGAACGCGCCGTTTCTGCTCGCGCTCTTGGGTCTCGCACTGTCCGCCGGAAGGGTCGACACGCTGCGCGCGCTCGCAGTCCGCCAGCGCGCCGGGCTCGCACTCGGGCTGTTCGTCGGCGGCTACTGGTACGCCCGCAACTTCTGGATCACCGGCAACCCGCTGTTCCCGGCCCCGATCTCGCTCGGACCGCTCCGGCTCGCGGGGATCGAGAACGGCATCGATCTCCTGCGCACCACCCAGGTCGCCCAGTGGCTCGAAGGCTATTCCGGGCATCTCACCTGGGGACGGCTGCTCGCCAACTTCGGCTTCGCCGTGCCGTTCCTCGCGATCGCGGGCGGCCTCGCCGTCTTTCGGCTCCTCCGACAAGGCTCCTCCGCAGGGGCGATCGGCGATCCGCGCGAGGGCGCACGGCTCTCGGCCTTCGCCCTCTCAGGTTTCGCGCTGTTCCTGGTCTCGCCGTTCTCGGGAGCCTGCGCCCAGGCCGGGCCCGGCACGCCCCCGCTGCTCAATCTCGACAACCTGAGGCTGCTGCTGCCGGCCCTAATCGCCGCTGTGCCCGCGGGTGCGGCACTCTTCCCGCGCAGCGCGACGGGCCGCGCGCTGATCGGACTCACCGTGGCGCTGATGCTGCTCACCCTCAGGCCATTCCTCGGGCACCTCGTTCCCGGCCTCGTGGCCGCGATGGTCGCGGTGCTCGCTCCGTCACCCGCGCGCCGGCTCGTCGCGCGCCACGCGTTCGCCGCGCTGCTCGTCGTGGCGGCCGGCGTCGGCGTCACCGCGGCGGCGGTCGATCCCGTGCGCGAGCGCATCAGCGACCAGATCTGGGACGGCTACCTGCAGAACGAGGACAACCTCACCGCCGCGGAGGTGCGGCGCGTCCGCGAGGCGAGTGCGGGCGCGCCCTTCGCCGTCACCGGGATGAACGCCTGGGCCGCCTACTACGGGCGGGACTTCAGCGGGCGACCGCACTACATGCCCCTCGATCGCCCGTGGCAGGAGTCGTCGTTCGCCTGGAGTTTCCGGCCCGATCCGAGGCGGGACGCCGATCGCGGGCGCTGGCTCCGCAACCTCGAGGCGGCCGGCGTCGCCTGCGTGGTCGTGCGCGTGGATCCCGAGGCGATCGCCCGTACGCCGGAATGGTCGTGGTGTCTCACCGACCGTCGGAACTTCGAACCGATCACCGGCGGCCGCAATGACCGCGCCTGGCGGATCCGCCGCTGAGGCGACCGCGCCCTAGTGGGTCATCACCACGCGGCGGGTGAAGGCTGCGCCGTTCACCACGAGCCGCGCGAGGTACACGCCCGGCGACACGAGATCACCGCTCTCGGTGCGGCCGTCCCAGATCAGCGTGTGGCGCCCCGAGCCCTGCTCGGACTCGCGCATCAGCCTCCGGCTCACGCGTCCCGTCACGTCGTAGATCGTCAGCTCCGCGCGGCCCGGGTTCGCGAGCGCGAACGCGAAGTTGACGCTTCCGCGCGACGGCGAAGGCCACGGCGAAGAGAACGCGACCGGAGCGGAGATCTCAGGCTCCACCCCCGTGGGGACGGGCTGATAGAAGATCTTCGCGATCTCGCCGGTCCCGTTCTGATAGCCCACCGACATGCGGCAGTACCACAGCGCACCGTCCGGTCCGACGAGATAATCCGAGACCTGGCCGAAGCCGCGTCCCCAATCCTGTGCGTTCGGCTGGCCGAGGACGGGCGGCGCAATCGACCAGCTGCCCGCCGAGTACTTGAGCCGGCGCAGGAAGCCCTCGTAGAAGTCGCTGTAGAAGTAGTCACCTTCGTAGTTCGCCGGGAAGTCGCACGTGGTGCATCCCGACTGCCGGTAGACGCCGCCGCTGATCACGGAGGCCGCCGGATACATCGTGCGGTCGTACCAGTGGATCGGAGGTGCCAGCACGACGCCACCCGGCAGCGGATCGCACGTGTTCCCGTACGGGCTCGTGCCCTCGTAGTAGGGCCAGCCGTGGTTGAGACCCGGTCCGTTCTCGTAGCTGATCTCCTCGATGTGTTCCTCGCCGACGTCGGCGATGAAGAGTGCGCCGGTCAGGGGGTCGATGTGGAACCGGAAGGGATTCCGGAGCCCCGTCGACCAGATGAGCCGCACCGACCCGCTGAGGTTCGTCACGTAGGGATTGTCCGGCGGCGCCAGGGACGCACGATCCGGAGGCTCACCCGGACCTTCGGGCACCGAGCTCACGTCCATTCTCAGGACCGCGCCTCCGATGTGTGCCGGATCCTGCGCCCCGCACGGCTGGTTGTCGTCTCCGAGCGCCAGGTACAGGTAGCCGTCCGGTCCGAACCGCACCGTGCCGCCGTTGTGGATCGGGCTCTGGTTCGGCAGGTCGCGCAGGATGTCGCGGCGCATGTAGGCCGGGAACGTGAGGTCGCTGCTCGTGCCGTCGTTCAGCGTTCCCTCGCCGCTGAGCCTCGAGAGCCTCAGGGTTCCGCCCACGGCGGTGTAATAGACGTAGATGTCCGGCCGGATCGGCCAGTTGGGATCGACCGCGATGCCGAGCAGGCCCGCTTCGCCGCCGGCGCCGAAGACGCTGTCCACGACGCCCACCGGATCGACGGCCGAAAGGCCGCCATTCACGATCATCCGGATCTTCGCAGTCTCCTTCTCGACGAACAGCAGGCGGCCGTCCGGCAGGAACGCCATCCCGACCGGGAAGTTGAGCTGATTGGCCATGGCCTGCGGCAGGAACCGCTGCGGCAGCTGGACGGTGACCGCGATCGGCTGGAAGTGGGCGGTGACGGTCTTGAAACCGTCCATGAGGATGATCGTCGGATTCTCGGCGGCCTTGGCGACGTCCCCGCTCCAGGCCGCGAAGTAGTAGCCGGTGCCCGGCTCCGCGGTCAGCTCGACCTCGGTGCCGTGCGGATAGGCCGGGAACGCCGGACTGCGGGTCACGATGCCCGAGCCCACCGTGTTGATGGTCAGCGTGTAGCTGCTGATGTTGAAGGTCGCCGTGATCACCTTGTTGCCGTCCATCGTGACCGACAGCGGATTGGCGTAGCCGGTCGCGCTGCCGCTCCAGCCCCCGAAGCTATAGCCCACGTTCGGAGTGGCACTCAGCTGCACCACGGTTCCGTACGTGTAGTTGGGCTGGTTCGGGTTCTTGATGACGGTCCCGCCGCCAACGATGTTCACGGTCAGCGTGTAGGTGTTGATCGTGAACGTCGCGGTGATGCTCTTCGGCCCGTTCATGGTCACGTTGAGCGGGTTCGTGGAACCGGTGGCGCTGCCGCTCCACGCGGAGAAGCTCCAGCCGATGGTCGGCTGGGCCGTGAGCTGGACGACCGTTCCGTGCGGATAGGTCGACTGGTCGGGATTCTTCGCTATGGTGCCGTTTCCGACCGTCGAGAGGGTCAGCGTGTAGGTGTTGATCAGGAAGGTCGCCGTCACGCTGCGCGGCCCCTCCATGAGGATGTCCACCGGGTTCGTGAGGCCGGAGGCATCGCCGCTCCAGCCGGTGAAGCTCCAGCCGACTACGGGGACCGCGGTCACCTGCACGGTGCTGCCGTGGGGATAGGCGGGCAGGTTGGGGTTCTTCGTCACCGATCCGTTGCCGTTGGTCGCCGTGGTGAGGGCGTACGTGTTGATCGTGAACGTCGCGGTGACGCTCTTCGCCCCGTTCATGGTCACGTTCACCGGGTTCGTCGTCCCGGTGGCGTCGCCGCTCCAGTTCGTGAACGTCCAGCCGACCGCGGGAGTGGCTGTGAGCTGGACCACGGTTCCGCAGTTGTAGGCCGGCAGGTCGGGATTCCTGGCCACCGAGCCGCTGCCGACGGTGTTCACCGTCAGGGCATAGGTGGAGATCGCGAAGTTGACGGTCACGGTGCGATTGCGTGTCATCACGATGATCATCGGATTGGCCGTGCCGGACGTGTCTCCGCTCCAGCCTATGAACTGGTAGCACAGGGCCGGCGCCACCGTGAGCTGAACCACGGTGCCGTGCGTGTAGGTGGGCTGGTCCGGATTCTTCACAACGTTGCCATTGCCTACGGCATTCACCATGAGCGTGTAGCTGTTGATGGTGAACGTGGCGGTCACCGTCTTCGGCGCGTTCATGGTCACGTTCACCGGGTTCAAGGCTCCGGTGGCGTCGCCGCTCCACCCGGTGAACGTGTAGCCCACCCCGGCATTGGCGGTGAGCTGGACCACGGTCCCGTGCGTGTAGCTGGCCTGGTTGGGGTTCTTCGTGACCGTGCCGCTGCCGACGATGTTCACCGTGAGGGCGTAGCTGTTAATCGTGAACGTGGCGGTGACACTACGGTTGCGGGTCATCACGATCGTCAGCGGGTTCTGGGTCGTCGTAGTGTCCCCGCTCCAGCCGGTGAAGCTGTGGCCCGTACCCGGGGTCGCCGTGAGCTGGACCACGGTGCCGTGCGTGTAGGGACCGGTCGGCGGGTTTATGGAGAGGGTGCCGTTCCCGATCACGCTGACGCTCAGCGTGTAGCTGTTGATCGTGAAGGTCGCGGTGTAGCTCTTGTTCTGGTGCAGGATCACGTTGAACGGGTTCACGAGCCCGGTGGTGTCACCGCTCCAGCCGCTGAACGAGTAGCCGGTGGACGGCGTCGCGGTGAGCTGCACCGAGGTGCCGTGGGTGTAGGTGGCCTGATTCGGGTTCTTGGTCACCGTGCCGCTGCCGACCACCGCCGTCGAGACCGTGTAGCTGTTGATCGTGAAGGTCGCGGTGTAGCTCTTGTTCCCGTTCATGA
>Ga0137435_1000012_pt1 | contig 126138 bp, 94 predicted proteins | sample EasRivERMGT100_2_FD_104904 | JGI IMG/M metagenome (GOLD analysis project Ga0137435, IMG submission 104904) | Soil microbial communities from meander-bound floodplain in the East River, Colorado, USA - East River MetaG ERMGT100_2 | ecosystem: Environmental > Terrestrial > Soil > Floodplain ... | reverse complement strand
GAACTGAACCTCGCCAGCTACCGCTTGGAGGCGTCGAAGAAGGGCAAGGAGAGCAAGAACTGAGGGTCAGAGTCCGGGAGAAATAGTTGTCGCCGGGCGGAAAAAGTAGTTGTCGCCAATCACCTGGTGGATGAGTGCCGCCGTCTGACCCCGTAACCAGGGCGGCCGTGGTAGCATGCCCGGCGCTGATTCAGGATCCGGCCACGACATATACAACCGAAAGGAGAGTAGAAGCCATGACGACGAGGTTCCTCCCCGTGTGGGTGCTTGGTCTCGCCGCTCTCTCGCTATGGGCGTGCTCTTCACAGAAGTCGGCGGAGAACACCCCGCCCCCGGCCGAAGAAAGTCCACGTTTTGAAGCCTCCGACACGATCACCGCGCAGGCCCACGTTCTCGCCGTAGACAAGACGAGTCGACTTGCCACCCTGAGGCGTGAGGCGGGCGACACGGTCACCGTGCAGGTGGCCCCGGAAGTGAAGAACTTCGATCAACTCGCCGCCGGCGACGTCATCGACGTCACCTACACCGGCCACCTCACGGTTCACGTGGAGCCCCCGGGCGAGATGTCGTCGACGACGGAAAACACCTTGACGACCGGCAACCCTGGCGAGAAGCCGGGCGGGACGTATGAGGAGCGTACGGAGACCAAGGCAACGATCACCGCAATCGACAAGACGCGGGGAACGGTCACTCTCACCGGACAAGACGGCGTCACGGTCGAGATAACGCCACTGGTTCCGGAGAACCTCGACAAGGTCAAGGTCGGCGATCTCGTCGTGTTCACGCACACGCAGGAGATCGCGCTGTCGGTGGCACCGCACAAGAAGTAGGGCGGCGAACGAGTGCCGCCGTCGGACCTAGTAACCCAGGAGGCCAGACATGTCCGGCAGATTCCTGATCGAAGTCCCGCACGAAGCATCGACCGTTGCCTGCGCCAAGGCGGTGGAGATCCTCCTCACCAGCGGATCCCATTTCCTCACGCACGCCGACTGGGGCTGCAGGGACGGCGTGCACAAGGCCTGGATCATCGTCGAACTCGAGAGCAAGGAAGAGGCCCGCAGCGTCCTGCCGCCCGCGCTGCGGGCTCAGGCCAACGTCGTCAAGCTCAATGCGTTCTCGCTGGAAGAAATCCAGGATCTCCTGCGCACGCACAAAGCCTAACCGCGAAACGCGGAAGCTAGGGGCGCATCACCAGGCGTGCCTGCGAGGATCCGTCCGCGCTCGTTAGCCGGGCGAAGTAGACGCCACCCTGGAGAGTTCCGGTCGAACCGGCTCCGTTCCAGCGGTACACACTGGCTCCTGCCTGAGCGCGGCCTTCGAAGACTGTAGCGACCCTGCGCCCCGCGACGTCGAAGATGGCCAGCTCGACGTCGGCGGAACGCGCCATCTCGATCGAGAACCGGACCTCGCCCGAGGCCGGATTGGGGCTGGCGCCCAAGCCGGTCACGGCGCCGGAACGCGGCTCGAGAAGGACTCCCACCTCTTCACTGACCTGCACCGGCGTGAGGGTGGGGTACCAGTTCGTGACATCGAAGGCACTGGTGTGGGAGTGGGAGGCCAGAGGCTGGAGTGTGACGTTCCCGGCATCTCCGGTCACCACGACAATCGCCGAGCCGGACTTGATCGGCGAGTCGAATGGTCCTTGCGCCATGATCTGATTATCGATCGAGATGTTCAGCTTTCGCGGATTCACGCCGCCAATGGCGAATGAACAGGGATTGCACACGTCATTGCCCTGATTCTTGAGCGGAAGATTGCCCGTGTTGTCGTACAGGTAGACCGCGATTCTCGCGCCGGCTCCTGCGGGTGTGCCGGCGAGGCCCGCCGTATAGATGGCGTTGATCGCGTGATCGAAGGTGTTCTGAGTGTTGGAGATCTTGCCCTCCACCTCCAGCATGTTCGTGATCTGGAAGACACTCGCATTCGGCGCGCAGGAGTCCTCGGAGCGCAATCGAATGGGGGCGCTGACGAGCGTGGAACGATCAAAAGTGGAGGTGTGGCTGTTGACGATGGAGCTCTCGAGCGAGACTCCCGCCGCGTCGCCTCCCACCACGAGGACGCCGAAACCTGACTTCACCCCGGTGAATACTCCGGTGGCCAGGATCAGGTTTTCGATCTGTACGACGAGCTTGCGCTGGGCCGGGGAGCCGATGGGGAAGGAGCAGGGATTGCACACCTCCAGGCCGTTGTTGAGCATTGGATTCCCGGCCGTGTTGTCGTAGAGGTAGAGCGAAAGTGTCGCTCCGTCCGAGGACGGCGTGCCCGCGAGGCCGGATCCGTAGAAGGCGTACAGGAACTGATCGAAGTGATACGGGTCGATGGTCGTTCCACTCTGCTCGAGGATGTTGGGAATCACGTAGGTATCTGCCCGGGCCCCCGGGGCGGCCAGGGCGAGCAGAACGGCAGTGACCAGCGATACACCAAAGGTACTGAGCGGCCTCATTTGCACCCTCCGTGACCAGGGAACCCGGACCTTCAGCGGCGTCGCTGGAGCCCGGTCATGACGTTTCGAAACACCTGCCTCGCGAACGCATCGTTCAGGGGCCGGTGACGGACGAACATTCGATAGAACAACGGCCCCACCAGCAGGTCGACCGCGACGTGGGCCGGAACGTCATCCCGCAACCGGCCTGACTTCTGCGCCTGGCGGATGACTTTCCCCGTCGCCTCGGTCCGCGGGTGGAACAGACCCTCGAGCAGCGCGGTTCGGATCTCCGGGTCCTGCTGTGCCTCACCCAGCAGCGAGGTCAGCAGCCGTCCGGCCATGTGATCCGCCGCCCCGGCGATCCCGCGCATCTCGGTGAGCAACGCCACCAGGGGCTCCGGCCCCGCGGGAGGGGGCACGGCCTTCGAGGCCATATCCATGAGCAGCTCCACGACCAGGGCTGCGCGGCTGGGCCACCAGCGGTAGATCGTCGTCTTGGCCACCCCCGCCCGGGCGGAGATCGCCTCGATCGTGGCCGCCGCGTAACCCCCTTCCTCCACCAGGGCGCGCGTCGCATCGAGGATCGCCCGCCGGGCGTGCTGGCTCCGGGGACGCCCCGGCGCGCGGGTGGAGGTCGGCGTGGAACGCTTCGCAGGCATGGGCGGTACCATACGCTACGTATCGTATCCATATCAAGGCCAAAATGGTTGAATCGATACGCTACGTGGCGTATCTAATGGCCCACGAAGGGTCCACGGCACAGGCTCCCCACGACCTCCCGCGGATCGAAGCCAGATGGCAGTTCAAGGGAGGGCTGGGTCATGAACCACGGAGAGAGGTTGGTCGTCGGGTTCCGGCATGGCGTCATCGCCATCGGGGCCGTCGGGATCATCGCCGCCGCATCACCGGCGGCGGCGCAATGGACGCGGGTCACGGAGCTGCCCGCGTCCGACGTGTTCACGGTTATCACCAAGGGCGACACGATCGTCGCCGGGGTGAACGCGCTCGTCCACGTCAGCGTCAATGGGGGCGCGAGCTGGCTCGCCCCGTCGCAGCCGACGACCGGGGTGTCCCTGGTCGCCTCCGTGCAGGTCCGGAACGGAAAGCTCTACGCCGGCACGTCGGGCAAGGGCGTCTTCATCAGCGATGACCTGGGACAGACGTGGCGGGGATTCAACGAGGGGCTGGTGGGTGGAATCTTCAACACGCAGCTCGATATCTCGGACATGGCCATCCGCGGCGACAGCCTGTACGCGGGGACGTTCGGCGCGGGGGTCTATGTCCGCAAGCTCACGGGCGTGAGCGCGTGGAGCCACTTCGGTGAGGAATTCGAGCCCAATCAGGCATCGAACATCAGTGCCCTCGCCGTAGGCGGGCCCCGAGTGCTCGCCATGGGGGGCGCCAACGGCACCGTGTTCTTCAGGGACCCCGGCGACCCCGAGTGGACGCAGTCGTTTCTCAACAATGTCGGGCTGCACCCGGGGTTTTCGGCGTCCTCGGCGATCTGGACCGGAACCGGCTGGGTGGTCGGCGCCGGCGTCGCGCGCGGAGTGTTCCTGAGCACCCAGGGCCAGGAGCCTTGGACGTTCGTGAACGTCAATCTCGGCACGCTGGATCGGTCGGCGTTTGCCACCCGGGGTCATCGCGTGTTCGCAGCGTTCAACCCCGTGAACGTGTCCTTGATCGAGCAGAGCTCCGACGACGGCGCCACCTGGGAAGTGCTGGACGTACAGCCCGGTGTCTTCGTCTACCGGATGGCCATGGTCGGCGCCGTTCTCTACGCCGGCCGCAACGACGGCCTGTGGCGCCGGTCGACGTCCACGGTCTCGGTGCCGGTCGCGGGCGGGCACCACGGCCTCGGGTTCGCTGTGGCCGGGCGCCAGCCCGTCATGGACCTGGTGCGTTTCAGTTTCGATCTTCCCGAAGCCGGCGATGCTTCGATCGAGGTCTTCGATCTCGCCGGCCGGCGGGCGGCCATTCCCGCCCGGCAGTCCTTGTCGGCGGGCCCGCACGAGATCTCGTGGAACGCCCGGGCTCTCAGCCCCGGCGTCTACGCGGCGCGCCTGACGTCGAACGGCATGCAGGAGGTCGTCCGGCTGGTCCGCGTTCCGTGAGCCACTGAGAGCATCCAGGGGAAGGCCCCGTCGGGAAGGAACCGGCGGGGCCTTCGCGTCCACGGTGCCGCCGCGGGAGCGGGCCCGCGCACTTCTAATGTAGATTGCCGCGGATGACCCTGACCGCCGGCACCCGCCTCGGGCCCTACGAGATCGTCGCGCCGCTCGGCGCGGGCGGCATGGGCGAGGTTTATCGCGCGCGCGATCCGCGCCTGGGGCGCGAAGTCGCTATCAAGGTGCTGCCCCGGCACCTGGCGGCCTCGCCCGAGGTGCGGGCCCGCTTCGAGCGCGAAGCCCGCACCGTCTCCCAGCTCAACCACCCCAACATCTGCACGATCCACGACGTCGGGCGGGCGCCCGGCGAAACCGGGTCGGACGGCACCGACTTTCTGGTGATGGAGCTGATCGACGGTGAGACGCTCGCTCATCGCCTCACGCGCGGCCCGCTCCCGGTGGCCGAGGCGATCGCGCTGGGCAAGCAGATCGCCGAGGCGCTCGAACGCGCGCACCGTGCGGGTGTCGTCCACCGCGACTTGAAGCCCGGCAACATCATGCTCACCAGGACCGGGGCCAAGTTGATGGACTTCGGCCTCGCGCGCCCGGCTGGGCTCGTGACGAACACGTCGAGCGCGAGCCTGCTCACCACGATGGTCCAGTCGCCGACAGCGACTCCTTTGACCGCCGAGGGCGCGATCGTCGGCACGTTCCAGTACATGCCGCCCGAGCAGCTCGAGGGGAAGGAGGCAGACGCGCGCTCCGACATCTGGGCGCTGGGCTGTGTGATCTACGAAGCGGTGACCGGCACGCGGGCGTTCGAAGGCGGCAGCCAGGCGAGCCTGATCGCCTCGATCATGACGGCGGAGCCGCGTCCCATCGCGGAGCTCCAGCCGGTGTCGCCGCCGGGACTCGACCGCGTGATCCGCCAGTGCATGCGCAAGGATCCGGACGCGCGCTGGCAGTCGGCACGCGACGTGGCGCTCGCACTCGAGCTGGTGTCGGCGGGAGATCTCGCGACACCCCGCTCCGCGAGCGCATCGACACCACAGCGTCGCACCCCCACATGGATCACAGCCGTGATCGCTGCGGCGGTCATCGCCGCCGCCTTCATCGCCGGGCGCCTCACCGCTCCACCCACGGGCGAAGGCTCGATCCGCATCTCGACGCTGTCCCAGGGCACGCGCGACACCCAGCCGGCGGTTTCTCCGGATGGCCGCCTGATCGCCTTCAGCGCCGTGCGCCAGCATGGCCAGGGCATCTGGCTCATGGACATGGTCACGCGCAGCGAGGTGAAGCTCACGAGCGACGCCGACCAGAACCCTCGTTTCACGGCGGACGGCGGCAGCATCGTGTTCACGCGTCTCCGGGGCAGTCAGACATCGCTGTGGCGCATTCCCGTCATCGGCGGCGCCGCGCGCCTGCTGCTGGAAGACGCCTCGGATGCCGACCCGTCGCCGGACGGCAACCGCGTCGCCTACATCTTCGCAAGCAACGACAGCACCGGGCTGCGCGCGCGCTTGATGGTGGCGAGGTCCGACGGCACGGCCGGCCGGGAGCTGTGGTCGGCGGGCTCCAGCGTCATCGGTACGCCGCGCTGGTCGACGGATGGTACGCGCATCGCGCTCGTAGTCAGCGGTGGGCAGAACACACCGAACAGCATCGCGGTGGTAGAAGCCGCGAGCGGCAAACCACGCCTCTACCCGTCTCCAACGGGGTCGGTGCTCTCGAACCCCGTGTGGGATGGAACCGGAAACGGGCTGATCCTCGCCGAGGGCATCGGTGTGACGGCCGTTCAGCGCGGAACCTCGGGGCGGCTGTATCGCCTCGACCTGGGCTCGGGGAAGTACCGGGCGCTCGGCTGGCTCGAGAACTTCCCGTCGATTCTCGACGTGCTGCCCGACGGTCGCCTCGTGCTGTCGAGCCTGCTCGTCCGCCAGAACCTGCGCGAGGTCGCGCTCGACGCGCGCGATCTGATCGGCGGCCGCTGGCTCACAACCGGCATGGCCATCGATCGCCAGCCGGTCTATTCACCCGACGGCAAGTCGATCATGTACTCCTCGAACCGTGGCGGCACGCTGGACCTCTGGGAAGTGCAGGTCGAGAGCGGCGAGATGCACCGCGTGACCGACGACCCCGCGGACGACTGGGATCCCGAGTACGGCCTCGATGGCAACGCGATCTACTGGTGCTCGGGACGCAGCGGCGCATTCGAGATCTGGACCGCGCGCCGCGACGGCAGTGCGCCGCGCCAGATTTCGCATGACAGCCTCGACGCCGAGAACCCCCAGATCACGCCCGACAACCGCTGGGTCTACTACAGCTCGGGGAATCCCGTGAAAACCGGGCTCTGGCGCAGTCCTGTCTCCGGTGAACCGGGGGAGCGTCTGATGACCGGCTCGACGCTGATTCCCGATCTGTCGCCCGATGGCCGCCACCTCTCCGTCATCATTGGCGTCGGCACGATCGAGTCGAAGCTCGCGGTCCTCGATCTCGAGAATCCGAAGGAGCTGCCGATGCCGGTCCCGCTCCAGGTGCAACCAGGGACAGTGCAGAACGGCCGGTCGCGGATGGCTCCGGACGGCAATGCGGTCGTCTACCTCAACACGCGGGCGGATGGACGCCCGGTGCTGCTGCGCCGCTCCCTCTCGGCGTGGCGTACCGGAGGCGGGACCGACACGCTGTTTGCGCACGCCAGCGAGGCGATCGAGTCGTTCGGTCTGTCGCCCGACGGCAAGCGCGCGGTGGTCTCCGTCGTGGACTGGCTCTCCGGGCTGACCATCGCCGAGGGTGTGCAGGGCATCGTCCCGCCGAAGCGCCGGTAGGCCCGCAGTCGGAAGCTTGCGCCAGCGCAGCCAGCGTGGACCCGTCGCTTTTCCATTCCGGAGTTACAAACTCCTCGCGCCGATCCGCGTCTTTTTTCATTCCTCGTCATCACCACGTCAGGACACGGTAACCCGCCGACGCCGCTTAGAACGACTCATGTCGCTGTCGTGCCGCCCGATACGCGCCTGAGACGCGTCGAACGATCTTCCTCGGCATGAGCCCTGCACTGATCCTCGCGAAACGCCTGACCTCGCCAGGAGCGTCGGGCGTCGTCGTGCGCAGATGGCCCGCTACGAAAGGAGTCCTTCCATGACACTCCGGACACGGCGGCTGGCGATCGCGTTGATGGCTCTCTCCTTTTTCGCGGTCGGATGCCGCAAGGCTGAATCGGACACCGAGGTCGCATCGAACGCACCCAGGAACGGGATCGAGAAGGTGTTCAGCGTCTTCAGCGCCCCGCGGGCGACGATTCCCGCCGGCGAGCAGATCCGGGTACGACTTGCCCAGTCCCTCAACTCGGAAACCGCACACAGCGGCGACTCCTGGTCGGGCACAGTGACCGGGCCGGTCAACGTCGAGGGCAGGGAAGTCATCCCGGCCGGCGCCGAGGTTCACGGCGTCTTGGTCGCGGCCGAGGAAGCCCGGCAGGGCAGCCGTGCGCGGCTCCAACTCGCCGTTCGCTCGGTGGAGATCGGTGATCGCAGGCAGTCGCTCAACGCCAGCGCCCAGCCGGTGGTCGCGGGCTCGGCCCGCACGCGCAACCTCGGAGCGATCGCGGGCGGTGCGGTGGCCGGCGCCATCCTCGGACGCTCGACGGGGAAAGGGAACACCGGCAAGGGCGCCCTCATCGGCGGCGCGGTCGCCACGGGCGCGGTCGCTGCGTCCAAGGGCTACCAGGTGACGCTGCCCGCCGGGACGGTGATGAGCTTCAGCGTGACCGAGGAGGCATCGGTGCCTTTGGCAGCCGCGCGATGACCGGATGAGCCAACCCACGAGGGCCGGCGAGCCTCAGGTTCGCCGGCTCTTCGTGCTCTTGGAGCGACGCGCGGAAGGGCGGGTGGCGCGTCGTACAGCCGGGGAGCGAGGTGCAACCCTGGGGGCCGCGTCGTTGGCGCGCATCCCCGCCATCAGGTTCTCGAAGACCTGGGTCACGAACGATGGGTCGATGGGCTCGTGGCGGACCCACATGCGGTAGAAGAGCGGGCCCCACAGCAGGTCGACCGCAATGTTGGGAGGGAGGTCCCGGCGCAGCGCGCCGGATTCCTGGGCCTGCCGTACCGCCCGGATGCGGGCATCACGGCGTGGCAGCAGCACCCGCTCGAGCAGCGCCTTCTGGATCTCCGGATCGTGCTGCGCCTCCCAGAGCAGCGATACCAGCACCCGACCGGGGACTCCTTCCGCGTTGCCAGCCGCCGTACGGAGCTCGTTGTGGAGCGCCCGCAACGGGTCGTGTCCGGATAGCGGGGGCAGGTCCCGGTCGGTGATCTGGGCCATCAGGTCGACGAACAGCGCCCCCCGGCTGGGCCATCGGCGATAGATCGTGGTCTTGGCCACGCCGGAGCGGGCTGCGATCGCCTCGATGGTCGCGGCGGGGTAGCCCCCTTCACCGACCAGCGCGCGCGCTGCAGAGAAGACGGCTTCCTCAGTCCCCAGAGTCCTGGGCCGCCCCCGGGATGCGGCAGGGGTTCGTGACGACGAACGTTGTTTAGCCATGCCCGCACTTTACGCTACGCCTCGTTGCGTATCAACCCCTAAGAAAAGAAGCGGTGATTCCGGGCTGAAAAATATTCGGATCGCTACGTAGCGTATCGAATCTATAGGCCCATGTCCCGACGCCGCAGGACGACTTCAACCAAGGAGCCGAGCCATGTCACGCACGAGCAAAGCAATGATGAGCGCGTTCGCAGCAGTCACGATGATCGTCGGCTGCTCGGATGATTCCAAGTCCCCGACGCAGCCGCCGCCGGCCCACCAGGCCTCCGTCATCACCGCCACCGGGGCCATCACGCCGGAAGTCGCCCAGTTCCGCACCCTGATCGGTGATCCCGCCAATGGCGCCACACCGGGCCAGCAGGCGGCCGGCCGGCGCGAAGTGAACTGGGACGGCGCCGGGGCCCGGCCCTTCAACAACCGAAACGACTTCCCGGCGGACTTCTTCAATGGGGTGGGTCTGATTTACGTGGGCGCGGCTTTTCGGAACGACAGCTCGCTCTTCGCGGACATCAATCCGACCTACGCCGCGGAGTTCAAGCCCTTCAGTCCCAAGGTCCTGTTCTCTGCGATCGGGACCAATGTGATCGAGGCAAAGTTCCGGGTGGCGGGAGCCGCGACGCCGGCCGCAGTGAGCGGGTTCGGCGCGGTGTTCACCGATGTCGACCTGGCCCATGCGTCGTCGATCGAGCTCTTCGACAAGGACGGCGCGAGCCTGGGTCGCTACGAGGCACCGGTGCGGTCCGACGCCGACGGACTTTCCTTCGTGGGAGTGAAGTACGAAGCCGCGATCGTCACCCGCGTCCTGATCACGTGCGGGAACGCCGCCCTGGCGGCCGGGGTGAACGACGTCACCAGCGGCGGAACCAAGGATCTCGTGGTGATCGACAACGTCATCTACGGCGAGCCCAAGGCGTTCTGAGCGCCAAGGACGACCGGAAGGGGGGATCCGATGAAATCTCAATGGAAGCTCGTGGTCGTGCTCGCGGGAACTCTGGTTCTCGCGGGCACCACCCGCCCCTCCTCGGCGGCCTGGCCCGTCGGCGGGCGGGCCCTGTGCACCGCCGCCGGCGATCAGCTGGGGCCGACCATCGTTTCGGATGGCGCCGGTGGCGCAATCGTCACATGGCATGATCGACGTGATTCTCCGTTCAACATCGACGTTCAGCATGTGCTGGCCTCGGGTGAAGTCGACGCCGCATGGCCCGCCAACGGCCGCGCGCTGCTGACCGATCAACTCGCGCATTCGATCGTTCCCCAGGGGAAGGAGTTCCCCTCCATCGCGTCGGATGGCGCCGGGGGAGCGATCGTCGCATGGCCGGACGCTCGGAACGCGATCAGCGGTCTCGACCTCTTCGCCCACCATGTCCTGTCGACGGGAGCGCTGGATCCTGCGTGGCCGGTCAACGGCGCGAAGGTGTGCTCGGCAAATGGTGAGCAGGGCACGCCCGTCGTCACGCCGGATGGTGCGGGAGGGGTGTTTGTCGCCTGGGTGGACGCACGCGCCGGCAGTAACGTGGGCGACCTCGATGTCTTCGCACAGCACGTGCTCGCCACCGGCGTCGTGGATCCGGCGTGGCCGGCAAACGGCGTCGCGGTCAGCACCGCACCTGCCGCCCAGTTTGGGCCCGCCATCGTCGGGAGCGGCAGCGGCGCGATCCTGACGTGGACCGATGCGCGCAGCGGGAATCCCGGGGACGACGTCTACGCCCAGCGCGTGCTGCGTACCGGCGTAGTGGATCCCGCATGGCCCGTGAACGGGCGTGCGCTGAGCGCCGCGCCCCGCACCCAGATCGGACCGCGGATCATCTCTGACGGCGGATCCGGAGCGTTCGTCGCCTGGACCGACGATCGTGACGGAACCAATCACATCTATGCGCAGCACGTCCTGAGCTCGGGCCTGATCGCGGCCGGCTGGGCCGCCAACGGCCAGCCTGTCTCCGTCACCGGACAGGACGAAGTCAGCCCGGTGCTCGCTTCCGACGGCGCGACCGGAGCGATCGTGGCCTGGGGCGACGCGACCGGCGGCCACCGCAACCTGCGCGCGCGGCACCTGCTGGCCTCGGGAGCGTTGGATCCAGCCTGGCCGGCCGCCGGCGTCGCACTGAGCGTCGCCGACACCGACGAGGTGAATCAGGTCATCGCCTCGGACGGCGCGGGCGGGGCAATCGTCGCCTGGCAGCGTGCATTCGACATCGTGGCCCAGCACGTACTCGCCTCGGGCGCGATCGACCCTGCGTATCCCGCCCGGGGTCGGGCGGTGTGCAGGTTCCCGCGCCTGCAACACGAGCCCGACATTGTCGCCGCCGGGACCAACGGCGCGATCGTCACCTGGATGGACACCCGCGATGGCCTGCACGACATCTACGCGCTCCAGGTCCTGGAGGCGGCCATCGTCGGCGTCCCGGACCGGACGGAGCAGGAGGGGATCGCGCTTGCGCGCCCGAATCCGAATCCCGCGCGCGGGCGGATCGCGCTGCACTTCGACCTGCCGCGCGAATCGAGCGTGAGGCTGGCCATCTACGACGCGGGCGGACGCCGCGTTCGCGAGCTCGCTTCGGGAACGCAGGGCCCCGGCGCGCACTCGGTGAGCTGGGATCTCCGCGACGAAGCAGGTCACGCGGTCGCCGCCGGGCTCTACTTCGCCCAGCTCGAGGCGGAAGGGCGGGTGGTGGTCCGGAGGTTCTCGGCGCTGAAGTGAGCGGCGTGTATCCGGGGTGCAACCAGCCGGCATTGAAAACTTCTGCGCATCGCTACGCTGCGTAGCTAATCAAAGGCCTCAACCACCGGCCGACCGGGCACCCGGTGGTCCGTGGAGGATTCGAAATGAGCACCGCCCTGCGAGTCTTCATCAGCGGGATTGCCCTCATCGCCGCCGCCTCACCGGCCGCGGCTCAATGGACGCGCGTCACCGAGCTGCCGGCCACCGACGTGTTCTCGGTGCGCGTGAACGGGGACATGATCACCGCCGGTGTCGACACCGCCGTCTACGTCAGCACCAACGCCGGTGCTACCTGGAAGCGGTCGGCCAAGGTCACCGCCGGGGTCACCGAGATCCGCTCCACGTGGGTGCGCAACGGCCGCATCTACGCCGGCACCTGCCGCCAGGGCGTGTTCGTCAGCGACAACCTCGGTGACACTTGGCTGGGCTTCAACCAGGGCCTGGTCGGGGGAATCTTCAACACGCAGCTCGACATCAATGATCTCCTGGTGCGGGGAGACAGCCTGTACGCGGCGACGGAAGGCGCCGGCGTCTGGGTCCGCAACCTCGCGGGCGTCGGAGCATGGGGTCACTACGGCGAGATGGTCGGGGACAATACGGCTCCCGACGTTCTCGACATCGCTGCCAACGACACTCGAATGCTGGCGCCCGGAGGCGCCAACGGCACCGTCTTCTTCCGGGACCGGGGCGACGCAAACTGGACGCTTTCGTTCCTCAACAATGTCGGGTCCGCGGCAGGACTGGGGTCCATGGCCGCCGCGTGGACGGGGCACGGTTGGGTGGTGGGCAGCAACGCGGGTCTTTTCATCAGCCCCACGGGGCAGGGACCCTGGACTCCGACCGGCCCGGACATCCGTCCGATGTTTCTCGTGTCCTTCGCCCTTCGCGGCCGCGGCGTGTACGCGCAGATCGGAACCGGCAGCGGCACGGTCATCGAGTTCAGCAGCGACGATGGCGCCACCTGGCAGGAGCTCGAGAACCAGAACCTGGTGTTCACCTATACGCTGGCGGTCAGCGGAAGTAACCTCTACGCGGCCCGTCTCGACGGGCTGTGGCGTCGCGCCATCGACACGGTCTCGGTGCCGTCGCCCCCCGAAGACGGCCTGCGGCTCGTCCTCGTCGGGCCTCAGCCCGGTGGGCGACGACGTACGGTTCCGGTTCGTGCTGCCGGAGGCCGGGCCCGCCTCGATCGACGTCTTCGACGTCACGGGCCGACGCGCAGCGGAAGCGGTTCGAACTTCGCTGCCGGCGGGATCGCAGGAGGTCTCGTGGAGCGCACGCGATCTCGCTCCCGGGGTGTATCACGCGCTCCTGACCGCGGGCGGCCGGCACGCAGCCGTTAGGCTCGTCCACATCCATTGATGAGTGGGAACCGCTAGACCCCAGCCGACCGGGCCTGGCGCCGCCTTCCCGCGCTGTAGAGCAGCACGCCCAGCAGATTGAGCGACACGGCGACGCCGACGAGCTTCGCCGCGAACGCCAGCCGGTTCTCGACCTCCACAATCGGCACGATCGTGAACCCGATGTAGAGGAGGGACACCAGCGCTCCCGACGCCGAGGCGAGGCGCAGCCAGAGCGGGGCCTTGAGACCGATCCGTTCCGCCGCGAACAGCGGGATCGCGAACAGCACGACGTAGGTCGAGGCGTAGAAGATGCCGGCGGCGTTGTCGAGCAGCTGGAAGGCCTCCTGCATGCCGACCCCGAGGATGCCGAGCAGGCCGAAGGCCAGCGCGGTGGCGCCGACGAACAGGATCGAGTTGAACGGGGTGCGATGGCGCTCGTGCAGACGCGTGAACCACGCCGGGAGCAGGCCGTCCCATCCGGCCACCATCGGCAGCCGCGCGTTCGCCGTGAGGTAGATGCTCATGAGCGCCACCAGCCGGCCGATCAGGGCGAGGATGACGAGCGAGACCACGCTTGAGGCCACCGCGCCGAACTGCCCGAAGCCGCGGCTCAGCACCTGGGCGATGGGGCCGATCAGGTCCACCTGGTCGGGACGGAAGTAGGCGAGCACCGAGGACGTCCCGAGGATGAACATGATCGCGATGATCGGCGCGGCGATGATCACCGAGCGGCCGATGTTCCGCGCCGGTGTGCGGCACTCGCCGGCGAGGATCGCGATGTACTCGAAGCCGGTGAGCGCGCCCAGGGCGAGCTTACTGAAGATGTTGAGGTGGTTCGTGAGCACACCGGGCTCGGCGGAGAACGACGGCAGCTTGAAGACGATCGGGTGGTAAGTCGGGATCCGGCCGGTGAGCAGCGCCACGAACGGGAGGCCGATGAGCGCGAGGAAGGTGAGCAGCAGCAGCACGCCCCCGGCGTTGTGCACCCACTTGCCGACCGCGAGCCCGCGCGTGGAGGCGGCGACCAGGATGCCGACCAGCGCGCAGCTGAACAGAGTGACGAACGGCTTGCTGGTGGCCATCCATCGCGCGCCGGGGCCGAGCGCGTAGGACAGGTTGGTCACGATCGTGAGCCCGATGCCGGACATCACGAAGATCGCGAACACCCACAGGTTCCACGCCACCATAAAACCCACGAACTCGTTGAATCCGAGCTTGGCCCACTGGTAGAGCCCGCCCTCGAGCGGCATCAGGCGGTTGAGCTGGATGACGACGGCGGCGAGCGGCAGGTAGAAGGTGACGATCGCGAGCAGCCAGAAGAAGAGCTGGTGGTCGCCGAGCTTGGCCGCGGTGCCGACCCAGATGGTTCCCACCACGAAGACGATCTGGGTGAGGACGAGATCGGTAAGTCCGAGCTCCTTCCGGAAAACGGCGCTCCGCTCTTCGACCCGGGACTCTTCCTTCCGGATCTCGGACCGATCGACGGTCTCGGTGGGAGTGTCGGTCATGCCGGCGGGCAGGCTACTCCAAATGCCATCCGATCGATGAAAAGCGCGCCCCGGCTGGGCCCAGCAGCGATAGATCGTGGTCTTGGCCACCCGGAGCGGGCCGCGATCGCCTCGATGGTGGCGGCGGGGTAGCCGCCTTCCTCGACGAGCGCGCGGCTGCAGCGAAAACGGCTTCCTGGGCCCCCAGACTTCTGGGTCGCCCCCGCGGTGCGGCAGAGGCGGCGTTTCCGGACCCACAAATATTCGAACCGCTACGTAGCGTATCGAATCCATAAGCTCATGATTCCCAACGCTGCAAAACAGCCACCGCGCCTCCTGGTGATTCGCACGCGAGAGCTGCGTCTCGAGCCTCTGGTGGAGGCCCATGCAAACTCTTTGTTCAGGGGGCTGCGCTCCGACGCGCTCTACGAGTTCATCGGCGAGAGTGCCCCCGAAAGCGTCGAGGCGCTCGCCACTCGATTCCGCCGACTCGAGACCCGGGTGTCGCCCGACGGCCACGAGTCGTGGCTGAACTGGGCCATCCGGTCGCTCGATTCCCGTGAGTACGTCGGCGTGGTCCAGGCCACGGTCCACCCGGATCGCTCGGCCCACATCGCCTACATCCTCTTTCCCGAGGCCTGGGGCCGGGGCTACGCGCGCCAGGCCGTTCACGCCCTGATCCACTACCTGCAATTCGAGCGGGCGCTCATGAGCGTCCGGGCCACGGTGGACGTCCGCAATCGCCGCTCGATCGCGCTGCTCGAGCGCCTGGGATTCGCGCGGGTCGCGCTGCGCCAAAACGCCGAGGTGATCCGCGGAGTCCCTTCCGACGAGTTCGACTACTTCCTTCTTCTCGACGGGCCGCCCTTTTCGACCCTGCAATAGAGCCACTTCAACCCAAGGAGTCGTACCATGTCTCGCACGAGCACAGCGATGGTGAGCGCGTTCGCAGCAGTCACGGTGATCGTCGGCTGCTCGAGTGATTACAAGTCCCCGATGCAGCCGGCGCCGCCGGCCCACCAGGCCTCCGTCGTCACGGCCAGCGGGGTCATCACGCCGGAAGTCGCCCGGTTCCGCACCTTGATCGGCGATCCCGCCAATGGCGGCACGCCGGGCCAGCAGCCGGGTGGCCGCCGCGAGGTGAACTGGGACGGCGCCGGGGCCCGCCCGTTCAACAACCGCAACGACTTCCCGGCGGACTTCTTCAACAGCAACGTCACGGTCGGCCTGGTCTATGTGGGCGCCGGGTTCCGGAACGACAGCTCGCTGTTCGCGGACATCAATCCGACCTACGCCGCGGAGTTCAAGCCCTTCAGTCCGAAGGTCCTGTTCTCCGCGGTCGGGACCAACGTGATCGAGGTGAGCTTTCGCGTGGCGGGCGCCGCGACGCCAGCCGCGGTGAACGGGTTCGGGGCGGTGTTCACCGATGTCGACCTGGCCCATGCGACGTCGATCGAGTTCTTCGACCAGAACGGCACGAGCCTGGGTCGCTTCGAGGCGCCGGTGCGGTCCGATGCGGACGGGCTTTCGTTCCTCGGCGTGAAGTACGAAGCCGCGATCGTCACCCGCGTCCGGATCACGTGCGGGAACGCCGCGCTGGCCGCCGGCGTGAACGACGTCACCAGCGGCGGAACCAAGGATCTCGTGGTGATCGACAACGTCATCTACGGCGAGCCCACGGCGCTTTGAATCGATCATACGACGATTCGACAGGAGGATCCGATGAACTCGGAAAGCAGGCTCCTGCCGATCGCCGCCGGCCGAGAAGAGGCGGCGGCGTCCACCGTCGCGGGACGCCGCGCCAGTTCTAGAAGATTTCGCACCACTACGCTGCGTAGCGAATCCAAGACCTCAACCGCCGGCCGACCGGGCACCCGGTGGACCGTGGAGGGATCGAAATGACCACCGCCCTTCGAGTTTGCGTCGTCGGGATGGCCCTCATCGCCATCGCCTCGCCGGCCGCAGCCCAGTGGACGCGCGTTACGGAGCTGCCCGCAACCGACGTGTTCTCGGTGCGGGTGAACGGGGACACGATCACCGCGGGCTCCGACACCGCGGTCTACGTCAGCACCAACGCCGGTGTCACGTGGAAACGCTCGGCCAGGGTCACCGCCGGGGTGACCGAGATCCGTTCCACCTGGGTGCGCAACTCGCGGATCTATGCCGGCACATCCCGCCAGGGCGTGTTTGTCAGCGAAAACCTCGGTGATACCTGGCTTGGCTACAACCAGGGCCTGGTCGGGGGAATTTTCAACACGCAGCTCGACATCGAGGACCTGCTGGTACGCGGCGACAACCTGTACGCGGCGACCGAGGGCGCCGGGGTTTGGGTCCGCAACCTCGCGGGCGCCGGGACCTGGAGTCATTTCGGCAACGTGTTCGAGCCCAACGCCGCGTCGACCGTGGCCGGCATCGCCGCCAGCGACACGCGACTGCTGGCGTGCGCGGGCGGCAACGGCATGGTCTTCTTCCGCGACCCGGGTGCGCCGGAGTGGACGCGCTCGTTCCTCAACAACGTGGGGTTCGCGCCCGGCGTGGGCGCGATCACGGCGGCATGGACGGGGCACGGCTGGGTGGTGGGCAGCAACAGCGGCTTCTTCATCAGCACCAATGGGCAGGAACCGTGGACCCCGACCGGCCCGAGCATCCGTCCGATGTTCCTCGTGTCGTTCGCCCTTCGCGGCCGCGGCGTGTACGCCCAGATCGGAACCGGCGGCGGCACGGTCATCGCGTTCAGCGGCGATGACGGTGCTACCTGGGAGGAGCTCGAGAACATGAGCTCCGTGTTCACCTACGACCTCGCGATCAGCGGGAGCACGCTCTACGCCGGCCGTTTCGATGGCCTGTGGCGTCGCTCCATCGATACCGTCTCGGTGCCGGGCGGTTCCCGCGACGGAGGGCTGCGGCTCGCCCTCGCCGGGCCACAACCGGTCGGAGACGACGTCCGGTTCCGGTTCGTGCTGCCCGAGGCGGGCCCGGTCTCCATTGATGTCTTCGATGTCACGGGACGACGCGCCGCGGACGCCGTCGAGGGCTCCTTCCCGGCGGGATCGAACGAGGTGTCGTGGAGCGCTCGCGATCTCCAGCCCGGCGTGTATCACGCGCACCTGACCGCGGGCGGCCGGCATGCCACCGTACGGCTCGTCCACATCCATTGATGAGCGGGAGCCGGCGGTGGCCCGCCGGACATCAATGCGCGCCGGACACCGCCTCGATCCCGGCGCGCGTCCGGCTCGAGTCCACGTCGGCCTCCCAATCCGCCAGCAGCTTGCGGAACTCGGGAAGCAGGACGGCCTGCGCGATCGTCACATCGCTGCGCTCGCCTGGATCCTTCGCGAGGTCGAAGAGGAACTCGTGCACGCTGTCGTTGCCGCCGATGCCGTCGCGCAGGTACTTCCAGTGGCCGCGGCGCACCGCTCTCTGGTTTCGCGCGTCGTTCGCGATCCGCCAGAACAGCGTGCGCTCGATGGTGCGCTTCTTCTCGAGCAGCGGCAGCAGGTCGATGCCGTCGGGGCGATACGATGCCGGAGCCGTCACACCGGCCGCCGCCAGCATCGAGGCGGTGAGATCCATGGTGATGCCGACTTGGTCGGACACCGCGCCGCGCGGCAGCCGGTCGGGCCAGCGCAGGAGGGCCGGTACCCGAATGCCGCCTTCCCACAGCGTCGACTTGCGATGGAAGAACGGTGCGTTCCGCGACAGCCACTCGCCGCCGTTGTCGCTCGTGAAGATCACCAGCGTGTTGCGCGCGAGGTCGAGCCGGTCGAGGGTGCCTAGAATCTCGCCGACGCCACGATCGACGCGCTCCACCATGGCGACGTAGTCCGCGCGAGTCCCGTCGTGCAGGAGATCGGCGCGCGCCCGCTTCTCCTCGCTCAGATCGGGTGGCTGGAAGGGCCAGTGCGGTGCGTTGTAGGCGACCTCGACGAAGAACGGGTGGCCCGCGTGGCTCTCGATGAACCCGCGCGCCCGCGTCGAGATCTCGTCGGTCATGTAGCCGGTGTAGCTCGACAGCTCCTCGTTGTGAAAGATGTCCGGCTGGCCGCGCCGCGTGCTGGTATAGAAGTCGTGCCACCCGCTCATGAACCCCCAGAACTCGTCGAACCCGTGACGATTCGGGTGGAACCGGGGCTGCCCGCCGAGATGCCACTTGCCGATGAGCGCCGTCGCGTAGCCGCGGTCCTTGAGCAGTCGCGGCAGTGAGGTCGGCGTGACCGGGAGCCCGCGCCCGCTGTCCGCCGCGTAGGCTCCAAGCGGCATCTCGATGCCGACGCGCTGCTGGTAACGGCCGCTGATGAACCCGGCACGGGTCGGCGAGCAGTTGGGCCCGTTGGAGTAGAAGTCGGTAAGCTTCACGCCTTCGCGCGCGATGCGATCGATGGCCGGCGTCTTCAGATCGGGAGCGCCGGTGCACCCGAGATCGCCGTACCCCATGTCGTCCACGATCACGAACACGATGTTGGGCTGTGCGGGCCGGGTCTGCGCGCGCGGCGGTTCCGTCGGCAGGAGCACGGTGAGCGCAACGATCGACGACACGAGCAACCCAAGTGCCCGGCTGCGGGCCGACTCCAATCGCACCTCCGTGGTTCCTGAGTGGTTGGGTGCCGAGGTGGGGCGTGCGCAGGCTACTCGACCGGCACCTTCCCGCACAGGCCTGTCCGGGGGAGGTGTCTGGATGCTATCGTTGGCTCGCGACCGGGCGCACCCAATTGCTCGCGGCGCCCCATCGGGGCTCCACGGCAGGAGGTCGCGTGACTCGCAGGTCAGACTCCGTTCGTCATGCCGTGCTCGTGCTCGCGCTGGCCGCGCATAATGCCGGTGCATCGCCGCCCATCGACGGCTCCCCACCGTTCGACGCCGATCCCCTGGCGCCCTCCAAGCGCATCGTAGTCGACGACTCCAACCGCCCGGGACACCTCATTCGCGGCGGGTCGGCGACCAGCACCGACTGGAGTCTGCTGATCGACCAGAAATGGGGGCCGAGCCCCTACACCACCGCCGAGATGCTCGCGCTCTTCGACGCCTTCTGGGACGCCATGGACCAGGCCTTCGCGTGCTACCAGGGACTCGATGTCGATTGGCCGGCGTTGCGAGCCCAGTATCGGGCGGAGGTCGAGAGCGGTGTCTCACGCGGCCGGTTCACCGCCATCATGAATCACCTCGGCCTGGCGCTGCGCGAATCCCACACGCAGATCACCTCGAGCGTGAACAACACGGCGCTCACTGCCGGCACCCCGCTGTTCGTCGTGGGAGGGTGGGGCAACAACGCGCACTTCGGCGCCGGTCTGACTCCGCTGCCCGATTCGACGCTGCTCGTCTACAAGGTCCTCGGAGGTCATCCGCTCGACCTGGTCCCGGGCGACATCGTACTGGGTTATGACGGGGTCCCGTGGAAGCAGCTCTACCGCGAGCTGCTCGCCGCCGAGCTGCCGCTCACGGGATTCTGGTGGGGCTCCAGCTCCTCGTCGTGGTCCCATTCCATGCTGATGAGCGCCGGACTCAACTGGCACCTGTTCTCCACGATCGACGTGGTCCAGTACGCCACCGGCGACACGGTTCATCTCCCGGTGGCGCCGCTCGCGAGTCTCCACGTCACGGTCGATTGCACCGAGCAGCTCCCCGTACGCGGGGTTCCCATGCCGAATTACCTCGGGACCGGCGACATGGTGAGCTGGGGGATCGTCAGCGGGAGCCAGATCGGCTACGTCTACGTCCGCGCCTGGGCCGGTAACGCAGGCATCGAGTTCTCCTCGGCCATCGACTCGCTACTCACGAACTACGAGACGACCGGCCTGATCTTCGATTTCCGCACCAACTATGGCGGCAACATGTTTCTCGCCTACGACGGGCTCGAGCAGCTGTTCGGAGGGGAGGTTTCCACCATCGGCTTCGTCGAGCGCTGCAACACGACGGACCACCTGGCGATGTGCCCGTCGCCCAGCGGCCCGCCGAGCGTGTACGTCATCCACGGGACGGCCGCCGCGGACTACGATCGACCGATCGCGGTGCTGGTGGGGCCGGGAGCGCTCAGCTCGGGCGACCAGGTCACGAACCTGTTCCGCTATCACCCGCAGGCGCGCTTCTTCGGAAAGTCGACCTCGACCGCCTTCAACGCGCCTCTCAGTCTGGCGCTTCCGCTTTCCGGCTGGTCCGCGCGGTACGCCGCTTACGACGCCTATCGTCTGAGCGCGCCGGAAGACTACCTCACGCACGACGAGTTCCCGGTGGACGAACCCGTGTGGCTAACCCCCGACGACGTTGCGCGTGGCCACGACACCGTGGTCTACGCGGCGCTGGCGTGGATGATCGGTGACACGGGTGTCGAGGATGGCGCGGCGTCACCGGCCCGCGTCCTGGCTGCCGCTCCCAATCCCTTCCACGACGTCACCCGGCTGCGGTTCGCGCTCCCCCTCGCGGCACCGGCGAAGCTCGAGGTGTTCGATCTCTCCGGCCGGCGCGTGCGCGTGCTGCTCGACGAGGGCTCGCTGTCCGCCGGCACCCACTCCGTGACCTGGGACGGGCGAAACGACGCGGGCGATCCCGTCGAGGCGGGTGTGTACCTGTGTCGTCTCGACACCGACAGCGGGGGCCAGGCCTGGCGGGTCGCGCGACTGCGTTGAAGCCCGCGTTGCCCGGTTCCTGATTCCCCGTTCGTCGGCCCCTGCCGTGCCTCGGTCCCCGGGACCCGTCATTCGTCGCACGCGCCTGCTGCGCGCGAAACCCCGCGTTATACCTCCGCGTAGTCCGCCGAAGAGTTGCACACAACATTCGCGCGGGGGAGACCATGCAAACCGAGCTGAACGAGATCCCACATCAGGAAGCGGGCGAGTCCACCACCGTCGTGGCGGCGCTCGTCCAGATGCTCTCCCGGCTGGGCGTGAACCAGGCATTCGGTGTCTCGGGCGGCGCCATGGCGGCGTTGTGGGACGCTCTGTCCTCGAGCCCGCTCCGTGTCCATCACTTCCGCCACGAGTCCGGCGCGGCGTTCGCAGCCGTCGAAGCGGGCTTCGCGGGCGGCCGACCGACCGTGGTGTTCACGACCACGGGTCCCGGGCTCACGAACGCGATGACCGGAATCCTGGTCGCGCGCGAGGAGCGGGCGCGCGTCATCGTCGTCTCCGCGTACACATCCGCATCGTCGCGCGGCCGGTTCCCGATCCAGGAAACCACCCGCAGCACGCTGCCACCGTCTCTCTACGAGTCCGGCAGGCTGTTCCACTTCGCCTCCGTGATCGACGACCCCGCCCAGCTCGTTGCGCTGGAGCGGGAGCTGGCCGCGGGGCTGGCCCGCCGCAGCGGATTCGTCGCTCACCTCGCGCTCGACACGGCCGCGCAGCGTGCGCCGGTCGCCCGGCGGCCGATCCGGCCGTCACCGGTCCCGGTGCCCGCGGAAACGCCGACGCTCGCCCGGATCCAGGAGTGCGTCGAGGCCCTCGGCGACGGCCCGTTCGCCCTCTGGGTGGGGTTCGGCGCCCGCCATGCCGCTCGCGAAGTCACCACGCTCGCACGGCGCATGAAATCGCCCGTGATGTGCTCGCCGCGCGGCAAGGGGATCTTCCCGGAGACCGACCCGCTGTTCGTCGGGGTGACGGGACTCGCGGGGCACGCATCGGTGATGCGCTACCTCGAAGAGTGCCAGCCCCGGCGGCTGCTCGTACTCGGCTCGCGGCTCGGCGAAGGCACATCGTTCTGGGACCGCCGCTTCGTCATGCCACAAGGTTTCGTTCACCTCGACGTCGATCCCGAGGTTCCGGGCGTCGCGTTCGGCGCCGCTCCGACGCTCGCCGTCATTGGAGATGTCGGCGCAACCCTGCGGGCCGTCCTCGCCGGCCTGCGATCTGCCGGTAACGACACAAACCCGGAGCTGCCTCATCCGGAGATCGACCGGGTGATGCGGCGCGCTGACGGCCTGGTGCGGCCCGAAGCGTTGATGGATGCCATCCAGGACCGGGTGGTCGATCGCAGTGGAGCGATCGTGCTGGCCGAGTCCGGCAACTCGTTCCTGTGGACGACGCATCGGCTGCGCTTCACGGAGCCTCATCGATACCGGCTCAGCACCAACATCGGTGCCATGGGGCACGCGGCGGCCGGAGTCGTCGGCGCTGCCCTCGCCACCGGCCGCAAGGCAGTGGCCGTGGTCGGCGACGGGGCGCTGCTCATGACCAACGAGATCAACACTGCGGTCCAGTTCGAGGCGCCCGCCGTCTGGGTCGTCCTGAACGACGGCCGCTACGGAATGTGTGCCCAGGGAATGGAGGTTCTCGGACTCACGGCGGACTCCGAGATCCCGCCGGTGGATTTCGCTTCGTTCGCCCGCGCCCAGGGAGCCGGTGCCTCGATTGTGAAGCACGAGACCGAGCTCGATCGGGCCCTGGAGGATGCGATGTCGGCAAGGGGTCCCTTCGTGGTCGACGTTCGCATCGACCCACGTTCCAAAGCACCGGCGTCGCAGCGCAACGCCGCACTCGCCGCGAAGCTTGCACAGAGTCGCGAGCGCGTCTTCCCGATGCGCGAGGACGGATAGATGGAAGCCAACACCTTCGCCACTACGGTCTACGCCCAGGCTCGGGCGACACGGGCCTTTGCCTATCTGCGGCGCCTGCAGAACCTCGACGAATGGACGCTCGGCAGCCGCATGATCGCGCGCATCGACGACGACACCTTCATGGGTACGGCATCGGGCTACCAGGCCGCCCTGTGCTACCACGTGCGCACGCTCGAACATCCGCGCTTGGGTGCGATCGAGTGGCAGTGCGGCTATCGTTATAAGGAGTATTTCAAGCAGTACCCGGTGTTCGTGTTCCCGTCCCGCTATGCGGACCCCGGGGACGGGGAAGACGGCAGCTACATCCACTGGGTGAGCGTCATCGACCCCGCGCGCCGCACCGAGATGATCATGCAGGGGATCGCGGCGGTGCATCACTACGAGGCGCGCGGGCTCAAGGCCGCTCTCGAGCGCGGGGAAGGGGTTGCCGAGCCGGCGCGGGGGCGCTGCTCCGTGCTCTCGGACACGATGTGGGTGGACGCGCCGCTGGGTCTGGCCCGGGAGCTCCTCGCCGATCGCGAGGCGATCACCCGGTGGGCACCGCTCTTCCGTTCCGCCGAGGCCGGCGCGGGAGTGTTCCGTGACGAGTACGCGCGCCGAGTCGAGGTCGAGTGTGCCGCCTGCGACCTCGGCGACTACGTCCTGATCGAGCAGGACTACACCTACCCCGATCTCGGCAGAGTGCAGCGCTGCCCGATGGTGGTGGTGCCGAGCACGCGCGCCTTCGGCCCGGAGGCGAGGGGGTTCCTGCTCCACCGGATCGCCTTCGTCCGGAGCGACGGTTCGCAGGTGCACGGACGCGTCCGGACCGAAGAGTTGAGCGCCGAGAGCATGGCCATCAAACGCATCCTCGAGGCGCGGGCGGGGAACCTCGCGAGCTTCGCCCGCGGGATGAGCTACCGGCCCGGGGGCCCGATGCATGGAGGCGAGATCATGGCCTCACCCCCCGACATCTTCGCTCCCTCGTTCATCGAAGATCCCTACCCGCACTACCGCCGCATGCGCGACGAGTATCCGCTCTACTTCCACGCCCCGTCGAGAACGTGGATCCTCAGCCGCTACGACGATGTCCGCCTGGCGCTGACCCACCCGGCGTTCACCACGAAGAGCTACGCCGCACAGACCGAGCCCCTGCTCGGCAAGACCATCATCCAGCTCGACGGACGCGAGCATGCGCTGCAGCGCGGGCTGTTGACGCCTTCCTTTCGCGAGGGAGTTCTCCACGAGCGCTTCACGGACCTGATTCACGATGCGATCGACGAGCTGACCGGAGCCGTCGCCTCCCGCGGCGAAGCAGAGCTGATCGGCGATCTGGTGGTCCACCTGCCGGTGCGCATCATGGCCGGCATGCTCGGGCTGCCGCTCGAGGACCGCGATCGGTTCCGAGTGTGGTACACGGCGCTCATCCGCGGTGCTCTCAATTTCGCCGGGGACCCGGAGGTGGCCGTGGCGGCCACCTCGGCGCGCGATGAGCTCGACGATTACCTGCGTCCGCTGATCGCCGCCCGCCGCGCGTGCCCGGGCACCGATCTCATCTCCACCCTGGTCACCACCACCGTCGAAGGCGATCGGTTGACCGACGAACAGATCATCCGCTTCGCGATGCTGATGGTGTTCGCGGGGGGCGAAACCACCGAGAAGGGGCTCGCAACCACTTTGCGCAACCTGCTGGCCCACCCCGAGGCGCTGGCGGCCGTGCGCGAGGACCGTTCGCTGCTGCCTCGCGCGATCGCCGAATCGTTCCGCTACACGGCCCCCACCCACATGGTGCCGCGCCAGACCCGGGAGGAGGTCGCCGTATCCGGCGGTCTGCTCCCGGCCGGGGCGGAGGTCATGGCGTTCCTGGGTTCGGCCAACCGCGACGAGCGTCGCTTCGCCGACCCCGATCGCTTCGACCTGCACCGGCCCGAAGCGGATCCGAAGCGCGCGTTCACGGGAGCGGCCGATCACCTCGCATTCGGAGGCGGACGGCACTTCTGCCTTGGCGCCGTGCTCTCACGATTCGAGATCGAGGTCGCGCTCAATCGGGTGTTCGATGCATTGCCGGATCTCGCGCTCGCCGGAGACACGTCTCCGCCGGATGTCGGACTGTTCCTGCGCGGTCCCGCGACGCTTCCCGTGCGGTTCTCCACACCTTCGTAGCCGGCTCGCGCGGGGCGAATCAGCCGAATCGCGCAGGCCGTCCACTCGGACGTCGCGCCGCGTGGGTGAATGTCGGCATCAGCTGCGCCACCCTTCGCGTTCTGCAGAGCACGCGACGCGGTTTGCACGAATTCGGCTGGTGACTTTCCCCCACCGTCCCGGTTTCAGTCCGACTCCCGGGCAACTGCTACCTTTCTGATTGGTGCGATGCAACGCCCATCCACCATATGTGCCAATCCGTTGCGTCGGTGCGGTCCCGCCGCGCCGCTTCATGCACGATTCGCAGGCACGTCCCCTGCCTTGTCCCGACCCCCGGAGGCGGCTGTCTCGTCCGAGGCATGCGCACGTCTTCCAGGTCATGCGTTCCAGCTCGCGCATGGCCACCGCACGCGGCCGTCCAGCCGCGGGGCGTCGTCCGTCTCATGGAGCGGGAGGACTACGGTGCGCAACGCTTTTCGTCTGCTGACCATGACGGTGCTGGCATTCGCGACCGTCACCCTCCATGCCGCGGCTGCCGCGGCCGGTCCCTACTCGCGACTTCAGGTCATGCTCCCGGGTGAAAGCCCGGCGCCGGGGACGCCGAGCGGCAAGACCGGAACGCCGCGCGCCCAGGTCGTCGGCGTCCCGTTCGACATCACCGTGCGGGCGTGCGACGACACCTGGACCACCGTGACCTCGGTGACCAACGCAATGCGCATCCTGGCCTCCGACGCGAGCGCCACCCTGCCACCGAACGCCCAGCTGGTCGCCGGTCAGCGCACCTTCACCGTGACCTTCAACGCCGGCGGCACCTTCAACGTGTTCGCCCACGACCTGACCGACGCGACCATTCCCGACGGCGCGTCGGCGGCGGTGAGCGCCCTGGTGCTCGATCACTTCGAGTTCTCGGGCATCTCGCAGAAGCATCAGACCGCCGGCTCGGCCATGAACCTCACGATCTGGGCCCGCAACGCGAGCGGCGCGACCGTAACCGGATTCAACGGCCAGGTGAGCGTCAAGGAGATCACCAGCTTCGGCGACGGCCGCACGTCTCCCCAGACCATCACGTTTACGAACGGCGTCTGGACGGGCGGGATCACCCCGTACCGCGCCGACGAGACCAACATCAATCGCGGCAACGTGAACCTGTACGTGTGGCTCGCGAGCGCGCCGTCGATCGATGGCTCCAGCAATCCGTTCCTCGTGCACCCCGGCCCCTTTGCCCGCGTCCAGATCGTGACGCCCGGCGAGACGCCGCTGCCGGGCAGCCTGTCCGGGCTGCTGGGGGCGCCCTCCTCCCAGACCGCGGGACGCAGCTTCCCGGTGACGGTCTACGCCACCGACAACTGGTGGAACCTGGTGCCGAGCGGTGCCTCGGTGACGCTGACCTCGAGCGACGCCGCGGCCAACACGCCGCAAAGTGGCGGGCTCACGGGCGGCGCGCGCACCTTCAACGTCACGCTCAACACGGTGGGCTCGCGCACGCTGAGCGTTTCGTCGGGCGGCGTCACCGGCATGACCAGCGCGCCGATCCAGGTGTTGCCGAGCTCTTCGAGCGGCTTCGCGATCTCGACCATCGCCTCGCCCCAGACGGCGGGCGTCCCGGTCGCGGTGACGGTCCGTGCCACCGACGTCTCCGGCAACACGGTGCCGAACTACAACGGAGACGCCATCCTCACGGCGAACACCGGCGCCGGCAGCATCACGCCGTCGCAGATCACGTTCACCAACGGGATCTGGACCGGCTCGGTTTCGTTCTTTGGCGCCGGCGGCGCGGTGACGCTCAGCGTGACCGACTACAGCTCGCCGCCGCACAGCGGCAGCAGCAACAGCTTCACCGTGCAGCCGGGCCCGTTCGCCGGGCTCCAGGTGCTCCTGCCCGGTGAGACGCCACGCGGCGGCACCGCCGACGGCAAGGAGAACAGTCCGACGCCGCAGCAGGCCGGCACGCCGTTCACGCTCACCGTGCGCGCCGTCGACGCGTACTGGAACCTGGTGACGGGCGTCAACGATCGCGTCGCGCTCGGCTCGAGCGACGCGTTCGCCGGGATGCCGGCCGAGACCACGCTCGCCAACGGCCAGCGCCTGTTCCCGGTCACGCTCTTCCGCAACGGCCCGCAGCGCATCTGGGCGACCGACGCCGACAATGGCGCGATCCGCCCCGACACCTCGAGCGCGGTCACGGTCAACGGCGGCCCGTTCGCACGTCTCGTCATTCTCGCCCCGGGCGAGTTCTCGGCTCCCGGAACCGCCGCGGGCAGGGCGGGGACGGCCACCGATGAGTCGATCAACTACTCGTTCAACGTCATCGTCCTCGCCACCGACCAGTGGTTCAACCCGATCACCGGCGCGAGCGACGTGATCCGGATCACCAGCGACGATCCGCTCGCCACGCTGCCGCCGGATGCGCCGATGGTGGACGGGGTGGCGGTGATGCCGGTGCGGCTCGCGCGCGGCGGCTACAACCAGATCACCGCCAGCGACGTCACGCAGCCGTCCCGGAGCGCCAGCTCCACCCAGGTGCGCGCGATCTCGAGCGGCTTCCACCTCGAGGCCGCCATTGTGCCCGACACCGCACGCGCCGGTGAGCCGTTCACGATCACCGTCAAGGTCACCAACGACGCGGGCAGCGTGATCCAGGAGATCAACTCCTTCGTCACGCTGGTGGTGCGGCACGCCTCCTCGCAAGGACCGGGGCGCGGCACGCTGCTCACCACCCAGTTCCAGCTCCTCCAGGGCCAGCGCTCGGTGAGCGAGGAATACACGTTCGCGGAGCCGATCGTGATCATCGCGCGTGATGACCAGGGTAACGCCCCCGCAACGTCGAACGCGATCGCGATCACCCCGGGATTCCCGTCGGAGATCCAGCTGACGAGCTCGCCGTCGTGGGTCGGCGGAAACAAGCACGCCACCGTGACGGCACGGCTGGTGGACCGCTTCGACAACGGTGTGCCCGACGAGCCGATGATCTTCGACCGGCTCACGGGAACCGGCACGCTGTCAGCGATCGATCCGCTGACCGGCCCCGACGGCTCGGCGACCGCCGACTTCCTGAGCCCGCGCACGCCGGAGAAGGACCGTATCCGCGCCACCTCGAACGCGATCACCGCGGAGTTCGAGCTCGAGACGGCGCTCGTCGATCCCAATGCCGGCGGCGGCCTCGTCACCAACTACCCCAATCCGTTCCATCCGCCGACACAGGCCACCACCATCGCCTACAAGCTCGACGACAACGCCCAGGTCACGCTGCGGATCTTCACGCAGAGCGGCGATCTGGTGCTGCGCCGCGACTACGAGCGTGGCGCGCTCGGCGGCCAGGTCGGTCTCAACACCATCTCCTGGGACGGTCGCAACGGCCGCGGCGACGTGGTCGCGAGCGGCGGCTACATGGCACTCATCGAAGCACAGGGCACTGGTGAAACACTGCATGTCATCCGCCGCAAGATCGCGGTGGTCCGCTAGGAGGCGGCGATGAACCGAACTATCAAGATCGCGTCTCTGATCGCGGCGGCCACGCTTGCCGCCGGCCCCGTCCGCGCGGCGGACCAGGGTGCCGGCATGCCGGGCGAGTGGCTCACCCAGTATGCGAGCGCCCGCACGCTCGGACTCGGCAACGCCTACGTGGCGACCGCCAACGATCCGTTCGGGATCCTGTGGAACCCGGCGGGACTGTCCGGAATGGAGCAGAACGAGCTCCACTTCGAGACCGCGCGTCTCTTCGACGACACCGCCATTCACGGCCTGGGATTCGCCGTGCCGGGAAGCTGGCTGCCGAGCTTCGGCCTCACGATTCTCACGCTGCGTTCCGGAGAGTTCGAGAAGACCAACGAGCTGAACGATGCGCTCGGGACCTTCAGTGAGGGGGAGACCGCGTACCTCTTCACCGTGTCGCGTGCCTTCTCGCCGCGCCTCGCAGTCGGCGCCAACCTCAAGGTCATCCAGCAGACGGTCGAGGAGTTCAGCGCCGGCGGGTTCGGCGCCGATCTCGGCGCCACCTACGAGGTCATCCCGGGCCTGAAGATCGGCGCCTCGATCGCCAATCTCGGCGGCCCCAATCTGAAGCTGCGCGACACCGAGGAGCCGTGGCCGACCGCGATTCGCGGGGGCGCGGCGCTCCAGGTGCTCGGCGGGCGCGGCCTGATCGCGCTCCAGGTCGATCAGTCGGACGGACTGGGGGCGCGCTTCCACGGCGGCGGTGAGTACAAGATCCAGAACGCCTTCGCGCTGCGCGCCGGCTTCGATCAGACCCGGGCGACCGGCGGCCTCAGCTACCAGTTCGCGCCCCAGTACACCATCGACTACGGAGTCGCGGATCACCCGCTCGGCATGACCCATCGGCTCGGCATGAGCTGGAAGTTCGGCGGCTTCTTCGCGAGCTCGTCGGCGGATCCCCAGGTCTTTTCGCCGACCGGGGAGCACGCGGTGACGCGCATCTCCCTCAACTCGCGCACCAAGTCCGAGCCGGAGAGCTGGACGGTCGAGATCCTCAGCAAGTCCGACGAGGTGGTGCGCCGGTTTGGCGGCAAGGGTCAGCCGCCGTCGCACCTCCAGTGGGACGGCAAGGACGAAACCGGCCTGCCGCTTCCGGACGGTGTCTATCGATTCAACCTGGTGGTCCGTGACCAGTCCGCCCGGGTGCTCGAGAGCCACACTCGCACCATCGAGATTTCGACCACCGGGCCACAGGGAACCGTGCCGGTGGTGGAGACGCCATGACGATCACACGCCGGAACATCACGATGACGCTCGCGCTGGCCGTGGCTCTGGCCGCGCCGGTCGGCGCCAAGCCGCGCAACGCCGCTCCGCACAAGGCCGCGCCGCACAATGCCGCGCCCGCACCGTCGGCGCTGGAGCCGATCGGACGCAGCTTCGAATCCGCGCGGCTGCTCGAGGGCGCCGACCGGATCGCCGCGCTCGAACAGGTCGGAACCTCGGTGAACGAAGCGTTGCGGGGCGATCTCGACGCGAACCGTCGCGCGGCGGCGTATGCGCTCGCGGGCACCATCCGCTCGGCGCTCGGCGACTTCCGCGGCGCGATCACGCACTTCGAGCGGGCGGGGAAGGAGGGCCCGTTCGCGGACGACGCCGCGTTCGCGGCCATCGAGGCGCTCGAGGCTTCGGGTGACGACGCAGCGGCCGCGCGCGAATGGCTCCAGTGGGAGAAGAAGTACCCGCAGAGCTCGCTGCTTCCCGCAGCCCGCCTCGCGCAGGCGTGGAACGCGCTCCGCCGCGGCGACGTCGCGGCCTCGCGCAAGCTGCTCGACGGTCTCGCGCACACCCATCCGTGGATCGAGAAGGACCCGCGCGGAGCGCTGGCGCGCGCAGTCGCGTTTCAGATCGAAGGCAAGTCCACGGAGGCGCTCGCCGCCCTGGGACCGAGCCCGCAGGGTGCACCGGCGCTCTACCTGCGTGCCCTCGCGCTCCAGTCCCAGGGAGTGATGCTGCGCGCCGCGGCCGGTTTCCAGAGCGTCGCGGAGCGCTACCCGGGCTCGCCGCTCGCCGACCACGCGCGGCTCGCGAAAGCCAACGTGTTCCTGGCGGCCGCCGAATACCGCAGCGCCGCCGAAGAGTTCGCGCGCGTCGGCACGATCGTCACCGACCCGACCGTGCGCGCGGAGGCCGAGCTGCGTCGCGCCGGCGCCGTGTTCCTCGCCGGCAGCACCGATTCCGCGCTCAAGCTGCTGCGTGGCGTCGTGGAGCGTCATGCCGGCACCGACGTGGCGGCCCGCGCCCAGTTCCTGGTGGGTGAAGCCCTGGTCGCACGCGGGCAGCACGCCGACGCGATCATCGAGCTCAACCGGGTCCTGACGAGCTACTTCCAGCACAAGGTGGCGGCGAGTGCGCAGTACCGCGTCGCGCGCTGTCTCGACCTGCTCGGCCGCACCCGGGACGCATCCGGCAGCTACCAGGCGGTGGTCTCCGGATACCCGCTCGAGCCCGAGGCTCCGGCCGCCGCGTACCTGGCCGGCGTGGGAATGCTGCGCGAGAACAAGCCGCTCGCGGCCGCGCCCTACTTCCAGATCGTGCTCGACCGTTACGCGGTGAGTCACGATCCCGCCGGGCACATCGTGTTCGCGACGCCCGGTCACCAGGAGCTGGTCGAGGCGTCGCTCTGCATGCTCGAGTACTCCTATCACCGCGCCGGTAACCTCGGGATGCTTTCAGGCGCGCCGCATCTGCTGCTGCAGAAGATGCCCGCCAGCCGCTCCACCTGGCGCGCATGGGCGCTGCTCATCGATGCCGACGCGGCGGCGGCCATGGCGCGCTACCCGGAGGCGCAGGCCACGCTCGAGATCCTGAACCGCGACTTCCCGGATCATCCGGTCGGGGCCGCCGCCACCAAGCTGCTCGCCTGGACCTATTCGCGCCAGGGCCGTGACAGCCTCGCGATCGCGACCGAGGAACGGCTGCTCGCGCGTTGGGGCCGATCCGGCAACGACGAGATCGTGAGCGCGGCGTTTCTCGACATCGCCCACGAGCGGTTCAATCAGAAGCGTTACAGGGAGGCCGCCGGCGCGTACGAGGACTTCCTGCGCCGCTTCCCGGGTCACCCGCGCCGGCTGATGGCGCTCTACCAGGCCGGTCTCTGCTATCTGCGCCTCGACCGCGCGGGTGACGCGGTCGACCGCTGGGAGGCGATCATGCGCGACAGCGCCGCGACGCCGCTCGCCGAGCGCGCGTGGGCGCGCGCGGGCGACGTGTACTTCCAGGCCTCGCGCTATGGCGAGGCACGGCGCTGCTACCAGGGTCTGTTGAAGAACTTCGGCAACAGCTCCGCCGCCGGACTGGCGACCCTGCGCCTCGCCCAGTGCGAGTACAACGCCGGCAACGACGCGGCCGCGCTCGAGGCGTTCTCCAACACCATCGCGCAATATCCCGGAACCCCGGTCGCGCGCGAGGCACAGCGCGGCACCGAGCTTTCGCTCTATCGCCTGAGCCAGAAACCCGACGGGGCCAAGGTGCTCGCGCGACTGGTCGAGCAGTTCCCGGGGAGCAGCTTCGCCGCCGACGCGCAGTTCCAGATCGCCAAGCGCGCCTACCAGGAGAAACGCTGGAACGAGGCGGCCGACGGCTTCCGCCGGGTGGTCAGTCAGTTCCCGAGCTATTCGGGCGCGGACCAGGCGCAGTTCCTGCTCGCCGACGCTCAGGCGCAGGCGAAGGACCCGGCCGCCGCGATTCTCGCCTACCAGCAGTTCCTGTCGTTCTTCCCGCAGAGCGATCTCGCGTCCACGGTGAGCTTCCGCCTCGGCCTCCTGCACTTCGAGGCGAAGGACCACATGGACGCCGGGGTCGCCTTCAGCCGCGCGCTCGAGGACACGGGAGCCTCGCGCGAGGTGCGCTCCGCCGCGCGCTACAACCTCGCGCTCTGCCAGCGGCTGCTCGGACGTCCCGAAGAGGCCCGCTCCGAGCTCGAGCGCTACCGGGCCGAATTCGGAGACGATGCGCGCGCCGCCGAGATCGCCTTCCAGACCGGCGACCTCGAGGAAGCCGCCGGCCGCATCAGCGAAGCCGCCGCGGAGTTCGACAAGGCGCTCAATCATCCGCATTCGGCGGAGCTCGGCGTCGAGATCCTGTTCCGGCTCGGGCGCTGTCGCGAGCAGCTCGGCGACATCGACGGCGCGCTCCGCGCGTACGTCCAGGCCTCGAAAGCCGGCGACCGGGACCAGCCGTTCCGTCTTTCCGCTGTCGCGCGCCTCGCCTCACTGTACGAGTCGAAGCGTGACTACCCGCGGGCGCTCACCGCGTACCGCGACATCGTCCGCAATGCCCGCGATCAAGAATTGGTGGCCGCCGCCGCCGATCGCGTTGCCCAGCTGGAGAGCGGCTCCGGCAAGTAGCGCCGGCGGTCCAACCAAGGAGAGCCTTCCATGTTCGAGAACTTCGATTGGATCGCGGCGATGCGGCAGAGCCCGGTCATGGTCGTGATCCTCTTCTGCAGCGTGCTCACGTTCGGGTTTGCGATCGAGCGGACCATCTACTTCTGGCGCCGGCGCGGCCGTCCCGACGAGACCGCGAAGGCGGCGCTCGAGAAGGTCCGCCTGGGACAAGTCCAGGAAGCCGCCTGGGCGGTCGGAGCCACGCAGCATCCCATGGGACCGGTGGCGTCCGAAGTGATTCGTAACGCGCATCTCCCCGCCGACCAGGTGGAGGAGAAGCTCCAGATCGCGCTCAGCGAGCAGCGTCTCCTGTTCGAACGGAATCTGGGCCTGATCGGCACGATGGGAAACACCGCGCCCCTGATCGGACTGCTGGGCACGGTGTGGGGAATCATGCGCGCCTTCCACGACATGGCGAGCACCGGCTCCGCCGGCCCTTCGGTGGTAGCCGCGGGCATCGCCGAGGCGTTGTTCACCACCGCCGCCGGGCTCCTGGTCGCGGTGCCCGCCGTGATGCTCTACAACCACTTCGTGCGCAAGATCTCGGTGATGCTCACGGTGTCCGAGAACCACGCGCGCACGATCCGGATCGCCATGGACGAGGCGCGCGTTGCCCGGCAGGCGCAGGCGGCCTGAGCATGCCCATGCGGAAGCCCGCCAAGCGAAAAGAGGACGGGATCTTCGATCCCAACATGACGCCGTTGATCGACGTCTCGCTCGTGCTGGTCGTGATCCTCATGGTGGCGACCCCGCTGGCGTTCCAGTCGAGCATCGCGGTCAGCTCGGCCGCCAAGAGCGGCCGCGCGGCCGCGCTGGCGCGCACCGAGCAGATCGAGATCGAGGTCCTGCTCGACGGCGTCCGCGTCAACCGCTTCGTGGTGCCGCGGGAAGCGCTGGGCCAGACCCTCGGCCCGATGCTCGATGCCAGCGCGACCCGGACGGTGATCGTTCGCTGCGCGGAAGGTGTTACTCACGGGTCGTTCGTCGGCGTGCTGGACGAAACGCGCGCGCTGGGTGCCACCCGGATCGCCGTCGTGGGGGATTGAGATGCGGCATCGCAACGTGGCTTCCCAGGATCTCATCACCCGCGTCAACGTCACGCCGATCATCGACGTGGCGCTGGTGCTGGTCATCATCCTGCTCGTCACCGCGCCGCTCATGTCGGTGAGCGACCTTCCGGTCGATCTTCCGACCGCCCGCACGCGCGAGGCCGAGGACGAGCGCAATCTCAGCATCACCCTGGATGCGCAGGGCCGGCTGGCGGTCGACGAGCAGCGTGTCGAGCGCGATCAGCTGTCCGTGGTGCTCACCGAGCGGCTCTCACAGCCGGGCAACGACCAGGTGCTCGTGGTGGTGAGGGCCGACTCCGGGATCCCCTACAGCGAAGTCCAGCATCTGCTCGCTGAGGCTCGCAGCGCCGGCGCGGTGCGCCTCGCGCTCGCGACCCGCCAGCACACGAGGGCCGACCGATGACCGCCGTCCGGATCGATCTGGATGCTGCACTGCGCGCGCGCACGCGGCGCGCGATGGCGGTCAGCGTGGTCGCTCACACGCTCCTGCTCGCCTGGCTCGTGCTCGATCACCGCGATTCGCCCGCCGACCCGCCGCTCACCGAGATCGTGCTGCTCGATCCGAGCACGTCCGGGAGCCCAATCGCTGTCGCCTCGGCCCCGCCGGCGCCGGCCCGGGCGACGATGCGCGGCGCGCCGGTTACCGGGCCCGAGGACGTTCGCTTTCGCCGCGAGCAGACGAACGCAGAGCTGACGCCCACGCCACAATCCTCTTCGGCAGTGCAGGACCGCATCGCCGCACGTCTCGCCACGCTCCGTACCACCGAGCCGGCCGGAGTCGCGCTTCCCTCGATTCCGACCCCCGCCACGCACTGGGGCGGCGCGCCGGCAACGGTCAGCAGCAACGGCACCGGAGGCTCGGCCCCGATCGCGCTGCACCGCGGCGGAAGCGGGAGCGCGCCGTCGCTCGAGCTCAATCGCGGCGGCGGCGCCGGGAATGCTCCAGCGACCGCACCGGTGGGCTTGCCGGAGCGCTCGGCGGGCTCGGCGCCGGCCGGCGGCGAAGACACGGGAGCGCGCCGCACCCTGGCCGGCGCTTCGCTCGCCGGGCCGATCGCCAATCGGCCGATCGTGAGCTGGTCGCCGCCCGTCTATCCCGAGTGGGCCAAGCGGGACGCCGTCGAAGGCTCGGTGACGCTCTACTTCGTGGTGCGACCGGATGGCTCGGTCAAGGAGAACGTGCTGGTTCAGAAGACCGCCGGCTTCGAGGAATTCGATGAGAACGCGCGCGCCGCGCTGCGCGCATGGCGCTTCCAGGCGCTGGGCGGCGGCCGCACCGGGGAGCAGTGGGGAACCATCACCTTCAACTTCCGCCTCCGTGACGCGGGCTAGAGAGGATCGGCGATGAAGACGCATGAACGGATGGCGTTCGGGATCATGATGGCAGCCCTGGTATCCACCGCGTCCGCGGGAACCTCAGCCGGCGCGACGGCCAAGCCCGAGCCGAAGGCACCGGCCAAGGCGCCTGCGGCTGGCGAGGTCAAGGCGCCCGTGCCGGGTGAGGTCAAGATGCCCGCGGCCGGGGCGGCCAAGGCGCCCGCCGCTGCGGTGGCCAAGGCGCCGGCGTCGACGACTCCCGCGCCCTCCCGGACCGCGGACAGCACGTACACGCTCAAGGCCGGGCAGGACGGCACCGTGTTCAAGAGCCTGACCGTGGAAGGCGAGGACCGGATCCATTTCGAGTTCGACCGGCCCGTCCTCCAGCTCGATCTCGATCCCGAGAAGGCCCCCGGTCTCGAGTGGGGGAGCGCGCGCGACGTGCTCAACCGCACCACGCCGGACCTGCTCGCTCCGCTCACGGCGGTCAGCGCCCTCGAGACCTCACCCTACGTGGCGCGGCCGTGGCTCTCGCGCTTCTCGACCGGCGCGGTGGCGCGCTTCCAGCCCGCGGTGCAGGGAGTCGAGCGCTGGACGCTGACCGTGGCGAACTCGAAGGGCGAGACCGTCACGCAGTTCCAGGGCAAGGGTGAGCCGCCGCACGAGATCACGTGGGACGGCCGCTCCAAGAGCGGCAACCCGGTCGCTCCCGGAGTCACCTACTCGTACGTGTTCGAGGCCATCGACCGCGCCGGAAACAAGCGCAACTTCGTGGGCGCGGGCTTCGACGTGCCGGCCTACCGCCTCGAAAGTCCCGACGGCCCGGTCCTCTTGTTCTCGGCGCGCGAGCTGGCAGCAGATGACGATGCCACCCGCCCGGCTCCGGGGCGCGAGGCGACGCCGCCGATCGTGCTCGAGGCGGCAACCTGGATCAATCAGTCGCCGCGGAGCACGCAGCCGGTACGGGTGACCGCCGTGGCGCGCAGCGCCGAGCGCGCAAACCAGCTCTCCTCACGCGTGGCGCACCAGCTCGCGCCGTGGCTGATCGGCGATCCCGCGCGGGTTCAGAGCGTGGCCGAAGTCCAGCCCGACGCGCCCGAAAACGGCATTCTGAGGATCGCGATCGCGCACTGAGCTGCGAGCGCGAACCCGACCGCGGCCCATGCCGGCGCGGCTACGGCACGTCGACCGTGCCCATGCCCCAGCCGAGCTGGATCACCTCGAAGTCGTCCGCGGTGAGACTGTGGAACGCCGGGTTCAGCACGCCGTTGTCCCATGCGGCGTCCATGGTGCCGGTGACGTACATGTCGGTGCCGTTGTCGGCGACGATCAATCCGTAGGTCTTCATGGCCTGGAAGATCTTCTGGATCTGGGCCGGGTAACCGCTGATGTTCTTCGAAGCCCTGAGGCGAAGCCGTGCGCCCATCGGCGGCGCGCCGGCGGTGTTCCCCGCTTCGTGGCTCGCCGGCCAGACAAAGCCGTCGGTCGCGCGCGTCGTCACCCGGAACGCGTGGCGGATCGGACCGGCCGCGGCCACTTCGTCGTGGCGCACGAGCCCCGGGAAGATCGCGAGGCCGGCGGCGTCGGCCGAGGTCCAGCCTTCGGGACGGCGCGCGTTGGTCGCGAGGTTGAAGGTCGCCCCCGAGCCCGCGCGCCACGTGCCGGCCGTGGCGTCCCAGCGTGTCGCCCACGTCTCGAAGAGCAGCCAGCGCTCGCGGTCGATCACGATCAGGTGACGATCGCCGCTCGTGCCGCCACCGGGAACACCGCCTTCGATGTAGTCGGGCTGGGTGCGCGGCCTCCACCGGAATCGGGTAGCCGGGCGGCCGGCCGGGGGCGCCGGCGTCGCTCTGGCTTCCGTACGGCGAAAACGCCACCGTCAGGAGCGCCTGGTCGGCTCCGACGCCGACGCACGGAATGCCGTAGGGCGGCGGGCCGAAATCGGGATGCACGATGCGGGTCGCGGTGGGATTCGCCGGGGTGCGGCCGCTGATCCAGTCGATCAGGGTGTCCGACCGGGGATCGACCGGCGCCATCGAAATGTCGACGTTCCACCAGTTGTTGAGGGGGAACACCAGGCGCGACGAGAAGTCCTCGAGAAGGGTGACGCTGTCGCCGGCCGCGGGACCGGGCCCCGGCCCACTCGGCGCCGGTCCGGTGGGTGAGTCATCCGAACAGCCGGCGAGCGTGAGCGCCCCGGCTGCGATAACGGTCGCGATTCGTGCGTAGCGATGCGTGTCGGCACCCCCGTCCGGCGGAACGAGCGGCTCTTCCCACCCGCTCGTTCCGGACTCCTGACCCGACAAACCTACGGGTTGCGACGCCCCTTCTTGCGCGACCGGGCCTTCATGGACGATTTCGCGGCCGACATCCTCAAGGCGTTGCGCGCCACACTCGGCGATTCCGCCTCCATCACGTGCTCGCGATCCTCGTCCATGCCCCGCTCGCCATTTCCGCGTGCGCTCTCGATCGATTACAGACTCGCTCGCGGCGTGCTGAGGATGGGTCAACGCGATGCCAAGGAAGGGGAGCGGCCAAGCCGCGCCCCAAAAGCGCGCGATGGTGGCGGCTCGTGTGCGCGGGTATGATCCGCGACTTCGATTTTCCATAGTCAGCGGAGGCCTCATGAAGCGAATCGCCGCAGCGCTCATTTCCATCGCCGCCATTGCCGCCCTCTCGAACGCGCAGCCCCCGTCCGGCGGTCCGCCTCCCGGTGGTCCGCCTCCCGGCCAGGGACCCGGCGCCGGTCAGCGCCCGCCCATGGGTCCGCCGCCGCCGTTTCCCGGCGATACGATGGCCACCGAGCGCGACAGCCTGATGAACGTGGTGATGAAGAGCATTGCTGGCAAAGAGGGCATGGCGGCCGAGAGCGTCTTCAAGGACATCAAGATGTTCAAAGGCCGGCGCGCCGGTGAAATCGGTCGCATCATGAACTACGGGTTCGGACGCAGCCTCGCCGTGAGCTGCTTCCACTGCCATGCGCAGAACGACTGGGCCAAGGACGAGAAGAAGCAGAAGCGGATCGCACGCGAGATGGGCGGGATGGTCGCGGCGATCAACGCGGACTACATCTCGAAGATCGACAGTCTCGGTGACAACCCCGACCGGCGTCCGGTCGTGAACTGCTCGTCGTGCCACCGCGGCTCGGTGCACACGCAAGGCATACCGGGTCAGCCGCGCGGCGGCCCGGGAGGGCGGTAGGCGGGGACGTAAAGCAGGACCTCTTCAACACCGGAGACCGGAGCATGGATACGCCACCGAACGATGGACCGGCGGCGGACGACCGTCTCGCCCGGCAGCTTCGCGGGTGGGGACCCGTCGGAATTCTGGCGACGCTCGTCATCCTGCTCGTCGGCAATTACCCGATCGCGCCGATGGCGGGCCTGCTCGTCCTGCTGTGGGCCTGGCGCTCCCGCACCCCGTGGGCGGAGATCGGCCTCGGGCGGCCGAAGAGCTGGGCCCGCACGGTGGCGATCGGGATCGTCCTGGGGTTCGTGCTCAAGGTCGCGATGAAGGCGGTCGTGATGCCACTCCTCGGCGCGGATCCCGTGAACCGCGCGTTCCAGTTCCTCCAGGGAAACACCGCGGCGCTCCCCGGCATGATCTACCTCGTGGTGGTCGGCGCCGGCTTCGGCGAAGAAATGGTGTTCCGCGGGTTTGCGTTCCAGCGCTTCCGGTCGCTGCTCGGCGGAAGCCCGTGGGCCCGGGTGGCGACCATCGCGATCACGTCCGTGGGGTTCGGCCTCGTCCACATTCCCGGGCAGGGCCTCCCGGGCGCCCAGCAGGCAACGATCGTGGGACTGGTCGTGGGAACGATCTTCGCCGCCACCGGCAACCTGCCGCTGCTCATGATCACGCACGCGGTTTTCGATCTCACGGCCGTCGCGATGATCTACTGGAGATTCGAGACGTGGGTCGCCCACCTGATCTTCAAATGAGCTGGCGGGTCGCGCGGAAGCGCAACCGGATCAGCGCACGGCCTGGGCGGCGGCGGTGATCCACTGCAGGGTGCGTTCGGCGTCGCCGAAGCCCTGGGTCTTCATCGACTTTCCCGTCTCGGGATTGAAGACCACCAGCGTGGGGAAGGCGTCCACCTGGAAACGGGTCTGCAGGCCTTCGATGTCGGGCGGGTTCTGACCGTCCTCACGTCTGCGATCGACGATCGAAACCGGAATCACGGCGGTCTGAACCGCGCGCCCGGCCGTCAGGTCATCGAACAGCTCGCCCTTCAGCCGGCGGCATGGGCCGCACCATTCGGCGCTGAAGTCGATCATCACCGGCTTGCCGTTCCCGCGGGATTCCGAAAGCGCGCTCTCGAGCGTCGTCCACTGGGAGACGATCTCCTTCGCTTCCGGCTTCGGCGGCTCGGAGGGCTCCGGCCCGGTCTCGTTCCCTCCGCGCGCCTTGCGCGGGGCGGTCACCTCCGGCGCTTCCTCTACGGGGATGCCGGCCGTCACGTTGGGGGGCGGGGAGGGAGCGTTTGCGGTCTTGTCCGCGACCACACCGGCGACGCATATGACGACCAGCGCCGCGGGCAGCAGCAACCACCAGGGGGAGATGCTCTGATTCTCGGCCATCGGTGTTCGCCCCGGGATTCCGGCGCCGGGAGAACACCGCGACGTGCGGGTTCCGGCGCCCCGAAGTTATCGGCCCGCGGGCTGCCCGGCTTCAGTCCCTAGAGGGAGGCCCGGCCGCCACCCCGACCCGACTTGATCCGGCGGAACTCGCGCACGAAGTCGCGTGCGTCGTCCGCCGAGAAGTCGCGGAACACGTCGACGTCGTTCACCTCGACCTTGCTGAAGAGCCGCTCGCCGTCCTCGGTGACGAGGATCAGCTGGCCTTTGTCGTAGGAAGCCTCGCGAATGTCGCGGATCGGATACTCGACGCTGTGATGGAGCGCGGTCTGCACGATGCTGTACACCGCGGTCCGGATGGCCTGCCCGAGGGCGTTGTCCTCGTCCTCTTCGTTGTCACGCATCTCGCGCCGGATCTTCCGGAGCGTCCGGTCCGAGAGCTGGAGGGCGACGACGTCGCGGGTGAGCAGCAAGGTCACTTCGCCGCCCCGGTTGTCGATGACGAACTCCGCGTTGCGGGGGCTTTGACGCGAGGCGATGCGGGCCGTGCCGTCATTGCACCAGCCGTTGAACATCGGGCACGACGAGCGGCAATCGGCGCGGGCGGGCGAGAACTGGATCGGGACAATGGCGAGCGCAGCGAGGGCGAGAGCGATCCGGACTGGTTTCACGTTCGACCTCCGGGACGAAGTGGTGCGACCTGCTTGGACCTCCTGACATACGGGCCCCGCCGGCGGCCGGTTGCAGGAATCCCGGGAGCCCCGGCGCCTTCCGCGCCCACCGTCCCGGGTCCGGCGTCCGTCACTCCCGGCTTTGCGCCGGTCGGAAACGGGCCCACCGTGCGGTCGTCCGATCGAACCGGGTGTACCCGACCGAAACACTTGGAGGCTCCATGCCGCATCCGTCACGCCGCGTTCCGTTCGCCGCCCTGGTCGCCCTGCTCCTCCCGGCCCTGGCGTTCGCCAAGGACATCACCCTGCCGCCCAGCGGGGACAACCAGCCCAGCTCGGTCACCCAGGGCATCGGGCTGGTACGCGTCACGATCGAATACAGCAGCCCGAACGTCCATGCCCCCGACGGCACCGATCGCACCGGCCACATCTGGGGCGAGCTCGTGCCCTACGGGCTCGCCGACCTCGGATACAACAACTGCAAGGAGTGTCCGTGGCGCGGGGGCGCCAACGAGAACACCGTCTTCACCACTTCGCACCCGGTAAAGATCGAAGGCCAGATGCTCCCGGCCGGCTCCTACGGGCTCTTCTTCATCGCCGGCAAGGACGAATGGACGGTCATCTTCTCCAAGAGCTACAAGTCGTGGGGCGCATTCTGGTACAACCCGGCCGAGGACCAGCTGCGCGTGACCGTGAAGCCTTCCGAGTGCGAATACCACGAGTGGCTGAGCTACGAGTTCACGGATCGCGAGACCGACCACGCGACCGTCGCACTCCAGTGGGAGAAGCTCCAGGTGCCGTTCAAGATCACGGTGGACGACATGTCGGGGCTCTACGTGGCGAACCTCAAGGACGAGTTCCGGAACGCCCAGGCGTTCAAGTGGCAGAACTGGCGCGAGGCCGCGATCTACTGCCTGACCTCCAAGTCGCACCTCGACCAGGGGCTGGCCTGGGCGCACACGGCGGTCGAGGATCCCGCGAACGGCCAGTCCAATTTCCTGACGCTCTCGGTGCTCGCCGAGCTGCAGATGGCGAACGGCCAGAAGGAGGAGGGGGCGAAGACCATGGACCTGGCGCTCGCCTCGCCGACCGGCACACCGATCGACATCCACCAGGCGGCGCGCTTCCAGCAGACGCAGGGCAACACCGAAATGGCTAAGAAGATCTTCTTCGCAAACGCCAAGAAGCACCCGAACCAGTGGCCGGTCAACGTCGGCCTGGCGCGCGCCTACGCGCTGTCGGGCGACAACAAGAAGGCCGTCGAGTACGCGAAGAAGGCGGTGGCCCAGGCGCCGGACGACGGCAACAAGAAGAACCTCGAGAACCTGATCAAACAGTGGAGCGAGGCCACCACCACCGCGGCGGCCAAGAAGCCGTCCTGAGCGGATCTTCGATTCGATCGAGCCCGGGCCCCGTCAGGGTCCCGGGCTCGAGTCTTTGGCCGACCGGCTTTCGTCGCCGGTCGAGTCCCGGCGGCATGAATCGAGGGGAAGTTCCGGCCGATACCTCACCGGAAGGGCCCGTTCCTTGCTGAGCCACGCATGTCCGGCCGCTTCATCTCCCATGAGGATTTCGCTCGTTGTGAGACAACGTCATAGAGCGGTGACCGCTGCCCGGAGACGGGCATCCGGATACCTCATTGCAATGGCCGCGGGTGCAATTGCCGTCGGCATGGTTCCCGGCCGCGCCGGGGCCCAGGCCACCCTGCCGAGCGGATTCACCGACCAGCTCGTGACCGGGGGCTTCACGTCCCCGGTGGGCATGGCGCTCCTGCCGGACGGGCGGATGCTCGTGATCGAGCAGCGGAACGGCCAGGTGCGCATGATCCGGAACGGCGTGATCGGTCCGACCGATCCGGTCGGCACGGTGCCGAGCGTGAACACCAGCGGTGGCGAGCGCGGTCTGCTCGGGATCGCCGTGGATCCGCGGTGGCCGTCCTCGCCCTACATCTATACGCACAGCACGCACGCGGGGAGCCCAAGCCGGATCCGCATTTCGCGGTTCACGGTGACCGGTGATCTCGCGGGCAGCGGCAACGGTGCGCTCGCCTTCGATCCGGCCTCGCGCTACGACCTGATCACGAGCATTCCAGACAACGCCAACAACCACAACGGCGGCACGGTGCGTTTCGGTCCGGACGGCATGTTGTACGTGAGCCTGGGAGAGGACGCGACGCCGTGCGCTGCCCAGGACACGTCGTCGCTGCGCGGCGTCATCCTGCGACTCGACGTGACACGACTCCCATCCGGATCGGGTGGCCCGCCGGCGGCGGACCTCATCACGCCGCCCGGGAATCCGTTCCCGTCGGGCAGCCTCAACGCGCGGGTGATCTGGGCCTACGGGCTGCGGAATCCGTTCCGTTTCCACATCGACCCGGTGACGGGTGCGCTGTTCATCGGTGACGTCGGCCAGGACTCGTGGGAGGAAGCCGACTACGCGCCGCAGGCGGGGATGAACTTCGGCTGGCCGATCCGCGAGGCCAACGCCGCCTACTCCTCGTCGTGTGCCGCCGTGGGTCCGCTCACCGGTCCCATCCTCGCGTTCGACCACGGCGAGGGCAGCGCGGTGATGAGCGCCGGCATCTACCGGCGGCCGCCGACCTCCTTCAACGGCTTTCCACTCACCTACGAAGGTGACTATTTCTGTAGCGATTACTACACGGGCTTCATGTGGCGCATGAAGCGTTCCGGGAGCTCGTGGGCAGTCGCCCCCGCGGTGCCCGGCCAGCCGTCGGCAAGCCACTGGGGAACGGGATTCGATACCGTCTCGGATTACCTGGTCGGCCCGGACGGCGCCCTCTGGTACTGCAGCCAGTCGAGCGGCCAGGTCCGCCGCGTCGTGAGCACCACCTCCGATACGCTCTCGCCGGCTGCCACCGTGATCTCCGAAAAGGCACCGCCCGGACCGGTCGAGAACTGATCCAGAAGGCCTGACACCTCCCGCGGCTCGGGCGTGTACCATTCCGCCCCTCCACCAGCCCGCAGGGGAAGTGTCGCATGAACGAAACCTCGGTGATCCCTGCTCCGCGCACGCTCGAGGCGCTGATCGATCGCGCGCCGTTCGGCGTTGTGGTCGTCGACGGGCAGCTCCGCATCCTCCAGTCGAACCCCCGGGCGAAAGCCGGCCCTCTCCACGAGGCGTTCGCCGGCCGGAACGATTTCGCCGACGTGGCGCGCCGGGCCTGGAGCGACCCCGACGCCGCCCGCGTGATCTCGCTGTGCCGCCTCGTCCTCGAGAGCGGTGAGCCGCAGTCGACCACCGTCGCGAGCCGCTCGGGGAGCCGGTCCGACGTCCTAGCCTTCACGCTCGAGCTGCACCGCATCGCGCTCGCGGACGATTCCAACGGCGTCGTCTGCTATCTCCGTGACATCTCGGACGAGCGCCGCCGGAACGACTTCCTCACTATGCTCGCCCACGAGCTGCGGAATCCGCTCGCGCTGATCCGCAACGCGGTTCAGCTGCTCCGACTGAAGACCCCGCCGGTGCCGATGCTGACGGGCGCGGAGGACATGATCGACCGGCAGGTGAGCCAGCTCGCGCGCATGGTGGAGGATCTCGAGGACGTCGGGCGCGTTTCGGGCGGCGAGATGACGCTCCGCCGGGAGCCGCTCGATTTGAACCTCGTCGTTCAGAACGCGGTCGAAACCTGCCGGCCGGTCGTAGAAAGTCACCGGCACCGCCTGACCGTCCGGCTCCCCGCCGGGAACACCACGGTGGCGGGCGACTTCGCACGCCTCACCCAGGTGGTAGCGAACCTGCTGCACAACGCCGCGCGTTACACCGAGGACGGCGGGCAGATCCGGCTCAGCGTCGGACGCACCGGCGACCCGGTCACACCACGGGCCACGATCCACGTCTCCGACACCGGGCGCGGCATCGAGCCGGACCGGGTCGAGCGGGTGTTCGACCTCTTCTACCAGGCCGACGGCGGCCTCGAGCGACCGGAGGGGGGACTCGGGGTCGGGCTCACGCTCGCCCGGCGGATTGCCGAGCTCCACGGCGGAACCCTGGAGGCCGCGAGCGAAGGAGCCGGACACGGCAGCACGTTCACCCTCGCACTCCCGCTGATCACGGCGCCGCCCGCGACGGCCCGTCCTGCACCGCCGGCGATCCGATCGCGGCGCATCCTGATCGCCGACGACAATGCCGATGTGGCGGAGAGCCTGCGGATGCTGCTCGAGCTGGACGGCCACCGCGTGCGGATCGCCGGTGACGGCGAGGCGGCGCTCGCGGCCAGCCATGAGTTCCGTCCCGAGGTCGCGCTAATCGACATCGGCATGCCGAAGCTGAACGGCTACGACGTGGCCCGCCAGCTCAGGGATTCCGACTGGGGGAGGAACATCCACCTGATCGCGCTCACCGGCTGGGGACAACCGGGTGACCGGGAGCGGGCGCGCGAGGCCGGCTTCGACGACCATCTCCTGAAGCCCGCCTCACCGGAGCTGCTGCGGAGAACGCTGGCAACGTTGCCGTAGAAAACGGCGCGGGCCCGAAGGCCCGCGCCGTCCCTGCTGCCACGAGGGACTGTGACGGTCCCCCGCGGTCAGATTAGTCCGAGATCGCGCACGAAGTAGCGCAACATCCCGGCGGGCAGATCGTCGAGGCGGAATCGCCTCCGATCGCCACCGACGTCAGGAACACGACGCCGAGAATCGCCAGCCAAGCGAAATGGTTCTTCATGGCTTCCTCCTTCAAGTGGATTCACGCATGGGTTGCGGCAATCCGCCGCAACAATCCGGCGAGGGCGAATCCGCGTTCCGGAGGGGCGCGGCTCTGGGGCGGCGCATGCGGCGCCATCAGCACCGGCGGGAGAACCGCGCGATCCTGCGCGGCGATCGTCGCGGCCGCCGGCATCGGCGCTTCGAGAGGTGCGGGGACGATGCCGGGCTGCAACGCCGGTGGCGGCGCATCGACGGACCGCACGGTGATCGCATCGAGCGCGGGGTGAATGCACCAGGCGCGGTCGCCGAACGGAAGCGGATCGGCCGTGGGATCGCAGGGAATCGCGCACGAGCGGCCAGAACCCGCGGCCTCGCAGGGAAGCTCACACCGAGCGGCGGGGCCCGCGGCCTCGCAGGGAGTCCCGCTCGGCGCGCACTCGGTTTCGTTCTGTGCCGACTCGACGCAGTCGAGCCACGTGAACGGGCACCACTCGAGCGAGGGGAGAGCGGCCCACGCGGCCGAGGCGAGCGCGATCACGATCATGGCGCGGCGAACTATCACGCCCGGTAGGATCACGCTCCGCCAGCGGACCGGTGTTCGGGAGAGGTAAATTGCCGGACCGCGAGCCGCATGCTGTACTGGACCCGTCCGCCGGATTCCCCACCTTCGACCCGCGAGGTATTCACTGGCCGTCGACTTCTCCCGCCGCCTCCGCGTGCCGCATGGCAAGCGGCCCCGCCTCGACGACCATCTGGCGCGTTCGCTCCCGGGCTCACCCGGCCGGGTTCGCGCCCAGAAGCTGCTCGAGCAGAACCTGGAGCGACTGTTCGTCCTCCAGCAACGGCTGTACGCGGAGAATCGCCGGGCGCTGCTGGTCGTGGTGCAGGGCATGGATGGCTCCGGCAAGGACGGCGTCATCCGCAGCGTCTTTCGCGGACTCAATCCACAGGGCGTCACCGTCACGCCCTTCAAGCAGCCGTCGGCCGAGGAGCTGGATCACGACTTCCTGTGGCGCTTCCACCGGGTCGTGCCGGCGCGCGGCGACATCGCGATCTTCAACCGCTCGCACTACGAGGACGTCGGAGTCGTGCGCGTGCAGAAGCTGGTGCCGAAGCCGGTCTGGTCGGCGCGCTACGCGCACATCAACATGTTCGAGAAGATGCTGGCGGAGGGCGGGGTCGTGATCCTCAAGTTCTTCCTCCACGTCAGTCGCGACGAGCAGCGGGAACGCCTCCAGGCCCGGCTCGACGACCCGGAGAAGAACTGGAAGTTCAATCCGGACGATCTCGAGGCGCGCGCCCGCTGGTCGGACTACATGGAGGCCTACGAGGACGCCCTTGAGCGCTGCAATCTCGAGTCGGCGCCGTGGTTCGTGATCCCGGCGGACCGCAAGTGGTACCGCAACCTCGTGATCTCCCAGATCATGGTGCGGACCCTGGAGGGACTGAAGCTCCAGATCCCGAAGCCGACGATGGATCTATCGAAGGTTCGGATCGTTTAGCCGGCGGCGGAACGGCGCTTCGCGGGCCGGGTCGGACACGCCGTCGAAGTAGAAGCGCCGGAAGCGCGGGTAATCCCGCTTGACCTCCTCGTCGGTGAGCACCGGCATCACCTGGATGTAGGCGTCGAGCAGCTCGAGGAAATCGTCGCACTCGGCGCCGCGCCTTCTCATCTCCGCCATCACCGGCGGATCCCAGGTGAGCAGGGTGAGGTCGAGGGTCGAGAGCTTCACGCTCAGCACCGGAATCCACGGCTCGAGGGCGCGGGTCGTGAGATCGCTCTTCCCGATCAGGAAATGGCAGCGGCGCCGGGAGATCACGTAGTCCATGGGGGCCGGCTTCTCATGGCCGACGCGCCCCCGCTCGGCGAGTGGCTGATGGGCGATGAATGAATCCGTAAGCCCTGCTGCCGCTTCGATCGCAAGCGGCACCTTCGAGTGGAACGCGAGGGCGGCCTGGGATCCGGCGAACGCCATCCGCACGGGCAGGCCCTCGGTGGCGCGCCTCAGGGTCTCGCCCTGGCGCTCGGCGAGATCCCGCCGCTCCGGCGTATAGAACTCGTGCTCGTTCACGATGCCGTGGATCCAGCCCTCGCCCCGGAAGGGATACGGCAGCGCCGCGGTCGCGACCAGCATCGCGAGCGCGCCGGCGAGATGAAGCCGGGGGCGCCCGCCGGCGATCCGGCTCCATCCTTCCTCGATCAGGATCAGGTAGAAGGGAGCGACGGGGATCAGAAACCGCGCGAACATGAAATCGCCGCCCACGTGCATCACGTAGAACGTGCCACCGAGTGCGAACAGCGCTGCCAGGGCGACCGACCGCCGGCGTCCCGCGGGATCCGGGCCCGCCGCACGGAGCGCCGGGGTGGCGAGCGGCATGGCGAGCAGGAGCACGGCGTACTTCCGGAAATAGAGGAACACATAGTGCGCCCCCTGGCGGTACCACGCGTGCGCGGCCGACTTGGCGTAGTAGGTGTTGGGGCGGAGGTCGCCATAGAACGAGAGCTTCCAGGCGGCGTAGGGAACGACCAGCGCGGCGAGTGCCACGGCGTAGACCAGCACGCCGTGACGGAGCCCGCGCTGTTCGACCAGCAGGAACAGCCCGGCGAGCCCGGCGAACAGGATCCCGTCGGGCCGTGAGAGCGCGACGAGACCCATCGCCGCGCCGGCCGCCGCGAGCCGCGCGGCACCCGGCGGCGGCCCGGCGAGCAGCGCGTAGCTCACGAGCAGCAGCATCGTGAACATCGAGGTCTCGAGACCGCCGGTCGCGAAGATGCTCCAGTCGCGATGGAACGCCGCCAGCAACGCGGCGAGCGGAACGAAGCGGGCGCCCGGCCCCGCTCGCCGCGCCGCGAGCCACCCCAGGAGGGCGATCGACGCCGCGTAGCAGGCGATGCCCCAAACACCGGTCCAGGTCTCGGGACCGGCGCCGAGCTTCATCCCGACCGCGCACCACACCGTCCACAGGAAGTTCGAGTAGCCCTCGACCCGCTCGCCGGCGTTGAATACGAGGCCATGCCCGTGGATCAGGTTCTCGGCGTAGCGGAAGGAGATGTATGCGTCGTCGCTCGTCCAGAAGAGCCGGATCGCCTGCGCGACCCCGATGACGAGCGCCAGCGCGATCGCGGCGAGCCCGAAGCGATCCCACGCGGGCAGGGCGGGCGACGACGGCGACCGCGCGGACACCTAGGAGCGCGCCTCCACCGGAATCCCGCGCGCCGTCACCAGGTAGAGCGCGAAGCTTCCGAGCCAGTGCGTTCCCATGTAGTCGTCGCCTTCGAGTGCCGCGAGACCGGCCGCGCGATGGCGGGCGGCCGCCTCGACCAGGGCCGTCCGGGTCGTGCCCGGCGCGACGCCAGAGGCGATGCCCTCGAGCATCCACGCCCGGCTCAGGTTGAGCCCGTCCAGGTGGGCGAGCTTGCCGTCGGTGCGATCCGGGCTCCGCACCGGGGTGAGCCAGCGCGCGGCGGCCGGACGCGCGAGATCGCCGAGGAAGTCGGCGAGCCAGGCACCGTAGCCCGCGGGTGGCATCAGGCGCCGCACGAGATCGGCCTCGCCGAGCGCGGGGGAGAGGAAGTCGTGACCCGAGGGCTCGTACTCGATCGGCGCGACCCGATCGTTGCCGTAGTGCTCCACGGCGATTTCCAGGATGCTCGCTTCCAGCACCGCTGCTTCCGGGCCGGGTGCCGCGCTCCGCGCCCAGTCGAGCGCGAGACCGAGCGCGAAGGCGCTCTGCGAGTGCTCGCCGCTCCGGATCGGCCATGGCAACCGCTCGACCCACCCGGCGAGGCGCCGCGCGGCGAGCTGTTCGAGCGGCTCGATCGCGCTTGCCCAGCCTGAGGCCTCGCGATCCCGCGCGCCCCATTCCCGCAGCTCGGCGGCGAGCTGCAGCAGCCAGGCCAGGCCGTAGGGCCGCTCGAATCCCGGGCGCGGCTCGAGGTAGCGGCGCTCGGCCTCCATCCGCTCGCGCGTGAACGCACGACCCAGCACCGCGCGCGCCGGCTCGGCGTGAGCGCCGGCGAGATCGGAATGGAGCAATCGCGCGAGCGACCAGTGACCGTGCACGGCCGAGTGCCAGTCGAAGCTGCCGAAGAACGCGGGCGTCAGCTCGCGCGGCGGCCGCGCGTCGGCGTCGTGGAACAGCACATGGAGGATGTGGCTCGGATACTCGCGCTCGACCGCCGCCAGGACCATTTCGGCGATGCGGCTCGCGAGCGCTGCGTTCGGCAACCCGGGTGCGGTCACCGCGTCACTCTAGCAAAGCTGCCCGTGCTACCTGCCCGTGGTAGTCTCGCGACGCATTCGAACCCGGAGACACCGCTTGCGCCTCGGTCGCAAGACACTCGCTCTCGCGCTACTCCTCGTCGCGATCGATCCCCACTCCGGCGCGGGCGCCGAACACGAACGGCGCGAGCAGGGCCCCCAGAGGGTTCCCTTCGAAGAGTTCGTGCGCCGCGCACACCTTCGCGAGCAGGCGGCGCTCCTCGGAACCTCACCGGGCTTCGAGGCCTTTTCCGCCGGCGGCCTGGAGTGGACCTTCCTCGGACCGCAGCCGCTCCTCAGCGACTACTGGTCGGCCGGCGATCCCGTGTCGGGGCGCGTGAGCGCGGTGATGGTGGATCCGCGCGACAGCAACCGCGTGTACATCGCCGCCGCGCAGGGCGGGGTCTGGAAGAGCAGCGACGGCGGCGGAAGCTGGACGCCGCTCACCGACCAGCTCTCGTCGCTGGCATCGGGGGCGCTGGCGTGTGACCCGGTGAACCCCGACATCATCTATTACGGGACGGGCGAGCAACACCTGTCGGGGGACAGCTTCTACGGGGACGGGGTCTTCCGGAGCACCGACCAGGGGCTCACGTGGTCCCAGATCGGCTCGCGCGTCGCGACCGGCAGCTACATCGCGCGGATCGCGGTGCACGCGGCGAATCCCGAGACGCTCTTCGTCGCGAGCAGCCGCGGCCTCGTGCGCACCACCAACGGCGGCGCGAGCTGGTCGGCGACGCTGCAGGTGTGGTGCACCGACCTCGCGGTGGCGGCCGCCAGCCCGAATCGCCTGTTCGCGGCCGGCTACGGAAGCGGCGTCCATCGCTCGACCGATGCCGGCGCCACCTGGACCAAGCTCGGCGGCGGACTGCCGGTGAGCGGGTTCTTCCGCATCAATCTCGCGATCGCGCCTTCCAACCCCAGCGTGGTCTACGCGAGCTTCGTGACCGGCAACGGCGGCCTGCTCGGGATGTACCGCACGACCAACGGCGGCGACACCTGGTCCCTGCTCCCGGCCACGCCCGACTACCTCGGCAGCCAGGGCTGGTACGACAACTGTCTCGTGGTCGATCCCGCGAACGCCGATGTGTGCTACGCGGGCGGCGTCTACCCGTATGGCCCCGGCACGCAGGGCGTGATCGTCACCACCAACGGCGGCGCGAGCTGGACCGACATCACCTTCGACGCATTCGGCAACGCGCTCCATCCCGACCAGCACCACATGACCTTCGGACCGGATGGACGCCTGTGGGTCGCGAACGACGGCGGGGTCTGGAAGCGCAGCGCGTCGGGTGAGTGGCTGCCACGGAACGCGGGGCTCGCCATCACCCAGTTCTACACCGTGGGACTCCATCCGACCGATCCACTGGAGATGCTGGGCGGCACCCAGGACAACGGTACCGCGCGCTATCAGGGCTCGATCGGCTGGCCGCAGCTCATCGCCGGCGACGGCGGTCCGGTCGCCTACGAATGGGACAGCCCCGAGATCTTCTACTCGACGTACGTGCGCCTGAACCCGGTCGACCGCTGGAACGCCGGCGCCTACGACTTCGACGCGACCGGCCCGTGGCGGATCGACGGTGATCCCGCCGACTGGTGCAACGGACCGCTCGAGGTGGACCCCAACACGGCCAACACGCTCTGGGCGGGCACGCACCGCATGTGGAAGAGCACGGACAGCGGCGCGAGCTGGACCGATCTGTCGGGGGACATCGCGGGCGGTGGCGTGCTGCTGTCGCTGGCGCTCAGGAAGGGCTCACCCAATCTGGCCTACTGCGGCTCCAGCACCGGCATGGTGCGTTTCACCGGCGACGGCGTCACCTGGTTCGCGCGGAACGCGGGGATCCCGGCGGAGCCGGTCACCGACATCGCCATCGATCCCACCGATCCGATCGTGGCCTTCCTCTCGGTGGACGCCGCGAACGGCGGTCGCGTCTTCCGCACCACGAGCTACGGCGTGACCTGGCAGAACGTCACCGGGAATCTGCCGGGCGACCGCCGCGGACTGTCGCTGGAGGTGGATTTCCGCGCCCCCCAGCCGCGGCTCTATCTCGGCACCGACTACGGCGTCTATGCGTCGCTCGACGGGGGGGCCACGTGGACGCGCGCCAGCGACGGCCTGCCGAACCTCGCCGTGTACGACCTCGCCATCGATCCGGTGAACGACTATCTCGTCGCGGCCACGCACGGGCGCGGGATGTGGCGCTCGTCGATCGACGCCACGCCGCCCGACGTCGCGGTCACGTCCGCCAACGGCAGCGAAGCCTGGGCGGTCGGCCTGGTGCGGCACATCACGTGGGTGGCCGAGGACGCGGTCGGCGTGGACTCGGTGACCGTGCAGCTCTCGCGCAACGGGGGAGCGTCGTGGCCGGAAACTCTCGCCCACGGCATCCCGAACTCGGGCGACCTGCCGTGGACGGTGACCGGACCGGCTTCGGCGGCCGGTCGCCTCCGGGTGCGGGCCTACGACCCGATCGGGAACATCGGCGAGGACGAAAGCAACCATTCGTTCTCGATCGTGCTCCCGCCGGTCGCGGTGGAGAACGCGGTCGGGATCTCCGACGTGGCGCTGCTCCCGATCGCCCCCAACCCGGGACGCGCTCCGTTCACGATCCGTTTCGAGCTTCCCGCCGCTGCCGACCTCGGCCTCGACGTCTTCGATGCGGCGGGCCGCCGCGTGCGCTCGCTGGCACCGGGCCGCCACGAGGCGGGCCTCCACGCCAACACCTGGAACGGTCTCGATGACCAGGGCCGCCCGCTCGGCGACGGGGTCTACTGGGTGCGGCTCCACGCCGGCGGCGTCGAGCGCGCGCGCCGCTTCGTCCTCCTTCGCTAGCGGGCGCCGAGCGCGGCGAGCGAATCGCGCGCTTCCGCGTTGTCCGGATGGCGCCGCAGCTCTTCTTCGTAGGCCCGGCGCGCACGCGCGGGGTTCCCGAGGCGCCGCCAGGCCTGCCCGATCCTGAGATCGATGCCGGGCGGCCGCCGCTGCAGGTCGCGCTCGCGCTCGAAATCGCGGAGCGCGTCGCGGGGACGCCCCTGGTCGAGCAGCGCGAGACCGCGAAGTTCGTGGACCCGCGGCAGGAACGGCTGCTTCGCGAGCGCACGGCCGAAGTGATCGAGAGCGGCACGCCCTCGGCCATCCATCATGGCTAGGATCCCGAGCAGGTGATGCGCGTGCCCGTTTTCGGGTGACGACTGCACCGCGCGTTCCAGCTCGCGGGCGACTTCGGAGCGGAACACGGTGTCCGTGACCGCGCGCGGCACGACCTCCATCCGGCGCCGGATCCCGGCGGGCAGCGTCCGATAGGCGAGGCGCCGCGCCACATCCTGCTCATCCTCGTTCCTTCGCACCAGGAGCTGGACGACGTCGTCGGTGAAGGCCAGCGCCCACGACGAATCGGCATCGAGGATGTCGAGCAGGCGGTCGCCCGGATCCTGCTCGCGCGCCAGCATCGCCCATTCGAAATGGTATTCGGCGTCCAGCGCGCGCCAGGCGTCCGGGTCCACGAACACCGCCGGGTAGCGCGCGCGGTCGCGCGGCCGGATGTTCTCGGGCTGGGTGGTCGCGAACGGCAGGCGCTCGCGGGCGGGCCAGCTCCGGTACGCCAGGTAGCCACCGAGATGGAAGTGATTGAAACCGCGCCCCTGAATTCCCTCGCGCACCATGAAGTCGCAGGCGGCTGCCGGGTACAGCGGCTCGAGCGCGATGCCGAGCGGCAGCTCGGGCCGCGACCACTCGGGGATGCCGATCGCGACGCAGACACCGATGGTGGCCGCGGCGCGCGGCCAGGGTCCACTGAGCGTGGCCGGCCGGCGGATCGTGCCGGCGATCCCCGAGAGGTCGCGTGCGACGAAGGGCAGCGCCGCGATCGCGAGGAATCCGATGAAGCGCTGGGACGAGACTGCGAACGCGACGAACGCGGCGGCCATCACCAGGCCGGCGACATCGGGACCGTGGCGCCGCAGGCGCGCGAGCAGGAGCAGCGGCCACAGCACGATCAGGAGCGGGAGCCCGGACTTGAGGTGAAGCGACCACACCGGGGGATGGAGCTCGGCGATGTTCCGGAACATGGGATCGTTCCGCCACCGGAGCGCGAACTCGAACGGCTGGGCGAGCAGCTTCAGGCCATAGGGGTTGACGAAGCACGCGGCGGCGGCGAACAGCGCCACCCGGGCGAGACGCCGTGGCGAGCCTCCGCGCGCCGCGCCCCACAGATCGTCTGCAAGGTACGCGGCGAGCACCACGAAGCCGAGCGTGTACGACACATGGAGGTTCGCCCACACCATCGCGAGCGGCACGATCCAGGCACTGCGGTCGGGTCCGCCGGATCGCCGGCGCTCGAGGATCCACAGCTCGATCGCGAGCAGCACGCCGGCCGCGGTCTCGGGACGCAGCTCGGCGCGCAGCCGGTAGACGAGCGACGCCCACACGATGACGATCAGCGGAACGAAGCCGCGCGCACCGGCCGCGCGCGCCGCCTTCCACGCGAAGCCGAAGGTGGCGAGCACCAGGGCCCAGCGCAGCACGAAGAGGGCGCCCACCCCGCCCGCCGACCACACCGGCCACAGCAACGCGCGGAAAGCCCAGGACGAAACCACCTGCGGATCGCCATAGCTCGGCCACTGCCATTGATCGGTCGTCGGGAGGCCGTTCGTCCAGATCGCCTTGCCGACGACCAGCAGCTGCCAGAGATCGGTGTCGTGCAGGCGATACGAGCACGACACGAGCGCCGCGATCGCTGCGACCGACGCGGCAGCTACAAACGCGGGATGCGTGATAGGGTCGGCCGCACCGTCATCGCGTGACGTCGACACGCGTTCGGCACGTACCGTTTCCGCGCGACGACCGGCGCTTCGAGGTCTTTTCATGAAATCGCGGTTCTTCCCGTTCCTGTTGGTTGCCGCTTCCGTCGTGGCGTGGACCGGCGCGGCCGGCGCGCAGAGCGCCGACACGACCCGCGGTCGCGCCGTCGCCGCGCTGAAGGCCGAGGCCGATTCACTGGCGCCGCTCGCGAAATCGGCGCTGACCCGGCGGTTCCTCGACACGGTGAGCGAGCTGCCCACGGTCGCACCCCGCACCGTCTATCACGATTCCACGCGGACCCGCTACTGGACGGCGGCCCAGCGCGCGGCACTTTCCGACACCGCGATCCGCGCGCGCGTGCTCGACGAGAGCTTCTACTACTACACGCGTTACGGCTCGCCGCTCGCGTACCTGCGGCCGCTCGAGATCCTCGCCGGCGCGGGACTCTCCGATGTCACCGCGAAGCACATCGCCGACTACGGCTACGGAACGATCGGCCATCTGCGCGTGCTGGCGGCGATGGGCGCCGACGTGACGGGCATCGACGTCGATCCGCTGCTGCGCGCGCTGTATTCGGCGCCCTCCGACACCGGAACCGTGCGCGGCCGCCGCGGCCGCGCGGGCAGGGTCCGGCTCATCACCGGTTCGTTCCCCGGCGATTCCATGATCGCTGCTGCGGTGGGCGAGGGCTACGATCTCTTCCTCTCCAAGAACACGCTCAAGAACGGCTACATCCATCCGGCCGAGCCCGTGAACCCGCGCATGCTCGTGAACCTCGGTGTGAGCGATTCCGAATACGTGGCGACCCTCTACCGGATGCTGAAGCCCGGCGGAAGCGTGCTGATCTACAACCTGTCGCCCGCGCCCAACCAGCCGGGGACGCCCTACAAGCCCTGGGCCGACGGACGCTGCCCGTTCCCCGAGGCGCTGTGGCAGGGCGCCGGCTTCCAGGTGATCGCCTTCGACCGCGACGATTCGCCGGCCGCCCACGCCATGGGCCACGCCCTGGGGTGGGACCGGGGACCCTCCGCGATGGATTTCGAAAAGGATCTCTTCGCCACGTACACGCTGGTGCAGAAACCCGCTCCCTAGCGCGGCCGCAGGCCGCGGACGTCGTAGATCACGAGGCGCTTCGGCGCCGTGATCTCGTGGAGCGGGACGAAGCCGGCGGGAGCGTTCCGCGGGTCGAGGAACGGCGCCAGCGCCGGGCGCGTCGCGACCGCCCAGCGCTCGTCCACGATCAGGACATCGGTTCCGTTCCCCGCGATGCGTGCGCGCACCGCGTCGGCATTGCCGTCCGGCAGCTCCGCGATCCGTCCACCGGAATAGAACGCGACCCAGGTCTTGCGCGACATCACGATCGGCCGCTCGAGACGCTGGTCCTTCGACCAGTTCGCAAGCCAGGCGCCGGCCACCCGGTGCTCGGGAGCGTCGTCCCGCCGCGCGCCGGCGTACGCATACACGAAGCCGCCGATCCCGAGGGCGAGGACGAGGAGGGTCGACGCCCGGCGGCGCCACCCGGCAGCGGCCAGCCCGGACTCGAGGAACGTCGCGGCCGCAATCAGGAGCAGCGGAACGGCCGGCACCAGGAACCGGCGGTCCACGCTGAAGGGTGCATAGAGGAGCAGCATGGTGACGAGCACCGCGAGCGAAGGTGCGAGACCGGGCTGCCGCCAGGCGCGCCACCCGAGAACGCCCAACACGAACCATGGCCAGTGGGTGGCGAGCGGCAGGGTTTCGAAGACGAGACGCGCGAGCCGGCCGAGCGATTTCACCACCAGCGCGCCCGGCGCCGCGCGGACGAGATCGAACACCCGCACCGTGCTGCGCGGAGTCCGCGACTCCAGCTCGCGGCTCTCGGCAAAGCGCGAGACCGTCGCCGCGTAACCGGGATCGACGTCGCGATACTCCTCCCGGAACGCGCGCCACAGGTTGTAGCCACCCTTCTCGCCCAGCGTGAAGGCGCCGATCTCGCCGTGCATCCAATGGAGGTAGGGAAGAACCGTCAGCAGGAGGGCGCCCAGGAATCCGGCGCGGCGGGCCCACCCCGGCACCCGCGCGAATGCGAGGGCCGTCAGCGCGAGCAGCATGCCCTCGGGACGCGCGAGGTAGGAGAGGCCGAATGCCGCGCCGGCGGCGGGAACACTCCACGACGCGGTGCGGACCGACAGCGAGGTCTTCACGGCGGCGAGCAGCGCGAGGCCGGCCAGCAACGCCAGCATGAAGCACGATTCGGCCAGCGTCGCGGCCGAATACTGGAGCAGCCGCGGGTGGAACGCGGCGAGCACCGCGGCGATCATCGCGACCCGCTCACCGACCGAGCGCCGGGCGAGCGCATGGACCGCGGCCACCACCCCGGTGCCGGCCGTCACCGACACCAGCCGTGCGGCCCGCTCGAGCGCGAGCGGATCCGGGTGCGCGGGATCGAAGCCCGTCACGAAGGACGCGAGCGCGACTAGCGCCGGGTAGAGCGGCGGCCAGATCGTGCTGAGACCGAGGTGAAGGTCGCCGGCGCGCAGCGCGGCGGCCAGCTCCATGTAGAACGCGCCGTCGTGATCGATCAATGGCGTCCGCCATGCGACGAGGAGGCGCGCGAGGAACGCGGCGGCCAGCACCAGCGAGAGCCTGAGCATGTCGGCGCATCTTGACAGCCTGCGGACGCGCCGTGAAGATCGCGTGGCTCGCGTCCCCGCCGCACGACCCCGCAGGCGGCCGGCGCGACACCCGCATATGGCCCAGCCCCGACGCCAGCCAACCGGTTCGCCGCGCGCCGCGATCCTCGGATTCCTTCTGAGGTGCGTCGCCTACTGGTCCGTTGCGCTCTTCGCGGTGAGCCGGCTGCCGGTGATCGAGGAAACCGGCATCCGCCTCACCCTCGGAACGCTCCAGCTCGCCTATCGGGCGATCGGCCAGGACGTCGTGCGTTCCGGCAACCTGCTGATCGCGGGCGGCACCAGCGTCTCGATCGTGAGCGACTGCAGCCCGCATGTCCCGTTCCTCATCTTCGCGGCGGTGGTGCTGGCGTTCCCCACGAGCTGGCGGCAGCGCGCGCTCGGCATTGTGGCGGGCGGCCTCGTCATCCACGTGTTCAACACGATCCGCATCATGGCGCTGATCGGGGTGCTGATCTGGCGGCCGCAGTGGTTCGAATTCGCGCACGTCTACCTGTGGCAGACCGGGACCGTGCTCGTGCTGTTCGGAACCTTCGCGCTGTGGATGCAGACCATGAAGCCCCGGCTCCGTTCCACATGAAGTTCCTGCTGCGCTTCGCGCTGTGGGCCACGCTGGTCTTCGTTCCGGCCTGGTTCGTTCACCCCGGCTACGAGCGCGCGCTGGGGACGTTCGCCGCGCGCCTGGCATCCCCGAGCGGCACCGAGCTGGAGATCACCGACCTCGAACTGTTCTTCCCCTTCGACCTCGGGGTGTTCGCGGCGCTCGTGCTCGCGAGCAGCTGGGCGGACTGGCGGAAGCGCGCCATCATGCTCGCGCTCGGACTCCCGCCTTTGGTCGTGCTCGAGGTGATCATTCTCGCCGTGGGGCTCGTTCTGCTCATGAACTCCGCGGATCAGGAAGCCGCGGGCCGTTTCGTTACCGGGCTCGTGCGCATCGGCGGTCTCGTCGGGGCGACGGGCGCATGGCTCCTGCTGCTGGGCCGCGAAAAGCTGTCGCTCACCACCCGCGCGTGGCTCGGAGGCTGACCCACGTGCACCCCGTCAGGGAGGCGGAATGAATCCTGAAACGCAAATCCTCGTCGAACGCATCGAGGCGCTGGAGCGCCGCGGCCGTGGCAATGTGGTGGCCATGCTCGCGCTCGTGCTCGCGGTCATTGCCCTCGCGTTGCCGCTCCTGCGTCCGGGCGCAACCCCGATCGCGGGGGCTCCGGATCGGACCAAGGCCTCGGTGGTCGAGGCCAACCGCTTCCTGCTGCGCGACCTCGAGGGCAAGGTGGCCGGCGGTCTCGAGGTCGACGCCAACGGCACGGTGAAGCTCGTGCTGGGCCGCGGGGCGGGAGAGGGCGCGGTATTCCTCGAAGCTCAGAAGAACGGCATCTCCCATCTGACACTGCGCGGCTCCAACGGCGCTTTGCGCGCGGCCATGGTCGGCGGCGAGACGCCGTCGATCGTGCTCTCGACCCAGGACAAGTTTTCGGGCGTCTCCCTCACGACCCGGCCCGACGGCGCGGGCACGATCGCGGTGGCCGACGCGCACGGCCGCCCGCGATTCCGGGCTCCGTGATAGATTGACGCCAAGTCCATCCGCAGACCTCCCGAGGATCGTCCCCATGCGAAAGCCCACCACCGCCGACGCCGATCTGCTGCTCCGCCTGTACGAAATGCGACGCGACCCCGAGCTGAGGCGCGCCCGCCAGTGGTTTCTGACCGACTTCAAGCCTTCCGGATGGATGGAGATCAAGCTTCGGTACCTCACGCACAGCGAGGAGGACCGTCATTTCCGCATGACCACCTCGTACTGGGAGATGGTGGCCACCCTGGTCAACCGCGGGGTGCTCCATCCGGAGCTGTTCTTCGATCACACCGGCGAGGACATCGTGACCTGGGACCGCTGCAAGGGATGGATCGCGGAGGCGCGCGCCGACATCCGCCCGACCTACCTCTACCAGTTCGAGCGCATGGTCAAGGCCCACCAGGAATTCCGGGCGCGCACCATCGCCGAGTTCACGGGCGGCTCGAAGTCCGGAGCAGCGAGGAAGCGCCGCTCGTAGCGCACGCGCGGCACGGGCGGATCCGCCCGTCCGTGATCCGCTCCGGCCCGCGATTCCCATGTCGTCGCGCATCGGCACCCTGTTCACCGTCACCACTTTCGGCGAGTCGCACGGCCCCGCCGTCGGCGTCGTGGTGGAAGGCATGCCTCCGGGGATTGCCGTCGATCCCGCGCTCATCCAGCGCGAGATGGATCGCCGCCGCCCCGGGCAGAGCGCCCTCACGACCCAGCGCCAGGAGGCCGACCGCGTGGAGATCCTGAGCGGCCTCTTCGAAGGCACGAGCCTCGGCACCCCGATCGCGATGATGATCCGCAACACCGACGCGCGCTCCGAGGACTACGCGAAGCTGCGCGACGTGTTCCGCCCCGGCCACGCCGACTACGTCTACCAGGAGAAGTACGGGGTGCGGGACCACCGCGGCGGCGGCCGCTCGTCGGGCCGCGAGACCGCGGGACGCGTGGCGGCCGGCGCGCTCGCGCGCATCGCGCTCGGGACCGTGGGCGTCACGATCCACGGCGGCACCGTGCAGGTGGGCGGAATCCGCGCCGAGCGCCGCGACTGGGACCAGGTCGAGCAGAACCCGGTGCGCTGCCCCGACGCGGCGGCCGCCGAGGAGATGAGCACGCGCATCGCGGAGGCGCGCGACGCGAAGGACTCGGTGGGCGGGGTCGTCGAGGTGGTGGCGCGCGGTGTTCCCGCCGGATGGGGCGATCCCACGATGGCCAAGCTCGACGCCCTGATCGGCGCCGCCATGCTGTCGATCCCGGCGACCAAGGGGGTCGAGATCGGCGGCGGCTTCGCGATGAGCGAGCATGCGGGCTCCGAGACCAACGACGTGTTCGACGGCGAGCGCTTCCTCACCAACTGGGCGGGCGGCATCGCGGGCGGAATCTCGAACGGCGCCGAGATCGTCGCGCGGGTCGCGGTGCGCCCGGCGACCAGCATCGGCAAGCCGCAGACCGCCGCGACCGCGTCGGGCGGCACCACCACCATCGAGATCGGCGGTCGCCACGATCCCTGCATCTGTCCGCGCGTCGTGCCGGTCGCGGAGAGCATGCTCGCGATCGTGCTCGCCGACGCCTGGCTCCGGCAGCGCGCCCTGCGCGGCCGGGACCGCTAGGAGCGCCATGCTGGTGATGCTCGCCCGCGGCGCGAGCGAAGCCGCGGTGCAGGACCTCGTCACGCGGCTGCGCATGCTGGGCTTGAGCGTCCACCGCGTCGACCACGAAGGCCGCGTGCGGCTGGCCGCGGTGGGGGATGCCGCGGGCGTCGACTGGAGCGAGATCACGCGTCGCGCGGACGTCGAGTCGGCCACGCCGCTGCCCCATGCGTTCAAGCTCGCCAGCCGCGCGTTCAGCCCGGCGACCACGGTGATTCCGGTCGGCCGCTGCGAGATCGGCGGCGTTCAGCTCGCGGTGATGGCGGGACCGTGCTCCGTGGAAGGCGAGGAGCAGACCTTCACGATCGCCGAGTCGGTCGCCAAAGCCGGCGCCACCATCCTGCGGGGCGGCGCGTACAAGCCGCGCACGTCGCCCTATTCCTTCCAGGGGCTGGGGGAGCAGGGACTGAAGATCCTCCGCCGTGCCGCCGATGCGAACCGGCTCGCGGTGGTGAGCGAGGTGATGGACACCCAGCAGGTGTCGCTCGTCGCCCGCTACGCCGACATCCTCCAGATCGGCGCCCGCAACATGCAGAACTACGCGCTGCTGCGCGAGGTCGGCCAGGTCGAGAAGCCGGTGCTGCTCAAGCGTGGGCTGGCCGCGACCATCGAGGAGTGGCTGATGAGCGCCGAGCACGTGCTGTCCCAGGGCAACACGCAGGTGATCCTGTGCGAGCGCGGCATCCGCACCTTCGAGACGTGGACGCGCAACACCCTCGACCTGAGCGCAATCCCGGTGGTGCAGGAGCGCTCGCACCTGCCGGTGATCGTGGACCCCTCGCACGGCACCGGGATCCGCGACAAGGTGGCGCCGATGGCGCGCGCCGCGATCGCCGCCGGAGCCGACGGCCTCATGATCGAGGTCCACCACGACCCCGACCACGCGCTCTCGGACGGCCCCCAGTCCCTCTACCCGGGCCAGTTCGACGACCTGATGCAGCAGATCCGCACCATCGCCGGAGTGGTAGGGCGCCGGGTCTGAGGCCCGCACGGCAGGCGACCGCGGGCTCGTTGCGGGGTTTGGCGCTGTCCACGACGCGGCGCACACGGTATGCTTCTCCACCAATGCTCGTGCCCTCATCGCTGCGCCGGGTGGCGTTCCCCTGGTCGCTGGCCGCGATGTGCCTCGTCGCGGCCGCGCCGTTCGTTCATGCCGAAGGCATCAATCTGTCCTGGAACGAGTGCGGTGTTCAGGGCGACCCGCTCCAGACCTTCGCCTGCGACTCGAACTCGGGAGTACCTTTCGAGCTCGTGGCGTCGTTCGTGCCACCGGCCGGGATCACCCAGCTCACCGGCGTCCAGGGCGACATCCGGGTCTCCGGGCTCCAGTTCCCGGACTGGTGGCGGCTCGGCACCGGGCAGTGCCGCGGCTTCTCGAGCCTCGTGAGCTCGATGAACTTCACCGCCGGCCCCACGGTGTGCGCCGACCCCTGGAACGGACTCGCGTCACCCGGGGTCAGCTACATCCTCGGGTTCTACGGTACGAACACGGCGCGCATCCGTGTCACCGGCTACATGACCACGAGCACGGTCAACGTCAACACCGAGACCGAGTACTACGCGTTCAAAGTGCTGTTCACCCGCGCGAAGAGCACCGGCGCCGGGAGCTGCGGCGGCTGCGGCGTGCCGATGTCGCTCACGTTCGAGCAGCTCCAGCTCTTCCAGGCGGCCGGCGCGAACCCGATCCTCACCGCCGCCGCGAACAGCAAGGTCGCGAACTGGCAGGGCGTCCCGGCGCCGCCCCCGGTGGTGAGCTCGTTCACGCCGGGCAGCGGCAACGCCGGCGCACCCGTCACGATCGGCGGCGCGAACTTCACCGGAGCCAGCAGTGTCCGCTTCGATACGACCGCGGCGCTGTTCACGGTGGACCACGACGGGCAGATCACCGCTGCCGTCCCGGCGCGCGCGCGTTACGGACCGATCCACGTGACTACGCCGAACGGCGCGGGCGTGAGCGCGGCGGCGTTCGAGCCGCTGCCGACCTTCCGCTACTTCGTTCCGCACCAGGCGCCGGTGGGCGAGTACGTGGCGATCGTGGGCGACAACCTGGCCGGCATCTCCGAGATCACGTTCAACGGAACGACGGCGCTCACGGTGGCGCTTCGCAGCGATACCCTGATCCAGGCCCGCGTCCCGGAAGGCGCCACGACCGGACCCATCACGCTCCGCAGCGGCGCAGCGACCACCACGTCGGCGGCGACGTTCACCGTCGGGCCGTGGCTCGAAGGCGTGTTCGATCTCGCCTGGAACGACTGCGGAGCTGCGGGCCCGCCACTGAAGACGTTCGCATGCAACACGAACACCGGCACTCCCTTCCAGTTCTACGGCTCGTTCATTCCGCCGCCCGACGTGATCCGCATGGTGGGCTTCGCCGCGACCATGCGCGTGGGCGGTGATCCGCTGCCCGACTGGTGGCGCTTCGGCCCGGGCGAGTGCCGCGATGCGGGCGCGCTGCTCGCCGACTACGACTTCACGAGCGGCCCGTTCACGTGCCGCGATCCCTGGGCGGGCAGCCGCGTCGGCTCGGTGCAGTACGACGTGGGCTACTTCGGCGCCAATACGGCGCGGCTCCTGGTCTCGGCCTTCGGACCGGCGGTTGCCGCCAACCCCGACAGCGAGTACTACGCCTTCCGCGTCACGCTCGGCCGCGCGAACACGGTGGACAATGGCAGCTGTGCGGGCTGCGCCTCGGCCGCCACGGTGACCCTCCAGAAGCTCGAGCTGTTCCAGGACGAGAATCTCTGGTTCAACCCGCCGCCGATCACCACCGCGATTCGCAACTACACGATCGAATGGCAGGGGGGTTCGGTGCCGAAACCCGAGGTGCTGAGCTTCACTCCGCCGGCCGGCCCCGCCGCGACTTCGGTGCGGATCGTGGGCGACCACTTCAATACGGCGAACGGCGTCGCATTCGGCAACAAGGTCGCGACGTTCACCGTCGAATCCGACACCGTGATCCACGCGGACGCTCCGGATTCCGTGCTCACGGGGCTCATCACCGTGACGAGCCCGACCGGCACCGGCGCGAGTCTCTCGAGCTTCGTGGGGCCCCCGATGATCGGCGCGGTCGCGCCCGGGCGCGCGCGCATCGGACAGATCGTGCACCTCACCGGCTTCAACCTGGGTGCGCCGATCGCGGTCGAGTTCGCCGGCCTGCCCGCGTCCTCTGCGCCGGTCTCATCCACCGCGCTGGATGGGGTGGTTCCGCCGGGGGCGGTCGACGGATGGCTGATTGCGACCAACGCGGCAGGCGCCGACACCGCGACCGCGATGTTCGCGATCGGCACGCCGCTCGAAGCCGGGATCAACCTCTCGTGGGACGACTGCGGTGAGGCCGGTGCGGCGCTCAAGACCTGGACGTGCGACAGCAACACCGGCCCCGCATTTTCGCTGGTGGCGTCGTTCATCCCGCCCGCCGGGATCGCGAGCTTCACCGGGGTGACCGCCGAGGTGAGGTTCGCGGCCCAGGGCGCGCTGCCCGACTGGTGGAGGCACGGCACCGGGCTCTGCCGCGGGACCGCGTCGCTCCTCGCGAGCGCTGACTTCACCGCGGGGCCGAGCACGTGCGTGGATCCCTTCGCCGGCGGAGCGGCGGGCGGCTTCACATACGATTTCTTCCCCGATCCCCATCGCGCGCGGCTCCGCGTCCAGTACGGGCTTCCCGCGCAGGACGCCGCGGCGCTGGCGGAGGCCAACGAGTACTACGCCTTCCGCGTGAACGTGACGCGCAGCAAGACGACCGGCAACGGAAGCTGTGTGGCCTGCCTCACCCCGGTGTGCATCACACTCAATGAGATGCAGCTCGTGCAGGAGAGCGATCCCGACGTGTTGCTCACGCTGCCGCTCTTCAGCAACAGCGCCTACTGGCAGAGCCAGCAGGACGCCTGTCTCACGCTGACGCCGGTCCAGGTCTCGCTGATCCGGGCCGAGGCGAAGAGCGACGGCGTCCATCTCGTCTGGGAGCTGCCGCGTGGTGATGCGGCGATGCTCCAGCGCCGCGAAGGGGAAGGGGAGTGGCGGACCGTCACGCGCCTGACCCCGGACGGCGAGCACCGGCTCGAGTACATCGATCGCGATGTTCGGGGCGGCACCTACGGATACCGCCTCGTGATCGTGGTGCAGGGCGAGGAGATCCTTGCCGGTGAAACCACCGTGTTCGTGCCGACACTCTCCCGCACGCTCGCGATCGGCGGGCTGTCGTGGAGCTCGGGGGTGATCTCCGCCTCGATCACGCTCGCGTCCGGCGAGCCGGCCACGCTCGAGATCTACGATCTCGGCGGCCGGCGCTTCGCGGCGCGCCGCCTCGAAGGGCTGCAAGCGGGCGAGCACCAGGTCGGCGTCTCCGCCGCCCTCCACCCCGGCGTGTACTTCGGCCGGATGATCCAGGGATCGGCGACGGCGAGCCGGCGTTTCGCGGTCGTTCGCTAAGGCCGCCAACAGTTTAGGCCGCAGGGCCGGGCAGTATTTTTTTCCTAACGACTCCCTGACCTCTCCGCCTACACTTCTATATACGCCGCTCCGGGCCCGCCCAGCCCGCCACCCAGTGGATGAACTTCCATGGAGGTGCCCCGTGTCCTCGGTCCGCTCCCGCCTGATCGCTTGGGTCCTTCTCGCAGCCACGCTCTCGTTCGGACCCGGCTCCGCCCGCGCCGCGGGCATCAATCTTTCCTGGGATGAGTGCGGAACCTCCGGCTCCGAGATCCAGACCTTCACATGCGATACCAACACCGGTCCGCCGTTCGCGCTCGTCGGCTCGTTCGTTCCCCCCGCCGGAATCAACAACTTCATCGGCCTTTCCGCCGAGATCCGCACCGCGGCCACCACTCTGCCCGACTGGTGGAAGCTGGGCGTTGGAGGATGTCGCTCGCCGAGCAGCATCAACGTGAGCTTCGACGGCGGCCTGTCCGTCTGTGCGGAACCATGGAGTAGCGCCCCCGCAGGCGGGCTTTTCTATGACCTCTCGTACTACGGCCCCAACACCGCGCGCATCACCATTCAGGCGGCGCTGCCCGTCGATCAGCCGGTTGCGCTTTCCGTGGACGAGAAGTTCGCGTTCCGGGTTCTGATCTCGCGGACCAACACGACGGGCGCCGGCAGCTGTGCCGGCTGCGCCATTCCGGTGCGGCTCACCCTCCAGCAGATCCAGCTCTTCCAAACCACCGCCACCGGAAACGACCCGGTCCTGACGACGCCCATCAATCGCAACATCGCCTACTGGCAGGGCACGACCGGCACGTCGCCGGACATCGTCTCGTTCGCCCCGGCGGGCGCCGTCGAGGGCGCTCCGGTCACGATCACCGGCACCGGGCTCACCGGGACCTCCGTGGTCCGCTTCGGCGGTATCGCCTCGGCACCGTCTTCGGTCACCAACACGCAGGTCGTCGCGCCCGTCCCGACCGGCGCGCACAGCGGCCTCATCGAGCTCGACACCCCGTTCGGCACCGCGGCCAGCGACAACGCCTTCATCGTCGCGCCGGTCGTCACCTACTTCGTTCCCACCCAGGCGCCCGTCGGCGCCGCGGTCCACATCAGCGGCCGCAATTTCACGGGAGCGACGTCGGTGATGTTCGGCACCGGCTCTGCCACGTTCACGGTTCAGTCGGACAACGCGATCCAGGCCACGGTCCCGGCATCTGCCACCGACGGTCCGATCACGGTGACCAGCTCCGCCGGCTCGGGCAGCCTCCCGACGTTCCGCGTCGGCCCGGCCGACGGCGCCATGAACCTGTCGTGGGATGATTGCGGCGGCGCCGGGACCAACCTCAAGACCTTCGCATGCGACGGCAATACTGGACCGGGATTCACCCTGGTGGGTTCGTTCACCCCGCCGGCTGGAGTCACACAGTTCCAGGGGATCACGTCGGACATCCGGATCGGCGGATCGTCGCTGCCGGACTGGTGGAGGCATGGCGTAGGACAGTGCCGGTTCACCAACGGGATGTCCGTGAACTTCGACTTCTCCGGACAGACCGCGTGCAGTGATCCGTGGGCGGGAACCGGAAGCGGCCTCCTGCAGCATTCGATCGAGTTCTACGGTCCTGAGACGGCGCGGGTTCGCGTCACGGCCAACCGCACCAGCCCGATCGCTCTCGCGCCCGACCGGGAGTACTACGCGTTCAAGGTCGTCGTCGCGCGCAACAAGGTGACCGGCCTCGGGATGTGCACCGGGTGCGACCTCGCGGTGTCGCTTGCGCTCCAGAACATCCAGCTCAACCAGCAGGGCGGACCCAATCCCGTCATCACAGTCCCGCTCTGGAACACCACTTCCTACTGGCAGGGCACGCCGGGACCGTTGCCGACAATCGCCGGCTTCTCGCCTCCGGGCGGACCGGCCGGAACCCCGGTCACGGTCACCGGGAACCACTTCACCGGGACGAACTCGGTGCGCTTCGGTCCGACGCCGGCCACGTTCTCGGTCGTGTCCGACACCGAGATCTCGACCAGCGCGCCGGCTGGATTCCAATCGTCACCGATCGTGGTGAATACCCCCAGCGGATCGGCGACCAGCGTCACGCTCTTCTACCGCAATCCTGACATCACCGACTACATCCCGCCCACGGCACCCGTGGGAACGACGATCGCGATCCGCGGCACCGGGCTCGCCGGCACCAGCAACGTCCGTTTCAACGGAACGCCGGCCTTGTTCACGAACATCTCGGACGTGCTCCTCACCGCGGTGGTTCCCGTGGGCGCCACCACCGGTACGATCGAGGTCACGAACCCGGGCGGAGTCGATGTCGGTCCCGTCTTCAACGTGGGTCCGCTGCCGACCGGAACGCTCGATCTCGCGTGGGATGACTGCGGCGCTTCGGGAGCGGCCCTCAAGACCTTCGCCTGCACCGCAGACCCCGGCCCGGCTTTCCCGCTCGTGATCTCGTTCCGGCCGCCGGCCGGCGCGGTTTCGGTGACGAAGATGACTGCGCGACTCCGCATCGAAGCCGGACAGCTTCCGGACTGGTGGAAGCATGGCGCCGGGCAGTGCCGCGGCACGGGCGATCTTTCGGCGGTGCTCGATGGAACTACCTCGTGTCCTTCTCCATGGGCGACGGGCGTACCCGTTTTCACGTATGAGATCGGCTACTACGGCCCGGCCACCGCGCGCCTGACGGTCGAGGCCACTCCGCCGGGGGGAGTGCCAATAGCGCTGGACCCCGGTCTCAACCAGACGGGGGCCCGGGTGCTGATCGCGCGCACCATGGCTTCCGGACCCGGAAGCTGTGCGAACTGCCAGCGTTCCGTCCGGCTGAACCTCGAAGAGGTCCAGCTCACCCAGTCGGCCGGCATTCCGTTCAATCCCGTGCTGACCACCGCGGCCACGCGCTCGACGGTCTACTGGCAGGGGATCCCGGGGCCGGCTCCGCAGATCAGCGCGCTGGTTCCGCCCGCCGGGGGAATCGGAGCGCCGGTATCGATTCGTGGCGCCTACTTCACCGGTGCGACCAGTGTCCGCTTCAACGGCACCATCGCGACCTTCTCGGTGGTTGCCGACACGGCGATCAGCACCACGGTCCCCGTGGGAACGCGCACCGGACTGGTCACCGTCGAAACGCCGAATGGCGTGGTCGCCAGCCCGTCCCCGTTCGTGGTCGCGCCGGACCTCCAGTCGTTCCTGCCCGCTCAGGCCCCGATCGGAACCGTGGTATCGCTGATCGGCATCAACTTCACCGGAACGACGCAGGTACTCTTCAATGGAACGCCGGCCACGTTCACGGCTGTGAACGACACCCTGGTTACCGCCACGGTCCCGGCCGGCGCGACGAGCGGACCCATCACGATCACGAATCCGGGAGGGAGCGACGTTTCCGGCACTCCGTTCACGGTCGGCCCGCTCATCGCCGGGATTAATCTGTCCTGGAACGATTGCGGCCTCGCGGGAAACGAGATCCAGACCTTCGCCTGCAACACGAATTCCGGCCCGGGCTTCTTTCTGATCGGTTCCTTCCGGCCGCCGGCCGGCATCACCCAGTTCATAGGATTCGACGCTGTAGTCCGGATTGACGCCGGTGCGTCGACCCTGCCCGATTGGTGGAGGCACGGTGCGTCCGGGTGTCGGGGCATTGGCGCCATCTCGACCACGTTCAACATCCTGAGCACAACGTGCCAGGACCTTTTCCCGGGCAACCCAGCCGGAACCCAGACCTACGATATCGCCTACTACGCCCCCAATACGGCCCGCCTCAGCCTCCATATCCAATTTGCAACGGGGGCCCTGAATTCGTCGCAGGAGTACTACGCGTTCCAGACCACCATCGCTCAAACCAAATCGACCGGCGCCTCCAGCTGCGCCGGATGCACGACTCCCGTCAGGCTCGAGCTGCTCTCAATCCAGCTATTCCAGAACCCGGGGGTGGGGTATAACCCGATACTCCAGACCGCGCTTCATCGAAACGTGGCCTACTGGCAGGGCGTGCCCGGACCATCGCCAGTGGTCACCTTCCTCGAGCCCGCCTTCGGCGCACCCGGAGAAACGGTTTCCATCCACGGATTGCACCTCTCGGGTGCGACCGCGGTGAACTTCCAGACCGTCTCCGGCTTCAACCCGTCCGTTCCCTTCACCGTGGTGAACGACTCGCTGATCACCACCGCCGCTCCGCTCGGTGTACGGACCGGCTTCGTGACGGTCACAAGCCCTAACGGAACCGCGCAAAGCCCGCAGCCCTTCTATGTGGCGGCCGAGATCTATTCGTTCGCTCCCACCGAGGGTCCGGTCGGGCGGAACGTGCGGATTGGCGGCCTCAACTTCACCGGCGCGAGCCAGGTGCGTTTCAACGGCACGCCCGCGACGTTCGTGATCTCGTCCGACACGCTGATCACCACATCGGTTCCTGTGGGCGCGACCACCGGGCCGATCGACGTCACCACTCCCGCCGGGACCGTGGTCTCGCAGACCCCGTTCACCCTCGGCCCAGGGGCTCCCAATGGAATCAACTTGGCTTGGAGCGATTGCGGGAGCGCCGGAGTCCCCCTGCAGACGTTCGCCTGCAATGTGAACACGGGTGGGCCGTTCCTCTTGTTCGGTTCGTTCGTGCCGCCCGACGACATCAATCAGTTCCTCGGGATGTCTGCGGACCTGATCGTCGACGCCGGGGCCGCGACGCTTCCCGACTGGTGGAAGTTTGGCTCCGGGCAGTGCCGGGGGGCGACGGCGATGTCCACTTCGTTCGATTTCACCGCGGGCCCCTTCTCGTGCCTTGACACCTATTACGGGCAGGCCGCTGGCGGCAATCTGTACGAAGTCGGATTCGGGGGACCCAACCGTGCGCGCCTCCGCATCCAGGCCGCGATTCCTGTGGACCAGGCCCAATTCCTCGACTCGAGCGAGGAGTACTACGCGTTCCGGATCGCCATCTTGAAGACCCGGACGACGGGTGTCGGAAGCTGCAGCGGATGCCTGACGCCGGTGAGCATTGCGCTCCAATCGATCCAGCTCTTCCAGCCGGCGGCCGCACTCAACGATCCCATCCTCACGACGCCGCTCGTCTCGACCGTGGCGAACTGGCAGGGAGCGCCAACGGTGCCCTCGTTCCTCTTCGCGCCCCTCGGCGGAGGACCGGGGACCGCGGTCACGCTTTCCGGATCCGGATTCACCGGGACGACCGCCGTGGAATTCGGCAGCTACCCGGCCTCGTTCACGGTGGTGTCCAACGCGACCATCACCACGAGCGTGCCGGCCGGGGCGAGAACCGCCCGCATCCGGGTGATCACTCCATCCGAGGTCTTCGAATCGGCCAGCGATTTCATCGTGGCCCCGGTGATCACCGAGTTGTCGCCCGCGCAGGCGCCGGTGGGGTCGCAGATCGGGATCGTCGGATACAACTTCACGGGATCGACCGCGGTTCGTTTCAACGGAGTGCTGGCGTCGTTCTCGATCCCGCGGGACGACCTGATCATTGCGACCGTGCCGGCGTCTGCGAGCAGCGGCCCCGTGACGGTCACGAATCTCGGCGGAACGGCCACCAGCCCCGGGCCGTTCACCGTCGGCCCGCTGCTGACCTCCGAGGGGATCAACCTCTCGTGGGACGATTGCGGAGAATCGGGTGTGACCTCGAAGACCTTCGCGTGCGACGTCAATTCCGGACCGCCGTTCACGCTGGTGGCTTCGTTCAGGCCCCCGTCCGGAATGTTCCGCTACCTCGGACTCAGCGCGATGATCACGATCGCCAATCCCGCCGGCACCCTTCCCGAGTGGTGGAAACACGGGACGGGATTCTGCCGGGGGTCGAACGGCATTCAAACCACCTTCGACTTCACGGTCAATTCGAGCTGCCTGGACTTCTTCGCCGGTCAGGGTGTCGGCGGGATGTACTACGCGGTCGGCGGGCTGGACGGGGGGAATCCGTCGCGGGCAACCATCCTGGTGCAGGCGGCCGTCCCCCTGGATTTGGAAGGGCCGCTGCTTCCGGGGCTCGAGTACTACGGGTTCAAGGTGAACATCCTCCGGAGCTCAACCACCGGGTCGGGGGCGTGCGCCGGCTGCGACACGCCGATGTGCATCGAGCTCAACTCGGTGCAGCTGTTCCAGCCCGACGACATGAACTTTAACCCGATCATCGAGCTTCCGGCCGACAACACACTGGTCACCTGGCAGGGCGCGACCTCGTGCGGGGCCGCGACCCCGGTCCAGATCTCGCTCGTGATCTCCGAAGCGCATGCGGACCACAACCTCATCGTGTGGGAGCTGCCGCGCGGCGATGCGGCCACCGTGTATCGGCGCGAAGGCGAGGGTGCCTGGCAGCGGATGGACCGGCTCACACCCGACGGCGAGCACCGCATCGAGTACATCGACGGCAACGTGCGTCCCGGGATGACCTATCACTACCGGCTCGGGTTCGTGATCGAAGGGGAGGAGATCTTCGGCGGCGAGACCGCGCTCACCGTGCCGGCGGTGGTGCGCACCCTCTCGATGGCGCGCATCGGCTGGAGCGGAAGCGGCATCGTGGCCTCGATCACGCTGCCGCGCGGCGGCCCGGCCTCGCTCGAGATCTTCGACCTGACCGGCCGTCGCGCAGTGTCGAAGCGGCTCGAGGGCCTGAACGAGGGCGAGCACCGGGTGGAGATCGCAACCCGGCTGCAGCCGGGGGTTTACTTCGCGAAGCTCACGCAGGAGACGAGGACCGTGAGCGGGCGATTCGTGGTGGTGCAGTAGCCAGGAAGAAACTCGTAGCAGGGAAAGCCGCGCTTGTGCTTTGATTCCCCTCGCCGGGAGTGAAGGACCGGGAAGCACAGGCGCGGCCTCTGGCATGCGCCCCCGAGGGAACTCAATGAGCCTCGTCCGTCCGGTTCACCCGATCCGACCGGGATCCGCCCTCTCACTCCACCTCGTTCCCGTCCTCACGGCCTTCCTGTTCCTGCTCGGCGCCTCGAGCGCCCGGGCCACCGGAATCAACCTCGCCTGGGACGAATGCGGCGAAGCCGGCAAGGACATCGCCACCTTCGCCTGCAACACCAACACCGGGCCACCCTTCGTTCTGTTCGCGTCGTTCGTCCCGCCCGACGGGATCGATCACTTCATCGGGATGAGCGCTCGCGTCCGACTCGCCGCGACGAACTACCCGGACTGGTGGAAGATCGGGACCTGCCGCTCCGCGAGTGCGCTCACCGTGAGCTTCGAGGGCGATGACACCTGTCTCGATCCCTGGGGTCGGAGTGCCGGCGGTTCGCTGTTCACGATCGGGGGCTTCGGCACCAACACCGGTCAGCTCCTGGTCCAGGCGGCGAACTCATACGAGGATCAGATCCCGCTCGAGAGCGTCGAGTACACGGCGTTCCAGATCCGCGTGGCGCGATCCCAGTCGACCGGCGACGCGTGCGCGGGATGCTCAGAGCCACTGGTGTTCACGCTCGAGGAGATCCAGCTCTTTCAGCCGGATGGATACGGCAACAATCCCGCTCTGACACACCCGCTCACAAGCAATCAGGCGTACTGGCAGGGGGCGGTTGGCGAGCAGCCGAAGATCGAATCCTTCTCGCCGGCGGGCGGTGCACCGGGGACACTGGTCACCGTGCATGGCTCGGGACTCGCGGGCGCGAGCATCGTCCGCTTCGGCGGAGTGGCCGCGATCGCGAGCCCGGTTTCCAACACCCAGGTTCGCGCGTTCGTCCCGCTCGCGGTTCCGGGGGGGCCGCTCACCGTCGAGACCCCGTTCGGCAGCACCACGAGTGATGAGTCCTTCGTTCCGGCGCCGACGGTCGACTATGCCGTCCCGCCCAGCGCTCCGGCGGGTACGCGCGTCGACCTCTACGGCCGCGGGTTCACCGGTGTCACCGATGTTCGCTTCGGCGGTGTGCCGGCTCAGTTCGAGGTGATGTCGGATTCCTACGTGTTCGCGGTGGTGCCGTCCGGCGCCGCGACCGGGCCCATCGAGGTTTCGAACCTCGCCGGCACGGACAGCCAGGCGTTCCAAGTGGGCCCGATGCGCGGCGGCATCAACCTGTCGTGGGACGATTGCGCCAATCAGGGTCAGCAGCTCACCAGCTGGGCGTGTACCAGCGACCAGCTGCAATTCCGGCTGATCGGATCGTTCGTTCCGCCCGCGGGCATCACCCAGGCCCAGTGGCTCGAGGGAGAAATCGCGATCTCCGCCACGAATCTGCCGGACTGGTGGAAGCACGGGGCCTTCCAGTGCCGTGGTACCGGCGGACTCGTCGTGGACACCCGCTTCCGGGGGGAGGAAACGTGCGACGCGCCCACCTTCTGGGATGGCGGTTCGAGCCACTCGTACCTGGTCGGCTACTACGGCCCGAACACCGCTCGGCTCAGGGTGAGCACGGTATTCGGCAATGGAGGCGTCACCTTGTTTCCGGATCGTGAGTACTACGCCTTCCGGGTAATTGGCTGGCGCGAGAGCTACACCATGAATTGCACGGGCTGCGAGGTTCCCGTCCGCCTCGAGCTGCAAAGCGTCCAGATCCACCAGGCTACGGCTCTGAACAATGACCCGGTGATTACGGATCCGGTATTCCGCACGGTGGCCTACTGGCAGGGCGCGCCCGGCGCGACGGCCGTGATCGCGGGATTTGCCCCGCCTGGCGGTCCGACCGGCACGCTCGTCACGGTGAACGGGAGCGGGTTCACCGGCGCCACCAGCGTTCGGTTCGGGTCGTACGAAGCGCCGTACAACGTGCTGTCGGACGGTGAGGTCCAGGCGCTGGTTCCCCTGGCCGGGACCGCACCGATCATGATCATCACGCCGCAGGGGACGGTCTCGTCGTCCGCGCCTTTCTATCTGCCGCCGAGCGTGCTGCAGGTGGTGCCCCCGGTCGGGATGATCGGGGACGAGATCGCGATCAACGGTGCCAATCTCGAAGGCACCACCGCCGTGACGTTCAACGGCGTTCCCGCGACCTTCACCGTCGAAAGCAGCGAGAAGCTGAGGGCAGTCGTCCCGGAGGGCGCGACCAGCGGACCGCTGGCCGTGACGAACCCCGCCGGCACGACGGTCTTCGACGGCAACTTCGAAGTGGTCGACGAGAGCACGCCGACGCTCGTCTCGCTGGCGCGCGCGGAAGCGCTGTCGGATCGCGTGCGGCTCGCCTGGGACATTCCGCGCGCCGGAGCGGCCAGCGTGTACCGGCGGGAGGGCGTGGGCGCGTGGATCGAGCAGGCGCGACTGAACGCAGGGCCGACCGGCCGTCTCGAGTTCGAGGACCGGAGCGTGACGCCGGGCGCGACCTACGGCTACCGCCTCGGACTGATGCTCGGTCGCCACGAGATCTTCGCCGGCGACGTGACGATCCTCGTTCCCGCGGGGACGTCGGCCTCGCTCGAGCTGCGCTCGGTGCAGTGGGAGAAGGGCCGCCTGCGCGCCGCACTCAGCCTGCCCGCCTCCGGCCCGGCCACGCTCGAGGTGTTCGATCTGAGCGGCCGGCGCCAGTTCGAGCGCGGGATCGAGCGTCTCGCCCCGGGCACGCACGCGATCGAATGGAACGCTCCGGGCATGGCCTCGGGCATCTACTTCGCGCGCCTGACGCACAACGGGAGCCTCGCGTCGCGGCGATTCTTCGTCGCTCAGTGAAATAGCTCGAAGCATGTGACGTCACCAGCGGCCACCCTCCGGGGTGGCCGCACTGTTGGTGTCGAGTAAGAAGTGTCGGGATTGATTCGCAAAAGCGTCAGAAACACCGGCACTATTCAGCGCGCGAAACGCGCCATAGACTGCGGCGTCCCGGCATCCCACCGAGGAGGTCCGCATGCGAATGTTCCGAGCAGTTGCCGCACTGCTTCGTGCTCGCCGCACCGTTCGTGTCCCCGCCTGGATCATCACCGCGATCCTGCTCAACGCTGCAACCGCCTCGGCCACCGGTATCAATCTGGCCTGGGACGATTGCGGTGACGCGGGCCAGGCCATCAAGGAATTCGCGTGCGACACGAACACCGGCGCGCCATTCGATCTCGTCGCCTCGTTCGTTCCGCCGGATGGGATCGATCGTTTCATCGGAGTGAGCGCACGCATCCGTTTCGCGGCGCCCGATTACCCGGACTGGTGGAAGATCGGAACCTGCCGTCCTTCGAGCGCCCTGGGAATCAGCTTCGACGCCTCGGAATCCTGCGTCAGCCCGTGGGGCGGCCAGTCGGGGGGCGGCTTCCTCTTCACGATCGGCGGTCTCGGTGCGAACACCGGTCGCCTCCTGGTGCAGATCGCCAATGCCGATCCGATGTCATTGGGCAGCACGACCGAGTACACGGCGTTCCGGGTCCACATCTCGCGATCCAGGACCGCGGGCTCCGAAAGCTGCAGCGGCTGCGCTCTGCCCGTGGTCCTGAACCTCGAGCAGATACAGGTGTTCGAGACGCAGGGTTCTGGAGCGGATCCGGTGCTGACGAACCCGATCACGGGTGCGACCGCGTACTGGCAGGGTCACGTCGGTGTGAGTCCGACGATCACGTCTTTCTCGCCGTCAGGAGGCGGCTCCGGCACCCTCGTGACGGTGACGGGGACAGGCCTTTCGAATACCTCCATCGTTCGCTTCGGGGGAGGTGCGGCGATCGCGAGCCCGATCTCGGATTCCCAGGTTCGCACCTTCGTCCCGGTATCCGTCCTGCCCGGGCCGATTGAAGTGCAGACGCCGTTCGGCTCGGCCACGAGCGGCCAGGACTTCAGCCCCGCGCCCGCGATCGTCTACACCATCCCGCCCAGCGCGCCGGTCGGGACCAGCGTCAGCCTACATGGACGCGGTTTCACTGGCGCGATCGAGGTCCGGTTCGGCGGCGTCCCCGCCTCCTTCGAGCTGATGTCGGACTCCCGTATCACCGCCGTGGTGCCGGCCGGAGCCGCGACCGGGGCGATCGAAGTCTCGAACGCCGGCGGCACTGGCAGGCACGGCCCCTTCCTGGTCGGACCCATGCGAGGAGGCATCAACCTCTCATGGGACGAATGCGCCGATCAGGGCGAGGACTTCGCCACGTTCACATGCGGCCAGGGCGCCGGAACCTTCCGCCTCATCGGATCGTTCGTACCACCAGCGGACATCATGCAAGCAAAGTGGGTGGGGTGTGACATCGCCATATCGACAAGTGCGCTGCCCGACTGGTGGAGACTCGGCTCCGGTGCGTGCCTGGGAACCACCGTCAGCGCGGATTTTGTTCACGAGAGCGTGTGTGAATCGCCCCGCTTCTGGGTTGGGGGAGGTAGCTTTACGTACGGGCTCGACTACCGCTCCAACATCGCCCGACTTGGGGTTCGGAATAATTTCGCGGGTGACGGAGTCCGGCTGTTCCCGGATCGGGAGTACTATGCGTTCAAGCTGATCTTCGTGCGCCAGCGGTACAGCCACGGCTGCTCGGACTGCGACGCACCGGCCAAGTTTGAGCTGCTGGCCCTGGGGATCCACCAGGCCTTTGAGCTGGGATACGACCCGGTCATCAAGGACCCGATTCTCCGTACCGTCGCCTACTGGCAGTCGGCCCCCGGCGACGACGCCGGCTTCTCGGGCTTCACGCCACCCGGCGGACCGTCCGGAACCCTGGTCACCCTGTCGGGGAGCGGTTTCACGGGCACCCGGTCTGTGCGGTTCGGCGAAACCGAAGCGCCGTTCAACGTCGTGTCCGACGCCACCATCGAGACCATGGTCCCGTTGCACGTCTCGACCGGACCGATCCGCCTGGCCGGCTCCCGCGGGCCGCACTCGTCCGAGGATCTGTTCTATTCGCCGCCCGAAGTGCTCACGGTGATTCCGCCCGAAGGCTTCGAGGGTGATGAGGTCGAGATCCAGGGCGACAATCTCGCGGGCACCAGGACGGTGACGTTCAATGGTGTTCCGGCCAGCTTCACCGTCAAGAGCATGAACCTGCTCAAGGCCATCGTCCCCGAAGGCGCCACGACCGGGCCAGTCGCGGTGACGAACCCGGGTGGAACCGAGATCGGCAACGACTTTGTGGTGCTGGACGACACCACACCGGTCCTGGCTGCTCTGACTCGCGGCGAGGCACTACCGGATCGCATCCGGCTCGGCTGGGAGCTGCCCCGCGGCGGAGAGGTCGTGCTCTATCGGCGCGAGGCGCTGGGACCGTGGCGCCAGCGCGCGCGTCTGATGGCCGACGCCACGCGGCGGATCGAGTACGAGGATCGTGACGTGGTGGCGGGCAGGACCTACGGCTACCGGCTCGGACTCAGGATCGGAAGCCAGGAGATCTTCGCCGGCGACGTGACGCTCACCACACCGCTCGCGGCATCCGGTGTGCTCGAGCTGTACTCGGTGTCGTGGGAGAGGGGACGACTGCGCGCCTCGCTGATGTTGCCGGCCGCCGGGGCCGCAACCATCGAGATCTTCGACCTCGGCGGGCGCCGGCAGGCCGAGCGGCGCATCGAGAGTCCGGCGTCGGGCGCGCAGACGGTCGAGTGGGACGCGCCGGGTCTCGCCTCGGGCGTCTACTTCGCCCGGCTCACGCAGCAGGCGAGGACCGTCAAAGGACGATTCGTGGTGGCGCAGTAGGGCCACGAGGGCGCGCGGAGCTTGACACTCCGCGCGCCCTCCGGCTTAATCCTTGGCTTCACGGGCGATTAGCTCAGCTGGTAGAGCACTTGCTCGACAAGCAAGGGGTCACTGGTTCAAGTCCAGTATCGCCCACCATTGTTTCACCCAGGTCGCCCGCCCGGCCGCTCCACGTACGCGGGACCGTGCCCGGGTCCGGGAGCCCGATCCAATGTCCATGGCCACTGTCTCCGGGGATCGCCCCGACGTCGCGAACTATCCGGGCGGTCCCGATCTCTACCGCCTGAGGCATTCCGCGGCGCACGTGCTGGCGACCGCGGTGACCCAGCTCTTCCCGGACGTGAAGGTGGCCGGCGGACCGCCGGTCGAGAACGGCTTCTACTACGACTTCGCGCGCCCGACGCCCTTCACTCCCGAGGACCTCGAGAAGATCGAGGCGCGGATGCGCGAGATCGTCGCCGAGAACCAGCCGTTCACCTTCAGCGAGACCTCGAAGGATGAGGCACGCAAGCGCTTCGAAACCGCGGGGGAGAAGTACAAGCTCCACTTCCTCTCGGTGATCCCCGAAGGCGACAAGGTCTCCTACTACACCAACGACGTCTTCGTGGACCTGTGTCGCGGCCCGCACGTTGCCGGCACCGGTGCGATCGGCGCGTTCAAGCTCACCCACGTGGCGGGCGCCTACTGGCTCGGCAGCGAGCGCAACGAGATGCTCCAGCGCATCTACGGCACCGCGTTCCCGACCCAGGCCGAGCTCGACGAGTACCTCCAGCGAATCGAGGAAGCGCTCAAGCGCGACCATCGCCGGCTGGGGCGCGAGCTGGACCTCTATTCGATTCACGAGGCGGTCGGCGCGGGCCTGATCCTGTGGCATCCGCGCGCCGGCATGGTGCGCCACCTGATCGAGAACTTCTGGAAGGAGGAGCACCTCAAGCGCGGCTACCAGCTCGTCTACACGCCGCACATCGCGAGCGAGAAGCTCTACGAGATCTCGGGGCACCTCCAGAACTACGCCGACCTCATGTACGCGCCGATGGACATCGACGGCCAGCCCTACCGCGCGAAGCCGATGAACTGCCCCGGCCACATCCTCATCTACCAAAGCCGGAAGCACAGCTACCGCGAGCTGCCGATCCGCTACGCCGAGCTCGGCACCGTGTACCGCTACGAGCGTTCCGGCGTGCTCCACGGCATGGAGCGCGTGCGTGGCTTCACCCAGGACGACTCGCACGTGTTCTGCACCCGCGAGCAGCTCGCCGGCGAGGTGCTCGCGATTCTCGACCTGATGGACGTGCTGCTGAGCACCTTTGGTTACGAGTACCGCTGCTATCTCGCGACCCGTCCGCCCGACAAGTACCTCGGCACCGACGAGGAGTGGGAGTTCGCCACCCACGCGCTGCGCGAGGCGCTTGAGCAGCGCGGGCTGCCCTACGAGGTGGACGAGGGCGGCGGCGCGTTCTACGCGCCCAAGATCGACGTGAAGTTGAAGGACGCGATCGGCCGCGAGTGGCAGTGCCCGACCATCCAGGTCGACCTCAACCTGCCGAAGCGCTTCCAGGTGATGTACACCGGACCCGACGGCCAGGACCACGAAGTCATCATGCTGCACCGGGCACTGCTCGGCTCGATGGAGCGCTTCATGGGCATCTACATCGAGCACACCGGCGGCGAATTCCCGGTGTGGCTCGCACCCACCCAGGCGGTCGTGATTCCCGCGAATCCGAAGGCGCTGGACTACGCCACCGACACCGCGCGCATGCTGCGCGAGGGCGGCGTGCGGGCCGAAGTCGACCTGCGCGACGACAAGATGGGCGCCAAGATCCGCGACGCCGAGCTGCAGAAGATCCCCTACATGCTGGTGGTCGGCCCGCGCGAAGCCGAGGCCGGCACCGTCTCACCCCGCAGGAAGGGCGAAGGCCAGCTCGAGGCCATGACCCGGCAGGCCTTCCTCGAACGCGTGCAGCGCGAGACCCGGGAAAGAACTCGATAGTTCGGGGTCCGGCAAGAGCCGGCTACGGAGCAGGCTCCGTAGAAACACGCGGCAAGGCGGCCTGAGTCCGGGGCGTGCCGGCCCCTCCGCGCTCGACTTCAAGCAATTGTCTTGAGGCGCCCCCCGTGGGGGCATAGCCTTATGTGGCCCCAGGGCACCACCCGAGCTCACCGCAACCTCGGAGGCACGCATGCTCCCCATCCTCCGTTTCACGCTGCTGGCCACGCTGCTCTCCGCCACCGGAGCGAACGCGGCCATCGAGTTCGACTCGCCGATTCCCTATTCGACGGACGGCGGCGTCTATGACGTGGCGCTCGCGGACGTGGATCTCGATGGTGACCTCGACGCCGTCGTCAGCAATTACGACGCCCATACGGTGAGCGTCCATCTGAACGTCGGTGGTGGGGCGTTCGGCGCCGGGACCAGCTACCCGGCGGGCTGGAGCCTCTTCACGCTGGTCCGGGATCTCGATGCGGATGGGCTGCCCGACCTGGCCATCTGCAACTTCCAGGAGAACACCGTTACGACGCGCCGGAATCTCGGGGGCGGCGTGTTCGGGCCGATCGTCACGACGAGCGTCGGCAGTGGACCCCGCTGCATCGTCGCGACCGATTGGAACGGCGACGGCTCACTCGATCTCGTCGTGGCGGAAGCCCTGAACAACACGGTCCGGGTGCTCGAGAGAACGGGGCCGGGGCTCGCGTATTCAACGATCCAGACCGTGCCGGTCGGGAGCCTCCCGAAGTGGATGACCGTCGGGAATCTCGACGGGGATGCAATTGATGACGTCGTCGTGGCGAATGCCAACTCGGGGACCATCAGCGTCCTCGAGTCCAACTGGCCGGCGGCTACGACGCGGACGGACTACGGAATGACCGCCAACCCTTCGATGGTGGTGCTCGCCGACTTCAATGGCGACGCCCTCACCGACGTGGCCACCTCCAACGAAAACAGCAACGCGGCGGTGCGCCTCGGTACCGGCGGAGGATCGCTGGGTCCGGTCACCTCCTATAGCGTCGCCTCGTCGCTCTCCCAGGGGATCGTGGCCGCCGATTTCGATCTCGACAATGACATCGATCTCGTGGTGTCCAACTACTTCTCGTCCGACGTTTCCGTGCTCACCAACACGGGGGCCGGGAGCTTCCTCGGCGGCATCCAATATCCCTGCGGGAGCTTGCCGCGAGGGTTGTCCACCGGCGATCTCGACGGTGACGGCGACTGGGATCTCGCGGTCACCAATTACGTCCCACCGAGCGGCGGCGGGTTCTCGGTGCTGCGGAACACTCAGGCCGGTAGCGAAAACCGTCCGGAGATCACGTCCCTCGAACCTTCGGCCGGCGCTCCCGGAATCCCGGTCACGATTCGAGGCCTCCGGTTCACGGGGACCGCCGACGTGCGGTTCGGCGGGACGCCGTCGCTGTTCACGGTCATCTCCGACACCGAGATTCACACCATTGTCCCCCCGGATGCCCGCACCGGCAGGGTGCGCGTGACCACCCCCGAGGGTAGCGACCTGAGCCCGTTCGATTTCATCGTCCGGCCCGTGATCCTTTCGTTCGTGCCGAAGACGGCGTCGATCGGCTCATTCGTTTTCATCAACGGCTACAACTTCACGGGCACGACCGGCGCCGAGGTGAACGGGGTCGTGGCCACCTTCACGATCATCTCGGACATGCAGCTGCGCATCATCGTCCCAGCGGGGGCGACGACCGGGCTGATCACGGTGTTCAACCCCGGTGGCTCGGGTGTTTCCGATACGATCCTCACCATCGTCAATCCGGCGCCCGGCGGCATCAATCTCTCGTGGGACGACTGCGGGCTGGCGGGCCTCGAGAGCAAGACCTTCGCGTGCAACACGAACTCGGGTCCCGCCTTCGATCTCTTCGGATCCTTCATCCCGCCGCCCGGACTCGGCCAGTTCCTGGGGATGTCCGCGCGCCTCACGGTCCAGTCATCCACTGCGAGTCTGCCGGACTGGTGGCGTCACGGAACGGGAGAGTGCCGCGGCACGACCGCGTTGAGTACGAACTTCGACTTCACCGCGGGTCCGTATTCCTGCGCCGACTTCTACCTGGGAGCGGCCGCCGGCGGTTACTTGTACCAGACCGGCTATGGTGGTCCCGACCGGGCCCAGCTCCTCATCCAGGCCGCGGTACCTTTCGACAGCCGCGGCCCGCTCAGCTCGACGGACGAGTACTACGCCTTCAAGGTTCGCATCCTGCGCACGAAGACCGTGGGGTCGGGCGCCTGCGGCGGCTGCGCGGTGCCGGTGTCGATCCGGCTGGATGAGATCCAGCTCTTCCAGTCCGCCGATCAAGGCTTCGATCCCGTGATCACGAACCCCTCGTCACGCACCACCGTCAGCTGGGAGGGAGGCCCGCCCGACCCGGACGCACCGGTCATCGTCTCGTTTGCACCGACGAGTGGTCCGAGCGGCACACCAGTCACCCTCACCGGGCTGAGGTTCACGGGAACCACATCGGTTCGCTTCGGACCGCTCGAAGCCCCGTACATCGTGGACTCCGACACCCAGATCTCGACCATCGCGCCGCCGGGCGTCACCACCGGACTCATCAGGGTGACCACACCTTTCGGGTCCGCGTTCAGCGACGAGCCGTTCGTCGTGCCGGGCGGACCGGGACTCGAGGGCATCAACCTCTCGTGGAACGACTGCGGAGAGGCGGGCGCGCTCGAACAGGCGTTTGCCTGCAACGTCAACGCCGGTGAGCCGTTCTTCCTGATGGCATCGTTCACTCCTCCGCCCGGAATCAACCAGCTCCTGGGCATCGAGGGAATCGTAGATATCAGACCCTTCGTCTCGGCGGCAATTCCCGATTGGTGGCGGCACGGCGCCGGCGAATGCCGGGGGACCACCGGCCTCACCGTCTCATCGGATTTCACGGCCGGGCCGTTTACGTGCGCCGACTACTGGGCTGGACAGGCGGCCGGCGGCTTCCTGTACCTGCCCTTCTACAACTCGCCGGATCACGCGCGACTGCTCTACCAGGCCGCAATTGCCCTGGGCTCCGAAGGTCCGGTTGCGCCGGGCACCGAGTACTACGCCTTCAAGGTCAACCTGCTGCGCCCGAAGACGGTCGGGTCCGGGAGTTGCACCGGATGCGAGGTGCCGATGTGCATCGAGCTGGCTTCGATTCAGCTCTTTCAACCCGACGATGCGGGATTCAATCCAGTCATCACCCTTCCGACGGATCACAGTTTCGTGCGGTGGCAGAACAGCCTGGGACCGGGTTGTCCGCACTCAACGCCGGTGCTGGCCTCGCTGGTGAGCGCCGAGGTGGAGCCGGGGCGCGTGCGCCTCGAGTGGCTGACCGAGGAGATCACCTCGGCGAGACTCGAGCGCCGTCGCGGTACCGGAACGTGGGCGGCGATCGCCGAGCTGCGCGCGGGTGGCGACCACCGGCTGCGCTACGACGACGTCGACGTGGCGCCGGGGACGACCCTGAGTTACCGGCTGGCCGTCCTCGCCGGCAGCCGCGAGATCCTGCTGGGAGAGACCTCGGTGACGATCCCGGCCGAGCAGAAGCGGCTCGCACTTTCGCGGACCTCCGGCAGCAGTGACCCGCGCACCATCTCGGTATCGCTCACGCTGGCCCGCGCGACCCCGGCTCAGCTCGAGCTGTTCGACGTGGGCGGACGCCACGTCGCGTCCAGGTCCCTGGCCGGGCTCGGCCCGGGCGAGCACGAGGTGCAATTGAAGGCAGATCGTCCGCTCGGCGCCGGAGTGTTCTTCATGCGCCTTTCCCAGGATCAGGAGAAGGTGACCCGTCGCTTCGCGATGACCCGGTAGGGAGGACCCCATGCGCCGCCTCATCCCCAGTCTCGGCCTTCTCTCCGTCCTGCTCTTCGTCCCCGGAGCGCAGGCCGGGAGCCCGCCGGAGATAACGTCGCTCGAGCCGGTGGCCGGCATCCCGGAACAGCAGGTGACGATTCGCGGCGTCGGCTTCACCGGGGCCACCGAGGTGAGATTCGCTTCAATGACGACGACCTTCACCGTCATCTCCGATATCGAGATCGTGACCGTTTCGCCACCCGACGCCCGCACCGGCAAGGTGTTCGTGACCACGCCCGCGGGCACGGGCGAGAGCCCCGAAGCCTTCATCGTGAGACCCGTGATCCTGTCTTTCTCGCCCACGGTCGCGACCGAAGGAGACCAGGTGACCTTGACCGGGTACAACTTCACGGGCACGTATGCCGTTGGAGTGGCCTTCTACCCGGCAGGCGCCGTCTTTACCGTCATCTCCGACGCGGAGCTGCGACTCATCGTACCGGCGGGAATCGGCGCTGGCAGCGGTCCGATCGTGGTGTCCAATCCAGGGGGCGATGCCTATTCCCCCACCGACATCATTCTCGTGCCCCCGGTCCCGGTCATTACTTCGTTCGCGCCTTCGGGTGGACCCGAGGGTACTCCGGTCACCATCCAGGGCCTGAGATTCACGGACGCCACGTCGGTTCGATTCCGGGAGATCGAAGCCACGTACATCGTGGAATCAGAGTCGGAAATCACGACGGTCGCGCCGCCGGGCGTGAGGACGGGCCGCATCACGGTGACGACACCCCTGGGATCGGCCGTGAGCCCCAATGCCTTCATCGTGCCGGGAGGACCGGAAACTGAAGGCATCAACCTCTCATGGGACGACTGCGGCGAGGCCGGTGAGATCAACAAGACGTTCGCGTGCAATACCAACGTGGGTGCTCCGTTCGTCCTCGTGGCCTCGTTCACCCCTCCGTCGGGCATCAATCAGCTGGTGGGCATCGAGGCGGTGGTCGATTTCAGGACGAGTGTGCCCATGATTCCCGACTGGTGGTGGCACGGCGTCGGTTATTGCCGGGGGACCACGGGGCTCTCCGTCTCGTCGGACTTCACGGCCGGACCCGCAAGCTGCGACGACTACTGGGGCGGACTGGCCGCCGGTGGATTCTTCTATGAGCCTCAATACCTCGGGCCGGATCGCGCGCGGCTGAGCTACCAGACCGCAATCGCCCCCGGCAACGAAGGGCCGGTTTCGACGGACATCGAGTACTACGCCTTCAAGGTCAACCTGCTGCGCTCGAAGACCACCGGGACCGGGAGTTGCTCCGGGTGCGCGGTGCCGATGTGCATCGTGCTGACTTCGATTCAGCTCGTTCAGCCTGACGAGGCGGGTTTCAATCCGGTCATGAATCTTCCGAAGGACCGGGGCTTCGTGTCTTGGCAGGGGATCACGCCGAACTGTCCGAACTTCACTCCGGTGCTGGCCTCGCTGGTGAGCGCGGAGGTGGAGCCGGGCCGCGTTCGCCTCGAGTGGCTGACCGAGGAGATCACCTCCGCGCGGCTCGAGCGTCGTCGCGGAACCGGCGACTGGGCGACCGTCACCGAGCTTCGCGCGGGCGGTGATCACAAGCTGCGCTACGAGGACGTCGACGTGACGCCGGGTACGACTCTGAGTTACCGGCTGGCCGTCATGGCCGGGAGCCGGGAGATCCTGCTCGGAGAGACCTCGGTGACGATCCCGGTCGAGCAGAAGCGACTCGCGCTCTCGCGGACATCCGGCTGCAGTGACCCGCGCACCGTCTCGGTGTCACTCACGCTGGCCCGCGCGACCCCCGCGAAACTCGAGCTGTTCGACGTGGGCGGACGCCACGTCGCGTCCAGGTCCCTGGCCGGGCTCGGGCCGGGCGAACACGAGGTGCAATTGAAGGCGGACCGTCCGCTCGGCGCCGGAGTCTTCTTCATGCGCCTTTCCCAGGACGGGGAGAAGGTGACCCGTCGCTTTGCGATGACCCGGTAAGGGAGGGCTGCACCAAGACGCGGGACAGTAGTCCAGGCAGTAGTACGTGACTGCGGTGGGGGCCGCTCACCATCCCTGCCGAGGGACGTTTCACCATTCGGGGGGAGGTTCCTGCCATGATCACCCTGAGACGCGCTGCCACTTTCGTCATCGTCCTCTCGGCACTCGCATTGTCCGGCATCCCGCCGGCCGGAGCGGATCCCGGGACGATCAACCTGTCCTGGGACGATTGCAGCACCTTCGGGACCAGCGCGAAGACGTTCGCCTGCAACGTCAACACCGGCCCGGCCTTCAATCTCATCGGATCGTTTACGCCCCCCGAGGCAATGCCCCTGTTCGTGGGCCTGTCTGCTGCGCTGACCGTCCAATCCTCCACGGCCACGCTGCCCGACTGGTGGCGGTTCGGATCCTCCGAATGTCGCGGCTCGGCGCTCTCGGTCGCATTCGACTACACCTCCGGCCCGTTCTCGTGCCTGGATCCCTACTCCGGAAACGCCCTGGGGGGCCTCCTGTACACCATCGGATTCGGTGGAGTCGACCGTGCGTCGCTGCGCCTCCAAGGCGCCATACCGCTGGGGTTCGATTTTCTGATCGAGCCGGAAAACGAGTACTACGGTTTCACGATTCGCATCCGGCGTTCGAATACGGCTGGCGCGGGAAGCTGCTCCGGATGCGAAGTGCCCATGACGATTCATCTGGATGAGATCGGATTGTTCCAGTCATCCGAGATAAACCACAGGCTGACGATGCCCGGGCATGGAACCACCGTCACCTGGTCCGGGGAGCCGGTGCCCCCGGAGGCTCCCGACATCGTCTCGTTCTCGCCCGCCGGCGGTACCGCGGGAACGGAGGTCACGGTCCAGGGGCAACGGTTCACCGGGACGACTTCCGTCACATTCGGCAGCCAGTCCGCCTCGTTCGAGGTCGAGTCGGACCAGATCATCAAGACCACCGCTCCGCCCAACGTGCACACCAGCCACATCATCGTCACGACACCGGGCGGATCGGATCAGAGCGACGAAGCCTTTGTGGTGCCCGACACGCCGACCTCGGAGGGAATCAACCTGTCCTGGGACGACTGCGGCTTGAACGGTTCCACCGACATGGCTGTCGTCTGCGATTCGAACGAGGGGTCGCCGTTCTCGATGGTGGTCTCCTTCGCACCGCCTCCGGGACTGGACTCTCTGTGGGCCGCGGAAGGCGAGATCGACGTCTTCTCGGCCTCCGAGACGTTGCCGGACTGGTGGAGGATGGGTATAGGTCAGTGTCGCGGGTTCGAGGCACTGCGAGCCGAGACGGGTTTCTCTTCGGGCCCTTACTCCTGTTTCGCCTTCTGGGACGAGTCGGCCTTTGCCGGCGCCACAATCGGACAGGATCCGGATCACCCCAATCGAGGCCGACTCAGTTTCAGCTGCGCAACTTCGATCGGCTTCGAGGGACCGGTGGATCCCAGCCACGAGTACTACGTGATGCGGATCAACATCATGAGAATGAAGACCACCGGACCCGATGCCTGCGGCGGCTGCGAGGTGCCCGCGTGCATCGTGCTGAACTCGATCACGATGAGCCAGGCATTGGGGTCGACGTACAATCCGATCCTCACGATGCCCAAGGATCGGAACGTCATCCGCTGGGGATCGCCGCCGGATTGCCCGATTACGACTCCGGTTCTGGCCTCGCTCGTGACCGCGGAGGCGGGGCCGGGGCGCGTGCGCCTCGAGTGGCTGACCGAGGAGATCACCTCGGCGAGGCTCGAGCGTCGTCGCGGAACCGGCGCCTGGGCGTGGATCGCCGAGCTTCGCGCGGGCGGGGACCACAAGCTGCGCTACGAGGATACCGACGTCGCCCCCGGCGCGACCTACGGCTACCGGCTGGCCACGGCGGCCGCGAACCGTGAGATCTACCTGGGGGAGACCTCGGTCACGGTTCCCGCCGTGACCGGGCTCGCGCTGGCGCGCGCGACCGGGACCGCGGATGCACGGGTCGTGGCGGTGTCTCTGACGCTGTCGCGGGCGACCCCCGCCAGGCTCGAGCTGTTCGATGTCGGCGGGCGACTCCGCGCCTCGCGTTCGCTCACCGGGCTCGGTGCCGGAGACCATCAGGTGGATCTGGCCGCACGAATCCCGCTGGGACCCGGCGTCTACTACATGCGGCTCATCCAGGACGGCACCAGGGCCACGCGGACTTTTACGTTGTCCCGGTAAGGCACGAGGGGCCGGCCCCGGGCGGACTTGCGGTCCGGGGCCGGCCCCTTGTAGGATTCGCCGTCGATTCCAAGTAGAAGCCCCGCGCTTCTCACCCCCGCGGACCTCCGGGTCTCGCTCAAGGGTTCAGGCTCGCGACCCGCTACATCGGGCGCAGCACCGGCACATCAGGCGCCGGGCGGGGGTTCCATGCTTGGAGCCTTTGCCCGGCGCTTCGCGTTGGCGACGCACTGCCGGGCTCCAGAGGACTCTCGAACGCGGAGGTGACAGCCATTTCTTCGAACCGCCAACCCGAAGTCCGGGTCAACGAGCGAATTCGTGTCCCGCAGGTCCGTGTGATTGCAGACGACGGTGAGCAGGTCGGGCTGTTGACCACGCGCGAGGCACTCGCGATGGCGCAGTCCAAGGGGCTGGATCTGGTGGAGGTTTCCCCGACGGCGCGGCCGCCGGTCTGCCGGATCATGGACTACGGGAAGTACAAGTACGAGCAGAACCGGCGGGCGCGCAAGGCCAAGAAGAAGCAGCACCAGATGCAGCTCAAGGAAATCAAGATGCGCCCCAAGATCGACGAGCACGACTACATGTTCAAGGTGAACCACGCGCGCGAGTTCCTGAACGGGCGTGACAAGGTGAAGGTGACGGTCACTTTCCGTGGCCGCGAAATGGCGCACCAGGAGATTGGACACAAGCTGATTGCTAAGGTGCTGCAGGAGCTGGCCGACATAGGGACGGTGGAGTCGTCGCCCCGCTCCGAGGGCCGGACGCTGATTGCGGTGGTCTCGCCGCGGCCGACCAAGCCAGTGGGCGGCAAGGCCGAAACCACCGACAGCAAGCCAGCCGCCGCGACTGCGCCCAGGCCGACGCCGACGCCTGCGCCCAAGCCGATGGCGGCGCCCGCGCCCAAGCCTGCGGCGACGCCCAAGCCAGCGCCGGCGCCCAAGCCGACGCCGGCCACCGGCACCTAGAGCCGCATTCCGAACGCCAAGGAGAAACGAATGCCCAAGCAGAAAACCAATCGCGCCGCCGCCAAGCGCTTCAAGCTCTCCGGAACCGGCAAGCCGGTGCGGGCGCATTCGGGCCTGCGTCACGGGATGATCGGCAAGGGGCGCAATCGGCGCCGCCGGCTGGTCGGAACGGCCACCGTCGCCGCTCCCGACGTCGCCCGCGTGCTGAGACTCCTGGGCAAGCGCTGATCGTTCACCGCCTGAATCCCTGAACCCCGCGAGCCGGCGTGACCGCCGGGCGGGATGGAGGTTGGTTCCAATGCCACGCACAAAATCCGTCGTTCCGGGCCGTGCCCGACGGAAGAAAGTTCTCAAAGCCGCGAAGGGCAACTTCAGCGGACGACGCAAGCTCTACAAGACCGCGCTCCAGACCGTTCAGCGCGGCGGCATGTTCGCGTGGGAGCACCGTCGCACGAAGAAGCGCGACTTCCGGCGCCTGTGGATCACGCGCATCAACGCGGCGGCGCGACAGAATGGACTCTCGTACAGCGCGCTCATCGCCGGGCTCAAGCGCGCCCAGGTGGAAGTGAACCGCAAGATGCTGGCCGACCTCGCGGTGCGCGACACCGCGGCGTTCGCGAAGCTGGCGGAGGTAGCGAAGACGGCGGCGGCGTGACCACCGGGGCCGCCGACCTGGCGCGCGGTCTGGATCCAAAATGGGACCGCGCGGATCCCGCGCGCGTCATCGGAGATTGGGCGGCGCGCCTCGAACCCATTTCCGGCTCCGATCGGGCGATCGCGGAAGCCATCACCGGCTACGCCGGGGCCATGGTCGCCGCCACCACGGAAGCCGAGCTGACCCACCGCTTCTCCGCGGCCCTCGGCCGCGAGCGCGGCGCCCTCACTGAAGCGCTCGCAGCCCTGCCCAAGCTCGACAAATCCGAGCGCCAGCGGCTCGGCCGTGCGCTCAATCTCGCGAAGAACCTGCTCACCGACGTGCGAGCGGCGTGCGTCACCGCCCTCAAGGATGCACTCGAAGCCGGCGAGGCCCTCGACGTCACGCTTCCCGGACGGCGGGCGTGGGTCGGGCGCCGTCACGTGCTCCAGCACATCTACGACGAACTGCTCGATCTCTTCCACGGCCTCGGCTACTCCGTCTATTCGAGCCCGGAGGTCGAGAGCGAGGCGTACAACTTCACCCGGCTGAACTTCCCGGACGATCACCCCGCGCGCGACGCCCACGACACCTACTTCGTCGCGCCGCGCGAGACGGGCGGCTGGGACGGTGAGCCCCGCGGGGAGGGGATGGAGCCCGCGCCTGCGGGCAAGCTCCTGCTCCGCACCCACACCTCGCCGGGCTGGGTGCGCGCAATGGAGGAACGAAAACCCCCGCTCCGGCTCGTGTTCCCCGGCCGTGTCTACCGCGCCGAGCAGGTGGACGCGAGCCACATGGACCAATTCCACCAGATCGACGGTCTGTGCGTCGACCGCGACGTCTCGATGGCCGATCTCAAGGGAACGCTCGACACCTTCGCGCGCGCGATCTACGGCGACACGGTGCGCACGCGGTTCATCCCGATCTACTTCCCGTTCGTCGAACCCGGCGCCCAGCTCGACGTGTCGTGCGTGATCTGCAACGGCACGGGTGCGGTGAAGGAGGGCGGCGAGTCGAAGCGCTGCGTCGTGTGCAAGGGCTCGGGCTGGCTCGAAGTGCTCGGCTCCGGCATGGTGCACCCGAATGTGTTCCGCGCGGTGGGCTACGATCCCGAGGAAGTGACGGGTTTCGCGTTCGGCATGGGAGTGGAGCGGATCGCGATGCTGCGCTACGGAATCCCCGAGATCCGTCTTTTCCTCGAGAACGACGTGCGCTTCCTGAGGCAATTCCCGCGATGAAGCTCCCGATCTCCTGGCTCTTGAAGTGGGTCCGCGTGGACGGCGACGCCGAGATGATCGCCGAAGCGCTCACGCATCGCGGCTTCTACGTCGAGGGTGTCGAGGTGCACGGCCACGCGTACCCGGGCGTGGTGGTGGGACTCGTGGTCGAGGTCCAGAAGCACCCGAACGCCGACAAGCTGTCGATCTGCCGCGTCAACGATGGCAACCAGGAGCTGCGGGTCGTGTGCGGCGCCACCAACGTGCGCGCCGGGATGCTGGCGCCGCTCGCCACCGTGGGTGCGGTGCTGCCGGGCGGCATGGAGATCAAGAAGAGCACGATTCGCGGAGAGGCGAGCGAAGGCATGCTGTGCTCGGCACGCGAGCTCGCGATCTCCGAGGATCACGGCGGAATCCTCGACCTGGCCGCGCACTTCGGTCGCGATGACCTGGCGCCGGGTGAAAGGGTCTCCGAGCTGTTCGGCCCCCCCGAGGAGGTGCTCGAGGTGGAGATCCCGTTCAATCGTCCGGACGGCCTCGGCATCATCGGACTCGCGCGTGAGGTGAAGGCCGCCCTCGGCGGCGAGTGGACGAACGCCGCCCGCAAGCGGCTCACGGCGCGCCCCGACCCGGGCGCGGGATTCGATCTCGAGATCAGCGACACGGAAGGCTGCCCGCGCTACTTCGCCTGGATCATCGAGAACGTGCAGGTCGGACCCTCGCCAGGCTGGCTGCGCAACCGGCTCGAGGCCGCGGGCCAGCGCTCCATCAACAACGTCGTCGACGCCACCAACTACGTGCTGTTCGAGTTCGGCCAGCCGATCCACGCCTTCGATCTCGACCGCGTCTCGGGCGAGGCAATCCGCGTGCGGCGCGCGGAGCCGCGGGAGCGGCTCACCACGCTCGACGGCAAGGATCGCATGCTGGGACCCGAAGTGCTGGTGATCGCCGATCTCGAGAAGCCGCTCGGGCTCGCGGGCATCATGGGCGGCGCCGACAGCGAAGTGACTCATCGCACCACGCGGCTCCTGCTCGAGGTCGCCACCTTCGACCCGCGACGCATCCGGCGCGGCTCGCGCTTCCTCGGCCTCACCACCGAGGCGTCCAAGCGCTTCGAGCGCGGCGTGGATCCGGGCGCGGTGCCCGCCTCGGCGGACCGCTTCGTGGACCTGATGGCCGAGATCTCGCCCGGGCTCCGCATCGGACCGGGACGCTTCGCCGGCGGCCCGCCGCAGACCCCACGGCCGATCGTGCTTCGTATCCCGCGCTGCACGAGGCTGATCGGCATGCCGGTCACGCCGGCCGAGGCGGCGCGCCGTCTCACCGCGCTCGAGTTCGGCGTCCGCGGCTCGGACCCGCTCGAAGTCACGGTGCCGAGCCATCGCGTCGACGTCGCGATCGAGGACGACCTGGTCGAGGAGGTTGCGCGCGGAATCGGCTACGACGCGATCCCCGCGGCCCCGGTGGGAGCGGGAGCGACTCGCGCCACGCGCAGCCCGCGCGAGCGCGCGATCGTCGCCGCGCGCCAGGCCATGCTCGCGCGCGGCTTCCTCGAGGCCACGACCACCTCGCTGGTCTCTGGCGGCGAGGCCAAGCACGCGGCGGGGCTCACCGGGATGCTCGCCGACCGCCTGATGCAGCTCCAGAACCCGATGAGCCGCGAGGGCGAGGTGCTGCGGCCCAATCTCGCGCCGGGATTGCTGCGTGCGTGCGCGTATAATCTGCGGCAGGGCGCCTCCTCGGTGCGGCTCTTCGAAGTCGGGAACGGTTTCGCGTGGGGAGAGGACGGAGAAACGCATCCGATCGAGACGCTGATGATCGCGGCGGTCGTCACCGGCGCACGCTTCGCGCACGCGCACGACGCCACGCAGGCAGGAGCGGATTTCGCGGACGCCCGGGGGCTCTGGGAAGCGTGGCTCGAAGAGATGGGCGTTGACACCCCCGAATGGCGGTCCTATTCTGCCGCCGGGTGGAAACCCGGTGCCAGTGCTGAGGTTGCAGTCGCGGCTTCACGCGTTGGATGGGCGGGAACCCTGGGCTCTTCGCTGCTCCGTGAGTGGGAAATCGAAGCACCGATTCACCTCTTCATGGCGCATCTCGCCCCGATTCTCGAGGCGCAGCCGGCGAAGGTCCGGGCCAGCCTGCCCGGCCGGTTTCCTCCCGTGCGGCGCGATCTCGCGTTCTTCGTACCCGCGAGCGTGACGTACGACCGGCTCGAGCGCTCGCTCGCCGAAGGGGCGGGGGAGCGGCTGTCGTCGGTGGAGTTGTTCGACGTGTACACGGGTCCTGGGACTCCGGATGGCATGAAGAGCATGGCGTTCGCGCTCCAGCTGATGCATCCGGAGCGCACCATGACGGAGGACGAGATCCTCGTGATTCATGACCGTATCGTGGCGGTCGTCGCGAAGGACTGCGGCGGACGATTGAGAGAGCGATGAGCGAAACCACCGTGATGCAGACCGATCTCGACCGGCTCGGCGAGCGTGTCGAGAGAGCGGCGCTGCTGATCCAGAAGCTGCGTGAGGATCACGACCGGCTCACCCATGAGCGGGAAACGTTGACCCAGCGGCTCCAGGATCTGGAGCGTAAGCTGCAGGGCCAGGACGCCTCGGACCTCGTCACCGAGCTGACCGCGCTTCGGCGCGATCAGAAGGAGTGGCAGACCGAGCGTCGGGAGATCACCCAGCGCGTCGAGCAGATGTTGTCGAAGCTCGAGCGCCTGGACGGTTAGCGCTTCGGACGCCGCCGGCGCGGTGCATCGCGTCCGGCGCCGCCACCACCAGGGTCACAAATTCAAGGCGCGCGGGGATTCGGGCAAGACGGAGGCGCCATGGTCACGAAGAATGTCGTCCAGGTCCAGATCTTTGGACATAGCTATACGATCCGCGGCGAAGCCGACAACGCGTACATTATCGAAGTCGCCGCGTACGTGGACCGCAAGATGCGCGAGATCACCGAAAAGCTTCCGGTGGCATCGCTCTCCAAGGTGGCCATACTTGCATCCCTCAACATCGCCGACGAGCTGTTCAAGGAGCGGGCGCACCGGCAGAATCAGGACCGCCAGCTCAACGACCGGGCCGCGCGGCTGAACGCCGTGCTGGACGGTCTGCTCGAGGACAGTCCGTCGCGATGATGGAGGACTTTCGTCTCATCCTGAGGTTCCCTGCCGTTCGCGTGATGCTTTCCAAGTTCTTGAACCAATAGTCCTAATAAGGGAGCTCCGGTGGCCGGCGACGCCGCGCCCCGCTCTGAGGTCCGTAAGGGCCGAGGGTGCGGGGAGGGCCCACCAGGTCGTTAGGAGCACCCACCTGGTTCGCCAGGTCTCAAGAACTCGATCGCACACGGATTACCGGCGGGGATTTATTCCCGCCACTGGCCCCGGGCATCGTCCCGGGGCCGGGAAGGCGCAGGGATGGGAACCATTCAAGTCCTCGGCGGCGTCCTCCTGGGCGCTGTCGTGTCGTTTGTCCTTGGCTATCTGCTGCGCGCCCAGCTCGGCCGCACCCGCATGGCGAGCGCCGAGCGCACCGCGGCGACCCTGCTCGAGCAGGCCACGCGCGACGCCGAGGCGAAGAAGCGCGACGCGCTGCTCGAGAGCCGCGAGGAATCGCTCAAACTCAAGCAGCAGCTCGAGCGCGAGATGCTCGCCGCCCGCAACAGCCAGCTCGGCGCCGAGCGCGCCTTCCACGAGAAGGAAGCCGCGTTCAACCGCCGCGTCGAGCTGATCGAGAAGAAGGACCGCGACCTCAAGAAGGTGGAGCAGGACATCGCGGCCCGCGAGATCGAGGTGAAGTCGCGCGACGCCGAGCTCGAGCGGCTGGTGCGCGAACAGACCGCGCGTCTCGAACGGGTGGCCGGCATGAGCGCCGAGACCGCGCGCGCCGAGCTGATCGCCACCATCGAGAGCGAGGCCCGCGCCGAGGGCAACCGCCGCGTGGTGGAGGTCCGCGAGGCCGCCCAGCGCAACGCCGAGCGCGAAGCCCGCAAGGTGATCGCGATCGCCATGCAGCGCTACGCCGCCGACCACGTGTCCGACCACTCGGTGTCGGTCGTCCACCTGCCGAGCGACGACATGAAGGGGCGCATCATCGGCCGCGAGGGCCGGAACATCCGCTCCTTCGAGATCATCACGGGCGTCGACGTGATCATCGACGACACCCCGGAGGCGGTGATTCTCTCCGGCTTCGATCCGGTGCGGCGCGAGATCGCGCGGCTCGCCCTCGAGCGACTGGTGGCCGACGGGCGCATCCATCCGGCGCGCATCGAAGAGGTCGTGGCCAAGGTGAAGGTCGAGGTCGAGGGCAAGATCCGGGAGCTGGGGGAGAATGCCTGCCTCGAGGTCGGTGTCCACGGGATCCATCCCGAGCTCCAGAACCTGCTCGGCCGGCTCCACTACCGCACGTCGTACGGCCAGAACATCCTGCGCCACTCGATCGAGGTCGCCCACCTCGCGGGCATGATGGCGGCCGAGATCGGCATGGATCAGCTGACCGCGAAACGCGGCGGCCTGATGCACGACATCGGCAAGGCCATCGACCACGATCACGAAGGCGGCCATCCGCAGCTCGGCATGGAGATCGCGACCCGCTACGGCGAGCCGCAGCCGGTGCTGGAGGCGATCGGCTACCATCACGACGACTACGCGGGCGGAAGCCTGTGGCCGGTGCTGATCGCCGCGGCGGACGCCATCTCCGGAGCGCGGCCCGGGGCGCGGCGCGAGAGCCTCGAGATCTACATCAAGCGGCTCGAGGCGCTCGAGAAGATCGCCGCCGGGTTCCCGGGCGTGGAGAAGTCGTACGCGATCCAGGCGGGCCGCGAGATCCGCATCATGGTCGAGCACACGCGGGTGGACGACGCACGCGCCCAGGGGCTCGCGACCGAGATCGCACGCCGAATCGAGAAGGAGCTGGAGTATCCGGGCCAGATCCGGGTCACCGTGATCCGCGAAACCCGCGCCGTCGACTACGCCAAGTAAAGGGGAGCGAACCTGAATCTTTTATTCATCGCCGACGTCATCGGGGCCCCGGGCCGCAAGATCGTGCGCGACCTGCTGCCCGGGCTCCGCAAGCGTCACGATCTCTCGTTCGTCGTCTGCAACGGCGAGAACGCCGCGGCCGGCTTCGGCCTCACGCGCGAAGCGGCGAACGAGCTGTTCCAGGCCGGCGTGGATGTCCTCACCGGCGGCAACCATCTCTGGGACCGCAAGGAGAGCCACAGCTACCTCGCCGAGGAGCCGCGGCTCGTGCGTCCGGCCAACCTGCCGCCCGGAACACCGGGCCTGGGCCAGCGCGTGTTCGAGGCCGCCGACGGCACGCGGGTCGGCGTGGTGAACCTGCTCGGTCGCGTGTTCATGAAAGAGGCGGACTGCCCCTTCCGCGCTGCGGATCAGGCGGTCGCCGCTCTCGCGCCTTCGGCGCGAGTAATTCTGGTCGACTTCCACGCGGAGACGACCGCCGAGAAGATGGCGATGGGCTGGTATCTCGACGGCCGGGTGAGCTTCGTGGTGGGCACGCACACGCACATCCCGACCGCCGACGAGCGCATCCTGCCGCAGGGCACCGCCTACCTCACCGACGCCGGCATGACCGGGAGCTTCGATTCGGTGATCGGCATGGACCGCGGCGTGGCGATCCGCCGCTTCCTCACGCTCATGCCGGAACGCTTCACGCCCGCCGACGGCAACCTGTGGCTGAACGCGGTGCTGGTGACGGTCGATCCCGCGACCGGCCACGCCCAGAAGATCACCCCGCTCCGGATCCCGCACGCCGCACCCGAGAAGGCGGCGCCGAAGATCCTGCTCGGCGATCCGGCGGCCGCGGCCCTGCGCGCGCGGGCGCACACCGAGGTCGAACGGTTGCGTGCCGCGGGAACCCTGCCGACACTCGCGCTGGTCTCGGTGGGCGAGGACCCGGCCTCCCGCATCTACCTCCAGCGGAAGCAGCAGGCCTGTGCCGAGATCGGCATCGAGGCGCGGCGCGTCACGCTCGCGGCCGGCGTCGACACGCGCGCCGTGGTGGCCGAGGTCGAGAAGCTGGCGCGCGACCGCGACGTGCACGGCATCCTGGTGCAGCTCCCGCTCGCGCCGCCGGCCGACGCGCAGGCCGTGATGGACGCGCTCCCGCCGGAGAAGGACGTGGACGGTTTCCACCCGGTGAACGCCGGGCGGCTCGCGCTCGGGCTCCCGGGACTCGTGCCGTGCACGCCGCGCGGGATCCTCGAGCTGCTGCGCTACTACGCGATTCCGGTCGCGGGCGCCCACGTCGTGGTGCTGGGGCGGAGCAGCATCGTGGGCCGGCCACTCGCCACGCTGCTCTCCAATCGCGGCGTGGACGCCACGGTCACGATCGGCCACAGCGCGAGCGGCCCCAAGCTCCAGGAGCTGGCGCGCCAGGCCGACATCCTGATCGCGGCGATCGGCCGGCCGGAGATGGTGACGGGCGACTGGATCCGTCCGGGAGCGACCGTGGTGGATGTCGGCATCCATCGCGTCGACGCACCGGGGACGCCCAAGGGCTCGCGCATCACGGGCGACGTCCACTTCGAGTCCGCCTCGCGGGTCGCGGGTGCGATCTCGCCGGTGCCGGGCGGCGTCGGCCCGATGACGGTGGCGATGGTGGTCTCGAACCTGGTGGTCGCCGCCACCCGCCAGAGCGGCGTACTGCCCGCAACCGTGCGCTGATGGCCACGGCTCCGGCGCCGAGCCGGATCTACACGGTCTCGGGCCTCACCAACGTCATCCGCGAGACGCTCGAGAACCGTTTCCAGGCGGTGTGGGTGAAGGGCGAGATCTCGGGCTGGAAGGTGCACGCGGCGAGCGGCAACGTGTACTTCAAGCTCGTCGAGGGGAAGCTCGCCACCATCGACTGCGCGCTCTACCGGCTGGCCGCCTCGCGCGTCACGTTCCAGCCGCGCGATGGGATGGAGGTGGAGGCGTTCGGGCGATTGAGCGTCTACCCGGCGCGCGGCAGCTACCAGCTCGCGGTCGCCGAGCTGCGCCCGGGCGGCATGGGCCAGCTCCTGATCCGCTACGAGGAGCTGAAGAAGCGTCTCCAGGCCGAGGGTCTGTTCGACGAGGCGCGGAAGCGCCCGCTGCCGCCGTACCCGCGCCGCATCGGGCTCGTCACCTCGCATGCGGGCGCCGCGGTGCGCGACCTCATCAAGGTGCTCCGCGAGCGCTGGCGAGGGATCGAGATCGTGATCGCGCCGGTCAAGGTGCAGGGGATCGGCGCCTCGGAGGAGATCGCGGCGGCGGTCGAGCGATTCGGGCGCTATGGAAAGGTGGACGTCCTGATCGTGGCGCGCGGCGGCGGCTCGATCGAGGACCTGTGGTCCTTCAACGAGGAGAACGTGGTGCGCGCGATCGCGCGCTCGCCGATGCCGGTGATCTCGGGTGTCGGCCACGAGTCCGACGTGACGCTCGCCGACCTGGTGGCCGACGTGCGCGCCGCCACGCCGTCCAATGCGGCGCAGCGCGCGGTGCGCGACCGCCGCGAGGTGCGGGAGCACGTGGTGCACTTGACGCGCCGCGCCGAGGGCGCGGTGCGGCGCGGTCTCGGCAACGCGCGCCATCGGCTGAACGGGCTGCTCGGCCGCTACCGGTTCCGCGACCGCCGCGAGGTGATCCACGGGCAGCAGCAGCGGCTCGACGATCTGCGCGAGCGTCTGATCGAAAACCTGGGCTCGCGGCTCACCGGCTCGCGATCGCGGCTCGCGGCGGCGGTCGCGAGCTACGGGCTCCGCGAGTTCCCGCGCCTGCTCCAGCTCCGCCACGAGGCGGTGAACCGGCTGAGCCACGCGCTGGCGCCGGCCGCGGCCCGCGCAGCCGATGCGCGGCGGAAGCGCCTCGCGGCGGCCATCGATCAGCTCCGCGCCCTGTCGCCGCGCGGTGTGCTCGAGCGCGGCTATTGCCTCGCGCGCGCCGCGGACGGTAGCTTGGTGCGCGTGGCCTCCGATCTCGCGGCCGGCCAGCTCGTGAATCTCGAGTTCGGCCGCGGCGAAGCGGACGCACGCATCGAAGTGGTCCGACCGGGAGAGACTTCATGACTTCGAAGAAGAACGACGCGACCCCGGCGCCCAGGTTCGAAGAGGGGATGACGCGCCTCGAGAAGATCGTCGAGGAGCTGGAAGGCGGGCGGCTCCCGCTCGAGGAATCGCTCACGCGCTTCGAGGAGGGCGTGAAGCTCTCGAAAGATCTCACCCGCACGCTCGAGGAAGCCGAGAAGCGGATCGAGCGGCTGGTCGAAGGTCCGAGCGGCCCCGACACCGTTGCCGACGGAACGCTCTCCGAGCCGGGCGACCACCCGTCCGAAGGCGAGCTGCCGTTCTGAGCGCGGGGGCGGTGATGCCGCGCCCCGCCCGGGCCCGCCCTGCCGGTGCATCGATGACGAGCCGCGAGCCGCGTGATCCGTTCGCCAGCCGCCGCGCGGCGTTCGACCGCTACTTGGCGAAGGTGCTGCCCCCGGCAACGCGGGTTCCCGGCCGGCTGCATGACGCGATGCGCTACAGCGCGCTCTCAGCCGGCAAGCGCCTGCGCCCGCTGCTCGCGCTCGCGGCATGCGAGGCGGTGGGAGCGCCGTGGACGCGCGCGCTGCCGGCGGCCGCGGCGGTCGAGTGTGTCCACGCGTTCTCGCTCGTCCACGACGACCTGCCGGCGATGGACGACGACGACTATCGCCGCGGTCGGCTGACCACCCACCGGAAGTTCGACGAGGGGCTTGCCGTGCTCGCGGGCGATGCGCTGCTGGCGCTGGCGTTCGAGGAGCTGACCCGGCTCGCGCGCCGTGGCGTGCCGGTCGCGCGCGTGACCGCGGCGGTGGCGGAGCTGGCGCGCGCCACCGGGAGCATCGAGCTCGTGGGAGGGCAGGCGCTCGATCTCGCGGCGGAAGGGAAGCCCGCGGACGAGCAGATCGTCCACGAAATCCATGCCCGGAAGACCGCGGCCCTGATCTCCTGCTCGCTGGTGCTGGGGGGCCTGGCCGGCGGTGGGGGCGAGAAGCCGGTCGCGATCCTGCGCCGGATCGGACGGGATCTGGGGCTCGCGTTCCAGATCCGCGACGACCTGCTCAACCTGGAATCGTCGCTGGACCGCCTGGGGAAGCGCGCCGGGACCGATCGGGCGCGTGGCAAGGCCACCTACCCGGGGGCCGTGGGAGTGGAGGCAGCGCGGGTAGAGGCGGCCCGCCTCATCCGGAGGGCGCTCACGGCCGCGGCCGGCCTGGGCCCCGGCGCCCGTAGCCTCAAGGGGCTCATCGAGGCCACGGCGACCCGCGACCGCTGACCGGGGGGCGTTTCCCCGTGCTAAGATGCCGTCCCGTAAGGGCTCGCAGCGGTGGGACTGCTGGTGGAGCCGGTCGCGCCGATAACGATCCCATGGATGAGCACGGGTACAGGGAGGTACTGCCCACGACGTCGTTCTGGCTGGCGCTCAGCATTGGGTTTCTCATCCAGGGCTACAAGGGATTCGCGGTGTTCTTTCATACCGGACGCTGGAATCTCAGACGATTCGTGGAAACAGGGGGTATGCCCAGTTCTCACGCCGCCTCGGTGGCCGCGCTTTCGACCTCGGTCGGGATCCAGGAAGGATTCCGCTCGCTGCTCTTCGCGGTGACGCTCTACTTCAGCCTGATCGTCATGTACGACGCCGCCGGCCTGAGGCGCGCCGCGGGCCGTCAGGCGGCGATCCTGAACCGGCTGGTCGATCAGCATTTCCAGCATCCGGAAAAGGAGACCCAGAGGCTCATGGAGCTGCTCGGCCATACGCCGCTCGAGGTCCTGATCGGCGGGCTGCTCGGGGTCGCCAGCGCGCTGATCTGGCACGGAGTGATTCGTTGAGTCTCCTCTCGCAGGTGCACTCTCCGGCCGACCTCAAGGAACTGTCCCGCGCCGATCTCACCCGCCTCGCCGCCGAGATCCGCCACGAAATCATCCAGACGGTGGCCCGCAACGCCGGACACCTCGCGCCCAATCTCGGCGTCGTCGAGCTGACACTGGCGCTCCACCGGGTGTTCGACTCCCCGCGCGACAAGATCGTGTGGGACGTCGGCCACCAGAGCTACCCGCACAAGCTCGTGACCGGGCGCTTCGACACCTTCCATACGCTCCGGCAGTACGACGGGATCGCGGGCTATCCGCGCCGCGTGGAGAGCCCGCACGACCACTTCGGGACGAGCCACGGCAGCACGTCGATCTCCGCGGCGCTCGGCTTCGCCGCCGCACGCGACCTCAAGGGCGAGGATCACCACGTGATCGCGGTGATCGGCGATGGCGCGCTCACGGGAGGGCTGGCGTTCGAGGGCTTGAACAACGCGGGCGAGCTGAACAAGCGGCTGATCGTGATCCTGAACGACAACGAGATGAGCATCTCGCCCAACATCGGCGCGATCCACCGCTATCTGACCAAACTCACGACGAGCCGCATCTACCGCCGCTTCGAGCACGACGTGTGGGAGCTGCTGGGCCGGCTGCCGAAGGGCCTGCGTGCGCAGGAAGGCGCGAGCCGTGTGAAAGAGGGGCTCCAGAACCTGATCTTGCCGGGAATATTATTTGAAGAGCTGGGTTTGAAATACTTCGGGCCGATCGACGGCCATGATCTGGACATACTCGAAGAGACGCTCGCCGACCTGAAGCGCTTCGATGAGCCGGTGCTGCTGCACGTGGTCACCCGCAAGGGCCGCGGCTACCTCCCGGCCGAGGGCGACTCGAGCACCTTCCACGGCATCGGCGTGTTCGACCCCGAGACCGGCGTGGCCTCCAAGGGTTCGCGCAAGACCTACTCCCATGTGTTCGGTGAGACCGCGGCGCTGATCGGGGAGCGCATTCCGAAGGCCGTCGCCGTGACGGCCGCGATGACGGACAACACCGGACTGACTCTGTTTGCGAAGCAATTCCCGGAGCGATTCTTCGACGTCGGCATGGCCGAAGAACACGCCGTGACTTTTTCGGCGGGGCTCGCTGCCGAAGGCATCCTGCCGCTGACGACAATTTATTCGACATTTTTACAAAGAGCTTTTGATCAGATCATTCATGATGTGGCAGTACAAAAGCTCAAGATCGTGCTGTGCATCGATCGCGCGGGGCTGGTCGGGGAAGATGGCGCGCCGCAGCATGGCGTGTTCGACGTCGGCTATCTGCGCATGATCCCCGGCACCGTGGTGATGCAGCCGCGGAACGGGGAGGAGCTGCGCGACATGCTGTGGACGGCCGCCTGCTGGAAGGGGCATGCCCCGATCGCGGTGCGCTACCCGCGGGCGCCGATCCCCGAGGAGCGGCTGCCGGAGCGCGAGCCGCGCGTGCTCGAGATCGGCGTGTCCGAGCAGCTCCGCGCGGGCGGCGACGTCGCGATTCTGGCGTTCGGGACCATGGTGGATCCGTCGATGGCCGCCGCGGAGAAGCTCGCGGCGAAGGGCATCTCGGCCACGGTCGTGAACGCGCGTTTCGCTTCGCCGGTGGACGAGCGGGCGATCGAAGGCCTGGCGCGCTCGGTCGGCCGGATCGTCACGGTGGAGGAGAACGTCCCGATGGGCGGCTTCGGCAGCGCGGTCAGCGAGTGCCTCGACCGCCTCGGCCTCTCGGGCACACCGCTTCATCGTCTTGCGCTTCCCACCGACTTCGTGGCCCACGGCAAGCGCGACGTGCTGCTGGCGCAGGCCGGGCTCGATGCCGAGGGCATCGAGCGCCAGGTCGCGGAGTTCGTGGCGGCCACGCAGCGCCAGTTCACGTGAAACCCCGCCGCATCGCGATCCTGGGCCATGCCACGCGGCCCGGCGTGCGACGCGCGGCGCTCCGACTCCAGGACCTTCTCAAGCGCCGCGGGCTGCAGGTGCGCCTCGACGCCCGGCTCGCCGCCGAATCCGGCCGCGAAGGTCTCCCGCTCGGCGCCCTCGCGAAATGGTGCGACGTGATGGTCACGCTCGGCGGCGACGGCACCGTGCTGGCCGGCGCACGGTCGGTGGCGGGACGGCGCGCGGTGCTGCTGCCGATCAATCTCGGAGGTCTCGGCTTCCTCACCGTGGCCGAGGGCCCCGACATGGCGTCGGCCCTGACCTCGGCGCTCGGCGGCAAGTGGCCGATCGGCACGCGCCGCGTGCTCTCGGTGCTCGCCCGGCGTCGTGGCCGCACCGTGCATCGCGGCATCGCCCTCAACGACGCGGTCGTGAAGAGCGCCGGCGGATCCTCCGCGGTGCACCTCAAGCTTCGTACCCTGGGTGACGATCTCGGGCGGCTGGTGGCCGATGGGCTCATCGCGGCGACCGCGGCCGGCTCGACCGCGTACTCGCTCTCGGCCGGCGGACCCTTGCTGGCGCCCGGCGTCGAAGGGATGGTGCTGACGCCCGTGTGCCCTCACGCGCTCGCGACCCGGCCCCTGGTCCTCGGACCCGACGACGAGATCGAGATCCAGGTCGTGGGCTCCTTCGAGCGCATTGTTTTATTGCTTGATGGCCAGGAAGGCGTGGACTTGTTCCCGCATGACGAAGTGCGGGTGAAGCTGGACCGGCGCATCGTGCGCGTCTTCCAGAACCCGGACCGCCCCTTCGTGCGCTCGCTGCGCACCAAGCTCGGCTGGCAGGGGAGCGGCAAGAGAAGCCTGTAAATATCTCACCAGAGCTCCGGCTCACCCCCGCAAGCCACCAGTACAACTCAACGACCTGCACAACGCTTGCGCTTCATCTCCATGAAGCCCGAGCCAAATGCCTGCTCGGCCTCGTACTGGTTATGCGCCCGGCACCTCAAACGCACGCCATCGATCGTCGCCTGCCCGCCGCGGGCATAGGGCTCGACATGATCGAATTCGAGAAGCTTTCGCGATTCACAGCGATGCCCTGAATCGCTCATGAAGGTGCATCGCCCCTGATCCCGCTTCCAGACCTCACGCCGGACGTGAGCCGGGATCGTCCGTGAGCCGGACGCCAGCCGGCGCGGAGCCCGAGGCGCCTGTGTCTCAGCGCACTTTCGCTTCCGAAGATCTTCCACCAACCGCTTCAGGCCATCCTTGAGAACCTCCGCGACGTCTCCTGACGGCTGCGAATGGCTCAGGAGTGACTTGGCCTCTTCGAGCAAGTCCCGGAATTCCTGATCGATCGTGATCTGAAGCGCGAAGCGCTTGGGAGACAACGGCTCTACGCGAGCCGGCCGCACGGCCGGCTGTGAAAAGTGCGAAATCATTGGGTTTTCAACTGACGCTAGCGTCAGTGATGCATTTCTCAACTGAGTTGGTCCTGGGGACTCCGTCTCAACTTTGGGGGTCACGGACCCCGCATCACTACCGACACAACTGCTCGGGAGCGTCGTGATCCTCGGAGCGACATCCGGACGCGGGAAGCGCTCCGCCAGCAGCAGCTCGATCTCAGACTTGTTCTTGTAGGCCGCCGCCTGGATCAGCTCCGCGTGATTCGCACGGGTCAAATGTGGCGCCACCAGCACGACGGCGGTCAGGTGCAGCCGGCCATCGGCCAGCGCCTCGAAGATCGTTGGAAACTTCCGTGCCGCTCGCGCGGCACGTATACGACGATACGTGCCACCTTCCGAGAGCTTCAGCTCGCGGACGCAGTACCCAAACATCGACGGATAGCCCTCGGGCACGAACAGCTTCCGGCGGTCGAACTCGGCGATGTGAGCGATGAACATGGCGGTGCTGCTCCGCTCCTGGGATCCCCAGGCGAACAGGCCGCGACGCAGATCGGTGTCCTTCAGGTGCTCCAACAGGTACGCGCGCATGGGATGAACCTTTCTCGGGGGCGCGCTGTGCATGTCGGCCCGCGATCGGCCGCACACACAATTTCTATCATGGCGTTTCTGCGCGTACGGAGAAGACGACAGATCGCGGATCTAGGATGGAGCTTCGATTTCGCGCGGCGTGCACATGAACTCGAGAGTGAGACGATCGTGCGCGATTTGGGCGCGTCTCCTGTGACGCACAACAACTCTGAGACGAATGGCGGGCGCGAAGCCGTCAAGGTATTTCTTCGATTCGAATGGAGAATGGTGATCGAGCACCGCGAAAAAGCGCGTCCCTCCTCGCCGCGCGAAGTGGGAGTGGAGCGCGGAACCAGTCGCAGCGACCGGCCCTCAACCTTTGGGCCCGGCACCGCCCCAGACCGAAAGGCCTACATGACAACTCTCCCGGACGCCGGTAACGTGCGGTCCCATGCTCGAACGCCTGCACATTCGCGACCTCGCCCTGATCGAACGCGCCGATCTGGAGCTGGCCCCCGGCCTCAATGTGCTCACCGGCGAGACCGGGGCGGGGAAGTCGCTCATCGTCCAGGCCCTGGACCTGATCATCGGGGAGCGGGCCGACGCCGGAGTCGTGCGTGACGGCGCCGAGGGCGCCACGGTCGAGGCCGAATTCCGGCTCCAGAACCCGGTCGCCCGGGACATCGCGAAGCTCATGAGCGAATGGGGCATGAGCTTCGACGGCGAGCAGTTAATTATTCGACGGGAAGTCATGACCACCGGAAGAAGCCGCGCGACCGTGAATCAATCTCCCATCACCCTCGCCTCGCTGAAGAAGCTCGGCGAAGTCCTGGCCGACCTTCACGGACAGCATGAGCACCAGAGCCTGCTGCGCGCCGATGCCGGCATCGAGACCCTCGACCGGCTCGCCGGCCTCGAGGACCGCCGCCAGTCCTACGTCGAGGCGCTCGAGGCCATGCGCAGCGCCGCTGCCCATCTCGCCCAGATCGAGCAGTCGCTCGCGAGCATCAACGAGCGGCGCGCCCAGCTCGAGGACGCCGCCCGTGAGATCGACGAGCTGAACCCGCAGCCGGGGGAGGACGAGCGGCTCAAGGAGGAAGTTCAGCGCTTCGCCCATCGCGAGCGACTCGGCGAGTACATCCAGCGCGCACTCGAAGCCGTGTACGAGGGGGAGCCCAACGCCGCGCAGATCCTCGCCACCGCCGCCCATGCCGTCGATCAGGGCGCGGCACTCGATCCCGCGCTCTCCGAGACGCTCCGCACGCTCGAGGAGGCGCGCATCGCGTGCACCGAGGCGGCGCGCTCGCTCGCCAATTACGCCGCCGATCTCGGCGCCGATCCCGCCGCCATCGAGGCGCTCGAAGCGCGGCGCGACCTGCTCGCCCGTCTCACCCGGCGCCACCGCCGTTCTCTCGAAGAGCTGCTCGACTGGCGCGAGCAGATCCTGGAGGAGCTGACCCTTGCCGAGGATGGGGCGGCGGCGCTCGCCACGGCTCGCGCCGATCATGATCAGGCCGAGGCCGCCTGCATCGCCGCCGGGCGCGCCCTGTCGCGGCAACGGCAGATCCGCGGGCGCGAGTGGTCCGAGAAGCTGAGCCGCGAGCTCAAGCCGCTGGGATTTCCGCATGCGAGCATCGCGTTCGACGTGAAGCGCCAGGCCGGTGCTGAAAAACCCGCCTTCGGCGCATATGGCCTCGACGAGATCGACATATCCTTCACGGCCAATCCCGGCGAGCCGGCACGGCCGCTGCGGCGCGTGGGTTCCGGCGGCGAGATCTCGCGCATCATGCTGGCCCTCAAGTGCGCGCTCCAAACCCATGATGCCGTGGACGTTCTGATCTTCGACGAAATCGACACCGGGATCGGCGGAGCGGTCGCCCAGGCGGTGGGGGAGCGCCTGCGCGAGCTGGCCGTCCACCGGCAGGTCCTGTGCGTCACGCACCTGCCGATGATCGCGGCAAAAGCCTCGCGGCATCTCTGCGTGCGCAAGCAGGCCACCAAGGGCCGCACCGTCGCCGGTATCGAGACGCTCGACGATACGACCCGGGTGGAAGAGCTGTCCCGCATGCTGGCCGGCGATCGCGCCACCGAGACCACCCGGCGCCAGGCCCGCGAGCTGCTCCATTCCGGAGAGGGGAGCCGCCGATGATCATCCCTTCGCTCGACGAGTTCCATGCGCTCGCACGCGGCGGCAAGCTGGTGCCGGTCTGCCGCGAAGTGTTCGCCGACCACGAGACGCCGGTGTCCGCCTTCCGAAAGGTCGACGACGGCAAGTACTCGTTCCTGCTCGAGAGCGTCGAGGGCGGCGAGAAGTGGGGGCGGTATTCCATTCTCGGCAGCCGTCCCTCGATGGTGTTCGTCGCGTATGACGATCGCTGCGAGCTGATCCGCGGCAGCGAGCGCCAGAAGCTCGCCGGCAAGCCGATGGACGAGCTGGCCAAGCTGCTCGCCGAGCACCAGGCGGTGTCGCTCCCCGGGATTCCGCGCTTCTGCGGCGGCGCGGTCGGCTATTTCGGCTGGGACGCGGTGCGCTGGTTCGAGAAGGTGCCCGCCGAACGCCCCGACGACCTCGGGCTCCCGATCGCGGTGTTCATGTTCGGCGATGTCGTCAGCGTGTTCGACAATCTCTCGCACACTCTGAAAGTCGTGACGCACGCTCGCGGTGGCGACAATCCGGATGCCGCGTACCAGGCCGCGCTGGCCCGGCTCGAAGCCGAGGTCGATCGCCTGAAGAAGCCGCTCGCGTGGTCGGAGCCGGTGAACGGCGCCGATCTCCAGGAGCCCAGCTCGTCGTTCGAGAAGGCCGCCTACATGGAGGCGGTCGAGAAGGCCAAGGAGCACATCCGCGCCGGCGACATTTTCCAGGTGGTGCTCAGCCACCGCATGAGCGCGCCGGTGAAGCAGCCTGCGTTCGAGGCCTACCGCGCGCTGCGCGTGATCAACCCTTCTCCTTATATGTACTTCTTGAGACTTGACGATCTCGCGATCGTCGGCTCCTCGCCGGAGCTGCTGGTGCGGCGCACCGACGGGGTCGTGGAAGTGCGTCCCATCGCCGGCACCCGTCCCCGCGGACGGAGCAGCGAGGAAGACCGCAGACTCGAGCACGAGCTGCTCGCCAACGAGAAAGAGCGCGCCGAGCACGTCATGCTGGTCGACCTCGGCCGCAACGACGTCGGGCGCGTCTCGGACTTCGGCACCGTCGAGACCAACGAGTACATGACGGTCGAGCGCTACTCGCAGGTCATGCACCTCGTGTCCAACGTGCGCGGCCGCGCGCGGGGCGGGCTCCAGCCGCTCGACGTGGTGCGCGCCTGCTTCCCGGCCGGCACGGTGTCGGGCGCTCCCAAGGTGCGGGCGATGGAGATCCTGTCCGGGCTCGAGCCGGTGCGGCGCGGCATCTACGCGGGCGCCGTCGGCCACTTCGACTATCATGGCAACCTCGACCTGTGCATTGCGATCCGGACGCTGGTTTACCGGAACGGGCGCGCGCACTGGGGTGTGGGGGCGGGCATTGTGGCCGACTCCGAGCCCGAGCGGGAGTGGGAGGAGACCCTGAACAAGGGCCGTGCGCTGTGGCTCGCCGTGCAGCGTGCGGAGCGGGGCATTTCATGATCTTCGTGATCGATAATTACGATTCATTTACTTACAACCTCGTGCAATACCTCGGCACGCTCGGTGCCGAGATCGAAGTGGCCCGCAACGACGCGATCAGCGTCAAAGATCTGGCGAAGAAGCCGCTCGAAGGGCTGGTGATTTCGCCCGGCCCCGGCGAGCCGAAGGATGCCGGCATCACCGAAGACGCGATCCGCGAGCTCTCCGGCAAGGTGCCGATCCTCGGCGTGTGCCTCGGGCACCAGGCGATGGGCGAGGTGTTCGGCGGCAAAGTGGTGCGCGCGCCGCGCCTGATGCACGGCAAGACCAGCCCGATCCTGCACCGCGGGCGCGGGGTGTTCGCCGGGCTCGACAACCCGTTCGAAGCCACCCGCTACCACTCGCTGATCGTCGAGCGCGAATCGCTGCCCGGCGTGCTCGAAGTGGTGGCGTGGACCCCCGAGGGCGAAATCATGGGGCTCAAGCACCAGGACGCCGAGACCTGGGGCGTCCAGTTCCACCCCGAGTCGGTGCTCACCTCGCAGGGCATCAAGCTGATCGAGAACTTCCTCACGCTCTGCCGCCAGCACGCGGCCGCCCGGAGTGCAACGTGATCCGTAACGCGATCGCGCACGCCGTCGCCCGCGAGGACCTCCCGCGCGAGATGGCGCTCGCCGCGATGGAGCAGATCCTGGCCGGCGACGCCACGCCCGCCCAGATCGGCGCGCTGGCGGTGGCGCTGCGAATGAAAGGGGAGACGCCGGCGGAGCTCGCCGGCATGGCCGAGGCGCTGCGCCGGCGCGTGCCTCCGATCCGCACGCGACGCTCGCCGCTGGTCGACACCTGCGGCACCGGCGGAGATTCCGCCGGCACCTTCAACATCTCGACCACCGCCGCGCTGGTCGCGGCCTCGTGCGGTCTCGCGGTCGCCAAGCACGGGAACCGCGCGGTTTCGAGCCGCACCGGGAGCGCCGATGTGCTGGAGTCGCTGGGCGTGGGCATCGACCTCACGCCGGAAGCGGCCGGGCGCTCGCTCGACCTGCTCGGGATCACATTCCTGTTCGCGCCCAACTTCCACAGCGCGTTGCGCCACGCCGCGGAGCCGCGCCGCGAGATCGGCGTGCGCACGGTGTTCAACGTGCTGGGCCCGCTGTCCAATCCCGCCGGCGCGAGCCGCCAGCTGCTCGGCGTCTACTCCGACGCGCTGGTGCGCCCGGTCGCCGAGGTGCTGGGCCAGCTCGGCAGCGACCGCGCGTGGGTCGTGCACGGGCGCGACGGGCTCGACGAACTGACCGTGTTCGACAAGAGCCATGTCGCCGCCCTCGAGAACGGCGCAATCCGCGAGTTCGAGCTGGATCCGGGCGAGTACGGCCTCTCCGGCAAATCCCGCGACGAGATCGCGGGCGGCGACGCCACCGCCAACGCAGCCCGCATCCGTGCGGTGCTCGCGGGGGAGAAGAGTGCGGCGCGCGACATCGTGCTCCTCAACACCGGGGCGGCGCTCGTGGTCGGCGGACTCGCGAACGACCTCAAGGACGGGATCACGCGCGCGGCCCAGGCCATCGACAGCGGCGCGGCGCGCGACAAGCTCGCCGAGCTCGCCGCCTTCCGCGGTTAGCGCCGTGGACCGTCTCGCACGTATCGCCGACGACCGCCGGCGCCGGATCGAGGATCTCAAGCTCCACACGCCGGGCCACGTGCTCAAGTCCCGGCTCGGCCCGCCGCGGCCCGGCGGACGTCTCGAGCGCGCGCTCCGACGCGCGCGCCCCGCCGATCCGCTCAAGCTCCTGTGTGAGTTCAAGCGCGCCTCGCCCTCGCGCGGCATGCTCAATGAAGCGGCCGATCCCGTGGCCATGGCGGGGATCTACGAACGCGGCGGCGCGACGGCGATCTCGGTGGTCACCGAACCGGATCATTTCCATGGCAGCCTCGAATGGCTCGACCAGGTGCGCGCTGTGACGCGGTTGCCGCTCCTGCTCAAGGACTTCGTGTTCGATTCCTGGCAGCTCCTCGATGCCGCCGTGCGCGGCGCCGACGGCGTGCTGCTGATCGCCTCGCTGTTGAGCGATGTGCAGCTCCAGCGACTGATCGGCGAGGCCAAGCTGCTCGGGCTCGACCCGCTGGTCGAGGTGCACGACCGCGACGAGCTGGCCCGCGCGCTGCGCGCCGGCGCCACGATCGTCGGGGTCAACAACCGCGACCTCCATACCTTCGAGGTGCGCCTCGAGACCTCGCTCGAGCTGATGCCGTTCGTACCGACCATGATTGCCGCGGTCGCCGAGAGCGGGCTCTCGACTCCGGACGATCTCGCGCGGCTGCGCGCGACGCGCTGCGACGCGGTGCTGATGGGCGAGGTGTTCATGACGAGCGCCGACCCGGCGCGGACGCTCGAGCAGCTCCAGGCGGCGGCACGGGGATGAGCGACCGGCCCCGCACCCTGATCAAGATCTGCGGGCTGACGTCGTACGACGACGCCCGGATGGCGTTCGAGGCGGGGGCGGACTGGCTCGGCTTCGTGCTGTGGGACGAGAGCCCGCGCGGCATCCCGGCGCCGAAGGCGCGTGAGATCACGGCCGCGCTCGACGGCGCAGTACGGGTGGGCGTGATGGTGGCGCCGACACCGGAGAACGCCGAGGAGCTGGCAACGAGGGCCGGTGTCGACCGCGTGCAGCTCCACCAGGTCGATCCCATGGCCTGGCCCGAGTCGTTCCCGTTCCCGATCTGCTTCGCCTGCACGGTCGAGGACGACGGCTCGCTGCGCGAAGCGCTCCCCGCGCTGCGCCATCTCGTGCTGCTCGACACGGCGGATCGCGTGCTGCCCGGCGGGACCGGTCGCACCTTCCCGTGGGAGACCGCGCGCGTGGTGGCGGCGACCCGCGACGTGCTGCTCGCGGGCGGGCTCGACGCCTCGAACGTGACCGAGGCGATCGAGCAGGTTCAGCCGTTCGGCGTGGACGCCAGCTCGCGGCTCGAGTCGGGCCCCGGGCGCAAGGACCCGGAGAAGGTGCGCGCGTTCATCGCCGCGGTGCGCGCGGGCGACGCCAAGCTCGGCCCGGAGACCGGGCCATGAGCTTCACAACCGGGCCGGACGCCCACGGCCACTACGGACCCTATGGCGGGCGCTTCGTTCCCGAGACGCTGATCGCGGCACTCGACCAGCTCGAAGCCGAATACACCAAGGCCCGCCTCAACGAAGCATTCCGGCGCGAACTGGCCGACACGCTGCGCGACTTCGCGGGCCGGCCCACGCCGCTGATCGAAGCGAAGCGCTTCTCGGAGAAGGCCGGCTGCCGGGTGTTCCTCAAGCGCGAAGACCTGCTCCATACCGGCGCGCACAAGATCAACAACACGATCGGCCAGTGCCTGCTCACGAAACGCATGGGGAAGCCGCGCGTGATCGCCGAGACCGGCGCCGGGCAGCACGGGGTCGCGACCGCCGCCGCCGCCGCGCGCTTCGGGCTCTCGTGTGTGGTCTACATGGGCTCCGAGGACATGCGGCGCCAGCGCCTGAACGTGGAGCGCATGAAATTGCTCGGCGCCGAGGTGCGCGCGGTGGACGCCGGCTCGCGCACCTTGAAGGACGCGATCAACGAGGCGCTGCGCGACTGGGTGACGAACGTGCGCGACACCCACTACGTGCTGGGCTCTGTGCTGGGCCCGCATCCCTTTCCGATGCTGGTGCGGGAATTCCATCGTGTGATCGGGGACGAGGCGCGCGCGCAGTTCGAGAGCGCCCACGGCGGCCGGCCCGACGTGCTCGCCGCCTGTGTCGGCGGCGGCAGCAACGCGATCGGCCTCTTCACCGCGTTCCTCGACGACGCCGGCGTGCGCATGGTGGGGGTGGAGGCCGGCGGCGAAGGCATCGCGAGCGGGCGCCACGCGGCGCGCATCCCCGAGCACCAGATCGGAGTGCTCCACGGGACCCGCACGCTGGTGCTTCAGGATGGGCGCGGGATGGTGCGCGAGACCCACTCGGTGTCGGCCGGGCTCGACTACCCCGCACTCGGCCCCGAGCACGCCTGGCTCGCCGACCAGGGCCGCGCGGAGTACGCGTCCGCCACGGACACCGAGGCCCTCGACGCGTTCGAGGCACTGTCGCGCACCGAGGGCATCCTGCCCGCGCTCGAATCGGCGCACGCGCTCGCCTGGGTGCTGCGCGAGGGACGGAATCTCGGCCCGGACGCGCGGGTACTGGTCAATCTCTCGGGCCGCGGTGACAAGGACGTGGACGAGGTCCTGAGGGTGCGCGGCAAAACCTCCGCGACGCCCTGAGGCCGTAGACCACGGCGCGGCCTATGCCGCCCGCCGGGCCTCCACGTCCTTCCCGTACCAGTCCACGCGGCGCGTCAGGAACATGACGAGCGCGAGCACCACGAACAGGCCGAGCGAACCCACCAGCAGCGCGAAATCCTCGTTTTCGAGCAGCACGTAGAGGTAGCCGTAGAGCGCGGCCACCACGCCGCCGATCGCGAGGCCGCGTCCCCACGAGCCGAGGATCCAGCGTGCGTACGAGCCGACCATCGCAATCACCCCGAGCGAGGCGAGCACATAGGCGGTGACGAAGCCCAGCTGCTCGGCCAGCGACAGCTCGAGCAGGAAGAACAGGCAGAGTGCCGCCCCGATCATCAGGTACTGGATCGGGTGCACCCGTGCGGTGGCCAGGACTTCCATCAGCCAGACCGCCGTGAAGGTCAGGATCAGGAACAGGCTCGCGTACTTCACGCTCCGCTCCGCCATGCGATGAACCGTCACCGTCTCGACGAAGTTCACGCCGAAGGCGGACAGGAGAACGTTGGCCGCGGGCGAGGATTCCGACGTCCACACCTGGGGATAGTTCCGGCCCAGGAACGGGATGCTCCACGTGGCCTTGAACCCCTGCTCACTGGTGGTGCGGTCCTGCGGCAACCAGTTGCCCTGGAAGCTCGGGCTCGGCCAGTTGGACTCGAGCACGACCTTCGTCGTACGGCCGAACGGCGTGAAGAAGAGCCCCTCGCTGCCGTTCATCTTCAGGGGGAACCGGAATGTGAACCCGCTTTTGCCACGGGGGCCGACCGTGGCGTGGATGCCGCTGCCGACGCCGCCGTCGTATTCGCCAATGCCGGGCATGAACGGAACGCGATCGGCGCCGGCCTCGAATTCGATCTCGTCGTGGATGGCGCGCGCATCGCTGATGCCGAGAGCCACCACCGCGCGATCCCACAGCACGTCGGCAGCTCCGATGCCGAGCGGAGCAACGTCGGGCGCCTCGAAGCTTCCGCGAAGCTCGAGGTCCGACTGGTACACGGGCACCGAGAAGATGCCGCGCGAGCGCCGCTCGCTCGACACTTTGCCCTGGATGGAAAGCTCGCCCGGCAGGAACACCAGGTGGCGCACGGTCGTCACGATTTCGGCCGGGCCCTTCTCGGGCTTGTAGGTGGTGCGCTGGAGATAGGGGACGACCAGCGCGGGCCCGGTGAGGGTCTGCTTGCGGCCCCACTTGGCGGTGATCTCCTCCACCGCCTCGGTGCGGCGCTCGCTGCGCTCGCCCACCAATCCGCCGATCCAGAACACGGGAATCTGGAGCACGATCACCGCGAACAGCAGGGTGATGACCCGGACGACGTGCGGATTGAAATTGAACACGGCACCTCCACGAGTGGGACGTCTCGGTTTTCGGCCTTTTTTCGGCGGCCCTTGAGTGCTCCGCTGGGAGGGGACCGGCTACGCTCCCCGTCGGACCCTGTGCTATAAACGTTGCCCGCTGCGCCCGTAGCTCAATTGGATAGAGCGTTAGCCTCCGGAGCTAAAGGTTACAGGTTCGATTCCTGTCGGGCGCACCACTCCTGCCCATGACTGAGCCCAGCTCGCCGCCCGAGACCCCCGAGCGCTTCGCTCCGCGCGCGGCGGGTGCCATGGCCGACATGTTCGACCACGTGTCGCCGCGCTACGACTTCCTCAACCGGCTGATGACGCTGGGGCGGGATGCCGCCTGGCGCGCCGCGATGTGGCGGGCGGTGCCCGGTCGCGCGCGGGTCGTGCTCGATCTCTGCACCGGCAATGGCGTCTCGCTCGAGGGCCTGCGCCGCCCCGGGCGGCTCGTGATCGGCGCCGACGTCAGCCTCGGCATGCTGGCCTACGCGCAGGACCAGGAGGGGCGCGTGGGCTGGGCACCGCGCCTGGTGTGCGCCGACGCATTCCATCTGCCGCTGCGTTTCCACACGGTCGATGCCGTCACCATCGCGTTCGGCCTCCGCAACCTGAGACCCCGTCCCGCCGCACTCGCCGAAATCGCGCGCGTGCTCGCGCCTGGCGGGACGCTCGTCATCCTCGAGGGCACGCCGCCCGAGCCGGGGCCGTTCGCGCCGTTCCATCGCTTCCATCTCAGGCACGTCGTCCCGCTGCTCGGAAGACTGTCGCCGGATCCGAGTGCCTACGCGTATCTCGGGCAGTCGATCCTCGCCTTCGGCCCGGCGTCGGAGGTGGATCGCGAGCTGCAAGCCGCCGGCTTCGAGATCACGGCGCACCAGACGTTCATGCTGGGCGCTGCGCGCCTGTGGGTTGCACGCCGGACCCATGAAAAGGTGGGGGAGGCCGGCGCAACGTCCTTCGTGCACTCTGCACGCGCGGGAGGTCCGGATCGGGGCGATATGCCCAACCGTCATCCGGCGGGTGACTGGGAATGGCGCATCGCCAGCGCCACCCAGCTCGTGGTGTGTCTTGCTGTCCTGGTCAGCCTGGTGGTCGCACTGGTCCAGCTGTCCAACGCCGAGGCCATGAGCTTTCTGACGCCCGGGCAGCGCCTTGGCGGCATCATCTTGAGCATTGCTGGAATAGCAGGATTCGCGCTGCGCGCGCTCGCGTTGTCCGGCCGGCTGCTCGGATCGTCGAACCGCCGCTGACCGCGGCTGGGTGGCATCACCCTTGCGTGATCGTCGGGGAGTTTTACCCATCCGAAGGTCGCCCTGGGCTCGGGAACACTCATGGCTTCGCGCGAGAAGATCCTGGAGTCGTTGCTCGAGCTGTCGGACCGTTCGTCGACGGATTCCAAGGCGCGTCTGGCGGATCGTCTGCTCCAGACCGCTCTCAGGCTGGCCGACGGCGACGGCGTCGCCGCGGTGCTCTCGATCGGACGCCAGATCGAGCGCTGGACCTACATGCGCGACGACTTTTCCTCGACGTGCACCGAGGTCCCGCGCGGCAACGAGTTCGGGCGAATGCTGTTCCGTACTCACCACCCGATGCTGGTCGCCGATCTCGCGACCGATCCGCGCACGCTCGCCGAGGACGGCTGCCCGGGACTCGATCCCGGGCCGGCTCTGTTCGTTCCGCTGAGGCCGCGCGGCCAGAACAACGGGTACCTCGCCGTCTATAGGAAGCGCGGCGCGCCCTACTTCACGGCCGAGGAGATCCGGCTCGTCACCTTCCTCGGCGCGTGGGCCGCGATGGCGATCCAGAACCTCAGGCTCGCCGAAAGCCTCGAGCGGCTCGCTGTCACCGACGACCTCACGCAGATCTACAACTACCGCTTCCTCAAGACCGCGCTGCGTCGCGAGGTGAAGCGAGCCGCCCGCTACCAGCAGCAGCTCGGCATCGTGATGATCGACGTCGACAGCCTGAAGGAATACAACGACAAGTTCGGCCACCTGCGCGGCAGCTTCCTGCTGCGCGAGATGGCCGGGCTCTTCGCGCGGCAGATCCGGCCCTGGGACCTGGTGGCGAAGTACGGCGGCGACGAGTTCACGCTGCTGCTGCCGCAGACCGGCCGCGAGGGATCGACGGTGGTCGCCGAGCGTATGCGCGCGGCGGTCGAGAACCACATGTTCCCGCTCGCCGAGCGCGGCGCCATCACGATCAGCCTCGGGATCTCGGTGTTCCCCGAGGACGCCGAGGACTCGATCGGGCTCCTGAGGGCCGCCGACCGCGCGCTCTATCAGGCCAAGCGGAACGGCCGCAACCGGGTGGAAGCCATCGAGGTGAAGGCCGCGTGAGCCGGATCGCGAGCGAATCGGCGCGTGGGATCAAGTCTTTGACCCCCTTCGAAAGGGGCTGTTAGACTTCCGCACCCGGACGCGCCCCGCACGTCCGGCTTTGTGTTTCCGCATGGAGGCTTCGTTGGAAAAGATCGGCATCGCAGTAGTGGGAACCGGCGACTGGGGCGCGAACCTGGTCCGCAACTTCGGTGCGCTTCCGGGCGCCCGGCTGGTCGCGCTGTGCGACACGGATTCCAAGCGGCTGAACGCCGCCGTCGCGCGGCACCCCGGCACGCTTCCCCTCGACAACATCAACGACGTCGCGATCAACTCCGAGATCCAGGGCGTGGTGATCGCGGCGCCGGCGGTCCACCATTTCTCGATCGCCCAGCGCATGCTCGAGGCGGGGAAGGACGTCTACGTCGAGAAGCCGCTCACCCTCGAGGTGGGCCACGCCGAGACGCTCGTGCAGCTCGCGCGCGACAAGCAGCGCATCCTCATGGTCGGCCATCTGCTCCTGTTCCACCCGGCCGTGAAGTATTTGAAAGACCTGGTGAACCGCGGGGACCTCGGCGATCTCCACTACCTCTATTCGCAGCGCGTGAACCTCGGCAAGGTGCGGAAGGACGAGAACGCCCTGTGGAGCTTCGCGCCCCACGACCTCTCGGTGATCCTCCACCTGCTCGGCGAGGAGCCGATCGACGTGTCCGCGCGCGGGTCGGCGTTCCTCCAGCCCGGCATCGAGGACGTGGTGTTCGTCGACATGCGGTTCTCCAAGGGCCGCCAGGCGCACGTCCACGTGTCGTGGCTCGACCCGCACAAGCTCCGCAAGTTCACCGTCGTCGGCAGCAAGAAGATGGTGGTGTTCGACGACATGGAAGCCAGCGAGAAGGTGCGCATCTACGACAAGGGTGTGAACCGCCAGGGCGAGGTGGTGTCCTACGGCGATGCGCTCACGGTGCGGAGCGGCGACATCCTGATCCCGCAGATCTCGCTCCAGGAGCCGCTGCGGATCGAGTGCCAGCATTTCGTGGACTGCATCCGCGACCGCACGAAGCCGGTCACCGACGGCGCCGACGGGCTCAAGGTGGTGAAGGTGCTGGCCGCCGCACAGGAGTCGCTCGAGTCGGGCGGCATCCCGGTGCCGATCGCGGCCGTCAAGGCGGTGCATTCGTGATCTCCGAGACCGCCACCATTCACCCGAGCGCCGAGATCGGCGCCAACACGAAGATCGGCGAGCACGTGGTGATCGGCGCCAACGTGAAGATCGGTACCGGCTGCGTCGTCGGCAGCCAGGTCGTGATCCACGACGACACGAAGGTCGGGAACGACGTGCGGATCGACGACCAGGCGACCCTCGGCAAGCTGCCGATGAAGGCCGCGAATTCCGCGACCACCAAGGAGCAGCAGCTTCCGCCGCTCACGGTGGGGGACACCTCGATCGTCGGCACCGGCGTGGTGCTCTATCGGGGGGCGGCGATCGACAGCAAGGTGCTGATGGCCGACCTCTGCACGATCCGTGAGAACGTGACCATCGGACGCGGCACGATCGTCGGCCGCGGGGTCACGATCGAGAACTTCTGCACCGTCGGGCGCTACTGCAAGCTCGAGAGCGAGTGCTACATCACCGCCTATTCCACGCTCGAGGACCGCGTATTCGTGGCGCCCGGCGTGGTGACTTCGAACGACAACTTCGTCGGCCGCACCGCCGAGCGCTTCAAGCACTTCAAGGGCGTCACCGTCCGGAAGGGCGGACGCATCGGCGCGGGCTCGGTTCTCCTTCCCGGCATCACGGTGGAGGAGGACGGCCTGGTCGCCGCCGGGTCGGTGGTGACCCGCGACGTGCCGCGACGCACCATCGTCATGGGCGCACCCGCCAAACCGTGGCGGGAAGTGCCCGCCGAGCAGTGGCTCGAAAACCAGGGCTGGACGGACGCCTGACCGGAGAACCCACGAACATGTCCTCGACGACCAAGACGACCATGAACGTACCGCTGCTCGATCTCCGCGCGCAGTACGACACCATCCGCACCGAGATCGACGACGCGGTGCGCCGGGTGTTCGAGAGCACGCGCTTCATCGGCGGGCCCGAAGTCACCGGGCTCGAGGAGGAGATCGCGCGCTACTCGCAGACGCCGTACGCGATCGCGTGCGCGTCGGGCACCGACGCGATCCTGCTCGCGCTCCGCGCGCTCGGCATCGGCCCAGGTGATGAGGTCGTCACCAGCTCCTACACGTTCTTCGCGACCGCCGGCACGGTGGCCAACGTGGGCGCGACCCCGGTCTTCATCGACATCGATCCCCGCACCTACAACCTGGACCCGCACCGCCTCGAGGCCGCGATCACGCCGCGCACCAAGGCGATCATCGGCGTCCACCTCTACGGCCAGTGCTACGACATCCCGACCGTCCAGGCGGTGTGTCACAAGCACCAGCTGTGGCACATCGAGGACGCGGCGCAGGCGATCGGATCGGAGTGGGAGGGGAAGCGCGCCGGCTCGATCGGCGACTTCGGCTGCTTCTCGTTCTTCCCGTCCAAGAACCTGGGCGCGGCCGGCGACGGCGGCATGATGGTCGCCCGCAACAGCGACTACGCCGAGAAGGCGCGGCTGCTGCGCGAGCACGGCGCTAGGCCTAAGTACTACCACTCGATCGTCGGCACCAACTCGCGGCTCGATTCGCTGCAGGCCGCGATCCTGAGAGTGAAGCTTCGCCACCTCGACCGCTGGAGCGAGATGCGCGCGCAGAACGCCGCCCTCTACGACCGGCTCTTCGAGGGTGCCAAGCTGGGCCGGCCGTGGAAGGACCCGCGCGGCCGCCACATCTACAACCAGTACGTGATCCGGGTGGAGCAGCGCGACGCGCTCAAGCAGCACCTCACGGATCGCGGGATCGGAACCGAGGTCTACTACCCGGTGCCGCTCCACATGCAGCAGTGCTTCGCGTCGCTCGGCTACAAGGCCGGCGACCTGCCGCACTCCGAAGCGGCGGCCCGCGAGACGCTCGCGCTCCCGATCTATCCGGAGCTCGGCGAGGAGCGGGTCCGCTACGTGGCCGCGGCAGTGAGGGAATTCGTGGATCGATAGGAGTCTTCGTCCCGGCGCGCACGCCTCCCCGCCCTGTGCGCGACGCGCCGGTTTGCCTCACGAACGCAACGGACCGAGCCCCGAGGTCCGAAGCGAGAACGAAGACGCATGGACGTCACGCAACGGGACACCCTGCGCGAGCTGTTGCGCCGGGTCGAAGAGGTGCGCGGGCTCTCCGGAACCCCCTCGGCGCAGTCGGCCATGGACCCGGACGATCCCGAGGTGCTTCTCCATACCCTCTCGGACCTCGCCGACGAGCTCGAGCGCAGCCATCGCCGCCTGATCGAGACCAACGTGCAGCTGGTCTCGTTGCGCGAGGTGGCGAGCAGCATGGTCGGTGCGGAGGATGCCGCCGAGACCACGCGGCTCGTGACCCGCTACCTGTGCCGCGCCTTCGGCTTCCAGGAGGCGGTCCTGATGCTGGTGAACCGCGAGTCGGCCACGCTGCAGGGCACGTGGACCCACCTCCAGGGTGACAAGGAGCAGAGCTTCACCCTCGAGGTCCCCCTGACGGGCGACTCCGGCACCCTGTCGCGCGCGCTGTGGATGAACCGCGCGATGATCCAGCACGCCACGCGGGCGCGGCTCCGCTCCATGGTGCCCGACGGCCACCCGCTCGTGGACATCCTGGAGTCGGTCGCCTACGTGGCCGCGGCTCCGCTCCAGAGGAGCCACGCCGTGCTGCCCCAGACCGAGCCCCACGAGCTGTGCGGGGCGCCCTGCATCCTCGGCGATCCGATGGTGCTGGCACCGCGTCCCGGCCCGGCCGCCGAGAACTGGACCCGCGAGCGCGAGGACCGCCAGCGCACGTGCCTCTCGTGCGACCTGATGCCGATCCTCGGCGTGATCGGCATGGCCCGCCGCACCGGCTCGGCGCCGGTCAACCAGGGCGACGTGATGATGCTCGAGTCGATCGGGCACTCGCTCGCGCCGATGGTCGAGAACGCTCGGCTCTACCAGGACCTCCGCCGCAGCGAGCGCTTCCGCGAGCACGTCCTCGACAGCATGGCGAGTGCGCTGGTCGCGGTGAACATGAAGGGGGAGATCCTCACCTTCAATCACGCGGCCGAGGAGCTGCTCAAGGTCACCGAGGCCGAGGTGGCGGGCCAGCCGATCGGCGCCGTGCTCGGCACCGACGGCGAGGCGCTGCTGCGCGACGCACTCGAGGACGGGCGCGAGTCGCTGCGGGTCGAGACCCATCTCCGCGCCCGCGACGGCACGCCGATCCCGGTGCGGCTCACCACGTCGCTGCTCCGGAACGACCGCCGCGCCGTCTACGGCGCGATCGCCACCTTCACCGACCTCACGCCGCTCAAGCGCGCCGAGGAGCACGCGCGCCAGCTCGACCGGCTGGCGGCACTCGGGCGCTTCACGTCGAGCGTTGCCCACGAGCTCCGCAACCCGCTCACCGGCATCGCCACCGGCGTCCAGTACCTGGCGCGCGCGATCCCGGCCGACAGCCCGGAGCGCACCAATCTCCAGTTCATCCTCGACGAGATGCGCCGGCTCGACCGCATCATCCAGGAGCTGTTCGACGTCACGCACCCGCGGCGCCTGCACTTCGAGGTCGCGCCGATCGAGGAGTGCGTCACCCGCGCCCGGCACAGCCTGGACGGCGTGCTCGAGGCGGCCGGCGTGACCTACAAGCTCGAGGTGACGCCGCGCACGCCGCCGGTGCCGCACGACACCGACCAGATGCAGCAGGTGTTCATCAACCTCATCAAGAACGCCGCCGAGGCGACGCCCGCGGGCGGTCGCATCGTGGTGCGCATCGAGCCGGCGGCGCGCGCCGCCGAACGCGGGCCCGCCGGCGCCGCGCCGATGGCGGTGGCCGTGCACGTCGAGGATTCCGGGAGCGGTATCGCGCCCGAGCATCAAGGCACCCTGTTCGAACCGTTCTTCACCACCAAGAAGGGCGGCACCGGACTGGGCCTGTACATCAGCCATGACATCGTGAAGCGCCATGGTGGGAGCCTCACCGTCCAGAGTGAACCGGGCCGGGGAACCCGCTTCAGCGTAGAGCTACCACTCGAGACCCACGGGGGCACCCCATGAGCAAGGCCAACGTTCTGGTCGTGGATGACCAGGACTCGATCCGCCACTTCGTCACCAAGGCGCTCGAGGAGGACGGCTACGCCGTCACCCCGGCGGCGTCGCTGCGCGAGGCGCGCCAGTTGCTCGAGCAGTCGCTGCCCGATCTCTGCGTGGTGGATTTCCGGCTGCCCGACGGCACCGGGATCGAGCTGCTGCGCGAGATCAAGCGGCTCCAGCCCGAGATCGCGGTCATCATGATGACCGCCTTCGGGCAGGTGGAGAACGCGGTCGAGGCGATGAGCGCCGGCGCCTACTGGTTCGTGAAGAAGCCGTTCCAGAACGACGAGCTGTTGGCGCTCCTCAACCGCGCCCTGGAGTCGCAGCGGCTGTGGCTCGAGCTCAAGCGCCTCCGCAATACCGCCTTCGCCGACGAGGACTACCTCCATTCGTCGAGCCCGGCGATGCAGGAGGCCTACGCGATCGCCGAGCAGGTCGCGCGCGGCGACACCACCAGCGTGCTCATCGAGGGCGAGAGCGGAACGGGGAAGGAGTACTTCGCGAACCTCATCCACCGGATGAGCGCCCGGCACAACCAGCCGTTCATCGAGATCAACTGCGCCGCGATCCCGAGCGAGCTGCTCGAGAGCGAGCTGTTCGGCTACGAGAAGGGCGCCTTCACCGATGCCCGCGCCCAGAAGCTCGGGCTCATGGAGCTGGCGAACGGCGGCACGCTGTTCCTGGACGAGATCGGGGAGATGAACCCGATGCTCCAGGTGAAGCTGCTGCGCGTGCTCGAGCGGCGGACCCTGCGCCGCGTGGGCGGCACCAAGGACATCATCGTCAACGTGCGGGTGATCTCGGCCACCAACCAGGACCTCGAGCGCATGGTGCGCGAAGGCCACTTCCGCGAGGACCTCTACTACCGCCTCAAGGTGGTGCCGCTTCTGGTGCCGCCGCTCCGCGAGCGTCCGGAGGACGTGCTGCCGCTGTCGCGGCTCTTCATGGACCGCTTCGGCAAGCAGTTCAAGAAGAGCTTCAAGGACATCACGCCGGCCGCCGAGCGCCTGCTGCTCGAGTATCCGTGGCCCGGCAACATCCGCGAGCTGAAGAACCTCTTCGAGCGCACCGTGCTGCTCGAGACCGGGACGTCGCTCGAGCCGCGCCACCTCAAGCTCGCCGCCCGCGCGCGCACGCCGTCCGAGGCGTCACTCGGGCAGCGCATCGACGGCAGCCTTTCCGGACCGATGCCGCCGGGAGGCATTCCGTTCGAGCAGATGGTCGAGGAGCTGGAGCGAGCCTTGATCCATCGTGCCTCGTGTGCTACCAAGTGGAACCAGAGTCGCACGGCGGAAGTGCTCCTCCTCAAGCGCGACAAACTGCGCTACCGGATGAAGCTCTACGGCATCGCCGGCGACGGCGAAGCGGAGCCTGGACTGAAGACCGGAACCGAATCTTGACGTTACGCGCCCTGGGGTTGGGACCGCTCCTGATCGGCGCGGTCCTGACCCTGGGATCGTGCGCCTACAGCACGAGCACGGCCAATCTCCCGCCCCATCTCCGCACCATTTCCATCCCCGCCTTCGAGAACCAGACGTCGGAGACCTCGCTCCAGCAGGAGCTGACCGACGCGGTGGTGAATCGATTCGTCACCGACAACCACCTCAAGGTCGTCGACGAGCGCTCCGCCAATTCGGTCCTGCGCGGTGTGATCCGCAGCTACCGGAACTCGGTGTTCGGCATCTCGGCGGACACGCGCAGCGAGGAGTATCGCGTCACGATCGAGGTCTCGGTGACCTTCAAGGACCTGGTCAAGAACCGCGAGGTCTGGAAGGATGAGGGCCTGGTGAAGACCTCGAACTACTACGTGCAGACCGTTCCCGGACAGGAGGCGAAGACTGAGCTCGATGGACGCAAAGCCGCCATCGCGAAGATCGCCGACGAAATCCTCAGCCGCACGGTCGAAAGCTGGTAGCGGGGGGGAGGCGCCCGCACCGCGGCGCGCCGTGCGTCCCTCCGCCGGCCGGAAGACCAGCCCGAGCGAAGCCGTCTCCGAATGGACGGCGGGGACGTTCCCGGCCTCGCTCTACCTCGAAGGCCCCGACGAGGCGGTCAAGCACGCGCTGATCGCCGAGCTCAAGCGCTCGTGGGCCGCACGCCATCCCGAGAGCCCGCGCGCGCGGGTGTTCCGCGCGGGGGAGAGCGGCGTCGACGAGATCCTGGCCGCCTCGCAGAGCGTCTCGCTCTTCAGCAGCGGCGACCTCGTGCTGGTGCTCGAGATCGAGGACATCGGGCGCAGCGAGAAGAAGGTGACCGCACTGGCCGACGGGCTCGCGCATGCGGTCGCGACCTCGTGCCTCGTGCTGATCGAGTCGGCGGCTGAATCGGCGCGGGCCTCGCTCGCACCGCTGCGCGCCGCCGCATCACGCCACCTCACGGCGGTGCCAGCGCGCCGCGCCGAGCTCACCGCGTGGGCCGCGCGCCGGCTGGAGCGCGAGGGCATCACGGCCGAGGCGGCCGCGATCGAAGCGCTCGCCGATGCCTCCGAGGGCGACTCGGTGTCGTTCTTCAACGAGCTCGACAAGCTGTGCGCATGGGCGAGCCGGGAGAAGCCGGTGCGGCGCTCGGACATCGAGGAGCTGCTCCGCCCGGTGATCGGCGCCGACCTTCCCGAGTACCTGGCCGCGGTGGCGGCCGGCGACCCCGGGCTCTCGATCCAGCGGCTCGGACGTTTGCTCGCGAGCGGGGCGTCGGAGGGCACCGTGCTGTTCGCGCTATCGAACCTGGTGGGCGGAGCGCTCGGCGGATGGGCGCGGCATCGCGAGCTGAGCGACGTAATGCGGCGGCGGCGGAGTCCGGGCGAGCTTTCACAGGCGCTCGAGGCCGTGTATCGCGTGGAGGCGGCGTGGAAGGGCGGCCGCGTGGATCCGGTCGCCGGACTCGAGCAGGCCACCCGGGAGCTCTGCGGCCTCTGAGTCTCCGGCGCCATGGCGTTCGATTCGGCTAATCACATCGCTGGTCAGGAAAACATTGACCGCTGGATTTCGGCCCAATAACCTTCTATGCAACAGGCGCCGCGGAGCCGCATCGAAGTGTCCTACCTATGGCCCGACCGGCGGAGGAGCATCGCCCCTCAACCCATCAAAACAGATACCAGTCCGCTCATTCCCCCATTTTCACCTGGCTTCAACTCCGGTCGGGGGCTCAGCCTCGGACCGCGGGGGATGGTTCAATGTCGCACTCAGTTGCAGCTCGTTTCGAGCTCGTCCTGCTCCATGACTTCAGCACAACCGACGCCCGTCAGGTGCCTTTCGCCGGCGCCGTCGTCCAGTTCTACGGACAAGGAGCAACCGTCAGTAACGCCGATCCAATTCCCGCAACCACGACCATCGAGGTCTTCGACACCGGTGACCTCTTTGTCGGGGCATCCGTCATGGCAGGCATCGGCGGACCCACCCTCACTGTGACCGCGATCAACAGTTCTACCCAGATCACCATTTCCGGGGCGAGTTCCGGACTCATCCTCCCGCCTGGAACGCGCCTTATCCTGACCTCGAATCGACCCGAGGTGTTTAGCGATCCGCGCGGAACCATCTCGCTCAGCAACTCGCTGACCGCGGATAGTCGAGGACGAGTCACCGGCTACATCCGCAATCCGCGCTTCGACTATGTCGTGGAAGGGGAAACAGTCGTTGCCACCTACGATGCATCGTCGTCGGCTTCCATCAGCGGCGGCTACACGACTTCGTGGACACACGCTACCTCTGCCAACTTGGACCGCATCATGTTCGTGGCCATTTCATGGACCGGAACGAATGGCGGCGAAGCCATCGAGAGCGTGACCTACAACGGGATTCCTCTGATTCCTGTGGGATCCGCTAACTTCACGGACATCTACCTACTTCTGAATCCACCCAGCGGGTCGCACACCGTCGCGGTGTCATTTCAGAACACGGACGTTGTGAATGCCGTCGTCGGCGCGGTGACCATGTTTGGCTGGAATACCCAATCTGCGTTCGTCATGCAGAGTACCGGCGCCGGCTCGGGCACGAGCGCGAGCACCGTCCTGGGATCGACTTCAAGCTCCAGCCTGCTCCTCGCGTTCCTCGGGATTGGCAATCAGACTTCCTTTGCCACCGTCACGACCGCCCAGACCACCATGTGGAACAACACCGTCGGCACCTCCAGCCCGTTTCGAACGAACGGTGCCGGAGAGCGCACTGCCGGGACCGGCAGCAACGTGACCATGAGCTTCTCGTGGAGCGGCAGCAGGCAGTGGGGCATCCTCGCCGTGGAACTGAAGGCAGCCACGGCTCGCCTCTTTGCCGATGTGTCGGCCGGCGTCTTCCCAGTCCCCGACTGGCTGAGCGCTCAAAGCTTCCCCTCGATCCAGGACGCGATCGATGCATTGCCAGACCCGGGAGGAACTGTGTATCTCCCGGCAGGGAACTACGAGGTCACGGTCGGGATCGTCATTCCGATAGGAAAAGCCGTCCATCTTCTGGGGGATGGCGTCGATCGGACCGTCATTTATACGGCCGATGCAGATGTGAACATCCTCTGGGTCAAGGGCTCGTATTCGACCATCGAGAAGCTGACGGTACGAGGGGCCAACGCGACTCCCACTGATGCTCTTTCAGGGCGCGGCATTGTTGTTGGAATACCAGGAGAGGAAGTTGAACCGATGAGACGCATTTCACTCATCGACTGTCGGATCACCGAGACAGGGTCATTTGCGTATCACGTACTGGGCATTGACGACGAGGGCGCTGGTCCTCAGACGCTGATGATTTGGGGCCACGCGGAACGGACCGTGTTTGAGCGCAACGTCACCGCCGGCGGCGTGATGCTCGGTGTTGAAGTCAACAGCCACGTCTTCCTGAATTGCGCAGTTGATCACTTCCGAGGCATTGCGCTAAACGCTCACGGAGCCAATGCACTTTCTCTTGTGGGCAGTGTTTTCGAGGATCGCCAGGAGGCCGGTGGACCCGGCCCGTACGTCCTACTGACGAATGGACGCAATATCCTGCTCTCAAATTGCTGGTTTGAAACCCATGAAGACGATGATACCGATGAACGTTTCATCGAGATTGGCGTCACAGGCGAGGACATCAACAGCGGCTGCCACAACGTCACGATCGAGAGCCCCCGCTTCGCTCGGAAGTTTGGTCATCTTCCGCTTCTCGTGCGTGTCCTTCAGAAGTCGACAGGGGTCTCGGTACTAAACCCAACATGCCACGTCAACGAAAACCTCATCTCCCGCGATCCAGGTCAGGAAGACATCAGCGTCGTTAGCGCACCCGATCCGACGAATCAATCACTCGTGCTCGTGTCGGGCGGAATCATTACCAGCCTGGAGACGCCACTCCAGAGTGGCTTGGTACTACCGCCGGACTTGACTGGCATGACGCTGGTTGCCCTTGGACCCCGGCTGACTCCTCCGCTCGTGACCGATAGCCAAAGGGACGATGCGGACAGTCTCGCCGCCGATCGCAGGAGAGGGGATTTGATCTACAACCAGGACACTGGTGGTGACCTTCCCCCCAACGCTGGCGCAGTTCACGATGCCAGTCTCTGCGGGTTAGAGCTCGCCGTGAAGGTCTTGGCGAACTCCACGGGGGTCCGTTTGTCGAGTGATCCGTGTGGCCTGACG
>Ga0137435_1000009_pt1 | contig 140860 bp, 107 predicted proteins | sample EasRivERMGT100_2_FD_104904 | JGI IMG/M metagenome (GOLD analysis project Ga0137435, IMG submission 104904) | Soil microbial communities from meander-bound floodplain in the East River, Colorado, USA - East River MetaG ERMGT100_2 | ecosystem: Environmental > Terrestrial > Soil > Floodplain ... | reverse complement strand
GGGTCGCATCGAGACCCAGCACCGGGTGAGTGAACGAAGCGTCCTTCCAGCGATCCGGAAGCACGCTGAACTCCTGCCACCGGTGACCGTCGGTCGAGCCTTCGCAGGTCTGCGGGGTCACGACGTTGGTATCGGGGCAGTTGTAAATGAACACCCCCGCGTCCTCGCGGCGGAAGAAGTATTCCACGTGCGAGCCCGCGGTCAGATAGCCGTCGGGAACGATCTTCGTGCCTTCCTTGGTCGTGCTGACCCCGTTGTAGCCGCTGCCCGGCGCACTGGTCCACAGCGGCGGGTAGGCGTCGAACGGGGGAGTCGGCACGTTGCCCGAGCCACACAGCACCTCGGTGGACGGATGCGCGGACCCGGCAATCGACGAGTCGGTCACGAAGCAGATGTTGCGGGCGATGCCCAGCGCTCCCCGGTGCGCATCCGCCAGCTCGTTCTCGTGGTAGGCGGACATGAAGAGACCGGAGCTGGCCGGCTGAATGACACCGCGCTTCTGGAGGTTGAACACGTTCACTTCGGCGGTGTCGCACCGGGCCGAATTCCAGACGTGCGGGCTCCACACCTTCTGACCGGCGAGCGGTCCGCCGACGGCCGTCGGGTGCCCACCAGGGCTGCCCTTGGCGCCGTTGTTGAACAGGTAATTCGACCAGAAGTTCGCAACGCCTGAAACCGGCGCCGGAATCGACGCCGGCGAAGTAGGCACGGCGCGGAGCTGCGAAGTCTGGCCCTGGCCCATCGTGACGTAGTTGCCGGGACCCGGGAGGATGCGGAACACCATATCCACCCGGACGTCGGTGCCTTCGGCAATCACGGCCACCGTGTCACCCGGCACATCGAAGCGCACCAGGTTGGCGGTCGTCGGGGCGATGTTGATGCCCGTCTTGACCAGCGCCGTCGTCGTGTCGAACGCGGACGGGTTCCCCGCGAGAGCGCTGTTCTCGTTCTGCGGGAAGGTGTCGTGAATGAGCTGCCAGATGTCGACCGAAACCGGGTCGCCACCGGCGCCATCCGCGATCCCCAGCGAGACGTTGTCGAAGTAAGCGCCCCCATAGAACTTGCTGTTCGGAATCGCGAACCGGTACGCCTCCTGCCGGGTGAACAGGATCAACCGGATGGAATCCGGCAGGCCCAGCGTCTGGTTGCGCGGAGAGCCGCCTGCAGCAGCCGTGGTCACGTAGCGCAGCAGACCATTTGCGTATAGCGGCTCGAAGTCCTGGAAGCACTGGCGATCCGGGTTGAAGAGGAGGAACCCCGGGTAGCGCCGATTGCCCCATCGCGGGTTGGGGTCCGTCGCCCCGCCGTTGGCCGGGTACGAGATCGCCCCGAACCACCACGCGCTGCCTTCATTGAAGAAGTCGAAACGACCGGTATAGAGGTCGTAGGCGAGGTAGTAATCGTCGGTCGGGTCCGCTTCGGAGGCATCAAGTCCGATGGCGTTGTCGGTGCCCAGGTCGCCGCCGATCTGGATTGCCGGCGAGAGAATGCTCTCGAACGGCTCCTGCTCGGAGGTCGTCATTTCACCCGCCGACGCTTCGCTGTCGTCGTGGTTGGCCATCGACCACAACACGTTCACCATGTTGCAGATGCGGGACGGGTTTCCGGGCGGTCCGCACAGATCGTCGTAGTCGAGCGCATCGTAGCCGCCGGCGCGCCCCCCCATCGGGTGGAGATGGCTGTAGGTCTTGGGCGGCTTGCCCGTGGACTTCCACACGTTGGTCGCGCTCAGCGGATCCGCTGCACTCAGCGGGTTGGCCGGGACGCGATTGTCGATCGAGCTCGCTGCCTCGAAGTTCCCGAGCAGCGTGAACGCGCCGCCGTTGATGGAGAACTCGACGTCGTCGATGACCGCCGCACCCACGCCGCCCGAGCTGTAGCCATGGATCCCGAAGGTTTCGTCATCGAACTGCCAGTTGGTCTTGACGCGGAAAACGATCCGAACCTTGCCACCCGAAGCGGCCTTGATGGCCGTGAGGGCAGCCGGATCCGCAGTAACCGTCGTCAACGTCGCTGCGTTTGCCCCGCCAACCGTGAAGAGCTCGTCGTAGAGGTTCTCGTTCGAGCGGATGACCTCGCCGAACCAGCGCCGCTTCGGATCACCGATCGGCCAGGTGTTGCCATCCGAGAGTTGGACGGTGCCTTCCGCCGGAGCGCCGATGTAGAGCATGAGCGAGTCGGCCGGAGGTGGAGGCGCACCCGGATCCGGACTGCTGCGGATGAAGTTCGGATTCGCCGCATTCAACGTTGCCGGCGGCGGAGCCGGGAGACCGGTCGAGATCGTCAGCGGATCGTGCTGGAACCAGCCGGTCCGGGTGGCGGGGTTGGTGCCGAAGCCGGTCGACATGTCCGTCCGGTAACGGAACCGGATCGAGAGCGACGTCGCGGTGCTGCCGTCGATGTCGTGGTACAGCATCTGATCCATCATCCCGCCGTAGCCGGGGAACTTCTTGTCGGTGCCGGTGGTCGCGACGGATCCGGTGACACCGCCGCCGAGCGTGAACATCATGGCGTCTTCGTTGAACGAATTGCCGGTGCCGCCACGGGTCGTGGCGTCCGTCGAGGTGTGGTCACCGTGACGGCGGAGACCCATCCACGCGGAGGAGCTGCCGGCGAGCGGAGACCAGCCCACGCCCTTGCCGGCGCCGGCGCCGGTGTTGCCCACGTCGACGTGCCATACGCCGGTCACGCCGAACGTGTTCGAGGTGCGGCCCCCGATGATCGCCGATGAATAATTGGCGGAGCTGTTGCCGTAGTCGATGGCTCGCCACGGACGCTGCACGTCGGCGAGCGTGAGGCCGCCGGTGCCCACCATGTTGACGCGATAGGGGAACCAGCCCTGCGCCGAGTCGCCGTGCAGGTACGTGCCTCCGGTCGGCTCGAAATCCCACAGCGCGCCCTGTGCGGGCGGGCGGTTGTAGGGCCCCGACGGCGACGAGAACTTGTCGTTCCCCGAGCCGATCGAGAACCAGTTGTTCGTTGCGTTGAACTTGCCGGGGGTGTAGCCGACCCACGTGGTGTCCACCGTGGAGGCCGATGTCTGGAGCTTCGCGGCGCGAGTCCGCAGCTCCTTCGCCAACTCCGCGTTCAGGAGCTTGGGCTGAAGGTCGTCTTCGTTCGCGTATGCGGGCCGCACGCCGCGGGGCGTGGCGACGGCGGCCAGCAGAAACGCGAAAGTCGCGAGCATTGCGGCTCGCGACCAGTGAGCGGGTGAAAGCGGAACGGAGGATTTCAGGAAACAACGCATCCACTGACCTCCCACTCCGATCGCAGCGAGATCGGAGACGGCCTGGCCCGTCGCTTTAGCCGCGGGGGAGGCGGCCCTCCAATGACCGGGAGAATTGTAGGACCAAAATGACTTATCGCTGACAGAAAAAGCGCGCACGTCCGGCCCGTAAGGTGAAACCCTTACTGGACGGCTGTGGAAAACCAATTACGAGGTGGGTATGAAGATGCTTTCGCGCGCGCGGTCTAGCGCTCGGCCAGGACGGCCGTAAACCCGCGGCCGGCGCGGGATACCGCGCCGATCAGTGCGCTGTCGGGAACGCCGGGATCGCACACGACGTAGGCCCGGTGCTGCTGGTGCCGCACCTCGACGGTGCCGACGCCGGCCACCGTGATCAGCTCGCCCTTCACCTTCGCGGCGCAGCCGGAGCAGGTCATGCCCCCGACTTCGAGGGTCACCACCTTCTGGCCCGCCCGCGCCGCGAGTGCCGGCGCTCCCGGGAGGGAGCGCAGCTCCTGGACGAGCCACGGGGCGCCGACCGCGAGCGCGATGACGCCGAGCGCAATGGCGAGGCTGTTGCCGACCGAACGGTTCACGCCGGCAATCCTACGTGGTTCGGAACGAGCTGACGAGCGAGACGTTCCGCCGCACGGAGGGGTCGGGCCCGTGCGCGTGGCCGAGCCGGAGCAGCATCAGGGGCTGGCCGCCGCGCATTCCGAACCGCTGCTCGACGTCGCGTCGAGCGGCCTCGAGCTCGAGCGGCGCGTTCAGCGGCTGATGCGAAATCCCGAGCTGCGTCGCCCGGAGCGCCACCCGCTGATACACCTGCCCCGCTCCGACCCAGGACGACGGACCGCCGCGGGTCACGAGCAATGCGAGCGCTCCCGAGGATCGGATCTGGCTCCGCACCTGCCGTCCCGAGCTCTCGACGCCGAATCTCAGGAACCAGCTCTTCGGGTCGTAGAAGCGCGCGGCCATCCAGCGCGACGCGCCGGCCAGCTCGAGCGCCTCGGTGGTGACGCCGTCGCCGTGACGCCGCGCGTCGCGGTCGTCGTAGCGCATCCACTCGTGCTGCTCGGCCTGCACCTTCGGGTCGCGGATGCGCGCCTCGGCGGCATCGCGCGCGATTTCGGCGACCGTGTGGATCGCGTCCGCGTCGTCGAGCCAGTGGAGCTCGTACCCTTCGGGAACGAGCGCCAGGAGCTGTGCGCGATTCTCCGGGAAGATGCCGCGGCCGTCGTAGTCGCGGCGGTTCGTCCGGCGCCGGGTGATCGCGGCGAACAGGTCGCGGTCGCGGCGGGTCTCGTTCTCCGTCCACGAAACCTCGGCCACCACTCCCGCATGCGGGGCGTAGGTGACGCGGGGCATGAGCCCGTAGGCGCGCGCGGCGATCAGCATGTTCTCGAGCGAGGCGCCGAGCGCCATCCGCAGGCAGCGCTGGTCCGGGTCCGACGCCGGGAGCGCCCGCCGTCCGTCCTCCATCAGCCGGATGCCGTTGTCGGTCACCTCGAAGCGCCACGGCTGCGTGTTCCAGTGGCTGGGCGCCAGCACGGCGGCGCCGATCAGCGCGCGCGCCAGTTCATCCGGCCGCGACGGCGGCTCGGCGGGCAGCGACCACGGCTGGAGACGCGGCGGGTTCTGGGAGGCCTTCTTCGACCAGGCTTCGTGGGGGCGGAGTGCGGCGTACGCGGCGACTCCGGCAAGCGTCACGACGAAGCGACGGCGGCTCGCGCCGGCGGCAGTGAGGGGGGACGTCCTGTCGGGTTTTGCGGTCATCGGCTGCACGAGCAGTTTCGTCCAGTCCGGGGGCCGGGTCCAATCAAGTTGCCAAGCTGCTGGCCGGCTGACGGTTACCGGCAGCCGATCGACGAGGCGAGCTGCTTGGCCTGGCGCGCCAGGGACTCGGCGCGGGAAAGGTCCCCGGCTGCGAGCGCGCGTCGCGTCGAAGCAAGCAGCTGCTCCGTGGATTCGGCCGTGCTCTCCTGCTCGGCGAGAAGCTTCTTCCCCGCGCAGCGGTCGAGCGCCTTGCGCGCGGCGGTCGTGTCGGCGACCACGCGTGACTCGACGGTCTCCTTGGTCGAATCGGTCCAGGTATCGGGCGAACCGTAGTGCGGGGTGCCGGCTTGCGCGCTGGTGGTGTCGGGCGGCGGCGGTGTCGGGCGCGCGTCGATGGGAACACTCTCCCGCCGGCGCGAGGAGGCGCAGCCGGCGAGCAACAGCAGGGCGAGGCCCGTGAGGAGGATGCCTACCTTCATATAGGGGACTGACCATGCGTTCCGGCGGCGCGGCCGGTCAAGTTGTGCACTGCAAAATGTGTCGCGCACGGTCCCTGCAGTGATCGAGGGGCATGGAGCGACGCTTCGTGCCCCCACACTGTCCCAACCCTTCGTGCTCACAACACCTTCCGCGGCCCGACTGGCACTACAAGCGGATCGGGTTCTTCACCCGCCACTGTGCACCGCAGCGCATACAGCGGTACCTCTGTTTACACTGCCGGCGCAGTTTCAGCACCCAGACCTTCAGCGTTTCCTACTGGCTGAAGAAGCCCCAGTTTCTTTGCATCCTCTTCTACCGGGTGCTGGCCTGCTCGGGCTACCGCCAGATCGCCCGAGAACTGGCGGTCAGTCCGACCACCGTCCAGGGCCAGGTGGCGCGGCTCGGACGCCATTGCCTGCTGTTCCAGCATCGGATGCGACCCGTTCCTCAGGAGCCAGTGGTGCTGGATGGCTTCGAGAGCTTCGAATACAGCCAGTACTTCCCCTGCCACTTCCACGTGCTGGTGGGAGCCAAGTCGCACTTCTTCTACGGGTTCACCGACTCACCCTTGAGACGCAAAGGCAGTATGACCCGGTTTCAGCGCCGACGAAGGACTGAGCTTGAGGAGCAGCTGGGGCGGCCGGATCCGGGCTCGATCCGCCACGAAGTGGCCGAGCTGCTCAAGCTGTGCGGGCTCGATCGCGGGAGCGTCGCGCTGCACTCGGATGATCATCCGGCCTATCCGCGGGCGTTCCGGGCCCTGCCGGACGTCACGATCCTCCACCACGTCACTTCATCGCTCGAGCGGCGGACCGCCAGCAACCCGCTGTTTCCGGTGAACCTGCTGGATCTGCTGATCCGGCACGGGAGCGCCAATCACAAGCGGGAGACCATCGCGTTTTCGAAGCGAAGGCAGAGTGCGGTGGAGCGGCTGTTCATCCTCCAGGTGTGGCGGAACTTCGTGAAGCAGTTCTCGGAGCGACGAGGTGGCGGAACGCCAGCCCAGCGAATCGGGCTATGCGAGCGGGCGCTGAGAGTGAAGGAGATCCTGAAGTCGCGGCTGTTCCCGAGCCAGATCCGGCTGCCGGCGCGACTCGTCACCTACTACCGGAGGGAAACCAAAACCCCGGCGTTGGGAGTCAATCGAGCCCACCGCCTGAGCTACGCCTACTGACATCAATGGACGGCCATTCACCGCGGTTTCCGTGTCCCTCGGACACAGTCTTCGGCGCACAATGAAGTAGACTCGGGCGCCCATGGACCTGTCGATCGTGCTCGTCCACTACCGCACGCCGCTCCCGCTCGCCCGCTGTCTCGAATCCCTGTCCCCGCTCTACCGGTTGCTCGCCACCGAGGTGGTGGTCGTGGACAACGACTCGGGGGACGGCACGCCGGAGCGCCTGGCCCGCGAGGCGCCGGGGGTGCGCGTGATCGCCAACCGGGAGAACGTGGGCTATGCGCGCGCGGTGAATCAGGGCACGCGGGACACCACCGGCGGGGTCGTTCTGGTCATGAACCCGGACTGCGAGGTGCGGCCGGGGGCGATCGAGACCCTGATGCGCCACCTGCGCGAGCATCCGCAGACCGCGATCGCGGGACCGAAGCTCCTGAACCCGGACGGATCGCTCGAGTTCTCGGCGCGCTCGTTCCCGGGGCCGCTGACGTTCCTCTTCAACCGCTACTCGCTGCTCACGCGGCTCTTCCCGGGCAATCCGTGGTCGCGCGAGTACCTGCTCTCCGACTGGGATCACGCCAGCGTGCGCGACGTGGACTGGCTCTCCGGCGCCTGCCTCGCGGTGCGGCGCGCCGCGATCGATGCGGTGGGCGGCATGGACGAGCGCTTCTTCATGTTCAACGAGGACGTGGACTGGTGCCGCCGCATGAAGCTCGGCGGCTGGGCCGTCACCTACGTTCCGGAAGCCGTCGTCATGCACCACGTGGGCGCGAGCCGCGGGCGGGTGGCGCCGAAGATCATCGTCGAGCGCCACCGCGGGATGATCCACTACTTCCACAAGCACCATCCGACGAACCCGCTCGTGGCGTTCGTCGCCGACTCGCTCATCATGCTGCGCGCCGGGCTGATGCTGGTCGCGAATGCCCTCCGCCCCGATGACCCGCGATGATTGACCGGCGCGGCGGCCGATAACCGAGGCACATGCGCATCCCCTATTCGCTGATCCTCGCGTTCTCCACCATGGCGTTCGTGCTGCTCGTGACGCCGCTCGTGATCGCGTTCGCGCGCCGCATCGGAGCGATGGACCGGCCCGGCCCGCGGCGCATCCACAGCGAGCCGGTGCCGACGCTGGGCGGCCTCGCACTGGTGGCGGCGGTGCTGGGCGGCGCGTGGATCGCGCGCGCGCTGCCGGGCGCCGCGACGCTGCTCGACGCCCGCCCGCTCATCGGCCTCACGGTCGCGACCCTTCCGATCCTCCTTCTCGGCCTGCTCGACGACACGCGCGGTGTCCCGCCGCTCGGCAAGCTCGCCTTCCAGGTGATCGGGGCGTTGATCCTGGTGGCTTACGGCTACGGCGTGCCGTACATCACGAACCCGTGGGGCGAGGCGATCCCGGCCGGCACCCTCAACCCGATCCTGACGGTGGCGTGGGTGGTGCTGGTGATGAATGCCGTGAACCTGATCGACGGGATGGACGGGCTCGCGGCCGGCGCCGTGATGATCGCCTCGGCCGCGCTCTGGTGGGTGGGGCGGAGCCACGAGGACTTCTACGTGATGTTCGTCACCGCGCTCACGATCGGGGCCTGCGCCGGGTTCCTGCGCTACAACTTCCCGCCGGCGCGGATCTTCATGGGCGACACCGGCAGCCATTTCCTGGGGCTCGCGCTGGCCGCCGTGTCACTGCTCGAGAACCGCAAGGGCACGGCCGCGGTGACCCTGCTCTTCCCGCTCATCACCATGGCGCTCCCGCTCGCCGACAGCGCGCTCGCGTTCGTGCGGCGGCTCGTCACCGGCAAACCGGTGTTCCACGCCGACTCCGAGCACATCCACCATCGCCTGCTGCGGCTCGGTCTCTCGGCGCGCACCGTGCTGTTCGTGCTGTGGTGCGTGTGCCTCTATGTCGGGCTCATGGCGGTGGTGCTGGCCACGCTGCCGCTCGGCTACGCCATGCTGCTCGCCCTGATCGTGGGCGCCGGCCTGCTGTTCGCGTTCATGGTGCTCGACTTCGTCGACCGCCGGCTGCGCGAACGGGCCGCGAAGGACGACGCGCGGAGCTAGACAGCGCCCCCGCTCGATACCGTCGCCGCCTCCGCGGCTTGCCGCCGGTACTGGAGCTCGTAGAGGCGCGCGTAGATTCCGCCCTTCGCCAGCAGCTCGGCGTGCGTCCCCTGTTCGCGCAGCTCGCCGCGGTGCATCACGAGGATGCGGTCGGCGTCGAGAATGGTGCTCAGGCGGTGCGCGATTACGAGCGAGGTCCGGCCGCGGAGCAGCCGCTGGAGCGCAGCCTGGATCATGCGCTCGGTCTCGATGTCCACGCTCGAGGTCGCCTCGTCGAGGATCAGGATTGCCGGGTCGTAGTGGAGGGCGCGCGCGAACGCGAGGATCTGCCGCTCCCCCATCGACAGCCACGCGCCGCGCTCGCCGACCGGCTCGTCGAGACCCTTGTCGAATCTGGCAGCGAGCCGCGTCCCGCCCACCTCGGCCAGCGCGCGATCGACCGCCTCGGCGCCGCGGGCGCGGTCGCCGAACGCGATGTTCTCGCGCACGGATCCCGAGAACAGGAACACGTCCTGGAGCACGAGCCCGATCTGGCGCCGCAGCGCGCGGCTCTCGACCCCGCGCAGATCCGCGCCGTCCACGCGGATCGCGCCTTTCTGGAACTCGTAGAACCGGCACAGCAGGCTCGAGATCGTGGTCTTGCCGGCGCCGGTCGCACCGACGATCGCCACCTTTTCGCCGGGGGCGATCCGGAACGACACATCGCGCAGCACCCAGTCCTCGTCCTGATAGGCGAACCACACGCGGTCGAACTCGACCGCCCCCTGGAGCCGCGCGACCGGTGCCGGTGAGACGGGCGCCGGGATCGCGGGCGAGGTGTCGAGCAGCTCGAAGATGCGCTCCGACGCCACCATCGCCGCCTGGAACATGTTGAACTTCTCGCTCAGGTCGCGCACCGGCTGGTAGAAGCGCTCGGCGTACTGGATGAACGCCACGACCACGCCGAACGTGACCACTCCGGCCAGGATGCCCCCGCCGCCGTACCAGAGGATGAGCGCGATCGCGAGGGCGCCGATGATCTCGACCACCGGATAGAACACGGCGTAGTGCGAGATGTTCCGCACGTGGGCCTGGTAGTGGTCGTTGTTCGCCGCGTCGAACTTCCGTGACTCCTGCGCCTCGGCGTTGAAGAACTTGAGCACGTCGAGACCCTGGAGGTGCTCCTGCAGGAATCCATTGATGCGGGCGAGCCGGGTGCGCACGCGCCGGTAGGAGACCCGCACCTTGGCGCGGAAGATCGCCGTCGCGACCGCGAGCAGCGGCACGGTGGTCAGCGTGACCAGCGCGAGACGCCAGTCCAGCCACAGCATCGCGCCGATGATGCCGAACAGGATGAACAGGTCGCCGAGCACCGCCACCACGCCCTGCGCGAACAGCTCGTTCAACACCGAGACGTCCTGCGTGACACGCGTCATGATCTGCCCAACCGGACGCTTGTCGTAATACGACGGCGTGAGCGAGGTGAGGTGGCGGAAGATGCGGAGCCGGAGGTCGCGCATCGCGCGCTGCCCGACCATCGCCATGATGTTGCTCTGGAAGTAGCGCAGGCCGAACGCCGCGATCAGCACCGCCACGTAGGCGGCCGCAAGCAGCAGCAGGCCGCGCGACGCATCGGCCGGCAGCACGCCCGCGCCGGAGGCCGGCTTCACGTAGGTGTCGATCGCCACCTTGGTCAGGTAGGGCCCCGCGATCTCGAGCAGCGAGATCGCCGCGAGCAGCACGACCGAGAGCACCGCCTCCTTCCGGTAGGGGCCGAGGAAGCGCAGCAGCCGCAGGGCCAGGCGGCGGTCGTAGATCGCGGCCTTGCCGTCGATCTCGTCCGAAGCGGAATCCCAGGGGTGCGCCATCAGCGTCCTTCCTCTCGGCCCGTCACAGTGACTCCAGCTCCTCGGCCATCTCCTCGCGCCGGTAGAGGTCGGCGTAGAGCCCGCCGCGCTCGATCAGCTCGTCGTGCGTGCCGCTCGCGATCACCCGTCCCTCGTCGAGCACGAGGATGCGGTCCACGCGCAGCAGCGCCGAACGCCGGTGGGTCGCGAGCAGGATCGCGGGCCGGGGCTCGAGCGTGAACAGCGTCTCGAGGATGCGCTCCTCGGTCCCGGGATCGACGCTCGCGAACGCGTCGTCGAGCAGCAGCACCGGCCGCTCGAGTGCGAGTGCCCGCGCCAATGCGACGCGCTGCTTCTGTCCCCCCGAGAGCGTGATGCCGCGCTCGCCGAGCAGCGTTTCCAGGCCTTTTGGGAACTGCGCGATGTCGGGCCCGAGGCCGGCCAGGTTCGCGATGCGGCCGGGATCGGGAGCCTGCTCGCCGTCGCCGACCCCGAACGCGATGTTCTCGCGGATGGTCTGGGAGAAGAGGAACGTCTCCTGCGGCACGATGCCGAAGTGGCGGCGATACACGCCGCGGGGGAACAGTCCCGCCGCCGCGCCGCCGAGTCGCACCTCGCCCTCGGCCGGCTCGTAGAGCCGCGCGATGAGCTGGAGCAGCGTGCTCTTTCCGGCGCCGGTGCGCCCCACGATCGCCACCGACTCGTTCGCTCGGAGTGTGAGGTCCACGCCGCGCAGCACCCAGCGGTCGGTCCCCGGATAGTGGAACCCGACGCCCGCCAGCTCGACCAGCGCCTCCCGCGGGGGCGGCGGCGTGCCGTTCCGCGCCACGTCGTTCTCGGCTTCGAGGCCCATGATCTCGCGGATCCGGCCCATCGACGCCGAGCCGCGCTGGAACAGGTTCGTGACCCAGCCGAGCGCCACCATCGGCCACAGCAGCATGCCGAGGTAGATCTGGAACGCCACCAGCTCGCCGAGCGTCATCTGCCCCTTCACGACCGCCATGCCGCCCACCCACAGCACGATCGCCGAGGCGATTCCGCCCAGCAGCGAGAGCGCCGGCCACATCGCCGACATGATCCGGATCATGCCGCGGTTCTTCTCGGTGTAGTCGTCGTGGAGGGTTCGGAACTGATCGTATTCGCCGTCCTCCTCGGCGTGCGCCTGGACCACGCGGATCCCGGACAGCGTCTCCTGCGCCTTGGCGGTAAGCGCCGCGAACGAGCCCTGGATCGCCTCGTAGTGGCGGTAGAGACCGGCGCCCATGCGCGCCATGAGGAGCGACGCGAGCGGCAGCGGGATCAGCGAGAGCAATGTGAGCCGCCAGTCGATGCGGCACATGAGCACGACCGCCATGACGAACGTGGTGGCGGTGTTCGCCGAGTACATGATGCCGGGGCCGAGCAGGTCGCGGACCGCGTCGAGATCGTTGGTCGCGCGCGACATCAGGTCGCCGACCTTGCGCGCGCGGTAGACGCCGGCCGGCAGCCGCGCGAAGTGATCGAAGAGATCGTTCCGGAGCTCGTACTCCATGCGGCGCGAGGTGCGGATCAGCGTCATCCGCATGATGTAGAGGAAGAGCCCCTGGAGCACCACGGCGAGCAGGATCAGCCCCGCGTCCCGTGCGAGGTCCGAGCGCGTGACACCGGCCTGCACGTGGTCCACCGCGAGGCGCACCAGCCACGGCACCCAGACCTGGAACGTGGTGGTGACCAGCACCGAAAGCCCGCCCAGGACCAGGGCGGTCCGATGGCGGGCCATGTACGGGAAGAGATGTTTCAGCGCTCCGATGGCGTGCTTCCTCTGGGGCCGGGGAAGCGTCAGCCTAGCATGCGGCCGGTCGTCACACGGCCCGGGGCCAGCACCTCACTTCACCGGACGATCTCTCGGCCGGGGAACATCCCTGCAGGAGATGTCAGGGCTTGGGCTGCGGAGGCAGCGACTGATAGCGGAGCGTCCAGGTGAGCTTGACGCCCCAGTGCAGCGCGTCGGCGCTGCCGAGCCCGAACACCGGATTCGGCGTTCCGTTGTTGGAGTCGGTGAACGAGAAGCGCGCGTCGAGTCCGATCTGCTGGCTCTCCCCGAGCGGCGTGTTGGCGCCGAGCGCCAGGTGCCATCCGTCACGCAGGAACTGCTTGTCGTCGCCCGTGCCCTTGAGCTTGCGGTAGTACGCGCCGCCGCCGAGACCCCAGTAGGGCTGGATCTGCGGCGACATGTCGTAGTTCCACAGCAGCTCGAGGCTCATCGGGACTTCGGTTTCGACCGCATCGCCGAACCGCGCCAACTCGTTGTACTCGATGCTGCCGCCGATCGAAGAGTTCGTCAGCACCGGGATCGGCCCGAGCCGCCAGTCCTTGAGGTCGTGGGCGTAACCGAACCCGACTCCCCAGCCGCCGGTGCCGTTGGTGCTCACATTGGAGACGGCGTTGCCGGCGCGGATCTGGATGGCGTCCGCGGCATTCGACACGCCGGCTGTCGAGGCGGCGATCAGGGTCGAGAAAACCCCGAGGATCATCGCCTTCGAGGGCCAGAGGCGCATGAACATCTGCTCCTTTCGAGTGAAACCCGGTCGCGGCTGGTGTTTGTGCCGGGAAGGGACCCACAGGAGGGCCGGGCCGCAGGGCACAAGGGGCGAGAAGCTAGCAATCCCTCCGTAAGTGGACAAGGAAGAAGCGCATTCGGCCGAAAAGGTTGTGGAGTGAAGAATGTTGCTGGGGGGTGCCCGCGGAGCTAAGTTGCTGCAATTGCGTGTGGCGAGGTGGCAGAAAACGCCTCAGACGGGCCCGCCAACATTCTTCGCTCCACAATGGAGGTGTCTCCTGAGTCCATCCCGTTCCCCCCAGGGGGAAGCGCGCGGTTACATCGTCCCGATCGGGGGCGCCGAGGACAAGGTCGGCGACGAGGAGATCCTCAGGCGGTTCGTGAAGGTGTGCGGCGGGCGCCACGCGCGAATCGCCGTGATCCCCACCGCCTCCGAGGCCCGCAACACGGGCCGCCGTTACGAGGAGCTGTTCCGCGAGCTCAAGGCGGACAAGGTGTGGGTGCTGCCGTTCGAGACCCGCACTCAGTGCTCGGACGCCGAGGAGCTGAGCGTCCTCGAGAAGGCGAACGGCGTGTTCCTCACCGGCGGGAACCAGATGCGGCTCTCGACCCACCTCGGCGGCACACCGGCGGCCAAGCAGCTCCGCCTGATGAACGCGGCCGGCGTGCACGTGGCCGGCACCTCGGCGGGCGCGGCGTTCCTCTCCGAGCACATGATCGCCTTCGGCGACGAAGGCTCGACCCCGCGGAGCGGCATGGTGCACCTGGCACCCGGGCTCGGGCTCACGAACCGCATCGTCGTGGACCAGCACTTCCGCCAGCGCGACCGGCTCGGCCGGCTGCTCGCGGCACTCGCCTACAATCCGTTCGCGGTCGGCGTCGGGCTCGACGAGGACACCGCCGCGTTCATCTCACCCGACGAGACGCTCGAGGTGGTGGGCACCGGGGCGGTGACCGTGATCGATCCCTCCCACGTCGAGTTCTCCTCGATGGACGTGGCGAAGCCCGGCGACGCGGTGTGCCTGCTCGGCATCCAGATCCACATCCTCACCCGCGGCGCCTCGTTCAACCTGCATTCGCGCAAGGCGGCCGCCCCCGAGGCGGAGGAATCGAGGGAGTAGGTAGGTCGACTCTCGGTTCACGTACGTCGTTTGAACAGGACCAGCTGGGTGTAGACACCCCTCGCCACCTCCTCATAGTCCGCCATGATGCGGTCCCGCTCCTGTGGCGTGCGCCAGGCCCGGCCAACGCCGGCGAACTGGATCCCTAACAGTTCGCGGTATCGAAACACCAGAAATCGCGGCTTCCACTGGTCGATGATGTCGGTGCGCCAGCCGTCACCCTGGCGGCGTCGCTCCGCCACCCATGGTGTCATCAATCCGCACTCATCAATCGGGGTACGCTCCGAAATGTATGGAATGATCCCCACCGGCTCCAGCATGACGACGTCTTCGCGGTGGCTCATCTGCCTCAGGGTCCTGCCCATCAGGACGAAGTCCTGCTCATACCGATACCGCTCGAGATGGGCGCGCCACTGCTCGAAGCCAGAGGCGAAAATCATCATGCCGAGCAATGCAGCGCTCACTCGGTGCATGAGCCTGCCGCCCTCGAATACGGGGAAGTGTTGGGCGCCCAGCGGAGTCAACAGGGCGAGCGGCCAGGCCGCGTACCACCAGAAATACGGCGCTCCCACGACCCAAAACACGATGAGCGGCGTGAGCGCGGCAAGCCCGATCGCGACGGTTGGTGGCGGGGGCCATGGCCTCCGCCACAGCGCGAGCACGAGCGACGCAGCGAACCAAGGACTGAGGCGGGCGAGAGCCTGGAGATCGGGCGACGGCGACGATGGGTACCACGGCGCCAGCGGAAAGAGCCACGCAAGTCCCTTGAACCAGTGGGTGGCATAGACGACAGACTTGGTGAGCACGGTGGAGGGCAATACGGAGCCAACGTGGTGGAGCGAGAGCGCAGCCTGCACTGCGACTCCCGCGAGCACCGGCACTATGGTGGCTCGACGAGCCAGCAGGATTCCCAGAACCGTGGCCGCCAGAGCGGTGTCGGGTCGCATTGCCGCCCCCAATGCAAGCAGTACCGGCCAGCGCAGCGCCCCGAGGATCAGCATGCAGGCACCAAAGTGTGATTCGATGCCGCTGACGCAGGCCGCGGACAGCAGCGGCAGGCTCCACAGGCCGGCGAACAGAGCGCGCCGTGCACCTTCGATCCGGGCGAGGCTAAACCATGCCGCCAGCAGATCGGCCGCCACCGACAGCGCAACCGCTCCATGGTGGGGGTGCACTCCGAGAAGACGCACGCCCCGCAGCAGCCACAGCCAGACGAAGGACGTCACCCCCCACTCCGGCCGGTAGCCGAAATCCACGTACTGGTAGGTGATGCAGGCATCCTCCACCGGCGCTGGGAACATCCGCCAGTAGGTCACCCGGATTGCCGCCACCACGAGAAACCAGATCGATCGTCGGGTCAGGGCCGCCTGGAGGGCGGTGACGAGCGGGCCTCGAGTCGCGACCGGAACCGAACCGAGGTGATTCTGAGTTGGGAGCCCGGTCACGCGCCGGACGCTACCGCATGCGAATGACGCGTTGGGTGACGCTCGCGGCGCCGCGTTCGGCACGGACGAGGTAAACCCCGGGGGCTACGATTCGTCCCCGTTCGTCGCGTCCGTTCCAGCGCACGATCCAGTGGTCGGCAGCCGGCTCGGGGTGGACGAGGGCAACCTCGTGCCCCATGACATCGTAGACCGCGACGCGAGTAGGAACTCCAGGGGGCGCGTCCAGCCTCAGTTCGACCGAGTCGGAAAATGGATTGGGCGCGGCGGCGCGCCACCGCAGCACAGCGGCCGGTCCGGCCACCGTAACCGCGACAGGTCCCTCCCACACCGAGGTCCGGTCGCGGAACACAACCTCGAGCCGGTAGCGGTACTCGGTGCCGGCGACGACCGCCGCATCGTCCCATTCGTACTCCCGAAGACCGCGAGCGGTGACGTAGTGATGAAATGCGAAATCGGCATCGCCCACCGCACGGTGCACCCTGAAGCCCACCACTTCGCCGCCATCGCCTACTGACCAGCGCAGTCGCACACGCTGCGCTATGAGCTCCGCCGCGAAGCGCTGGACGATGGTGCTGGTCGGCACATCGGTGATGGTCGAGGTGTAGATCTTTCCTCCACCACCGATCGGCACGTGGGTCCATACCAGGTGCACCCGGTCCCCTTCGGCGTCGAGCGCCAGGTGATCCCCCACCAGCCAGCGCGCTCCGTCGTCGATGAGCGTTCCCAGGGCATCACTGGGCTGCGCACTGACGCGGAGCGACGGGGCAAAGGTCACTCCACCGTCGTCCGAGAACGTCCAATACGTGTGCACACGCGCGCTGTAGTCGGGCTCGTCGCGGCGGTCGTACCACGCCACGTGAACCAGTCCCCGGTCGTCCACCGCGACCGCGGGGATCGAGTTGTCATACCGTGGCAGGTCGTCGTTGACCCGCACCTTGTCCGACCAGGTGGTTCCGCCATCGCGCGACCGAGCCAGGACCACATCGCGGTGATCCCGAGCTGACTGCCCCGGAGTTATGTGGTACTCCCTGAGGCTGAAGGCGTAGAACACCGTCGAGGGCGTATAACACCAGTCCATTCGCAGATAGTACCGACCGGTATGAGGTAGTGTGTAAATCACAGGTGGAATCACATCCGTCGCATCCACCGTGCCGCAGCCGATCCGACCCAGGGCGTTTACATCTCCCCCTCCCCAAACGCTGACACCCATGGCCAGGGGCAAACACGGGCCGTTGATGATGCAATTCGTAGCGCCCCCCTTGATCTGGATGGTCGTGCCGGCGGTGCCTTCGAACACGAAGCTGTCGCAGTCTCCGGTGTAGGGCGGCACATCGGCCGACACCATGACGCCGCTGACGTCGTCTCCAATTGCAATCGGAGTCGCATTGGCGAACACATCGTTGGGCTCGGTCTCTCCAAGAACCCGAATCGGGTCGGGATCCACCGTGCCGAGCCCGTGCTCGGTCCACACGGCATAGAGCGAGCCACGGTACGGCCCGCTGCTACGGTCGGCCGCCAGGCCAATGAACGCCGGCACGTCCATGCACACCGCCCTCCAATCCACAGGAGGATCCCGGGACACACTCGAGTGCCAACCAGGCGGCGAGAACCCCAGATTGTCGTGGATGGGCCCAATTGCGAACTCGGGGCCGAAGCTCACGCCCGTGTCGGTTGACCTGCGGCCAATGATCGCCTTCTGCTGGTAGTCCTCCCAAGCCACAAAGAGCGCACCGTCGGGCCCCAGAACGAGCTGCGCGGTATTGCACAGATCGCCGCTCAGTCGGGATGGTGCAGACCAACTCCCGCCCGAGTCCGTGGAACGGACGAACTGAATCGTGTTCTCGTTAATACTCGTGCGGTGCGTGTAGCACAAGTAGAGCACACTGCTCGCTCGGTCCGCGAGAATCCTGATGCCATCGAGGGCCTCCTTTCCGAACGGGACGTAAGGAAACACATTCGGCAGCTGTTCCCAGAGAACTGACTCTTGAGACGTCGTGCGAAACATGAATACTGACTGGCCATTTAGCTGCAGACTCAAACCCAATGCAGCGACGAACGCCGTACCATTGCCGTCAATCGTCGTTGCAGCCCGTCGCTTCAGTCGCTCGAGAAAGACCCCAGATTGCAGTGTCGAATCGGACCAAGTGGTACCCCCGTCGCGGGAAACCGCGACACGGACGTCCCGATCCCCCATACCCCACACGACCACGACATTGCTATTCTGCTTCGCAATCGAGGGCTCGTTTTCGATCTCTGAGAAGTAGTCGCCGGAGAGGTTTCGATTCGGGCTGATGACCTGCGCCGAGACCTCGCCGCATGGTAGAAGCGCCGATACGACGAGCATCGATGTACGAAGGAGCCGGCCGGTTCCGGAGCGGCTGGATTCGAACGTACGGCTGTAGCCTCCGCGGATCATGGGAGGAGCGTGAGCTTGCGGCTCGCGCGGAACGAGCCGGCATTCATGCGGTAGAGGTAGACACCTTGCTTCATGCGCCGGCCCTGTTCGTCGCGGCCGTCCCAGCTCACGAAGTGGTGCCCGGGCTGCCAGAGCGCGCGAGAGAGGGTTCTTACCCTTCGACCGTGGACGTCGAACACCTCGATCGTGATCTCCGCCCGCACCGGCACCGAAAATGGAATGCGAGTTCCCTCTCCAAAGGGGTTGGGCTCGTTCTGCCGCAGCGCAAAGGCGACCGGAAGGGCACGCTTGCCGGCATGCGCCTGCCTCGAAGGTGGCACCGTCGCGTGCGACCATTCGGTCAACGCGAAAAGCCGGTGAGGCGCGCTGCTCAGGGTGTCCTGGAAAGAAAGGGTGATGTGCTCACCCACCCGCAACACGAATTCCCTTTCCGGAGCAATCAAACCCATCCGGGAATGCGACAGTGTAATCGGCAACTGCCGGACGGCGGGTGATCCAGGGAGCGGTTCCATCAGTTCGAGAGCTGCGAAGCGGTACCCGCCGCGCAACACCAGCCGTACGCTGTCCGCGATTAGTGCGTTGGACTCGAATCGTGCATCGATTCCGGAGCTCGGGAAGCGCAATGCCACCCGGCTCCATGTTTCGGTTCCCGGGATCTCGATGGCGATGCCGGACGAAGTTGGGCCGTTCGTCGAATCGGCTCCTGTGGTCGCGATCCACAGGTGCTTTGCCTGACTGCCCGGCTGCCGGCACACCACGAGTGTGTCGCCGGCGGCACCCGCATGGCCGGACAAGGCGTTGGTGATGTCACCCCAGAGTGAACTCCGCACACGATACGGTTGGCGGCAGACGCCGCGCACGAGCTCGCCGCCAATCGGTACCGCCACCGTGTCTGCGGCGTCGTAAACTCCCACGAGCTCGAACCGGGCTACGGTCATGGAATCCGGGCCGGGGTTGGCGATCGTGACCCCCAATCGCCGGCCAGGAGCAAGGGCGGGCAGCAGGACGGCCCCGCGACTCGCTAATGTTTGTGTCGCAGCCGCATCGTTCGTCTGAGCCGCCGCAGGACCCGTTCGTCCACGTTCTGCGGAGAACCCGCCTCCCCCGCACATGGCCTGCCAGTTGTTGCTGACGTCCGACCAGTTGTCGTGCTCGTCGTAAGCCCGTACCGCAAAGTAACCATCAAGACAGGACGAACCGATCAACAAAAGGTGGTTGTCCCCAGAGCGAGCCGAGTAGCCCGAGGCGACGATACCCGCGGACGACCAGTTCTGGTTGGTGATCGCCGAAGCCGAGTTGCGCACCTGGTAGCCGGTAGCGGCTCCCGGCCCGTTGCCGTCGTCACCGGGGGCCGTCCACCAGCAGTAGTATTGAACCGGGTTGCCACTAGGACCATATTCGAAGTCGTTCACCGTGGCGGGTTTCGAGACGTCATTCTCGCCGGCGACCCGAATCCACCTCGCCACCGAAGGCACGCCGCCCACGCCGGTCCGGACCGCGAACACCATGTAATCCCCGGGTGGGGCGTGGTTCGAGCTCGTGGGCAGCACCGCCCGCAGCTGCCCGTAAGTCTTCGCATGGGGGAGCTTGAAGTAGCGCTGATTCTGGTCGAAGCCGTGCGTCACCGCTCCAGGGCGGATTAACGACACCATGGCCATCTCTTCGAGTGGCGCATTCGTCACCGCGAAGTAGAGGGGTTCGCCGTAGTGCACCGTGTGGGTTGGATAGCTCCAGACCACCGGCCGACTAGCCAGCGAGTCACCGACCGCGAACAGGTACGGTGGTGAGTACACGCTCGCGTAGCGAGCGCTGGGGGCGCCCGCGGAGCACAGCACGCGGCCATCGGGGAGCAAGAGAGCGGTGGAGTGGTAGCCACGTTGCAAGGGGTCTTCGACCAATGGCGACCCCCACTGAGAAAACGGGTCCCAAATCATTGGGGCGCGGGTATAGGCAAATGAGCTGGCGCGATTCCGCCCACCAGTCAGCAGGACGCGGCCGTCAGGAAGCGCGGTCAGGTTGTGAAACGTTCGTGACTCACTCATATCTGCGAGCCGCGTCCACGTGGTAGTCGTGCCTGAAATCATGGCGCTTCCAGTGATTTCGTCGGTCGCGTAGAACACGTCGTCGTCTCCGCCGCACTTCATCACCCGATCGGTGTCGGGGAAATACACTGCTGATCCACCCAGGAACGGGGCGCTCCCGGTCCAAGTGCGTGCAGGGAATTCCCATTTGGCGAGCGTCGCGCTCGTGGGATTCGTGTAGAGCCAGCTGCTGTCCTTGCCGGCATGCTCGGGGCCATTGCCGGCAAAGAACACCTTCCCGTCCCGAAGTTGGAACATGAAGGGATAGAACGGGAGGTACTTCGGTCCAGACGTATTCTCGATCCAGCTACCAGGGCCGGTAGCGATGCCGGTCGTATCGAGGCGCTCGGGGATATGCGACTCGACGGGGCGGGTGTCGAACACCAGAGTGTGCCCGCCACGCGCAACCGGCGTCGAGTCGGCTGCGAGTATCGACCAATCCGCGCTGTCTCCCGTCACCCTCCAGAACAGCTGCCACAGGTCGGACACGTGGCCGGTGCCGGCGGTGGTGTCGGTATCGCCGCCGGATACGAGCAGGCGGTTGAACTCGCTGTCGTAGACCGATGCATGCCGCATGCGGGGCGAGGGCCTGGGGGCCGGCACCGTGGGCCTCGTCCAGTCCCAGTCCGGAAGCTGTTCGGACGGCGGCTCTTTGAGGCGCAACTCGAAGAGGCTGTCGGTCGGAGTCCCTCCTCCGGTTAGCCCGCCGAAGATCGCCAGGCGGTGCGTCCGTGGGGTGCTCGCTTGCACCGGGAGCATGACCGCAGTATGGCCTTCGCGCTTGCCGGGTGCGTTGCCGGCGGCGGCGAACTGCCGCCAGGCGGGGGAACTCGCGCTGCCCGCTCGGGGCAACGTCAGCTCCCAGATCGTATTGCTCTCATCGATGTGCCCGGATGCGTTTCTGCCTCCGTGCACCACCATGAGGGCTTCAGCGCGGTCGCTCTTGGCCAGCCCGGCAACATGACCATAGCGGGCGCCCGGGCTGGTCGCCGGCGAGAGCTTCTTCCACGCGCCGCTGTTCTGGCTCAGGTTCAGATCGAGGAGCCAGAGGTCATTCAGGGCGTTCCCGTTCTCGTCCCTGCCGCCGAAGATCAGTATCGTGTCGTTCAGCACGACCGCCGTGTGCCGGCTGCGCGCGGCCGGGGACCCGAACACAGGATCGGCAGAGAGCGTCAACTGATTCCAGTAGTAGTCGCGGCGACGATCCGTATTCGGGCCGTACAGCGCCCACGCATCGCTCTTGGGGACACCGTCCGCTTCGCCACCGTAGATGACGGTGAATCCGTTGGCATACACCGCGCCGTGGCCGTGCCGGTTTGAGGGCCTGGTTCCGGTCGGGTAGCCGCCCCAGTTGGGATAGGGGCGAAGATTGAGGAACCGCAGTTCGTTGAACGTGGTCGTCACCGATGCCGAGTCTCGGACACCGCCGAACATGACGGCGTTCAACCACTGCGAGCCGGCCGTGGTCAGAACCGAGCCATCGCCCAGGCTCGTGACTGTGGGGTACCAGCGCCCGAACTGTGTCGAATCGGCCACCCGCCACGAGCGCGACAAGGGGTCGAAGATCGCGCAACGGTTGTCGCCGGTCGCCGTGGTGATCTGTCCGTTCGACTCGACGGTGCCGCCGACCACCAGAAGCTGGCCGTTCGGGAGCGTCGCGTGCCCGCCGCAGAAAAAATTGTATGTGTTGTAAGGCACCGGGTAGCCGCGTCCCACGGTGTCCATGGCGGCGCCCATCCATAGCCGCGCCTGGTCGTGGTGCTCAAAGTGAAGGACCATCGCGCTGTCGGAGTTCGCCCGCAACACCGCCATGTGAACGGCACCGCCGCTGACGAGGCGATAGGCGCCGCCGGCGGTGGAAGTCGAGTCCCAGCGCAGAGTGTCGATCTTGGACCAATAGCCGCTCGCCTTTACACCGGCGTGGGCTTTCTCCGCGTCCTCGAAAACGCCACAGATCCAAAGACACCCAATCACGGGGATAGAAGCGAGCAGAGCGCTGAGTACACGCTCCACCGCCCGGCTTTCCAGATGGGGCCTCATATCGACCTCCCGCTGGGGATCAGGCGAAAGTCAACGCCGAGGCAACAGGCGAATCAGCGGGTGAAGCCAAGACCTATTGCAGGCCTAACTGCGACGTACTTGAATCGCGGGAGGGACGGAATTGCGGGTCCCTGGGCGCAATGGACATGGTAGGAGCCGCCCGCCCCCTGGATCAACGGCAAAATGTCGCCGGGAGCGCGGCGACTGCAAATGATGGGTAGCCGGAGTGAACTACCGTCTGACCGGAGCCAGGACCATTGGAAGAGGGCGGAGGCCAGGCGTGCAAACTCTGCTAATCTTCGTGCCCGCCGCGGGCAGGAGGTTCCGCGGCGCCCCCGCACGGACGCGGCCCCGACTCCCCCGGATGGAAGCGCCGCGATGAAGCTCCTCGAGTCGACGGTCTATCTCGGTCCATCCGTCTACGCGCTGTTCCCGGTGATCCGGCTCAGCGTGGATCTCGGCGCGTGCGAGGACTGGCCGACCGGCAAGCTCGGGCGCGCGTTCGTGGACGCGCTGCTCGAGAAGCTCCCGGGCTTGAGCGAGCACGGCTGCTCCTACGGCGAGCCGGGCGGCTTCGTGCGCCGCATGACCGAGGGCGAGGGCACCTGGCTCGGTCACGTGCTCGAGCACGTCGCGATCGAGCTCCAGAACGTGGCTGGCGCGCGCGTCACGTTCGGCAAGACCCGCTCGGGCGACGAGTGCGGCCGCTACGACATCGTCTACCAGTACGAGCAGGCGGAGGTCGGCGAAGAAGCCGGGCGACTGGCGCTCACCCTCCTCCATTCCCTGCTGCCGGCGACCTTGCGGAGCCCTGAAAGTGTCCCGGAGGCCTTCGATTTCGAGCAGGAGCGCGACGCCTTCATCCGCTTCACCCTCAGGCGCGCGCTGGGGCCGAGCACCGCGTCCCTGGTGCGCGCGGCCGAGGACCGCGACATCCCGTGGATCCGGCTCAACAGCCACAGCCTGATCCAGTTCGGTCACGCGAAGTTCCAGCAGCGCATCCAGGCCACGATCACGAGCCGCACCCCCCACATCGCGGTCGAGATCGCCTCCGACAAGGAGGAGACCAACCGCATCCTCTCCACGCTCGGCCTGCCGGTGCCGGAGCAGCGCCTCGTCTATTCGGCGGAAGACGCCGTGAAGGAGGCCGAGCGGATGCGCTTCCCGGTGGTGCTCAAGCCCTACAACGGCAACCACGGCCGTGGCGTCTCGCTCAACCTCTTAGACTCCGCCCAGGTGCGCCACGGGTTCCAGCAGGCGCGCGAGCACAGCCGCGCGGTGGTGGTCGAGAAGTTTGTCGTCGGCGACGACCATCGCATGCTGGTGGTGAACGGTGAGCTGATCGCGGTCGCGAAGCGGGTGCCGGGCCACGTGGTCGGCGACGGCACGCACACGATCGAGCAGCTGGTCGAGATCGAGAACCGCGACCCGCGCCGCGGCATCGGCCACGAGAAGATCCTGACCCGCCTCGAGCTCGACGCCCAGGCCGAGCGCTGCATGAGGGACCGCGGCTACGACCGGCTCTCGGTGCCGCCCGCCGGCGACACCGTTTTCTTAAGGCTCACCGGCAACCTCTCGACCGGCGGCACCGCGGTGGACGTCACCGATCGCGTGCACCCGGACAACGCCGAGATGGCGGTGCGCTCGGTCAAGGCGGTCGGGCTCGACGTTGGCGGCGTCGACTTCCTCACCACCGATATCGCGCGCTCCTATCGCGAGGTGGGCGGCGCGATCTGCGAGATCAACGCCGCACCCGGCTTCCGCATGCACGTGGCGCCGAGCGAAGGGCACCCGCGCGACGTCGCCGGCAAGGTGATGGACATGCTGTTCCCGCCCGGCACGCCCGCACGCATCCCGATCGCGGTGATCACCGGCACCAACGGCAAGACCACCACCGCGCGCATGGTGGCGCACATCTTCAAGCTCGCCGGGAAGACGGTCGGCCTCGCCAGCACCGACGGCGTCTACGTCGACGGGCACCTCACCGTGAAAGGTGACATGACCGGGCCGATGTCGGCGCGCATGGTGCTGCGCGACCCGCGCGTCGAGGTGGCGGTGCTGGAGGCAGCGCGCGGCGGGATCCTGCGGCGCGGGCTGGGATTCCGAAAATGCTCGGTGGGTGCGGTGCTCAACATCACCTCCGACCACCTGGGGCTCAAGGGCGTCGACACCCTCGACCAGCTCGCGGAGGTGAAGCGGGTGGTGGTCGAGGTGGCGCAGGACACCGCGGTGCTCAATGCCGACGATCCGCGCTGCCTGCGCATGGCCGACCATTCGCCGGCCAAAAGCGTGTGCTACGTCACCATGGACACCCGCCACCCGCTCGTGAAGGAGCACATTCAGCACGGTGGCCGCGCGGTGGTGCTCGAGCCCGCGATCGGCGGCCACATGATCGCGATCTACGACCACGGCGCCTACGTGCCGCTGTTGTGGTCGCACCAGATCCCCGCGACGCTCGAGGGCCGCGCGCTCCACAACGTCCAGAACGCTATGTTCGCCGCCGGCATCGCCTACAGCATGAGCGTCCCACTCGAGGACATCCGTCACGGGCTCCGCACCTTCGACACCACGTTCTTCCAGGCGCCGGGGCGGATGAACGTGTTCGACGAGCATCCGTTCAAGGTGATCCTCGACTACGGCCACAATCCGGCCGCGGTGCGCGCCATGGGCGACCTCGTGAAGCAGCTCGACGTGAAGGGCCGCCGCATCCTGGTGCTGGCCGCCCCCGGGGACCGGCGCGACGAGGACATCGCCGAGATCGCGCGGGTCTGCGCGGGGCGCTTCGACCACTTCATCTGCCGCCGCGACGACAACCGGCGCGGCCGGAAGAGCGACGAGGTGCCGCAGATGCTGCGCTCCTCGCTGCTCGCCGCGGGCGTTCCGGAGCAGTCGATCGAAGTGGTTCCCGAGGAGACCCAGGCGGTGGATCGCGCGCTGTCCCTCGGGCGGCCCGGAGATCTGCTGCTGATCTTCGGCGATGCGCTCCAGCGCACCTGGACCCAGATCACCCAGTTCCACCCCGAGGACGGCGTCCCGCACCCGGCATCCGAGACCCCGGTGGCGGTCGAGCTGCCGGCTGCGCCTGAGTTCCTGCTCGAGGCCGGGTTCGAGCTCAAGCGCGACGAGCGTGGCGTGCGGATCGCGCGCGAAACCGAAGACTGATCACGACGTGACCCTTCGGATCGCCGACTCGCGCCGTCTCACCGGACCGAGCCTCCTCCTCGATGTGCCCGGCGCGGTGCTGGACGTCGAGACCGGCGACGCCGACATCGGAGTCGTGATCGCCGCGTGGCGGAGCGCGCTCGAGCGCATGCTGCCGGCGGTGGGCTGGTCGAATGCGGTGATCGCGAGCCGCTCGTGGTCTCCGGCGGCCGGGGCGAGCCTCGCGTACTCGGCGCCGGCGGATGCGCTCTACGCCGCGACCGAGGTGAACGAGTGGGCGTTCTCGGCGGCGCGCGCCGGGCTGACCGGCAGCGCTGCGAACGCCCAGGACACCGTGCTCGCCCGCTCGCTCGAAGGCCACGCCGGCGAAAGCTTCGAGGAAGCCGCCGCGCGGCTGCGCGCCGCGATCGCCGGCGAGCAGGACGCGGAGTTGATGGCCATCGCCGAGGAAGCCGGGCGGCGCGGGATCACGTTCCTCGCGGACGACCGCCGCGTTTCGATCGGGCTGGGGCAGGGCTCGCGCAGCTGGCCCGCGGACGACCTCGCGGCCCGCGCCCGCGTGCCCTGGGACGGGACCCACGACATCCCGGTCGCGCTGGTCACGGGCACCAACGGCAAGAGCACGACGGTGCGCCTGCTCGCGGCGATCGCCGAAGCAGCGGGCCAGGTGGCGGGCACCACCTCCACCGACGGCGTGAGCGTCGGCAGCGAGACGGTGGCGCGCGGCGACTACTCGGGGCCCAACGGCGCGCGCAGCGTGCTGCGCGACCGGCGGGTCGAGGTCGGCATCCTCGAGCTCGCCCGCGGCGGGATCCTGCGGCGCGGGCTCGCGATCCCGCACGCGACGGCGGCGCTCGTCACCAACGTGGCGAACGACCACCTGGGCGAGTTCGGCGTCTACGACCTCGAGACGCTCGCCGACGTGAAGATGGTGGTGGCGAAGGCGGTCGGCCCCGGGGGACGCGTGGTGCTGAACGCCGACGACCCGCGGCTGCTCGCGCGCGGCCGGGCGCTGAACGTGCCGGTCACGTGGTTCTCGCTCGACCCGTCGAACCCCGTGCTGCGCGCGCACGTCGCGGCTGACGGCCATGCGTGCTGGCTCGAGGGTGACCGCCTGGTGCGGTGGCGCCACGGCGGGCGCGACATCGTCACCTCGCTCGACCAGGTGCCGATCACGTTCGGCGGCGCCGCGCGGCACAACATCGCGAACGCGCTCGCGGCGATCGGGCTGGCGAATGCGCTGGGATTCGAGGTGGAAGCCATCGCACGCGGGCTCGCGTCGTTCCAGAGCTCGTCCGACGCCAACCCGGGCCGCGCCAACGTGTGGGACCTGGGCGGCATCACCGCGATCGTGGACTTCGCGCACAATCCGCACGGCCTGCTCGCCATGGCCGCGATGGCGCGCGCGGTTCCGGCGGAGCGGCGGGCGCTGGTGATCGGGCAGGCCGGCGACCGCGACGACGAGGCGATCCGCGAGCTGGCCCACGCGGCGTGGACGCTGCGCCCGGACCGCATCTTCGTGAAGGAGATGGAGATCTACCTGCGCGGCCGCGAGCGCGGCGTGGTGCCGGCGATGATCGACCGCACGCTGCGCGAGGCCGGTGCGCCGGCCGAGGCGATCGAGCACTGCGATTCCGAGCTGTCGGCGGTCCGGCGTGCGCTCGAGTGGGCGCGCACCGGCGACCTGCTGCTGCTCACGACCCACGCCGAGCGCGAGGCCGTGATCGCGCTGTTGCAGGAGCTCCAGACCCGGGGATGGACGGCCGGAAGCGGCTTCGCTAGTTTGTCCGCCCCATGAGTCCCCGCGCTCCTCGCCCGCCGGCGCTGCGCTATCGGGCCGCACGCCGCACCGACGTCGAGACGCTGGCCGATCTCGGCTTCCGTGCCTACCGCGTCTCGAGCCTCGAGAAGCGCCGCGAGTTCTATACCGACCATCCGCGCTTCGGCTTGAAGGACGTGCGGGTCGGCGAGCTGGACGGCCAGATCGTCGCCTCGCTCGTGCTGTACCCGTTCTCCGCCTTCGTGCGCGGACAGCGGGTGCCGATCACCGGCATCGGGTCGGTGGCGGTTTCGCCCGAACACCGCCGGCGCGGGATCGGCGAGGCGTTCCTGCGCTCGGCGCTCCGCGAGATGCGGCAGGGCGGGCAGGCGATGTCGGCGCTCTATCCGTTCCGCGGCTCGTACTACCGGAAGCTCGGCTACGGCACGTTCGAGATGGTGCAGGTGATGGCGATCTCGGCGGGGAACCTTCCGTCCGCCGACGAGACGCGGGGCGTGCGGCGCCTGATGCTGCCCGACCGGCCGGCCGTGCAGACGCTCTACGACCAGGTCGCGGCCCAGGGCCACTTCGCGCTGGCCCGCACCACCGACTGGTGGAACCGCCGGCTGTGGGGCTACCCCGGCGAGTGGGTGGTGTACGAAGGGCGGCGGCGCGGGCAGATCGAGGGCTACCTCTATTACGAGGTGGACACCTCGCACGGCCCCTTCAAGCTGGCGATTGCGCTCAACGAGTTCGTGGCCTCGACGCCCGAGGCGCATCGCGGGCTCGTTGGCTACCTGGCGTCGCTCTCGGACCAGGTGTCGGAGATCCACTACGCGGCGCCCGCCGACAACGCGTGGCCGCTGCTGCTCAAGACCTCGCAGAATCTCCGCCCCGGCGCCGAGATCGGCCTGATGGCGGACACCGGCAACGCCGCGGCGGGCTGCATGCTGCGCGTGGTGGACGTGAAGCTCGCGCTCGAAGCCTTGCCGGCCGCGCCGGGCGAGCGTGGCGACGTCGTGCTCGAGGTCGAGGACTCCGTGCTGCCGCAGAACGCGCGGGCGTGGAAGCTGAGCGTGCGCGAAGGGCGCTTCAAGGTGCGGCCGGAGCAGGTCCCCAAGCCCAGCGACCGCGGGGTGCTGCGTCCCAAGCTGCCGCGGCTCAAGGCCCCGGCCGAGGTACTGGGTCCGCTGTTCGCCGGCACGCTGTCGCCGGTGCGCGCCGCCGAAGCCGGCCTGATCGGCTCCGAGGACGGCGCCGCCGAGGTCGCGGAAAGCTGGTTCCGCGCGCGGCCCGCGTTCCTCTACCAGTTCAATGCGTTCTGAGGCGGCCGGTGCGATGAGCGCGAAGGCTATCCCGTTCCGCGTGGTGCACACCCTGAACCCGCGTTTCCGCGACAGCGACGCGATGGGCCACATCAACAACGCGGTCTACGTCACCTACATCGAGGTGGCGCGCCAGGAGTACTGGCTGAACCTCACCGGCGACGCCAACTACCGGAACGTTCCCTTCATCCTCGCGCACGTCACGATCGACTTCCGCTCCGAGGCCCTGATCGACGAGACGCTCGAGATCGGCATCCGCTGCGCCTGGGTCGGCGGCAAGTCGTTCGCGTTCACCTACGAGATCCGCGAACGCGAGACGCAGCGCCTGGTGGTGGAAGCCACCTCGGTGCAGGTCTGCTACGACTACACCGCCAAGCACAGCATCCCGGTGCCCGAGGACCTGCGGCGGAAGCTCGAGGCGTTCGAAGGCCGGAGCCTCGAGCGCGCCTGACCTTGGGGTGCTCTTTCACCTGTAGTTCATATCGATCCAATTGACGTTGAGGACGCAAGCTCAGAGGTTAACGATGATGTTGCTGCCTGCGTGCATTCCACGTTGATCGCGTGCGTAGCAAGTGATCCAAGCGATGCTGTCTGTAGGCCAGGGCGTACCATAATAGAAGACCTGCACCGATCCTGCGTTGTAGAGGTAGACCCCGCCAGGCGCGCCCTTAATCCGCAGGCGCGTGTCCGTGAACCAATCGTAGACTAGTGGATTCCCGTCCGGATCCGATGCCACGCACGTCACTACAATCGAGTCTTGTGGTCCCACAGAATCCGGCACGGCGGTAAGCGATGAAATGACAGGTTGGTGATTGATGGGAACGACCGGACTGTCGTCGTCACAAGCACCGACGCCGATAGCAATCGCAGCGGACAGGGTGATTAGTCTGGCAGTTCTAACCTTCATGAGTCCTCAGTGTCGATCTTATTGAAGTTGCTCACGCCGTGCATTCTGAAGGGATGACCCGAGATCAGGGCATGTCACGTCGACTCTTTGGGGGCGCACAATGTTTCAACCAACCAGCTTCGGACGTTTGCGTGCAACGATGCACCGAGCTCTTTGTCGCGATTCGAGTTGCGCCCCGCAATAGCAACCTCCGCACTAGAAGTCGGTCGGGTGGGCAATACCCGTCGACCCAGAAGCTCTTCGCTAAACTTGCAGCCACGGGGGCGTTGGGAGGCTAGACGCTCCCTAGATACCTGAAAGGGAGGTCGCTTGAGGTTCGCCTTCAAGTGGGTTTCTGACGGAATGGCAAGGCCACTCCGAAACGTGCGTCTCCGCGATGAGCTAATGCAACTGCGCGAGGCAGCAAAGTTGCGGGGCACGATGGTCTTTCGCGAAACCTCTACTGGCTGGAGGAAGGCGGCAAGGTCGAGGGCCCCTGCTGTCCAAAGTGTTGGCCACAGGGCGGCAAAGCAGTTCGGATGCTGAGGAAGCCACATGGGTGGTCGTGCCCTGTTTGCACCTTCTTCCTCAATACGCGAATCGCCGACGAACAGAGCGAGGACTTTCAAAGCCCTCGCGAACCGGTCTAGCTCTGGGGTGCTCAGCCGGGGAGCTGCGAGAAAGCACCGCTACAAGATATTCCCCAGGGTCACCGTCAGCTTCTTCGTCTTCTTCCCGCGCTGCACTTCGAACGCCACCTTGGTGCCCGGCTCGCCGTAGTCCAGGTTCGCGCGCAGCACATCGGCGTCGTGCTCGAGCACCGGCTTGCCGTCCACCTTGAGCACGCGGTCGCCGACCTTGAAGCCGGCCTTGGCCGCCGGTGAGTGCGGGACCACCTGCATGGCCTTGATCTCGTCGCCGAACTTCGCGAGCTGGACGCCGCAGCGGCTGAAGTCGTCGGGCTTCGAGTAGCGCTTGCCGGGCTCCAGGTAGAGCTTGCGGTTCTCGTAATCGAACCAGCACACGAATCGCTCGAGGATCTGGTTCCCGACGTTGCCCTGGGACTGCTCGCTCGCGAGCGCGCCGCCCTCGGCGCCGGAGAGCGACACCAGCGGGCGCTTCCACGAATAGGGGCCGATCTCGACCTGGTTCATGCGCACGAGCAGGCTCTGGAAGGTGCCGCCGAAGCCGCCGCTCGTGACCTCGATGGCGTTCTTCCCGTACAGCTCCCGCAGCTTGTTCTGCTTCACGAACGGGCCGTGGAGGTCGACGGTCGCGCTGCTCCCGACGTCGAGGCGGAACAGCCCCTCGTACACCCCGTCGATCTTCATGCGCACGGCCGGCACCGTGCCGGCCAGCTCGAAGGGCACCTCCGCCCCGTTGCCCGAGTACTTGAAGGTCTTCGGGTCGTGGAGGGTGAGCGTGCTGTCGTCGTAGCGGATCTCGGTCACGAACTGCGTGATGAAGTCGTAGCCGATGATCCCGGCCACGTCCCTCCAGAAGAAGGGCGCGAGGAACGGGTTCACCGACAGCACCGCCACCTTGCGGTCCTTGAGCTCGACGCCGTCGCCGGCGCTCTCCACCCGCAGCGACTGGAGCTGCGCGAACGCGGCCGACCCCGAGCTGCCCGCGCCCACCGCCTGCAGGCGCCCTTCGGGGGCGAGCCCGATTTTCGCGGCGTACGCGCTGTCGATCACGGTGAGGCTCGCGCCGGTGTCGAAGATGAAGTCGGCGGGCGGCTGTCCGTTGATCGAGGCCGTGAGCCAGATGTGCCGGCCGCGATAGCGGAACGGGAGCTTCGCCATGCCCGGGGTGCCGAGCCACTTCACCGCGGCGTCCTCGCCGGCCGGCGGCTTGAAGAGCTCGGGATCGATCGTGGTGTTGGTCTCGTAGGTCTCGACCTTGACTGTGAGGTCGTTCATCGGCATCTCGACCACCTGCTGCCTCACCGTGTACGGCACCTTGCGGCCGGCGGCGTCACGGTAGTCCGAGAGGGTGCTGGTCACGGTCATCTGGTCGCGCTTGCGGATGATCTTCGCGAGGAGCCCGGTCGCCGGATCGAAGTAGAAGCGCTGCGTCCGGCCGGCCGGCGCCGTGACCTCGAGCACGACCCGGTCCTTCGCATCGGGGTCCTTCACCACCGCAACCTTGCCGCCACCCTGGTCCGGATGGAGCCAGCGGTCCTGGTCGAAGAAGGCGCTGTTCTTCGATTCCTCGAGCTCCTGGCCATCGAGCATCACGAGCTTCCCGCTCTGATCCACGCGCCACGCCACGGTACCGTCGAATCCGTCCTGGATCTTGAGCGGCCCGATCTCGGTGTTCGAACGGCTGCTCGCGGGCGCCTCGGTCCAGGTTTCGACGCGGCCCTTGAGACCGAACGCCTCGACGGTGCCGACGAGGTGCGAGCTGTGGATCGCGAGGAACGACGCCTTGCCGCCCGTCACTTCGAGGTAACGGTCCACGATGAGCTGCGCCTCGGGCGTGATCTCGGCACGCGCGAAGATCGGCAGCAGGAGTGCGAGTGCGGCGGTGAATGCGGTGAGACAGAGGGAAGAACGCCGGGACATCGGGGCCTCCGTGGGTCCGAAATGGTGAGGGATTTCGCGCAGACTAGCATTGCGCCGCCGGGAAGCGCGCGGCTATCTTGGCGAGGCCCGGTCACGAAGGGATATCGACTCCGGAGGCCTCGAATGATTCGAAAGCTGTTCCTCACCGCTCTCCTGGCCGTCACCCCCGCGATCGCCGGCGCCGCCGAAGTGGGCACCTATGGTCCCCGCATCGGCTTCAGCTCGGGCCCCGACCAGATCGTCTTCGGGGGCCAGTACGCGGTCGCCGAAGTGGCCGACCACCTCACGTTCGATCCCAATCTCGAGCTGGGCTTCGGCGACGACGCCACGATCATCGCGTTCAATCTCGACCTTCACTACGAGTTCCAGACGAACACCACCTGGCGTCCGTACGCGGGCGCCGGGATCGGCATCAGCTTCGTCTCGTTCGATGCGCCCCCGCCGGCCAACGACGAGTCCGATACCGACGTCGGCGGCGCCCTGATCATCGGGGCGGAGGCGCCGCCACGCGGCAACGGCCGGTTCTTCGGCGAGCTCAAGCTCGGCCTCGGCGACATTCCCGACCTGAAGCTGATGGTCGGCTGGAACTTCAAGAGGTAGCCCCCGGAGGCGGCGCCGCTCCACGCCGTTCCCGGCCGTCCCGACCATGAATCCCGACCGCGAACTCGCTGAAGAGCGGCTCTCGCTCGCCGAGCTGCAGGACGCCTGGGCGCTCCTGCCGCCGGATGAGCGCGCCTGGGCCTTCCGCACGCTGCCGCCGCAGGATGCCGAGGATTTCTTCCTCAGCCTCTCTTCGGCGGACCAAGAGGCCGTGCTGCTCGCGCTCGTGCCCGAGGATCGCCGCTCGTGGATGCGCCTGCTGCCGCCGGACGACGCGGCGGACCTCGTGCAGGCCGCACCCTCCGACGAACGCGAGAACCTGCTCGCGCTGCTCGACGACGCGACCCGGCGCGAGGTCGGCGCGCTGCTCGCCTACGCGGAGGACGACGCCGGCGGCCTCATGAACCCGCGCTTCGCGCGGGTGCGTCCCGACATGACCGTGGACGAGGCGATCACCTACCTGCGGAAGCAGGCGCGCGAGCACCTGATCTCGTTCCACTACGCCTACGTGCTCGACGATCATCAGAAGCTGCTCGGCGTGGTGCCGTTCCGTGAGCTGTTCTCCTCGTCACCGGACAAGCGGATCCGCGAGGTCATGCGGGTGAACGTCGTCACGGTGTCCGAGGACATGGACCAGGAGGCGGTGAGCCGGCTCTTCACCACCCACCACTTCCTGGCGATTCCGGTGGTGGACGTCGAAGGGCGCATGAAGGGCATCGTCACCGCCGACGACATCGTCGAGGTGGTGCGCGAGGAGGCCACCGAGGACATCCAGAAGCTGGGCGGTATGCAGGCCCTCGACGAGCCCTACATGGCGACCGCCTTCCTCGACATGATCCGGAAGCGCGGCGTCTGGCTCGCCGTGCTGTTCGTCGGCGAGATGCTGACCGCCACCGCGATGAGCTACTTCGAGGACGAGATCCAGCGGGCCGTGGTGCTGGCGCTCTTCATCCCGCTCATCATCAGCAGCGGCGGCAACTCGGGCTCCCAGGCCACCATGCTCGTGATCCGGGCGATGTCGCTCGGCGAGGTGCGGCTCCGCGACTGGTGGCGGGTGGCGCGGCGCGAGGTGATGGCCGGCCTCGCGCTCGGCCTGATCCTCGGCGCGATCGGTTTCGTGCGCATCGTCGCCTGGCAGCAGTTCCAGCCCATCTACGGCCAGCACTACCTGGCGGTGGCGTTCACGGTCGCGTTCAGCCTCATTGGGGTCGTGATGTTCGGCACCACCGCGGGCTCGCTGCTCCCCTTCCTGCTGCGCGCGCTGCGCCTCGACCCCGCGAGTGCGTCCGCCCCCTTCGTCGCCACGCTGGTCGACGTGAGTGGGATCGTGATCTACTTCACGATCGCGAGTATCATTCTCGCTGGAAAGTTGTTGTAGCCGCACCCGCGCGCCCGCGGGAGAACGACCCAAAGGAGTCCCCCCATGCGCCGCATCGCGCTCTTCGGCATTGCCCTGCTCTGCTTCACCGCCCTCGAGGCCCATGCGGCCACCCCGCGATTCCCCGGTTTCCCCCAGGTGCTGATGGGTGAAACGCCCCAGATCCCGGCGGCCTGGTCCGGCATCTGGGAGACGACCGACTCGGTCTACGACTGTGCCGACCCTCCCAACCTGATCGCGACCAGCACCCGCACCGACACGTTGTGCGCCGGCAGCGACTACAGCCAGGAACTCCAGGGCTTCGAGTTGACCTGCACCGGGAGCGCCGACGACAACAGCGCCCAGCTCAGCTGCAGCGGCCTGGTCCCGTACGAGGAGGGCTGCGACCTTCAGTTCACCATGGAAACCCAGATGACGCTGTCCGGACAGACGGCGTTCTCGGTCGCCCAGATCAGCGCGGTGCCGGTGCCCGAGGGGTGCATTCCGTTCGCCCTGTGCCAGATCATCCGCAGTCACATGTTCCGCACGGGTCCGGAGCCCAAGGACTGCGCGCTGACGCCGGTGCGCTCGACCACCTGGGGACAGGTGAAGTCGATCTATCGTTGAGCTCGCTGCGGCGCAGGATCAGCGGGTCGCGGCCGGCACCGCCTGGCCACTCGCGAGCTTCATGCGTGCGAGGAAGTCCTCGGCGCGCATGAAGCCCACCACGCGTGCGGCCTCGACCTCGCGTCCATCCGGCAGCAGGAACAGTACCGTGGGCACGCCGGGAATCTCGTAGTGCTGGCGCAGCGCCTCCGACTCGGGCGAGTCGTAGTGCGTGAGGTCCACGTGGTAGCGGTCGAAATCGCGGCCGGCGAGGATCACACGCCCGTCGGTGAACGTGAAGCGCTCGAGCTCGTGGCAGGGCGCACACCAGTCGGCCGAGAAGTCGAGCATCGCGGGTCTGCCGGCGGCGAGTGAGGCGTTGAGGGCCTCCGCCGTGAACGGCTGGAACGTGAGCGCCTGGCGTGGCGCGGTCGCCACCATCACCACCGCCGCCAGCACCCCGCCCACGCCGACCACGCGCTTGAACGCGCGGAAGCGCGGCTTCCCTTCGCCGGTCTTCTCCATGAAGCCGAGGTACACGCCGCCGGCCAGCAGCGCGAGCGGCGTCACCCAGCCCACCCACTCCGGCGCGAGTCCGAGCAGCACGTAGAAGAGGCCGAGCGCCACGAGCAGGATCCCGAAGAGCTTCTTCACCCATTCCATCCAGTCGCCGGAGCGCGGCAGCTTCTGGAGCAGGTTGGACGACATCGCGAGCACCAGGTACGGCGCGCCGAGACCCATTGCCAGCGTGAAGAAGGAGCTGAAGCCGAACCACGGATCCCCTTTCGCACCCACCACCGCGAGCAGCGCCACCACCGGCGGGCCGATGCAGGGCGCGGCGAAGATGCCGACCAGGAGCCCGGAGGCGAACGTGCCGAGCAGTCCCGTGGCCTGCTGGCCACCGAGCCGCTCGCGCAGCCAGCCCGGAAGCTGGAACTCGTAGACGCCGAACATCGAGAGCGCGAGCGCGAGCAGCAGGACCCCGATCCCGACCAGCACCATCGGGTTCTGCAGGAAGCCGCCGAAGAGTCCGCCGGTGAACGCGGCGGCGAGTCCGAGCGCGCTGTACATCGAGGCCATGCCGAGCACGTAAGCGAGCGCCAGGCCCAGCACCTGGAGCGGCGGCGCCGCGCGGCGCGCGCCGAAGATCGAGACCGTCACGCCGAGCATCGGGTACACGCACGGCGTGAGGTTGAGTGCGAGGCCGATCAGGAACAGCGTGAGAAAGCCGGCCCAGCCGCCCTTTTCCAGCTCGCGAGCGATCGGGTTGTCGAGCACGGGCGAGCGGGCGCCCCCGGCCGGCGGCGCGGTCTCGAAGGTGCCGGACGCGCCGGTCGGCGCCTTCGACGTATCGGCCGCCAGCGTGTGCGCGGTGTCGCCCGTTCCCGCGGCCGGCGGGGTGGCTCTGCCGGCGTCGACGCCGCCCGTCACGGTCACCGCGAGCACGATCGGAATGCGCGCGGGTGGCAGGCACACTTGGTCGTTGCACGCCTGGAAGCTCACGGTTCCGCGGATCTCGTGCTTCCCGTTCTTCATGTCCGGCTTCGCTTCGACCGGAATCGGGATCTCGGGACTCCCCGACCACGACAGCAGCTCGGTGTCTTCGAACCCCACCTTGATCATCTCGGGCCGCGGATACCGCGCGTTGTGGAACACGAGGCCGGGATAGGTGCTCAGCTCGACCTCGGTCGGAATCATGTAGTCGAGCGACGCCGGGTTCGCGTTGACGTGCCAGCCCTCGGCAATCGTGAGCTTCACGACGGTTCGCACGGTGCCGCCCGCGGCGACCGTGATCGGCGTCACCGAAGCCTTCACCAGCTCGGTCGCCGGCGGGATCGTGCTTTCGCCTCCGACCTGGGCAGCGGCAACCACGGGAATCAGGAGGCAGAGAACGAGCAAGGGGGCTTGGGCGAGAAGTCGGTTCATCACGTTCCGGCGACTCCGTTCAAGAAGCGGACTCCGCGGGCGCATCCAGCAGTGCGCCGAGGTCCGCGGGTTCGGTGACAGGCAGGCGGCAGGAGTAGTTCACGCACACGTAGGCGGTGGCTTTCGGCTCAACCGGAGCGAGCGGGCGCGTGAACGCCGCCAGTCTAGCGAGAGATTCGCGGGCCGCGCCAGCGCCCGTCACGAGCAGCACGTCGCGCGGCAGGAACCGCCGGTGGAACTCGGTCATGAGCGCCCGGGTGTCGTCCGCCGCGGGGTCCCCCGCGATCACCACGTGCCGGGACGGGCCATCGAGGTCCATGGCCACGAGCAGGTGGGTCATCGCCACCGCGTGGCCGTCGAGGCGGCCGGCGTGGAGGTCGAAGGTGCGTCGCGCGAGGTCCCGCCAGTCGTCGCGATCGAGCAGGACTCCGAGCCGCTGCAGCAGCCCGGCGATGAGCGAGACGCCCGCGGGCTCGGCGCCGTCGAAGTCCGAGCGCATCCGCACCCGCACGCTGTCGTCGCCGGCCGGGCTCTCGAAGAAGCCGCCTTCGATCGCGTCCGCGAAGCGCGCGACCGCGGCGTCGATCATCGCGACCGCGCGCTCGAGCCAGACCGAATCCTGAATGGCCTGGTGGAGCTCGAAGAACCCCAGCGCGAGCGCGGCATGATCGTCGAGCTGGGCCGGGGTTCCGGCTTCGCCGTCGCGCCAGCGGCGGCTCAATGCGCCGGTCCGCGCGTCGCGCAGGCGGGTCCACGCGAACTCGGCGGCGCGCGTGGCGCGCTCTGCCAGCAGTGAATCGCCGAGCACGCGCGCACCACGCGCGAACGCCGCGATCATGAGCCCGTTCCACGAGGCGATGACCTTGTCGTCGAGATGCGGCCGCGGGCGGTGCTCTCGAATCTCGAGCAGGCGCCGGCGCGCGGCCGCCAGCCGGCGCTCGGCCTCGTCTTCCGGGAGACCCGCGGCGCGGGCCGCTGACGCCAGCGATTCAGCTTCGTGAAGAATGCTGGTGCCGTGCTCGAAGTTCCCCGCGGGACTGACGCCGTATCGCTTCATGAACAGCTCCGCGTCCACATTCAGAGCGCCCTCGATTTCCTCGGGCGTCCAAACGTAGAACTTCCCCTCCTCGCCTTCGCTGTCGGCGTCCTCGGCGGAGAAAAACCCGCCGTCCGGCGAGGTGAGATCGCGCGCGACGTATTCAAAGATGCCGCGGACAGCGGCGGCGTCCTCCGGACGCCGCATCAGCTGCCAGGCCTCGAGATAGGCGATCGCGAGCTGCGCCTGGTCGTAGAGCATCTTCTCGAAGTGCGGCACCAGCCACACGTCGTCGGTGGCGTAGCGGTGGAATCCCCCGCCGAGGTGATCGTGGATGCCGCCCGCGCGCATCGCATCGAGCTGGCCGAGGGCCATCTCGAGAGCGCGCGCACGGCTCGCGGGGTCGTGCGCGGCGCGGCGGAACAGGAACATCAGGTTCCCGGGGCTCGGGAAGCGCGGCGCGCCGCCGAAACCGCCGTACTCGGCGTCGTAGCTGCGGTCGAGGGCGCTGAACGCGCGATCGAGCAGCGTCCGCCGGTCCACCGTCTCGGGCGCCACGCTGGCGTGCGCGGCGAGCGCCTTCAGGAGCTGCGCGCCCTGGTTTCGCACGGCGTCACGCTCGGTGCTCCACACCTCGTGCACGCGCGGCAGGACCTGGAGCATGCCCGGGCGTCCGAAGCCTTGGTCGCGCGGGAAATACGTCCCGCCGTAGAACGGCTCGAGGTCGGGGGTGAGGAACACGTTGAGCGGCCAGCCACCACCGAGCCCCATCACCTGCATCGCGGTCATGTAGAGGCGGTCGACGTCGGGGCGCTCCTCGCGGTCCACCTTCACCGGCACGAACCAGCGGTTGAGCAGCTCGGCGACCGCGTCGTCCTCGAAGGACTCGCGCTCCATCACGTGACACCAGTGGCAGGTCGAGTAGCCGATCGAGAGGAAGATCGGCTTGTCCTCGGTCCGCGCCTTCGCGAATGCGTCGTCACCCCACGGATACCAGTCGACCGGGTTCAAGGCGTGCTGAAGCAGATAGGGGCTCTTCTCGCGGGCGAGTCGGTTGGGGGCGTGTTCGGAGGTTTCCATGCGGACAATGACGATACCCGCGCCCCGGAGTGCCCGGCCAGTGGGGCAGCGCCTTCAGGTCAACGAATGACGATTTCCTGACGCGACAGCGCGTTCAGCGGACCGTCCAGGCCGGCCGCAGGTCCAGCCACTGCACCTTGTCGCGGAACGCCTCGGGGTCGCTGGCGGCGAGCTGCTCGAAGCGCGAACGATGGCAGGTCACGAGCAGCACCTGGTGACGGGGCAGAAAGTGCTCGACCAGGAGCCGGAGCGAGGAAGCGGCACGCGCGTCGTCGCTGGTGGCGAAGCAGTCGTCGAGCAGGAAGGGCATGGACTCGGCGCCGCGCGACAGGAACTCGCTGATCGCGAGACGCACGGCCAGGTGGAGCTGGTCGCGGGCGCCGGCCGAGAGCTGGAGCACGGCCTTGCCGCGCGCCATCTGGCGGCCTTCCGCCAGCTCGACCGCGAAGTCGAGGTCCTCGCCGAACCGGACCCGCGCGATGCCGGTGCCCATGGTCTCGAGGATCTCGCCGACCCGCTCGTTCAGGTGCTCGGCCCAGCGGCGATGGGTCTCGATCGCCACCTTCTGGATGGTCTCGCGCGCGATGTCCACGGCCTCCCGGAAACGCTGCGCGTGCTCGAGCGCCTTCTGCACGTCCTCGCGCTGGTTCAGCTTGTCGGGATACTCGGCGTGGAAGCGGCGCAGGCGGTGATCGATGCTCGGCTTCAGCTCGTCGCGCTCGGCGCGCAATTGCTGGAGCGCGGTGGACGCCTGCTCACCCTCCATCTGGATCTCGGCGGGCATCCGCAGCTCGGTGCGCGTGACGGGCGGATCGCCCGACGCCGCGTCGAGCTGGTGCTCGGCGGCGTAGGCCTCGAGCAGCATCTCCAGCTCCTCGCGCGCCTCGGCGGTGAAGAGCTGATTCTCGAGTGCCGGGATCAGCTCCTGGAGCAGCATCGTCCGGCGGCGTGCATCGCCCAAACGTCCTTCGAGCCGCGTGGCCGCTGCCTGCCACCCACCTTCCGAGCTCTGGGAGATGCCGGCCTCCGCGAGCACCGAGGTGGCGGCCACGATCAGCTCGACTTCCTCGGCCTCCGCCGACTGGAGGTCGGCGCGCGTGAGATCGATCTGGCGCTGCACGTATTCGCGGCGCTCCTGCTTGATGCGGAGCGCGCGGATCATCCCGGAGACCAGCTCCAGGTGCTCGGGCTCGACGGGGCCGCCGCCCGAGCGCTCGAGCATCACCACCGCATTCTGGACGAGATCCGAGCGCTCGGCTTCGATGGCGTTCAGGCGCTCTTCGAGCGGCCGGATCGGCGCGGTCTCCTCCTGCAGCCGCCGGTATTGCTGCCACCCGGTGCGCAGCTCCTCCGCATCCGCGAACCCGAGCCGGGTGGCCAGCTCGACGAGCGACGTCTCCGCCGCATGGCGTCCGCTGTCGAGGGTCTCGAGCTGCTCGTTCGCACTCTTCAGCCGTTCGGCCGCCTCGGTGCGCGCGCCGCCGCGGAGCCGCGCCGCGCGAATCAGCAGCGCCATCCCGATCAGCCCGAAACCGCCCGCACCCGCCGCGAACGCCCACGACGGGAAGGGCAGCAGCACCTGCCAGCCAGCCGCGTAGCCGCCGGCCGCCAGCGTGGCCACCCCGAGCACGATCAGCATCCACCCCGGGAGCCGCGCCTGGTAGCGCTGGGCATCGATCGCGTGGAGCGACGAGGTGCACTCGGTGCGCATGCGTTCGAGACTGGCGATCTGCGTCTGCTGATCGAGCCGCTGTCCCGCGACGCCCTCGAGCATGGTGCACTCGGAGGCCTCGACCGTGGCGAAGCGGTCCTGCAGATCGGCGATCCGGTCCTCGTCGACTCCGCGCGAGGCGAGCGCCTCGTAGTGTGCCCGGCGCTTGGTTTCGAGTGCGTCGAAGTTTTCGTCCACCGAATGGATCTCGGCGGCGGCGCGCGCGAAGCGGTCGGCGTCGATGTCCGTGTAGTCGGCGTAGGCCCCGAGCGCTCCGCACTCCTCGTCGAGCCGGGCGTGCTCCTCAACGAACTCGGCGACGCGGCGACGCAGCACTTCCCGACCACGCCCCGACTGATCCATCCGGCCGAGCAGGGCACGGAGCCGCGCATCCGCATCGGGCGGAATATCGCCTTCGGGCTCGAGCGTCTCCGCCTCCTGCCGGAGCTTCTGCAGCTCGACCCGTCGCGCATCCTCGGTCGTCAGGCGCTCACGCGCGTCGTGCATCATGCAGATTCGCAGCTCGCGCTGGAGGTCGTTCACCCGCTTCTGCTGCAAGCGCTCCTGCTCCTCGAGCGTCGCGAGCCGGAGCAGCGGCGTCTGGATGGTCTCGAGGTCGTGCTCGAGCGTGTGGATCTCGACGTCGAGCACGCCGGTCCGCTCCTCGAGCTTGCGGATCGCGTTCTCCACCATGAGCGTGCTGGACAGCTCGGGCGACGTGTAGCTGCGCGCCGCGCGGTCCAGGGCCTGCATGGCCTCGGCGGCGCTGCTGTCGCCGCCGCGCGTGTCGGCGGCGCGCTCGAGGCGGGCCTGGAGCGTCGACACCCGCCGCGAGCGCTCGTCGTAGGGAACCACCTCTTCCAGCTCGCCCTGGTGGATCCACGAGCACTTCTGGAACTCCTCGCCTTCGAGCCCGAGCAGCACCTTGCCCACCGGGTAGTCGTCGCGCCCGTCGCGGAAGCGCGAGGTGACGTCCTGGCCGCGATCGTTCCACACCTCGACCCGCGCGTTCTCGAAGTCGCGGCAGATCCGCAGCCGCTCACCCTCGCACTCGATCTCCAGCTCGACGCCGTAGGCACCGCCCTCCCACGGCCGCCAGCGCTCGAGCGGCGTCATGGGGCGGTGCGAGCGACGGTCGGCGGGAAGCCCGTAGAGTCCGGCCACCACCGCGGCCAGCAGCGTGGTCTTGCCCTGCTCGTTGTTGTCGAGCACGAGCGTCATGCGCGTGGGATCGAAATGGTATTCGCCGCGCAGCGTGCCGAAGCCGGCGATGCGGAGCCGGAGCAGCTTCATTCGGCCAGCTCCTCGTAGGCCGGCTGCACCTCGCCGAGACGGAACGCGTCGAGCCCGTAGTAGAGCGCGCGCTCCAGCGTGGCGCGGCGGCGCGGGTCGGATTCGTGTTCGAGCCGCTCGAGCAGCGCCCGCGCGAACCGGCCTTCGGTGGTCTCGTCCGCGGCGATCCGGTAGCTCTCGAGGTCGTAATCGGGCTTGAGGCCGCCGAGGTCGAGTGCGAGATGGAACGCGCGCTCCTTGAGCTCGACGCCGGGCCCGCCGTATCGCACGCCCCGCACCAGCCGCCCGGCGAGGTGCACGCGCGTGAGATCGCGCTCCGAGACGGCCGCCGAGTCGAGCGCGTGGAGGACGCGACGGTCGACCTGGTCGGCGCTCGCGCAGCCGCTCACGTCCACCGTGAGTTCGTGCACGCGCCGGGTGTCGAGCGGCACGACCTCGACCTCCGACGACTTCACCTCGGGATGGCGCTGTTCGTTCGCCTCCCACTCGATCCGCACCTCGAGCGCGCCGTGAAGCCCGGTCTCGGTACAGTCGAGTGCGACCGCCGAGCCGGCGTAGCCCCAGCGCGTGGCGCTCGGCGGCGCCGTGTGCGTGCCGTCGCCGTTGCCGTCGATCGCCGCGCTGGCGTCCACCACGGACATCGGACGGCTCGTGCAGCGCCGGTGGTAGTGGCCGACCGCCAGATACGCGAACGGCGCGCGGAGGGCATCGTCCTCGCTGAACGGCCCCACCATTTTCTGATGGGGCGGGCAGTGGCCTTCGAGCGAGCCGTGGAAGAGCCCGACGTGGAGATAGGCCGGATCGAGCGGACCGATGGCCGCGATCGAGGCCTCGGAGAGCGGGCGTTCGTCCACGGCCGTGCCGGACTGGAAGCAGCGTCCCCAGATCAGCACCGGCTGACCGAGCAGCGGCCGTGCGGTCCAGGACGGAGAATCGAAGATCTCGACGTTGGCCGGCCACCGGAAGCCGCGGGTGCGGAGCAGCCGCTCGCTCCACACGAGGCTCGTGGGGGCCATCGGGTCGTGGTTGCCGGGGGTGATGTAGACCGGCGGACACCCGGTGATCTCGAACGCGAGCACGGCGAACGCCAGCATCTCGGTGTCGACTCCGGCGCGGTCGAAGAGGTCGCCGGGAATCAGGATCGCCGAAACGTCGCGGGCGATGGCCTGTTCGATCGCCTTTTCGAGGGCACGCTGCTGGTCGCGGCGGCGATCCTGGCGGTGCTCGCGCGTGAGCCACCCCATGCGAGAGCCGAGGTGGAGATCGGAGACCTGGAGCAATCGAAGGAGGGGCACGGAGCTGCCTCGAACAGTCCCTGTCGTCGGTAGCCGCTACGCCGGAACGGCGCGCTCCGTCATCCTGTACGGGCGGGTGCGGCGCTCCTCAGGCGGCGTCGGCACCATAGCAGCGGGTTCACACCCCCTCAACGGAGGAAATGAGTGCCCGCGGTGTTATCGGCCGCTCAGGAAGGGCTCTGGAGGCGCCTGGTTTTCTTGAGCCAGCGCGCCACGAGGTACCCGGCGAGGAGCACGCCCCACACCGCCAGCACCCCCACGAGCACCGGGCGGGACGCCTCGGCGCCGCGGTTGCGGAAGCTCTCCCAATAGAGGAGGCCGAGCGCGGTGGTCATCCACGAGAAGGTCGATCCGTATTCCTTCCGGATCAGGCGCCGCCAGTCGAACTCCATGCTGCGCATCGTTTCGCCGACGCCGGCGAGTCGCGGCAGGTAGCGCGGCACGCTCCGGCAGTAGTCGGCGTACGCGGCGCCGAAACGGCCCAGCAGGAAGTTCTCCTCCGCGAGCGTGATGCACCAGTAGGCGAACAAGAAGAACGGCACCCCCACCCCGTAGCCGAGCGTGGAGTTCAGGATCAGGAAAAGCCCGAGGTAAACGAGGGCATTCCCGACATAGAGCGGGTTCCGTGAGTGCCTGAACAGACCCTCGGTCACGAGCGCATCGGCGTGGATGCGGCGGTCCTTGCCGCCGCGCTGGATGTAGGCGAGCCCGATCACCAGCGCGCGGAGCACCTGCCCGGAGAGCGCGACGAGGATTCCCACGACGTCGAGGATCGCGTCGGCGCGCGGGCTGCCGAGGAACCAGCGCGGGCGCGAGGCGAGTGCGATCGCGAGGAAGGCGATCGGGAAGAGCCCGTTCCGCCAGTGGAAGAGCACGTTGCCGATGGCAACGGCCGGCGAAACGGGATCGGAACGGACGGGGCTCGTGGTCGGTGAAGCCATTACTTCATCGCGATGATGCCGCAGAAGTTGTACCACTTGAAGAACAGATCCACGTGGCGGAAGCCGCGAGCGCGGAGCAGCTCCTTGTTCTCCTCGAGCCGGTACGGCACCAGCACGTTCTCGAGCGCCTCGCGCTTCTGCGCGATCTCGAGCTCGCTGTAGCCGTTCCGCTTCTTCATCTCGTAGTAGTGGTTGATGAAGAGCCGGTTGAAGGTCGAGTTCTCGCCCAGCACCTTCTCGACCAGGATCAGGCAGCCGTTCTCGGTGAGGCCCTCGTAGATGCTGCGGATCAGGTGCTCGCGGTAGAGCGGGCGCACGAACTGGAGCGTGAGCACCAGCAGCACGACCGAGGCGTTCTCGATCACGACGCCCGAGTTGAGATCCGCATGGCGCAGCTCGAACGGCCGGCCGAAGCTGGTGGACCCGAGTTTCTTCGCCGCGATCTCGAGCATCTCCGGCGAGTAGTCGAGCCCGATGAACCGCACGTCGGTGGTGGGCGGGATCTGCGCCGCGATGTTGAGGATGGTGGTGCCGGTCGAGCAGCCGAGGTCGTAGACCGAGGTGCCGTCGGCCGCGTAATCCGCCGACAGCTCGGCGGTCATCCGCTGGATCTCCCGGTAGTAGGGCACCGAGCGGTCGAGCATGTCGTCGAACACGCCGGCGGTGCCGGCGCCGAAGTCGAAATCGTCGATCCGCTCGCGCCGCTCACCGAAGAGCTTGTCGCGGCCGCCCACCTTGGGCGCGGCGCCGAGACTCGTCGTGTCGGGCTTATCCACGGTTGCCTCCCGTGCCGGCCAGCGCCGGCTCCTTCGCCGTCTTTCCCTTGGGGTCCGTCCAGCCGAGGCCTTCGACGATCCGGCCGAGCTCCTCGAGCGTCACCTGCTGGAATCCGTCCGACAGCGCCTGCTCCGGCTGCTGGTGCGCCTCGATCATGAGCCCGTCGGCGCCGGCGGCCATCGCCGCCTTCGCGCACGGCAGCAGGATGTCACGCCGTCCGAGCGCGTGGCTCACGTCCACGATCACCGGCAGCGAAGTCTCCTGCTTGAGCAGCGGGATCGCCGAGATGTCGAGCGTGTGGCGCGTGCTGTCCTCGAACGTGCGGATGCCGCGCTCGCACAGCACCACGTTCTGGTTGCCCTCGGCGAAGATGTACTCGGCCGAGAGCAGCAGCTCCTCGAGGGTGGCCATGAAGCCGCGCTTGAGCAGCACGGGTTTCCGGATGCGGCCGACCGCCTTCAGCAGCTCGGTGTTGTACATGTTGCGGGCGCCGATCTGCAGCATGTCGGCCTTGGCCGCAACCACGTCGAGCGTGGCGGTGTCGAGCACCTCGGTCACCACCGGCAGGCCATAGCGGTCGCCGACCTCGCGCAGGATCTCGAGTCCCTCCTCGCGCAGTCCCTGGAACGTGTAGGGATTGGTGCGCGGCTTGAACGCGCCGGCGCGCAGGATCTTCTGGACCGGCAACTTCGCAATGAACGCGGCGATGGTGTCCATCTGCTCGCGGGTCTCGACCGAGCACGGTCCGGCAAACAGGACGGGCGCCGGGCCGCCCACGAACACGTTGCCGACGCGGATGCCTTCCTTCGGGATCAGGTCGCGGTTGAGCACGCGCAGCGAGCGGCGCCGCTCGCGGTCCTGGATGTCGAGCGAGGCGCGGAAGACGGCCTGGAAGATGTCCTTGATCTCGGCGGCGCTGTAGGAGCCCGGCGAGCCGTGCATGAGCGAGTTCAGCATCTCGGCCTCGCGCTTCGGGTCGTAGCCCTGGAGGCCGTGCTCGCGCTTGGTATCCGCGATGCGCAGGACGATCTCGGCGCGCTGCTGGAGCAGCTCGAGGAGCTGCCGATTCAAACCGTCGATCTCGCTCCGGAGCGCGGTCAGCGAGGCGGGAACTGGCTTGTTGTTCTTCAGATCGGACCTCTCGATGGGTGTCACGGGACGGGCCTTCGGGCGAGCGTGGGCGGGCCGTGCCGGGCTAGGGGCGGGGGGATAGTCCGCCCTGCGCCGTGGACCGGTCAACCCCCCGTCCCGGTGAGATTGCCGGGGTCCCGAACGCGGACTAGGATGCGGCCACATGTCCGGTGCGCTTCCACTTGCCCCGCCCGCGACCACCTCTGCCATCGAGCGCCGCCTCAACTGGCGCGCCGTTCCCCTGGCACTGTTCGTCGTCATGATGATTTCGCTCACGGCGCTGGCCATGCTCCAGCTCCGGACGCCGCACCTTCCGCTCCAGGGCCTACCGGAGACGCAGGAGATCCGGATGGCAACCGGGCTCGCGCGCGGAAGGCTCACGGAGGCCAACGGCCCGCTGCGGTTCTACTCGGCGCTGCTCGGCGACGGCGCGATGGGTGTGCCGTCGATGCCCGAGACGCGCGAAGCGGCGCGCCAGATCGGCGATCTGCTGAATCGCGCGCCGGAGTGGGCGCACGCCGATCCGCGGTTCACCGCGGCGCGGGGGTCGCTCGCGCTGGTGCGCGGCCGGACCCGCCAGGCGGAGCGCCTGTTTCGCTCGGCCGTCGATCGTGCTCCCGGATACGGCGAGGCCCATCTCGGCGTCGCCATGGCATTGATGCTGCGCGCGGAGACCGAAGTTGCGCCCCGCTTCCGCCGCTCGCTCCGGCTCGGTGCGCTGGCACACCTGCTCGCCGTGGCCCCCGAAGAACGCGCGTACCCGGCGGCGCTGTACGACCGGATCGTGCTGCTGCGCGCGGTCGGCCGTGACGACGAAGCGCGCCGCACGATGGATCTCTACCGGCTGCACGATCCGTCGAGCACCTGGGTCCAGAAGCTGGAGCCTCCCGCGACGCAGTAGCAGCTCCTGTTACATTCGCGGGCGTCATGGATCGCACCACCGTCGAAATCACGGCCCTCGGCTTCCAGGCGGTCGTCACCGCGCTGCTCGCGCTCGTTTACTACGCGCTGTGGCGCGAGCGCCGCCGCCCCTACTACGCCACCTGGGCCGCCGCGTGGGGCTTCTACGCGGTTCGCCTCGCCTTCATCTCGGCGTTCATCATCGACCGTCAGAACGTGTGGCTCTTCATGCACCAGGTCACGACCGGCTTCACCGCGCTGCTCCTGCTGTTCGCGACGCTGCAGTTCTCGCGGTCGAGCCGCGGTCGGGCGCGCTACTACGTGATCGCGGGGGTCGTGGTGGTGTGGTCCTACATCGGTGTGTACCTGCTGCACAACATGATGATCGCCGGGCTCACGTCCGCGGTGCTGCTCTCCGCGGTGACGCTGTGGACCGGCTACCAGTTCTGGCGCTACCGGAGCCGCGTGCCGTCGATCGGCGCCACCGTGCTCGCGTGGTGCTTCACGCTGTGGGGGCTCCACCACCTCGATTATCCGTTCCTCAGGCCGCTCGGCGCCGGTGTGTTGTACGGCGTGTTCGCCGACAGCCTCTTCATCATGGCGATCGCGGTCGGCGGCGTGTTCCTGGTGCTCGGCCACGAGCAGCGCCTGCTGGAGTCGCGCAGCACCCAGCTCGAGCAGCTCACCCGCCTGCTGCTCAAGACCCAGGAGGAGGAGCGCCGCCGCATCTCGCGCGAGCTGCACGACGAGGCCGGGCAGATCCTCACCGCGGTGAAGATCGATCTCGATCTCGCGGGCCGGAAGGAATCGAGCGAGATGGTCGGCCGCGCGATCTCGCAGATGCGGAACCTCGGCAACCTCCTGCGTCCGACCGTGCTCGACGACCTCGGCCTGCTGCCGGCGATCCGCTCTCTGGCCGCCGATTTCTCCGAGCGCACGCACATCGAGACCAGCCTGGCCCTGCCGGACGAGATGCCACGCCTCGGCCCCGAGCAGGAGGTCGCGGTCTATCGCGTGGTGCAGGAGGCGCTGACGAACGTGGCGCGCCACGCCGACGCGGCGCGCGTACGCATCGAGATCGACCGCGCGGACCCGACCCAGCTCGAGGTGCGGATCGAGGACGACGGCCGCGGCCTCAAGGGCGAAGCCGAGCCGAACCTCGGGCTGCTCGGCATGCGGGAGCGCGTGACCGCGCTCGGCGGCGCGCTCGAGACCGGACCGGCCGGAAGCGGCGGCTTCCGCGTGGCGGCTACGATTCCGGTGGGAGGCGACGCGTGACCGACCGCGTGAAGGTGCTGCTCGTCGACGATCACACGCTGGTGCGCGCGGGCTTGAGGAAGATCCTCGAAACCGAGCCCGACGTGCTGATCACCGGCGAGGTCGCCGACGGCACCGCGGCCCTGGAGGAGCTCGGGCGCCAGCGCGCCGACGCCGTGGTGCTCGATCTCACGATGCCCGGCATGGACGGCTTCGCGCTGTTGGCCGAGGCGCGCCGCCGCTGGCCCGAGATCAAGCTGATCGTGCTCACCATGCACGACGATCCCGAGCACGCCGCGCGCGCGATCCGCGAAGGCGCCGACGGCTACCTATTGAAGGACTCGGCGGCGCAGGACCTGATGGCCGCGATCCGCGCGGTGATGGAAGGCCGGAGCTGGTACTCCGAGCCCGTGCAGCGCGCGCTCTCGAAGCTCATGCGCGGCGACACCACGGCCCGCCCGGTGGACAAGCTGACCGCGCGCGAGCTGGAGGTTCTGAAGCTGGTCGCCCGCGGGCTCTCGACCAAGGAGATCGCGAGCCAGCTCTCGATCGGCGCGCGCACGGTGGAGACCCACCGCGCGAATCTCATGCGGAAGCTCGAGCTCCGCTCGGTGGCACTGCTGACCCAGTTCGCCCTGCGCGAAGGGCTGATCGAGAGGTAGGAGATACCCTACGAGAAGGCGGTCATCACAATGCGACGCTCGTCGGCTACCTGTGAAGTGTAGACGCGCAGGCGCGCTTCTCTGGCTTCTTGCCTGGTGGCTGCCGGGAACAGCAGGGTCCGAGGAGCTATCGCCATTCTCGGTGTTTCAGGGTCTGACATCGATCGAACTCGCTACAGTGCAGGGCAAGTTCACCGAGGTCGGAGACCAGGAGCGGACGCCTTTTACGCTCGCGTACTCAGTGACGGGCCATCCACTCGACATTTCCGTCTTTCGCCCGTTCTACCGCCCAGCCTTCGTCAACAAGTACGGCGGGGATAGGAGCGCCGCAAGGACCTTCGCGGTCAGCAGCCAGGAGGCTGGTGCCCTACTGGACAGCATCGCAACCATTCCGGCGGTGACTGATGGCGGCATCGATGGCTACCTGTCGTTCGCCCTGTCGGTCGAGAAGCACGACACCGTCCTAGTATTCGAGTCCATTATCGATACGACGGCCAGTCGGTCGCTGCTCGCCAAGTTCATCGACGTGCTTTCCAGCAATTCCGCGGCGCGGGAATTGGTGACGGCGTACGCATGCCAAATGGGAATGCTGGTCGGCCCGCGCGCGACCGATGTCACTGATCAAGTCATGATTCGCCTCCGAGGTTTTCGGAAGGATCGTCGCACCGGGGAGTACGTCGGAAGCGTGCGCATCACGAACACCAGCCCCGGAAGCATTACCGGGCCGATCAGCTTTGTCTTCCGACCCGGCGAGAATGTCTCGCTCGTTTCGCCCGATGGGTTTACCTGTGCGGTGTGGCCGGAGGGAGCGCCCTACAAGACCGTGCTGCCTGGAATCCTGATGAAGGACAAGCACGCCGACCTGGAGCTGCGATTCAACAACCCGGACGCTGACCCGATCGAGCTCCTGCACCAACGGGTGCTTGGCGGGCCGGGATGGAGATAGCCTTGAGCTGACCCTTCGTGTCGACCAGATGAGTCAGCCGGCGGGGAGCCCTCAGCTTGCGCCAGCGCAAGTTGCTCCCGCCCTTCTCCTCCTCATCTCGTTCCAAAGTCCTCGGCTTCGTACAGCGGGCGGATCTCGATCACTGACTCCTCGCCGGGCATCGGATCCGGGCATCGCCTCGCCCACTCGACGGCTTCGTCCATCGATTTCACCTGCCAGATCCAGTAGCCGGCGATCAGTTCCTTGGTCTCCGCGAAGGGACCGTCGAGCACGGTGCGTTTCGCGCCCGCGATGGCGACGCGCTTGCCCTGCGAGCTGGGGCGGAGTCCGTCGCCCGCCAGCATGACGCCGGCCTTCATCAACTCTTCGTTGAACGCCCCCATGGCCTTCACCAGCCCGTCGTAGCCGGCCGGGGCACCGGGGTCGCCGGGGAGGATCCCGGCCTCGGAGTTCTTCGTCGCCTTCACGATCGCCATCACGCGCATTGCTCTCTCCTTGGGTTCACGGGCGACGGTCATCGCCGCCTTCACCATGGCGACGATCGAGGGAGCGCCGGATCGACACGTCGCACGAGGGATTCTGGGGCCTGGCCCCCAATCTCCGTAGTTCCACGGACGCGGGCTCCGCAATCATCGGAATGGCGTGAGGCCCCTGGAGACCCGACATTGCAGTCAGAGTGTCCCGGATACCCCTCCTGGTTCTGGCCTGGCTGTTGGCCTCTGTGGGGGCTGTCCTCGCACAACCCTCGCCCGAAGTCCCTGACTCGCTGCGTGCCGACCTTCCCGTTGTGGCGCGTGACTCGTCGGTGGCTGCGAGCGATTCGTTGGCGGGGCAGCCCCCTCTGGTTCGCGGCGTGGCCGATACCGTCACCGTTCTGCCCGAGGTGACGGTCGAGCGCGAGCGTGGCCTGGTTCCCGACCGCAGCACCACCACCTCGGTGCGCATGGACCGCTCGAAGGCGAGCCGCTTCCAGCCGGTCACGGTCGCCGATGCGCTGGCCGCAGTACCCGGCGTCGATCTCGTGAAGACCGGCCCCTGGGCGTCGCGGGTTTCGATCCGCGGCCTCTCCGGCGACCGCGTGCTCCTGATGGTCGACGGCGTGCGCATGAACTCGGTGCGCGGACACGGCGTTCAACCTTCGCTCGTGTCGCTCGACCGGCTCGACGCGGTGGAGCTGATGCCGGGCGCCGGCAGCGCGGCGTACGGCTCGGACGCGCTCGGCGGCGTTCTCAACATCGTCACCCAGCGCAGCCTGTTCTCGGACGTCACCGGATCGCATTACCTCGTGGGCTTCCGCGGCTCGGAGCCGGGCGGCTCCGTCGCACCCTTTGCCCGTGCGCGCATCACCGGACCCTCGCTCGGCTTCGAGATCTCGGGCGGCGTGAGCAAGCTCGACCACCTCGCGGTCCCGGACAGCGTGCTCCCCAACAGCGGCAGCAATGAGGAGGACCTCGTTGCGCGCACGGCGGGTCGTCTCGGTCGCGCGACCGCGGACTACGAGATCAGCCATCACGCGGCGCGCGATGTCGGCCTCCCGGCGTTCGATGGTGGCGGCTCGACCGGCTCCTACCCCTACCAGGGCCGCGATGCGCACCGCCTGGAGCTGGCGTTCGCGGGTCGCGACGCGATGCCGGACCTGCGCGTCCTCGGCGTGAAGCAGCAGCTCGGCGCCCACTTCGACGAGACGGTCTCGGACGACATCTACACCAATCGCGGCTCGCGGGTCGGCACCCGCACGATCGTGACCAGCGACCGCGTCACCACCGACATCTCGAGCGTGGAGCCGTCGCTGCGCTTCCGGCAGCTCGGCGCCGCCCGGCTGTTCGGCGAGTTCCGCTTCGAGGAGGCCGACGGCGACCGGCTGGTCGACAGCACGGTCACGAACCTGGCGGGCGACATCACGGGCTCGACCCATCGCATGAGCAAGAGCGTCCCGCCCGCGTGGCGGCGGTCGTACGCGGGCGGCATCGCGGCGGCGCCCCAGGTCAGCGGATTCAAGGTCGAATCCAGCGTGCGCTACGACTACCTGGCCTCGCACGCGGACTCGATCCCCGGCACCACCGCGCTCGACGAAGTGGACGAGCGCGCGAGCGGCGAGGTGGGCCTGTCGCGGCGCATGGGAACGATCGAGCCGTATGCGCACGTCGGCACCGGCTTCCGCGCGCCGAACCTCGACGAGCGCTACTTCAACAGCTACATCCACGGCGGCCTGCGATTGTTCGGCAATCCCGACCTCGAGAGCGAGCACAGCCTCTCCTACGAGGCGGGCCTGAGGGTGGACAACGAGGGCTCGTGGCTGCGCGGCGGGCGGCTCTCGGTCTACCGTTCGGACGTCGACGACCTCATCACGTTCGTGTACGTGGGCATGGTACGGCTGGTGCCGCACTTCCAGTACCGGAACGTGCAGCGCGCGCGGCTCCAGGGCATCGAAGGCACGGCGCAGCTCCGGCTCGGCAAGGCGTTCGTGGATCTCAGCGCGGGCTACCCGCAGGGCGAGGATCTCGACACCGGGAAGCGCCTCGAGGACCTCGGTCCGGCGCGCGCGACGTTCGAGATCCTCTACCCGATCCCGCGGCTGGTGCCGCAGGGCACGTTCAGCACCCGCGTGCGCTGGAGCGACGCGATCGCCGACGTGAGCGAGCCGCTGCTGCGGCCGGCGTTCTCGACCACAGCGCTCGAGGTGGCCGGCACCATCGCCGGCGTGCGCGCCGCGTTCGCGGTCCGGAATCTGTTCGACCATTACTACTACGAACCGCAGAGCTTCATCCCCGAACCGGGTCGCACGTTCGCCCTCTCGCTCCGCCGTGAGTTCCGGGCCGGCTGGCCTCTATAAAGGAGTGCGCTTGACGCGAAACACCGTTCCAAATCGCACCGCGGGCCTGTTGCTCGTTGCCCTGCTGTGCGCTGCACCGGCGTCCGCGCGCCGCGGGCCCAATCCCGACGCGCGCACGCTCTATCCGTCGTTCGGACCGGCGGAGATGGACCGCGGCGGGGAGTTCGCGCGTCCGGCGGCACGGAGCGCTGCCGGGCCGGGCGATACTCCCCGCACGCTTGCGGTCAACGCTCCGCTCCCGTTCGGCGCGATCCAGCTCGACTCCACCTATTACGACCTCCAGGACATCGGCTCGCTCGCGAACCGCGTCGCGGTCGGCGCCGACGGCCGCGTGCACGTGACCTGGCAGGACGACAACTGCCCGCTCTCCCCGACCGGTTGCCCGCCGAATCTCGGCGCTCCGATTCCGTATCCGGTGCGCGGCATGGCCTACGCGGTGCGCGACGCGAACGGCGTGTGGGCGAACCGCGGGCGCGTGTCGGATCCCGACATCCGCAACTGCTGCATCACCGACCTGATGGGCGGGCTCGGCGGCCTCGCGCTCTCGCCGGCCAATCGCGTGGCGATCTCGGAGCACATGAGCGAGGACGGCTGCGACATGCGCAGCATGTTCTACTACCTCGACGCGCCGGCCAGCCTCACCTACACCGCGTACCTCACACCGATCGAGAGCCCGAGCTACCTCTTCGGTCAGGTGGCGGCGCTGCCGAACGGCTCGTTCGTCGTGCTGGGCGAGCGGCTCAACACCACGGATCCGCCGGCGTCCTATCTCGAGACCGCGGAGTTCCGCATCAGCCGCATCGCTGCGGCGGGCACGGCCTTCGTGTGTCCGACCGGATGGCAGGGCGGACCATGGACGCAGGTCGTTCCCGCCGGCACGTTCCCCGACGGCCACGGCGGCTATCCCAGCCTGGCGTCGGGATCGGACGGACGGGTCGGCGTCGCGGTCACCGACTTCGGCCAGAACGTGTGGCTCATCGAGTCCACGAACGGCACGTTCAACGCGGGCACGGTGCGCACCCGCAAGCTCACGAACTATTCCCCCGCCACCGTGGTGAAGTCCGATTCGACCTCGACCGAGTGGCGGCCGTACATCAACTGCCACCTCGCCTACCGCGACACCACCCCCAACGTGGTGTGGTCGGAGCTGCAGGCACGGAAGAGCGGCTCGACCGTCTTCTACGCCGACTTCCACAGCCGGATCATGCACTGGAGCTCGACGACCGGCGTGCGCGTGGTGAAGCAGGGCGGCGCGGAGACCGGCGGCTACGACAACATCGACAACGGCCAGTCGGGTCCCTACGTGGGTCTCAATCACATTTCGAACGACTGGCCGCAGGTCGGCTTCTCGGCGGACGGCACCGAGACGTACGTGGTGTGGGTGCGCTGCGTGGACGCCGAGGTGGACCCCACCGCGAACGCCGGCATTCCGGGCGTGACGGGCCTCGGGTTCGGCGACATCGAAAGCAGCGTTTCTCGTCTCGGCGGCGCGTGGTCGACAGCGCAGAACCTCACGCAGACCCCGCAGACCGACGAGCGGTTCGTGGCGATCGCGCCGATCAACTCCTACGGCCGCGTCGGCCTCCTGTTCCAGGCGTCGGCCACCAACGAAGCGGGGATCGCGGAGTCGCAGGACCGCGGGCTCACACCGACCCTCTACGTGCGGCGCATCGCGTGGCTCGAGCGCCGGCTGAACGGAAGCCTGGTCGCGGTAGGTGACCCGGTGCCGGCGGCACCGACGTTCGCGCTCGCGGCGAGTCCGAATCCCGCGCGTGGCGCGGTGCACTTCGAATCCGAGGGTGTCGCCGACGGCGCCGTGCTCCTGTTCGCAGTCGATGGCCGGCGCGTGGCGCGCGTGCCGCTGGTTCAGGGCCGCAGCTCGTGGGACGGCAGGGATGAGCGCGGCAGGCGCGCACCGGCCGGGATCTATTTCGCGCGGATCGAAGGACAGCCGCTCGCCGCGACGAAATTCATGCTGCTTCATTGACGTGTTGCAATGCCGCTGCGCAGTGCGTCGCAGGTTCGCCGCACCGAACGTTGTACGAAACGTAGTATTGATTCGTTTCGCGACAGTTGAAGTCTGCTCCACATCACGAAATCAAATATGAACCCGCCCGCGCGTGCGGGCATCTCAGAGGGGCTCGCAAATGCGACTCGGTACCACAGCCGGCCGCCAATCGGGGCGGCGCGCAGTTCTACTTCTCCTGCTGCTCACATCCGTCGCGCCGCTCCCATCCGCGGCCGCTCCCCTCGAAGAACATGTGACCGGTGGCGTGCTCGATCTGCCGTGGCTCAACGGCTTCGGCGTCTCCGCGAACATGCAGCCGCTCACACTCGCACCCGGTGATCCCGCGCTTCCGAACCCTTCCGGTGACGGCACCGTGGGAGTCGCCACGAACTCCATGGCGCCCGACAGCGGCGGCGTCGTTCTCACCGCGATCGATCCGGGGAACGTCTCGGATTACTCGTGGGAGGCATGGGTGTTCACCGGCGCCGGCAACACGCGGCGCGGGCTCGTGGTGCGCGCCGATCCCGCGAACCAGTTCCAGTCCTGCTACCAGTTCGTCATGCAGGCGGGCCTGCTGCAGTTCAACTTCCGGAAGCTCGTGAACAGCGCGCCGACCACGCTCGCCACCTGGTTCTCGAACACGTTCCCGGGCGGCCAGCCGCTGCCGAACACCTGGCACCACATGAGGGTGGTCGCGATCGGCAGCGAGTTCCGCTGCTACTGGGACGGCAACCAGATCACGCAGACGCCGATCGTCGATGCGTCGCTGCCGACCGGCTGGGCGGGCGTCTACAGCTTCCGCTTCGACCTCGGCGGCGTGCCGTTCTACGTCGACGACCTCATGCTCGAGGACATCACCGCGACGCCGACCCGGCGCGCGAGCTGGGGACAGGTCAAGGAGATCTACACGCGCTGACGTCGTTACGCGGGTGCGAAACAGAGGACGGGTGCGGCGGTGCGGCGCTCCCGTCTTACTTTTGGGTTTCCAGCGCCTCGAGGATCGCCAACGCGTCGGGATCGCCCGGGTGATACCGCAGGAGCATCTGGGCGCCGTGTCGCGCCGCGGTGCGGTCGCCCATGCGCATCGAGACCACCGCGTAGCCGCGCCAGGCGACGGGATCCTGCGGGACCTTGTCGATCATGCGCCGGTAGGCCGCCTGCGCGGCCGCGTACTTCCCCGCCGACTCCTCGGCCAGCGCCCACTGCAGGATGAAGCGCGTGTTGGGCACCCGATCGGCGAGCGTCTTGAAGTGGCGTGCCGATTCCTCGAAGCGCTGCATGCGGAAGGTCTTCGATCCCAGGTAGTCCCAGGTCGCGGCCAGCTCGTTCTCGGTCCGCTCCGGCGGCTCCTGGGTGAACGCCTCCATGCGGCGCAGCCCTTCGTTCACCATCGCGTGGTGCCCGAGCCACATGAGCGTGGAGACGACCACGAAGGCGGTCGTCGCCGTCGCGATCGCCGGGGCACGCTTCGAGACCCGCAGCACTTCTCCCGCGAGCCATGCGACGACCACCGACAGCGCTACCCCCGCGGGCGTGAAGTTGTCCCAGTCCCGGTAGATCCCCTGGTAGGGATGAATGAACGGGACGAAGCCGACGAGCGGGATCGCGAACACCACGAGCAGCAGCAACTCGCGCCCGCGCGCGAGGCCGCGCCCGAGCGCCAGCACCATGAGCGGGATCGCGAGCGCGAGCGGCGAGAGCATGAGCGCGAGGTTTGCGAAATCCATCATGCGAAGCGGGGTGAACGCGGCCGCGAGCACGCTCGCGCCGGCGGACTCGGCGGGCCGCAGATGCACCTTGGTATCGATCGTGGTGACCACCCGCCAGATCTTGGGCGCGACGAGCGCGAAGGTCCCGACCGGCAGCCCGAGCCCGACCAGTGAGAGCGGCGAAAAGAGCCGCGCGCGGCTTTCCGGAGATCGCGCGGCGAAGATCACCGCGAGGACGGCGCCGGGCACCAGCGCAAGCGCGCTGCGGTGGAGCGCAATTGCCAGCGCGAGCGCGGCGCCGAACCAGAGTCCGCCGCGTCCGGTGCGCATGAGATTCAGTCCGAGCACGCCGACGGCGCCAGTCAGCAGGCACACCTCGACGATCGCCTTGCCGTAGCCGGTGAACATGCCGGCGTAGCCGCCACCGAGGATCACCGCGACCGCGGCCGTGGCGGCGCCGCCGGCGAGGCCGAGCATGCGCGCGAACCCGACCGCGAGTGCCCCGAGCAGCCCCAGCTCCAGCGCTCCGGTCAGCCGCGGGTAGAGATCGGGCGCGAGCCCGACCTGCCGCATCAGTGTCGGCACCGTGTAATGAAGGTAGGAGTCGAGCCACAGCGCCTGCGGGAACACGCGGCTCGGATCGATGTTCTCGGAGACCGCTCCATCGCGGAGCAGGAAGTCGCCGACGTAGTGCACGCGATCGGCGAGCAGCAGGGCGATGCCGGCGGCCAGGCCCAAGACCATGGCGGCGGCTGGCACCGGCGTGCGCGCGATGGCGTCGCCCCCGGCTTCGATCCACGGCGTGAGGCGGCGGGAGACCGCGGGGAGGAGCGGGAGCACGAGCGCCAGGAGCAGCGGGGCCGCGATCCAGACCGGCAGGAAGCGCCCGGCGTCGATGCCCCACGCCCACATGCCGGGGGCGAACGCCGCGCCGATGCGCGCCGCGACGAGCAGCGCGATCATGACGAACAGTACCGTGGCGGCACGCTCGGCGGCGCCGGTTTCAACCGCAGGCTGGGCGGCGGGCCGCGGCGATGCCGGCCGGAAGGAGGCCTTCGAAGCGCCGCGCTTCACCTCGCGCGGCTTCGCACCCGGCGTCTTCGCCGGCATTACTCGACGGGCGGCAGGTCGTCCGCCCAGCGCAGTGTCTGGCCCGGCTCCGGCAGGCGAACGTTGCGCTCCCACATCTCGCGCACCCAGCTTCCCATCAGGCGCTCGAGCAGAATGGGCCGCGCGCGGCGGTACTCGATCGGGTCGATCTTCTCGCCTTCGGGAATGTGCGCGCGACGGCGGGCCTCGGCGATCGCCTCTTCGAGCCCGCCGATCTCGTCCACCAGCTTCCGCTCCCGGGCCGCATCGCCCATCCACACCCGGCCCTGCGCCGAGCGCTCGACCGTGTTCACGTCGAGATTGCGGTCGCGCGCGACGCGGCCCACGAATTCCTCGTAGGAGCCGCGGATGGCGGAGTCGGCCACGCTCTGCATGCGCGCGTCCCAGTCGCGCCCCATGGACCACGCCCGCATCGCATTCCCGCGCTCGAACTCGTCCTGCCGCACGCGATGCTTCTCGTAGAAGCCCTCGAGTGAAGGATGGAGGAAGTAGACTCCGATCGACCCGGTGCGCGTGAAGCGGTCGGCGTAGATGCGGTCGCCGGGCAGCGCGATGTGATAACCGCCGCTCGCCGCGACGCCGCCCATCGAGACGATCAGCGGCTTCTTGCTCTCCTTCTTCCCCTTCTCCAGCGCGTGATGGATCAGGTCCGACGCGATGTCGGTGCCGCCCGGGCTCTCGACGCGCAGCACGACCGCCTCGACGTCGGGATTCTTGAACGCGCTCTGGATGATGCTCGTCATCGACGCCGAGCCCATGTAGGGGCCGAGCAGGAGATCGTTGCCGCTCCGCCCTTCGGAAATGCCGCCGGCGGCGTAGATCACGGCGAGCCGGCGCGGGACGCGCCACGCTGGCTGCGATTCCGGGATGCGCCCGATGCTCGCGCCGCGCGGCTTCCGCCCGAGTCCGGCGAGCCGGCCGGCGAGCGAGAGCGCGTCCTCGCGATAGGCGACGGTGTCGATGACGCCGAGGTTCACCAGGTCGACCGGCCGCCAGGCGCGGCCGTCGAGAACCGTGAGCAGCTGCTTCTCGGGGAGATTGCGGTCGGTCGCCACCGCGGAGACGAAGAGTTTCTGTGCCGTATCCAGGACATCGTTGATGCTTTCGCGGTCCGCGGCCCCGGTGGAATCCACGCTGTAGTTGCGATACGCCGACTTGTAGGCGCCGACCGACGAGCGGTCGAGCCTCACGCCGAAGTCCGCGAGCAGGCGCCGGTAGTAGCGGCGCTCGATGCGCAGGCCGAGCGCGGCAAAGCGCGCCTCGGGGGTGGTGACGATGCGGTCGCACGCCGCCGCGAGGTAGAGCGCGGCGCGTCCGCCGCCGTACTCCATGAAGGCCACCACCGGCTTGCCGGCGGCGCGCAGTCGCGCGATGCGCGGCCGCAGCTCCTCGACCTGCGCCATACCGGTGATGCCGCCGATCGTGAGCAGCACGCCTTCGGTGAGCGGATCGTGGAGCGCGCGCTCGAGCTGCTGGTGGATCGGCGCGGAGGGCCGCGTGTTCTCGGTCCCGAAGATGGTGAGCCCGGTCACCGCGTCGTCGCCGAGGTCGCCGCCGGCGCTCACGATCGCGATCCGCCGGTCGCGGGGGCTCGCGAGAATGGTGCGGTCCTCAGCGTCGTGGAAGCTGACCGAGAAGCTGGTGGGCCGCGTGTCGTCGTTTCCGGGCGCACCGTGCGCCGCTCCCTGCGGCGCGCGCAGCGTGAAGCCGATCCACGCTTCGTCGTCGATCATCGAGCCCTGCACCACGACGCCGGGGAGCAGCTCGGCTTCGGCGCCGTAGCGCCACGTCACGTCGCCTTCGTCCTCGATGAACGAGGCGTCGGCGGTGAGCGTGAGCCGGGGCCCGAGCGTGAAGGCCCGGGCGCGATCGAGCGCGAGCGGCCGGAGGCCGGCGCCGAGCGTCCACGTGCGCTCGAAGCGCGAGCCGGCGAGCTGCGGCTCCCCGACGTGGTAGGCGACGGCGCCGAGCGAGAGCCAGGGGTTGGGACGCGAGAGCGCACCGAGGTTCCAGTCGAGCGCGCGGTCGGTGCCGCCGTCGAGCGAGGCGAGGCGCGCGCCGAAGCGGAGCCGGGGATCGCCGCCGGCGAGGCTCAGGCCCCAGCCGACGTCGCCCTCGGCGTACTCGTAGTCGAGCCCGAAGCCGCCGATCGAGCCGGCGAGATTCCAGCGGTCCTCGTTGAGCTGGAACTGGGACCAGGCGATCGCGAACTCGCGCGGGTAGCGCAGCCCGCCGGCGGCGGGGTTGATCTGGAATCCGAGCACGTCCTCGGCGCCCGCCACGCTCTCGTTCGCGTAGAAGCCGGGCGTGAAGGTCTGGGCATGAGCGTTGATCGCACTGAACGCGAGGACGGCCAGAACCGGCGCTCTGAGCCTCATGATCAGCTCGACGCCAGTACGCCGACGCGCGGGCAGTGCGGCAGCAGCGGACATACGGAGCAGCGCGGCTTCCGCGCGATGCAGACCCGGCGGCCGTGCAGAATCAGCCAGTGCGAGAACACGGTCCATTTCTCCTTGGGAACCAGCGGCATCAAAGCATGCTCGATCTTCACGGCGTCATTCTCGTTGTGAAGGCCGAGACGATAGGACACTCGCGTCACGTGGGTGTCGACCACGAGGCCCGGGATGCCGAAGGCATTCCCGAGCACGACGTTCGCGGTCTTCCTTCCAACGCCGCGAAGCGTCGTCAATTCCTCGAGAGTCCGGGGAACCTCGCCGCCGAATCTCGAGACGATATCTGCACAGCACTCGCGAATCGCGCGCGCCTTGTTCCGGAAAAACCCGGTCGAACGAATGATGCTCTCGAGATCCTCCTGGGAAACGCCCGCCAGCGTCTGCGCATCCGGATATTTCGCGAACAGGCCCGGTGTGACCTTGTTCACGCGCTCGTCCGTGCACTGGGCGGAGAGAATCGTCGCGATCAGGAGCTGCAGCGGGCTCTGGAACTCCAGCGCGGTGTGCGCCTCGGGAAACGAGCGCTCGAGGATTCCCAGGACCGCCGCGACGCGTGCGGGCTCGGGTGGCGAGAATCGCACGCGCGGTTTCGCATGGCGCCGCGCGGCCGGCGCGGCGGCGCGCTTGCGCGTGGGACGGCGGGTCGCGGTGGCGCGGCTCGATGCCCGCCGTGAGCCGGGCGTGGACCGCGTGCGGCTCGCACCACGCACGCGCTTCGCCGGAGTCGTCTTCTTGCGGGATCTGGGGGACCGACGCGCCATGAGGCCCGAGATTACAGAAGCACTCGGAACGGCGCCATTAAAGTGATTACTCGAACGGAATTCTCGCGTCCGCGTGCGGGTTTGTCTCCAAATACCGAAGCGAAAGTGCTATAAACGAAGTCCCCGATTGAGCGCGCCCCCGAAGAAAGGCTGCACGCTGTGCGCGCCTACATGCTGGAGCACCTCAGCAACCGCGAACTGATTCAGAACCTCTCGTCCCTCGTCTCTTGGGAACGTGCCGCCACCGCCGAAATCCTCGCGCACATCGCGGAAGTGGACCGGCGTCGTCTTTATCTGTCGGCAGGGTACTCGTCGATGTACGTCTATTGCGTCGAGAAGCTTCGGCTCTCTGAGGATGCGGCTTACAAGCGGATCCAGGCGGCCCGAATCGCACGGGAGCACCCGGGTATCTTCACGAGTCTGGCCGATGGCCGACTGAGTCTGAACACAGTCGTTCTCCTGGCACCGCATCTGACCCGGGAAAACGCTGAGACCCTCTTGGGCGAAGCTGCCGGTAAGCGCCGATCGGAAGTCGAAGAGATCGTCGCTCGACTTTTTCCACGGTCCGAAATGCTGCCGATCGTGCACGCCCTCCCGCGTCAGGCCGGGCGGGCGCTTAGTGCCTTGGGGTCGGGATCCACTATGGAACAACCACGAGCGGGAGGTGGATCCTCAGCCGCAAGCGAGAGCGGGGAGGTTGGCGACACAACAACATCTCCGCCCAGCGAGGCGGCCTCTGCGATGCTGTCAGACGTGTCAGTAGACAACGCTTTTGTCGCTCTGTATGAAACGAAACCTGCCGCGCGGCAAGTTGGACCTGGAGGCAAAGTGGAGCCGATCGCCTACGAGCGGTTCGGAGTGCAGTTTTCCATGGCCAAAGAGACCCGGGAGAAGCTCGAGCACGCGCAGACCTTACTGAGCCACAGCGTCCCGTCTGGCGACCTTGCCGAGGTGTTCGACCGTGCGCTCGATGCATTGATCGAGAAGCTGGAGAAACGGAAGGCCGGCGCAACGATGAATCCGCGGCCGCCCCTTCGAAGGAACCTGGCCGTGCGGACCATTCCAGCGTATGTCCGTCGCGCGGTATGGGAGCGTGACCAGGGCCGTTGCACATTCGTGGGCGAGAACGGGCATCGATGTGACTCCAAGAGATTTCTTGAGTTCGATCACGTGGAGCCAGTGGCAAGGGGAGGACAGGCCACCGTGGAGGGCCTGCGACTACGTTGCCGAGCCCACAATCAGTATGAAGCCGAGCAGGTATTTGGATCGGCCTTCATGGAGATGAAGCGTCGAACCGCGGAAGGGTAGCGGGCGGCGTGGCTGGCTCAGACCTGAAGAGATGGCAGCGCGGTCGGTGGGATGAAAGCGGCGACCAGCCGCAAGACTGATCGCCGAGGACAGCCGCCCAACCAATGTGATGCAGGTTATTAGAACATGAAGCCGATGCCGGCGCGGATGCCGCCGCCCTTGAGCTTCAGCTCCTCGCGGTACACGACACCGAGCGAGGCGTCGTAGACGTCACGGCCGACCTCGGCGGTGTTCCAGAAGTATTCGGCGTTGACGCGGGCGTCACCACCGAGCGAGAGGCCGAGACCGGCCCACGTCTGCCAGCCCCAGCCGCCGTAGGTGGCGTCGAAGCGTTGCGAGGTATTGATGTCGGTGCCCTTCACGAACAGCCATTCGTAGCCGCCGCCGGCGCCGATGTACGGCAGCAACCCGCGCTCGCGCTGCGGAACGATCTGGATGACTCCCATCACCGGTATGAGCTGCATGTTCACTTCGGTGAGCTCGACCAGCGTCGAGGGAACCGATCCGCCGCCGGGCAGCGTCACGCCGCCGGTCGGGATGCTGGTCGCACGCGTGCTGTAGCCCCAGTCACCGGCAACGCCGACCTGCATGCGCTCACCGGCCGCGATGCGCAGGCCGCCCATGAAATCGTTCTCGGTCGCGCCTTCGGGATCGTAGAACCCGCCGTGCAGCTGGAAGACATCGGTCTTCGGCTTCGGCGGCTTCTGCTGCTGCGGAAAGCGCGCGGCCGGAGGATAGTTGCGCGGCGGCTGTCCGCGGCGCGGGCGCCAGGCGGTCGCCTCGAGCACGCCCGCCGAGCCGGCCTGGTAGCCGTAGGGCGTCATCGAGGTCACCGAAACGGGCTCCGCGATCTCGAAGCCGGTGGCTTCGGAAGCCGCCGCGGGGCGGGTGCACAGGACCAGCGCGGCCAGCGCGGGAACGACAAGGCTCGGATGGGGTCTCATGGTGCAGCTCCTTCGAGGGTGCTAGCCGGTCATCCGGCCAAATCATAGCGCTTCACCTGCAACCATGGCACAGGCCGTGCCGTAGATCGGAGCCACGGCGGGCGCAGCCCGGCGCCGTCAGATGCACTGATCCCAATGGCTTGAACCGCGGTCCAGCGCGGCCCGATCTGTTGCGGCCCTGCCGCAACGCGTGCTAGCTTGCCGCGCCCCGGAAGAATTCATGCCACCCATACCGCCGGTCATCCCCCTCATCGCGGCCCTCGCGGCCTTTGCCGGCGAAGCTCCCGGCCCCACCGTCGCGACCGAAGACACCATGCGCACCGAGGTGCCCGAGGTGCTGGTCCGGGCGCCCCGGGTCACCCTGGACGAGATCCTCGATCGCGTGGCGCGCGGGGAGGCGCGCCGCGATTCCGCCCTTCGCGACATGAGCTTCATGGCGACGTTCCGGTTGATGGGCCGGACCAACGATCCCAAGAAGGCTCCCGAGCTGCTCAGCGAGACGGTCCTCCAGGTCTTCAAGAAGAAGCCGGACAAGGTCCGCTCCATTGTCCTTCGCCAGTTCAGCATCGACCCCGACGACGACGAGCAGGGCGTGGACGTCGAGTTCCGCTCCGGCATGGACGAGCAGATCGTGAATTTCGCGTTCCGTCCGGAGGCGCGCGCGCAGTATCGCTACGAGATTCTCGGGCGGGAGGTCCTGGGCAATCACCTGATCTACAGGATCGGCTTCACGCCCCGCTCGAATCTCGATCCTTCCAATCCCAAGGGCCTGGTGTGGATCGACACCAACGAGTTCGTGATCGTGCGCCAGGAGGTGGGCTTCGAGCGCTCGCCGGTCCCGCTCTTCCTCAAGGGGATCGACCGCATGGTGATCGAACGCAAGAAGTACGGCGATCACTGGGCGCTGAATCGGGTGCTGCTGCGCGCGTCGCTGCCGTTCGCGCTGCCCATCCCGAAGATCGGCGCGAAGATCGGCAAGAGCTTCGACATGACCATGTTCTTCGAGAACTACCAGATCAATTCCGGGCTCCCCGACAGCCTGTTCGCGAGCAGGAAGAAGTCGTGACACGACGCGCTGTGCTGCTGCTCGCCCTGGCCGCTCTCATTCCGGCCGCCGCACACGCCCGCGGCTTCCACGCGACCGATCCGGATTCTGCAGTTCGCGATTTCCTGAGGGCGCTCTCGGACTCGACGACGGATTACTTCGGAGCCTCGGCCGCCGCTCGCGACACCACCGGGCTCGACAGCATGCTCGCGGCCCGCCTGGCCGGCGCGCCCGGTCCGCCGCGGCGCGTTCCCAAAACGTTCGTTCCCGCGCTCCGCTTCAATCGCGCCGACGCCGTGGTGTACGAGCTGGGTTACATGATCGGCACCCCGCGCAGCCGGATGGGCGAGGTGTTCGGCAGCGCCGCTTACGCCAACGGGCCGGATGAGTGGCTGTGGCGTGCGCGATTCACCCGCTCCTTCGGCGATCCCCTGGTGCCCTGGCGGTTCCGGGCGTACGGGGAGAACCAGACCGAGGTGATGGATCGCGAGCGCTCGGGCTCGACGCTCAGCAGCCTGCGCGCACTGGTTTCCGGCACCGATCGCCAGTCCTATTTTCGCGCCGCGGGCTATGGCGCCACGCTGAGACGGGACGAGACGCGATGGGACGCCGAAATCTCGTGGCGTGACGCGGTGCACTCGCCGCTCCAGACCATGGCGACCTGGAATCTGGTCGACAACGATCTCTCGATCGTGGAGAACCTGCAGGCGGCGCCGGGTCGCGTGCGCGAGGTCGGGATCGGCGCACGCACGGATTTGTACCTGATCCCGGCGGAAGCCGAGTTCGTGTACGAGACCGCGGGAAAGGCCACCGGGAGTGACTACACCTTCCGACGCACACGCGCCGCGGTCGCCGGCAACTGGGGAATGGGCAAGTTTGCGGCGTTCGTGCCGCAGGCCGCGTACGGGCGCCTCAACGGCGATGTGATCCCGCAGGCCATGTTCTACCTCGGCAGCTCGAGCCTCGTGCGCAGTCGAACGAAGGATCCGCGCTCCGGCACCGGCTACGCCGCCGGCCGCCTCGAGGTGATCGGCACCCAGGACATCCTGAGCCTCATGCACATCCCGCACCCGGCGATGTTCCCGACCCAGCTCGGAGCGTTCATCGCCTCGGGCGCCGTGTGGGGACCGGATGCGTACGGCAGCACCGAGCGCGAAGGGCTCGACTGGCCAAACGGTGAGCACTGGGTGAGCGAGACCGGCGTCTCACTGATCTATCAGCCGGGACTTCCGGACCCGACCTACATGGTCCGGATTCATTACATCGTGCCGCTCGGCCCGAACGACGTGGAAGGCCGCTGGTCGCTGACGTTCTCGAAGGCTTTCGAGTCCTTCCGTGTGGGACGCTAGGCGACTTCTTCCTCCGGCAGCCGCCCTCGCGCTGCTGTTGATCGCCTCATGCGGCCATGATCCCGCCGATCGCGAGTACTACGCGGCGCTGCGCGGCGAGGAAGAAGGGATGACGCGCGAGGAGCAGGTCCGGCACCTCAACCGCGCGATCGGGCTCCGGCCGAAACGCTCCTGGTACTGGGAGACGCGCGCGACCTATCGCATCGACCTCCGCGACTTCACGCGCGCCGCGGCCGACCTCGATCAGGCGATCGCGCTCCAGGACCGGGCCTATCTCCAGTTCATGCGCGGGCTCGTCGAATGCGAGATGGGACGGCCCGCAACGTCGCTCGAATTCTTCGACCGCGCGATCGCGATGCAGGCCACGAACACGCAGTTCTATCGCGGCCGCTCGCTCGCGCGGACCGCCACCGGCGACGCGGTCGGCGGCCTCGCCGACGCGCAGCACCTCATCGCCGAATTGCCGCAGCAGGCCGAGTCGCACTACGCCCACGGCGTGGCGCTCGCGGCACTGGGCCGGGATTCGGCGGCGATCGCCGAGTTCGACGTCGCGCTCTCGCAAAAGCCCGAGCTCGTGTACCCGCTCGAGGCCCGCGCCGCGGCGCTCGAGCGGCTGGGCGCACCGGACCGCGCGCAGACCGACCGCGCCGCCTTCGCCGACAAGGCGCGCGACAACGGCTGCGCGAGCTGCCTCGATCCCTTCCGTTACTGACGGCCCCGAAATCGTCCGGATCCGTACAGCGCATTCGTTGAAAGCGAACAGCCGCACCCGCGACGACGCTCGTAAGCCCTTCCCGCACAACGCTGCTTCGTGGCACCGCGCTTGCCCTGTGCCTGCGCATGGACCGTCCCATTCCCGCACGCGAACTGCTGCTCCAGGCCCGCCGCCGGTGGCTCGCCGGGCTCATCGGAGCCCTGGCGCTGCTCCTCTTCTTCTTCATCCTGCCGGGATGGGTCACCCCCTCGATTCCGCGCTCCGAGCTCCGCACCGCCCGCGTCGAACGCGGCTCGATCGACGCCACGATCAGCGCGTCGGGGCTCGTGCTTCCCGAGCACGAGTTCATCATCACGAGCCCGGGGCCGACCCGCGTGCTCCAGACGCTTCATCAGCCGGGCGACACCGTCGCCGCCGGCGAGCCCATCCTCAGCCTCGACCAGGGTGAGGCGCGGCTCGGTGTCGAGCGTCTCGAGCGCCAGGTGGCGCTCAAGGAGAACGAGCGGGCGCAGGCGCGCGTCGACCTCGAGAACCGCCTGAACGAGCTGACCGGACAGGCCGCGATCAAGGAGCTCGAGCTGAAGTCGCTCGCCTACGAGGCCGAGCGCAACCACAAGCTGGCGGCCGCGGGCGTGATCAGCGGCGACGCCGCGCGCAAGGGCGACAGCGACCTCGAGCGCTGCCGCATCGAGGCCGAGCAGCTCGCGGCCGCCAAGACCAACGCCGAGCGCGGGCTCGAGGTGCGGCTGCACGCGCTCGACCTCGAGCACGACATCCTCGTGCGCGAGCTGCGCGACGCCCGGCGCGCGCTCCAGCAGGGCTCCGCGGCCAGCGTGCGCGCCGGCGTGCTGACCTGGGTGATCCCCGGCGAGGGCGTCGCGGTGGCGCGCGGTGACGAGCTGGCGCGGGTGGCGGATCTCTCCACGTTCCGAGTCGAGGCCACGCTCTCCGACGTGCATGCCGCCGAGATCCGCGCCGGTCAGCCGGCCGTCGTGCGCTCGGGCGATCTCACACTGAAGGGCACGGTCTCCAAGGTCCATCCCCAGGTGCAGAACGGCGTGGTCCGGCTCGACGTGGCACTCGACCAGCCCGATCACGACGCGCTGCGGCCGAACCTGCGCGTGGACGTGCACGTGATCACCGAGCGGCGCGACGGGGCGCTTACCGTCCGGCGCGGCAGCGTGCTGGCCCTCGGCGGCAACCGCGCGCTGTTCCGTGTGCGCGGCAACGAGGCCACGCGGCGGACCGTAAGGATGGGCATCACCAACTTCGAATCGAGCGAGATCCTCGAAGGCCTCGACGAGGGCGACGAGGTCATCCTGTCCGACATGAGCGACTACGCGAACCGAAAGGAGATCAAGATCCGATGACTGTCACCCTGGTCGAGAATGCGGCCGCAGAATCGACGAAGCCCGCCGCCGCGCCGGCGATCCGGCTCACCGGCGTCGAGAAGATCCACCGCACCGAACGCATCGAGACGGTGGCGCTGAGCCAGGTCCATCTCGAAGTGCGGGACCGCGAGTTCCTGAGCGTCATGGGCCCCTCGGGCTCGGGGAAGAGCACGCTGCTCAACGTCATGGGCCTGCTCGACCGACCCACCCGGGGCAGCGTGGAGCTGGGCGGCCAGAGCGTGGACCGGCTCTCCGAGCGCGAGCTGGCCGTGAAGCGCAATCGCGAAATCGGCTTCGTCTTCCAGACCTTCCATCTCATCGAGGACCTCAACGTTCTCGACAACGTCGAGATCCCGCTGCTCTACCGGCGCGTGCCGGGCGCCCGGCGGAAGACCATGGCCGAGGAGGCGCTCAACCGGGTGAGCCTGTCGGCGCGCATGCGCCACTTCCCGTCGCAGCTCTCGGGCGGCCAGCGTCAGCGGGTCGCGATCGCGCGCGCCATCGTCGGCCGGCCCGCGGTGCTGCTCGCGGACGAGCCCACCGGCAACCTCGACAGCCAGATGGGCGACGAGATCATCGCGATCCTCGAGGAGCTCAATCGCGCGGGCACCACGATCGTGATGGTGACCCACGACCAGCGCCTCGCGTCGCGCACCGGGCGGATCGTGCGGCTCTTCGACGGCCGCCAGGTCGAGTGAGGCGCCCATGCTGACCAACTACCTGAAGATCGCGCTCAAGGTGCTCCAGCGCCGCAAGTTCTTCACGTTCGTGAGCCTGTTCGGCACCAGCGTGACGCTGCTCGTGCTGATGATCGGCTCGGCGATCCTCGACCACGCGCTCTCGCCGCGAGCGCCCGAGGTCGGGCTCGACCGCACGCTCGTGATCTCCTACATGGCGATGCGGGGCGAGGGCAACGAGTGGAGCGGCAATCCCGGATACGGCTTCCTCGACCGCTACTGCCGCAATCTCCCCAACGTGGAGCGGATGTCGATCTACAGCGGGCTCGACCAGGCGCCGACGTTCCTCGGCGGCGACAAGGCGGTGTGGCAGCTGCGGCGCACCGACGCCGAATACTGGAACGTGCTCGACTTCGACTTCCTCGAAGGGCATCCGTACGGGGAAAGCGACGTGGCGGGTGGAGCCCATCTCGTCGTGCTCAGCGAGGCCGCGGCCCGGCGGCTGTTCGGGAAACACGAAGCGGTGGGGAAAGCCTTCGAAACCCAGGGCCAGACCTGGACCGTGGTGGGCGTGGTGCGGAACGTCGCCCGCACCCGCGACTGCGCGTATGCCGACCTGTGGGCGCCGGTCACCACCTTCCCGACCGACGTGTGGAAGGTCCGCCTGATGGGCGACTTCAACGCGATGCTGCTCGTCGACTCGCCGCGTCACTTTCCAGCGATTCGCGCGGAGTTCGCCTCGCGGCTGCCGCACGTGGAGATGACCGAGCCCGAGCGTTACAAGACCATGTCGGGCGCGCCCCGCACGCGGCTCGAGGACATCGCCGGCGAGGCCGCGGGCCTCGACTCCCACGACCGGCCGCGCACCGGGCTCTTCCTCGGCGGACTCGTGGTGCTCGCGCTCCTCTTCATGCTGCTGCCCGCGATCAACCTGGTGAACATGAACATCAGCCGCATCTTCGAGCGCGTGCCGGAGATCGGCGTGCGCAAGGCGTTCGGGGCCTCGACGGGTCACCTGGTGGGACAGTTCGTGGTCGAGAACGTCGTGCTGTCGGTGCTCGGCGGCGCGATCGGGCTCGTGATGTCGGTGTGGGCGCTCTGGCTCATCAACCTGAGCGGGCTCGTTCCGAACGCCGATTTCGGCATGAACGTGCGGGTCTTCCTTTACGGCCTCGGCCTGGCGGTGATCTTCGGCGTGCTGTCGGGCGCCTATCCCGCATGGCGCATGGCGCGGCTCGACCCCGTCGAATCCCTGAGAGGAGGACACCGATGATCGCGCACTACCTCAAGCTGGTGTGGAACCGGCGCCGCGCGAATGGCCTCATCCTGGTCGAGGTGCTGATCAGCTTTCTCGTGCTGTGCGGCATCTTCGGCGTGGTCGCCTACTACGCGACCAACTGGCGGAGACCGCTCGGCTTCGACTATCACGACCGGTGGTCGCTCGAAGTCGACATCCCGCAGGCCACGCTCGACGATCCGAAAGCCACCGCACCGGCGTTCGCCACTTCGCAGCGCCTGATCGCCGCGATGAACGCAAACCCCGCGATCGAAGCCGTGGCGCCGATGCCCAACACCCCCTACTCCGGCAGCATGAGCCGCACCGGATTTCGCCTCGCCGATGGAAACCTCGTGCAGTTCCTCTCCAGCTCCACCACGCCTGCCGGACTCGAGGTCCTCGGCCTCGAGCTGGTGGCCGGCCGTTGGATCGAGCCCGGCGACGACGCGCTGGAGTTCACGCCCTACGTGATCACGCAGAGCCTGGCGCGGCGTCTGTTCGGGAACGAGAATCCCCTCGGCCGCACGATCGAAGGCTATGACGACCACGGGAAGCTCGAGACCCTGGAGAAAAGCTGGCAGGTCCGGCGTGTGGTGGGCGTGATCCGTGATTATCGCAAGGCCGGCGAGTTCGCCGATGATCGGCTTGCCGCGTTCCGCCCCCAGACCTTCTCGAATCCCGACCGGGGCTGGGCACCCTGGAGCTACGTGATCCACGTCGCGCACGGGACTCCGGCCGCCTTCGAGGAGGGCCTGCTCGAGACGCTCCACTCCGAGGCCCCGGAGTGGTCCTTCACGCTGCGGTCCATCGAGGTCGAGCGCCGGAACTACATTCAAGAGCGCCTCCTGCCGCTCCTGTTCGGAAGCCTGCTCGCCGGGTTCCTCCTGCTGATGGTCGGGATGGGGCTCATGGGCGTGCTCTGGCAGAATGTGACCCGCCGCACCCAGGAGCTGGGCCTGCGTCGTGCACTCGGGGCGACCGCCTCCGAGGTTCGTCGCCAGATCATCGGAGAGATCGTGGTGCTGACGGCGATCGCGCTGGCATTGGGCGCAGTGCTGTTCCTGCAGCTGCCGCTGCTCGGCGTGCTCTCGTTCGTGAGCCTGGGGGTGTTCGTCTCGGCCATCGTGGCCGCGAGTCTCGTGCTCGTGCCGTTCGTGATCCTGTGCGGCCTCTATCCCGGATGGCTCGCCACCCGGGTGGAGCCTTCGCGCGCGCTCCAGTATGAATAACGGATGATCCTGATCGTCGACGACGACTATTCGGTGACGGCGTCGCTCGGCCTGCTGCTCAAGCAGAAGGGCTTCACGACCGTGAGCGCCGCCACGCCCGAAACGGCGCTGGCGACAGCGGCGCGCCCCGACGTCGACCTCGTGCTCCAGGACATGAACTTCTCGCGCGAGACGAGCGGCGCCGAGGGGCTCGATCTGCTGCGCCGCCTCCGTTCCGCGCGCCCCGGCCTGCCCGTGATTCTCATCACCGCCTGGGGATCGATCGCGCTGGCGGTCGAGGGCATGAAGGCCGGCGCCGCCGACTTCATCACCAAGCCGTGGAGCAACGAGCAGGTGCACCAGGCGGTGCGCACGGCGCTCGGGCTCGCGGCGGCCGGCGGCGCGGGGGCGCCCGATCGCGCGGCGCTCGATGCCCGCTACGACCTCGCCAGCGTCGTGGGCCGCCACCCGGCGTTCGTCGAAGTGCTCGAGCTGCTGTTGCGCGTGGCGGCGACCGACGCCTCCATCCTGCTCTCCGGCGATACCGGCACCGGCAAGGAGGTGCTGGCCGCAGCGGTGCACGGGAACAGCGCACGCCGCCGCGGGCCGTTCATCAAGGTGAACCTCGCCGCACTCCCCGCCAATCTCTTCGAGAGCGAGATGTTCGGGCACGTGCGCGGCGCGTTCACCGACGCGACCGCCGACCGTGCGGGCCGCTTCGCCGCGGCACAGGGCGGCACCATCCTGCTCGACGAGATCGGCGACCTGGCTCCCACCTGCCAGATCAAGCTGCTGCGCGTGCTCCAGGACCGCAGCTTCGAGCCGGTCGGCTCCAGCCGGACCCAGTCGTCGGACGTGCGGGTGATCTCGGCGACCAACGTCGATCTCGAGCAGGCGATCCGGGACGGCGCGTTCCGCGAGGATCTCTACTACCGGCTCAATCTCATCCGCGTGCGGGTACCGTCGCTGGCGGAGCGCACCAGCGACATTCCGGCGCTGGCCGCGCACTTCCTCGAGCGGGCGAAGTCGGCCTATGGTCGGCCCGGCGCGAGCTTCGATCCTGCGGCACTCGAGTGGCTCAAGGCCCAGCCCTGGCCCGGCAATGTGCGCCAGCTCGAGCACCTGGTCGAGCGCGCGGTGCTCACCGCGCCGGCAGTGCGACTCGGAGTCGAGGACTTCCGTCGCACGCTCGAGATGGATCTCGGCGCCGGGCGCGATCCGCTCCCGCAGGTGGGCAGCATGACGTTGCCGGAGATCGAGCGCGCGATGATCCTCAAGACCTTGAAGCACCACAACGGCAACCTGAGCCGTGCCGCGGAATCGCTCGGCATGAGCCGTCCCGCGCTCTACCGGCGACTCGAGAAGTACGGTATCGAGGCGTGAGCCTCAGAGCGCGATTCCTCCTCTACCTCGCGCTCGTTCATCTCGTGTTCATCGCGGTCACCGCGGTGATGCTGCGCCAGCAGCGCACGTGGCTGATCGTGGTGGAGCTGTTCTTCGCCGCCTCGTTCGCGGCCGCCGGGTGGCTCACGCGGCGGCTCACCGAGCCCGCCGACGTCCTGCGCACCAGCGTCGAGATGCTCGACTCCGGCGACCTGATGACGCGCTTCCGCGAAACCGGACGCCCCGAGGTGGACCGGCTGATCCGGCTCTACAACCGCATGGTCGACCACCTGCGCGAGGAGCGGGCCGCCAACCAGGAGCAGGACTCGTTGCTGCGGCGGCTGATCGCGCTGTCGCCGTCCGGGGTCGTCCAGCTCGATCTCGACGGCCGCATCCAGTCGATGAACCCCGGCGCCTGCGAGATCCTGGGGCTGACCGAGACGCAGGCCCACGGCCGGGCGCTCGAAGAGGTCCACGAGGCGCTGGCCCGCGACCTCGCCGGAATGGCCGAGGGCGAGGCGCGGCTCGTCACGTTGCGCGGGCGGCGCCGCGTGCGCTGCACCCGGCTGACGTTCATGGACCGCGGTTTCGCGCGGAGCTGCCTGCTGCTCGAGGAGCTGACCCGCGAGCTGCACGCGAGCGAAAAGGCCGCCTACGAAAAGCTGATCCGCACCATGTCGCACGAGGTGAACAACACGAGCGGCGCCGTGATCTCGCTGCTCGAAAGCTGTCTCACCTACGCGAGCCGGGTCGACGAGCACGATCGCGGGGACTTCGTGAGCGGGCTCACGGTGGCGACCGACCGCACCCGGCACATGAACGAGTTCATGAAGAGCTTTGCCGACGTGGTGCGTCTGCCGGTCCCCGATCGAAGGCCGAATGACCTGGCGGAGATCCTGAAGAGCGTCGCCCGGCTGATGGAGCCCGAGCGGACGCGGCGCGGGATCGAGTGGCGGTGGCGGGTCGCGGAAGGCGTTCCGCCGGTGTCGCTCGACCGTGGCCAGATCGAACAGGCGCTCGTGAACATCGTGCGCAACGCGTTCGAAGCGATCGGGGAGAACGGCGAGATCGTCGTGTCGCTGGCCGTGAAGGATGGCATTCACGAGCTCGACATCGAGGACTCGGGGGGCGGCGTTCCACCGGAGGTCGCACCGCGGCTCTTCACGTCGTTCTTCACGACCAAGCCCGAGGGCCAGGGCATCGGGCTCACCCTGGTCCAGGAGATCCTCATGGGCCACGGCTTCGACTATGGACTCGAGACGGTCGCGCCCGGGCGCGCGGGCTTCCACATCCGCTTCGCCGCCAAGTAAAGAACCCCCGGTGGATTGCTCCACCGGGGGCCGTCGCGCCCGCACTCGTTTCCCATGCCCTGGCGCTTCGAGCCGACGCGACTCTTCCATCTGGACCGGCCCCACACGGGGCGACGGGCGTTACCCCGTGCGGGCGCGCGGTCCGTACATCTTCAGCGGGTGCGACCGTTGTGTTTCAGCCGGTAGATGCGGCGGCTCTGCACGTCCTGCACGTGCTCGAGGCGGAAGCGCTCGCGGGCACTCAGGTCGCCATCGCGGAGCGCGCGGTTCTCCAGCCGCTGCACGTGACGCTGGCCGGCGCGAGCCCGGTGGGCCTCGTACCGTGTCAGCTCGCCGCTGGCGACACCCTGGTGGATGCGGGCGTGCTGGCGGGTCTGGCGGTGATTGACGCGGGGGCCGGCAAACGCAGTCGTCGCGAGCATCGTGAGCGCGAGCGTGGCGAGGATCAGGACGCGGGTCTTCATCTTCGTCTCCTTGGACGGCGGGGCGGTCTCTTGCTGTGCGCGGGTGCGCGGTACGCCGAGAGAAAGAGCACCCGCCGTGCCGGATCTGCGGGCCGTGGCGGGGCGCTGTGGCTCAGGGGGTTACGCGTCCGTTGCCGACCGGCGGCGCGCCCGTCGCCCCGTCACCTGTCCCGTGCGGGGCACCCGGACCGGCGCGGCATGAACCGTTTCGGGCGCCGTCGTGATCGGCGGGCGTGCTCATTGCCGCTTCGCTGGTGAGGATCTAGCCTGCGGGGGCTCGTTGTCGGAATTCACAGCGATCACCCCGGAGGCGCCTATGAAGTGTTTCGCAGCAGCCGTTCTGGCTTCACTGGTCATCATGACCGGCGTCGCCCAGGCACAAACCCAGAAGCAGCCGAACATTCTGATCATCTGGGGTGACGACATCGGCGGCTTCAACATCAGCGCCTACAACCAGGGCGTGATGGGTTACCGGACACCCAACATCGACCGCATCGCCCGCGAGGGCGCGCTTTTCACCGACTGGTACGGCCAGCAGAGCTGCACGGCCGGACGCGCCGCCTTCATCACCGGCCAGTCGCCGATCCGTACCGGCCTCACCAAGGTGGGTCTTCCCGGAGCGCCCGAGGGCATGAAGAAGCAGGATCCGACGATTGCCGGGCTGCTCAAGGCGCGCGGCTACTGGACCGGGCAGTTCGGCAAGAACCACCTCGGCGACCGCGACGAGATGCTGCCCACGAACAACGGCTTCGACGAATTCTTCGGCAACCTCTACCACCTGAACGCCGAGGAGGAGCCCGAGAATCCCGACTATCCGAAGGGCGCGGAGTTCAAGAAGCGCTTCGGCCCGCGCGGCGTCATCCACAGCTTCGCCGGCGGGAAGATCACCGACACCGGCCCGCTCACCCGGAAGCGCATGGAGACCATCGACGAGGAGGTCACCGCCAAGGCGCTCAATTTCATCGAGCGGGCCCACAACGCGGACAAGCCGTTCTTCGTGTGGTGGAACTCGACGCGGATGCACATCTTCACGCACTTGAAGAAATCGTCGGTGGGCAAGACCGGGCTCGGCGTCTATCCCGACGGGATGGTCGAGCACGACGGAATGGTCGGCGAGGTCCTGGCCAAGCTCGAAGAGCTGGGGATCGCCGACAACACGATCGTGATGTACTCGACCGACAACGGCGCCGAATCGATGTCATGGCCGGACGGCGGAACGACGATGTTCCGCGGCGAGAAGAACACCAACTGGGAGGGCGGGTACCGCGTGCCGTGCGCGATCCGCTGGCCGGGCGTGGTCCAGCCCGGCACCGTCATTAACGACATCGGCGCCCACGAGGACATGCTGCCGACGCTGCTGGCCGCGGCCGGGGACACCTCGGTCGTCACGGGGCTCCTCAAGGGCCGCAAGGTGGGCTCGATGACGTACAAGGTCCACCTCGACGGCTACAACCTGATGCCGGCATTCGCGGACAAGGCCGCGTGGCCGCGCCACGAGTTCATCTACTGGACGGACGATGGCAACGTGGCCGCGCTGCGCCACGACAACTGGAAGGTCACGTTCCTCCGGCAGAACGCCCACGGCGTGCATGTATGGATCGAGCCGTTCGAGACGCTGCGCGCTCCGATGCTCACCAACCTGCGCTCCGATCCCTTCGAGCGCGCCGAGTACGAGGGCTACGGCTACAACCAGTGGTTCCTCGAACACATGTTCGCGTTTGCTCCGGCCGGGGCCTATGTCGCCCAGTGGCTGCAGAGCTTCAAGGAATTCCCGCCGCGTCAGAAGCCGGGCAGCTTCAATCTCGAGCGCGTGATGGAAGCGGTCATGGAGGGGACGAAGCAGTAGAGGCTGCCTCCAGCGAGTCGGCGCGCGCCTTCCATTGCGAAGCGCGCGCCGAATCGCCCTTCTCCTCCAGGCAGCGCGCGAGGTTGCGCGGGTATTCCGGGTTGTCCGGATACGCCGTCGCGAGCTTTTCGATCTCGACCGCCGCGCGCTCCCAGTCGCGGGCCCGCCCGAAGGTGAGCGCCAGGCGCTTGTGGTCCTCGGCCCACGTCCCGTTCATCTCCATCGCGCGTGCGAGGTCCTCGGGACCGACGATCAGCTCGATCCATCGTTCCGGCGGATCGAAGCGATAGAAGAGATCCGTCCCGCCGTCGTTGCGTGGCTGGTAGGACGACAGGAAACCCGCGTGCAGTGTCGTGTCGCCATACCAGACCCGGAATGCCGGCGTGAACCAGTCGTGGCCCACGCCCACTCCCTGCGGCACATCGGCGAAGTAGAACCGCGTGTGCGGCGGCACGGCCGGATGATCGCGGATGAGCGCGAGCCGCAGCGGCTCGACGTACCGGGCCGCGCGGCGCTGGAACGCTTGCCCCCCCCACTCCCAGGCCGGCGTGCGCGCCTGGACCGGCTGGAGCAGCGCGACGATCGCGAGCACCGCGATCGCGAGCGATCGCCGCACGGAGAGGAGGGCACCCAGCGCCAGCCAGGCCCCGCATGCCGCGAGCAGGGCGTAATACGGGGACCACGACACCGCGAGCGAAGCGGGCACGAGCCCGATCGCGAACCAGCCGAGGCCCAACTCGTGTGCGCCGATGCGTGCGGGCGGGTCGGCCGGCGCGACGCTCTTTCGCGTGAGCCACCACGCCGCCACGGCGATCACCAGCGCGCCGGCGAGCCCGACGAGCAGGCCCAGGCCCCAGCCGTTCTCCGGATTCGGAACGCGCTCGAAATTGAAGCACGCGAGCATGCTGCGGCTGAGCGATATCGCGGGGTGGATCTCCGCTTCGCCCGGAGCGCCGAGCCGTGCCCGCAGCCCGGGATGGAGCGCGAGCCAGGCGGCGGTCACGACCAGCAGCGGGGCCACCCGGCGCAGCGCGGCGCCGATCGTCGCCCGGTCGATCCGCCACGCGTGGAGGAACGCGAGCACGGGCAGCACCGCGGCGGTTTCCTTGCTGGCGAGCGCGCCAAGCCCGGCGAGGGTCGCCAGCATCGTGCGACCGCTCGCGAACGCCTGGAGCGCGAGCAGCGTGAAGAGCAGCAGCCACAGCTCCTGCGCTCCCGACACCCACAGCAGCGTCCCCGACCATGCGCCCACCGCGAGGAGCCCGAGCGTGGCGAACGCCGCCGTCGCTCCGCCGGCCAGCCGCCGCACGTAGGCCGCGTACACCGCCAGCACCGCGATCCACAACGCGAGGCTCACCACGTGGTAGCCCGACGGCGACATGCCGAAGACGCCGTGCAGCACCGCGAAGTGCAGCTCGCGCGACCACGGGCGGTACCAGCCATAGAGCAGCTCGGTCGGTGCAATCAGCCCGGCGGGCGGAACGCGCATCACCTTCTCGAGGATCGTCCAGTCGTCCTGGAGGAACGGCAGGCGCAGCGCGTCGCCGTACGCGAGCACGCCGTACACGACGACGGCGGCGACCAGCAGCAGGAGATCGGTGGCGCGGCCCGGGGAAGGACTCTTCACGCCGCGAGAATAGCGATTCCTATTCGATCCGCGCCCACAGGCGGGTCGAGCACTCGCGGGCGCGCTCGAACACCTCGCGCTCGTCCACACCGATCAGCACGCCGTTGTCCATCACGATCTCGCCGCCCACCATCACGCCGGCGACCGGCGCACGCAGCAGACCGGTCCACAGGTGGTCGGACAGCGTGCGCCCCGAGAACTCGGTGGGCGGCCGGTAGTCGAGCAGCACCATGTCGGCGGGCGCTCCGGGGGCGATCGTCCCGAACCCCTCTCCATATGAAGCGGCGGCGAAGCGCGGGCCGTTCACGAACAGGCGGCGGTAATGGGCCTCCGCGCGCGCCCCGAACACCCAGCCGTGGGTGGCGTCCGGAAGCGGCGGCGCGTTCACGCCGGAATCGCTGCCCCAGCCCAGCTCCGCCTCGCGCATGATCGCCGCCGCCGAGCCCGAGCCGGCCGCGCTCAGCAGGTCGCCGCGCTCGGTAGCGAACGCCAGCAGGTCGCGTGGCGCAGCCTCCGCGTGCGCCCACAGCACCGACAGGTCCGGGTCGCCCGCATCCGTGCCCCAGCGCTCGGCGGGCGTGAGGTCGAGCGTGAGGTCCACGTGCAGGGGGAGCTTCGTGCCGGTGATTTCGCAGGCCTCGCGCACCAGCCGCCGCGTACCCTCGAGGGACATAGGGCGCACACCGGCCAGCGCGCGCAGCCGGCTGTCGGCGCTCCGCTCGAGCGCCCGCGCCAGGATCGCCGCCTCCTCGAGTGCCGCGATGCGCTCCTCGAGCGTGTCCTCCTCGGAGGCGCCGTAGCAGAAGCCGGCGCGCACTCCGAGCCGGCGCGCCGCCTCGACCGCCTCGTCGAGCGTTGCGTCCGACGACGAAGCCGCGCGATGGAAGTCGAACACCGCGGTCACGCCGTGCCGCACGCCTTCGGCGAGTGCGGCCTGCACGCCCCAGTACACGTCCTCGGGCGAGAGCGCCTTCTCGAAGCGTTGCCAGTCGCGCGGCGAGCGCAGCGGCAGCCCGCGGGCGAGATGGCGCGCGAGGTGCGAATGGGTGTTCACGAGCCCCGGCATGAGCACGCGGCCCCGGCCCGGCCAGCGCATGTCGTCGGGATAGGCGCTCGCCAGCGCGCCGGCGGTGCCGACGTGCGAGATGTGCGCCTCGATCACGCGCACCGCGCCGTCCTCGATGACCTGTGGTTTCGTGCCGCCAGTCACCACCGTGCAGGGTCCGACGATCACGCGGCCCGCCGTTCGAGCAGGCGCTTCGTCTCGGCGCGGGCCTCGCGTGCGGCACGCGCGGCGTCGAGCGTGCACCACTGGCCGTCCCGGTAGAGCACGCGCCCCGCCACCATGGTGAGCCGGACATCGGTGGGGCGGGCGGACTCGACCAGTGCGACGCACGGATCCGCGGACGCCGTGGCCATGTGCGGCGCGGTCGCGTCCACCAGCACCAGGTCGGCCTGCTTGCCGGGCTCGAGCGAGCCGGTCACCGGATCGAGGCCCAGCGCCCGCGCGCCGTCGCACGTCGCGAGCGCCAGCACGTCGCGCGCGACGAGCGTGGCGCCCTTTCGTGCGCGCGAGACGCCGGAAGCGAGACTCATCTCGTGAAACGGATCGAGCCGGTTGTTGCACGCGGCGCCATCCGAGCCGAGACCGCAGCGGATGCCGTGCGCGCGCCACGCGGCGACGTCCGCGAGCCCGGAACCGAGCTTGAGGTTCGAGCCCGGGCAGTGAACCAGCGCCGCCTTCGAGCGCGCGAGCAGCGACAGCTCCTCGTCGTCGAGCCACACCCCGTGCGCGCCCACGAAGCGCTCGTTCAGGACACCGGTATCGCCGAAATAGCGTGCGGCGCTGGTACCGGTCGTCGCCGCCACCGCGCGGCCTTCCTCGGAGCTCTCCGCGACGTGCGTGTGGAGCAGCAACCCGCGCTCGCGCGACAGCGCCACCGCGCCCCGCCACAGGGTCTCGCTGCACGAGAGGATGAAGCGCGGCGCGAGCGATACCTGGAGCCGCCCGCCGGCCGCGCCGTGGAACCGGCGCGCGAGCGCCGCCGTCTCCTCGAGCGCTCCTGCCGGCTCCTCGAGCAGCGACGGCGGCACGCCGTCGCCGCGATCCATGAGCGCCTTGCCGAACACCGCGCGGATCCCGCTCTCCTCCAGCGCCCCGCCGATCGCCTCGGTGTGACGCACTGTCCCCATGTCGTTGACGCAGGTGACGCCCGCGGCGATCGCCTCGACCAGTCCGAGCCGCGCCGACGCCGCGACCGAGGACTCGGTGTGCGCCGCCTCCAGCGGAAAGATCGCCTCGCGCAGCCAGTCGAGCAGGTTCGCCTGCTCGGCGAGCCCGCGGAACAGCGTCTGGCAGAGATGGAGGTGAGCCTGGACGAACCCCGGGAGCACGAAGCAGCCGGAGGCGTCGATCTGCTGTTCGGCGCGTCCCCCGGGAAGGGTCGCGAGCGCGGCGGCCACGCCGGCGCCGAGAGCGGCAATGCGGTCGTCGATGACGAGGAGGTCGCCCATGGCGACCGTTCCCGCCGGATCCATCGCGACCAGCGTTCCGGAATGGATCAGCATGCTGCCCAGAAGTAGCCTCCCTGCGATTGGGCCCCGCCGTCTTCCCTGGCGGCAGGTGTCCCGCACGTTACCTCAGGTTCATCCTTGATTGCACCGGGTCCGACGCGAGCCTAGGCTTTCACCATGTCCACCTCACCCTTGCCCCTCATCCAAGCCGTGGACGTGAGCGACGCCCTCAGTGGAATCAGGGCCATTGCCCACCTCCCGCACGCCTTCACGCTCCACTCGGGGCTGCTCGATGACCGCTCGCGATGGACGTTCTTCGGCGCCGATCCGTTCGCGGTCTATCGCGGCGACGATCTCGACGGCGCCTTCGCGCGCTACCGCGAGCTGGCGACACGCGTGCGACGCGAGGACCGCCCGGCGGGCGTGGTGCCGTTCAGCGGCGGCGCGGTGGGGTACTGGAGCTACGACTTCGGGCGTCGCTTCGAGCAGCTGCCGTCCATCGCGCGCGACGATCTCGGCCTGCCGGATTTCGTGATCGCCTTCTACGACGTGATCGGGGTCCACGATCACGTCTCGCGCTCGACCTGGCTGTTCTCGAGCGGGCTCCCCTTCGACGACGAGCGGCGGGCGGTGCACGCGCGGGAGCGACTGGAGCAGTTCCAGGACCTGCTCTGGAAATCGGCGCGCAGAGCGCCCCGGCGCCCGGCGCCCTGTCCGCGGATCGCGCGCTCGACGTTCGCACCCGACGATTTCCGCCGCGCGGTGGTGACCATCAAGGATCACATCGCGAGCGGCGACATCTTCCAGGCCAATCTTTCCCAGCGCTGGACCGTGCCGCTCGAAGCCGGTGAGCCGGGATTCGCGCTCGATCTCTTCCAGGCGCTGGTCGACCGCTCGCCGGCGCCGTTCTCGGCCTACCTCGACTGCGGCGATCACACAGTGGTGTCCGGAAGCCCGGAGCGGTTCCTCGAGCTGCGCGGCCGCCGGATCGAGACGCGTCCCATCAAGGGCACGCGGCCGCGGAGCGCCGATCCCGTCCAGGACCGCCGCCTGCGCGAGGAGCTGCTGAAGAGCCCCAAGGACCGGGCGGAGAACGTGATGATCGTCGACGTGCTGCGAAACGACCTCGGCCGCGTGTGCGAGACCGGCTCGGTCGAGACCCGCGCGCTTTGCGAGCTCGAGACGTTCCCCCAGGTGTTCCATCTCACCTCGACCGTGACCGGCACGCTGCGCCGCGACTACGATGCGTTCGATCTTCTCAAGGCCTCGTTCCCCGGCGGCTCGATCACCGGTGCCCCCAAGATCCGCGCCATGGAGATCCTCGATGCGCTCGAGCCGGTGCGCCGCCACGTCTACACCGGCGCGATCGGCTACCTCGACTGGAGCGGCAGCGCCGACTGGAACATCGCGATCCGCACCGCGCTCGTGACGCCGGACGCCGTGCACTTCGCGGCGGGCGGCGGCATCACCATCGACTCCGATCCCGACGAGGAGCTGGCCGAGACCCTGCACAAGGCGGAGGGCATGCGGCTCGCGCTGTCGGAGGTGCTCGCTCCGGTCGAGCTGCCCTCGGGAGCGGTGCACGCGTGAACCCACGCCCGGTGCCGGCGGGGCGGGACCAGCTCTCCCGCGCGCCGGACCGGATGCTGTGGGTGAACGGAACGCTCGCGCGCGGCCCGGCGGCGGTGCTCTCGGCGTTCGATCGCGGCGCGCGGAATGGTGAAGGTCTGTTCGAGACGATCCGCGTCGAAGGCGGCGCCCCGCGGCTCTGGCTCCGGCATCTCGAGCGCCTCGTGCTCTCGTGCGCGGAGCTGGGCTTCCCGGTGCCTCCGGCGCCGGCGGTGCTGAGGAGCGCGCTCGCCGAGACCCTCGAAGCGAACCAGCTCACCGACGCCGCCGCGCGCATCACGGTGACCCGCGGCATCCCCGGCCGCCGGCCGACCCCGTGCGGATGTTGGATCGAAGCGGAGCCGCTTGCCGGGCGGCTCTGGCTGCATGGAGAACGCACCGGGGCGGTCGCGACATTCTCGCGCATTCCATTCGTGCCCGGGTTCCTCGGCCGCCACAAGACCACGAGCCGGCTCGCCTACCAGATCGCCTTCGAGGAGGCGCGCGCCGTGGGCGCCGACGAGGCGCTGCTCGTGAGTCCCGAGGGCGCGGTGCTGGAGGGCTCGGTCACGAACGTTTTCGCGGTGTTCGGTGGCGAGGTGCGGACGCCGCCGCTCTCGTCGGGCATCCTGCCCGGGGTGATGCGGCGAACGGTCCTGGAACGATGTCGCGCTCTCGGCATCGAACCCAGTGAGGTCCGGCTTGCTCCCGCCGACCTGATGGGAGCTGACGAGGTGTTCCTCACCAACGCGCTTCAGCAGGTGGCACCGCTCCGCCGCCTGGGGGAACGCGAGTGGGAGGCCGCACCGATCGCCTCCCGCCTCGGAACGGCGGCTACGCCGGCCGATATTGTCGGGACCCAATCATGAGATCGAAGAACGTAGGCAGCGGCCGGCTCGAGAACCTGGTCCCCCACATCCTGCGGGGCCAGTTCATCCGTCCCGGTTTCGTCCAGATGAGCCTCCGGCTCGGCGTGGCCCAGCAGATGCCCTCCTGGGCCAAGCTCCAGTTCACGCATGCCGGCGTGCCGCCCGAGGATCTCGAGAAGGTGCTCGGGCGGATCACGAGCCTCGAGACCTGGGTGGGCGAATGGGAGCACGCGGGCCGCGAGCGCGAGCGCACGGGCGACGAGCAGCTGGCCGGCGGCGAGCGCCGCGAGGCGGCGAAGAACTTCCTCGCGGCCTCGGCGCTCTACAACTTCGCCCAGTACGTGATGTTCCTCGACATCGCGCGCAAGCGCTCGCTCCACGAGGCGTGCGTCGCCGCCTACGCCAAGGGCGCGCCCTACTACGACCCACCGGCGCTCCACTTCGACATCCAGTACCGCCGGCGCGCGGTGCAGGGCTACCTGCGGCTGCCGCGGAGTCCCCGGCCGGCGCCGGTGGTGGTGATCTTCAACGGCACGAACGCGGTGAAGGAGGAGCTCCACTGGTGGAGCGACGCGCTGCTCGAGGAGGGCGTGGCGACCATCGCCTTCGACGGGCCCGGCCTCGGCAACACCTTCCACCGCCTGACCACCGTCGCCGAGCCGCGACCGCTCGGGGTGGCGATCCTGAACCACGTCGAGACCCGCCCCGAGCTCGATCCCGATCGCATCGCCATCCTCGGCCTGAGCCTCGGCGGCTACGTCGGGATCCGCATCGCCGCGCACGACTCGCGGGTGCGCGCGGTCGCCGCGGTGAGCCCGCCCTACTCGGCCGACATCTACTGGCGGGTGACGCTGGCGGCACTGCGCAACGAGCTGGCCGGGCTCTATGGCATCAAGGCCGCGGAGATGGAGCCCTTCATCGACCGCATCACGCTCGCGGACGACCTGCCGCGGCTCGCGGCGCCGCTGCTCGTCGCGGGTGGCGGGCAGGACATCATCACGCCCGGCTCCGAGGCGTGGCGCATCTTCGAGGACGCCCGCTGCGAGCGCGAGCTCTTCTACTACCCGCAGGGCGCCCACGACTGCTTCAACGTCATCTCGCACCTGAGGCCGCGGATCATCACGTGGCTCACGCGGCATCTCGGCGTGGGACGCCGCGCCGCGGGTGCGATGCTGCACGAGGACGACGGGGCATGGCGCGCGGGGGAGGCGGTGGACCCGGACTTCGCGGACGACCTCGCGGGCGAGGCGGAACCGCGGAAATGGCACGTGCAGGAATCGGACGGCGTGCCGGTGCGCTGGGAGCTGCCGTGGAAGCGGAAACAGCGCGACGTGGTCGAGCTGATCCACAAAACCGCGGGCCCCGGCGCGGACGGCGCCGTGACACAGGGTCGCTAGCTGCGGTGTCTCTGGGCGTCCTTTACAGACGGACAGGTGTGCGTTCCCACCTGTTTCCCATCGCCGGTGTGGTTCTCGCATTCGGGCTGATGTGCGGCCTCTCGGCTTGTCGAGGTTCCCGGGCACTCCCTCTGGCACGAGCCTCCACTCTGCCGCCGGCATCAACGAGCTCGGGGGCAACGGATACTGCCTCCGTGCAAGAGATGACCGCCGAGGACTACGAAGCCCTCGCCAGCGCGGTGTCCGACTGCGACGGCAACGGGTTGCCCGACAGCGTAGACATTGCTGAGGGAACCGCCAACGACGCGAACCACAACGGATGGATCGACGAGTGCGACGCCGACACCACGCTCGAGGTCGTGCGTCGACCCGAGGAATGGCGGAACTGGCGGTTGGCCGCCGATACCTCGTTCTTCTCGACCCGCCATCAGGCAAATCAGACCATCGAGGTACGGTACACGGTTCCGCGCGCGGGCGCCGACGTACGGCTGACTGTGGAGCAGCCGAGCGGCGCGACACTACGGCGACTCGTCCAGACCAGGCAGGCGAGCGGCGCGTACCTGGTTTCGTGGGACAAACGAGACGGCCATGACACGCTGATGCCACCCGGGCGGTTTGCGGTCCGGCTGACCGTGGGGAGTCGGAGCTACCTTCGACCGGTCCGCTGGGGCGCGTTCCAGTAGCGCCTGCCCTGCTTTCGGCCGTTCGTACGGAAAACCACAATGGCGGGGAGTCTCGCGGAGCCGTTCCCTTCAGCCGACTCCCGGCACGCTGTAAACAACGGGCCTAGACTCCACATCTAGACGGCCGCCTCGAGCGGACCCGGCCGCTTGTGCCGGTACATGCGCGAGTCCGCTTCGCGCAGCAGCACCGTGGCCGGCGTCTCGCCATCCCACACCACGACGCCCGCGCTCAACCGCGAGTGCTGCGGCGAGCGCTCGAGGAACGCGGCCGTCACCCGGGCCACCACCGCGTCGCCGGCCGCGCGGTCCCCGGTGAGCACCATCAGGAACTCGTCGCCGCCCGCGCGATAGGCGGCGTCCGACCCCAGCCGCGTGGTCGAGCGCAGCACGCTGCCGAGTACGCGCAGCGTCTCGTCGCCGGTGCCGTGTCCGAAGCGGTCGTTCAGCGCCTTCAGGTGATCGACATCGAGGTAGAGCAGCGCCAGCGGCTCACCCGTGCGCTGGGCGCGCTTGAGCGCTACGGCCAAGTCGCGCTCGAAGGCGCGGCGATTGCCGAGTCCGGTGAGCGGATCGGTGAGCGAGATCTGCTCCACCTCCGCCAGGTGCCGCGCGGCCATCTGCCGCTCACGGCGCACCACCCGGAACACCCAGATCGCGAGCGCGACCGACACCGCGTAGCCCACCACCTCGCTCGGCGCGAGACCGTTCCGCGCGCCGAGCCAGCTCTCCATGGCGCGCACGACCATCGGCAGCACGACCGTCAGGAACAGCAGGATGGCGGTGAGGATCGTGAGGCGCCGGCCCGCGGCCGGCGGGGATGTGGGATCGGGCGTGGTCACGTGCGCTGCGACACTCGCACACTGACACGCGCATTGCGACCTGATAACTTCGCGCCCGGACCCTGCTACACAAGGAGAACGCCATGACCGCCACCGGCACCGCCACCGTCCGATCGCTGGACGAGCTGGACATCGAGAGCATCTGCCGCATCGACGAGAAGATCTCGGGCGCCTATCGCCCCGAGGTCTGGGAGCACCGCGTCATGTACTACATCCGCCGCGATCCGGGCGCCTCGCAGGTGGCGATCGTGGACGGCAAGGTGGTCGGGTTCATGCTGGCCGATCTGCGCGCCGGCGAGTTCGGGCTCGAGGAGCCGAGCGGCTGGATCGAGCGCTTCGGCATCGACCCGGAGCATCGCGGCCGCGATCTCGGGAAGCAGATGTTCGAGGCGATCGCCGCTTATTTCCGGAAGGAAGGGGCCGCCACGGTGCGGACCCTGGTGGATACCGGCGAGCAGGGAGTGGCGGGGTTCCTCAATGCGCTCGGTTTCCAGCCCTCCCGCCTGCAGGCCCTGGAACGACCGCTCGGATAGCCGAAAAGCCTCCGAAACTGTTAGCCTTCACGGGCATCTCACACATCCCGCACCGGCATCAGTGACTAGGGAGGCGCCGCCGCCACCTCCCCCGGAACACCCACGGAGCGTCTTGATGATGAAGGTCGAGCAGACCACCCTGCCCAAGAAATTCCACGACGCCGTCGAGCACTGGCGGCGCCACTGGATGCCCGACTACGACGTCCTCATCGAGGACTGGGACAAGTACTTCCCCAAGGACGAGACGTTCTGCCTGTGCGCCAAGATGGAGATCGGCACCTCCGATCTCGTGACCATCGGCGAGCACCAAGGCGAGAAGAAGCGGGTCCGGCCGGACGAGCTGACCGAGGAGGAAGCCCGCCACCTGCTGGCCATCATCCGGGCCCAGGCCTCGACCGAGTTCGGCTCGATCCAGCAGCACTCGGCCACCCTCTACCGCGCGCAGGACGACGAGGACCGCTACTGGGTCATGAGGGTGATGGCCGAGGAGCTGCGGCACGGCTACCAGATGTTCCACCTGCTGCTGTCGCAGGACTGGACGCACGTTTCGGGCGGCGTGAAGGGCGAGCAAATGGTCGAGGAGATCCTCTCCATGCAGACCGGCTCGCACGTGCTCGACGCCTTCAACGTCGAGTACGACTCGTTCATCGACAACATCGTGTTCGCCGGGATCATCGACCGCGTCGGCAAGTACCAGCTCACCATGCAGAAGGTGTGCGCCTACAAGCCGATGGCCGACTCGATGCCCGCCATGCTGCGCGAGGAGGCGTTCCACCTCGCGGCCGGCGTGATCCCGCTCCGCAAGTGGGCGCAGCGCGCCGCGCAGGGCGATCAGCTGGTCACCATGCAGGTCATCCAGAAGTCGCTCAACAAGTGGGTGCCGCGCGGCCTCGAGATGTTCGGCGACGAGCGCGGCGGCGACAAGAACCTGAAGTTCGGCTTCAAGGACATGAAGAACCGGGAAGCGCAGGACCTCTACTACGAGGAGGTCACGCGCATGATCCACGACATCAACTCGCGCTACGTCCGGGCCCGCTTCCCCGAATACAGCCCCGAGCGAGTGGACGAGGTGATCGAGGAGGTCCAGCGCTCGCGCGGCCGGCACCGCGGCATGGAACACGAGGACCTGCTGCGCATGCCCGACCGGCGCTTCTTCCGCCGCAAGGGCGAACCGGCGTGGCAGATGATCGGCGTCGAGGGCGAGAAGTTCACCGAGGTCGACGAGTACCTGCGCTATCTGCCGAAGCACCTGCCCGAGGCGTACCTCACCCAGCGCGACATGCGCTCCTACGCCGACACGCTCCGCAAGGTGGTCGCGGGCGAGTACACCGTCGAGGAGGCGATCAAGAGGATGCCGCGCCTCAAGCGGGTGGGCGGCACCTGCCCGTGCTCGCGCTCGGTGCGCTGGGTGCTCGACGACTCCGAGACCCCGTCGACATCACCGGCAAATAATTAGCCGTTTCGGCGCGCGACCCGCTCTTGACGGCGCTCGCGACTCTGCTAGCGTGCGCCACCGCTGGCAGGCGTCGCCGGAACCCGGCCCGACCGAACCTTCACGCAACGTTCGGTTGGGAGCGCGCCATGTCGGTGCAGTGCATGGAAGGACCGCCCGGTGGCAACACTTCTTCGCGGGAGCGGTCAGGGAAGTCACTCACATGGAGGTGCACTTTTCATGAAGAAGCTCATCGCGGCTGCTGCATTGCTCATGCTCACCGTGCCGGTGATCGCCGGCGCCGTTGAACTGAAGGGCATGTGGGGTCCCGGCTTCTACGATCCGAACTTTCCGCTCGGCGCCCGGATCTGGATTTCTCCGAAGTGGGGCATCGACGCCGGTCTCGGCTTCGCCAACCAGGGCGGGGACGCACCGGAGGTGACCCAGTTCGGCATCGACCTCGGTGCGCCACTGGTTCTCGTGAACACCGAGAACGGGACCTTCTTCTTCCGTCCCGGCTTCAACTGGGCCGATCTCGACAACGACACGTCGCAGTGGGCGCTCAATTTCGCGCTGGGCGTCGAGTACTGGTTCACGCCCAACTTCACCGTCCAGGTGGGTCATGGCATCTCGTACACGTCGTTCACGCAGGACCTGGGTCCGCCGCTCGGCGATCAGACGCAGACCGTGCTGGCGACCGATGCCTTCGGCCTTACGAGCCTGGGCTTCCACTGGTATTTCCTGCCAAAGAAGTAAGCCTGAGCGGCGCGCGGTGAGGCGGCTCCGGCCGTCCTGCTGCCGCCGGGTCCGGTATCGGTAATGAGAGGGCGGACCTCACGGTCCGCCCTTCTCGTTGGTCTCGAGGAGTCCCATGCAGCGCCCCACGCACGTCGCCTATTTCTGCATGGAGTTCGGCCTCCACGAGTCCTTCCCCATCTACTCGGGAGGGCTCGGGGTGCTGGCCGGCGATTTCATCAAGTCCGCGCACGACCTCGAGCTCCCGGTGGTGGCGGTCGGCCTCAAGTGGGAGCGCGGCTACTGCGTCCAGCACATCGGCTCGGACGGACAGCCGTTCGAGGAGTACCCGGCCTTCGACAGCTCCTTCCTCAAAGAGGCGCGCGTGCGCGTGCGGGTGCGGGTCCGCGGCGAGGAGATCCCCTGCATCATCTGGGTGGCCGACCAGTTCGGAAACGTCCCGCTCTACCTGATCGAGCCGTACCGGGCGAAGGACCGCTGGATCACACACCGCCTGTACGAAGCCGGGACCGACGTGCGGATCGCGCAGGAGATGCTGCTCGGCATCGCCGGTCTGCGCGCGCTCGACTGGCTCGGCGTTCCGATCTCGACCTATCACTTCAACGAAGGCCACGCGGTGTTCGCCGGCATCGAGCGCATCGCGGACCTCATGGAGCGCGGCCTGGGCTTCGACGAGGCGTGGGCACAGGCGCGCGGTTCGATCGTGTTCACCACGCACACCCCGGTGAAGGCCGGGAACGAGGAGCACTCGCTGCGCGATCTCCGCCGCATGGGCGCCTGCCTCCAGCTCTCGGGCGCCGAGATGCGCGCGATCGGCGGCGATCCCTTCAACATGACGGTGGCCGGGCTGCGCCTCGCGCGCGCCGCCAACGCGGTCTCCGCGCTTCACGGCGAGACCGCGCGGGCGATGTGGTCGGGCGTCACCGGCGCGGCGCCGATCGGCCACGTCACGAACGGCGTGCACCCCGGGACCTGGCAGTCCGAGCGGGTCCGCGACGCGGGCACCGACGAGGCACTCTGGAAGGCACGCCGGACGCTCAAGCAGGATCTCGTCGACCGGATCGCGGAGCTGAACGGCGTCCGCCTCGATCCCGACCACATGATCATCGGCTTCGCACGGCGCGCGGCCGGCTACAAGCGCAGCGACCTCATCCTGCGCGATCCGGCGCGGCTTTCACGCTTCTTCGCCGAGCATCCGGTCTCGATCGTTTTCTCGGGCAAGGCCCATCCTCAGGATTTGGGCGGCAAGGCGATCGTGGCGCGCCTCGCGCGCGCCGAGCAGGAATACCCGGGACGGGTGGTGTTTCTTCAGGACTACGATCTCGCGGTGGCGCGGCTGCTCACGCGCGGGGCCGACGTCTGGCTCAACAATCCGGTGCGGCCGCTGGAAGCGAGCGGCACGAGCGGGATGAAGGCCGCGATGAACGGCGTGCTGAATCTGAGCATCCTGGACGGCTGGTGGGCCGAGGGCTGCGAGCACGGCGTGAACGGCTGGGCGATCGGCGACGCCACCGCCGGAGACGACACCCGGGATCTCGAGAACCTCTACGCCACGCTGGAGGCGCAAGTCCTGCCGGCGTGGAAGGACCGCGCGCGCTGGCTCGGGATGATGCGCGCCAGCATTCGCACCGGCATGGAGCGCTTCTCCTCGCACCGCATGGTGCGCGAGTACTTCGAGAAGCTCTACGAGCCCACGGCCGGCTCCTCGGGCGCAGTGGCGACGGCGGAGAGCCGCTCCACGTAGTCGTCCGGCAGCCGGTGCTGCTTCGCCCCGCGCACGATGGCGTCGCGGTAGCGCGTTGAGGGCGCCGTCGGATTCCACGCTTTCCCGACGTAGATCCACGCCCGCAGCCGGCGCGGCAGCGACCCATCGTCGGCCCGCACCAGCTCGACCCAGACGTGCTCGCGCTCGTAGGAATTGTGCTGGTTGCCGGGCTCCCTGAAGTTCTCGTGGGTGTCGAGGGAGGCGAGATCGGCGTCGGTCACCTCGAACAGCACGCCCCACACGCTCTCGCCGTGGGCGGCCTGAACGCTGGCGACCCCGCCGCCCCAGTCCTGCGAGAATTGGGTGAAGGCGATCCGATGGTCGCGCAGCTCCGCCAGCCCCACGACCGAGCTGCCCGGCGCGCGGCTCTTCATCTGCTCCGGGTCGAGATTCGACGCGTACGCGAAGTACAGCATTGCGACCTCCCGGTGGCGTCGCGGCATCGTGGCGGCGCCGGATCGCTGGCATCGTAGCGCCGGCCGAGCGGTTTGTCCCGTCCCGGCAGCGCCGACTATTCTGGGGCGCCCGGTTCCCTCCCATCCCGTTCGGAGCGCGCGATGTCGATCGATTTCCTCGCCTTTGGACCCCATCCTGACGACGCCGAGATCGGCACCGGAGCGGTGCTCCGCAAGATGAAGGCTCTCGGGCACACCACCGGGATCGTGGACATGACGACCGGCGACATGGGCTGGGGGACCCCGGAGGAGCGCCTCAAGGAGTGCGCCGCGGCGGCGCGCATCCTGCAGCTCGATGTCCGCGAGAACCTCGATCTCGGCGACTGCCGGGTCGAGGACACGTTCGAAAACCGCTGCGGGGCCGCGGCGATGATCCGCCGCCACCGGCCGCAGATCGTGTTCGCGCCCTACTACAACCTGCCGATCGGGCGCGGGCTCGGGCACAACGATCACTACAAGACCGGGCAGATCGTGGCGAACGCCTTCAACCTCGCCCACCTGCGCAAGGCGCCCGTCGAAGGCGAGCCGCACCAGGCGCGCGCGATCTACTTCTACTTCATCCCGCCGGGAACGCTGCCCACTTTCATCGTCGACGTGACCGAATACTTCGACGACTGGATGCAGGCGCTCGACTGCCACCAGACTCAGTTCTACAACCCCGACCGGCCGCGGCCCCAGCAGCTGCCCACGGTGCGCGACGTGTTCGAGTCCTACGCGCGCTACTGGGGCTGGCAGATCGGCGCGAAGTACGGCCAGGCCTTCCTCGCCGCCGCACCGCTCAACGTCGGGGATCCGCTCATGCTGGTCCGGGACGTGGTGCCCCGCCCTTGAGCCACGCTCCGGCGCCCGGACGTGTCGCCGCCGCGCGACGCATCCTGGCGCTGGCAGGAATCGCTCTCGCGGTGCTCGCGGGGGCCGCCGGCGCCGGAGCGGACGCCCGGCTCGAGAAACTCGGCGACGAGTTCATCGACCGCATGCTGGTCACGCGCCCCCACCTCGCGACCCGCCTCGGGATCCACTCCTATGACAGCCGCCTCGCGGAAGTCTCCGCCGCGACCATCGATCGCGACGTTGCGTGGTTCCGGGAGTTCCGCCCGCGGGTCGAGGAGGTCGATTCCACCCGGCTCGACCTCGATCACCGCCTCGACCGCCGCGCGTTGCTTTCGCGGATCGACGCCGAGCTGGTGACGCTCACGGTCTTGGACGCCTGGCGCCGCGACCCCACGCGCTACACGGCAATCGTCGCGGGCTCGATCCAGTCGCTGATCCAGCGGCGCTTCGCCTCGCCCTGCTCGCGCCTCCTGTCGACGGCGCGGCGCCTGCGCCAGGTGCCGGAAGTGCTGCGCGCGGCGCGCGTGCTGATCGAGCATCCCTCGCGCCCCGCGACCGAGGCGGCGATCCGGCAGATGGAGGGAACGCTGAGGCTCTACCGCGAGGGCGTGCGCGACGGGCTCGCCGGATGCTCGGAGGGCCTCTTCCAGGGAGACCTCGCCGAGGCCGACACGATGGCGATCCGCGCCGTCGAGGAGTTCATCGGTTATCTCCGCACCGGGGTTCTGCCGCAGGCGGACAGCGCCTTCGCGCTCGGCGCCGACGCCTACGCGCTCAAGCTCCGCTACGAGGAGATGGAAGCCACGCCGGTCGAATCGCTGCTCGCGCGCGGCGAGCGCGAGCTCGAGGCCTCGCACGCGCGGGTGATCGCGCTCGCCGGCTACGTCGCCCCCGGCGGGAGCCTGGCGGCGGCGTTCGATTCACTGCACGCCCGCGTTCCCGACGCCGAGACGCTGGTTCCCTTCGTGAGCGACGGCCTGAACCGGATCCACGCCTTCCTCCTGAAGGAGGAACTGCTGACGCTGCCCCGGAAGGCGGCCCTGGCGGTGCGCGAGACGCCGCCTTTCCAGCGCGGCACGTCGTTCGCCTCGATGGATGCCGCCGGAGTATGGGAGCACGGCGCCCGTGACTCCTGGTACAACGTGCTGCCTGCCGATCCCGCGTGGAGCGAAGCCGACCGCCGCGATCACCTGGAGGCGTTCAACCGCTGGTCGGTCGACATCATCACGATTCACGAGGCGCTGCCCGGCCACTATTACCAGTCGCTCGCGACCGCACGCCTCGGGTCACGGCTCCGCCAGTTCCTCACCACCGGCTCCAACGTGGAGGGCTGGGCGCACTACTGCGAGCTGATGATGATCGAGCAGGGATTCGGCGCCGACGACGCGCGCTACGCCTTCGCCCAGGAGCTGGCCACGCTCCAGCGGCTCGGCCGGTTCGTGGCCGGGCTCTCGATGCACACCCGCGGCATGACGGTCGAGGAGGCGACGCGGCTCTTCGAGGAGCGCTGCTTCCTCGAGCCGGTGAACGCGGCGCGCGAAGCCCGGCGCGGCGCGACCGATCCCACCTACATCGTGTACACGCTCGGCCGGTGGAGGATCCTCGATCTCCGCGAGGAAGTGCGGCGGCGTCTCGGCCGTCGCTTCCGGCTCGATCGGTTCCACGACGCGCTGCTGGAGGCCGGGCCCGGGCCGTTGCCACTCGTGAGAGAGCGCGTGCTGGCCCGGCTGGCACCCGAGAAACGCTAGCGCCGGCTTTCCCCGGCGCGCGCCGATGTGGGAGATTGCGGCCGTCGCGCATCGGCTTGCTCAGCCGGAAGAACCGCTCACCCGCCGGAGGTCTCATGCTCAAGGATTTCCAGGAGTTCCTGACCAGGAACAACGCCCTCGCGCTTGCGATCGGTGTCATCATCGGCGGCGCCGTCGGCAAGGTGGTGAGCTCGCTCGCGAACGACGTACTGATGCCCGTGATCGGCATCTTCATCCCGGGCGGCGCCTGGCGCGACCTCAAGTGGACGCTCACGACCAACCCCGACGGTTCCGTGGGGAACGCGATCTTCTTCGGACAGTTCCTGGGATCGCTCGTGGATTTCGTGATCATCGCGGGGGTCGTGTTCATGATCACGAAGATGCTCCTCAGGCCGGCACCCGCGGCGGCCGCCCCCGCCAGCAAGAACTGCCCGGAGTGTCTCGAGATGATTCCGGCTGCCGCCCGCAAGTGCCGGGCCTGCGGAAGCGCGGTCTGAGCGCGGAAAAGCCAGCGCGGCCCCGCGACGAGCGGGGCTCGTCTAAAGTGGCGACCTGCCCGGGCCGATTCCTGCAGCACCGGTTCCGGGGCATGCTCTTCAGGGAGGCATCATGAATCCACGTCGCATCCGGGGCCTGGCGCTCCTTCTGCTGGGCGCACTCTGCGGGCTCCCCGACGTGGAAACCGCCGCCGCAACGCCCGGAACCCCGCCCGGGGTGAGCCCGGCGCCCGCGAGCCCTACTGCCGTGCAGACCCCGGCACCCACCAAGGCCCCCGCCGCGAAGACCACCACCCGGCGGCGCCGGCGCACCCGCCGGCTTCCGCCCGACGGCGTCTACTCGCGGCATGCGGTGGTGCTGGACCCGGTCACCGACGAAGTGCTGTTCGAGAAGAGCGCAACGTTCCCCGCGCCGATCGCCAGCCTCACCAAACTCATGACTGCGATCGTGCTGATCGAGATGGAGCCGGACTGGATCCGCATCGTCGACGTCACCTACGAGGACCTGCACGGCGGGGGTCGGACGCGGCTGCTGCGCAATGAGCGGGTGACCATCGGGGATCTCTTCCACATGAGCCTCATGTGCTCGGACAACGTCGCCACGCGAGTGCTCGTCCGCACCTCCGGGCTCTCGCTGGAGGAGTTCATCTCGCGGATGAACCGCAAGGCCCTCGAGCTGGGCATGAAGGATTCGCGGTTCGTGGAGTGCACCGGCCTCGACGAGCGGAACATCAGCACCGCCACCGACGTCGCGCACCTGCTGCGTGCCGCGGCCGCCAACGAACGGCTTCGAACCATCTCCTGCACGCGCACTTACGAGTTCAAGGGCACGTGGAAGAACCGCCGCCGTCTCCACTTCGTGGCGAACACGAACCGGCTGCTCTACGGCCGCTACGAGATCCGCGGCGGCAAGACCGGCTTCATCAGCGAGGCGGGCTACTGCCTCGCGACCTGGATCCGGACCGGCGGCCGCGACATGATCGCCGTCGTGCTGGGCGCGCCGACCAACGCCACGCGCTTCGCGGACGTGGTGCGGCTGGTACAGAAGACCCAGAAGCCGGTCGCGGCCGCGCCCTGAACCGGAGAGCCCGCCTCACCGCGGCCGCCGTCGGCGCCGTCGCGGGGACCGCCGGCGGCTGGTTCGGGGTCGGTGGCGGCATCGTCCTGGTTCCGCTGCTCACCGGTCCCCTGCGCCTGACCCAGCACCGCGCGCACGGTACGTCGCTCGCGGTGATCGGCGTCATCGCGCTCACCGGCGTGATCCCGTACGTCATGCATTCGAACGTCGCGTGGAGCGCGGCGCTGGCGGTGGCGCTCGCGAGCCTGATCACGGCGCGGATCGGCGCTGGCGCCGCCGCGCGCGTCTCGGCGAACGGATTGCGCCGCTCGTTCGCGGTCTTCCTCGCGATCGTCGCGGTGCGGCTGCTGTTCGCGGTCCCCACGGCCTCCGGCGCGGGGGTCGGCCTCGAAGGCCCGGCGCGGATCGCGGTCGAGGCCGGCGTCGGGCTCGCGGTCGGACTGCTCTCCGGATTCATGGGCGTCGGCGGCGGCATCATCGCGGTGCCCGCGTTCACTCTGCTGCTCGGCATGCCGCAGCAGCTCGCCCAGGGCACCTCGCTCGCCGTGATCCTGATCACCGCGCCCGCCGGCGCGATCGCCCATGCGCGGCACGGGAACCTCGACCTCCCGCTCGTGCCGTGGCTCGGACTCGGAGCCGCGATCGCGAGCCCGATCGCGGCCCTGCTGATCCAGTCCCTGCCGGCCTCGTTTCTCGCGCGCGCCTTCGCGGTGTTCGTGTTCGCCAACGCCGTTCACATGTGGGTGAGATCGCGCCCGGGACCCGCCGCCGGTTCGAGCTGACGCTCCCTTCTGCACGGCCGCCCGACAGGGGACGTGCAGAAGGCCCTACGGAAGCGCGAACTCACCCACTTTGCAGCCAGTTGAAGAAAGTTGCCACGACCGGTCCGGCGGGGGCCTCCGGCGGGCTAAGTCCCGGCCGTCAAAACCGTTGGGCCGCAGCGCCGTATGGGGGTTGTCAGGCGCCCTGAACCTCGGCCGGCCCCTTGCTTCTCTAACACTCAGGTCTCCGCAGGCCGGACGGCTCCCTCCTCGTCCCGGGTTTGCGGGGTTCGGACCTTTTTTTCCGCAGTCCAACCGCGAGGAATGCATGACGCGATCCGAGCGCAAGCGGCCCCAGGCGAAGCGGCTCTCCCACGCGGCACCTGCGGAAGCCACCGTCGGAATGGATCCCCCCCGCACGCAGCCCGGCCATCTTCCGGGCGACGTGGCGCGCGCCGCACAGCGCGAGATGGACCGGCTGCGCCGGCTCCCGCAGGGCTCCCCCGAGGCGGGTTCGGTACGCGCCTACCTCCAGTGGCTGTGGTCGCTGCCGTGGGACCGGAAGTCGACCGAGAATCCCGACCTCAAGGTGGTGCGCCAGACGCTTCAGCGTGAGCACTTCGGTCTCGAGAAGGCGAAGGAGCGGATCATCGAGTACCTGGCGGTGCGGCGCCTCAAGCCCGACCTGCCCGGACCCGCACTCTGCCTCGTGGGCCCGCCCGGAACCGGCAAGAGCTCGCTCGGCGCCACGGTCGCGCGCGCGTTGCAGCGTCCGTTCGTGCGCATCAGCGTCTCGGGAACGACCGACGTGAGCGAGCTGCGCGGCGAGAGCCGCTCGATGCCGGGCTCACAGCCCGGGAAGATCGTGCGCGCGCTGCGTGAAGCCGGCACGCTCAACCCGGTGCTGGTGGTGGACGGCGTCGACCGGCTCGCCGGCGAGACCGGCCTCGGCGTGGTCGAGACCCTGCTCGAGCTGCTGGACCCCGAGAGCAACTCGAGCTTCGTCGACCACTACCTCGGCATCCCGCTCGATCTCTCGCACGTCGTGCTGATCCTGTGCGCCAACCATCTCGACCTCCTGCCGGATGCCCTTCAAGAGCGTCTCGACGTCATCGAAGTGCCGGGTTACAGCGAGGAGGAGAAGCTCGAGGTCGCACGCCGCTTCCTGATGCCGCGCATCGTGTCGGACCACGGCCTGTCGATCAAGGATCTCTCGCTCGGCCAGGAGAGCCTGCGCGCGATGATCCGCCACTACACGCTCGAAGCCGGCGTGCGTGGACTGGGGCGCCAGATCGCCACCGTCTGCCGCAAGGTCGCGCATGCGCGGGCGAGCGGCGACAAGCACCGTCACATCGTGAAGCCCGCCGCGCTCGAGAAGTACCTGGGGCACCGGCTCTACGCTCCCGAGCAGCTCAGCAAGAGCGACGAAGTGGGCGTCGCGCTCGGGCTCGCCTGGACGGCGGCCGGCGGCGAAGTGCTGGTGGTCGAGGCGATCAAGATGCCCGGCCAGGGCCGCGTGGTGACGACCGGACAGCTCGGCGAGGTGATGAAGGAAAGCATCCAGGCCGCGCACTCGTACGTCCGCTCGCGCGCCGACGTGCTCGAGATCGACGCCGAGGCGTTCTCGAACTACGACATCCACATCCACTTCCCCGCCGCCGGCGTTCCGAAGGATGGTCCGTCCGCCGGCATCACGGTCGGACTCGTCATCGCCTCCGTGCTGAGCGACCGCCCGATCCGCCACGACGTGGCGATGACGGGCGAGGTGAGCCTGCGTGGCAAGGTGCTGCTGGTGGGCGGGCTGCGCGAGAAGGCGCTCGCCGCCTACCGGGCCGGGCTGCGCTCCATGCTGTTCCCGGCGGTGAACGAGAAGGACCTGTCCGACATCCCGGCCGACGTCCGCGACAACCTCGAGCTGCTGCCCGTCCAGTCGATGGACGACGTGTTCGAGATCGCGCTTCACCGGGTGATCCTGCCGTCGCGCATCGCGGGCGATTTCGTGATCGAGGTGGACGACGACGAGGTGGTCGAAGAAGAGACCGATTCGCCCGGCGACCAGCTCGCGGCCCACGCGCGGAGCCGTCGCCGCCGATAAGGGACGTCAGGAGATGCCGGTGTCCTCGCCCTCTTCGACGTCCTCGTCGCGCACCTCGCCGCCCCGCTCGAGCGCCGCCAGGTACTCCGCGATCCAGAGTCGCGCCTGGTCGGCATCGGCGAGCGGCACCAGGATCTCGCCCCACGCGGTCGTCGACCAGTCACGCCGCACCAACCCGTAGCCGGGGAGTGTCGCGCTCCTCAGCACCGCCGGGATTCCCTGGTGCTCGAGGATCCCGCACAGCAGCGCTCCCGACGCGGCATCCGGAACGCGGTGCACCACGACCGGCTCGTGCGCGCGCTCGGGGTCCGTCGAGGTCAGCACCACGCGGCAGCGCGGACAGGCGGCGACCGCCTCCTCGTACTCGGAGCCGCATTCCGGACAGAACCGCATGAATCAGCCGGTGCGCACGACCGCGTAGCGTTCGCGCAGCCGGCGGGCCGCCTCGGCGACGTCCTCGCGACGGGTGGCGAGCGAGAGCCGCACCCAGTCGCCGAACTCCGGCCCGAACGCGGTTCCCGGCAGCACCGCCACGCCCATCGCGAGCCATTCCTCGACGAGCGCCCAGACATCCCTCGTCCCGCGCGCCTCGGCGATGTTCGCGAACGCGTAGAAGGCGCCCTGGGGTTTGGGGACGCGGATCGCGGTCTGTCCTTCGAGCCCGGCCAGCAGCAGGTCGCGCCGCTCCTCGTACGCGCGACGCATGCGCTCGACCTCGTCCTGCGGGCCGGTCGTCGCGGCGCGTGCGGCGGTCTGCGCCGCCGGGAACACGCCGTGGGTCGTATAGAAGGAGAGCAGCGGGCCCATCACCGGGCGGAGTGCCGGCGGTGACACCACGAAGCCGATGCGCCAGCCGGTCATCGCGTACGACTTGGAATACGTGTAGACGCTGACCGTGCGCTCGGCCATGCCGGGAAGCGAGGCGATGCTGACGTGGCGCACACCGTCGAAGAGCAGGTGCTCGTAGGCCTCGTCGCTGATCACCCAGAGGTCCTTTTCGATTGCGACGCCGGCGATCGCCTCGAGCTCGGGGCGGGACAGCACGGCCCCCGTCGGGTTGTTCGGGCTGTTGATGTAGATCCCGCGCGTCGCCGGCGTGACCGCCGAGGCGATCTTCGCCGCGAGTGCCTCGGGGCTCAGCTTCTTCTCGAGCAAGTCGAGGTAGGCCGGCAGCGTGCGCATGCTGGCGCCGTGCGCGAAGGCGACCAGCTTGGGCAGCGCCATCCAGTGCGGCGAGAGCACCAGCATCTCGTCGCCCGTGCCGAGCAGCGCCTGGAAGGTGATGAAGAGGCCGTGCGTTCCGCCGAGCGTCATGACGATATCGTCGGGCTCGCAGGTGATGCCGTTCTCGCGTTGCAGCTTCTCGACCAGCGTGGTGCGCAGCGCGAGCGTCCCGCGTGCATCCGGGTAATGGGTCTCGCCGGCGCGCGCCGCGCGATCCAGCGCGTCGATCACATGTCCCGGGGTGTCGAAGTCCGGCTCGCCGCGCTCCAGGTGGAGCACGCGCTCGCCCGCCGCTTCACGGGCCTTCGCGGCCGCCATCACCTTGCCGAGCTCCGACGTCATCCGGAGCAGAGGCCGATCCGCCAGCATCTTCGCCATGCCCCCTCCAAGTGTTCGGAAGACCGTGCACGGGGCCCTGCGGGGCGGGGGAACGGGCGCGCAACCTCTTGTGTCGCACAGGAGAGGCCGGCCCGTTCCGGGCGGAAAACGGCCCGGACACAATCTTCAGTGCGGATCCAAGGTAACACGCCCGGCACATGGATTGCCTGAAATGGGGCGGACACCCGTGCACATTGCATCCGCGGAGGGGGAAGCCCGTGTCTAAATTCGATCTCAGGGACATCTCGGAACGGCTCGCCGGGTCCAAGGACACCGAAGCCGTGGTTTTCGAATTTCTCGGATATCTGCAGGGAATGCGGCAGGATTGGCGGGCCGCGCTCGCCTTCTACGAAGTCAGCCGTGACCGGCTCGAGCACGTCTACGAACGCCGCGACCGCCGCCTGATCCGGCGCGACATCGCAGTTCCGGCCGACCAGCTTCCGGCCCGACTCGTGCGGAAGTTCTTCCACCCCAGTGCATTCTTCAATGCCCACGCGCAGCGGCGGTCGCTGCTATCGGCGCTCTTCCACGCCTCACCGGCCTATGAGCCCGACGCTTCGGAGATTTCACTGCTCCGCCCCATCCTGCCTTCTGCCAATTGGCAGTCGTGCGTGTGTTTTGCACTGGCCGACCGCGAGGACGTGATCGCGCTCCTCGTGCTGGTCAGCGAGAAACGCGGCGCCTTCGGGGGCCGCGCGGTCTCCGACATCATCCCGATCAAGAGCATTGCGGCGCTCGCCATCACGCAGCATCTGCAGCGCGCCGGCGCGGTGGCGGACCAGGACAAGACGGCCCGCGTGGCCGCCGCCGAGTTCCAGGACCGGATCCGCCGGCTTTCCGCCCAGGCCGATGAGCTCGAAGCCGACAACCGCCTCAAGGCCGAACGGCTCGTCTCGCTCAGCAACGAGATCGAGAACCTCGATCGCAGCTCGAGCGGATATCGCGAGGAGCTGCAGCGGGTGAAGGAGCAACTGTTCGCGCTCGAGGAGCAGACCATGCAGGCGGCCGAGCAGCTGGGTGTCGCCTTTTCGGAGCTGAGCGAGAAGCAGGGCCTGCTCCAGGGACACGAGCAGACGCTGTCGTTCCTGAAGAGCGTCTTCCAGATGGTGGCGGTGGATCACGATCCGGATGCGTTGCCCGCCACGGCGCTCGAATGGTTCTGCGAGCACTTCACCATCGACCGCTGCAGCCTCATGCTGCTCGATTCCGCCGGCGAATCCCTGCGCATCGTCGCGCACCGCGGCATCTCGGAGGACATCGTCCCCCGGGTCCGCGTGCGGATCGGCCAGGGCGTGGCGGGCTGGGTCGCCCACAACCGCAAGCCGCTGCTGGTCCGTTCCGCGGAGGACGAGGGGCCGCGCACCGGGCTCGAGTCCTACAACTCGGACTCGTTCATCTCGGTGCCGCTGGTGCACGGCGACCGCCTGATCGGCGTGCTCAACCTGAGCAACAAGCGCGACGGCGACGTGTTCGAGGAGCTGGATCTCGATCGCGCGATGCTGACCGGGTCCGTGATCGCGATGGCGCTCGGGACACGGGAGATGGCGCGGCGCACCGCGGCCTGGAGCTAGCTCAGTCCGACTCCTGGTGCGGCGTGTGGCCGTTCCCCGAGAAGTACTCGTCGAGCGCGCGCCGGTGCGACCGGAACGCGATCGGCTCGGGCAGCGCTGTGCGCGGAAACCAGCCGGCGTCGATCGCGTCGTCCCCCGGCGCGATCGCGCCGCCGACCGCCTCGGCGACGTAGATCACGAGGATCGGCCGGGTGCGGGGATCGTCGCTTCCGGTGTAGACCCCGAAGAGACGGGTGATCCGGCCGCGGATGCCGGTCTCCTCGGCGAGCTCGCGCAGCGCGCACGCTTCCGGGGTTTCGCCGAATTCCATGAAGCCGGCCGGCAGGCACCACGCGCCGGCACGCGGATCGAAGCGCCGCCGCACCATGAGCAGACCGGAGCCGGTCTCGAGGATCACGCCGGCCGCCGGCACCGGGTTGTGGTAGTGGATCCACCCGCACGCGGGGCAGGTGGGCCGCAGCGTGCCGTGATCGTCGCGCGGCTCGAGCGCGGTGCCGCAGCGGAAGCAGAAGTGTGCGACGTCGGACATGGGGTGTCGCGAGCCTAGCCGCGTGCGCGGCGTCGCCGCAATCTCCCGTGGGCTGAAAACACGGACGCCCGGCCCTTGCCCGACCGGGCGTCCCACCCCACCCCTCCCCACCTCTGGAAGGAGCGCCGCGCTGCACCGAAAGCCACCCGGACTACGCCCCGTTGAATTGCTCGGCACCTTGCGGTGCGGTGGCTCCGGATCGGCGCTCCCTCGAGGGCGGGGGCCTAGCTGTCCTTTCTCTTGATCTCCTGCTTCAACTCCTCGAGCTCCCGCTTGAGTTCTTCCAGGTCCTTCCTCAAATCCTCGTCCGGAACCTCGAGCGCCCGCACATGCGCACGCACCCGCGGCTCGATGCGGCGCAGGTCGCGCTCGAGATCCGGGCTCATGTAGCTGCGGTAGCGGTAGTGCGGCGACTCGAGCTCCACCTCGAAGTTCTTCGCGGCACCCTTGCGGGATACCTGCACCGTGACCTTTTCGTCCTCCTGCTTCCCGAGGGTGCGGACGAGATCATCGGTGTCGTCGATCTTCGAGCCCGCGACGGAAGTGATGACGTCACCGGCCTTGATGCCCACCTTCTCGGCCGGACTGTCGTCGATCACCTCGACGACGAGCGCGCCCTTTCCGCCGGGAGCATTGAAGTAGGTGTTGAGATCGGGGTTCAGGTCCTCGACGCGCACGCCCAGGCGGCCGCGCCCCGTGGGCCAGACCATGAGGTGGTCGTGGTCGTCGTCACCGAAGTGCATGCTGTACGGCTCGGACGGGGTGAATTCCATGGTCTCGCGGTCGGGACGACCGTCGAGTCGCGGCGAGAGCGTCAGGTTCTTCCCGTCGCGCACGATCTTGAGCGTGACCGTCTCCCCGCTCTTCCGCGCGCGCACCGCATCGGCCAGCTCGTCCGGATCGGAGACCGCCACCGTTCCGAGCGCGGTGATGACGTCGCCCTTCTTCACGCCGACCTTGTCGGCGGGGCTATCCTCAACGACCCCGCTCACCAGCACGCCGGGGCCGGTGTAGCTGATGCCTTCCCGCAGCTCGTCCGTGAGCTCCTGCGTGTAGACGCCCAGCCATCCCCTGGAGACCGTTTCCTCGGCCTTGGGCGCGCTGGTTTTGGGCGCGCTGCTCTTGGGTGCACTGCTCTTGGGCGCGGTCGTCGTCTGCCCCTGCGCTCCGGGCACGCCGAGCACCATCAGGCACAACGCCAGGACGGCTACTCGATGGTTGTCGATTCTTCGCATCATCGAACCCCCGTGTTAGCTTCGGTTCCTCTCGCGAACCGTCGTGCCGTCAACAAGAACACTCATGCACGCCGGCCGGTTCCTGGGAATATTTCTCCCCGCCCCTTTCGACAGGTTTCCCGCGCCATGAAGGTCAACGAGCTGTTAAACGTGGCCATCGAGGACCTCGTTCTCGGCGGCGACGCTCTGGCGCATCACGAAGGACGCGTCGTGTTCGTGGACCGCGGGCTGCCCGCGGACCGCCTGGAAGCCCGGGTGACCCGCATCCGGAAGCGCTACGCGGAAGCCCGCGCGGTGCGCGTGCTGGAGCCCTCGCCGCACCGGATCGCCGCCCGCTGCCCGCACGTCGGCGTCTGCGGCGGATGCCGCTTCCAGGAGCTCGCCTATGCCGAGCAATGCGTGGCCAAAGAGCGCCAGGTGCGCGAGACCCTGGTGCGCCTCGGCGGCATCGCGGCGCCGGACGTGCGGTCGATCGTCCCCGCGCCGGAAGCGTTCGGCTATCGCAACAAGATGGAGTTCACCTTCGCTCCGGATGACGCGGGTGCGCCCCGACTCGGCCTCCACGAGCGCGGCGCCTTCGATCGTGTATTCGAGCTCGAGACCTGCCTGCTCGCGAGTCCGCTCACCGTCGAGATCGTCCGCTTCACCCAGCGGTTCGCGCGCGAGCACGGCTGGCGCGCGTACCACCCGCGCCAGCACCAGGGCGTCGTGCGGTTTCTGATCGTGCGCCACCTTCCGCTCACCGACCAGTGCGCGGTGCATCTCATTGCCGCCTCCGAGGAGATTCCGGCGCTCGCCGAATGGACGTCCGGCGTGGCTGCCCTCGCTCCCACGGTCAAGACGGTGACGCTCGGCCTCAACCGCGGTCGCGCCGCGGTCGCGTTCGCGGAGGAGGAGCGCCTGCTCCACGGCCCGGGCTTCGTGGTCGAGCGATTGCTCGGTCTCGAGTTCGAAGCGGGCGGCAACGTATTCCTCCAGACCAACAGCCGGCAGGCGGAGGCGCTCTACGCGTCGGCGCTCGAGGCGGCCGCGCTCAAGGGAGGCGAAACCGTGCTCGACCTCTACAGCGGGAGCGGCACGCTGACGCTGTTGTTCGCGCGGCGCGCCGCCGCGGCGGTGGGCGTGGAGGACGTGGCGGACTCGGTGAAGCGTGCAATCCGCAATGCACGACGGAACGGGGTGACCAATGCCCGCTTCGTCGAGGGTGATGCCCGTCGCGTGCTTCGCGAATGGGCGCGCGGCGAGCGCGAATCCCCGCCGCGTCCGGACGTGGTGGTGGTGGATCCGCCGCGCGCCGGGCTCCATCCGCGGGTGGTCGCGCGGGTGGCGGAGCTGCTCCCTTCGCGCATCGTGTACGTGTCGTGCAACCCCGGCACTCTGGCCCGCGATCTCGGCGACTTCGCCGGTCGGGGCTACGCGGTCGGGCCGGTGCGGCCGTTCGACCTCTTTCCCCACACCCCCCACATCGAGTGCGTCGTCCGCCTGGACCGGGTGGCGGGGAACGTTCACGAAGCGTGAAGAAACGCACCCGCGACGACGCGGAGGGGAGCGGCAATGTTAGACTTTCGCGAATGAATTCCCTGCTCCGGCTGTCGACCGCACTCGCCGTCCTCGCGCTGGCCACCCTCGGCGCCGCTCCTCCCAAGAACCCGCCGAACGACAGCGGCACGTTCAAGATCTACCAGCAGAACCAGGCGGTCGGCACCGAGAGCTTCGACTTCATCTACAGCGGCGACAGTGTGACGGTGTACTCGGGCACCATCCGGCTCACGAAGCCCGGAGGGAGCGACACCGTGTACAAGGAGGTCGAGCTGATGGCCGACGCGCTCGACTTCAACCTGCGCGAGTACCAGTCCAAGTTGAAGGTGGGGCCGGATCTGATGATCCGCGGCATCAACCTGCGCACCGATGCCTTCACCGTCTACCGCGAGGCGCGGGGCCTGGGGAGCGGCGAGACGTACGAACGCCCGCTGGGGCGGCTGTTCGTGCTCGACGCCGAATCCTACGTCCTGTTCGACGTGATCTGCCGCAATCTCCACGGCCGGAGCTTCAAGCAGCGCCCGCTCACCATCTTCCTGCTCGGAGCGAAGGACACCACGATCGACGTCACCGTCACCGACATCGGGCCCGACACGCTCAACTGGGGCGGGCGGCCGGTGACGACGCGACGCCTGCTGATCGAGGACCCGTTCAAGAACCAGGCGCGCCTGTGGGTGTCGCCGATCGGCCGCATGCTGCGTTTCGAGCAGCCGTCGTTCGCGCTCCGCATCGAGCGCGTCCCGCCCCCGGTCAAGCCGAAGCCGTCTTCCGGCTGATCCACTCCGCGAGGAGCCGCACCCCGAACCCGGTCGGGCCGCGCGGCTGATCGGGCCGGTCGGCGAGCGACCACGCCGTGCTCGCGATGTCGAGGTGGGCCCAGCGCATGCCGCGTGCGAAGCGCGCGAGGAACGCGGCCGCGATCGAGGCGCCGCCGTCGCGCGAGGCCGAGTTCACGAGATCGGCGGTGTCGCTGCGCAGCTCGGCCTCGTACTCCTCCCACACCGGCATCCGCCACACGCGCTCGCCGGTCGCCGCCGCCGCCGCTTCCAGCTCGCCGGCCAGGGCGTCATCCGGCGTGAAGAGTCCCGCGGCCAGCGAGCCGAGCGCGATCCGGATCGCGCCCGTCAGCGTGGCGAGATCGACGACACACTCGGGCTCGAGCTTCCTCGCGTAGCCGAGCGCATCGGCGAGCAGCAGCCGCCCCTCGGCATCGGTGTTGGTCACCTCGACGGTCGTGCCGTCCATCGTGCGCACGACGTCGCCGGGTCGCAGCGCGCGCCCGCCCGGCATGTTCTCCGCCGTGGGGATCAGGCCGACCACCGGGAACGGCGGGTCCAGGGCCGGCAGCAGGTGGAAGAGACCGATCACCGCCGCGGCACCGGACATGTCGTACTTCATGCGCACCATGCCGTCGGCCGGCTTGAGGCTGAGGCCGCCGCTGTCGAACGTCACGCCCTTGCCGATCACGACCACCGGACGCCGACGCGTGCGCGCGGCGCGGCGCTCGAGGATCACGAAGCGCGGCGGATGCGCGCTCGCGCGCCCGACCGCGAGCAGGGCTCCCATCCCGAGGCGCTCGAGCTCCCGGGGACCGTGAACCGTGACGCGCGCGCCCGCCGCGCGGCCCACGTCGCGCGCCGCCGCCGCGAGCTTCTCGGGAGGCAGATCGGCGCCCGGCGTCGCGACGAGATCGCGCGCGATCGACACCGCTTCGCCGATTCGTACTCCCGTGCGCATCGCGACCTCCCCGCGCGCTCCGACGCCGATCATTTCCACCCGCGCGAGCGGGGCGGGGGACTTCGTGCTGCGAAAGCGGTCGAACCGGTAGTGCCCCAGCCCCGCGCCTTCACCCATCGCACGCGCGATCGAGGGCTCGTCGTCGAATGCGATGAGGAACAGGTTCTTCGCGGCGGCGTCACGGGCGCGACGCACCACGGCGGCCGCCGCGGCGCGCGCGCAATGCGAATCGAACGCCGCGCGCGATCCGAGCCCCACCACGATCAGGCGGGCGATCCGGCCACCCGCAGGATGTAGAACCTGCAGCTCCCCCGGCCGGGCCCGGAAGTCGCCGGATGCGAGCAGGGTGCGCAAGATTGCACCGGCGGGTCGGTCCAAACCGGCCCGCCCGATCCTGCCCTGATCCCGGCCCTCGAAAGTGCCGATAGCAACGGTCAGGCGGCCCCGGGCCGGAAGGCGTTTTGAAATGGTGACTTTCATGAAAATCCGCCTCCGGGAAGAACGGGCTCCGGGCCGCGTATAGAGACCTGAAACTCCGCGTAGGACTTGCCTCGGGTCGCAAGCGGCTGGCATGCTGCCTGCATTCGCCCCGGCACGGATCGCGCGGGGTGTCCAGGCCGCGCGTGGTCCCCACACGCTCCGGACCCACTTTCAAGGAGGTTTCCCATGGTTCGCCTTCGCCCGGCCTTTGCGCTCGTGGCGCTCATTGCACTGGTTGCTTTCGGCTGCAGCTCGCGCACCGAGACCGCGTCGGAGACGACCAGCGACAGCCTGCTCGCCTCGAGCCCGATCGAACAGTCCCAGGGCGACATCACGCCCCAGACCGATTATCAGCCCGCGCCGGAGTCGCAGGAACCGCCCGCTCCGGCTCCGGTCGAGAAGAAGCCGGCTTCCAAGCCGAAGCCGGTCTCCAAGCCGAAGGTCGAAGACACGAAGCCGGCCGAGCCGGCAGGACAGCGCCTCGCTTCCGGTACGCCGATCGCGGTGAGCGTCGCAACGGCGATCACGACCGAAACGGCGGTGGTCGGTGACACCTGGACCGGCACCGTGAAGGATAACGTGATCGTCGGCAACACGGTCGTGATTCCGGCCGGCAGCACGGTGAACGGTGTCATCGTCGTGTCCAAGCCGGCGGAGAAGGGTTCGCGCGCACTGCTCGGCCTCGCGGTGAAGTCGATTTCCGTGAACGGCGAGGAGCACATGGTGCATGCGAGCACCGAGAACATCGAGGCCGGCTCGACGCGCGCCCGCAACATCGGCGCGGTGGCGGGTGCGGCAGCGGCCGGAGCGCTCATCGGCAAGGCGGCCGGCGGCGGCAAGGGCGCGTTGATCGGCGGCCTGCTCGGCGGCGCGGCGGCGGGTACCGGCGTGGCGGCCTCGAAGGGCTACCAGGTCGTGATCAAGGAAGGCACCGCAATCACCTTCTCCGTTGACCAGGACGTGCTCGTCCGCTCCTGATCGACGCCTGATTCCTCGCAGCACGCGGGCGCCTCCGCTCCGGCGGGGGCGCCCGACCATTGAAGACTGTTCCGGGACGTACACCCTCCCGACGCTGCGCTCCGAGCCCCCGTTGCGGCGCTTCGACTTGTGCGGATTCCCCGGGCGGCACGGGCGCTGCTCTTCCTCCGGCCATCATCCCTGGCCCTGCACCGCTACGGAGGAAGACATGCCACGCCTCACCGCTCACCCGCTGTTCGTACTGACCCTCGCCCTCACACTCTCCGGTTGTGACCGCGCCGGCGCGCCCACCGCGCCCGCGGGCTCGGCGGATGAAGCCGAGATCACCGCCGCACTCGCCGCTTCGCCCGAAGTGCAGGACGAAACGGCGTTCGACTCCAACGAGGAAGCGCAGATGATCGCGAATTCCCCGTTCGCGGGCGGCACGCTCGCCGCGATCCAGCCGCTGCGCTTCTGGCGTCGGATCGCGGACGTCGATCGCCGCTTCAGCTTCGAGTTCTCGGATCCCGACTCCACCGGCCGCCCGACCCGCGCGGTCGTGACCGTGCGCCGCACGCTGCGCGGCGCGTTCATCATCCTCGCCGGACCGGCAGCGGACCTGCTCGATGCGGCCCACTGCGACACCACGCACCTCGTGCGCAAGCGGCTGCTCGACCACGGCACGCGCCGCATCCTGCTCGTGCGCGTGAGCGAGCCGGCGCGCGCGCGCTGCTCGTGGAAGGTGGCCGCTTCATCGGGTGCGGTGATCGTCTCGGACCCGCGCGACCAGGCCCCGGTGATCCAGAGCGTCCGGGTCGAAACCGCGAATCTCGACACCACGATCACCGAGCCGCTGGCGTTCTGGTTCCTGCGGCGGATCCCGAAGCTCGAAGCCGGCGGCAAGGTCCGCGTGACGGTGACCACCGCGGCGGTCGACGACGCGGTCTGGCTGCTGCGGCTCGGCCACAAGGTTCCGCTCGTGAGCCAGGGAGACGGCACCCACGTGGGCGAGTTCACCGTGGGCGACGAGCCGGGCCTCCGGCATGTCGCAGTCAACGCGCTGGCGCACGCCACGCTGTTCGACGACGCGGCGCCCTACCGGTCGCGGGCCTGGGTCCTGCCGTACGCGGTGCGCGCGGAGGAGCTGGCCGCCGAGTATCGCCCCGCCGACTAGCGCGGCGCGGGGGTTCGAAGCGCGGGGTGCGGAAGACGATGTTCCGCACCCCGCTTCAATTCGGTCGGTCCTTCGCGCCGCGGCGCCGGAAGATCTCCGCCCACTCCTCGATTTCCCTCTGGGTGAGCGAGGTCGGCTTCTCGGGCTCCTCGCCCTCCGCGGTCGGGAACAGGCTCGCGAGGAAGAGGTCCGAGAGCGAGACGTCGGCGCCCATCGCACGCGCGTGACGCGCCACCTCGAGATCCGCGGTCACGACCGTGACCTGATCGTCGTTCTCGATGTGCTTCTCGACGAGCTGCCGGATCACGTCGTCCGCCTTGCGGGGGGGCCGGGAGTAGCGGACCTCGACCCGGCCGTCGCGGCGGTCTCCGCCGCCGCTCTCGGCGCCGTCGAACACGACGAGGAACTGCACCTCACCGCCGCCGCCGAGCGTCCACTGCAGGAGGTTGATCAGCTTGTCACGCGATTCCTGCAGCGTCTGGTTCGGCCCCGGCCGGAGGCGCTCGCTCCGGTGGATGAGGTTGTAGCCGTCGATGATGATGAGGCGTTCCATGGGAGTCCCCGAAAACGAGAGCGGGCGAGTCCGCCAGGGGACCCGCCCGCGAACCAAGCTCGAGCTGCTCGAATCAGGGAAGGCCGCCGGTCGTGGTGTGGAGAACGGTTCCGTTGTCGCCCACCGCCCATCCGTGATTCGGACCGACGAAGAATACGTCGTTGAGCGGCCACATACCAGCGTTGCCCTGCGGTATCCAGCTCACACCGCCATCGTCGCTCCGGAGAATGGCGCCCGTGCCGTTGAAGCCGACCGAGTAACCGATCAGGTCGGTCGGGAAGAAAATGCCTTCGAGCGCGTTGCCGGAGCCCGTGTTCTGGAGCTCCCAATCCGCGCTGTCGGCGACCGCCACCGTGCGCGGCGTGGTGCCCGAGTAACCGGCGGCATTGGCGACTCCGACCGAGCGCCGCATCACCGCGCGCAGCGTCTGACCGGTCACGGCCGGCTGCACCGTGTACCAGCTCGCGCCGCCGTTGCGGGTGCCGAGGATGATTCCATTGTCGCCCACCGCCCAGCCATTCATCGCGTCCGAGAACGAAACCGAATGGAGCTGGAAGGTGCTGGGTGAGAGCCGGAGCCAGTTGTTGCCGCCGTCGGTGGTGCGCAGCACGACGCCCGCGCCGCCCACGATGAAGCCCAGGTTCCCGTTCACGAACCACACGTCGTTGAGCAACTCGCCGGCCGGCACCGTGAGGAGCCGCGTCCAGCTCGAGCCGCCGTTGTTGGTGCGCAGCACGACGCCGGTGGCACCCACCGCCCAGCCGTTCGTGGCGCTGGTGAACCAGATGCTCTCGAGATTGAGCGTGGTCGGCGTGTTCTGCGCCGTCCAGGTCGCGCCCGCATTCGTGGTCACGATGATGCGACCGCCGGTGCCCGCCGCCCATCCGGTGCGGCCGTCGGGACGGAAGAAGACGCCGTTCAGGTTGAAGCTCGTGGAATTGCTCTGCTGGATGAACCAGCCGCGCTGTGCGGACGTCACCACCACGAAAGTGCTGTCGGTCTGCCCGCCGCCGCTCGCGCGCACCAGAGACGCACCTTCGACCAGGCCGGTGATCTTTCCGTCCCCGTCCACGCTGAGGACGATGGGATCGCTGCTGCTCCACGTCAGGCCGGCGGTGACCAGCGCGCCCGTGGTGTCGTAGGCCGCCGCCGTGAGAGCGAAACTCTGACCCACCGCGATGGTGACGGAGTCGGGCGAGACGATGAGCGAATCGAGCGGCGGGGCGGGCACGAACGGCGTGACCGGCTTGGTGGACGAGCTGCAGCCCGCGAGGAGCGGGAGGCCCAAGGCAACGATCACGGCGGCGAGCGCGGCGTATGCGCGCCGGGCGCCGGACTTCGGGGACATGGCGTTCACAGGTTCAGACCCTCTCAGAGGATTCCGGGGGACGCATGGATTCTTGTGCAAGAGCAGGGCCACGTCCCATTCCCCGCGATCCCATTCTGCCCCCCGGTATCGGCCGCTTGTGCACTGAATATTGGGTCTCCGCTGTTTTCGGCCGCTTCGGAGCTGAGCGTTCTTTGCAGGACAACGACTTAGCTCCGTCCCACCGGGGCCGGATCCGGCCGGACACATTATCCAGTGCACAACCAGGGTTCCTCCCGTACCCTGCGTGCTCGAATCGAAGCCGCGACCCCCCTTCAAAAGTCTCCCTCCAGGACCTCATGCTCGAAATCCGGGAAGTTTCGAAGACCTACGATGGCCGTGCCGTGGTCGATCGCGTCACCGCGGACGTCGCGGCAGGTGAAATCTTCGCCATGCTCGGGCCGAATGGCGCGGGCAAGACCACCTTGATCCGCATGATCACGGACATCCTGCGCCCGGACTCGGGAACGATCCGCATCGGCGGGCTGGCGCCGGGGGACGTCGGACCGGCCGAGATCGGCTACCTGCCGGAGGAGCGCGGGCTCTACAAGCGCTCCAAGGTCAGCGAGGTGCTGGCCTACTGGGGCCAGTTGAAGGGCATCGAGGCGCGCGAGGCCAAGGTCCGTGCCATGAAGCTCATCGAACGGATCGAGCTCGCCGAGTGGGCGGACAAGCCGGTGCAGGCGCTCTCGAAGGGCATGCAGCAGAAGGTGCAGCTCGCGACCGCGCTGATCGGTGATCCCAAGCTCCTGATCCTCGACGAGCCGTTCACCGGGCTCGACCCGGTCAACACCCAGATGTTCGAGCAGATCCTGTTCGAGCGGCGCGCCGCCGGCACCACGGTGATTCTCTCGACCCACCAGATGAACAAGGTCGAGGAGCTGTGCGATCGCGCGCTGATGATCCACCGCGGGCGGGTCGTGCTCTACGGAAGCGTCCGCGACCTGCGCCGCCGGTTCGCCGAGCACGCGATCCTGATCCACGCCGACGCGCCGGTCCCGGCGGTCCCCGGCGTCCGGTCGGTTTTGGCCCAGGACGGCGGATACAAGCTGAGCCTCGAGCAGGGGGCGACTCCCCACGAGGTGCTCCGCGAACTGCTCAACCGCGGCGTGGCGCCCGACTCGTTCCAGCTGGCGTCGCTCCCGCTCGAGGACATCTTCATCAAGGTGGTGCGCGACGATCTCGGCGAGGACACGCCCGTCCCGGAGATGGCGGGGTCGCGATGAAGCTCCGGATCAAGCAGGCGTTGATCATCGCCCGCCGCGAGTTCCTGACCACGGTGCGGCGCCGCGCATTCCTGCTGACCGCGATCGGCATGCCCGCCTACTTCGCCTTCGTGATGACGATGGCGGTCGGCGGCAGCCGCAACGAGGGCCGCGACGTGCTGCGCAGCTTCTCGTCGCTCGGCGTAGTGGACTCGAGCGGGCACTTCGCGGCGGCGCCGGCCGAGATCGTCACCGACTTCCGCAGCGCCGACAACCCGTTCGCCGGCGGCAGCTCGGAGTCGGAGTCGCAGTCGTTCCACACGAGCGTGCGTCACTATGCGAGCCAGGAGGAGGCCGAGCGGGCGTTGCGCGCGGGTGAGGTGAGCCAGGTGCTCGTGATCCCGGCCGACTATCTCGAGCGGGGCGCGGTGCGCCGCTACTCGAGCAACTTCAGCCTGTTCTCCTCCGCCGATCGCCGCCCGGTGTCGAGCTGGCTGGTCCGCGGAATGCTCGCCGGTCGCACCGACTCGATCATCGCCCGCCGGGCCTCGCTGCCGATGGCCGAGATGCAGTACTACGCGCTCAACAAGGACGGCCGTTTCGAGCTCAAGGACGATCGCCGCGAGGTGCTCGATCTCCTGGTACCGATGCTGTTCGCGATGACCCTCGGGCTCTGCATCGTGGTCGGCGGGCAATACCTGCTGCAGGGGGTCGCCGAGGAGAAGGAGTCGCGCATCCTCGAGTCGCTGCTGTGCCTCGTCTCGCCCGATGAGCTGCTGCTCGGGAAGATGCTCGGGCTCGGTGGCGCCGGCCTGACACTGGTCGCCATCTGGCTCTCGGTCGGCGCCTTCGGCCTCGGTACGGTGGCGCTCGCCGTGCGCCCGGAGATTCCGATCGGGCTCGTGCTGATCGTGATCGCCTACTTCCTCTGCGGCTACACCTTCTACGGCAGCCTCATGACCGGCATCGGCTCGCTGGCCGGGAGCGCGCGCGAGGCCCAGCAGTTCTCGATCGCGTTCACGTTCGCGAATTTCCTGCCGTTCATCATGATGACGATGATCCTCGCCAAGCCGAACGGGACCCTCGCCACCGTGCTCTCGCTGCTGCCCCCCACCGCCTCGACCGCCATGCTGCTGCGGCTCACCGCACCGGGCTCCGACGTTCCGGGCTGGCAGGTGGCGCTGTCGCTCGCGCTGCTGCTCGTCACGGCCTGGTTCACGCTGCGCCTGATGTCGAAGATCTTCCGCGTCGGCCTGCTGCTCTATGGCAAGTCGCCGACCTTCCCCGAGATCCTTCGCTGGATGCGGGCGTAGCCGCCCGCCGGTGCACGGCCGTGCACGCGGCGGACGGGATCTGACCCAATCGTGCTCTTTGCCGTCCAGATTGCGGCCGTGTTGCACGGCCAGGGTGTTTCAAATTTTCTATGGCAGCCGGCCGGGGACGCTGGGACAATCATTTGGCGCCGTTTCCGGGGGCCGCCTCCACCGGGAACGGGACTTGCGATCTGCAGAAGATAGGAAGCCGCCTGTGAGCGGCTCTAATGTTCGAGGGGCCACGTAGCGTCCAGTAAAGCCGGGTCCAGTGAGACCCCTGGCGCAGCGGGGTGGGGCGGCATACGAAACGGCACCAAGCGCCGCAACGAGGTTGCCGCCGACTCTCGAAAAATGCACGGACGCCCTCGTCCGTGCCGAACGGGATCGCCCGGTCCATGGCCGGGCGTTTTCGTTGCCCCTTGCCTCCCGGACCCGTGTTTGCGTGCCACCCCCGAACCCCACAGAATCGCTCCCCCATGCGCCATCTGCGTCTCGCGCTCGCCCAGCTCAATCCGACGGTCGGTGATCTCGAAGGCAACTTCTCCAAGGTCGCGGACGCCATCTCCATGGCCCGCGGCCTGGGCGTCGACCTCATCGCCTTCCCGGAGATGTTCATCACCGGCTACCCGCCGGAGGATCTGCTGCTCAAGCCGTCCTTCATCGAGAGCGCCGTCGAGTACACCCGAAAGATCGTCCCGCTCACCCAGGGGCTCACCGTGGTGGTCGGGACCGTCGAGCGCGATTTCGACCTCTACAACGCCGCCGCCATTCTGCACGACGGCCAGTGGGCCGGCTCCTACCGCAAGCGCTATCTGCCCAACTACGGCGTGTTCGACGAAAACCGCTACTTCATGCCGGGCAGCAGGAGCCCGGTGTTCGTCCGCGTCGGAACCGTGATCGGCGTGAACGTGTGCGAGGACATCTGGTATCCCGGCGGACCGGTCGAGGAGCAGGTGCTGCGCGGCGGCGCCGAGGTCGTGCTCAACCTCTCGGCTTCCCCCTATCACGCGGGCAAGGCGCAGCAGCGCCGTCGCATGCTGTGCACGCGCGCCGCCGACAACCTGGCAATCGTCTGCTACGTGAACCTGGTCGGCGGACAGGACGAGATCGTGTACGACGGAGCGAGCCTGATCCTCGACGAGCAGGGACAGGTGCTTGCCGAGGGGGCGATGTTCGAGGAGGACCTGATCGTCGCCGACGTCGACCTCGAATCCGTGTTCAGCGCCCGGCTCCACGATCCGCGGCTGCGCAAGGGCCGCGCGCTGGAATCCGGCGAAACCTCGCCGCGGATCGAGTTGGCGATGTCGCGCGGCGCGGCCCCCGATTCCGGCAACGGCGGCACGGTAACCGCGGTGGCGGCGAAGCCCGAGCTGGCCGCCCGCCCTGCCGTGGAGCCGCGCGAGCTGGTCGCCGAGATCTACGCGGCACTCGTGCTCGGCACCCGCGACTACGTGCTCAAGAACCGTTTCCAGACCGTCGTGCTCGGACTTTCGGGAGGCATCGACTCCGCGCTCTGCGCCTGCGTTGCGGCCGATGCGATCGGCGCCGCCAACGTCGTCGGCGTCTACATGCCCTCCGCCTACAGCTCGCCGATTTCCGGCGAGGATTCCGCGGCGCTCGCGAAGGCGCTCGGGATCCGCTACCGCACGATCCCGATTCAGGCGGTCCACGAGAAGTACCTGAGCGAGCTGGCGCCGGCGTTCGAGCCGAAGCCGGCCGACGTCACCGAGGAGAACCTGCAGGCCCGCATCCGCGGCAACTACCTGATGGCGCTCTCCAACAAGTTCGGCTGGCTGGTGCTCACGACCGGGAACAAGAGCGAGGTCTCGGTGGGCTACACCACGCTCTACGGTGACAGCGCCGGCGGATTCGCGGTGCTCAAGGACGTCTACAAGACCATGGTCTACGAGCTGGCCCGGCACCGGAACACGGCGAGTCCGGTGATTCCCGAGCGGACGATCCACCGCCCGCCCACCGCCGAGCTCAGGCCCGGACAGGAGGACCAGGACACGCTCCCGCCCTACGAAGTCCTGGATCCGATCCTGCGCTGCTACGTCGAGGAGGACCGTTCGGTCGCCGAGATCACCGAGCTCGGCTACGAGGCCGGTCTCGTGCGCCGGGTGATCCGGCTCGTGGACCTCGCCGAGTACAAGCGGCGCCAGTCCCCGCCCGGGGTCAAGATCTCGCCGCGTGCCTTCGGCAAGGATCGGCGGCTGCCGATCACCAATCGCTGGAGCGAGTGACCAACGGAAACGAATCGGGCGGAGCGCCGGAGCGCCCCGCCCGTTCGTAGATCGGCGTGCGGATCAGATGCCGCCGGAAATCACCAGCAGAATGGCGCCATCCTGCACCTCGAACGTCTGCGTCGTCGCCCCCGCGCTGACGATGTAGGCGGTGAACTTGCCATCGCCCTTCACTTCCTTGACGAGCAGATCCTTGCCCGCCTTGTCGAACAGCTTGGCGGACTCGTCCCACCCGATGACCACGGTTCCCGCCGGCGTCCCGGCGGCTCCGATGCTGGCCGGGCCCCACAGCTTGGTGGCGCCGGCCGTCACCTGGCCATAGGTGGTGAAGTTCGTGTCGTCCGCGGTGATCCACAGCTCGAGGCTCCCGCCGGTGCCGATAACAGTTCTGAACCTGCCGACGACCGCGAGGTCCGAGAGGCCCTCGAGCTCGTCCTTGTGGTCGGTGTATTCCGAGATGGTGTTGAGATCCACCGCCTCCCGCAGCAGCGGCTGCGCCGGCGCGGGGCCGATGGTGAACGGGTTCGGAAGGTCGTACTCCGCGAGAACGTTGGCCTGCGTGATGATGCAGCCGGGCATGGTGAGGGCGCCCAGCGCGAGGCTCAGCAACGCAATTCTGAGTCGGCTCATGTGGGTCCTCATTCTCCGGAGAACCGGAACTTGTAGGTGGCGCCCAGGATCACGTTGCCGTAATTGCGGGCAGTGCTGCTGTTGTCCTCGTCGGTGACGCTGGCGTACTCGCCGCGGATATCGATGGACAGCGGCAGGGCGAAGGGCGCAAAACCGAGGCCGATCCCGAAGTTGTACTGGACCGAGCTCTGGTCGAGGCCGGCGCGTTCGGACGTGGTCATTCCGATGCCCGCGAAGGGGAACATCTGGAAGCCGGTGCCGAAGGTGAGCAGGAGGTTGGCGCCGTAGCTCTGCATCTCGATGCCGCTGCGGGTGAGCCCAATGCCGTTGATCGTCTCTTCCTTGTCGCCACCCTGGGTCATCGAGCCGTAGGGCTCGAGGGTGAAGATCGGCGTCAATCCGACCGGTATGCGGATGCCGTAGGTCTGGCCCTGGCCGTTGTCGTCCTGGACGATCGGGATGCTCATCCCGCCGAACGCTCCGACGCCGAGGGTCACGGCCGAAGCCGGCCCGGCGGTGAGCGCCAGGACGAACATGCACGTTGCGAGTCTTTTCATCGGTCCTCCCGGAAAATGGCTCGCGGTGCCAACCGCGGCCGTGGTGAGCCGTGCGACTCTAGGTAAGCGGCGGAGGTCGGTCAAGGCCCAAAGCCCGCTAGAAACGAGGCTCCGGAGGCCCTCGGACCGATGCCGAGGGGGAGGCGTGGAGGCTACTGCAGAACCCGCACTGCGGTCACGTTGGCGCCGCAGCAGGAGGTGAGGAGGCCGGACACGTGCTCGAGCGCCGCGATCATCTGGTCGCCCCCGCGCTCGGCCGGACCGAACGCCACGAGCAGGAGGCCCGTGGTCTCGGGGGTTACCGAGGTCCGTTCCGAGTCCGAGGTCGGAGCGCCGAAGGCGCCGACCTGGTCCGCGAGCAGCAGCCGGCCACCGAGATGAACCCGCTGCTTGCGGATACCGGGATAGCCCTCGCCGTCCCGGCCCACGCGCACGTGAACGGGTCCCTGGACGACGGCGCGATCGTAGAGTCCGAACGGCAGCTGATGCTCGAGCGAGCACAGGTTGCAGACGTCCACCACCGCGTTCACCTCCGGCAGCCCCTTGCCCTGGAGCACGCGGCGCAGCAGTGCCTCGCTGCTCGGGCGGTGCTTCGTGGGATCGATGTCGAGCCGGTGGAAGAGCGCGCGGGTTTCGGCGGCGCCCGGGATGTCCCCCGTCTGGCGATCGGCGTACAGCGTCGTCAGGCGCTCCACCACGCGGTCGCGCTCGGCGAGGAAATGGGCCGGCAGCTCGCCGGTCTGCACGTGCTCGGCTTCGAGAATGCCGAGCGCGAGGATGCCGCGCAGCGACTCCTCGACCACGACCTGGAGACCCTGGGTGTGAGCCTGAAGGGACATTCGCCCGCGTGCGCGGCCGCTGCATGCGCAGCCGCGGAATCGAGTCAGCGCCGGATGGGCGGCGGGAAATCCCTTTCCAGCCCAACCTGACGAACGACCGGAGGTCGCCCGAAGTTGCGGCCAACTCCGTTGGTCATCGCCGCCCACCCGGCAGCCACTGTGCGCTCGTGCTGCAGCGCCTGCGGCTACAGCGGGTCATGCGTCGTTGATTCGTCGAACAACCTGCGGCGCGTACCTTAGTACGGCGACGCGCCGGCGCCAAAGAAAATCGAGCGGCGCGCCGGGTTTTTTTTCGGGCGCGCCGGAGGTCGTCGAAAGTTCCGCGTGGATATGTGGAGAATGCGGTGAGTTGTGGATAATGCGGTCGCGCTCGTCGCAAAGATTGCGACAAATCTACGCGGTCGTCTTGCCTTCGTGCTGCGGAAGGCGGCGTTCGACGGAAACCACACGGAACGCCTTGCGCGCGTCGCCTTCGCCGAGCTCGACGCTGTCGCCGATGGAGTGACCGACGAGCGCGCGGCCGATCGGCGCCTGGAACGAGATGACGTTCGCGCCGTGATGATGCTCCTCGTCGCCGAGGATCCAGTAGGTGACGACCTCGTCGGGCGCCTCGAGGACCACTTCCATTCCCACTCCCACCGTGCCGTCGCGATACTCGAGCTCGTCGACGAAGCGCGCCCGCTGCAGCCGGAGCTGGAGTGCGGCAACCAGCTTGCTCATGTTCGCCTGCTTGAGCTTCGCTGAGTGGTACTCGGCGTTCTCCTTGAGGTCGCCGAGCTCGCGCGCTTTCTGGATCGTGGCCGGAATCGTGGTTTTGAGCTCGCGTTCCATGCGCTCGAGTTCGATCCGCAGGCGCTCCCAGGTGGCGCGCGTCATGACGGCAACGTCCGCATCCTCGGCCTGCTTGCCCACGCCCTCGAACAGGCGCGCGGCCTTCTGCACGCGGTCGGAGCGCACCGCCGCCACGATCTCGCCGAGACCGAGCCGCTCGAGCGCCTCGAGCGCCGGGAAGAGGAAGCGGTCGCTCGAGCGCCATTGCCGGAGCAGGACCCGCAGCCGGAGCCGCGCATCGTCGGGGCAGTCCCGCCCCGCGAGCAGGCGCGCGAACGCGCCCTCGGGCGCGAGCCACCTCAGGATCTTCTCCGCGGTCGAGGGCTTCGGCCGGTCCTCGATCAGGGTCAGCGACGCCTGGAGCAGCCGCCATCCGTCGAAGCGCGGCGTCGTCTGCGTCACCTCCTCCTCGATCAGGCGGAGCGCGGCAAGCGGATAGCGCGGCGCGTGCTTCAGCAGCGTCTCGTTGAGCGACATGCTGCCGGCCGCGGCGAGCTCGGCGCGGAGCCGGTCCGCCTCGGCGCGCACCGTCGAGTAGCGCGAATCGAGCCCCGAAAGGATGGCGTCCGCCTCGACCCCGACCCGGTGGGAGACCTGGAGCAGCGCGATCTGCTCGTCCTCGCCGCTCAGGTCGGTCACCGACAGGCCGTGCTCCCACAGCATCTGCAGCACGTGGGTCCACTCTCCCTGGCGCTCGGGGAACCAGCGCGCGAAGTAGAGTCCGGCGCGCGCGCGATCCACCACTTCGCCCTCCGGATCCAGCACGGCGCGGACGATGTTCTTGCCGAAGCGGTGCGCCAGTGCCTGCTCGGCGCCCGGATGCTGGGTCAGGAACTTGCGGATCACGCCGAGGTGGTGCTTGACGGTCTTCCGTGGCGCGAGCGGAGGCAGCGGCACGGTCTGGTTCGCCGCCACGGCGCCCTTGGGCGCGAGCCGGTAGAACTGCTCGAAGGCGCGCGCGTGGTCGATGCGCGGATCGCTCTCCGCAGCGGCGCGCGCGCGGCGCCAGAACGAGGTCCAGTCCTTGGCCGGGACGATCTGCGAGCCGACCATGAACACCTTGAGCTTCTGGGCGTCGGCCTCGCCGCCGATGGCCATGAGCGCCCGCACCACGACCTCGCCGGGGGCGTCATTGCGCAGCCCCTCGAGCGTCTTCGGCTCCATCACCCGCATCAGCCTCAGGTCGTCATCCGGGATGGCGGACAGCGTGCGGCGCGCGGCGGCGATCGGCATGCGATGGCCGCGGGCGTGCGCGAAGTCGATCGCGACCGTTTCGGCGTCGTTGGTGGCGATGCGTCCGGCTCCGAAGTTCGCGTGGAACACCGCGCGACCCGGCGGCAGCTCGGCGATCGCGTCGAAACGGTCGAGCGCGATGGCGAGCGGCACGTCGGGATTCTCGAGGCCGGCGCGCTCGATCACCGGGGCGAGGTCGGGCAGCACACGGCCGCGTCCCTGCTCGAGGCACTGGACCATCGCCGTGCGGTAGCGCTCGACGGCGGCTGCCCCGGCGCGCATCTGCGTCGCGGCAATGACGCCGCGCAGGCCCTTCTCGCACTCGCCCGCCCGCTCCGCCTTCACGAGCGCGGGGAAGGCGATGTCGAGGAGCTGCTGGCATTCCTTCTGGGCGCCCTGCTCGGCCACCAGCGGCAGCGTCGCCACCAGCCGCAGCAGGCCTTCGGTGTCATCGTGCTCGACGAACTCGAGCGCACACTCTTCGAGGCCAGGCCAGCGCTGCTCGGCCGCGAAGCGCGGCAGCAGCTCGCCGAGCAGCGTGCGACGCTCGTCGCCGCGGCCGGCTTCGCCGAGGCGCACCGCCAGCAGGAGCCCGAGCTCGAGGTCGTCGGGGATGATTCCGAAGGAGCGCTCCAACGCCTCGATACGCGCGGGATCACGCTTGAGGGCTTCGTGGGCGCGCACCAGCAGCCGGGCCCCGGCCTGGGTCTCTTCGAGGATCAGCGCGCGATCGGCGATGACCGCCAGCATCTCCCACTGCCCCGAGTTCGCGAGGTGCTCACCCAGCGTGAGCAACGTCTGAAGCGCGCGCTCCATCTCGCCGTTCCGGATGCACACCGCGGCGAGCAGGTACTCGACACCGGGGGATGCTGCGGGCTGGCGGAGGCGCGAACCGCATTCGTCACGGACGGCCGCGAGCTGTCCGGTCTGGGCAGCCGCCTGTGCCAGATCATCGAGCTGATCGAGCGCGGAGGAATTCAACTCTCCGGCGACTTCGCCGCGTAGAATCAGTGGGAGGGTTTCGCGAAGGGACATGGAGAAGGGCCGCGAATAATCCACTACATGAGGCTTTCACGCAAGCCGGGCGGCCTTGTGCGTCCCGGGCCCTGCTGCGAGACTCGCGGCCGTGAAGATCTACACCCGGACCGGCGACGACGGCTCCACCGGACTGCTCGGCGCCGGCCGCGTCCCGAAGAGCTCCCCCCGCGTCGAGGCCTATGGCGCGGTCGACGAGCTGAATGCCTGCCTCGGAGTCCTGCGGTCGCTGGGGGAGGCGGGCTTCGATGCCGACCTGGAGGCGATCCAGGGCAGGCTCTTCACGGTGGGCGCCCTGCTCGCCGTGACCGGGCCCGACCCGCCTCCCCGCCTCGGCACGGTCACGGACGCGGACGTCGCGGCGCTGGAGGCGGTCATCGACCGGCTCGAGGCCGACCTGCCGCCGCTCCGCAATTTCATCCTGCCGGCGGGAACGCCGCTCGCCGCGCACCTCCATCTCGCGCGCACCGTGTGCCGGCGGGCGGAGCGCCGCGTGGTGGCGCTGCTCCAGCACGAGAAGGTGGACCTCGCGATCGTCCGCTATCTGAACCGCCTCGCCGACCTGCTCTTCGTGATGGCGCGCGCGGCGAACCGGCGGGGCGGCGGCGCCGAGGTGGAGTGGCGCTCGTCGTAGTCTCAGCCGGGCTGCTCTGGACATCCCCCGGGCGACCGGGGATAATGCCGTCCCACCCTTTCAGGAGGAGCGCCGCAGCCGAGGGACGCGAGGACCGTCCCACCGCCGCTCCCTGAACACCGCGTGGTACGCGCCACGGCAAGTGCTTCGCCTCCGTGCCGCCGTCATGCGGGATCCTCGAAAGAGGATCGGATCCGAAGAAGGGTGTCCACCGACGACGTGTTTCTTCCCGCACGGGTCCCGTCGTCCGCTCCTGCTGCAACTTCCAGCAAGGATCCCTGATGAGATCTCGACGCCGTCGCCCCCGCGGTCCGCGCACCGGCCCCGCCGGCGGAACTCCCGAAGGCGGAGCTTTTCCGCCGCAGGGTCAGTCACAGTCCGGCGGACCACCTGAACGAGGCGGCACGGGCGGTGGCCCGGCAGGCGGCAATCGCCGCCGTCGTCGCCGTCCGCGCGGAATGAGCCGACCGTTGTCCAACACTACCCCCGGCGTGTACCCCGAGGCGCGTCCGCAGCCGTCGAACGGCCGGCCGGCCCCGGGCCCCGGCAGACGTCGCCGGCCCGGACGACCCAGCGGTGAGCGGCGGCGTGGTCTCGAGATCCTGAAGGATCTGCAGCAGATCGGTGTGGCGCTCGATCCCATCGAGCGCTTCGTTCTCGAATTCCCGCCCGGCAAGGGCAATCCGCCCTACGGCGATCGCATCACCGGCCGCGCCATCGACATGATCGCGCCGCTCGGGCGCGGGCAGCGCTGTCTCATCGTATCGCCGCCCAAGGCCGGCAAGACGCGCATTCTCCAGATCATCGCCTCCGCGATCGCGTTCAATCATCCGGAAGTCGGCCTCTACGCGCTGCTCGTCGACGAGCGCCCCGAGGAAGTGACCGACTTCAAGCGCAACACGCCGGCCGAAGTGATCGCGGCGTCCAGCGACATGAGCATCGACGACCACATCGCGACCGCCGAGTACGCCATGGAAGTGGTGGCCGCCCAGGTGCTCGAGGGCAAGGACGTGGTGATGCTGCTCGACTCGATCACGCGCCTCGCCCGCGCCTACAACGCCGGCTCCGAGGGCAGCGGCCGCACGATGTCGGGCGGGCTCGATTCGCAGGCCATGCAGGCGCCGCGCCAGATCTTTGGCGCCGCGCGCAAGATCGAGGATGGCGGCTCGCTGACCATCGTCGGCACCGCGCTCATCGACACCGGATCGCGCATGGACCAGGTGATCTTCGAAGAGTTCAAGGGCACCGGGAACAGCGAGATCTACCTGTCACGCGAGCTGGCCGAGCGCCGCATCTACCCGGCGATCGACATCGCGAAGAGCGGGACGCGCAAGGAGGAGAAGCTCTATCCCCCCGAGATCGTGCACCGCCTGCACATGCTGCGCCGCGGCCTCGCGGGCCTCCACCCGCAGGAGGCGATGACAAAACTGCTCGAGCTGCTCGCCAAGTGGAAGAGCAACGACGAGATCTGGCAGCTCCTGCGCGTGAACGAGTAGCCATCGCCGCGGATCCGGCTGCGCTGCGCTTCGCACGCGTGGTCCGCGAGTTCACGCTCGGCGGCGCCGTGGTGCGCGCGCTGGACGACGTCACGCTCCTGGTCCCGCGCGGACAGTTTGTCGCGATCGTCGGGCGCAGCGGATCCGGCAAGAGCACGCTGCTCAACCTCGCCTCCGGCATCGACGTCCCTTCGCGCGGCGAGGTGCGGGTCGACGGCGTCGACCTCGCGAAGCTCGACGACGATGCGCTGACCCGACTCCGCCGCACCCGCATCGGCATGGTGCACCAGTTCTTCAACCTCCTGCCGACGCTCTCGGCGCGCGAGAACGTGGCGCTCCCGGCACTGCTCGCCGGTGAGCCGGAGGGTGCGGCCCTGGCACTCGCCGACCGCCTGCTCGGCGAGGTGGGCCTCGAATCGCGCGCCACCGCGCGGCCGGCGACGCTCTCGGGCGGCGAGATGCAGCGAGTCGCCGTCGCGCGCGCGCTCTCGCACCGTCCGGCGCTGGTGCTCGCCGACGAGCCCACCGGGAACCTCGACAGCCAGGCCGCGGCACAGGTGATCGAACGCCTCGCCACGCTGGCCGCCGCGCGCGGCACCACCGTGGTGCTCGTCACCCACAGCCGGGACGCCGCGGCCGCTGCCCAGCGCATCGTCGAGATCAAGGACGGGCGCATCGTCTCGGACTCGGCCCCCGCGTGATCGCACTCATCCGCTGGTTCCTGCTGCGCCGCCTCCTCGGCGAGCCACGGCGGACGCTGCTCACGATCCTGGGCGTGGCACTCGGCGTCGCCGTCGTGGTCGGCATCCGGCTCGCGAACCGCTCGGCGATCGGGGCGTTCGCCGAAACCGTGGACGCGGTCTCGGGACGCGCCAACCTCCAGGTGACCTCGACCAGCGAAGGGTTCGACGAGCGCCACTTCCCCGAAGTGCAGGAGCTCCCGGGCGTCCAGGCGGCGGCGCCGATCGTCCAGGTGTACGTGCGCGCGTTCACGCCGGGCGTTCGAGGTGCCGGCGGCGATCCCACCGGCGCGGGCGGCGAGACGCTGCTGCTGCTCGGTGTCGATCCCCTGCTCGAGGCCCCGTTCCAGCGCGGCCTCGGCGCCGATACCAGCGGGCTCGGCGAAGGCGCGGCGCTCCTGCTCGAGCCGCGCGCCGCCGCGGTGCCTAGGGGCTTCGCCGAGAAGCGGGGACTCGCGCGCGGCGATCCACTGCCGATCCTCGCCTCCGGGCGGCCCGAGACACTGGTGGTGCGGGCACTCCTCGATTCACCCGCGCTCCAGCACGCGCTCGGCGGGAACGTGGTGGTCACTGACATCGCCACCGCGCAGGAGGTGCTGCGCCGAAATGGCGTGATCGACCGTATCGACCTGCTCGTCGACGGCCGCCACCGCGACGCCCTGCGTGCCGCGCTCGATGCGGCGCTCCCGGGCGATCTCGTCGTGGACCGTCCGGAGAGCCGCACGCGCCAGGTCGAAGGCATGATCGAGGCTTTCTCGCTCAACCTCACCGCGCTCTCGTTCATCGCGCTGTTCGTCGCGGTGTTCCTGGTGCTGAACTCAGTCGGGCTCTCGGTGCTGCGCTGGCGGCAGGACCTGGGCGTGCTGCGCGCCCTCGGCGTGACGCGGCGGGAGCTGGTGCTGCTCTTCAGCGGCGAAGGCGCCCTGCTCGGGCTCACCGGCGGCGCGCTCGGCGTGGGGCTCGGCGTGCTGCTCGCCCGCGGCACGCTGGGTGCGGTGTCGCAGACGCTCACCGACCTCTATCTCATCCAGCAGGCGGCGACCGTGCGGCTCGACGCCGGCACCGCTTTGCTCGGCCTCGGGCTCGGCCTCGCGTCAGCGCTGGCGGCCGCCATCGGGCCCGCCTGGGAAGCTTCGACCACGCCGCCCGCCACCACCACGCGGCAGGGAATCTTCGTCGAAGGCGCCGAGCCCAGGCTCGGCCGCTGGATCGTGCTCGCGTTCCTGCTGCTGGCGCTCGCCGTCGGGCTCTCCGCGTGGACGGTGGCCGAGCGCCGGCCGATCGGCGGCTTCGCGAGCGCCTTCGCGGCCCTCATGGGCTTCGCGGCACTCGCACCGTGGGCGCTCCGCACCGGCAGCCGCTGGCTCGAAGGCCCGGTGCGCCGGTTGTTCGGTGTCGCCGGCGTGCTCGGGGCGCGCTACGTCGGTGGCTCGCTGGTGCGGGGCAGCGTGGTGGTCGCCGCCATCATGGTGGCGGTCGGCATGACGGTGGCGATGACGATCATGATCGGAAGCTTCCGCGGCACCGTGGACCGCTGGATCACGCAGACGCTGCGCGGCGATCTCTACGTCGAGCCGATCGGCCATCGCCAGACCGGGAGCGCCACCGCGCTCCCGGAGGAATTCCTCGCGGCGGTGCGCGCGCTGCCCGGCGTCGCCGCGATGGATACCTACCGCGCGACCCCCATCACGTACGGAGGCCGGCTGGCGTACGCGGTGGGGATCGACTTCGAGGTGCAGCGCAGCCACGGCAACCTGGAGTTCACCGACGTCCCGGCGCGCACCGCGTTCGGCGACGCGCTCGCACACGAAGGCTGCATCGTCACCGAGAGCTTCGCCCACCGGCATCGGGTCGCGCGCGGTGACACGCTGAGGCTGATCGTTCCGGCCGGCCGCGTGGCGCTGCCGGTGACGGGTGTCTTCTACGACTACAGCGTCGATGCCGGCGCCGTGCTCATGGACCGTCGCCTGTTCGCGCGCCTCTGGCGCGACGACCGCACGGAGAGTCTCGCCCTCTACCTCGAGTCCGGCACCGACGTCGACGCCACGCGCCGCGCGCTGCTCGAAGCGGCGGGTCCCGACCTCTTTCTGTCGGCCACGCCCAACCAGGCGTTGCGCCAGCGCGTGCTCGACGTGTTCGATCAGACGTTCCGCATCACGTGGGCGCTCCAGGGGATCGCGGTGATCGTCTCGGTGCTCGGCGTGGCCGGCGCGCTCACGGCGCTCATCCTCCAGCGTGGACGGGAGATCGGCGTGCTGCGCGCGGCCGGCGCGCTGCGCGGCCAGATCCAGGCGATGGTGCTGGTCGAGAGCGGGCTGCTCGGAACGATCGGCGCACTGCTCGGCTGCGTCGCAGGCGTCGCGCTCTCGGCCATCCTCGTGCACGTCATCAACAAGCAGTTCTTCGGCTGGACGCTGCGCTGGATGGTGGACCCTTTTGTTTTCATCCAGGCCACCGCCCTCATGCTGGTCACCGCGATCGCGGCCGGCCTGGCGCCGGCGCGGGCCGCCGCGGGACGGGCCTCGCGCGACGCGATGCGGATGGATTGATGCAGGAGTTCTTGACAGCGCTCGGCAAGCTCGCTCCGTCGCTCGGCAGGCTCGCGATGACTCTAGGCGCGCTGGTGACCCTGCCCGGTGCTGTGCCCTTCGAAGGCAAGTACCGGCCGGCGCTCCCGGGGTGGCGCTACGAGTTTCCGCGCGACCATGCGTCGCATCCGGCGTTCCAGACCGAGTGGTGGTACTACACCGGGAATCTCTCCGCGCGTGGACGCGAGCTCGGCTACCAGGTGACGTTCTTCCGCGTCGGGCTCGATCCCGCGCGGGCGGCGAGCGCCTCGGCGTGGGCGCCGCACACCGTCTACTTCGCCCACGCCGCGCTCACCGACGTGACGCGCGACCGCTACCTCCACGAGAAGCGCGTGAGCCGCCCGGCGCTCGGGCTCGCCGGCGCGGATTCGGTCCGCTACCGGGCCTGGATCGGCGACTGGTCCGCCGGGCTCGCCGACGACGGCCGCACCCATCGGATCCGCATTCCGGCAGACGGCTTCCTGCTCGAGCTCGATCTCATGCCCTCGAAGCCGGTCGTGATCCACGGGACCGACGGCATCAGCCGGAAATCCGCGAGCGTCGGACGGGCGTCGCACTACATCTCGTACACCCGCATGACGACCACCGGGCGGATCGCCGCCGGCGGCGACACGCTCGCGGTGACCGGCCGGTCCTGGATGGATCACGAGTTCGGCTCGAGCCAGCTCTCGCGCGACCAGGTCGGCTGGGACTGGTTCAGCCTCCAGCTCGACGACGGCCGCGAGCTGATGCTCTACCGCCTGCGCTTGAAGGACGGGAGCGACGAGCCCTTCTCGAGCGGCACGCTGGTGGGACGCGACGGCCGCACCCGACATCTCGAGCTGAAGGATTTCGCGCTCGCAGGCGATCGACCCTGGACGAGCCCCCACACCGGCGCCCGTTACCCGCTGCGGTGGCGCGTGCAGGTGCCGTCCGAGGGGCTCGATCTCACCGTCGAGGCGCGCGTGCGGGACCAGGAGATGGTGTCACCGCCCCCGATTCCGCTCGCCTACTGGGAGGGCGCGGTGACGGTACGCGGCACTTCGCGCGACACTCCGATCACCGGTCTCGGTTACGTCGAGCTGACCGGCTACTCGGGGACGCTGCCCGGGTTCTGACTCCGCCCCCACTTCCTCTTCCTGCTGCCGGATGAGCGCAGGATTCCCCACGCGCCCGCGCCGAGCACGAACCCCGTGTTGTACCAGCCCCCGTTGTTGTGCACCTCGTAGATCGACACGCCCTGGTTGAACCACGAGACGACCAGCGCGATCGGGCAGATCATCCCGTGCCACACGCCCAGCCAGAAGCCGGCGCTCTCGGGACTGTCCTTGAGTGGATTGCTGCCGGCCGCACACCCGGCGACCGCCAGCAGAGCGACGGCCGGCACGGTGAACTGGGCGACGCGGATCATCCTCGATTTTCGATCCATGACGGTCCTCCTCCGGTTGGCCTCTTACGAATCGCGCATGCGGTAGCCGACGCCAGTTTCGGTGAGCAGCACCTGGGGGCGCGAGGGATCTGCCTCGAGTTTATTGCGGAGCTGCGCCATGTAGACGCGCAGGTAGTGATTGCGGCCGACGTGGCTCGCGCCCCATACCTCGCGCAGGAGCTGCGCATGCGTCATCACCCGGCCGCGCTGGCGTGCGAGCGTGGAGAGCAGCTTGTATTCGAGCGCCGTGAGGTGCACCTCGGCCTCGTCCCGTGTGACGACGCGTTTCACGAGATCGATCTTGAGCGGTCCCGCCGTGATCACCGCCTCGGCCTCGCCGCTTCCGGCCCGCGCCCGGTGCCGCAGCGCCGCCCGCATGCGCGCCATCAGCTCACCCACCGCGAACGGCTTGGTGACATAGTCGTCTGCGCCGGCATCCAGCGCTGCGATCTTGTCGCCCTCCTGGCCGCGTGCCGAAAGCACCACGATCGGCGCCGTGAACCACTCGCGCAGCCGGCGAGTCACGTCGACGCCATCGATGTCCGGCAGCCCGAGATCGAGCAGCACGATGTCGGGCGAGCGCATGGCGGCTTCCCGCAGCGCCTCCTCGCCGGTCGCCGCCTCCACCATCTGGTAGCCGTTGCCGTCGAGGGCCGCGCGCAGGAAGCGCCGCATCGGAAGCTCGTCGTCGACCACCAGCGCCACCGGCAGTTTCGCCGCATCCTCGCTCACGGCGCCTGAGCCTCTCCCGGCAGGGCGTGCGGCTCTGGCTCCACCACCGGTGGCTCGCCCTCGAGCGGCAGCCAGAACCGCACGACGGCGCCCCCACCCGGGCGGTTCGACGCTTCGATGCGGCCGCCGTGCGCTTCCACGAGCCCGCGGCAGATCGCGAGGCCGAGCCCCACGCCGCGCGAGCCGGCGCCGCTGCCGCGGACGAATTTGTCGAAGACGGTCTGCTCGGATCCCGGCGGAAAGCCCGGGCCGCGGTCGGCGACGTCCACGCGCACGAAGCGGCCTTCCGGAGCGGCGGAGATCTCGAACGGAGTTCCCGCGGGCGTGTGGTGGACTACGTTCTCGATCAGGTTCGCCAGCACCTGACCCATGAGCACGTCGTCGAGCGGCACCAGCGAAATTCCCGCCACGTCCACGCGCACCTCGCGGCCGCCGATCGCAGGTGTGAGTCGCTCGAGCACGGCTCCGACCACCTCCTCCAGCGAGTGCCACTCCTTCCTCACCGCGATGCCGCCGGATTCGAGCCGGGTCATGTCGAGCAGGTTGCCCACCTGTCGCGCGAGACGCCGCGACTCCTCGAGAATGGTCTCCGCCAGCTCGCGCCGCAGCTCGGGGGCGAGGCCGTCGCGCTCGATCAGGCTGCTCGCCGCGCCGCTGATCACCGCGAGTGGCGTGCGGAGATCGTGCGAGACCGAGCTCAACACGGTGTTCTTCAGCCGCTCCGATTCGACCTCGACCTCCGTCTTCCGCGCGCGCTCGGCGAGCTGTCCCCGCTCGATGGCGAGTGCGGCCTGGTTGGTCACCGTCTCGAGGAAGCGCTGCTGGTCGGCGCGCAGGGTATCTCCCGGGCGGTTCGGCAGCAGCCCGAGCACCCCAATCACACCGCTGCCGGCACGGAGCGGCAGGTAGATGCCGCGGGCTGCCGGCAGCGTGGCGGTGCCACGGCCGGCCATCTCGCCGTTGTCGTGCACCCATTGCGCGACTGCGATCTCGTGCCGCTCGTGGTGCGGCGTACCGAGATCACCCACCCGCAAGGCCACGCGACCGGCGGCGGCGGGCAGCAGGATCACGACGCGCCCGTCGAACTCCTCGCCGATCATGCGCGCCGCCGCGCCGACCACCTCGTCGGGATCCTTCAGCGCGGCCAGCTCGTCGCTGATCCGGAACAAGGCCGCCGTCCGCCGCTCGCGCTTCCGCGCCGAGTCCGCCTGGACCCTCAGCCAGTGCGCCATCGTGCTGACGGTGAGCGAGGTCACGAGCATGACGCCGAACGTGACGAGGTACTCCGTGTCTGCGATGACGAAGGTGAAGCGCGGCGGGACGAAGAAGTAGTCGAAGACCATCACGCTCAGCACCGACGCCGTGATCCCCGGGCCGCGGCCGAGCCAGAGTGCCGCGACCATCACCGCCAGCAGGTAGATCATCACGAGGTTCACGGGCGCGAAGTAGGGGTACATCAGGTACGCGGCGAACGTGCTGATGCCCACCACAACCACCGCCTGCAGGTGATGCGCCCACGCCCGCGAGACGGCAGGCGTGGAGGCCCGATCCGGGCCCTCCTCCCCGGCCTCGCCGCTGATCGCGTACACGTCAATGTCGCCGCTGCTCTCGACCAGGCGGTGCGCGAGGGAGCCCTCGAGACGCTGGCGCCAGAGCGGCCGCGTCGACTTGCCGACCAGAATGCGCGACACGTTGCGCGAACGGGCGAACGCCAGGACCTCGTCGGTGACCCGCACGCCCTCGAGCATCACCGTCTCGGCGCCGAGGTCCGCCGCGAATCCCATGACATCCACGATGTAATCGCGCCGCGACTGGGACCAGCGCATCTCCGCCGGGGTCTCCACGTGCGCCACGATCCACTGCGCCTTGAGGGCCGTGACCATGCGGCGCGCCGCGCGCACCAGCTTGAGGCCCATCTCGGGATCCCCAAGGCACACGAGGATGCGCTCGCGCACCGCCCACGGCTCGGCGATGCCGGCGTCGCGGCGATAGGACTCCATCTCGGCGTCGACCCGCTCGGCGGTGCGACGGAGCGCGAGCTCGCGGAGCGCAATCAGGTTGCCCTTGCGGAAGAAGTTGCGGATCGCCGCTTCCGCGCGCTCGGGCACGTAGACCTTGCCCTCGCGGAGACGCTGGAGGAGGTCCTCCGGCGGCAGATCGATCAGCTCGATCTCGTCGGCGCGATCCACGATCGAGTCGGGCACCGTCTCCCGCACCGTGATCCCGGTGATCTGTGCGACCACATCGTTCAGGCTGTCCACGTGCTGGACGTTCAGCGTGGTCGAGACGTCGATCCCGGCGGCGAGCAGCTCCTCGACATCCTGCCAGCGCTTGGCGTGGCGGGAGCCCGGTGCGTTGGTGTGCGCGAGCTCGTCCACCAGGATGAGCTGCGGGTGGCGTGCGAGCGCCGCATCCAGATCGAACTCGCGGAGTCGCGAGCCGCGGTACTCGACCTCGCGCAGCGGGATCCGATCGAGGCCATCGAGCAATCGCGCAGTCTCTGCGCGGCCGTGGGTCTCCACCACGCCCACCACGACGTCGACGCCCGAAGTGCGCCGCTCGTGCGCCCCGAGCAGCATCGCGTACGTCTTGCCGACGCCGGCCGCCGCGCCGAAGAAGAGCTTGAGCTTGGCGCGACTCTCGCGCTCCTCTTCGCGCTTCAGCCGCTCGAGGATCTTTTCGGGATCGGGACGGGTTTCGTTCACGGGCGCCTCGAATGGAGACTAATACAGGGCCCCGCAGGTGCGGGGGCGGCTAGTCGCCGAGGGCGTTAGCGTCGACCTCTCCCGCGTCGAGCGCGAGGTTGATGCTCAGCACCGGAACCACTGACTCCCCGAAGAACGGGATGACGGATCGCCGCGTGTAGCGGTCGATGAGCGCATCCACCGCGGCTTCCGAAATGCCGCGCACGCGCGCGATGCGGCGCGCCTGGATGCGCGCCGCCGCCACGCTGATGTGCGGATCGAGCCCGCTGCCCGAGGCGGTCACGAGATCCACCGGGATCGGGCCCGAGAGCGTCGAATCCGCCGCGCGCAATGCGGCGATCCGCGCCTTCACCGAATCGGCGAGCGCCGGGTGGATCGGACCCAGGTTCGAGCCCGACGACGCGCCCGCGTTGTAGGCGGGGCCGGTCGCCGAGGGCCGTCCCCAGAAATAACCGGGGCCCGAGAACGGCTGCCCGATCAGCTCGGAGCCCTTCACCTGGCCGTTCTGCACGATCAGGCTGCCGGCCGCCTGCCGCGCGAAGAACACGCGGCCGATGCCGGTGACCGCCAGCGGGTACGCCACGCCGGTGACCAGCGTGAGCGCCAGCAGCATTCGCGTTGCCGCGATCCATAACGACACGGAACCGTTCCTCCCTACGTCAGCCCGAGGGCGACGAGCAGCATGTCGATCAGCTTGATCCCGACGAACGGCGCCACCAGGCCGCCGAGCCCGTAGATCAGCAGGTGGCGCTGCAGGATGGTGGCCGCGCCGAGCGGGCGGTACCGCACGCCGGTGAGGGCGAGCGGAATGAGCACGACGATGATCAAGGCGTTGAAGATCAGCGCCGACATCACTGCGCTCTCCGGCGTGGCGAGCCCCATGATGTTCAGCGCCCGGAGCTCGGGGAACGTCGTGACGAACGCCGCCGGCAGGATCGCGAAGTACTTGGCGACGTCGTTCGTGATGCTGAAGGTGGTGAGTGCGCCGCGCGTCATGAGGAGCTGCTTCCCGGTCTCGACCACCTGGATCAGTTTGGTGGGGTTCGAGTCGAGATCCACCATGTTGCCGGCTTCCTTCGCCGCCTGCGTGCCGGTGTTCATCGCCACCGCGACGTCGGCCTGCGCGAGCGCCGGCGCGTCGTTGGTGCCGTCGCCCGTCATCGCCACCAGCCGGCCGCCGCTCTGGTACTGGCGGATGAGACGCAGCTTGGCCTCCGGCGTGGCCTCGGCCAGGAAGTCGTCCACGCCCGCTTCGGCCGCGATCGCGGCGGCGGTGAGCGCATTGTCGCCGGTGATCATGATGGTCTTGATGCCCATGCGGCGGAGCTCGGCGAAGCGCTCCTTGATGCCGCCCTTCACGACGTCTTTCAGCTCCACGACGCCGAGCACGTGGCCGCCGTCCGCAACCACGAGCGGGGTCGAGCCGCGCCGCGCCACGTCGTCCACCTGCGTGCGCACCTCGGCCGGGAACGCGCCGCCGTGGGACCGCACCCAGGCTTCGACCGCATCGGCCGCGCCTTTGCGGATCTGCCGCCCCTCGAGGTCCACACCGCTCATGCGGGTCTGCGCGGTAAACGGAACGAACGCCGCACCCAGGGCGTGCACGTCACGCTCGCGCAGGCCGAACTGTTGCTTCGCGAGCACCACGATGCTGCGACCCTCAGGGGTCTCGTCGGCGAGCGACGCCAGCTGTGCCGCGTCGGCCAGCGCTTCCGGCCGGACACCCGGCGCCGGAATCAGCACCGTCGCCTGGCGGTTGCCGAGCGTGATGGTGCCGGTCTTGTCGAGCAGCAGCACGTCGACGTCACCGGCCGCCTCGACGGCGCGGCCCGACATCGCAATCACGTTCGCCCGCGCCATGCGGTCCATGCCGGCGATGCCGATCGCCGAGAGCAGTCCGCCGATGGTGGTGGGGATGAGACACACCAGCAGCGCGACCAGCACGGTCAACGTGACCGGCGAGCCCGCGCCCACGGCGCTCGCGCCGAACGCGGAGAACGGCAGCAGCGTGGCGACCGCCAGCACGAACACGATGGTGAGCCCGGCCAGCAGGATGTCGAGCGCAATCTCGTTCGGGGTCTTGTGGCGTTTGGCGCCCTCGACCATCGCGATCATGCGGTCGAGGAACGACTCTCCCGGGTTCGTGGACACGCGGATCACGAGCCAGTCGGAAAGCACGCGGGTGCCGCCCGTCACCGAGCTGCGGTCGCCGCCGCTCTCGCGGATCACCGGCGCGCTCTCGCCGGTGATGGCGCTCTCGTCCACCGACGCCACGCCTTCGACCACTTCGCCGTCGCACGGGATGATGTCCTTCGCGTGCACGATGACGTAGTCCCCGACGCGCAACACCGGCGCTGGCACCACATCGATCCCGAGGTGCTCCTTGGGATCGACGAGCTTCTTGGCCATGACGTGGCCGCGCGCGCGCCGCAGCGCGTCCGCGTGCGCCTTGCCGCGGCCCTCGGCGATCGCCTCGGCGAAGTTGGCGAAGAGCAGCGTGAACCACAGCCACGCCGCCGCCGCGAAAATGAAGCTCACCGGCGCCTCGCCCTTGCCGAGCAGGCCCTGGATACCGAGCCCGGTGGTGAACACGCTGCCGACCAGCACCGTGAACATGACCGGGTTCCGGAGCTGGTGCCGCGGGTTCAGCTTGAGCACGGCGCCGCGCATGGCGCCGAGCAGGATGGCGGTGTCGAGCCAGCGCTGGGCGGGACGGTCGGTCATCGCGGCACTCCCGCCATCATCAGGTGCTCGACGATCGGTCCGACCGCGAGCGCCGGGAAGAACGTCAGGGCGCCGACGATCAGGACGGTGGCGATGATGAGCACGACGAACAGCGGGGTGTGGGTCGGGAGCGTTCCGGGGCCGCTCGGGATCTTCTTCTTGGCGGCCAGGGATCCCGCGATCGCCAGCACCGGGACCATCAGGGCATAGCGGCTGAAGAACATCGCGATGCCGAGCGTCACGTGGTAAAAGGGCGTGTTGGCGCCGAGGCCGGCGAACGCGCTGCCGTTGTTGTTGCCGGCCGACGAGAAGGCGTAGAGCACCTCGCTGAAGCCGTGGACGCCGGGATTGAAGATGGTGGCACGGCCGGACGGAGCGATCAGCGCCCAGGCGGTGCCGAGCAGCACCATCGCCGGGGGAATGAGGATGACGAGCGCCGCCATCTTCATCTCGAACGCTTCGATCTTCTTGCCCAGGTACTCGGGCGTGCGGCCGACCATCAGGCCCGCCACGAACACCGCGACCAGGACGAAGATCAGCATGCCGTAGAGGCCGGAGCCGACGCCGCCGTACACCACCTCGCCGAGCTGCATGAGGATCATCGGGACCATGCCGCCGAGCGGGGTGAAGGAGTCGTGCATCGCGTTGACCGAGCCGTTGGAAGCGGCGGTGGTGGCCGACGCCCACAGTCCGCTCAGCGCGGGACCGAAGCGCGCCTCCTTGCCCTCCATGTTGCCGCCCGGCTGGAGGTCCGAGATCGTGGCATCCACGCCGGCGATGTTCGCGAGCCGCGGGTTGCCGGCCTCCTCGAGCCACACCACCGGAACCGTGAACATCAGAAACAGCGCGGTCATCGCGGCCAGCACGGCCCAACCCTGACGGCGGTCCTCGACCATGCGTCCGAACGTGAAGCACAGCGCGGCCGGGATCAGCAGGATGGCGAGCAGCTCGAGGAAGTTCGTGAACGGCGTCGGGTTCTCGAACGGGTGCGCCGAGTTCACGTTGAAGAAGCCGCCGCCGTTGGTGCCGAGCTGCTTGACCGCAATCTGCGAAGCCGCCGGCCCCATCGGCAGGACCTGCGTGCTGACCACGCTGCGGTTGGCGCCGGTGAAGGACTCGACCAGCGGGACGGTCTTGTACGCGTGGAAGTTCTGCACCACGCCCTGGGACATCAGCACCACCGCCAGGACCAGCGAAAGCGGCAGCATCACGTACACCGTGCTCCGCACCAGGTCGGCCCAGAAGCTGCCGATGGTGTCGGCGCTCCGGCGCGTGAGGCCGCGGATCAACGCCGCCATGACCGCGATGCCGCTCGCCGCCGAGACGAAGTTCTGGACGGCGAGGCCGAGCACCTGCGTGAGGTAGCTCATGGTGGTTTCGCCGCCATAGCCCTGCCAGTTGGTGTTGGTGGCGAAGCTGATGGCGGTGTTGATCGAGGAATCGGGCGTGACCGGGCCCAGGCCCTGCGGATTGAGCGGGAGCCACGCCTGGGCACGCTGCAGCAGGTAAACCACGAGCAGGCCGACCGCGTTGAAGGCGAGCATCGCGACCGTGTACCGGCGCCAGCCCATTTCCTCTTCGGGCCTGACGCCCGCGAGCCGGTAGCACAACCGCTCCACCGGGCCGAGCAGGCCAGTGAGGAAGTTGCGGCGTCCCTCGAGCGCGTCCGCGAAGAACCCGCCGAGCGGCCACGCCAGCAAGATCAGCATCACCGTGTAGAACGCGATCAGCATCCAGCCGTTGGGGGTCATTCGAACTTCTCCGGCCACAGCAGCGCGGCGCAGAGGTACCCGAGGAGGAGCACGACCAGGATGCCGGCGACGACGTAGGCAGCGTTCACTTCGGCCTCAGCGCGTCGCACAGCCGCGCGAGCCCCAGGACGGCGGCCAGCATCAGCGCGGCGAATCCGATGTAGAGAAAGTCGTTCATGGCGTCGCGTCGCACGCTGTCGGGCGCACGGACCATTGGAGTCGAGATGGGCGCGGAAGGCACGTCAGGATGACGCGCCGCGGCATCAGGATTTCATCAAGCCCGCAACAGAGAAGCGGAGGAGCGTCCACTCCCCCGCCGAACTCAACCGCAATATCGTTTCAGACCCGCTCGACGAACTCTCCGGTGCGGGTGTCGATCTTCACGCGGTTCCCGGACTCGATGTAGGGCGGGACCTTGATCTCGAGGCCGGTCTCCATCAGGGCCGGCTTCGCGGTGTTCTGCACCGCGGCGCCCTTGATGTTGGGGGTCGTCTCCTTGACCGTCAGCTCGACGAACATCGGCACGTCGATGCCCACCACACGCCCCTCGAAGTACTGGGCCATGATGGTCATGCCCTCGATCAGGTAACCCACCGTCTCTCCCAGGACTTCCTTCGACAGGGAGATCATTTCGTAGTTCTCGGTGTTCATGAAGTGGAAGTCGTCACCGGCGCGATAGCTGAACTGGAGGTTGTGCTCGTCCAGCGTGGCGCGCTCCACCTTGTCCTCGGACGAAAACCGGTGCTCGTTCTTGGAGCCGCTCTCGATGTTGACGAGCGTGGCCTGCACGAACCCGCGCAGGTTGCCGGGCGTGCGGTGCACGACGGCGGTGACGCGGTGCGGCTTGCCGTTGTGCATGATCAGGTTTCCGATCTTCATCTGGGTGGCAGCAATCACAAGACACTCCTCGGAGGGTGGATCCGGAGGGGACGAGCGGCCCCTCGAGGGCCTCCCCACTGCGACGGCGGCCGGGGATTGTCCCGCATGGGAGGCCGCTCGGCAAGCCCCGCGCGCGCCATGAGAAAAGGCGGGACCGCCAAGGATCCCGCCTCCCTCCTGCTGCCTGTATTTACGGGCTACTCCTGCGCGAATGCTCCGCCCGGACCCGTGGGACGTGCCACATCCGCCTCGCGTCCGGCTTCGAGTGCCCGCTTGATCCGGGCCCGCGACTCGAGCAGGTGGGCGCGGGTGTTGTCGCCCATCGCTCCCTCGGCCGACAGCACGCGCGCACAGCGCGCGTCGATCCGCTGGAGCTGGAGACGCGCCAGCGCCCGCGCATCGTCCGGGGCTCCCGGCATCGGCGCCACCACCATCGTTGCCATGCGATCGACGTAGATGCGCTGCAGCTCGCGCCGCGGCTCCGGTCCATCGAGCGCCTTCGGGGCCGCCGCGCCCGAGCTACCGACCTCGCCCCAGGTGGCGCGGGTCAGCCGGTCGAACAGCTCGGAGAGCTTCACGCCATCCGTGCTCACCCGCTCAGCATCCCGGACGCGCGCCATCAGCCGCGGCGCCGTGAGCGAGTTGAGGATCCCGGTCTGGATGGCGATGAGCTTGTCGTTCAGCTCGTAGTGGATCCGACGGCCGCCCCCGAAGCTGCTCGCCAGTCCCCAGTGGTTGAAGCGGTCCTGGCCGAGGTCGTTGAGCAGGCTCTTCGGGACGCCGAGCGGATCCGAAGCGAGCGCGTTGGCGGCCAGGAAATCGAGCGCCTCGCGCTGCTTCGCTCCCGGCACCGGGGTGAGCGGGGGCCGCGCGTCGGGCTGACCGCGGTGGTCGCGGTACTGGTACTGCCCGCCGACGTACTTCACCGCGAGCCCGAGCGAGATGGCGTACTGGCCGAGCAGGCCGTCCATCGCGCGCCGCAGCATCGGGTATTCGCCGGTCGTGCCCAGGATCCTGTCCTCGAACGCCGGGTTCTGCCACAGGCTCCGCACGTACGCCGAGCGCTCCTTGGCGTACTTGAGCGGATCGTCGCCGAGATCCCAGATGTTCGTGCGCGGATCGAGCGCGTCCTGCGGGTAGGTGTCGCTGTCGTCCGAGTACTCGTGGCCCTGCTTCGCCGACTCGTCGGCGATCTTCCGGGCGTACGTGTAGTCGGCATCGACGTCGGTCTGGCCGGACGGCTCGTACCCGTAGCGGATCATCCAGGCATCGCAGGTGCCCGAGTGGGTGCCGTAGTACTCGCCCTGGGCGCCCCCGGTGGTCGCGATGTTCGGCGCCGCGTAGTCCATGACCGAGGACGAGAGTCCGTGCTCCAGCGTCCAGGCCCGGTCCTGCACCATCGCCGCCGGGGTCGAGGTGCTGGAGCGGAAGTTGTGCGTCAGGCCGAGTGTGTGCCCGACCTCGTGCATCGTGACGTGGACGAGCATCTCGCCGACCATCTTCTCCTCGAGCGGGCTGCCGGGGGGCAGCGATCCGTCGACGAGCTGCGACACGCGGATCAGGCCGAGTCCGTCCTCGACCCCCATGCCGAGCGCGCAGAGCCGCTCCGGATGCGACACCGGCGGCAGGTTCGTCGCCCACGGGGTGGCGTACTGCTCGAGCGCCCGTGAATCGGTGAGCCGGCGGAAGAGGTTGAGCCGGTTCAGGACGATCGAGCCCTCGAAGAGGATGTCGGCGTCGAGGATCTCACCCGTCCGCGGATCCGTGCGTGACGGTCCAATCGCGCCAAACGACGGCTCGGACGACACGATCCAGCGGATCGAGCTGTAGCGGACGTCCTCGGGATCCCAGTTCGGATCGTCCGGGGGATCCTTGGCGATGATCGCGTTCTTGAAACCGGCCGCTTCGAAGGCCTTCTGCCAGTTCTCGATCCCCTGCTTCACGTAGCCGCGGTACTGCTCGGGGATGGTGCGATCGATGTAGTAGACGATCGGCTGGACCGGCTCGGAGACGGCGGCCGACGGATCCTTCTTCTCGAGCCGCCAGCGGTTGACGAAGCGGCGCCAGTAGGAGTCGCCGCGATCGAGGCTGTAGTCCTTGACCGCGTTCACGAAGTAGCCGGTGCGGTCGTCGGCGAGCCGCGGCGTCATCGGCTTCTCGGGAAGCTTCGAGAACGAGTAGTGCATGGTGAGCGGGATGTAGCGCTCGTCCGAGACCGTCGGCAGGTCGAGGTTCTGCCGGTCGTTGGGCGCGTAGGTGAGCAGCGCCTCGATCTCGACGTTCTCCGGGAACACCTTGATCGCGCCGAGCGCCGAGCGGTCCTTCTCGAAGCGCACCGGCTTGTTGAGCGCGTTCCTCAGGCCTTCCCCCATGTCGCTGATGTCGCTCACCACGAACGGGGCGAAGTCCACGAGCAGGGCCTTGGTCGAGTCGTGGATGCTCTCGATCTTGAGCTTGGCGAGCACCGAGCTCCCGTAGGACAGGTCGACCGCCTTCTCGTAGGCGGTGCCGGCGGGGGCGACGAAGCGCATGTTCTTCTCCATCACGAGCACGTAGTCGCCCTCGCGCTGGAACTCGATCAGCCGGTCGTCGCGGCCGGTGTAGATCCACAGCGGCATGCCGCCCAGCACGAAATTCGATCCGATGCCGCGCGCAAGGCTGAAGATGCCGAGCACCGGCATGCCGAGCTGCGACGCCTGGATTTCGAGATAGAGGTTTTCGCGCTTCTTGTGGAAGGTGAAGAGGCCTTTCATGACCTCGGCATCCTTCGTCACCTTCTTCCACTCCTGGTACGGCTTGTCCGAAGCGGCGGCCGCCGCCGCAGCCGGGTCGCCTTTCTTCTGCTTCGGCTTGGCCGAAGCGAGGCCCGGTACCAGGAGCACAAGTACCAGGGTTGCAGTCAGCGCGTTCACCAATCGGGGTGCAGGGCGATGCATGAAAGTGTCCTCCTCACAGGATCGGACCGCGTTTCGGCCCGGAGATGCTTGACGAGACGAGGACACTAGCGCCTGGGAAGAGGGCGGGCACTGTGAGTGCGGACCGGCGCGGTGAATCGCGCGACGAGGCGCCGGGAGCACGGCCCCGGCGGGGCGCCGGGGAAAAGAAAGGCCCCCTCCGCCGGGTGTTCCAGAAGCCCGTGCTTGACGCGGCGTCCAGAGACACCCTGCACTGGAAGGGACAACTCAGGCGGGCCAGGTCGAGCACATTGGATGTTAGACCGGCCGGCCTTTTCTTCTAGATGGGGCCTCCTCCGCGGGGATTTCCCCCGCACCCGAGTCTTTTCGAGCCCCTGACGAAGTTTGCCGGCGGGGGCCCCCCGTGGCACCGTCCGCGAACGGTGGCAGGCCACCCAACCTCCAACCCCCAAGGGAGGAAATCCATGAGCACTCGAATGAAGTCCATCCTCGCCGCGGTGTCGGTTCTCGCCGCGGCCGCCGCACTCAACGGGTGCGGAGTCTCCAAGGCCAAGTACCTCGAATCGACGACGAGCGTCGACAAGCTCACCGCCGAGAACCAGAAGCTCCAGGCCGACCTCAAGACCGCGAACGACGGGTTGTCGAGCGCCAGCGCGAAGAGCGCCGACCTCGAGAAGCAGGTCGCTTCGATGCAGTCGTCGGTCGACCAGCTCAACGCCGAGGTCGAGAAGCAGAAGCAGGCGACCGCGGAGATGCAGTCCACGCAGGACGGCCTGATCAGCCAGCTCCAATCGGAGATCAGCAGCGGCAAGGTTCAGGTCGAGCAGATGCGCGACGGTCTGCGCGTGAACCTCGCCCAGGAGATTCTCTTCAAGTCGGGATCGGCGAACCTCGACAAGGCCGGAAAGGAGATCCTCATCAAGGTGGCCGGCGAGCTGAAGGATCAGAAGTACGCCGTGAACGTGATCGGCCACACCGACAACCAGAAGATCGGCGCGAGCCTGCAGGCCAAGTACGCGACCAACTGGGAGCTGGGCGCGGCGCGAGCCGGGCAGATCGTGCGGCTCTTCGGCGAACAGGGGATCGAAGCCAGCCGTCTGGCGGCGGTCTCGGCCGGCGAGGCCCGCCCGCGTGCGGACAACGCCACGCCGGAAGGTCGCGCACAGAACCGGCGCATCGAGATCCGGCTGCGCCCGGTGGAATCCGAGGGAGCGGCAGCGGCCAAGTGAGCACCACGGCCGTGCGGGAGGCGGCGGGATCGGATCCCGCCGCCGTTCCCGGCGCGCTGCCTCCGCTGGCGGTGGGACCGATCGCCGGAATCGCCGCCGCGAAGCTCCTGCTTCACCTCTTGGTGGTAGTGTGCGCGCGAGAAGTGTTCGGCTCCCTTCCGCTGGTAGACCGGATCGCTCAGGCCCGAACATTCGACGTGGATTCCGGAGGGCAAGGACAGCATGCAGATCACGGTGCGGGAGGCGGCGTCATACTTCGGGGTGGACGAGGCCACCGTTCGCCGGTGGATTGCCGAGCGTGATCTTCCTGTCCACCGCGTGACCGAGCGCCTGCACCTGAATGCGATCGAGGTCTGGGAATGGGCGGTCGCCCACGGAATTCCGGTATCGAGAAATCTGCTGGACGAAGCGCGGCGGAAGCCCGAGGAGGTTCCCCCGCTCTGGCACCTGCTCCAGGCGGGCGGCGTGCACCGGGATCTCGAGGGTGAAGACAAGAGATCGATTCTCGCGGGCATCGTGCAACGCCTGCCGCTGCCACCCGAGGTCGACCGGGACCACCTGGTGGCGATTCTCGAGGCGCGCGAGGCCATGGGCTCTACCGGGATCGGGGATGGTATCGCGATCCCGCACGTGCGCAACCCGATCCTGCTCCACGTGAATCAGCCGCTGGTCGCGCTGTTTCTGCTCCGCCATCCGGTGGACTTCGATTCGATCGACCATCTGCCCGTGCACTCCGTCTTCCTGGTCGTGAGCTCCAGCATTCCCGTCCATCTTCGGATTCTCGCCCAGCTCGGCTTTACGCTCCGCGACCCCGCATTGCGCGATCTCCTCAGTCAACGGTCCCCGAGCTCCCGGATTCTCGCCCGGATCCGGGAGCTGGATTCGCCCCCGGCCGAGTCGACCTCTCCTTCCCGATCCTCGAAGTGAGCTGGCCGCGCCGATCGCGTGGGCGACCGGGGGTCGAGAGTCCGGCGTGAACCTGATCGGGACGGGTGTCTTGCTCATTCTGTCGGGGGGGGCGGGGTCGATCGTCCTCGGACGTCAGGCGCGCCTCGCGGATGCCGTACTTCGCGTGACGGTCGTGGCGGGTTGCGGGCTCGGAGCGTTCGCCGCCGTGGCGGCACTCGCGGGCAGGCCCCCCGAACCCTGGACGTTGATGCCGACGTTGCCCGGGGGCATCTGGGTCGCGGGACTGGACGGGCTCTCGGCGTGGTTTCTTCTCCTGCTCTCCGTCGTAAGCGGAATCGCCACGGTGTTCGGCGTTACCTACATGAGACGAGAGCGGACTCGACGCTCCGTGGCGGCGGTCCACTCGGCCTGGACGCTTCTCGTGGCGGCAATGATGGGCGTGCTCGTCGCGCAATCCGCGGTGCTCTTTCTCCTGACCTGGGAAGTCATGGCGGTGAGCGCCTATTTCCTCATCATGTTCGACCACGACCGGGAAGAGGTGCGACGAGCGGGACTGGTATATCTAGTTCTCACCCACCTCGGGACCCTGAGCCTGTTGTTGATGTTCCTCTCCTGGAGCAGCGGGGCCCCGGATTTCTCATTCGCCAGCCTGAGGTCCATGGGTGGGTCGCTTCCGTGGTCCGCGTCCGGCGTATTGCTGCTTTCGCTGTTCGGGTTCGGGATCAAGGCCGGCGTTTTCCCGTTCCACTTCTGGCTGCCGGGCGCCCATGCCGCCGCCCCCTCCCACGTTTCCGCCCTGCTCTCGGGGGTCATGCTCAAGGTGGGGATCTACGGGCTGCTGCGC